>ERZ857998.26-NODE-26-length-214311-cov-16.390257_pt1 | contig 214311 bp, 161 predicted proteins | sample MGYA00519954_ERZ857998 | MGnify/ENA primary metagenome ERZ857998 (study PRJEB31778, sample SAMEA3449424) | human gut metagenome | biome: human gut; feature: human-associated habitat; material: faeces | place: United Kingdom | collected 2010/2012 ...
AAAGCCGGCGCGCCGACATACAGCGCATCGGCTCCGCAGTCGATCGCGGCGCATCCGTGAGCGTAGTCCTTGGCCGGAGCCAGCAGCTCGACGATTTTTCCCGTGCCCATGGCGCAAAGTTAGCAAACAATCGTCAATTCCGCGTCCCGTCGTCCGGACGGAACGCCGCCCGACTCACGGAAAACATCCGACGCGAAAAACGGCGCCGGGAAAAAACCGGCACAGACCGGGCATGCAGACCACGCCGAAATCCGCAATGCGCCGGCCCCCGGTCATTTCACGACACGCATCGCGGAAAGAAACGGCACAATTTTGCTATCTTTGCAAAACTCCCGTTCGGCATGTCCGAACCGAATCTGCACCGCACTTATGAAAAGAGGATCATTCGCGAGCCGTTTCGGCACGATCGCCGCCGTCGGAGGCTCGGTTATCGGACTGGGCAACATCTGGCGCTTCCCGTACGTGGCCGGCGAGAACGGCGGGGCGGCCTTCATTTTGATCTATCTGACGATCAGCTTTCTGATTTCCATTCCGATCATGCTGTCGGAATTCAGTCTGGGCCGTTCGACCAAACGCAACTCGATGCGCGCGTTCAGCAAACTGGCCCCGGGCACGAAATGGAAATGGGTGGGCTACATGGGCATTCTCTGTGCTTTCATCATTCTGTCGTTCTACTGCGTGATCGCCGGCTGGTCGCTCGAGTTTCTCAAGGAATCGGTGCTGAACCGCTTCCACGATCGCACGCCCGAGCAGGTGGCGGCGGCGTTCGACGGCTTCGTCGCCAGCGGCTGGCGACCGATCGCATGGACGCTCGTATTCATCGCGGCTTCGGCTTTCATCGTCTACTCGGGAATCGAAAAGGGAATCGAACGGTACAATAAAATCCTGATGCCGATGCTGTTTCTGCTGTTGTTCGGCATGGCTCTCAATGCGCTGACGCTCGACGGCGCGCGCCAGGGGATCGACTTTCTGCTGAAGCCCGACTTCAGCAAGATCACCGGAACGACCGTACTGGAAGCCCTCGGACAATCCTTCTTCTCGATGAGCCTCGGCATGGGCTGCATGATCACTTACGGCTCCTATCTGCGCAAGAACGAGAATATGTTCCGCATCGGGGCGATGGTCTCGCTGTCGGACATTACGGTGGCCGTCCTTTCGGGACTGGCCATTTTCCCCGCCGTCTTCTCGTTCGGCATCTCGCCCACCTCGGGTCCGGAGCTGGTTTTTTTGACGCTGCCGAACGTTTTCGCCCGGATGAGCGGGGGCTATGTGATCTCGGTCGTATTTTTCGTCCTGCTGTTCTTGGCCGCAATCACCTCGTCGGTCTCGCTGCTCGAAGTCATCATCGCCTACCTGTCGGAAGAAATGCGCATCACGCGGTCGAAAGCCATCGTCTGCACGGCCTGTACCGTAGCCGCAACCGGATCGCTCAGCGCGCTGTCGATGATGCCTGGTTCGGTCCTGACTATCGGAGGAAAAAATCTGTTCGATCTGTGCGACAGCCTGTCGTCGAACCTGATGATGCCGCTGGGCGGTCTGTTCATCGTGCTGTTCGCAGGCTGGGTGCTATCGCCCCGAAAGCTGCGCGACGAAATGACCAGCGGACTGAAATACGGGACCCGCGTCTTCCCGGTCGTCCGATTCCTGATCCGGTTCGTCATCCCCGTAGTGATCGGTATCCTGTTCGCCAGCCGGATCGGGCTGCTGTTCTAAAGGAGCCGGCCCGTCAGCGGATGCGGCGCCGGAACTCGGCCGCTACGACCGCCGTGGCCATCGCCACGTTCAGCGACTCGGACGTGGGCGCCGCTCCCGGATAGGGCGGTATGAAAAGGCGCCGGGTAACGCAGCGGGCCGTTCCGGACGAGATGCCGTTTCCTTCGCTGCCCATCACGACGATGCCGCCGGCGGAAAGCCCGGCCCGGTAAATATCCTCCCCCTCCAGAAACGTCCCGTACACAGGCGTTCCCCGCTCCGCCGCACGGGTAAGGAACGATTCCAGCGCCGTATAGTGCACCCGCACGCGGGCAATGGCCCCCATCGTAGCCTGAACGGCTTTCGGCCCGAAACAATCGGCGGTGTTTTCCGAGCAGACGATGTCGCGAATGCCGAACCAGTCGGCCAGCCGGACGATCGTTCCCAGATTGCCGGGGTCCTGCACTCCGTCGAGCGCAAGCGCCAGATCGTCCGTCCCCGTGCCGGCAGACAACCGATAGCGGGGCAGCTCGATCAGAGCCAGCACCGGCGTCGGCGTCTTCAGCGCGCTGATTCGCTCCATCTCCTTGGGCGACACGCGTTCGGTATCGACACTCCCCGCCTCGCTCCGGTCTTCCTCGCCGCAACGGAAAATCTTGCGCACGCGGAATTCCGAGGCGAGCATCTCGCCTACGAGCTTCTCCCCCTCGGCCACGAACAGGCCGGAGGCGGCACGCTCCTTTTTCGAGGAGAGCGAGCGCACGAAGGCTATTTCGGACTTGATCACGGCAATCGGATTATCCCGCCCCGAACGCCGGTGCGGTCCGACAAAGATAGACAAGACGGACCGAATCCCCAAACCGCCGGTCGGCTCCGATACCCGGATACGAAAACGCATGCCGCTTTCCGACCATAGGGCATCGCACCGGAAACGTTTTCCCGCAGGAAACGAGTCTCGGGCATGCCGAATCTCGCCCCCCAACTCCTACCGCAAGGTCCCGACGGATACGACGGACCCGCGCGGCATACCGGCGACGATCCCCGAAAACTTTCCCGCGCCGGCTTGCACAATCGAAAATCTATCCGTACCTTTGCGACTCAGAAACTATTCTGAGCCAGAAGACAGTTTCAGCAAGGGAAGACAATCCATAACTTACTGATAAATAATGTCTGACAAAAAAACCGCCCGTCTGATCCTCGAGGACGGCACTCAATTCGAAGGGTACTCCTTCGGCGCCGAAACGTCCGTTTCGGGCGAAGTCGTCTTCAACACAGCCATGACCGGTTATCCCGAAAGCCTGACCGACCCGTCGTACAGCGGTCAGATCCTCGTGTCGACCTATCCGCTGATCGGCAACTACGGAGTTCCGCAGTTTACGGAGCAGGACGGTTTGCTGCGCTTTTTCGAATCGGACCGTATCCACATCCGCGCTCTGGTCGTCTCCGACTATTCGTTCGAGCACAGCCACTGGAACGCGAGCGAAAGCCTCGGACAGTGGCTCAAGGACAACGGCGTGCCGGGCATTTGGGGCGTGGACACGCGCCGGATCACGAAGATCATCCGCGAGCGGGGCGTCATGCTCGGCAAGCTCGTGATCGAAGGCTCGCCCGAGCCCGCGGAGTTCGTCGATCCGAACAAGGAGAACTTGGCGGCGCTCGTCAGCACGAAACAGGTCGAAACGTACGGGAACGGGAAGTACCGGATCGTACTGGTCGACTGCGGCTGCAAATACAACATCGTGCGCTGCCTGACGAAGCGGAACGCGACGGTGATCCGCGTGCCTTGGGACTACGACTTCACGCAGATCGACTACGACGGCGTGATGCTGTCGAACGGCCCCGGCGACCCGCAGCAGTGCGGGGCGACGATCGCCAACATCCGCAAGGCGATCGCGCTGGGCAAGCCGATCTTCGGCATCTGTCTGGGCAACCAATTGTTGTCGATCGCGGCCGGAGCGACGACCTTCAAGCTCAAGTACGGTCATCGGAGCCACAACCAGCCGGCGCTGATGGTGGGCACGGACCGGGCCGTCATCACGTCCCAGAACCACGGCTTCGCCGTCGATACGACGACGCTCGACGAGGGCTGGGAGCCTTACTTCGTGAACCTCAACGACGGGACGAGCGAAGGCATCCGGCACCGGACGAAGCCGTTTTTCTCCGTACAGTTCCACCCCGAGGCTTCGGGCGGTCCGGTCGATACCGAATTCCTGTTTGACGACTTTATCCAAAACATCGAGAAATGCAGAAAATAAACAAGGTAGAGAAAGTGATCCTGCTCGGGTCGGGAGCGCTTAAGATCGGCGAGGCCGGGGAATTCGACTACTCGGGCTCTCAGGCGCTCAAGGCGCTCAAGGAGGAAGGCGTCTACACGGTGCTCATCAACCCGAACATCGCTACGATCCAAACTTCGGAGAACATCGCCGACAAGGTTTATTTCCTGCCCGTCACGCCCGAGTACGTCGAGAAGGTAATCGAGAAGGAGCGCCCGCAGGGCATCCTGCTCGCGTTCGGCGGCCAGACGGCCCTGAACTGCGGCGTGCAGCTCTACCGCAGCGGCGTGCTCGAAAAATACGGCGTGCAGGTAATGGGCACGCCCGTACAGGCGATCATCGACACGGAGGACCGGGAGAAGTTCGTCGAGAAGCTCGACGAGATCGACGTGAAGACGATCAAGAGCGAGGCCGTCACGTCGGTGGCCGAGGCCAAGCGCGTCGCGCACGAACTGGGCTACCCGATCATTATCCGCGCGGCCTATACGCTCGGCGGACTCGGGTCGGGCTTCTGCGACAACGACGAGGAGCTGGACGCGCTGGCGAACAAGGCGTTCTCGTACTCGCCGCAGATACTCGTCGAAAAGTCGCTCAAGGGCTGGAAGGAGGTCGAGTACGAGGTCGTGCGCGACCGCTACGACAACTGCATCACGGTCTGCAACATGGAGAACTTCGACCCGCTGGGCATCCACACCGGCGAGAGCATCGTCGTCGCCCCGTCGCAGACGCTGTCGAACTCCGAGTACCACAAGCTGCGCGAGCTGGCGATCAAGATCATCCGCCACATCGGCGTGATCGGCGAGTGCAACGTGCAGTACGCCCTCGACCCGAACTCGGAGGACTACCGCGTGATCGAGGTCAACGCGCGTCTGAGCCGCTCGTCGGCGCTGGCGTCCAAGGCCACCGGCTACCCGCTCGCGTTCATAGCCGCGAAGCTCGGCCTCGGCTACGGTCTGCACGAGCTGAAGAACAACGTGACCAAGAGCACGACGGCCTGCTTCGAGCCGGCGCTCGACTATATCGTCTGCAAGATACCGCGCTGGGACCTGGGCAAGTTCAAGGGCGTCTCGCGCGAGCTGGGATCGAGCATGAAGTCCGTCGGCGAGGTGATGGCCATCGGCCGTAACTTCGAGGAAGTGATCCAGAAGGGCCTGCGGATGATCGGACAGGGCATGCACGGCTTCGTCGCGAACAAGGAGTTCGAGGTCGACGACATCGACGCCGCGCTCACCCATCCGACCGACAAGCGCATCTTCGTCATCGCGCACGCGCTGAAGAACGGGTACACCGTCGAGCGCATCCACGAGCTGACGAAGATCGACCGCTGGTTCCTCGAGAAGTTGCAGAACATCATCCGGATCGAGAACGAGCTGGAGCAGCACAACAACATCACCCATGTGCCCGACGAGCTGCTGCTCGAGGCCAAACAGCGCGGCTTCTCGGATTTCCAGCTCGCCCGCACGGTAGCCAAGAGCACGGCCAAGAGCATCGACGCCGACATGCTCGCGATCCGGAGCTACCGCAAAATGCGCGGCATCACGCCCTACGTCAAGCAGATCGACACGCTGGCGGCCGAGTACCCGGCCATGACGAACTACCTGTACGTCACCTACAGCGCCTCGGCGCACGACATCGACTTTCCGCACGACAACCGCTCGGTCATCGTGCTCGGGTCGGGAGCCTACCGCATCGGAAGTTCGGTCGAGTTCGACTGGTGCAGCGTCAGCGCGCTGAACACGATCCGCCAGCAGGGACTTCGCTCGGTGATGATCAACTACAATCCCGAGACGGTCTCGACCGACTACGACATCTGCGACCGGCTCTACTTCGACGAGCTGACGCTCGAGCGGGTGCTGGACATCACCGATTTGGAGATTCCGCGAGGCGTGATCGTCTCGACCGGCGGACAGATACCCAATAACCTGGCCATGCGCCTTCAGTCGCAGCACGTGCCGATTCTGGGCACCTCGGCCACCGACATCGACCATGCCGAGGACCGGCACAAGTTCTCGGCCATGCTCGACGAGATCGGCGTCGACCAGCCCCGCTGGCGGGAACTCACGACAATGGACGATATCTACCGTTTCGTCGACGAGGTGGGATTCCCCGTGCTGATCCGTCCGAGCTACGTACTCTCGGGCGCGGCGATGAACGTCGTGTCGAACCGCTCCGAGCTGGAGCACTTCCTGACGCTGGCGACCAACGTGTCGAAACAGTATCCGGTCGTCGTCACGGAGTTTATCGAGAACGCCAAGGAGATCGAGATCGACGCGGTGGCCCGCGGCGGCGAGGTGCTGATCTACGCCATTTCCGAGCACGTCGAGTTCGCAGGCGTCCACTCGGGCGACGCGACGATGGTATTCCCGCCGCAGAAGATGTATGTCGAGACGATGCGGCGCATCAAGAAGATCGCCCGCGAGGTAGCCCGCATGCTCAACATATCGGGCCCGTTCAACATGCAGCTGATGGCCAAGGACAACGAGATCAAGGTCATCGAGTGCAACCTGCGCGCGTCGCGCAGCTTCCCGTTCGTGTCGAAGGTACTGAAGGTGAACTTCATCGACATAGCGACGAAGATCATGCTCGGCATCGAGCCCGACGTGCCGCACAAGTCGGCCTTCGAGCTCGACTACGTCGGCATCAAGGCGCCGCAGTTCTCGTTCTCGCGGCTGCAGAAGGCCGACCCGGTGCTGGGCGTCGAAATGGCGTCTACCGGCGAGGTGGGCTGCATCGGCGAGAACTTCCACGAGGCGATTCTCAAGTCGATGATGTCCGTGGGCTATGCGATCCCGAAGAAGAACATCCTGCTGTCGACCGGCGACTCGCGCTCGAAGATGGACATGCTGTCGGCCGCCAAAGCGCTTCAGGAGAAGGGCTACAACATTTTTGCGACCAAAGGCACGGCCCAGTTCTTGGAAACGAACGGCGTGCACGCGACGGTGCTCCACTGGCCCGACCAGAGCGAGCAGCCCAACACGCTGACCTACATCAAGGAAAAGAAGATCGATCTGGTGGTCAATATCCCGAAGAACCTGTCGAAGACCGAGCTCAGCAACGACTACACGATTCGCCGCAGCGCGATCGACTTCAACATCCCGCTCATCACGAACGCCCGACTGGCGAGCGCCTTTATCACGGCGTTCTGCAAGCTCGACAAACAGGACATCAAGATCAAGAGCTGGAACGAATACTAACGGCCCGAAACCGAAACAACGGAGAATGCGCGGCAGAAAACTGTCGCGCATTCTCATGCGTATAACATCATAAACTCCGGACTACGGCGGTTAGAACCATGCCGCCGGACGGCCGAGTCGAAAGCCTCGGAAAATAAGGGGGAATTATTGCGGAGCGTCGCCCGCCATCTATCCGTAACTTTACAGCACGGTTTCCGCCGGCAGGCGGGAAACGCCTCCTCAGCAATCCGAAAGCAACGCAAGGGGTTCCGCCTGTATTCCGGCATTCCATCTTATTCATTGCCATTAGCGGCACCGCGATATCCGAGCAGGCCGCCGGCATTTTCATGGCAAGCTCGGAGAAAAAACACGGCGAATCGCTATCTTTGCCGCACAATCGCTTAGCTTATGCCCGTTACGCTACGACATACCCTGCCCGGCTGCTCGTTCGCACTGTGGCGGATCGACGAGGACACAGCCCGTCTCGCCCCGCTTTGTACCGGGCAGGAAAACGCATGGGCCGGGACGCTGGCTCCGGAGCGCCGTCGCCGCGAATGGCTCGCATGGCATGCCGCGTTGCACGAGGAAGCCCCTGCCGAGGAAACGTTCTATCGGCCGTCCGGAGCGCCGGCCCTGCGAAGCGGAAGGCATATCGCCGTCAGCCACGCCGGCGGATACGCCGCGCTGATGCTCTGCGACGTTCCGTGCGGACTCGACATCGAACGGGCGGACCGCGACTTCACGAAGACGGAGGAAAGGTTTCTCGCTCCGGACGAGCAGAAGTTGCTGGAATCCGCGGGCGGCCTGTCCGCCGGCATCGTCTGGTGCGCCAAAGAAGCCCTCTACAAATGGTCGGGACTCAGCGGACTCGACTGGCTCCGCGATATCCGCGTCACGAAGATCGATCCGGTCCGGGAAACGCTCGAAGGAACGGCCGGAGGAAAGCGCATCGGGCTGAAAGTCATCCCGCATCCCGAACTGCATATCGTCTTCTGCGCCGGATAGCCCCTGCGGCGAATCGCCGCAAAGCGGCACGCCCGTTTGGAGGTGTCCGTTTTTTCTCCTTACTTTGTCTCGGAGAAATCATTAACCCTAACCGAACATTTATGAATCGAATGTATGCAAAGGCACGCATCGGACTGCTCGCCCTCGTGGCGCTGTTCGTTCTGCTGCCTTCGGCCGGCAAAAGCCAGAGCCGGCAACGAATGGCCGTCCCCGAAGACATGGAGCGATGGATCAAAACGACTTTCGCCAAAGGACACGTTCCTCCCTTCTCGTTCGTCTACGACGGCAAGCCGTCGGCCCAGTTCATCCGCAAATGGAAATACTCGGCAAGCAAGGGAGCGAGCGACGAAGCGGGAACGATCAAATACCTGTTCACCTACACCGATCCCGTCACCGGTCTGAAAGTAGCCTGCCGTGTCACGGGCTTCGAGGAGTTCGGCGCCGTCGAGTGGATGCTGTACTTTACGAATACATCGCAGCGCAACTCCGCCATGCTGACCGATGTCAAGGTCACCGATTTCGGCATGGAGGCGGGAAAGGACGCTTCCTTCACGCTGCACCATGCCGTGGGAAGCAACGGCGGTCGCGACGACTTCTGGCCGCTGTCGACGCCGGTGGAAGCGAACAAATCGGTTTATATCACCCCCGAAGGCGGACGCTCGTCGGACCATACCGGATTTCCGTTCATGAATCTCGAGGCATCGAACGGACGGGGTGCGATCGTCGCCGTCGGCTGGACCGGCAACTGGTACGTCGACGTATCGCAGCAGACGCCCGGCACCGCGACGCTGGCCTCGGGCATGAAGAACATGAACCTCTACCTGCTGCCGGACGAGACGATCCGCACGCCGCTCGTATGCATGCTGTTCTGGCAGGGCGAAGACCGCATGGTCGGCCATAACACGTTCCGCCGTTTCATGCTCGCCCACCATTCGCCCAAACTGAACGGCCGCTTCGCCGAATATCCGTTCTCGGGCGGATACAGCTGGGGCGATCCCGCACCCTGCAACGAGTACTGCTGCCTGACAGAAGATTTCGCCCTCGCGCTGACCAAGCGCTACGCTCAGTTCGGCATCGTGCCCGAAGTCTTCTGGCTCGACGCCGGATGGTACAAGGGATGCGGCGGCCCCGACTTCACGGGGAAAAACTGGTATAACACGGTAGGCACATGGGAGGTGGACGAGAAGCGTTTCCCGAACGGACTGAAGCCGCTGTCGGAAGCCGCGCACGAAGCCGGCGCCAAGTTCATGGTATGGTTCGAACCCGAACGCGTCGCCGTAGGCAGCCAGATCGCGGAGGAACATCCCGAATGGCTGCTCAAGCGCTCGAACGATCCGAACAATCTGCTGTTCGATCTGGGCAACCCCGAAGCGCTCAACTGGATGTGCGAGCATATCGGCGACCTGATCGAGAAAAACGGCATCGACTATTATCGTCAGGACTTCAACATGCATATCAGCCCCTACTGGGCCGAAGCCGACGAGCCCGACCGGGTGGGCATCCACGAAATCCGGCACGTCGAGGGCCTGTACGCCTACTGGGACTATCTGCGCGAACGTTTCCCGGGCCTGCTGATCGACAACTGCGCGGGAGGCGGACGGCGTCTCGATCTGGAGACCATGTCGCGCAGCGCTCCGCTGTGGCGGACCGACTACAGCTACGGAGAAGTGAACGGCTATCAGTGCCATACCTACGGACTGAATTTCTACCTGCCGATTCACGGCACAGGTCTTTACAAGACCGATCCGTACAGCGTCCGCTCGGCTCTCGGCAGCGCCGCCGTGCTGAACTGGAAGCTCAACGTGCTCGAAGGCTCGATCGCCGACATGCAACAGATCATCGCCCAATACAAGGAGCTCCGGCCTTACTATTACGAGGATTACTATCCGCTGACGGGAACGGCCCGCGAGCTGACCTTCGACAATGCATGGCTCGCCTACCAGATGCACCGCCCGTCGGACCAGAGCGGTATCGTCGTCGCCTTCCGCCGCAAGGACAATCAGCAGGGCTCGATCCGCGTCCGGTTGCGGGGCGTCGATCCGGCGAAGACCTACCGAGTGCTGAACGACAACGACGGAACGGTCACGACCCGCTCGGGCGCGGAGCTGGCCGAGGGCATCGACCTGCAGATCGCCGAGGCGCCGGGCTCGTTGCTGCTGCGCTATTCGGAAGCAGGGGAATAAACCCGCATCCGCTCCGGGAATCGTAGGAGAGCCTTCTTTCCGTAAAAGGCGGACGGAACGCGACGCCCTTCCCGAGCGGGGATACGGAGAATCCGAACGAAAAACCGAGCGATTGTCGGATATGCAAAAAGAGCGTTTTTTGTTAAATATCCGACAATCGCTTGGTTTTTTACTTTTTTACCCTACCTTTGTCACTGTCAGAAGTCGAAAACATGATTCTCAATAGCCGCTTTCATCACCACCATCACCGCTCCCGGAAGCACCGGTAGGCCGATGGCGTCTGTCTGAACGCGAAGCGAGATTCAACTCATACGGCGAGGCTTACCGAAAACGGTGCCTCGCTTTTTTATTCGCGAACGAATCAAACGAAAAGGATATGCTGAGAATAGCGATTCAAGCCAAAGGAAGACTCAACGAAGAGAGTATCGGACTGCTCGCCGAGGCGGGCGTATCGATCGAGGACAGCAAGCGCAAGCTGCTCGCGCGCAGCGACGGCTTCCCTCTGGAAGTGCTCTACCTGCGCGACGACGATATTCCTCAGGCCGTGTCGATGGGCGTGGCCGATCTGGGAGTCGTCGGCCTGAACGAAGTCGAGGAGAAAGGTTTCGACGTGGAAATCGTCCACCGGCTCGGATTCGGCAAGTGCCGGCTGTCGCTGGCCGTCCCGAAGACGGAGCCTTACGAGGGTCTGTCGTACTTCGAAGGCAAACGCGTCGCCACGTCCTATCCGGTCATCCTGTCGCGCTTCTTCCGGGAGAAAGGCATAGCGGCCGAAATCCATGAAATCGCCGGTTCGGTCGAAATCGCCCCGTCGGTCGGCATGGCCGACGCGATTTTCGACATCGTCAGCTCGGGCGGCACGCTCGTCACCAACGGGCTGAAGGAGGTCGAGCAGGTACTCTTCTCGGAAGCGGTGCTCATAGGCGGCCGTGCGCTGAGCGACGACAAGCGGCAGATCCTCTCGCAGCTGCTGTTCCGAATCGAGGCCGTCGAGCGCAGCCGGGGCCTGAAGTACGTGCTGATGAACCTGCCTCACGCGAAGATACCCGAGGCCGTGCGCATTCTGCCCGGCATGAAAAGTCCGACGATCCTGCCGCTGGCGCAGGAGGGCTGGAGCTCGATGCACGTCGTAATCAACGAACGCGAGCTGTGGAGCAAAATCGAACAACTCAAAGCGATCGGGGCCGAGGATATTCTGGTGCTGTCGCTCGAAAAAATGATACGCTGATGCGAATTACGGTGAATCCCCCAAAAAGCGAGTGGGCCGATCTGCTCCGCCGCCCGCAGATCGACGCGCCGGTCATCGGCGAGCGGGTGGCGGCCATACTCGAACGGGTCCGCGCCGGAGGCGACCGGGCCGTGCTCGATCTGACCGCCGAGATCGACTCGGTCGCGCTCGACTCGCTCGAGGTCGCGCCCGAAGAGATCGAACGGGCCGAAGCGGCCGTCTCGCCCGAACTCAAACGTGCCATCGCGACGGCGGCCGAGCATATCGAACGGTTCCATGCCGCCCAGCGGCCTCGGACGGTCGATTTGGAAACGGCTCCCGGCGTGCGGTGTCTCCAGCGGGCCGTGCCGATCCGACGGGTCGGGCTCTACGTGCCGGGCGGATCGGCTCCGTTGTTCTCGACCGTGCTGATGCTGGCCGTTCCGGCCCGCGTAGCCGGCTGCGAACAGATCGTGCTGTGCACCCCGCCGCAGAAAGACGGAAGCGTAGCCCCCGCCGTGCTGTATGCGGCATCGGTCGCCGGCATCCGGCACATATTCAAGGCAGGCGGCGCGCAGGCGATCGGAGCGATGGCTTACGGCACGCAGAGCATCCCGCGCGTAGACAAGATTTTCGGACCGGGCAACCAGTACGTCACGGCTGCCAAGCAGCAGGTCGCCTCGTCTTCCGTTGCGATCGATATGCCGGCCGGGCCTTCCGAAGTGCTCGTCATGGCCGATTCGACGGCCGTTCCGGCATTCGTGGCCGCCGACCTGCTGTCGCAGGCCGAGCACGGGCCCGACTCCCAGACCGTCCTGCTCACTCCGTCGCGCGGGCTGGCCGAGCAAGTCGCCCGGGAAGTGGAGCGACAGCTCGCTGCGCTGCCTCGCCGGCAAACAGCCGCGCTCGCGATCGAGAACAGCCGTATCGTCGTGCTGGACTCTCCGGACGAGATGATCGAGATGAGCAACGCCTACGCGCCGGAGCACCTGATCCTGTCGGTTGAGGACCCGTGGGCCGTCGCCGAGCGCATCACGGCCGCAGGAAGCGTCTTTCTGGGCAACTACACGCCCGAAAGCGCCGGCGACTACGCCTCGGGAACGAACCACACGCTGCCGACCTACGGCTGGGCCCGCTCGATGAGCGGAGTAAACCTCGACAGCTTCCTCCGCAAGATCACCTATCAGCAGATCACGCCCGACGGACTGCGCGGCCTCGGCCCGACGATCGAGACGATGGCCTCGGCCGAGGGCCTCGACGCGCACCGCAACGCCGTGACGATCCGCCTCGAATCCCTGTAAGGACACGTTATGAAGAACGATATGGACATACGCGAACTCTATCGCCCGAACATCCGCTCGCTGGCCCCCTACTCGACGGCCCGCGACGAGTATCGGGGCGAACTCGGCATCTTCCTCGACGCGAACGAGAACCCCTACGACAACGGCTGCAACCGTTATCCCGATCCTCGGCAGCGCGAACTCAAGCGGCGCCTGTCGGAAATCAAGGGCGTCGCCCCGGAGAAAATATTCGTCGGCAACGGATCGGACGAGCCGATCGATCTCGCATTCCGCGTTTTCTGCGAGCCGAGACTGCACAACGCCGTGTCGATCGCGCCGACTTACGGCATGTACAAGGTGGCCGCCGCGATCAACGACGTGCCGATGCGCGAGGTTCCGCTCGAGCCCGACTTCTCGCTCGACGAGCGGAAGCTGCTCGCGGCGACGGACGGCGATACGCGGCTGCTGCTGCTCTGTTCGCCGAACAACCCGACGGGCAACTGCTTCCCGCGCGCGCAGATCGAGCGCATCGTCCGCACGTTCCCCGGCATCGTCGTGCTCGACGAGGCCTACATCGATTTCGCCGACACGCCGGGCCTGCTCGGCGAGTTGGACCGCTTCCCGAATTTGATTATCTTGCAGACGCTCTCCAAGGCGTGGGGCATGGCCGGGCTGCGGCTCGGGCTCGCGTTCGCTCAGGAAGAGATCGTCGAGACGCTGAGCCGAGTGAAATACCCGTACAACATCAACGTCATCACGCAGCGGGCCGTGCTCGAACGGCTGGAGACAAGTATCGACGGTCAAGTAGCCGAGATCGTCTCGGAGCGCGAGCGGGTGGCCGAGGCGTTGCGCACGCTGCCTGCGGTCCGGAAGATTTACCCGTCGCAAGCCAATTTCCTGCTCGCCCGGTTCGACGATCCGAGGGGCGTGTACGAGCGGCTGATCGGCGAGGGAATCATCGTACGCGACCGCTCGCGCGTCGCGGGCTGCGAGGGCTGTCTGCGCATCACGATCGGCACGCCCGCCCAGAACGACCGGCTGATCGAAACGCTGAAAAACGAAACCGCATGAAACGCGTCCTTTTCATAGACCGCGACGGTACGCTGGTCGTGGAGCCGCCCGTCGATTACCAGCTCGACTCGTTCGGCAAGCTCGAGTTCGTCCCGAAGGCCATCGGCTCGATGAGCCGCATCGCGACGCTCGGCTTCGAACTGGTCATGGCCACGAATCAGGACGGCCTCGGCACCGAATCGTTTCCCGAGGAGACGTTCTGGCCCGTTCAGAACCTGATTATCAAGACGCTCGAGGGCGAAGGCATACATTTCGACGACGTCCTGATCGACCGCACGCTGCCCGAGCAGAACGCCCCGACGCGCAAACCCGGCACGGGAATGTTCGGCCGGTACCTCGCGGGCGGGTACGACCTGAAAGGCTCCTACGTGATCGGCGACCGGCTGACGGACGTCGAGCTGGCGCGCAACCTCGGCGCGAGGACGATCCTGTTGCGCGAGACGGAGCAGGGGCGACGCATGGCCGAGCAGAGCGGTCTGTCGGACGTCTGCGCGCTGATTACCGACGACTGGGACCGGATATGGCAGTTCCTGCGCGCCGGAGAGCGCACGGCCGTCGTCGAGCGACGCACGCGGGAAACCGACATCCGGGTCCGCCTCGATCTGGACGGCAGTTCGACGTCGAGGATCGACACCGGACTGAAGTTTTTCGACCACATGCTCGACCAGATCGTGCATCACGCCGGCATATCGCTCGACCTGCAGGTCCGGGGAGACCTGCAGGTCGACGAGCACCATACGATCGAGGATACGGCCATCGCGCTCGGAGAGGCGATCCGCCGAGCGCTCGGATCGAAGCTCGGCATCGGCCGCTACGGCTTCTGCCTGCCGATGGACGAGTGCCGGGCCGCCGTGCTGCTCGATTTCGGCGGACGCATCGAGCTGATCTGGAACGCCCGCTTCTCTCGCGAGTACGTCGGCGACGTGCCGACCGAAATGTTCCGCCACTTCTTCAAGAGCCTCGCCGAATCGGCCCGCTGCAACCTGTACGTCGAGGCCGAAGGGGAGAACGAACACCACAAGATCGAGGCGATATTCAAGGCATTCGCGCGCGCGCTGCGCACCGCCATCGCGCGCGACAACTTTCATTTCGAGCTGCCGAGCAGCAAAGGAACGCTATGATTACGATCATCGACTACGACACGGGCAACCTCCGTTCGGTGGCCAACGCCCTCGGACGGCTGGGAGCCGAATACCGGATTACGGCCGACCCGGCCGCGATTCGAGCGGCCGAACGGGTCCTGCTTCCGGGCGTCGGCGAGGCTTCCAGCGCGATGGCCAAGCTGCGCGAGCGCGGACTTCCGGACGTGATCCGCTCGTTGAAATGCCCCGTGCTGGGCATCTGCATCGGCGTGCAGCTGCTGTGTCGCCGCAGCGAAGAGGGCGACACCGAATGCCTCGGCATTTTCGACAACGAGGTCCGCAGACTCCGGACCGAAGGGCTGAAAGTGCCCCACATGGGCTGGGACAGTATCGAAGACCTGCGCGGGCCGCTGTTCGACGGCCTCGACGAAGGCGCATACGTCTACTACGTCCACTCCTACGCGCCGCAGACGAACGCCGACACGATCGCCCGGACGACCTACAGAGAGACGTTCAGCGCCGCGATCCGGCGCGACAACTTCTTCGGAACGCAGTTTCACCCGGAAAAGAGCGCTTCGGTCGGCGAGCGCATCCTGCAAAACTTTTTGAGACTATGATCGAAGTCATTCCCGCCATCGACCTGATCGGAGGCCAGTGCGTCCGGCTCACGCAGGGCGACTACGACCGAAAGACCACCTATTACAAAGATCCGCTCGACGCCGCCCTGCGGTACGAGGAGTGCGGCGCAGGACGTCTGCACCTGGTCGATCTGGACGGGGCGAAAGCCTCCCGTCCGGCCAATCTCGGCGTGTTGGAGCGGATCGCCGCACGCACCTCGCTCGAAGTGCAATACGGCGGCGGCATCAAAAGCACCGAGGCGCTGCGCGACGTGTTCGGCTCGGGGGCTTCGCGAGCGATCTGCGGAAGCATCGCCGTCGCCCGGCCCGACCTGCTGCGACAGTGGCTGACCGAGTTCGGCCCGGAGCGGATCGTGCTCGGGGCGGACACCCGCGACGGCCGCGTCGCCGTCAACGGCTGGCAGGAAGCCTCCGCAATCGGAGTCGAGGAACTGATCGGACGGTTCGCAGACAGCGGCCTGCGGCAGGTAATCTGCACCGACATCGCCAAAGACGGCATGCTGTCGGGCCCGTCGGTCGACCTGTACCGGAAACTGCTCGAACGTTTTCCCCGGATCGAACTGACCGCCAGCGGCGGCATCGGTTCGTGGGACGACATCGAAGAGCTCGACCGAGCGGGCGTGCCGTGCGTCGTCGTCGGCAAGGCGATTTACGAGGGCCGGATCGGCTTCGACCGGCTGGAAACGCATTACGGCGCGGCCGAGCGGTAAAGCAAGGGGCGCAATACCCGAACTCCGCCGTCGGCCACCCACCGAAAGCGTAACGGCAGGAGGCCGCGCCCGAAACGAAACCCTCCGGTATCGGAAAATCCGGTCCGGAACGAGATAACCCGAATAAAACGACAGAAACGTGTTAGCCAAACGCATCATACCCTGCCTCGACATCAAGGACGGACAAACCGTCAAGGGGATCAACTTTCTCGGTCTGAAGGACGTGGGTGACCCGGTCGAACTGGGGCGACGCTACGCCGAACAGGGAGCCGACGAGCTGGTCTACCTCGACATCAGCGCGACGCAGGAAGGCCGGCGCACATTCGCCGAGCTGGTCACCCGCATCGCCGAGCGCATCAATATTCCGTTCACCGTCGGCGGCGGCATCGCATCGGTCGAGGACGCGGGACGACTGCTCGCCGCCGGAGCCGACAAGGTGACGGTCAACAGCGCCGCCGTGCGCAATCCGGAGCTCATCAGCGACATCGCCTCGAAATACGGCAGCCAGTTCGTCGTCGTTGCGATCGACGCAAAGCAGGCAGACGGCCGGTGGCGCGTGACGACGCACGGCGGCCGCCGGCTCACCGACCGGGAGCTTTTCTCCTGGGCCGCCGAGGCGCAACGGCGCGGAGCGGGCGAGATTCTGTTCACGTCGATGGACCACGACGGGACGAAAAACGGCTACCCGTGCGACACCTACGCCCGGCTGTCGGAGCGGTTGTCGATTCCCGTCATCGCCTCGGGCGGAGCCGGATCGGTACGGCACATCGCCGATGTGCTGACGCTCGGAAAAGCCGACGCCGCGCTGGCAGCCAGCATTTTCCACTACGGCGAAATACCCATCCCATCGCTTAAGCGACAATTGTACGAACAGCATATAACCGTCAGATTATGATAAAATTCAGCGAACTGAACACAGCCAAGAGCTGCGAGGGACTGGTTCCCGCCATCATTCAGGACGACGACACGCGTCAGGTCCTGATGCTGGGCTACCTCAACGAAGAGGCATTCGACAAAACGGTGGCCGAGGGCCGCGTCACATTCTTCAGCCGCACGAAAGGCCGGCTGTGGACCAAAGGCGAAACGAGCGGCAACTATCTGCATGTCAAGAGCATCGCAAAGGACTGCGATGCGGATACGCTGCTGATCCGCGTCGTTCCGGCAGGCCCGGTCTGCCACACGGGAAGCAAGACCTGCTTCGGCGGCCGCGAGAACGAGGGCTTCATCGGGCTGCTGCAGTCGGTGATCCGGCAGCGTCACCGCGACATGCCCGAGGGTTCGTACACGACGAAGCTCTTTACGAAAGGAGCGGCCAAAATCGCGCAAAAGGTGGGCGAGGAAGCCGTCGAGACCGTCATCGAGGCCGTTGCGAACAACAATCCCGATCTGGTTTACGAGGCATCGGACCTGATCTACCACCTGCTCGTGCTGCTCGAGAATCAGGGTCTGTCGATCGCCGATCTGGAGGAGGAACTGGCCAAAAGGCACAAATAGGCACGCAAAATGCGGATATTTTGCTACCTTTAGGACCGTATTCAAACCATTCAGCTAACAACGAACGACATGGACGATAAGAAAATCGGTATCGCCAGCGACCACGCCGGCTACCAGCTCAAGGAATTCATCATCGGCTACCTCGACTCGAAAGGCTACGACGTGCACGATTTCGGCTGCCACAGCGAGGAGAGCTGCGACTACCCCGACTACGCGCACCCGCTGGCCGAGGCGATCGAAAAGGGAGAGCTTCCGCGCGGCATCGCGATGTGCGGCAGCGCCAACGGCATCACGATCACGCTGAACAAGCATCAGGGTATCCGCGCGGCGATCTGCTGGGAGCCCGAAATCGCGTCGCTCGCGCGCAAGCACAACGACGCGAACGTATGCTCCATGCCCGCCCGCTTCATCGACCGCGACACGGCGATCAAGATCGTCGACACCTTCCTCTCGACCGAGTTCGAGGGCGGCCGGCACCAGCGCCGGATCGACAAGATCCCGGTTTCGGGATGCGGATGCGGGAAGTAGCCGATCCGACCCCAAACGCATGATCCCAAGCGCCCGCTCCGGCGGGCGCTTTTTTCGTCGCGCACCGTTGCGAAATTATCGCTACATTTGTCCCAAAATTCGGACAGGTTATGAAATACGTCTTCACGCTGCTGATTTTTCTCGCCGCCGCGACTTCCGGCAGGCTGCACGCCCAAATCAAGAAAAAAACGCCCAACGGATACTCGACGCTATACGACTACCGTACGAACAATCCCGACGGAAGCCGCATCTACTATGCCGACAAGCGGTCGGCGGCCCTGATGAAAGTGAGCCCGGGCAACGACTACAAGATCGAATGCAACGATGCTCTGGACAAGGACTACCTGACCGACAGCCTGTGGGGCATCGTCTATAAGGACACGGTCTATCTGAACTGCAAGCCGTTCTCGGGACTCGACTGGTACGCCAAGGCCGAATACGGGACAGGCAAGCGCTATCTGTACCTGAACATCGCCATCCCGCTGAACCCGAAATACAAGAGCATTCTGGGCGACTACTCGCAGGCCCCGGCCGTCAAAACCGGAGGCTCGATCCCGAAGATCGGCGGCCTGATCGGCGGAGCGGTCAAAGGCGCCGTCGACAGGCTTTCGACGCGTATTCCCGTGATCTACGACACCGAAACCGGGCAGTGCCGATGCCTCACCACCGAACTGCTGTACAGCTTCTCGCAGAAATATCCCGAACTGAAAAGCCAGTTCGGGCTGGTCAAGATCGAAATGCTGTCGGTCTACGCGTTCCGAGATTTCGCCGAAGCGCTCAACACCGCCGACGAGCAGGAAAAACTGAAAGCCAAGCAGGCCGAGCAGCAGGCGGCCGAAGCCGAGGCGAAAGCCCGTGCCGAGGCCGAACGCGCCGCAGCCGATTCGGTCGCGCAGGCGGCCGCTGCTCCGGCCGTCGATTCGACGAGCCGTTCCGGCGAAGGCGAACCGGTTTCTCCGACCGAAACGGCAGACTCCGGGGAGGCCAGCCAGCCGGCTCCGGCGCAGGTCCCGGCTACGACGGACGACCCGAACAAGGTGCAGGTCAAGATTCCGGTACAAGTCCCGGTCCAGTAATCCGTGAAAGCTCATTCCCGTTGAAAGGAGTCGGGCAACGGACCACTTCGGTCCGGATGCAGGTCCGACGGGTCCGTTCGGGAAACGACAAAGGATTCTTTCCGAAACGCTTTCCGCAATCTCTTTCCGCTGCGGTCCGGCAGATGCTCGGCGCGCAACCGACGGGAACGAACTCCCGCTCCGAAAGACACTCGTCCCGCCTCCCGCCGCATCCCCGGCGACCGATACCGTGACGGCCACGCGGCATCGGGACCGGGAGAGAAAACCCGTCACACGATCCGCAGCCGGTTCGTCATAAAATACTGGAACACGCCGCGAAGTACCAGAAACAGCAGGAAAGCGAACCACAGCGCATCGTTTCCGGCCACGTCCCTCAATCCGTAATAAGCGGCGAAAAAACCGACGGTCGACAGAAAGACCGAATTGCGCATCACGGCCGTGCGCGTGGCGCCGATCAACACACCGTCGATCAAAAAAGGCGCAAAAGCCACCAAAGGAACCACGATCAGCCACACCACGTAATCGCCGGCACCGATCAGAATCTCCCGGCTGTCGGTAAAGAGCGAGAGCACGCTCCGCCATCCCGCCGCATACAGGCCGACATAAAGCGCGGCAACCGCCGCTCCCCATACGAGCAAAGCCCGGACGCACCGGCGCAGCATCGGCGCGTTGCGCGCTCCGACATACCTTCCCGCCAGTGCCTCGCCGGCATAGGCGAATCCGTCCATCAGATAGGAAAACAGCGTGAAAAGCTGCATCAGCAGCATATTGACGGCCAGCAGCGTGTCGCCCATGCCCGACGAAGCGGCCGTGAAGAACGTGTAGACGATCACGATGCAGGCCGTTCGCAGGAAAATATCGCCGTTGATCCGGAAGAAAGCCGTCATCGGCCGGAGCCTCAGGCTGTCGCGCAGATCGACGTAGCGGCCGAAACGGCGGTAGTAGCGCAGCCAGAGCGCTACCGACAGCAGCAGCCCCGTATACTGCGCGACGACGGTTCCCCACGCGACGCCCGCGATACCCCACCCCAGCCCGAGCGCGAACCACAGACAGCAGAGTATATTGACCAGATTGATCGCGATCGAAATATACATCGGGAAGCGCGAGTTCTGCATGCCGATGAACCATCCCTGAAACGCGAACAGCGAAACGGTCGCCGGAGCGGCCCAGATCCGCGCATAGAAATACTCGGCCGCATAGCCCATCGTATGCGGCGTGCCGTCCATCATCCGGAAGGCCAACCGTCCGACAGGCTCCCGAAAGAGGATCAGCAGCACGGCCGCCAGCAGAGAGACGCTCAGCGCGCGGACCAGCACGGCCGTAATCTCCGGGAAATTCCGAGCCCCGTACGACTGCGCGGTCAAACCGCTCGTTCCCATGCGCAGAAACGCGAAGTTCCAGTAGATGAAGTTGAAGACCGACGTACCGATGCCGATCCCTCCGATCAGCGCGTCGTCGCCCAGATGCCCGACGATGGCCATATCGACCATGCCCAGCAGCGGGATCGTGATGTTCGACACGATATTCGGAATGGCCAGAGAGAGTATCTTGCGGTTCATGGAGGCAAAGGTATCACATTTTCGTCATTCGTCCACCGGAGCGCAACGCCCGATCGAAAAGCACGCCTTCGGTTGCCGCGCCCCGGCACGGAACGGGCGGCCGGACAGAAAGCGAGCGATCCCGATCGGGCTCCGCCGCGAGGCTCGTTGGATTGTCCGGGCTGCGAAAACCCGTCCGAATCACGCCGGGACCGACCGCTCCGCTCGGGCATCCCTTGCAAGAATACATGGCGGAAGCGAACGATACAACGAAGCCCGATCATATATTTTATGTAACGGTTTTCGAGTTTCCGGTTTCTCCGCATGAAATCGCTTGACGAAAAGGACTTCATGGTAGGGACGCAATACGAGACCGCAAGCCACGGCTGACGGATATGGAAACTCCGGATGCGAGAACTTTGGTACATTGAAGCATATAATCGCCCGACGAAGATACCGTAATCGACGAACGACGGCCGGACACGCGGCGCCCAGACCCGACCGGTCCGGAACACGCGCCGCGCACCGAAAAGACATGCGTCCTGGACCGCCGGACGGACGCCTCGTTCCGCAACCGGCGGACGAATTAATCGGAAGCCGCGCACCGAATTCCGGGAAAAAGCGGTATCTTCGTAACGACAAGCGCAACACTTCCATGGAACACTACGAAGAGATACACGGCCGCGAGCATGACAGCGCGCTGGCGGTCAACAAGGGAATCGAACAACCGCCGATCGTCAATCCCCATTTCCGCAAAGTAAGGCGGCAGCGAATGACGACCGACCAGTACATGGAGGGCATCCGCTCGGGTAACATCACGGTCCTGTCCCAAGCGATCACGCTGGTCGAAAGCCTGTTGCCGGAACACTACGCTCAGGCTCAGGAGATCATCGAGCGTTGCCTGCCCTATTCGGGCGGTTCGGTGCGCATCGGCATCACCGGCGTGCCGGGCGCGGGCAAGTCGACGTTCATCGAGGCGATCGGCGACATGGTCACCGGTCTCGGGCACAAGCTGTCGGTACTGGCGATCGACCCGAGCTCGGAACGCAGCAAGGGCTCGATCCTCGGCGACAAGACCCGCATGGAAACGCTCGTGCACAACCCGAAAGTATTCATCCGGCCCTCGCCCTCGGCCGGATCGCTCGGCGGCGTGGCGCGCAAAACGCGCGAGAGCGTCATCCTGTGCGAAGCGGCCGGGTTCGACGTAATCTTCATCGAAACGGTCGGCGTGGGCCAGTCCGAGACGGCCGTCCACTCGATGGTCGACCTGTTCCTGCTGCTGCAGATCGCCGGAGCCGGCGACGAGCTGCAGGGCATCAAGCGCGGCATCATGGAGATGGCCGACATGATCGCGATCAACAAGGCCGACGGCAACAACGTGCAACGGGCCGAAGTGGCCAAAAGCCACTTTGCGAACGCGCTGAACCTGTTCCCGATGCCCGATTCGGGCTGGCGTCCGAAAGTATACACTTGCTCCGCCGTCGAGAAAACGGGACTGAGGGAAATCTGGAGCGGCATCGAGGACTTTCTGAAATTCACGCGCGGCAACGGCTACTACCAGCGTAACCGCCACCGGCAAGCCAAATACTGGATGTACGAGACGATCCACGAGGCGCTGCGAGAGAGTTTCTATCGCAACGAGGCCGTCGAATCGCGGATCGCCCGGTACGAGGAACTGGTGCTGTCGGACAAAAAAAGCTCGTTCGTAGCGGCCCGCGAGCTGCTCAACAGCTATTTCGAAGACATCCGGAAATAAGGGACAAACCGGCCGGACTGTAGCTCGCCGCCACGACCGCACGTTCCGATACATCGATTCCGTTCCGAATGTCCGCGGTTCTCCGTTGAAAAGCCGCAGACCGGACGGGAAAGCGGGTCCGAAGACCGGCCCGGTTTCCGGCGCTTGCCGTAAACCGGAACCGACGAAGCGTACATTGCCCGAAACCGGAGACAGCCACCTCCGCGTTATCGGGCATAACGGATCGCCGCCTCGATATTGATGCCGCTCTCCCACGGACGGCAGCCGCAACCGCTCGGCCGGCCGTCGACATAATACTCGACCCATGCTCCAGCACCGTCGCGCAGACTCATCATCCGGTCGTATACCTCATCCCGCAACGGATGTCCCGTCTCGCACAACGCATAGAGGAACATGCCGAAGTCGTAGCCCAGTATGCGATCCTGTCCGGAAATTTTCCCGGTTCGTTCGTACAACGCGATCACATCGTCCAAAAACGCCCGCTTCTCGCTCTCCGAGAAAAGTTCCGAGCCGATATAAATGGGAAACAGATTGGCCGACGGAATACTGAAAAGTTCCGGTTCGGGAAGCTCGACGGCCGCATGGTCCTTGGTCATGCAATCTTTGCAAAAATAGAGGCATCCCTTGAAATGGTACGTCTCGGGAAAATAGTCGAAATGCCCGGGATACAGGCAGACGCCGGGCCGGGTCGGCGGATAAGCGACTTTCCGTTCCCGCCGGGGATTGTTAACGTACAGATGCCCGTCGCGGCAGAAATTATCGCGGAACCGCTCGCTGCACTCGTCCGCGTCGTGCTCCAAGGCTCCGATCCGTGCAGCGCTCCACAGCCCCTGCTCGCGGACGAACCGGATCAGCCGGCGGCTTCCCTCGACGAATAGCAGGGTCGCCTCGGCCGAGCCGTGATACATCACCTGACGGGGAACCACGCCCCCGGCGATATAGGTTTCGTCGCCGTTGAACGGCAGCATACCGTCGATCAGATTCCGCTGCTGGGCCTCGGTCGCCCACTCGAGCATCGGCATGATTTCGCGCAGGAAAGCCGTATCGCGCGTCTTGCGATAGTAGTCGAACGCCTGCACGACCAGATAGCCCGTAATCTCCGTCTCGTCATTCTCGTGTCGGTGGAAAATGCCGGGGTAGCCGATCGCCTGAGCGTTATGGATCAGGCCGCTGCGCTGCCACACCCGCCAGTAGAAGTCGAGTATCATCCGCGCGCGCTCCCACTCGCCCAGCGCGAGCAGCGCCCGCGAAACGCCGTACTGGTCGCGGACGTAGCCCATATGATAGATGATGCCGGCCAGTACGGAGCCTTCGGACGACTGCTGGCTGCGGATCAGTGCGGCCGCGTCGTCGACGGCCTGCAGAAACTCGCGCCGCCGTTCGCCCGACAGAGCCGATACCGTGACATTCGGCCGGCTTGCGGACCGGGATGCCGTCTTCAACAAGGCAAGCCCGGAAACGGAGGCGACCCGGGCCGTCTCCCGGTCGAGTTCTTCCCGGGAGCGGGCGGCGATCACGTACAGCGAGCCCTCGCCCGGCGAGGCGGTCAGCGTCAGCTCGCGTCCGTTCTCCTCGGACCGCTCCAGACGGACCGTTCCGGTAGTCACGAGCCGGTAGCAATAGCCCGAAGGACTTCGGTACGTACTGTAGAACGGAACGCCGGCCCTCAGATCGACGCGAAAGACGCTCCGCGCGTCGGTCCACGAGACGGGAAGTCCGTCCTCCGCGCAGCTCAGGCTCTCCTCGAAAGGACGGTAGCGTTCCTCCAGCTCGACCCCGAGCCGGTAGCGGACCGGCCGCTTCTGCCGGAAAAGCCGCACGAATACCGGACTGCCGTCCGCGACGAAATCGGTATGCCGGCCCGCGACCCCGTGACCGTCCCGAAGCCGGTGATTCCATACGGAAGAGCCGGCCTCGCGCTCCGAGGCTACCTGCAATCCGTCGCACAGGCTCAGCGTAAGCAGGGAGGGGGAAGAATAGGGCGGTCCGAAAATTTGCAGGATGTCGGCGCCGCGACCGTAAACGCACAGTTCGCCGTTGCCGATCGCATGAATGCCCGGAACGTCCGCATTGCCGGAAGCGTCGCCGGAGGCTACCGCAGCCGCCTGTCCCAACAAGAGCAGGCAGACCGGCAGCAGATGTCGGAAAAGTTTCATCGTATCGAAATTTAGGTCAGCAGTAGGGACGATTGTCCTTCAGGCGAATATACGAAAAAAACGGACAAAAGGAAAAGCCGCGGCAAGGATTCGTCTCCGGAATCGCAATGCTCCTCGAGAACCGGATACAAAACGACCGCCTAACGAGTAGAAGGGAAAGGTACGAAGGGGTGCGTCCGGAGAAAAGGTACGAGCGGATGAGTCCGGACGGAAAAGTCCGGCGGGAGGCACATGGCCGACCGATGGCCGGGCTTCCTCCCGAGTTCCATCGCACGGACAGAAAGCGCCGCAACGGTATGCGCTCCGGATGCGAAACGACAGACATCCCGCGATCCGCAAGAGCGATCCGAGTCCGATCGCGCATCCGTACGACCGTCTTTTCGGACACGCCCGCGCGAACAATCCCATACGAACCATACAGACCGCTTCCGACCATTTTCCGGAACCGTCCGACCTCTCTGCCTCCGAGCCGTGCCGTCCTGATACGAGATAGCCGCTCATCGGCGTTCGCGTCCGGAATTTACCTGCGGCCCGCGGCCGCACACCCGACACCGAGTCGCCTTTCCGGCGAAAAGAATTTCACGCCATGAAACCGAAAGCGCTGAAAATTCGACGGTCGGTACAGCAAAGCAGACAATGATTGCTTCGATGTATCAAGGTGCCGCACCCGGAGTTTCTATATTCCGCCAGTCGCGGCTTGCGGTCACAGGTTGCGTATCCGATCCAGTCTCTACCGCGAAGTTTCTTCCGACGGAAGCGATTTCATACGGAGAAACCGGAAACTCGAAAACCGGTACGATAAAACATACGATCGGGGCAAAATACATGAATCGGAAGCGCCGACGACAACACGCCTTTTCGACAGCTTTTACCGCCTCTCGATCTGCTCGACGCGGCGCCCCGCCTCCCGCGCCAGCGCGGTCGTATCGGTCCCGATCAGCTCTCCGCGCTCGACCAGAATCCTCCCGTCGACAAGCACGGTATCGACATCGGTCGATTTGGCGTTGTACACCAGACCGGCTATCGGATCGTTACCCGGCGCCCAATGCGTCCCGCCCATATCGACCAGAATCAGGTCGGCCCGGGCTCCAGGCGCGACAACGCCCAACTCGCCCTCCATGCCGACCGCGCACGCTCCGCCGACGGTCGCCATGCGCAGCGTCTCGTATGCCGGCAACACGCTCGCATCGCCGGTAGCGACTTTCTGCAACAGCGAGGCCGTGCGCATCTCGTCCCACATATCGAGGTCGTTGTTCGAGCAGGGGCCGTCGGTTCCGATGCCGACCGTCAGGCCGCGCCCGATCATCCGCGCGACCGGAGCGATCCCGCTGGCAAGCTTCATGTTGCTCTGCGGATTATATGCGACCGACACCCCGTAGCGGAACAGGATGTCCATATCCTCCTCGGTCAGGTGCACGCAGTGCACGGCCAGCGTCGGATAATCGAAAACGCCCAGATCGCGCAAATACTCGGCCGAGGTCTTGTCGTAACGCTGCCGGATCGTCTCGGTCTCGGAACGCGTCTCGCTCAGATGGACATGAATGCCCAAGCCGTATTTTTCACATAAGGACAAAGCCTTGCGAACGGATTCCGGCGAGCACGTATAGGGAGCGTGCGGCGCGACGCGCACGCCGAGGCGCCCCCCGTCCGCCCCGGCATAGCGTTCGACCAGACGGACGGTCTCCCGCTCGAACGCTTCGTAGTTCGTATCGATAAAGGCCGGGCACACGACAGCCCGCATACCGCTCTCGAGCACGGCCTCGGCCACGCGGTCGGCATGCCAGTACATATCGACGAAAGTCGTCGTCCCGCCCAACAGCATCTCGGCGATCCCGAGGCGGGCTCCCAGGTAGACGTCGTCGCCCGTCAGCTTCGCCTCGAACGGCCAGACCCTGTCGGCGAGCCACTCCATCAGCGGCAGATCGTCGGCATAGTTCCGCATCAGCGACATCGCCACATGGTTGTGCAAATTGATCAGGCCCGGCATCAGCAACTTCCCTCCGGCGTCGATCACGCGCCGCGAGCGGTTCTCCGACTCCGTTCCCCGATCATCGGACCCGTTGTCCGGAGTCGCCGGAAGAACCGACGATATGCGGCCTCCGGAAATGGCGACCGATCCCCTGAAAAATTTCCGGGGATCGTTTGCCGAAGCCGTCATAGGCAGAATCAACGCATTCCTTATCAGTATGTCCATATCTTTCCCATATAAGATAGAGGCCTCCCTCCCGCCGACACGAGGGGAGAAGAACCGGTCATGCGCAAGAGCAAAACCCTCTCCGCGCTACTTCGTCCCGACCGAGCCTTGCACCGTCAAAATGTGCATTTTTTCCGGCGTATTGGCGTATACCTTCAAGGCTCTCAGGTAGTCGCCCGATTGCTGTCCGCGCGGATTGAACGTAACGATCAGCACGGCCGTGTCGCCAGGCATGACGGGCCTCTTGGAGAATTTCGCCTGCACGCATTCGCAAGACTTGGCCACTTTCAACACGACCAACGGCTCGTCGCCCGCATTGACGAAAGCGACCGACTCTGCGACCGGCGCGCCTTTCGGATCGGCCGGTCCCAAATCGACCGATTTTTTCAAAAACTTCAGGGACGGCTGTCCGCCGAGCGTTCCGGCAGCGAGCGCGAGCGAAATAAGAAGCAGAAAACGTCTCATAGAAATTGGTATCGAAAATTCGGCGAACGAACCGACAGACGATAGAACCGGACGTCCCCCCCCTGCCGCTCTCCGGGCGGATTCCGCAAAAACGGTCCCTTCGCAATCGGGGCCCTTACGCCGGCAAGGATTTATTGCATCCGGAAATTATAGGTGATCGTACCGGTCTGCGACAACGGCGCGCTTTCGTCCACATTGAACCGCGCGCCCCTCGCGGCTTTCAGCGCCGCGTTGACGAGCACGCTGTTTTGCGTCGTGGATCCCTTGGCCCGGTAGGCGGCCGAGGTAACCCGTCCCTGCTGATCGACGACGATCTCGATCACGACGCGTCCCTGATCTTTCGCACGGTAGTCGGGACTCGGCAGACCGCCGACCAGCGAACGGCCCGAAAGACTGGCCGAATTGCCGTCCGTTCCCGTTCCGGTCCCCTCGTGACTGCCTTCCGGCGTTCCGGCCAAATCGCCCTGATTGCCCGTCCCGGTTCCGGTGCCTTCGCTGCGCGAAGAGCTGCCCTCGGTCCGACCGGGGAAAAGCGCCTTGCGATTCACCTCGCGCGGCTTCTCGGCCGGCTGCTGAGGCTTCGGCTGGGGCTTGGCCTGCACCTGTTCCTTTTTCGGTTTCTTCTCCGGCTTCTTTTCCTCTTTCACCACGGGCACGTCCTCGTCGGTCTGCTGCGTCATCTGCTCCTGCTCGTCGGGCTGAGCCTCCGAAGGTGCCTGCGTCTGCTGCGGAGCGTCGGCCGCCTCGTCGTTCATCGCCAGATCCTCGCCGGGCGCGGCCTCGGTCACGTTGCCGAAATTGATCATCAGCCCCTCGCCCGTATCGGGCGGCTCGGCCAGCGTGAAGCGAACGAGCAACAGCAGGAGCAGCACCAGCGCCGCGTAGGCGAACGTCGCCGCCGCGCCGATGACACGCTGCTGCGTGCGGTCCTCTTGCTGAAAGTCGATCATATGCCTTCTATTCGGGCCTCGTAGCCGCAAATATCTTGTACTTGTTCCGCATGGCGATGTTCATCACCTTGATGACCTCTCCGAACGGGACCGTCTCGTCGGTATGCAGCGAGATGACCGGGTCTTCCTGCCCTTGCAGACGCGCCTGCAGAGCCGCCTCCAACTTGTCGAAAGCGATCGGCTCGGTCTCCAGATAATAGGTCAGATCGGCCGTAATGGAGACGGAGGTCGCAGCCTTGTCCTTGATCTGGTTCGAGCTCTTGGGCAAGGTCAGCTTCACCGCATTGGGGTTGATCAGCGTGGTCGAGAGCATCATGAAGAGCAGCAGCAGGAAGATCAGGTCCGTCATCGACGAGGCGCTGAATCCGACCTCTACTTTCGACCCCCTTTTGATAGCCATAGTCTTGCGTTTTTATCCGTTATCAATCAGGCGACTACTGCTCGATGGGCTGGTTCAGAATATCCATGAAAGCGATCGAGTTGGCCTCCATCTGGAACACGAGCTTCTCGATGCGCGCCACCAGGTAGTTGTAGCCGAAATAGGCCGGCACGCCGACGACCAGACCGCCGACGGTCGTCACCATCGCGACGTACATGCCGCTCGCCAGCACCGTCATGTCGACCGTTCCGCCCGCCTGCGACATATTCATGAACGCTTGCACCATACCGACCACCGTACCCAGAAATCCGATCATCGGCGCGCCGCCGGCGATCGTCGCCAGAATCGGAAGTCCCGTCTCGAGCTTCGACACCTCGAGGTTGGCGACGTTTTCGATCGAGCTCTGCACGTCGCTGAGCGGGCGACCGATGCGGCCGATTCCCTTCTCGATCATGTGAGCGATCGGCGTATTGGTCTGGCGGCAGAGCTGTACGGCGGCTCCGATCCGTCCCTCGCAGATATGCTCCCGAATCCGGTTCATGAAGTTCATATCGACGGCCGAAGCCTTGCGGATCGCCCAGAAGCGCTCGAAAAAGATGAAAACGGCCACGCCGCCCAGAATCAGCAGAGGCCACATCAGAAATCCGCCGGCCAGAAAGAGTTCGCCCAGCCCCATCGTCTTCGGAGCCTGCTCGGCGGCCACCGCCACCGCTTCGGTTGCTTGCAACAGGATCATCATATCTTCAATAAAGAGTTTTTTAGTTTTCCGGTCATTCCCTTCGCGGGCCCGGCAACGCCCACATACACATACCGCCGCTGCCGAATCACAAAAATACGCTTTTTCATCGAAATCGCATCGCGGACCGGCGATTTGTGGACATTTTTATTTCCCGTCCGCCGCTACCTTCAGACTATCGGCCGCAGCCTTACGCTCGGCCTGCCGCAGCTCGCGCGACAGACGCCGGCGCTGCCGGCGGTCCTTGATGTTCCGGATCAGATCGCCGAAGTTGTCGAAGCTTTGCCGGTAAGAAATTCCCAAACCGCTCTCCTGCAGGCCCTGATTTTCGTCGAACCGGTCGATCGTCCTCGTGAAAGCCTTGACTTTCAGATTGCCGGCTTCGTCGAGCAACAGACTGAGCGTCACGTCGCCGGTCAGGCTGTTGGCCGTCCGGTTGTTCATCGGCATGCCGTTGCCCGTATCGTAGCTGACGTCGCCCTCGACGATCAGCCGGTCCTTGATCAGCTCGCCGTAGAACTCCGTGCCGAACTCGTCGGACGTCTCCTCGCTCTTGGGCCGGAACTTCGGCGCCAGCCGGAAACGATCCGTCGAGAGCAGATTGCTCAGTTGGGTCGACAGGAACTCGATGCCCGTCACGGTCGCGCCCATCGCGCCGATATTGAGGTTCTGGCTCGTACCCGAATTGTCGGCATAGAAGCTCTGCGTGGCGAGCAGCCAAAGGAACTGGGTCGACATCATCTCCTGCGTGTTCATCGCGTTCCGCACGAGCGACTGGGTTTCGGGATCGGTGTTCGGCACGCTGACGTCGAACGTCAGCGTAGGCAGCGTGAGCCGGTCCGACAGCCGGATAATACACTCTACGGGCACGTTGCGCCGCAGGTTCTGCCCTCCTCCGCTCCCGCTGAGCAGCGGAGCCAGCGATGCCTTCAGTTTGTACACGGCGGTGATGTTCACCAACGCGTCGGCCGGATCGCCCGTCCACTGAATGTTGCTTCCTTCCTGAATCAGAAAGTTGCGCGTGGCGAAATTCTGAAGCGAGAAACGATAGCTTCCCTCCGTAATATCGTAGTCGCCATAGATCGTAAACTCCTTGTCCACCGGATTGACATGCAGGTTCAGCGTTCCGTTGCCGCGCCCGCGCAGCACGTTGTCGCCGGCCTGATCGAGCGTCAGCTGCATCTCGGCGTTCGGCCGGATGTCGAGCGCCATCTTGATGTCCATATCCGACCGGAAACTCTCGCGGCCCATCCGGCGCGAAACGCTCCGAAGGCTGTCGTCGGCAGCCCGCTTGGCCTGATCCTCGAAAACGATGAAGTCGGCTGCCGAGATATCGGACCCGCCGTTGCCCAGCGGCAGGAAAAAGCGGGTATTCTCGGCCGAGGCCGCAACGATGTCCATGCTCACGCCGTTCTTGTTCCCGCGGATCGTCGCGCTACCGGTAGCGTAGACGCTCCCGTAAAACAACTCGTTCTGCCGAGGGGTCGTGTTCAGTACGAGCGTGCGGTCGGGCCGCACATGCACCTCGTAGCTCAGATTGCGCGGATTGGCGAAGCTGAAGCTCATGTCGAATCCGGCCCGACCGCCCGACGGCCCGTACAACTCGGTAGGTCGCAGCGTCATCGTGTTCCGGCGGACATCGATCACGGCGTCCGACATCGTATAGGGAACGTTCGTGTAATCGACCGTCGAGCGGAACGTCCCGACGCCGATCGTCCCGTCGAGGGTCAGCTTCCCGCCGGGATTGGTAAGCCGCAGCGAAGCATCGGCCATGCCCTGCGTTTCGCGCAATACGCCTTTGAGCACCGGATCGAGCAGCGAAAGATCGATCCTACGCAGATGCACGTCGGCCTCCAGACGCTTGTCGGCGGGCGCATAGAATCCTTCGACGATCGAGCTGTCGGCCGCACGGTCGATCAGCCTGAAAAGCGCCCGGCGAGACTGCAGGTCCCACCGGCTCTCGAAGCGGCTGTCGACTAACGGAACTCCGTTGACGCGCACGCTGTCGAAATCGATGCCGGCGCGGAGCACTCCGCCTCCATAGGCCGAAATCAGCTCGGCCGAGCCGTTGGTCACGCCCTCGAAAGCGTAGCCCTGACGCTCGGCGAAGCGGGAGAACGGTTTCAGGTCGAACCGGTGCAACTGCAAGCGCAGCGTATCCCGATCGCTACGCGAGGCCACGCCGTCGACGGACAGCCGCTGCTGTCCGCAGGAGATGCTGAACCGGTCGACGTCGATCCGCGTGGAGTCGAAAACGATCTGCCGGGCCCAGATTCTCCAGGTCCGCCCGTTGGTCGTGAAAGACGAGGGATTGAAACGGACGCGCACCTGAGGAACGCCGCTTTGCGGGTCCCGGCCGAGCGTGGAGGTCGTACCGAGCAGGGCATAGGTCCCGTTGTCGGAGTTGTTGAACCGCGCGGCCAGGTTGATCCGGTTCTCCTTAGCTCCGCCGATCACCGAAAAATCGGGCATGTACATTCCCTTGGCGAACAGGTCGGCGGCCGTCACGAAAAGCGAAATCGAATCGCCCTGATTGCGGCAGGAGGCCTTGAGGTCGGATACGAAAAACCGCTCGTTCTCGATCAGCTCCGAGTCGAGCGTCAGCGAGAAGACATCGCTCTCGGGATTGAACAGGAAGACCAGCTTGGTCCCCTGAGCGAGCCTGAGCCCCGGAGAGAAAATGCCCGCCACGTTGTTCGCGCGCTTCACGTTCACGTCGAGCAGGTAGTAACTGTCGATACGCGAGGCCCCGGCTACGGAAGGAACCGAATCCTCGGCCGTCCGGGGCCGCTCCGAGAGCGAAGGCAAATAGGAACGCAGCGTGTTGCTGAAATACGAGAACATGTTCTCGTAGCTGAGCTTACCCCGCAGCTCGGCGTCGGCGAAAGGCGAGTACAGCCCGATCAGCTTGCGGTCGCTTCCGTTCTCGGCAAGCAGACGGATACGACCCGTCCGGACCGTATCGAGCTGGTTGACGTAGGTCATGTCGAAAATCTCGGCTTCCCCGTTGATGTTGTCGAGCGAAGTGCCCGATGCCTGCGCATGCAGTCCGCAGCGCACCCGCGACACCGTGTCGCGCCGGTTGAAATGCAGCTCGTGCAGATCGGCGTTGACCAGATTCAGGTCGAAATGATAGACGGGCTGCTCGCCGTTGAAATCGAGATCGCCGTCGAAATCGAACGTCATGTTCGGATCGTCCGACGCGATTTTCCCGGTAAACCGCCGGTTTTCGAAACGGCCGTCCAGCGCAATGTCCCGATAGGCGTAATCGTTGAACTCGAGTTTCGGAACCCGGGCGCGGGCATTCATCCGGAAACTCTGTCCGAATTGTCCGCTCACGTCGGCCGAGAGCGACACCCGGCCCAGCTTGGAAGCCTCGAGCAGTCGCCCGACGCCGAAATCGGCGGTACTCAGCCGACCTTGGAAACCGGTCGCGCCGCCCTCGACCGGGCGGATATCGAAATCGACCGAAGCCTCGCCCGCATCGGTCTGCAAGCGGCCGTCGGCTCGGAAATCGCTGAACAGCCCGTCGAAATGGCCCGAAAAGGCGATCCGCCCCATCCGCTCGACGAGCGGCAGGCTTTTCCCCAGCGAGCGTCCCGCTATGTCCTGCACGAAGTACTCGATATCGGCCGCATCGGTATGTAGCGACGAAACGTCGAACGAAAAGCGCGTCTCGGCCACCTCGGGCAATCCGTCGATTCCGAAACGAAGGCTCAGCGTCGTGCTGCGTGCGGTCGCTCGGCCGATACGGCCTTTCATTGCGGATACCGGCCCGTCGACGGAGCCCGAGGCATCGCGCAGCACCGTCTGCCAGCGCCGCAGTCCCTGAGCGAAATAGGCGATAGTACGGAAACTGACCGTCGAGCGGCTGAATTCGGAGCGTATGCGGACGTCGTTCAGGAAATCCTTATACCCTTTCCACGTGTCGTAGTCGAAATAGAGATAGGCCATCCGCACGTCCGACTCGTCGGTGGTCAGCCGCAGATCGTCGAAGCGCATGCCCGTTCCCGAAATGCCGAACGCCGGCGTCGAAAGGTTGCGGATATGCAGACCGCAGCGTTCGCGCAGCGTCAGCGAGTCGATCGCCAAAGCGACGCTGTCTCCCTCGACCGAAACGTCGCGGACCTTCAGACTGAAGCGGCGCACGTCCAGATCCGTGAAATTGACGCCGTACTCGCGAGGCTTCACATCGAACTTGCGATGCCGGAAATCCATGTCCCGGATCGTTACGCCGGCGGCATGAAGCCGGAATTTTCTTTTCTTTTCCCGTTTCTCCTTGCGCTTGATTCTTTGCAATATCTGTCTCAGATTGCTCGTCCGGGTGCTGTCCTGCATCAGATCGAAACGGACGTCCTCGAGGCCCACATGGCCGAGCGTCACGGCCCCGGTAAAGACATTCAGGCTTTGCAGGGGCACAACGATCCGCCCCGCGTACAACAGCGTGTCGCCATGGTAATCCTGCACATAGAAGCCGTCGAGCGTCACCCGGCTGAACAGCTTCAGATGCAGCTTGTCGACCGAGACGACCGTCTGCAACTTGTCGCTCAGAAAACCGGCGGCAGCGCGGCGCGCGAAATCCTGTATCCAAGGCAAATAGAGCAGCAGCGACAACGCCACAGGCAGAACGATCAGCGCAAGAATCGCCGCCGAGATGAAAGATCGTATTATTTTTATAACTTTGCCCATCGATCGCACCTTCCGAGGCATAAGACCCGCAACGCTTCCGGGACGGAGTTCCGGGAACGGCCGTGCCGCCGCGAAGGTACAAGTTTAGTAAAAATCGGACAAATAATAAAGCCGAAATGGACATAACGATCTTGGGAATCGAATCCTCCTGCGACGATACGTCGGCCGCCGTGATCCGGGGCAGACGGCTGCTGTCGAACGTCATTGCCAGTCAGGAAGTTCACCGGCAGTACGGAGGCGTAATCCCCGAGCTGGCCTCGCGCGCGCACCAGCAGAATATCATTCCGGTAGTCGACCGGGCGGTCCGCGAGGCGGGCATCGGCATGTCCGACCTGGACGGTATCGCCTTCACGCGCGGTCCCGGCCTGCTCGGCTCGTTGCTCGTGGGCGTCTCGTTTGCCAAGGGGCTGGCCCTGTCGCTCGACGTGCCGATGATGGAGATCAACCACCTGCAGGGGCATATCTGCTCGCACTTCATCGACCTGCCCGACCGCGACCTGCCGCATCCCCGGTTCCCGTTCCTGTGCCTGCTCGTGTCGGGCGGCCACTCCCAGATCGTGCTCGTCAAGGACTACCTCGACATGGAGATCGTCGGCACGACGATCGACGACGCGGCCGGCGAAGCATTCGACAAGTGCGCCAAGATCATGGGCCTTCCCTACCCCGGCGGCCCGGTGATCGACCGACTGGCCAAGGAAGGCGACCCGAAGCGGTTCAAGTTCGCCAAACCGTCGGTCGACGGATTCAACTACAGCTTCAGCGGGCTGAAAACGTCGTTCCTCTACTTCCTGCGCGACCGGATGCACGAAGACCCGCGTTTCATCGACGACAACAAAGCAGACCTATGCGCCTCGCTGCAAGCGACGATCATCGACATCCTGCTCGCCAAGCTCACGAAAGCGGCCAAGCAGTACGATATCCGCGACATAGCGATCGCCGGAGGCGTTTCGGCCAACTCGGGACTGCGCGACGCGATCGCGGAAGAGGGCCGCAAGCGGGGCTGGCGGACGTTCCTGCCCGAGTTCCGGTTCACGACCGACAATGCGGCGATGATCGCCGTAACCGGCTATTTCAAGTATCAGCGAGGCGAATTCGCTCCGATGGACATCTCGCCCGTCGCCCGCATCAGCCGGATGTAACGCCCCTCGCTTTCCCCATGACCGGTCCCGAACCGAAACGGAAACCGGAATTCATCCTTCCGCCGAACGAGAGCCGGACGCGGGCGGTGTTTTCGTTTATCGATATCGTGCGCCGCGTATAGCGTGAACGCAGAAAACCTTCCCGCAAAATCAGGACGGACCCTCGACCATACGGTCCAATTCCTTCGACAGAATACGGCATCGGGCATAAGCTGCAGCGATTCCGCGCAGGAAATTCTCCCGAATCTTGGCAATGGAACGAGGCCGGTTCTCGGCTTCCAATTCAAGGGGTACGGTATCCGCAACACAAACCGCGGCCGGCCTCGCGCAGGAAATCCGCCGATCTCTTGCCGGCCCCTTGCGAATGAAGGCGGGACAGTCTTTCCGACGAAACAGGGAAAAATTCCGCCGGCTTTCTGACAAAAGCCGGCGGAATAACCGTAACGGAAAGATATCTCTCCGAGCGTGCGTCTACTTGCGCTTCACCTCGACCTGCTCGTAGCCCTCGATAATGTCGCCCACGCGGACATCGTTGTAGTTCTCGATGTTCAGACCGCATTCCAGACCGGTCGTCACCTCCTTCACGTCGTCCTTGAAACGCTTGAGCGAGCCGAGCTTGCCCGTATAGACGACGATGCCGTCGCGGATCACGCGGATATTCGTATTGCGCGTGATCTTGCCTTCGCGGACCAGACAGCCGGCCACCGTGCCGACCTTCGTGATCTTGAACGTCTCCATGACCTCGACCGAGCAGACGATCTCCTCTTTCATCACCGGCGCGAGCATGCCCTCGATAGCGTCCTTGATGTCGTTGATCGCATCGTAAATGATCGAATAGAGGCGAATCTCGATCTCCTCCTTCTCGGCCAGCTTGCGGGCGGCGGCCGACGGACGGACCTGGAATCCGACGATCACCGCATTGCTGGCCGCTGCCAGCAACACGTCCGATTCGGAGATCGGGCCGACCGCTTTGTGAATCACGTTGACCTGAACCTCGTCCTTCGACAGTTTGATCAACGAGTCGGCCATCGCCTCGATCGAGCCGTCTACGTCGCCCTTAATAATGATATTCAGCTCCTTGAAGTTGCCGATCGCGATACGCCGGCCGATTTCATCGAGCGTAATATGCTTCTGCGTACGCAACCCTTGCATGCGCTGCAGCTGCTCGCGCTTGCTCGCAATGTCGCGGGCCGAACGCTCGTCGTCCATGACATTGAACGTATCGCCGGCCTGCGGCGCGCCGTTCAGCCCCAGCACCAGCACGGGCGTCGAAGGCGGAGCCTCCGTCACGCGCGTACCCCGCTCGTTGAACATCGCTTTGACCTTGCCCGTGTAGACGCCCGAAAGCATCACGTCGCCGACGCGCAGCGTTCCGTTCTGCACGAGCACCGTAGCCACGTAGCCGCGCCCCTTGTCGAGCGTCGACTCGATGACGACGCCCTGCGCCTTGCGGTTCGGGTTGGCCTTCAGGTCGAGGAATTCGGCCTCGAGCAGCACCTTGTCAAGCAGCTTGTCGAGATTGATACCTTTCTTGGCCGAAATCTCCTGCGACTGGTACTTGCCGCCCCAGTCCTCGACCAGATAGTTCATCGCGGAAAGCTCCTCCTTGATTTTTTCGGGATTGGCACCCGGCTTGTCGATCTTGTTGATCGCGAATACCATCGGCACGCCGGCGGCGGTGGCATGGTTGATCGCCTCGACGGTCTGCGGCATCACATTGTCATCGGCCGCAACGATGATGATCGCCACGTCGGTCACTTTCGCTCCGCGAGCACGCATGGCCGTGAAAGCCTCGTGGCCCGGCGTATCGAGGAACGTGATACGCCGCCCGTCGTCGAGCTTCACGCTGTAAGCGCCGATATGCTGCGTGATTCCGCCGGCCTCTCCGGCGATCACGTTGGCATTGCGTATATTGTCGAGCAGCGAGGTCTTGCCGTGGTCGACGTGTCCCATCACGGCCACTACCGGAGGACGCGGCACGAGGTCCTCCTCGCTGTCCTCCTCGGTGTCGATCGCCTCCTGTATCTCGACGGCCACGAACTCGACCTTGAACCCGAACTCCTCGGCCACGACGACCAAAGCCTCGGCGTCGAGCCGCTGGTTGATCGACACCATCAGTCCGAGATTCATGCAGGCCGTTATGACGTCGGTCACCGACACGTCCATCATCGTCGCCAACTCGCTGACCGTAACGAATTCGGTCACTTTCAACACGTTCTTCTCCTGTTCCTGACGCTCCATCTCCTCGCTCAGGCGGGCCGACACGGCCTCGCGCTTGTCGCGGCGATGCTTGGCCGTCTTGAACTTCGAGCCTTTCGACGTCAGCCGGGCCAACGTGTCCTTGATCTGCTTCTGTACCTCTTCGTCGCTGATCTCCGTCTTGACGACCGGTTTCACGGACTTGCCCTTTTTCCTGTCGCGCAGCCCGGATTTCGGACCGTGCTGGGAGCCGCCCTGCGACGAATACGGGCCGCCTCCCTGAGACTTCGGACGACCGTCGGGCCGGGCCGTAGCCGTCTGATTCTGCTTCTGAGTTATATCGACCTTATCCTTAGTAATGCGCTTGCGCTTCTCGCGCCGGCGATGGCCGTCCTCCCCTTTCTTTTTCTCGAAAGACTGCACGTCGATCTTGCCGAGCACCTTGGGACCCGACAGGCGGGCTCCCTCCTCGGGCCGGAACAGGTTGCTCTGATCGGCTGCGACCCGCTCGTCATATGTCTGGCTCTGCACCACGACCGGAGCCGTCACCGGCTGCTCGGGCCGAGGCGACGGAGCCGGTTGCTCGGCAACGGCGACCGGCGGTCGGACCGGCTGCGACGGTTCGACCGGCTTGACATCGGCCGCCGGGACGGAAGACGCTGATATTTCAGAAGCGGCAGCAGGCTTTTTCGGAGACTCAGGTTTTTTCTCCGACGACGACAAACGCCCCGAGCGGCCGCCCGACAGATCGATCTTGCCCAAAATCTTCGGCGTGCTCATCGCCGCCACTTCGTCCTTGACGCTGATAACACCGCTTTTGACAAATACCTCGCTCTTGAAGCCCGACTCCTCTTCGGACGCCCCGTCCGATCCCTTACGAGTACCCAGCGAAACCGCCTCGTGCTTCAGGGCGATCTTCTCGCGGATATTCACTTTCTCGATGTTCTTGTTTCCTCCGAACTCCTTGTCCAGAATGGCATAGACCGCCGGCTCGATGATCGAGCTGGGCGAGTTTTCCACTTTGACACCCTTCTTCTCCAGAAACTCGATGATCGTCGTCTGTCCTACTTTCAACTCTCTTGCAACCTGATGGAGTCTCAGTCTTCTTGCATTTGGCATATTTCCTTGTTTTTCTTCGGTATTACCTTTGTATTCATCGCGCGCCTCTCGGCCTCGGCCGTGCGCCGGACGGATCGCTCGCGGGACAGAGCGGCACGGCATGCGCTCCGTCCGGCGACGTGTTCGTTATTCGAACTCCGACTTGAGGATATTCACGACCTCCTGCACCGTCTCGACCTCCAGATCGGTCCGCTTAGCCAAATCCTCTACCGAAAGCTCCAGCACGCTCTTGGCCGTATCGCAGCCGATTCCCTTGAGCTGATCGATGATCCACTCGTCGATCTCGTCCTTGAACTCGTCCAGCGCCACGTCCTCTTCCTCCAGCTCGCGGTACACGTCGATGTCGTAGCCGGTCAGCATGCTGGCCAGACGGATATTCAGGCCGCCCTTCCCGATCGCCAGCGACACCTCGTTCGGCTTCAGATAGACGGCTGCCGTCTTGGTCTCCTCGTTGAGATTGATCGAGGAGATCTTCGCCGGATTCAGCGCCCGCTGGATCAGCAGCTGGCTGTTGGACGTCCAATTCACGACGTCGATATTCTCGTTGCGCAGCTCCTTGACAATCGAGTAGATGCGCGAACCTTTCATGCCCACGCAGGCGCCGACCGGATCGACCCGGTCGTCGTACGACTCGACGGCCACCTTGGCCCGTTCGCCGGGTATGCGGACGATCTTCTTGATCGTAATCAGGCCGTCGTAGATTTCGGGAACCTCCATCTCGAACAGCCGCTCGAGGAACTCGGGAGCCGTACGCGACAGCACGATGTAGGGCGAATTGTTCTTCATCTCGACGCGGGCGACGATCGCCTTCACGCTTTCGCCTTTGCGGAAAAAGTCGCTCGGAATCTGCTCGGACTTGGGCAGCACCAACTCGTTGTCGTCGTCGTCCAATACCAGTATCTCCTTCTTCCACACCTGATAGACCTCGCCGGTGATGATTTCGCCGACCTTCTCGGTATACTTGTTGAACAGGTTGGCCTTCTCGAGGTCCATGATCCGGGAGGCCAGGTTCTGTCGGAGCGACAGCACGGCGCGACGGCCGAAGTCCGCGAGCTTGATCTCCTCGGCCACCTCCTCGCCCACTTCGTACGTGGAGTCGATCTTGCGGGCATCCGTAAGCGAGATCTGCTGGTTCGGGTTCTCGACCGTCCCGTCCTCGACGATCGTGCGGTTGCGCCATATTTCGAGATCCCCTTTCTCGGGATTGATGATCACGTCGAAGTTCTCGTCCGTTTCGTAGGTCTTGATCAGCAAATGACGAAAAACGTCCTCGAGAACGCCGATCATCGTGCTCTTGTCGATGTTTTTAAGCTCTTTGAATTCCGCGAAAGTGCTTACGAGATTGAGATTATCCATGTGTCAATGTGAGATTTTCCGGCTCGCGTCCGGCCCGCTGCCGAACCGACGCGACCGCTATCCGTAATATTTTAAGTTCAATATCTCTTCGTCCTACAGGCGCGCTACCTGAAATTCAGGTGCTCCGCCGTCGTCTTGATCGCATCGAGCGGAATCGTCTCCTCGCGGATCACGCTCTGGCGGCGCTTCTTTCCCTCGACGGCTACCTTTTCGGCATAAGCCAGCGTCAAAGCCCCGCCGTCGAACGCCTTCGCCTCGGCCGTCAGCTTGCGACCGTCACGCAAAACGACATCGACTTCGCGCCCCACCATCTTGCGGTACTGGCGCTCGCAAACGAGCGGCTGCCCGATTCCCGCCGAAACGACCGTCAGGGCGAAATCCTCCGCATCGCGGTCGAACGCCCCGGTCACGGCGCGGCTCAGGGCGATGCAGTCGTCGATTCCGACGGTCGTATCGCTGTCGATCGTCACCTCGATCTCGTCGGAAGGCAATTGTCGGATTCCGACGACGAACCGGTCGGTTCCCGACAGCGCCTGCTCTGCGATCTCGCGTATGCGTTCCGTATCCATACCGTTTTCGTCCGTTCGGGGCCCGACGACTTTTCCGCAGGCCCGCTCATTCAACAAAAGGGGGGACTGCCCGTCCCCCTCCCTTGATATTGATGCCTCGATGCAAATATACGTTATTTTTTCGGCCTCTGCAATATTTTCGCGTCATTTTTCGCTGAAACAGCCAGCATTTCGTCTTCCCGGCCCCGTCATACGTATCCGAAATACGGCGCAACGGAAACGACGCTTCGTCGAAAAACGCCTACTCGACTTCGTCGTTCTGCTTTTTCGGATTGAACGGCTTCAGGATGCCGCGCTTCGAAGAGCGGATGAAGTCGAGCACCAGATCGCGCTCGGGCGTGCGGGGCATCTGCGTCTCGACCACCTCGCAGGCGCGCGAGTAAGCGTAGCCCGACTGGAACAGGATACGGAACATCTCCTGAATCTCGTTGATCTTGTCGGCCGTGAATCCCCGGCGGCGGAGACCGATGAAGTTCGCTCCGACGAACGACAACGGATTGTGGGCCGCCTTCACGAACGGCGGCACGTCCTTGCTCACGAGCGACCCGCCGCTCAGCATCACATGCTCGCCGATACGGCAGAACTGATGCACGGCGCAATGGCCTCCCAGAATCGCCCAGTCGCCCACTTCCACCTCGCCGGCCAGCGAAACGCGGTTGACCAGTACGCAGTTGTCACCGACCGTACAGTCATGTCCTACATGCACATAAGCCATAATCAGCGTATTGCTTCCGACTGTCGTCACGCCCTTGGCCGCCGTGCCCCGACTGATCGTCGCGCACTCGCGAATCGTCGTATTGTCGCCGACCACGGCCGTCGAATACTCGCCCTTGAACTTCAGGTCCTGAGGCAGACCGGCCACGACAGCCGCCGTATGCACCTTGCAGTTCTTTCCCAGACGCGCGCCGTCCAGAATCACGGCGCCCGGGCCGATCCAGCAGCCGTCGCCTATCTCGACGTCGGCAGCGATGTATGCAAAAGGTTCGACGGTCACGTCTTTTCCCAACTTTGCACCTTCACAAATATGAGCTGATTTGCTTATCATACCGGTTTGGATTAAATGATTACTCTGTCTGAAATATGCCGTTTCCGACTAACCGACCCTGTTCTTGGCGATCTGCGCCATCAGCAGGGCCTCGGTAACGAAGCGGTTGCCGACGAATGCCTTGGCCTCCATCAGCACGATGCCGCGCCGAATCGGCTCGGCGAGCGTCAGCTCGAACTGGAGCGTATCGCCCGGCACCACCTTGTCGCGGAACTTCACGCCGTCGATCTTCAGGAAATAGGTCGAATAGTTCTCCGGGTCGGGCACGGAGCTGAGCGCCAGAATGCCGCCGCACTGAGCCATCGCCTCGACGATCAGCACGCCCGGCATCACCGGCTCGTCGGGGAAATGGCCGACGAAAAACGGTTCGTTCATCGTTACGTTCTTGAACCCCACCACATGCTCGCTGTCCAGATGCATCACCTTGTCCACCAGCAGGAACGGGGGACGGTGAGGCAACAGGCGCTTGATTTGGTTGATGTCGTACAGAGGCTTGGCCGCCGGATCGATCCGGAACATCGGGCGCGTTCCGCCTCGTTTGATCTCCTTGCGGATCATCTTCGCGAACTCGGTATTGGCTGCATGGCCCGGCTTGTAGGCCACGATGCGTCCCCGGATGCGCTGCCCGATCAACGCCAGATCGCCGATCATATCGAGCAGCTTATGCCGCGAAGGTTCGTTCGGGAAACGCAGCCGCAGATTGTTCAGATAACCCTCGTTGACCTGCACGTCGCGCTTGTCGAATATTTTCGACAGACGGTTGAGCTCCTCGTCCGAAATACGGTTCTCGACGATAACGATCGCGTTGTCCAAATCGCCGCCCTTGATCAGATTGTTGTTGATCAGAGGCTCCAGTTCGTGCAGAAAAACGAACGTGCGGCACGGTGCGATCTGCTCGGCGAAATCCTCCATGCGGTCGAGCCGCGCGTACTGATTCCCGATGATCTTGGAATTGAAATCGACGTTCACGTTGACCGAAAACTCGTCGTCGGGATAGGCGACGATCTCCACGCCGCGCTCGGGAATGGAATAAACGGTCTTCTCGGTGATATGGAAATAGACGCGGTCGGCCGGCTGCTCGACGGTTCCCGCCGAAGCGATAGCCTCGACGAAAGGAAGAGCCGAGCCGTCGAGAATCGGGGTTTCGGGCGCATCGATGTCGATCTGCGCGTTATCGACGCCGGAACCCCACAGGGCCGCCATCACATGCTCGATCGTCCCTATCCGGACGCCTTTCTTTTCTATCGTGGTTCCGCGCGAGGTATCGACTACGTTCTCCGCCAGCGCATCGACGAAGGGCTGCCCTTCCAGATCGATTCGACGGAAACGTATTCCGCAGCCGGAGTCGGCCGGGTTAATAGTCATCGTAACATCGAGCCCCGTATGCAGTCCCTTTCCTCGGAAAACAACCGGAGCCTTTAATGTTCTCTGTTTGTGCGACATGCTATATCGAAAAATTATTTTAAATGCAAAGGTATGAATTTTTTGAAAGAAATCGTACTTTTGTTCGACTTTTATAGCAAACGATGGACCGAGAGACAAAACCGTCACAAACGCCTCGTCCGCAGCCTCCCCGACAGCCCCGGGCACGCATTCCGCTGCCTTTCGAGAAACGCCCGTTCGACGCGGGCTCATGGGCTTACGAGCACCGGGTCGGGCTGTGCTGCATGGTCATTGCCTACCTGGCGTTCGGTATCGTGTTCGTTTCGGCCAAAATCGTTCTCCAGCAGCGCGTCACCTACAATACGATCTACATGGACCTGACCGATCTGCAGGCGGCTCTTCCCGAAGAGCAGGAGCCCGAGCAGCGGGACGAGCGCAGCGACTATCGCGACGTAAGGAATCTGGTCTCGGACGAGAACGGCCGCAACGAGTCGGTCGGAGAGCGGAGCGCGTCGTCGGGAAACCTTTCCGAAGCGACCGAGGAGTTCATGGAGAGCCTCGACGAGGAAGCCGCCGCCGTCCGGGGCAGAATGCAGGCCTCGCGCGAGGCGTTCGAGCGGGGCCGCCGCGAGGAGCGCGAAATGATCGCCCGGCACAAGGCCCAGCGGGAAGCCAAGGACGGAGAAAAGCCGAGCGGCGTGAAGCAGAAGGGACGCGTGCTGGTCTCCTACTCGCTGCCCGGACGGACGGACGTCTACCTGCACACGCCGGCCTACCAGTGCGAGGGAGGAGGCGAGGTCACCGTAGCGATCACCGTCAACCGCAACGGCAAGGTAACGGCAGCCTCGCTGAAGGAGACCACGACGTCGAGCAATTGCATCAACGAGACGGCCGTCACGGCCGCGCGCAATTCCCGGTTCAATGTCGACGGCTCGGCCGCCGACCGTCAGAGCGGGACCATCACCTATATCTTCGTACCGCAATAGGCTTTTGGCAGTTTGGCATATTTCGCTACCTTTGCCCGCGACTAAAAGGATTAGGAAATATGTCTTACAATTTGCTGAAAGGGAAGAAGGGGCTGATTTTCGGCGCCCTGAACGAGAATTCCATCGCATGGAAAGTGGCCCGGCGCGCCGTTGAGGAGGGAGCCGAGATCGTGCTGACGAACACGGCCGTATCGATCCGCATGGGCACGATCAACCAACTGGCCGAGCAGTGCGGCACGATCGTCGTACCGGCCGACGCCACGAGCGTGCCCGATCTGGAACGCCTCATCGACCGGACCATGGAGCACTTCGGCGGCAAGTTCGATTTCATCCTCCATTCGATCGGCATGTCCCTCAACGTACGAAAAGGACGCAAATACGACGATCTGGACTACGATTACCTGGCCAAGACGCTCGACATATCCGCCATTTCGTTCCACAAGGTCATTCAGGTGGCCCGCAAGAAAGACGCGCTGAACGACTGGGGGTCGATCGTCGCGCTGACGTATATCGCCGCCCAGCGCACGCTCTACGGATACAACGACATGGCCGACGCCAAGGCGCTGCTCGAGTCGATCGCCCGCAGCTTCGGTTATATCTACGGCCGCGAGAAGCACGTCCGCATCAATACGGTCTCGCAGTCGCCCACCCCGACGACGGCCGGCAGCGGCGTCATGGGAATGGGCGACCTGATGGATTTCGCCGACCGGACCTCGCCGCTGGGCAACGCCACGGCCGACGACTGCGCAGGCTATGTGCTCACGCTGTTCTCCGACCTGACGCGCAAGGTTACGATGCAGAATCTCTATCACGACGGGGGCTTCTCGAGCATGGGCATGAGCCGGCGGGCAATGAAGCTCTACGAGAAAGGGCTCGAAGTGGAATATCAGGATATCAAAAACAAGATATAGATAGCCATCGGGGTTTGTCGCCGGAACGGTTCCGCGAGTCCTTCGGGCGCAACGCCGTGCACGGAAGCGGACGGGCGCATTCTCGAAGCAGGCAAGAGAACGCATCTTCGAACAGGCACATTCGAAAGCGGACAGGTCGTCGGGCCTGTCCGCTCTTATTTCGGCCTGTTCCTGCGCCGGCAAGCGCCGCACGACTCCTGCCGAACCGGCCACAGGGGAAACGGCTGTCGAACAAACCGCCCGACGAATAAGCCTCGGCGGCTATTACGGAACATGAAATTAAGAGACAGGGAAAAATCGGTTTCTCGGCCTCGAAAGGCAACCTGCTCCGGCATGCGCATCGTTTTACGGCACTCGGCCTGCATACGGTCCGCCAGAATATTCCGCGATCCTCGGGCTCAATCCTCCGAGTCGGCGACCGTAACCCGTATCTTATCGATCCGGCGACCGTCCATCGCGTCGACACGGAGAGTCAGCCGGCGATACGCGAGCGTCTCGCCCCGGCGCAGAAAATCCTTCCTGATCTCGAGCATCAGTCCGGCCAGCGTTTCGGCTTCGCCTTTCGCCTCGTCCAGATAGTCTTCATCGAACGAAAGCACCTTCAGGAAATCGTTCAGATGCGTCTTGCCGTCGAACAGATAGGTATTCTCGGACAACTTCGTGTAAAACGACTGCTCGATGTCGGACTCGTCCGAAATCTCGCCGACGATTTCTTCCAGAATATCCTCCAGCGAGACCAGACCGAGCGTCGACCCGTACTCGTCGACGACGATCGCCATATGAATCTTGTTGTTCTGGAACTCTTCGAGCAGATCGTTGATCTTCTTATGCTCAGGCACGAAATAGGCGCGGCGGATCAGGTGCTGCCACTCGAAGTCGTCGCCGTGCGAAATATAGGGCAGCATGTCCTTTACGTAAAGCACGCCTTTCACGTCGTCGATCCCTTCCTCGCAAACCGGAATCCGCGAGAAGCCCGACTCTATGATCACGCGGCGGACTTCGGCGAAATCGTCCTTCAGATCGAGCGCGACGATATCGACGCGAGGCTTCATGATCTCGACGACTTCGGTATGCACGAAACCGACGATGCCGGACAGCATCCGTCTTTCCTCGACGGTCTGGTCGGTGGTCATCTCGATGGCGTTCGACAGCTCGTCGATCGAAATATTGACCCGCTTCTTGGCCACGCTCTCGTTGATGTAGCTCCCCGAACGGATCAGCACATAAGCCAGCGGACGGAAGACCGACTTGAGCAAAAGAAGCGGAATCGAAGTCATCCGGGCAACGCGCAAGGGGTTGTACGACGCGAATATTTTGGGCATGATCTCGCCGAAAAGCAGCAGCAGAAACGTCACGACGACCGTCTTGACGACGAACTCCAGCCCGGCCGCTCCGCCGAAATCCGTCAACGAATCGATCAGTCCGTTGGACAGGATCACGATGCAGATATTGACCAGATTATTGACGATCAGAATAGTGACCAGCAAATATTCCTGCACCGACAGCAACTTCAGGATCGCCCGGCCGCTACGGCTGCGGCCCGTCTTGAGCTGAGCGATGTTGCGCGGAGTCAGCGAGAAAAAGGCCGTCTCGGAACCCGACACCAGCGCGGAGCAGACGAGAAGCGCCGCGATGACGATCGACACGACCATGTCGTGGCCCGTAAACGGGCGAAACATCACGGTTTGTATGATACACTCCATCAAGGCCTCGGTATGAAATATGATCGGAACGCCGCCGGGTACGCCCGGTCTCCGGCCGTACCAGCCCCCGACTCATCCGTTCGGTCGCGGTTCGCGGCTCGGACGACGAAACGCCGCGCTAATCGAACAGCGAGCTGTTCTGGGTCTTGTCGCTCGGCGCGCTATCGTCCTTGAGAGCCACGCGCGAGCTGCGTCCTCCCTCCGCCGAATTGTCTTTGACGAACTTCACGTTACGACGCACGAAAGCCGGACGGTTCTCCAGCTCGTCGATATCGATATCGGACTCCTTGTCGCGCTTCGAAGCGATCGTCTGCTGAGCGACCGGAGCGGCGAAAGGATTTTGCGCCTGAGGCGCGGCCGGTCTCGGAGCGGGCCGTTCGAACGGGCGGGGCGCTTCCGGAGCCGACGGCTGCGCCGCCGGAGCGACCGGCTTGTGTATCCGAGTCTTGAACGGACCTTCCGGCTCGCGGGCCTCCGGTTCGACGGACGGCTCCCCTTGCTCCGCCTGCATCCCGGGCTCCTCGGTCGGCACGCTTTTGCGCAGCGAATCCTTATAGCCCTGCAGAGGCGAATACGACACCATATTCATCTGGTTGTAGTCGAAACCGGTCGCAATGATAGTCACCTCGATGTCGGAGCCCAGCGAGTCGTCCTTGCCGGCGCCCCAAATGATGTCGGCGTTGTTTCCGGCGCGCTCCTGAATGTACTCGGTAATCATGTACGTCTCCTCGAGCGTGATCTCCTCCTCGCCCGAAGTAATGTTGATCAGTATGTTCTTCGCTCCGGCAATGTCGTTATGGTTCAGCAAAGGCGACTCGAGCGCCATGTTGGCCACCGCCATCGCCCGGTCCTCGCCCGACGCGCGTCCCGAACCCATCAGCGCGACGCCGCTGTTGGTCATCACGGTCTGCACGTCGGCGAAGTCCACGTTGACGGTGTTTTCGCGCGTGATGACTTCGGCGATGCCCTTGGCCGCCGTGGCCAGAATGTCGTCGGCCTTGTGGAACGCCTCGGTCAGCGTCAGCTTGCCGAAAATCTCCTGTATGTTCTCATTGTTGATCAGCAGCAACGAGTCGACGCACTCCCGCAGCTCGTCGATACCCTGATAAGCCTGCTTCATCCGCTTCGGCCCCTCGGTCTTGAACGGAATCGTCACGATCGCGACAGTCAGAATCCCCAGTTCGCGGGCCGCTTTCGCAATGACCGGAGCGGCTCCCGTACCCGTGCCGCCGCCCATTCCGGCCGTGATGAAGACCATTTTCGTCCCCTCGCGCTTGTAAATCTCGACGATCTCGTCCAGACTCTCCAGCGCCGCCTGCCGTCCTTTCTCGGGATTGTTGCCCGCTCCGAGCCCGTTCTGGCCCAAGCGCACTTTGACCGGCACCGGACTGTTGCGCAACGCCTGAGGGTCCGTATTGCACACCATGAACGACACGTCGGCAATCTCCATTTCGAACATGTGATTGACGGCATTGCTTCCGCCGCCGCCGACGCCCGTCACCATAATAATGGACGGGGAAAGTTTCGGAATCTCAAAATCGATGATCTTATCTACCTCGGGCATATCGTTTCCGCTTCGTTTTGTTCTGTTTCCGTCAATATATTGTGCCGCACGCTTCGGAGCAGGCCTCCGCAACGTGCGTACTAAATCTCGTTATCGTCGATCTCCTCGTCGAACATGTTGATCATTTTCTCCTTGATCTTGGAGAAAAATCCGGGTCCCCGGCTTCCTTTCTGCTTCTTGGCCTTCTTCGGCTCGAACTCCTCCTCTTCCGCGACGGACTCGCCGGGAGCGGACTGCCCGTAGCGGGACGCTCCCGCGTCGTTCCGATACAGATCGTTGATCTTCTGCCGGCTGACGCCGGCCTTGGGCTCGGTCGCATCGTAAGAACCGGAAACGGGACGGGGCGAAGAAGCTTTCGGGCGGGCCGAACGCGCCGGACGGTCTTCGGCGAAAGCCTTGGCTAGAATTCCGACGGCCGTAGACATATCGGGGCCCGTCACCTCGTCGGGGCTATCGGCCGCGAGCACCGCCTCGGGGCCCGCCACGCGGACGTCCATGCCCGTATAGCTTTTGAACAGCGCGTCCAGATCGCGCAACTGCGCGCCCCCGCCCGTCAGTACGACGCCTGCGGAGAGTTTGTTCTGGTATCCCGACTTTTTGATCTCCTCGACCGCGAAATCGATGATATCCTGCATGCGGGCTTCGATGATCGCGGCCAGATTCTGGCACGAAATCTCCTTGGGCGCCTTCGCGCTCAGGCCGGGCGTGGTGATGAACTTGTCGGGCTGGGCCTTCTCGCGCATCGCCCCGCCGTAACGGGTCTTGAGGCTCTCGACGTGCTTCTCGAGTATTCCGTAGGAGCGGATATCCTTATTGACCACGTTACCGCCCATCGGAACGATCCCGACATGGCGGATGATATTCTTCTCGTAGACGGTCACGTCGGTCGTGCCGCCCCCGATGTCGATCACGGCGACGCCCTCCTGCTTTTCGTCCTCGGAAAGCACCGCCTCGGCCGAAGCCACGGCATTCAGGAACAGGCCCAGCGGAGCGACTCCGCCGCGCTTGAGCGCCATCTCGACCCGGCTGATCGCCGTCGAGTCGCCCAGCAGAATGTTGAACGTCGAGGCGAGTTTGGTGCCGAACGTGCCCACCGGGCTCGAGGTTTCCTCCTCGTCGTCGACGACATAGCTCTGCGGAATGATCTGCAGTATCTTTTCCCCCTCGGGAGCCGGCACGTTGCGCATGCTGTCGTGCAGATGCTGCACGTCCTCCTGACGGATCTCGCCGCCCCGGCTGAACACATGGTACGGATGCTTCACGCAACGGATATGCTGGCCCGAAACGCCGGCGTAGGCCTCCGTGATCCGGATCTGCTGCCGCTGCTCGATAGCCGCCACGGTCGCCTTAATACTCTGCGAAACAAGCTCGATGTTCTTGATCTCGCCGCGAACCATGCCCATCCCCTGCACGGGGGCGACCTCCCGGTCCACGATCCGAATCCGGCCGTCCTCATCTTTCGTACCGACGACCGTGACCACCGTGTTGGTTCCCAAATCGATCGCAACGACGTAATCTCCGTTTTCCACTCTGTTTTCCATATTATTTGACGCAGACAATCTGATCCTTGTATTTCAAATTCACGTACCGGTAACGGTCCCATCCCTCGTAAAGCACCGCCTTGCGGTAAAAGCTCATCAGCTTGTCGAGCTTCTGCTCATACGCGTCGATCCCTCCGAGCGCGATCACCTGATCGCCCGCCCGGGGCACGATCTCCACCTGAGGCTCGTCTTCGGTCTGAGGATCAGTGCCGTTCACGCGAATCTGCACGATGAACGCATTCCAAAAGTCATCATAACCGACGAATTTCACAAAATTAATCAGTTTAGCCAAAAACAAATAATTTTTCCCCACTTTTTTTTCGCTGCTTCCGGCCAGCGAGTCGAGCGGCCCGACATAGTCGCGGGGAAACGGCAGCTCGAAACGGCCCGTCACGATCGGGACATAGCTGGAGAACTGTCTCTGCTGCGGCAGGACATAACCGTCGTCGGTCACGTAAAAGTTATATCCGTCGTCGGTATTGAACCGCATAACGGGCTTCCGCTGGGCGATCTCGATCGTCAGGACGCCGTCGATCGACGCATAGACGCGGGCCGAACGGACATACCCCCTCCGCCGGACGAAACGCTCCAGTTCGAGCGTATTGATCGACGAGAGCTCGCGTCCGACCAGCGGAATCTTCTCCGAGGCGAACCATCCCCGCACCATGGCCGGCGTGATGAACCCGCGCTCGGCGCTGTCGAGCACCACGACACGCACCTCGCGGCACGGTCTCTGCTGCTTCCGCTCGCGCGTGTAGCGCGACGACAGCAGCAGATAGACGAGGATGGCGGTCCACGAAAGCACGTTCAGGGTTATGACGAGCGGCCTTTTCAAAACACGACGCTATTTTTCGTTCCGGTCTTCTCCGGCAAGAAGACCCGATTCGTTCCGTTCAAAATTAAGCACAATCGCGGTATCCGCGAAATTCGGGCCGGAAAATCTCCGGTCTGCCGGCCGGAAACCGCAGGAAATCTCTCAATCGGCTTTCGCGGCGGGCCGACCCGGGACGGACAGCGTCTCCGCGATCCGGCCGCAAAAGCGGTCGATGTCCCCTGCGCCGAAAGTCACGAGCAGTTCCGGATTCTCGTCCCGGATCGCATCGAGCAGTCCGTCCTTGGACACGACACGCGCGGGAACGGTCAGCAGCGGCAGCAGCATCTCGGAACGGACGCCCTCGATCGGCTCTTCGCGCGCCGGATAGATCGGCAGCAGCAGCACCCGGTCCGCCAGCGAAAGCGCCGAGGCGAATTCCTCGCAGAAATCCCGCGTGCGGGTGTAAAGGTGCGGCTGAAATACGACGGTCAGCCTCCGGCCGGGAAACATCTCGCGCAGGGAACCGATCGCCGCCCGCAACTCGTTGGGATGATGCGCATAATCGTCCATATAGACCCGACCGGGCTCGTTGACGTAGAAATCGAACCGCCTCCGGACTCCCGAGAACGAGGCGATCGCCTCGCGGAGCTTCCGCTCGTCGAACCCGGCAACCCAAAGCAACGCGGCGGCGGCCACGCAATTCTCCACGTTGACGCGCCCCGGAATGCCGAGCGTACACTCCTCCAGCCTGCGGTCGGGGAAAACCAGATCGAAGCGATACCGCCCGTCGTCGAGCACGCGGATCCGGTCGGCATAGAAATCGCAGGGCCCGTCGTAGCCGTACCGGTAAACCGAAATCTCCGGATTGCGCAGATCGAGCTCGACTCCCCGCTTGACGATCAGCGCTCCGCCGGGCTTGATCTGCGCGACGAACTGAGCGAAAGCCTCCTTCACGGCCTCGTGCGTGCCGTAAATGTCCAAATGGTCGGCATCGGCCGCCGTCACGACGGCCGCATCGGGATGCAACTGCAGGAACGAGCGGTCGAACTCGTCGGCCTCGACGACCAAGCGCGGCCCAGGTCCCAGCACCAGATTACTCCCGAAATTTTTCGATATGCCGCCCAGAAAGGCGCTGCCCCCTCCTCCGGCGACACGGTTGAACCAAGCGGCCATCGTCGTAGTGGTCGTCTTGCCGTGCGTGCCGGCAACGGCCATCACGTACTTTCCCTCCGAAATCGCGCCGAGCAACCGCGAGCGCTTGACCACCTCGAAACCGCCGTCGCGAAAGAAGCGCAGCTGCGGATGATCCTCGGGGATCGCCGGCGTATAGACGACCAGCGTATCGTCGCTGCTGCGGAAACCGGCCGGTATCGCGTCGGTCGACTCGTCATAGGTCACCTCGGCGCCCTCGCGCCGCAGCTCGGCCGTCAGCTCCGAGGGCGTACGGTCGTAACCGGCCACGCGCCGGCCTTCGTGCAGAAAATAGCGCGCCTCGGCGCTCATGCCGATTCCGCCTATGCCTAGAAAATAGACTTTCCCGTATTTCATTCCGATCGTTTTACGACTTTCAGTATTTCGTCCGCCACGCGGTCGGCCGAGTCGGCGACGGCCAGCGCGCGTATGTTCTTTTCCATTTCCGAGCGCATCGCATCGTCGGCCAGCAGCCGCCCGGCCTCGGAGAATACCCGGGCGACGGCCTCGCGGTCGGGCACGACGAGCGCGGCCCCCCGATCTGCGAGCGCCATGGCGTTCTTGGTCTGATGATCCTCGGCCACGTTGGGCGAAGGCACGAAAACGACCGCCTTGCCGACCAGGCAGAGCTCCGAGACGGTGCCTGCCCCGGAACGGGCGACGACGATGTCGGCCGCCGCATAGGCCAAGTCCATCCGTTCGATGAAGGCCCCTCGCCAGATGCCGCGCGCATCGCGGCCGCGCATGAACTCGTCCATCTCCCGTTCGTAATACTTCCCGGTTTGCCAGATAACCTGAAACCGACCCTCGCGCACGATCTCATCCGCATGGGCCTTCATCGCCTCGTTCAGCGTCCGGGTACCGAGGCTTCCCCCGACGACCAACACGACCGGCTTGCCGGCCTCCAGCCCGAAATGGGCCAGTGCCTCGGCTTTCAGCGCGGCGGCGTCCCCGGAAGCGGCGAAGCGACCGCGCAGCGGATTGCCCGTCAGCACGATCCGATCGGCGGGGAAAAAGCGCTCCATGCCCTCGTAGGCTACGCAGATGCGCCGGGCCCGCGATGCAAGCAGCTTGTTCGTAACGCCCGCATAGGAGTTCTGCTCCTGAATCAGCGTCGGAATGCCCATCCGCTGCGCGCTCCACAGCACCGGAGCGCTGGCGTACCCCCCGAAGCCGACGACCACATCGGCCCCGAAGCGGCGGATCACCCGTCGAGCCTTGACCAACGACGCGAGCACCTTGGCTGGAACGGCCAGGTTGCGCAGCGTCAGCCGCCGCTGCAATCCCGCCACGGGCAGGCCGACGATCGGATAGCCAAGCGCCGGCACCTTCTCCATTTCCATCTTGCCCTCGGCCCCGACGAACAAGACGTCCACGCGGTCGCCCAGCCGGCGTCCGAGCGCCTCGGCGACGGCGACGGCCGGATAGATATGGCCTCCCGTGCCTCCGCCGCTCAGTATGACTTTCAATTTGCGTTCCTCGCTCATTTTGCGTTTCAACTTGATAGATCGAATTAAAAAATCCCGTCCGACATCCGGCCGGGACGTCGCTCCGCCTGTCCCGCCGTAACGGGATTCAGGCCCCTTTCTCCCCTCCATCGCCGATTCGCCGACCGGCCGGGCTTCGGATTCGGAATATCCGTCCGCCGGCCCGCTCAGTCGAGCATCGTCTCTCCCCGGGGCCGGTCCAGCGACTGCTCCTTGACCTGACGGCTGATGCCCAGAATCAGCCCGAGCGCCACGCAGGTGAACACGATCGACGACCCGCCGAGGCTGATCAGCGGCAGCGTCTGACCCGTCACGGGAAATATGCACACCGACACGAGCATGTTGCAGATCGCCTGAAACGTAATCATCAGGCACAGCCCCAGCACGAGCAGACTCGGGAATGCCGTTCCGCACCGCCGGAAGGTCACGATGCCCCGGAAGAAAATGCAAAGGTACAAAAACAAAATGCCCATGGCGCCCACGAAGCCGTATTCCTCGACAATGAACGCATAGGCGAAGTCGGAATAGGAGTGCGGCAGGTTCGAGCGCTGGGTGCTGTTGCCGGGCCCCTTGCCCAGCAGTCCGCCCGAGGCGATCGCGATGCGCGCCTGCTCCTGCTGCAGATTGTCGTCGTCGCTCTGCTCGGCGACCTGCTCCGTCTCGCCGAGCAGCGAGCCGATCCCCAGCCGGTTGACCCAGGTGTGCGAGCGCCCGATGTCGAAAACGTACATGAACGAAACGGCCAGCACCAGCGCGACGACCACCAGCGCGACGAGACGCCACAGCTCCCGCACGCGCACGCGCCCCATGTAAAGCATGATGCAGCAGGTGCAGAACGTAATGGCCGCCGTCGAAAAGTTCGACATGAAAATCGCCCCGCAGGCGATCGCGATCGGTCCCAGCACGGGAAGGGTCGTCTGCGTGAGAATATCGAGATTTTTCCGGGGGTTCTTGCGCCAGCCTCGCACGGTGAGCGCCGGAAGCAGCGGAATCCGATGGATGAAGCGCTGGCGCTTGGCCAGCTGCTGCGCGAGGATCGCTATCAGCGCGATGCGCAAGAAGTCGGAAGGCTGGAACGTCACGCCGATCACCGGAATCCGAATCCAGCGCGACGCGCTGTTCAGGTTGACCCCGATAAAAAAGGTCAGCAGCATGAACAGCAGCGCGGCGACGAACACCAGAGCCAGCAGCCGGGGCCGCGCATAGCGCTGGTAGTTGAGCCGGTGCACCGCGATCATCGCGGCGAATCCGAGCACGATGAACTTCAACTGGGCGAAAAAGTAATGCGACGTGTCGCCCCCGGCCTTACGGTAGGCCATCGACGCCGTCGACGAGAAGATCACGAGCAGCGAAGCGACCGACAGAATCGCGATAATCACCCACAGCACGCGGTCTCCCCCGAAAAAACGGTCGAAAAACCCCGGCTTTTCGGCCGATTCGGCCGAAAGCCCCCGCGTTTCCATTTTCCGGATATTCCCGTTCAGTTCCATTCCATCGGTTCTCTTTTAATTCCTCGTGCGCGTCCCCGGCAGGGCCGCCGCCCCCATCCGTACCGAGAAACGGCCCGGACGAATACGCACGACCGCAAGCCTCGCTCCGGGACATCGCTTCTCCGGACCACATCCCGTCCGCTCCGCCGGGAGGCTTCGGATGCGGAAAATTCTCCCCGTCCGCACGATCCGGACATTTCGTCCCGTCGGCCCTCCCGCCTCCGGAAGGCGAGCCCCGGTACGGCTGTCGTCAACGGTGTTTCTGCGAGAGCGTCGCCACCCACTCCTTGAACTGACGCCCCCGTTCCTCGTAATTCTTGAACAGGTCGAAGCTCGCGCAAGCCGGCGAAAGCAGCACCGTATCGCCGGAGGAAGCCGCAGCCCGCGCCGCAGCCATCGCGTCGTCGAGCGAGTGCGTGTCCTCGATGCGGGGAATGCGCCCGTCGAAGGCACGGATCAGCTTCTCGTTGTCGACGCCCATGCAGACGAGCGCCTTGACTTTCGCTCCGGCCAGATCGTACAGTCTCGAATAGTCGTTGCCCTTGTCGGTTCCGCCGGCGATCCACACGACCGGCCGCGTCATGCTCTCCAGAGCGTACCATACCGAATCGACGTTCGTCGCCTTCGAGTCGTTCACGTACTCGACGCCGTCGATCTCGCCGCAAGGCTCCAGCCGGTGCTCGACTCCCTCGAACGAGCGGAGCGTCGGCAGAATCGCGTCCGGCTCGATCCCGGCGGACAGAGCGGCCAGCACGGCCGCCATCGCATCGTATGTGTTATGCATCCCTTTGATCCGAAGCTCGGAAACCGGAATTTCCAGCCGGCGGCCGGCAGCCTCGGCCCGTATCGTCCCGTCGCGCAACACGGCGGCGCAATCGCCGCGCCGGACGCTGAACGGGAGCGTCCGCATGGAGAGCGGATGCTTCGGCAGATTCTCGAGCGTCAGCGGATCGTCGGCGCAATAGATAAAGCAGTCCTGCGGACGCTGGTTGCGCAGGATGCGGAATTTGCTGTCGACATAGTTCTGCAGCCGGTACTCGTACCGGTCCAAATGATCGGGCGTAATGTTCGTCAGCACCCCGATGTCGGCCCGGAAATCGTAGCACCCGTCGAGCTGAAAGCTGCTCAGCTCGATTACGTACCAGTCGCGCCGCTCCGTGGCGACCGACAGCGCGAAACTCCGGCCTATGTTGCCCCCCAGAGCGACGTTCGCGCCCGCGTGGCGCAGAATCTCGTAGGTCAGCGTCGTCGTGGTCGTCTTGCCGTTGCTGCCCGTGACGCAGATCGTGCGGGCCGATGTGTACGGGGCGGCGAACTCGATTTCGGACTCGACCGGAATTCCGCGTTCGCGGACCGCCTTCATCATCGGCGCCTTGTCGGGAATGCCGGGGCTCTTGACGACCCGGTCGGCATCGAGTATCCGCCCGGCCGTATGCTGTCCCTCTTCGTAGGGCACGTTCCATTCGGCGAGCAATGCTTTATACTTGGGCGCGATAACGCCCATATCCGACAGGAATACGTCGAATCCTTTCACGCGGGCCAGCACGGCCGCCCCGCAGCCGCTCTCGCCTCCTCCCAACACGACAATCTTCGGCATGGCTATCTGATTTTAAGCGTAACGAGCGTAACGGCCGCCAGCAGCAACTGCACGATCCAGAAACGCACGACGATCTTCGACTCGAAATATCCTTTTTTCTGATAGTGGTGATGCAGCGGAGCCATCAACAGCACGCGCCGGCCCTCGCCGTAACGTCTTTTCGTATATTTGAACCAGCCGACCTGAAAAATGACCGACAGGCTCTCGACGAAGAAGATTCCGCACAGGATCGGCAGCAGCAGTTCCTTGCGGATCAGCAGCGCGAACACGGCGATGATCCCGCCGATGGCCAGGCTTCCCGTGTCGCCCATAAATACCTGCGCCGGATAACAGTTGTACCACAGGAAGCCGAACAGCGCCCCGGCGAAGGCCGCCGCATAGACGACCAGCTCGCCGCTCGACGGAATGTACATGATATTCAGATAATCGGCATAAATCACGTTGCCCGACAGATAGGCCAATATGCCGAGCGTCACAACGATCGTGGCCGACACGCCCGAGGCCAGCCCGTCGAGTCCGTCGGTCAGATTCGCCCCGTTCGACACGGCCGTAATGACCAGAATCGCGACCGCCACGTAGGCGATCCAGCTCCACCGCTCGGAGCGGGGACCGTCGCCCGGAATCAGCCAGTGGTAGTCGAACTCGTTGTTCTTGACGAACGGGATCGTCGTCCTGACGCTTTTCTCAGCCGGCGTCACATAGACCGGACTGCTCTGGCCGTTCTCGGTCACGTACTCGATCTGGGCGCGAGGCGACTTGCCTTCGAGCTTCTCCTTGACGACGATCTGCGGACTGAGCCACATCGCGCAGCCCACGATAACGCCGAGTCCGACCTGACCGACGATCTTGTACCGGCCGCTGAGACCTTCCTTCCGCTTGCGGAACACCTTGATGTAGTCGTCCAGAAAGCCGATCAGCCCCAGCCATACGGTCGAGACGATCATCAGCTGCGTATAGACGTTCGTCAGATCGCCCAGCAGGAGGATCGGAACCAGAATCGACAGCAGAATGATCAGACCGCCCATCGTCGGCGTGCCCCGTTTCTGAAGCTGCCCCTCGAGGCCGAGATTGCGCACTTCCTCGCCGATCTGTCGGCGCTGCAGCAGGCGGATGATCTTCCGGCCGAAAATCATGCCGATCGTCAGCGCCAGAATGATCGCCATCGCCGCGCGGAACGACAACGAGAGAAACATCCCCACGCCGGGAATGTCGAAATGCTGCGAGAAATATTTGACCAAATGGTATAGCATAAACTACACGTTTTCTAATGATTCCATCGATTGTCGGCGACGAACGCTTTTTCGAAAGGATCAGGATCGTTCCAGTCGCGTCCGAGCGACGGACTCAGATCGACTTTCACCAGCGAGTTCTGGTCCATGATGCAGTACAAAACCGGCGCATGCAGAGATACCGGCACGCCCACCTTCATTTCCGCCCGGACTTTCCCGTCCGATCCCACCAAACGGGTCAGCTCTTTGTCGTACAAAACGCTCAGATCGCCGACACGGGCGAAACAAAAGATCAGGGCATCCGTAACGTACTGTCGCCGTATTCTCAGGCTATCGTCAAGCACGGCCAGCCATCCGTCGTCGGTCCGGATCGCCCACTCGTCCTCTCGGTCCACTACGGGCCGGAATCCCCCGCTCTCCGGAGCGAACCAATCGCACTCGTCGGAAAAGATAGAATGGATTTCTCCCTCGGAAACGGTAGCCAAGGTATTCTCGGCCAGCAATTCCCCGTTTTTCGCGTAAAGCGCTATTCTTTTTTTTCCCGCCAACAGCAGGCGGTCGTCCGACCAAGGAATCGAAAAGTAGACGGCGTCTTCCTTTGTCTCTCCGATTCCTTTGAAAAACGTCATCCGGCCGTCTTGCTTGGCGAAAATCGCCATATATGCCAATCCGTAAGGCACCGGCCCGTACGCCGAGCCGGCCACCCCTTTATTGACCAGAACAATCGTAGTATCCGTCTCGTAAATCCGCGATATGCCCGACTTGCCATCGGGCAGCGGGGTCGCCCACAGAACGTTCCCCCGGAGATCGAATGCGAACATACTGTCGCAGGACGCCTGATACAGAACGGGCTCCGAAAGCATCGAACCCGAGAGAATCACATTGGAAGTCAGGGGATGCTTCGTATCGCTCAGCGAATTCCGGAACGTCCGCAACGGACGATCCCACCCCTGTCCCGAATACAGACCGACCCAATGGAGTCCTGCCGCGGAAATCAGAACCGCCGAGTCGCCCGCGATCACCTGATTCCACCGGTCTCCATGAAACTTCAATTCCCGCGTCCACAACTCCTCTCCCGTTCTCAAATCGATTCCCTTGAGTTGCTGCGGCCGGACTTTATCGTACCCCAAAGCGATGCCGGCATCGCTCAGATAATACAGTCCGTAACGGTTCTCGGACAACAACTCGCCGCTCGTCGCATCGAAACACCGGTTTCGGAGGCCGTCGGATTGGACCAGAACGTCTCCGCAAAGCCTCACGGAGTTCTGGTATGCGCCTCCCCCAGGATACCGAACGTCCTGCGCCCAGCGAACTTCCCCCGTACGCATATTCCACCCGATCAGTTTGCCGAAAGACTGGATATACTTGCACATCGGCGCCAGCTTGCTCAACTGACAGATCGCCCAATCGCCCTCGGGACGGGCGTCGAAACCGGAAACCGCATACCGAGAAGTAAAACCGTACCGCACGGCCGAAAGACGCTCGCCGGTCACGGTGTCGCGGCCGGCGACGATCGTATCGACGCGCATGCCCAGCGCGCTCGGGTCCCGAGCCGCCACGGCCGTGCATAAAAGCGGGAGCAAAAGCAAAAGGCGTTTCATGTCGCAGTCCGTTTCTTCTATTCCAGTCCCATCGCCCGGCGAACCTCCTCGCGGTCGTCGAAATGATGTTTGACGCCGCCGACATCCTGATAGGTCTCGTGTCCTTTGCCGGCCACCAGTACGATATCGCCCGGCCGCGCCAGCGCGACGGCCGCCTTGATCGCCTCGCGCCGGTCGGCAATGCAGAGGTAACGCGAGGAAGCGTCGAGCCCGGCCTTCATTTCCGCAAGAATCGCCTCGGGGTCCTCCTTCCGGGGATTGTCCGAGGTGAGCACGGCCAGATCGGCCCCGTCGGCCGCGATGCGAGCCATTTCGGGACGCTTCGTCCGGTCGCGGTTGCCTCCGCAGCCTACTACCACATACAGCTTCCGGTCCTTGCCCCTGATTTCGTCGATCGTATCGATAACGTTCTGCAACGCATCGGGCGTATGCGCATAATCGACGATCGCCGTCACGCCGTCGTGCGAGCGGATCGATTCGAAACGGCCGTCCACCGGACCCAGGCCGCTCAGCGTGCGCAGCACCTCGTCGCGGTCGGCGCCGAGCAGCAGGGCGGTCGCATAGACGGCCGTCAGGTTGTAGGCATTGAAACGCCCCAGAAACTTCACCCAGACCTCGCGGCCGTCCAGATCGAGCTGCATGCCGTCCAGCAGCATCTCGACGACGCGGCAGCGGAAATCGGCCATCGTGCGCAACCCGTAGGTTCTGACGGAGGCCTTCGTGTTCTGCACCATGACCGCGCCGTTGCGGTCGTCGGCGTTCGTCAGCGCGAACGCCTCTTTTCCCAGCGCGTCGAACAGCATTTTTTTCGCGCGGATATACTCGGCGAACGTATGGTGATAGTCCAAATGGTCGTGCGTGATGTTCGTGAACACGGCCCCGGCGAAATGCAACCCTTCGGTGCGGTGCTGCACGAGGCTGTGCGAGCTGACCTCCATAAAGCAGTACTCGCACCCCCGATCGACCATCTCGGCCATCATCCGGTTGAGCCGGACGCTGTCGGGAGTCGTGTGCGTCGACTCGCGCCGCTCGGAGTCGATGCAGTACGTCACCGTCGAGATCAGGCCGACCTTATAGCCGAGGCTCCGGAACAGGCGGTACAGCAGCGTCGCGGTCGTCGTCTTGCCGTTGGTCCCCGTCACGCCGACCAGCCTGAGCGACCGGCTCGGATCGCCGTAGAAAGCGGCCGCCATGCGTCCCAGCGCGACCGACGAGTCGGCGACGCGCAGATAGGCTACTCCCTCGGCCAACCGCGCGGGCATCGTCTCGCAGACGACCGCGACGGCCCCCGCCCCGACCGCCGCCTCGATGAAAGCATGCCCGTCCGCCTGCGTGCCTCGCGTAGCGAAAAACAGCGCGCCGGGAGTCACCCGCCTCGAGTCGAACTCGAGCGACGAGACGTTCGCCGAACAATCGCCCGCAGATTCCAGTACGTCCGCCGCTTTCAAAAGATCGTTCAATAACATGCCTTGCGCTTTTTATCCAATGTACAAAAGTAGGGTTTTCATACGCAGAAATACAAAACGAGACGCCTTTTAATCGACAACTTATCGACAATGCGACCCGGCACGGCCGACCTACGACCGCTCCTGCGGAGAGTGTTCCGGAGCTTCCTTGCGCACCGTCTTGGGCCCATGCTCCCCGGCTCCGGCGATCACCCGGTCGATCGACTCCTTGTCGCCGGCCACCCATACCATGTCGTAAGGGCGGAAACGGACCAGACTGAGCGGTCGAACGTAAGTTCCGTCGCTGCGGTCGATACCGATGATCAGACAGCTTCCGCGCGTCATCATGCCGAACTGGGCGACGGTCATGCCGATCAGCACCGAGCGCTCGCCTACCGAAAACTGATACATTGTCACATCCTCGCGGTCGACCGGCGACAGAGGCACCTCGACCGCACGGGCGAACTGCTGCAACTGCTCGTCCGTACCGACGACGGAAATCCGGTCGGCCGGCATGAAAACGGTCTCGGCATGCGGAGCATTGACACGGTGACTGCCCCGCAGGACCGAAACGACCGTCACGCCATAGCGCAAACGCAGGTTCAGCTGTCCGAAGCTGCGGCCTACCAGCGGACTGTCGCCCGACACGGTCAGCCGGGCCAGATGCAGATGCTTCGCCTGCGAATCGGCCGTACGGACGACCGTGCTGAGTTCCTTCTCGTTCAGATTGGCGAAGAACCGCTTCTCGAAACGCAGGAACTGCCGTTTGATCCGCTTCCAGAACAGAATCAGCGACAGCATCACCAGAGCGAACGTAATCAGCGAGCCGAACCGGGAAGTGCTCAAATGAGCCACGACCGTCATCAGAAACATCAGCGCGACGAGAATTCGCAGCACGACGAGCGTCACGATCAGCCCGTGATTGAATCGCGGATCGTTCCACAACGGCACGAAAAGCCGTTTGCTGAGGTGCCTCAGCGCGAGCGCCCACAGCAGCGGAGCCATGACGAGGACGGTCGTCGTCGTCGCGATCAGTTTGCCCCAGAAACCCTCGAACTTGCTCTCGATCCAAGGAGCGTAGTAGCTCGAAGAGATCCAGACGACGCCCCCCAGCAGAATCGAGTAGAGCGCAATATTGAGCAGCGACCTCTTCAAGAACCTCATCCACTCGCGCTCGGTGTTGACGGTCTGAGTACCGGCGTCGTAACGCTTGAGCAGGCTCTTCACATGCGCGGGCATGATCCGGTCGAGCCAGCGGTAAGCCGGCTCGCTGAGCCGGATGATGAACGGAGTGGTGAAGGTCGTGACGACCGAGACGGCCACGGCCACCGGATAAAGGAACGAACTGGTGACACCCATCGTCAGTCCGAGCGAGGCGATGATGAAGGCGAACTCGCCGATCTGCGCGAGCGAGAACGACGACTGGATCGCAACCTTCAGATTTTGCCCGGCAGCCAGGAAGCCGAGCGTCGCATAGAAAATCTGCCCGACCACCACTACGAACGTCAGGAACAGAATAGGACCGAGGTATTGCACGAGCACGGCAGGCTCGACGAGCATGCCGACCGATACGAAGAAGATCGCTCCGAACAGGTCCTTGACCGGAGCGGTGATCTTCTCGATGCTCTCGGCCTCGGTCGTACCGGCCAGAATGGACCCCATGATGAAAGCGCCCAAGGCGGGCGAGAACCCGGCATAGGTCGCCACGACGACCATGCCCAGACAGAGAGCCAGCGACACGACGAGCAACGTCTCGGCATTAAGGAAGCGCCGGATACGCTTGAGGAAAGTCGGAATCAGATAGATGCCCACGACGAACCACAGCACCAGAAAGAAAACGAAACGGAAAAGCTGCCACGACACGGACAGATCGGCCACCGCCCTTTGGGCGAAAAGCGTCGAAAAAAGCACCATCAGCACGACCGCGAACAGGTCTTCGACCACCAGCACACCGAACACGAGCGACGTAAACCGCTGATTGCGCAGCCCCAAATCGTCGAACGCCTTGATGATGATCGTCGTCGACGACATCGACAGCATGCCGCCCAGAAAAACGCTGTCGGTCGACGTCCAGCCGAGCAGCTTGCCGGCCATGAACCCGGTGCACATCATCCCCGTGATGATGACCAGCGCGGTCAGCAACGCCGGGCCGCCCACGTTGACGAGCTTCTTGAAACTGAACTCCAGTCCCAGCGAAAAAAGCAGGAAGATGATGCCGATCTGAGCCCACAGGTCGACGTTCGCCATATCGGAAACTCCCTTGAGCAGGAAATTGCCGCTGCACAGAAAGCCGGCTACGACATAGCCCAGCACGACGGGCTGCTTGAGTCTTTTGAAAAGGAGCGTCGTGATTCCCGCCACGGCGAGGATCAGCGCCAGATCGGATATCAGCGGATCGAGATGCGACATAGCCTGAAAATATACCCGCTTCCGTCACGGCCGACCGAAGCGCGGCGTACAAGAATTTTCCGGCGTGAAACGCCGGGCTCGCGACGAAGCTGGCACGCGGACCCGGTCAAGATACGAAACGGCGGGAAAGCCGCCGCACGTCCTGTTCTCCGCCCTTAGGACCGCCCCGAACGGGTACAAAAGTAATGCTTTTTCAACCCAAAAACGCGGATCATGGCAATTTTCTCATGCTACGGCGGCTGCGGCAGGAGAAAATTCCTGCCGCAGCCGCCGTAGTTTAAGGAAAAGCAAACGGAGAATCCGCCTCTTCTCCGGATCAAAAGACGAGGTCCCGCCCCCCCCTATCCTCAGAGCATAGCGGCCGCAGCACGCCCCTGCTCGGCAGAGAAAAGGACCACCTCGGTCATAGGCTCGAAAGCGTGCGGCACATATTCCAGTACCTGAGCCATTGCGAAAGAGCCGCTACCGGTCGCATACAGGGTCAGCAGCACTCCGCTCGTGGATCCGCCGCGCGGAATCCGGGAGAGACGATCCGCATCCCCTGCCTCGAGGGCGGCGCACAGATCCTGCTTCCGGGCCGTGTCGTAATAGATGCTGCCGCGTCGGATCTTTTCGCCGGTCGGTTCGTAGACCGGCGAGCCGGAAGCGAGCGCGATGCCTGCCATGATCAGTCCGACCAGCGCGACGCCCCCTCCGAGCAGCATCAGCATGGAAGCCAGATTTTCATGCTCGGACATAGAGGAAGCCGTCAAGCTCCAGATCGCCAGTCCGGCACCGGCTACGCCGATCAGCAAGGCCGGAAGCGGATTTTTCCTGCGGCGGACGATCCGCCCCTCCGTTACGGTATACAACACGTCGTCTATCGATTCCAATTTTTTCTTGTCCATTTTTTCAAAATTCAGTCGGTTCATAAATACATTCCCGGGAGGCCCGGCCGCATACCCTTACGATTCGCGACCGTACCCAAACGACATTTCGGCACGGACTCCCCGGGAAAGTCCGCCCATGCCTGCGGCAGGGAACCGCATCGGAGACGCGTCCCGCTCGCCTGAAACTCGAACCGGCTAAATAATGATTTTCCGCAAGGCCAGGACATAATATCCCGCTTGCGCGAGCGAGGCGCAGAAACGCTCGCAACAGACACGCTGAACGGCGAAAAGAATTTCGGAGCGCCCCTCTTCCGCCGGGCGCTCCGAGACCGGACACTGCCAGCCGTCCCGCCCATGCGACGGCAGCCTCAGAACGGGAATATGGACCTGAACGGAGTTCGATCCGCAAACGGCCGGCACCAAATCGCACGCCCATGCGGAAACGATCAGCTCGTGCAATTCATCGAGCGTCCCTGCCGCAGCAATCGTCTCGACAGGACCGGCGCAAGGGAGAAGCCGGGAGCGCGACGGCTGCAAACAAGCCGCATGCAACGCGAAAATCATCGCGACCGCCGCCCATACCGCATATTTCATCCGTTTCCCCATAAGGTCCCGAAAACAATTACCGCACAAATATAACGCTATCGCCGGCCTTTTACAAAAAGTTCGGCGCACAAACGGTCTCTCCCGATTCGACGCGACAACAACGAACAGAAAGCGCACAGGCAAAACGCCGTGTAGATCTATCGTCCAATCATCGCCGCCGACAAATTCCGCAACGCCGACCGAACCGGCAAAACGTTTTTCCGTCCCGACCGCTTCTCCGACAAGAGCGGCACCGCGCAGAGAATCGGCGGCACCAACCGCTTTCCGCCGAACCTTCGAACAAGCCACCCGCGCTTTCGGCTTCCCGCCGTTCGTAAAATCGCCCCGCACGGCAGTCCTCCGTCGCCGAAAGGTTCCTCGACGGACGCGCCCGCGCCCGAAAGAGCGCCTCAGGCCGATTGCCCCCGGATGCGCATCGGCCCTCAAAAATTTCTATTCCGTCCGGCGGGTCTTCTCGTGCCGGACCGTCTCCCCCTCGGGCAGCGGCTCCACGCCGAGAATCAGCGAGACCGTCTGTCCTCGCCGGGCCTTCGAGCCGGCAGGCACGGACTGGCTCAAAACCGTCCCCGCCCCGGAAAACGAGACGATCATTCCCTGTCGCTCGAGCAGGTAGATCGCATCCTTGAGCCCCATGCCGACGACGCAGGGCACCGTTCCGCCGCGCTCGTCGTACTCCGTATAGACCGCTCCGGCCGAATCGATCGAGGCCAACTCCTTCCACGGCTTTTCGCGGCGACGGCCCTCATAAGGAATATCGAAACGGTAACCGACTTCGCGCATCTGCTCGACGCGGCCGGCCTTGACGAAAGGCTTCTTCGCGGACTTGTCGCCCGTTTCCGAAACGGGTTTCTGCCAAGCCGTATTCTTCGCATACACCCGGTCGGCGATCGCCTTGAACACCGGCCCTGCCACCGTACCCCCGTAATAATAGCGGCGATGCCCCGGCGCATTGTACGTCTTTACGGCGACCAAGCAACTGTACTTGGGATCGTCTTCCGGGAAATAGCCCACGAAAGTGCCCAGATAATGGCGGCCGCCGTTGCGGTCGGTGTAACCGCTGCGTCCCATGGCGATCTGGGCCGTGCCGGTCTTTCCCCCGACCGAATAATACCGGCTCCGCATCCGGCGCGCCGTTCCTTCCTCGACGACTCCCCGCATCGCCTCGCGCACCTCCTCGAGCGTCTCGCGCGAGGCGATCGACGAAACCATCGTCCGCGCACCGAACGTCCGCAGCGTCTGTCCGTACTGCCGCAGCTCCTTGACGAGCAGCGGGCTGACCATTTTTCCGCCATTGGCTACGGCGTTGTAGAAAGTCAGCGTTTTGAGCGGAGTGAGGCGCAGCGCATAACCGTACGACATCATCGTCAGCGTAGTGCCGTCCCACCACTTGTCACCGGGCTTCCGGATAACGGGCTTCTGCTCCCCGGCGATCTGAAGTCCGAGCGGCTGATCGAGTCCCATCTTGCAAAGATGATCGACGAAGCGTTTCGGATCGTCCCGGTAATACTTGTTGACGGCCATTGCGAACCCGACGTTCGACGACTTCTCGAAAACGCCCTTGAGCGTCAGCAATCCGCACGCATGCGAATCGACCACTTTGGCCCGGCCGATCACGATCCGTCCGTCGCCGGTATCGTACGTCTCGTCGAGACTGGCCCCGGCATCGTCGAGCAGCGTAATGAGCGAAGCCAGCTTCTCGGTCGAGCCGGGCTCCAGATTCATCCCGATCGCGTAGTTGAAATCCTCGACGACCCGCTCGTCGCTGTACCGCGTCAGGTTCGCCATCGCACGGATCTCGCCCGTAGCGACCTCCATCAGGATCGCCGTGCCCCAATCGGCCTGCATGGCGATCAACTGGTCGCGCAGCGCTTTCTCGGCCACGTCCTGAATATCGACGTCGAGCGTCGTCACCACGTCGATTCCGTCCACGGGATCGACGTTCATCTCGTTGGGCACGGGTACGCGGAAACTGCCCGAAACGCGCTGCATCATCACGCTGCCGTCGATACCCCTCAGCACGCTGTCGAACGCCCCTTCGATCCCGAGCCGCGTTCCCGCCTCGTTGACCATCCCGATCGTACGGGCGGCCATCCGCCCGTGAGGCAGCATCCGCTTATTGATCTGCCGGGCGATGAAACCGCTGCTGTTCTGTCCCAGACGAAACAGCGGGAATTTCGCGATCTGTTTTATTTCCAAATGATTGACCCTTCGGGGGGAAATCAGCGTATACCGGTTCTTTTTCCTGTTGCGGAACGCATTGACCAGCATCAGCTTGTATGCGCCTTTGCTCTTGTCGCCGAAAAAGGAAGAGAGACTGCCCGCCAGCGAATCGACGTCGCGCAGAAAGATCGAGTCGATCAGACCGTTCGCCGCGAAGTCCATGCGCACTTCGTACATCGGAACGGACGTAGCCAAAATGCGTCCGTCGCAAGCCAGCACGTCGCCCCGATCGGCCTCCAGCTTGACGCGCTCGTAAGTGATCGTCGTCCCCTTGTTACGTAAGGCGGGTCCCTTGGGGCCGTATTGCAAGTAGAGAATCTTGCCCGCAATGAGCATTCCGACGAAAAAGAAAAGCGCGTACAATACCCGGACACGCCGGAATATGCCTTTCTTTATATCCGTTCTGCCCTCGCTCATCGTCTATTTCTCGATCACTTTCGGGGGACTCAGCGACTCCTCGAGCGGAATTCCCCGCAGTTCCAGCTCCCGGATAATTTCGCTCTGCCGCGTGGAGATCATCCTCAGCGACGACACGGTCAGCGACCGCGCCCTCAGTTCCTTGACCTGCTCGGTCAGACGGTCGTGACGGCGGTGCAGCTTCTGAATATGAAACCCGTTGGCGATATACAGAAACATCAGCAAAGCCATGAACAGCACGTAGGGATACTGCCGCCGCACTTCGGCCCGCATCAGGAAGCTGCCCGAAAGCATTTGCCCCACATAACGCTCGAAACGCGAGGGTGGACGCACGGGCTGCGGATCGGGCTGTCGCTCCCGCTCCGGCACGGCGGCAGAGGGACCTTCCGCAGGTCCGTCCTGTCGCCACGATCGCCCGAAATCATCCTCCATATCCATACCCGGCCAATTTGTACGAACAAAAGTAATATTTTTATCCGAACAAAAAGCTTCCGGCAACATCGAAACCGAAGTCCCGCACCCGAACCGGCCCGAAGAATCCGGACTGCGGATAAAAAAAGAAAGGGAGCTCCCTGCCCAAGAACAATCGTGCAACAAGGAAACGCCGGAATCCAAGGCCAGCCGGAAACGATGTACCGGCAACCGGCAGGACAATATCATCGCTTCCGTCGAACGATAAGCCCGCACGCTTCGGACAAAAGTCGCCACAGACACCCCCCCCAATTTTGAAAGGGAAACATTCTCAAACGCGCTCGATTCTTCCGATCGGACCGCGCCGTAACGCGTTTCTTTAATAATACTACCTACGGTCCGAAATTTGTTTCAAAAAGGCTTTACTAGAAATATTGTATTGAATATCAAAACGTTAACCCCATATTTTCTTATACCCTCTCATTATGCCGCTTTGAAAATCAAACCATTCGCATCCGTCCCCGACTTTACATGGCATATCCTGCCGATTTTTGTTATTAAAAAGGCGGGAAATCATTCCAGGATTTCAAAAAAAAGGCCGAAACACATGAAATTTAACCGGTTAAATACAAAAAACATTCCCCTACGTTCTTTTTTAAATAATAAAACTTTTATATTTGCGGAAGTTTTTGTCTTACGACTACACCAGGAATAGTCCTAAAACTTAATTTTTAACCTAAAATTTCTATCTATGAACAAACCTCTACTCAGCGTATGGACATGGATGACAGCAACGAGCGGCACCCGAGCCGGAGCGAGGATATTCGCCGCACTCGCTCTGCTGGCGTCGGCTCCGTTCGGAGCCTATGCTGCGGAGAGCGGCCATCTCGGAGCGGCCCCGTTATCCGCCCAGCAAGCCAAGCAGCCCGTTTCGGGTACCGTTACCGACGAGTCGGGCGAACCTTTGGTAGGAGTGACCGTCATGGTCAAGAACACCTCTACCGGCACGACGACCGATGCGCAGGGACATTTCCAGCTCTCGGTCGAACCCGGGGCTACCCTCGTATTTTCTTATTTGGGCTACAACACTCAGGAGATAGCGGTCGGCAACAAGACATCCTTGAAAGTAGCTCTTCAGGACAACTCGCAGAACATCGACGAAGTCGTCGTCGTAGCCTACGGAACCCAGAAAAAAGTTTCGGTAACCGGCTCGGTTTCGTCGGTTCAGACCAAGGAGCTCAAGCAAAGTTCGTCGGCGAACCTCTCCACGGCCTTGGCCGGACGCCTGTCGGGTCTGACCTCCCTCCAGCAGGGAGGCGGCCAGCCGGGTAAGGACCAATCGACGCTGATGCTTCGAGGTGCCGCTACGATCAACGGCACAAGTCCGCTGATTCTGATCGACGGCGTGCCGCGCGACAATATGGACTACCTGAGCGCGGACGAGGTGGACAACGTGTCCGTGCTGAAGGACGCCTCGGCTACGGCCGTATTCGGCGTGCGCGGAGCCAACGGAGCGATCCTGATCACGACCAAGCGCGGACAGACCGGCAAGGCCAAGCTCGATTTGAACTTCGAGCAGAGCTGGACCTCGTTCACGCGGGAACCGGAGCGCCTCACCTCGCTCGAATACATCGACCTGCGGAATCAGGCTTCGAGAAACGACCATAAAGAAGCTCCCTTTGATGCAATTACCCGGGCCAAGTATGCCGACCCGCTGAAAGGGCTCGATCCGAACGATCCGGATTATGCCAAGAAAGCGGCCCAGATGCAATATCTGTATCCGAACCACGACTATTATCGGGAGCTGATCAAGCGCTACACGCCCCAGACCCGCGTCAACATGAACATCAGCGGCGGGACGGAAAAAGTCAAGTATTTCGTCAACGCGGCCTATCTGCATCAGGGCGGCAACCTGAAGGTCGAGCCCAAATCCTTCCTCGGCTACGACCCGTCGGCCAAAATGGACCGTTACAGCTTCCGGGCGAATCTGGACTATCAGGTGACCAAGAGCTTCAAGGCTTTCCTGAATCTGGGCACGTACATCGAACAGGTCAACATGCCGAGCGGCAGTACCTATCCCAATACGGATACGGGTTGGATGATGCGCGACGTGCTGTACCAAGCCACGACGATCACGCCGATCACGCCGGGCCCCTATGTCGATCCCTACTCCGGACTGGACGAGAAGGCTCTGGTCTTCCCGACCTATTTGGACCGTTCGGCCATGGAAGTAATCAACCGCCAAGGCTATCACAACGACGTCAACACGAGTCTGAACGCCACGCTGGGAGGCGAATGGGACCTGAGCTTCATCACCAAAGGGCTCAGTCTGAAAGGGATGGCCTCTTACGACGCCTTGGCCGTCACCAACCTCGACGCCGCACAGCGACAACTGCTCTACGTCGTGAGCAACGTGGACGACGTTCCCTCCTACTCGATTTACTCGAATCAGGAATACTCGCCGCTGACGATCAGCAAGAGCGCAGCCTCGCGCTACACGATCAACCTGCAGGCCTCGCTGAACTACAACCGTACGTTCGGTCTCCACACGGTAGGAGGCATGCTGCTCGTCCAGCGCGACTATTGGGAAACGAACGGAGGCGATTTGCCGTATAACGTGATGGGACTCGTCGCGCGGGCCACATACGACTTCGACAACCGGTACCTGTTCGAGTTCAACATGGGCTATAACGGCTCCGAGCAGTTCGCGCCCTCTAACCGCTACGGCTTTTTCCCCGCCGTATCGGCCGGCTGGGTAATCAGCAACGAAAAGTTTCTCAAAGATAGCCGCACGCTGACGATGCTCAAACTTCGCGCCTCGTACGGCAAGGTCGGTAACGACAAGCTCGGCAATAACCGCTTCCTGTACATCGACAACATCACGATGGGAGGCGGCACGCTGGGAAGCCTCGGCAACGGGCAGGGAGTCAGTGCCGGACTGTTGGGCAACCCCAATCTGTCATGGGAAATCGCCAAGAAGCAGAACTACGGCTTCGACCTGCAACTGTGGAGCGAGCTGAACCTGACATTCGACTACTTCATCGAGAACCGGGAAGACATCCTGATCGATCGCAAGTCGGTACCGATGATTCAGGGTACGCCGCTGGCCAATATTCCCAAAATGAACATGGGTAAAGTCCGGAACCAGGGCTTCGAAATCGAGCTGAACTATATCAAAAGGGTCGCCAAGGACCTCACCTTGCAGTTCCGGGGCATGTTCAACTACAACAAGAACAAGCAGATCTACATGGACGAACCGATCAATCCTTCAGACTACGTCTACCGTTACCGCCAGACCGGTTTCCCGATCAACACGAACTGGGGCTACAAAATCGACTACAGCAACGGCAACGGCTTTTTCAACACGCAGGAAGAGCTGGACGAATACCTGTCTCATACGAAATACAGTTTCGGAACGCCGGGACTCGGCGACTTCAAGTACATGGACCTGAACGATGACGGGGTGGTGGACGAGAAAGACCAGGTTCCCCTCCGCTACACGAAGATTCCGCGCATTACTTACGGATTCACGCTCGGACTCGACTACAAGGGCATCGACTTCACGATTTTCTTCCAAGGCGTTTCGAAATACTCCCATTTCTCGGGCACTACTCAGAACGTGTACGAATGGACCAAGGAAGGCACCTACTACAACTATCACAAGCGGGCATGGACCAAGGAGCGCTACGAAAACGGCGAGAAAATCACCTACCCCGCGCTGCACACGGGCGATAACGTGAACACGCGGGCGAACGACTTCTTCGTTTTCGACCGCTCGTTCATCCGTCTGAAGAACATCGAGCTCGGCTACACGCTTCCCCAGCGCTGGCTCCGCGCGATAGGCATCAGCAAGGTTCGGGTTTACGTGAGCGGGCAGAACCTGTGGACCCATTCGCCTCAGGTCGCCGACCATATCGATCCCGAGCAGGACGACCCGATCGGATACCCCCTGACGAAAATGATGAACGTCGGAGTGAATATCACGTTCTAATCCTATTAAAATCAATATTATGAAAATAAAATACCTTTTCTTGCCGGTCGCCGTAGCGGCGCTTGCAATGGGCTCGTGCGCCAAGGTGCTGGACACGGCTCCCGACGGGAAAATCAGCTACGACGACGTATTTGCCGACAACGACAAGACCGGCGCCTTTCTGAACAACTGCTACTCGAAGATTCCCAAGTGCGGGTATCGGTACTATTTCTGGACGAACTGGTTCGTCTGCACCAGCGACGAGTGCTTCGACAACGATGCCGACAGCGACGGTTCAGGCATGGTTCCGAACAACATGTACAACGGAAACATTTCGGCCGGCGGCACCGACATCGGCAATATCGGCAACGGTGCGCTCTATGCCGACGCAGCGGCCCAAAGCTATTGGGAAGCCTACTGGAACGCCATCTGGAACTGCAGTTACTTCATCAGCCGCATCGGGACGGCCAACGTAGACAGCGAGTCCGACAGGCAGCGGTGGAAAGCCGAAGCGCACGTACTGCGGGCCTACTACTACATGCTGTTGCTGCGCCTCTACGGTCCTACGTTGCCGATAGAGGACACGCCCTATAACATGGCCGATGATTTTTCGGGACTGACACCGGCTTCGATCACCGACCTGACCGATTTCATCCTGAGCGACTGCGACTCGGCGATCAATACGGATGCCTTGCCATGGAGAATCACTACCAGTGCCGAGCAGCAGCGCGTCACCAAGGCGGTTGCCTGGGCGATCAAGTCGCGCGTGATGCTCTATGCGGCCAGTCCGTTATATAACGGAGGCAACAACCTTTGGGATAAGGCATACGAAGTGACGCAAGACGCCTACAACGCGATCAAGGGCGCCGGCTACGAACTCTACAAGACTTCGAAAATCGAGGAGTATACGAACGATCAGGCCCTGATCACGCCCGAAGGTTATCCGGCCGACCAAGCCGCTGCAGCAGCCGCACTGAACGAGTATTTCTGCGAGTGGCACGACTACGGCGGGGGGCGCGACTTGGAAACGATCTGGGAAGACCGCAACGGCAACGGGCAGGTCTACCACATCGGCGGCATCGGCATGCAGGAAGGATACAAGTCCGGCCCCGTTCCGACGCAGGAAATGGTGGACGCCTACCCGACGAACGAGGGAGACTGGATTCTCGACCTGAGCAGGCCCTACCTGAACGTCGAGCATACGCAGCCCAACCTCAACCCCAATGCCAAAGACTCCAAAAACGAAGCATACAGCGAAAGCGACCCGTACTCCTGCTTCCGCGATCCGCGCTTCTATGCCTCGATCTATTATCACGGCTCGAAGCGCTATACCCGCTGGAGCTTCGCCGAAGGCGAATACGCCGTGAATACGTTCCGCGCGCGGGAAATCGATTGCAGCCAAACCGATCCGTGGACCGGCTCCGACCTCAAGGCGTCCACGACGAACAAGCGGCAGCGCACGCGCACCGGCTATTACTCGCGAAAATACCTGAACCCAACCAAAAACCCAACTTCACCACGCAACGACGCCCCCGGCTTCAAACATTTCCGCTTCGCAGAGATCATCCTGAACTATGCCGAAGCAGCGGCTGAAGCCGGGCACACGTCCGACGCGCTCGAAGCGCTGAAAGAGATCCGCGACCGGGTAGCCATGCCCCATATCACGACGACCGATCAGGCGGCGCTGATCCGGGAAATCCGCGCCGAGCGCCGCATCGAGCTGTTTTTCGAGGAGCACCGCTTCTTCGACATCCGCCGCTGGCAGCAGCCCGACGGCAATTTGGAAGATATCCTGCACTATACCACGGCCATGCAGATCGACGAGCAGCCGAACGGCACTTACACCTACCAGCGGATCAAGATACGCGACAACGGGTACGCTTGCTACACGAACAAGTTCCTGTTCCTGCCGCTTCCGTTGGCCGAGGCTTCCCGCTTGGAGTCGATTACCGGCATGAACTGGCAGAATCCCGGATGGTAGCAGCCAATTTCTTTAATGGATTTAAAACCGACAAACGAGATGACACATAAAACCCTTATCAAAATATCGTTGCTGCTCGTACTCATGCTGACCGGTCCCCTGTCGGCCGCGTACGCGCAGAAAGGCGCGGCCATGAAGGGCATGGTCCGCGACGAGTTCGGCAAGCCGCTGGTCGGTGTCGCCATTCGCTCGGCCAACGGAAACAACCGCTCCGTCACGCAGAAAGACGGATCGTACTCGATCGACGTCAACGACGGCAGCGACCGGGTCGTATTCTCCTATTTGGGATATGCCGACCAAAGCGTTCCCTACCGGAAAGGCGCCGACGTCGACGTGAAGATGCTCGCCGACGGGCACTACGGCGACCAGACCATCCATATGGGCTATACCGACCAGAAGTTCAAGGACGTATCGGGCGCCGTCTCGGTCGTCACGGGCGACGAGTTGCGCAAAAGCCCGGTAGCCAGCCTGTCTCAGGCGCTGACCGGCCGCCTGACGGGCCTCTATTTGGACGAGTACCAGTCCGAGCCTACGCGCGAAAAACTCTACGCAATAGGACGCGGACTCCACACCCAGAACTACAACACGACGCCGCTGGTAGTCATCGACGGCATTCCGTGCTCGTATAACGCCAACGAATCCTATCAGTACATCAACGCGAACGAGATCGAGACGGTCACTTTCCTCAAAGACGCCTCGACGGCAGCCTTGTACGGCATTCAGGGCGCCAACGGCGTACTGGTCATCACGACCAAGCGCGGGCAGCCCGGTCGCACCAAGATCGAGGCCAGCTTCGACCAGTCGTTCCAGCAATGGATCACCCATCCGCGCATTTACAGCTCGTGGGAATACGCCACGATGCGCCGGCAAGCCGCCATCAACGACGGCCTGAGCGGCGACCAGCTTCCCTTCACCGAGGAGCAGATCGCCCAGTTCAAATCGGGCGAGAACCGCGAGCTGTACCCCGACAACGACTGGTACCACATGTTCATGAAAAGACTTTCGTCGCAGCAGCGCGTCAATGTCAACGTATCGGGCGGAAACGACAACGTCCGCTTCTTCTCGAACGTCAGCTTCCTGCATCAGGGCAGCTGGTTCAAGACCGAGAACGAGGAATACAAGTCCAACCCGAACTTCACGTGGTTCAACTACCGCACGAACGTGGACGTCAAGCTGAACAAGTACCTGAGCGGCTATGTCAATCTGAGCGGCAACATCCGCCGCGAGCGGACGCCCGATAACGCGACCTACTCGCTGTACGGCATCTACCAGAGCCTGTTCATCGTTCCGCCGACGACGCCCGGTCCTCTGACGCCCGACGGAAAGGTCGTCGTGACGCAGGATTACGACTATCCCGCCTACGGACGCCTGAACCGGGCCGGATTCACGCGGACGACCGTCACGAACATCAACTCGCAGGTCGGACTGAATCTGGACATGAGCTTTCTGACCAAGGGACTCTCGCTGAGCGGCGTATTCGCCTACCAGACCAATGCCAACGGCTATCACATCACGACGCAAAGCTACGAGAAATACCGGCGGACGGATGACTACGACGTGCTCGAGTTCGTCCGCAAAGGAAGCGACATCGACACTCCCCTGTCCGTCAGCAAGGGAAGTACCGAGTACTACCATCTGGACGGCATCGTCCATTTGGACTACGCCCGCCGGTTCGGACGGCACAGCGTCAGCGCGATGGGATACATGCTTTACCAGAGCCTCTCGCAGCAATACACCGGAAGCGGGGCCAACAACCTGAATTACAAAAGACTCCACTCCGGATTCCAAGCCACTTACGGATACGACGACCGCTATTTGGTGAAGTTCGACCTGGGCTATTCGGGTTCCGACCAGTTCGCCCGCGACCACCGCTTCATGGCTACTCCTTCCGTATCGGGCGCATGGGTCGCCTCGAACGAGGCCTTTCTGCGCGACTCGCGCTGGCTCACGCTGCTTAAGCTCAGAGCCTCCTACGGTAAGACCGCCAACGACCTGCTCGACTCTCAGCGCTTCTCCTACATGGACGACGTGCGGCAGGTGCGCGGAGGAACCGTGACCGCTTACCGCTACGTGCTTCAGGAGGGTCTGATCGGCAACCCGCTGTTCGAGGCCGAGGTATCGAAGAAGCAGAACTACGGCATCGACATCGGGCTGTTCAACTCGCTGACCCTCTCGCTCGACTACTTCAAGGAACGGATGGACAACATGGTCGTTCAGGCCGTCGCCCGCATCCCCGCCTATCAGGGCGTACCGCTGGGCAACTACCCCAAGACGAATGTCGGCAAGTTCGAGAATCACGGCGTAGACCTTTCGCTCGGCTTCACCAAGCAGATCAACAAGGACTGGCGCGTATTCGCCTACGGCACGTTCACATGGGCCGACAACAAGGTGATCGACGTAGCCGAGGCGATCAAGGACGAGGGCTACGTATACCGCCACCGAACGGAAGGATTCCCCGTGGGCACCCAGTTCGGATACGTCACCGACGGCTACTACAACACGCAGGAGGAGCTGGACGCGGCACCCGAGCACTCGTTCGGCATTCCCCGCTTGGGCGACCTGAAGTACGTCGACCTGAACGAGGACGGCCGGATCACCGAAGCCGACCAAGTCCCCCTGAACAAAGGCTGGATGCCCAAGATACAGTACTCCTTCTCGGCCGGCTTCACATACCGGTCATGGGATTTCAGCGTGCTGTTCCAAGGGCAGGGCCAGTGCAACTCGGTCAAAAGCGGCGTCGGCATCTATGAGAACAATTATTCGGGCATCTACGGCGCCCGCCACTGGAACGCATGGACATGGGAACGGGTGGCCAACGGCGAGCCGATCTCGGGGCCTGCCCTCTCGATGAACACCAGCACCAGCCACCAGCCCAGTGACTATTATCTCTACGATTTGGCATTCCTCCGACTGAAGAACGTGATGATCTCGTACACGCTGCCGGCCCGGATTTCACGAGCCATCTCAGCGGAAAAAGTCCGTATCTACCTGAGCGGACAGAACCTTTGGACATGGGACCGCATGAAATCGGGCGACTTCGGACCGGAAAGCAACTATTGGGACTTCCCCGCCTACCGGACCTACAACATCGGCATCAACGTCGTATTCTGACAGGAGGACTCTATTCTAATCTAACCGAAGGAAACAATCACTATGAAAAAATACGTCATCATTTTAGCCGCAGCCGTCCTCGGACTCGTATTTTCCTGCAACGACAAGCTGGACCTGACTACCGACGGACGCATATCGAGAGGGGAAATATTCCAGGACCGATATAAAATCATGGGGTGGCTCAACGGTTGCTACAACTATTGCCCGGGCGTCAGCCTGACCCGCGCGGGGTACACCGACGAGACGCACCACTCCGACGCGGGAACGTCCAACGGACAGAACTATTACAACTTCTATCAGGGCGCCACCTCGTCAGGCAGCTGGTACGGCCCCGACAATCCGTGGGAGTCCTTGTTCCAAGGCATCCGCAAGTGCAACATTTTCATTACCGGCATGCAGGTCAACACGCTGCCCGGCAACGTAACTCAGAAAGACAAGGAGCAATGGATGGGCGAAGCCTATACGATGCGTGCGCTGTACTACTGGCAGCTGGTCAAGCGCTACGGAGGCGTCCCGATCATCAAGGAGGAGCTGGGCGTCGACCACGACTTCTCGTCCGACCGTCGCGCCACGTTCAACGAGTGCGTGAAGTTCATCATCGAGGACTGCCGCGCGGCGCTCGAATCCCCGGCCAGTTCCTTCCCGTGGACGGCCGATCAGGGCGACAACAACGTGACGCGCGGGATGGCCTACGCGATCATGTCCGAAGCGGTGCTGTACGCTGCTAGCCCGAAGTGGTCCGACGGAACGTTCTCTTGGGAAGACGCGGCGAAAATCACCGGCGAAGCGGTCGACGCCTGCATGAACGAAGGCGGATACGTACTGTATAAGACCGCTCCGGCAGCCGACGTGGCCCAGAATGCCTACGCCTATTTCCACATTCTGCTCTCCGACGCTTCCCGTTCGACGGATAAGGAAACGATCTACGGCTACGGAGGCCGTCAGTCCGTTTGGCGAGATGCGGGACTTCCGTCGAACGACCGCATGTCGACCGCCGGTCCCTGCCCTACGCAGGAGCAGGTCGACGCCTACGAGTTCGTCGCTCCCGACGGGGAAAGCTATCCCGTACTGGATCTGAACACGCCGTACATCGGCGGCGACCATACCAAGCCCAACTATAACCAGCAGGCCCTCGCCGCAGGCTACGACCCTCAGGACCCCTATGCGAGCCTCGATCCGCGTTTCTACGCCTCGATCTACTACAACGGCGCGCAACGCAATCTGGACGGTACGGGCAACCGGGTCGAAACGTTCGTCGGAGGCCGCGAAGGGCTGACTCTCAACATCGACCGGACGCACACCCGCACGGGTTACTACATGCGCAAGTTCAACAACTGGAAATCGAGCCATGACAACAGCGCCGACGGAGCCGTGCGCGTATTCCGGCTGGCGGAACTGCTTTTGAACCATGCGGAAGCCTCCAACGAAGCCTATGGTCCCGACCAGAATCCCGACAACCGGATGACGGCTCTCGAGGCGATCAACGAAGTGCGTAGCCGCGCCGGCATGCCCTTGCTCGACATCGCTTCTCAGGACGAATTCCGCCTTCGCTGCCGCAACGAGCGACGCGTCGAGCTGGCTTTCGAGGAGCACCGCTATTGGGACGTACGCCGCTGGGGTATTCTGGGCGAAACCGACCGGACCGTCACCGGCATGCGGATCACCAAGGAAGGCAACCGATTCACCTACACCCGATTCAAGGTAGGCGACCGTGCCTGCGGAGCCGACAAGTTCAATCTCTATCCCCTTCCGCAGAGCGAAGTGAACAAAGCCAATAACAATACCGGCGTTCAGTGGCAGAACCCGGGTTGGGAACAATAGCCGATTTTTCGCCTTGCTCTATACTATAAACCTATTTAACAAGATTATGTAATAAAAATTCTGCCAATTTGTTAGTTCATGTTATTTTCAGAAAACGGCGGCCCTTCCCGGCCGCCGTTTTCCGTTTGGTACATACCGCTTCCGTCGTCAGCAAAATCGCTTTCCCGACCGTTCGTAACTCCGTGACCGGCCGGGCGGCGTCGAGAAGGTGCTGACGCTGAACCTGACGGCCGACGAGAAGGCGCTGTTCGAAAGCAATCGCTTCTCTGCCCGCCTCGACCGGCGACCAAACGCCTCGCGTCGAAACCCGTGTTCACCTCAAGATGACGGCAATCCGACTACGATCGGGACCGGCCAGACGATCCCATGCCCCGCAACCGAAGCGACCGCACACGCCCCCTACGTCAACCATGCGATTGACGGCACGACGGCGGCCAGACGGCTCCGACGACGCTTACAGGCATAAGGACGGTCACGACGCCGACGGCCACGCCCCGAAGCTGCTTCCCAACAAATCGTATTCCATAGCTTCTTAAATAGTTTTCCACGGCGTACCATAGAATGCCTTAGCAGCCTGCGGTTTCACGGGCTATCCATATAAGAGCCGACATGCCCGCGCATCTGTGACATGCCAGATCATCGTCCACACGTCGCAGGCCGGTCCTGTGCCGGGCATCCCCGCTCACGCTCCGTAAGGCTTTCCCGTCGACGGACGCCGGCCCCTCGCCCTTCACGGGCCCTGCTTTTCGGCTCCGTACATCCTTTCCCCCGACAAGTACCGTTCCCCGGAACATCCCCGTTCCACCTCCGGTCCCGCGTCCGAGCCTGTTCTCCGATACGTATCCGGATCGTCTCTCCCGCAAAATCCATTCGGGAACCGGGCAAGGAACTCCAGCCCGCTCAGAGGCTACGATTCTCCCCCCCTTACAAAGAAAAGCCGGACGAAGGGAAATCCCTCGTCCGGCTTTATTCCGATCCGGCGTCCTTAGAGCGCCTTGATCTCGTGCAGGATGTTGTTGGTCTTGCGAACGGCCTCGGCGCTCTTTTCGAACAGCGCCTTCTCGTCGGCCGTCAGGTTCAGCGTCAGCACCTTCTCGACGCCGCCCCGGCCTATCACGGCCGGAACGCCGATGCAGATGTCGTTCTGACCGTACTCGCCTTCCAGATACGTGCACGACGGCACCACCTTCTTCTGGTCACGGATGATCGACTCCACTACATAAGCGGCTGCTGCGCCCGGTGCGTACCAGGCCGACGTGCCCAGCAGCTTGGTCAGCGTCGCTCCGCCCACCATCGTGTCGGCAACGACCTTCTCGACCTCTTCCTTGCTCAGCAGTTCGGTTACCGGAATGCCTTTGTAGGTAGCCTTCGAATAGAGCGGAATCATCGTCGTGTCGCCGTGACCGCCGATCACCATGCCCTCGATCTCGTTCGAGTTGGCTTTCAGCGCCTTGCTCAGATAACACTTGAAGCGGGCCGAATCGAGCGCACCGCCCATGCCGAAGATCTGATTCTTCGGAAGTCCGCTCTTCTTCAGCGCCAGATAGGTCATCGTGTCCATCGGATTGCTGATCATCAGGATGACCGCTTTCGGGGAATACTTCAGGACATTGCCCACGACCGAAGCGACGATGCCGGCATTCACGCCGATCAGTTCCTCCCGCGTCATGCCCGGCTTACGAGGCATGCCCGAAGTCACGACCACGACGTCGGAATCCGCCGTAGCGGCATAATCGTTCGTCACGCCGGTCAGCTTCGTATCGAAGTCCATTAGCGTAGCGGTCTGGAAAATATCCAGCATCTTGCCTTCCGAAACGCCTTCCTTGATATCGAGGAGAACCAGCTCGTCGGCAATCTCCCGCGTCGCGATCACATTGGCACAGGTCGCACCCACGTTACCTGCACCCACTACTGTAACTTTGCTCATGATTCTGTATGTTTTTTAAGTAATACCTTGGATAATCGCTGACTTTCTCCGGAGCGGACGCCGCGCGTCGGCACCGCACCCTACCCGATCAGTTTCGCATAATCGTCGGCCGACAGCAATACGCCGAGCTCGGAGGGATCGCTCATGCGGATTTTGACGATCCAGCCTTCTCCGTACGGATCGGCATTCACCCGATCGGGAGCGTCGTTCAGGCTCTCGTTGAACTCGAGCACCTCGCCGCCGACGGGCAGAAAAGCGTCCGACACGGTCTTCACCGCCTCGATCGTTCCGAAAACGTCGTTCTGCGCCAGCGTCTCGCCCACCGTCGTCACGTCGACGAAAACGATATCGCCCAACTGGCTCTGCGCGAAGTCGGTAATCCCGACATACGCCTCGTCGCCTTCCACGCGAATCCACTCGTGGTCTTTCGAATACTTCAAATGATCAGGTACGTTCATACGAATAATGGCTTTTTTGATTTGGAAACCCGTTGTTTCGGAACTCAAAGGTAGAACATTTTTGCGGAATCGCGAAACGAACTGTGAATTATTTAACACAAAAACTCAGCGGCGCGCATCCGCCTCTCTTTCCCACGCGATCCGAAGCAGCACGGGATCGTGATCGCTCGACCGAAACCCGAGCGGAAGCGTTTCTACCGAAAGTACGCGGATACCGCCGGAGAGAAGGAAAAAGTCGGTCAGCGTCGTCGTCGGACGCTCCATACCGGCCCGGCTCGGGACATAGGGCCGGTCCAGATAGCGCAGCGTCGGCCTTGCCGGATCGTACGCGAAACGGAAGCCCGGCCCGATCAGCGACGAGTCGACCGCCTGAGGAACGAAAAAGCGGTTCGACAGCTCTTCCTCGGAAGGCTCGTAGCCGGGCGGATACTGATTCCAGTCGCCTCCCGTCACGGAGCGAACGCCCCGGAGAGAAGCCGCGCGCAGCAGCTCTCCCAGAAAGCGCATCTCGTCGGAACGCATGCCGCCCGTGTCGTAAGCCGTGTTATGCGTGTTGCCGATCCATACCGTATCGCCGCCACGCGTAACGAACTCGGCCTCGAGCAGGCAACGCTTCAGATTGAACAACCGTACAGGGAACCCGAAAGCGGACGGATAGCCGTAGCGAACCGTCGAGACGGGAGCATAGCGCGAAAGCGTCACGACTCCTGCCTGTACGCGCCCCAGCGGAGCCCGCAGCGGAACGGGGACCCAACATACCTTATAATTGTACGCGAAAGCGAGCGTATAGCCGGGGAACGCCGCCCGCAACGTATCGACCTCGCGGATACGGTAGCTGCGGCGCGAATCGAGATCGACCTCCTGCAGCAACGCTATGTCGGGATTCACCCGGGAGATCGTCTCGACGATTTCCTTCAGGTTCCGGGCCGTTCGCTCGCGGCTGTCGCGCACGCGCCGGCCGCCGTCGTAGAAAAAGTCCATGTTGTCGCCCAGTCCCGCATAACCGATGTTCCACGACAGGATCGTCAGCGTATCGGGCAACGGCACGATCTCTCCCTCCGGGCAGCAGATCGTCGTTTCCCGCTCCCCGGGCCGGTATTCGACCGCCCACGACACGGCGATGAAAAGGGCGACCGCCGCCGCAAGCAGGGCCGTTCCGATTCCCACCGCACGGAATATCTTTCGGAGTACCATTCGTTTTTTGAGTTTCATGCGAGCGCATTCCCGCGAAAGAGTCTCCCGCACTCGGTCCCGCGACCTGCCGCCGGACCTTCGCATGCCGCGCAGGAGCATTTCCCCTGCAACCGGCAAAAACCCAACCGGGCACGTTCCCTCCATGTCTCGGCGCCGTCTCGCCCGGCGCACTCGGCCCGTCTTCGCTCTACCGATCCGGAACGTCGCACTCGGGCGGCATTTCCACGCCCAGCCGACGGCATACTTTCTCGACGATCGCCTCGGGCGGAATACCGCTCATGCAGGCATAGGTTCCGTACAAGCAGGGTTTATTGCCGTACACCGAACAGGGACGGCACGCCATATCGAGCTGCACCGCCAAGGACGGATCCTGCCCGAAACCGTAAAATCCCGCGAAAGGATGCGTCGCCCCCCAGACCGATACGACCGGTACGCCGACCAGCGACGACATGTGCAATGCCGAAGAATCCATGCTTACCATCAGGTCCAGGTTCGAGATCAGTTCCATTTCCTCGCCCAAACGGACCCGCCCGATCGCCGAAACGACATTCTCGCGAAGCGCGGCGACCCTCTCGGCATAAGCCTGCTCCGACGCGCCGCCTCCGAACACGAAAACCTTCGTTCCCGGAATTTCAGACAACCGGACGATCACGCGCTCCATCATCTCGGGCGGATAGATCTTGCCTCGGTGCTGAGCGAAAGGCGACACGCCGATCCACCGCTTCTCCCGGGCGCCCGCCAGTTCCCGGACGGTCTCGCTCATCGGATAGCGTATCCTCTCCGGCAGCGGAACCGGCGGCAGATCGAAGCCCAGCTTCAGAAACACATCCCGGTAACGCTCGACCGTCGTTTTCAGCTGAACCTTGATTTTTTTTTCCGGCGCGGTCAGAGCCTTCTTCTCCTTCTGCCCCTTATTTATATAGGCCACCCTCGATCCTTTGAGGCGCATCAGCTTGCGCAGTCCCTTGCTCCGAAGCACGTCGTGCAAGTCGGCGACCAGATCGAAACGCCCCAAATCGCGGCTCATCGTCCATATCCCCTTCACCCCCTTGTGCCGCCCCTTCAGGTCGGGAGCGAAAAAGGAGACGTCCGCCACCTCCCGGAAGAAAGGTTGCAGAAACTTGGTCGTCAGCACGGTGATCTTTATTTCGGGATACTGCCGGCGCAACAAAGCCAGCACGGGCACGGTCATAGCCACGTCGCCCATGGCGGACAACCGGATAACGAGTAAGCTGAGCGGAGCGGCACGACCGACAATTGCCATATCGGGGCCGGTTATTTGGACGCGTACAAGACAGGGTTGAGCTCCGGGTCGTTGTACATTTTCATCTGCTTGTACACCTTCATGTACTTGCGCCCGGCAGCGATGTCATCGAGCAGCGCGTCGATCGCGCCCGACAGGTCGACCTGTTGCTGGCGCAGCACGTCCAGCTTGCGCCCGCACTCCTCTATATGCTTCTGCGACACGTCCTCGCGCCGCACCTCCTGCTCCATATGGTAAATTTTCAGCGCGAGGATCGACAGCCGGTCGATCGCCCACGCCGGGCTCTCGGTATTGACCGTCGCGTCAGCAGCTACCCGAACGTCCTTGTACAGATCGAGAAAATAACTGTCGATGTACTCCACCATATCGGTCCGCTCCTGATTCGAGCGGTCGATGCGGCGCTTGATTTTCAGCGCCTCGACCGGATCGATATTCGGATCGCGGATGATATCCTCCAGATGCCACTGCACCGTATCGATCCAGTTTTTCAGATACAATAAATACTCGATCGAGCCGTTCGCATAAGGATTTCGGACCGGAGCATCCACGTCGTCGCAACGGTGGTAGTCGTCGATGACCTGTGCGAAGATCCGGTTGCTTTTCGAGGTAAACATGATCATTTGGACGTTGGATTATATGACAAAGCTAAAGATTTTTGCGCAAATTGCAAGAAAATATTAATTTTGTAACGGCTCGTACCGCCGGCCCGCGTCCGGCGAAGCGCGCAGACCGACCCGCGGAGCCGCACGCTTCGCCGGTCATTTCAGCAACATTCACCCGAAAAGCGCCGAAACTATGAATCCGAACCGAATCGTCCCGCTGCTGATCGCCGCCGTGCTGAACGTCGCCACTCTGCTCGGGCAGCAGAAACTGTCGCGCGAGGAGTATATCCGCCGCTACAAAGGACTCGCCGTCGAGGAGATGGACATATACGGCATCCCGGCCAGCATCAAAATGGCACAGGCGCTTCTCGAATCGGACAACGGCAACGGCCGGCTCGCCCGCGAAGCGAACAATCATTTCGGCATCAAATGCAAGAGCACATGGACCGGAGCCACGATCTCGCACGACGACGACGCGGCGGGCGAATGCTTTCGCAAGTACGCCTCCGTCGAAGACTCCTATCGCGACCACTCCGAGTTTCTGGACCGTTCCGAACGCTATCAGGACCTGTTCAAGCTCGACCCGCTGGACTATAAAGGATGGGCCTACGGGCTCAAGCAGGCCGGCTATGCGACCAATCCCCAATACGCCGAGCTGCTGATCAAGATCATCGAGGACAACCGTCTGTACCTGCTCGACGAAGGACGCGACATCGATCCGCAGATCATGGGCAATCGGCCCGACAAGCAGGCGCTGATCGCCGAGGAGATACCGCACGCCGCGCCCGCCGACATCGTGGATATCGACAATTATTCCGTTTCGGTGCAGGGCCGCAAGGGAGGCCACACGGTTTACCAGAACAACGGCAGCCAGTTCGTCGTGCTCCGCGAGGGCGAAACGCTTTCGTCCGTTGCGGGCGAATTCGGACTGAGCGAGAAAAAGCTGGCCAAGTACAACGACTTCGATGCCGGCACGCAGCCCCGTCCCGGCGATATGGTCTACATCCGGGCGAAAAACAAGCGCAGCCAAAACGGCAAGCTGATCCACATCGCCAAGGACGGCGAGACGCTTCACGGCATCTCGCAGATGTACGGCATCCGGCTGAAGAACCTCTGCTCGATCAACCGCCGCAGCCGCGACTCGCAGGTAAGCGCGGGACAGCAGATACGACTCATGTAGAGGCTGCGCGGGCAGTACGATTCAAAAAGACCAGACACTCAGATAATAAAAACACTCATTAACCAATCGAAAAGACTATGGACGGTGACCCCGGCAGTATACGAGGCAGCCTGATCGAGAAACTGAGCCAGAAAGCATCGCTGAGCCAGAAAGTGTTCGACAACACGTTCTCGGTTTTCGGCCGCCTGAAAGAAGTGCTGCATGAAATGTCGTCGGAAATCGACGACGCCCTCGAGGAGGAAGGAAAGGACGAAGTGAAGATCGAGTACCGCGACCGGGGCAAGTTCGAGGCCCAGCTGCAGATTGCGGAAGACATCCTGATTTTCAGCATGCACTCGAACGTCTTCGAGTTCAACCGCGAGCACATCATCTGGCAGAACTCCTATGTCCGCGACAACCGGGACAACTCCTACTGCGGCATCATCAACATATACAACTTTCTCTCGGATTCGTTCAAATACAACCGCAGCGCCGACGAGGGATACCTGATCGGCCGGATTTTCGTCAACCGCGAAATGCAGTATTTCGTCGAGGGCAAGCGTCAGATCAGCATGAGGCACAACAATTTCGGCACCCAGCGAATCGACCGTGACGCGCTGCTCAACATCGTCGAGACCGCCATCGACTATACGATCGACTTCGACCTGCTCGTTCCGCCGTACGATGCCGTCAAGATCGTATCGGTCGATCAGCTCAACACGAAAATCGAGAACTCGAAGATACAGACGGGCAAGCGCCTCGGCTATAAATTCTGTTCGGACGACATTTAGACGATCTCCGGTTCGGAGCGAGTTCCGCAACCGAGCCGAACCCGCTCCGAACTTTCGATACCCCCGGCTATGAAACAGGTAAAATACTCTTTCGGCGGAGCGATCGACCGTTTTCGCCCGTTCTTTTTCGCCGCAGCGCTCTGTCTGACGACTTCGCTCGGCGCCCAATCCCCGTTCCCGGACGAGGGTATGCCCGAAACGGACTTCCGTCCGATTTTCGACGGCCGCACGCTCGACGGCTGGACCTACGACCCCGTCTATTGGAGAGTCGAGGAGGGCTGCATCGTCGGCGAAGTGACGCCCGAAACGTTGCTGGAACGGAACTCCTTCATCATCTGGCGCGGAGACGCTCCCGCCGATTTCGAGCTGAAGATGGAGTATCGGGTTTCGGCCGAAGGCAACAGCGGCATCAACTATCGCAGCAGCGAGGTGCCCGGCGTGCCCGATGCGCTGCGCGGTTATCAGCTCGACATCGACGGCCAGGGCGAATGGACCGGACAAAACTACGAGGAGCGGGGCCGCACCTTCCTCGCGCTGCGCGGGCAGGTAAGCTGCGTGGAAACGGGCAAAAAGCCTTACGTCGTCGGCTCGACGGGCGATAAAGCCGAATTGTTTTCACAAATCGACCGCGACGGATGGAACGAGTGCCACGTAATCGCCCGGGGCCATACGCTGATCCATCTGATCAACGGCCATGTGATGAGTGTCGTCGTGGACGACGACCCGCAGGAACGTACTTCCGAAGGACTGATCGGCATGCAGGTACACGTCGGACCGCCGATGAAGATCGAGTTCCGGAATATCCGACTGAAGACGGATCGCAAGGAAGTTTCCGGGCGATAGCCTTATTGCGCCATCGGATTTTCCGCAAAACCGCATGCTTAGCGGTTGTTCACAGCGGGCTGTCTGCTCAGACCCGTTGTCATCCGACATACGGGAAAAGTCGGACGGCCCGACAACCTCTGCCGGCTCCGCATTCCGCAACTTCGTCCTCGACCGGGCCTCGTATGACGAAACGCATGGCACGGAATATACGGATGCCGATAGCTCTCGCCCGCCGCCCAGCAGTTCGTCGAGCAAATACCCACAAACAAAAGCCGCGTCGGAACCGATCCGCACGAACTCCGAAACGGAATCGACCGCGTCCTCAAAATACGCGAAACGCTACGTACCGGCATGTCGCGCCTTCATTACGAATTTTACGTCCCTAATTTGAACGGGAAAGGGGAAGCGTGATAATCCGCAGGCGATCCGCTTGTCCTTTTCTCGGACCGTGCACTCTCCCGATACAGCCGACGCAACGGCCCGTGCGAACGATCCCGTTCCGCCCGTCGGCAGTCGCATCCGTTTCGGCCCGGCACTTCGCACCAGCGCATGGATATCCCCAAGCCATACCGAACGCGCACCTTCGACATGCTCATCCGGAACGAGACGGCCGCCTCGTCAGAAGACCGCGAAACGGACACGGCACTCCGGCTATTATCCCCATGCCGGCCCCTATCGGCTGCGCTCCGCAGCACCGAATCCCTCCCAAACAACCGAGGGACGAATCGACGACTGACTGAAAAACTGCCGGCGTATTGGAAACGGCCCGGCACGGCATCCGGCAAAGATGCGGAACGGAGCGCCGGAACGCCCCTATTCTCCAACGGCGCTTTTCTCGCCGCGATCCGTGCGACAACCGGGGACGTCTCTAACTTCCGACAGCGGCCGGTACCGAAAACCCCTTCCGCAACGTCTGCATCCGACATTTCCGGTCCTTCGGCCATTCTACGGAGAGTCCGGCCGAAAACGGGACGATCACACTTCGTGCGACAAAGGCTTGGGAACAATCTCCGAAGCGTCGTAGTCGCCCCACACGCGGGCGATCTCGTCGAGCGTGGCGACGATCTGCTCCGGATCGGTCAGCGTGACCAGCTTCAGCCGGGTCGCCTTGAAATCGGGCAGTCCTTTGAAATAACACGACAGATGCCTTCTCATCTCCAGCACGCCCACTTTTTCGCCCTTGAACTCGAGCGACTTGGCCAGGTGCAGCTTCGCCAGCTCGACCCGCTCGCGCACCGAGGGTTGCTTCATCGGCATGCCGGTAGACAGGAACTGCCTGATCTCCCGGAATATCCATGGACGTCCATACGTCGCCCGACCGATCATCACGCCGTCCACGCCGTATCGCTCGAACACCTCGGCCGCTTTCTCCCCCGAGTCGATATCGCCGTTGCCGACGATCGGAATCCTCATGCGCGGATTGCGCTTCACCTCGCCGATCAGCGTCCAGTCGGCCTCGCCCCGATACATTTGGGCGCGCGTGCGCCCGTGAATCGTCAGCGCGGCGATCCCCGCGTCCTGCAGCCTCTCGGCGATCTCGACGATGTTCTTCGAATCCTCGTCCCACCCCAGCCGCGTCTTGACCGTCACGGGCAGACGGACCGCCTCGACGATGCGGCGCGTCATCTCGACCATTTTCGGCACGTCGCGCATCATGCCGCTGCCGGCACCGCGCCCGGCGATCTTGCGCACCGGGCAGCCGAAATTGATGTCGATCAGGTCGGGTCCGGCCGCCTCGGCCACACGGGCCGCCTCGACCATCGGTTCGATCTGATGGCCGTAAAGCTGAATGCCGACCGGCCGCTCGTAATCGTACAGACGGAGCTTGGCCACCGTCTTGGCCGCATCGCGGATCAGCCCGTCGCACGAAATGAACTCCGTGTAGACCATATCGGCCCCGAACATCTTGCACACGTAACGGAACGACGGATCGGTCACGTCTTCCATCGGCGCGAGAAACAGAGGCTTGTCGCCCAAATCGATTCCGGCAATCTTCATCGGCGCAAAAGTACGAAAAAGATTCGTTCCCGCCGCATCCCGGCACGGAACGATACGCTTCTCGGTCCGTACCCGAACGGTATTCGCGAAGACTTTCCGACGCGGACAGATTCCGGACAAGATCGCCCGTACCGGGGAACCGTCCTCACGGTACTTGCGGACAAGCGGCTCCCTCTCGCCGCCGGCAGGGTCTGCAGACGCCCTCCACGACGGGACTTCGCGCTGAAAATGTAAAATATATTGCTTACATTTGCTCCGAATAGAGCAAACCAGATACAGAACATATCCCCGTAAGACAGCCATGAACATCGAGCAATTCATCCAACAGCACGTTTCCCGCTGCATCGAGTCGCTTTACGGCGACACCGGCGGCGCCCCGGTCCAGATACAGAAGACCCGCAAGGAGTTCGAGGGCGACATGACCCTCGTCGTCTTCCCGCTGCTCAAGCTCAGCCGCAAGAGTCCCGAGGCTACGGCCGAGGAGATCGGCAGCGCTTTGGTCGGCGCGGTACCGGAAATCAGCGGCTACAACGTGATCAAAGGCTTCCTGAACATTTCGCTCTCGCCCCGCTTCTGGGCCGAACGGCTGAACGAAATCCTCAGTACGCCCGGCTACGGCCGCCGTGCAGCCAACGGTCGCACGGTCATGGTCGAGTACTCCTCGCCGAACACGAACAAGCCGCTGCATTTGGGGCACGTGCGCAACAACCTGCTCGGCTACTCCGTGTCGCTGATACTCGAAGCGGCCGGCTACCGCGTCATCAAGGTCAACCTCGTGAACGACCGGGGTATTCACATCTGCAAGTCGATGCTCGCATGGCAGAAGTTCGGCCGGGGCGAGACGCCCGCCTCGTCGGGCAAGAAGGGCGATCACCTCGTAGGCGATTACTACGTCGCTTTCGACAAGGCCTACAAGGCCGAGGTGAAAGAGCTCACGGCCGCCGGCATGAGCGAGGAGGAGGCCAAGCGCGAGGCGCCGATCATGCGCGAGGCGCAGCAGATGCTCCGCCGGTGGGAAGCCAAGGACCCGGAGGTGTACTCGCTTTGGGAAACGATGAACGGCTGGGTCTACGAGGGCTTCGACAAGACCTACGAGGCGATGGGCGTCGGCTTCGATAAGGTATACTACGAGTCGCAGACCTATCTGCTCGGCAAATCGATCGTCGAGGAGGGCCTCGCCAAAGGCGTGTTCTACCGTCGCGACGACGGATCGGTGTGGTGCGATCTGACTTCCGACGGGCTCGACGAGAAACTGCTGCTGCGAGGCGACGGCACGTCGGTCTACATGACGCAGGACCTGGGCACCGCGCTGACCCGCTTCCGCGAGGAGAAACTCGACGAGATGATCTACGTCGTGGGCAACGAGCAGAACTACCACTTTCAGGTACTCAAGCTGATCCTCGGCAAGCTGGGCTACGCGTGGGCCGACCACATCACCCACCTGTCGTACGGCATGGTCGAGCTGCCCGAGGGTAAAATGAAGTCGCGCGAGGGAACGGTCGTCGACGCCGACGACCTGATCGACGAAATGGTCCGCACGGCCCGCGAGATGTCGCAGGAACTGGGCAAGTTCGACGACATGAGCGAGCAGGAGACGGCCCTCATTTCGCGGACGGTGGGTCTCGGGGCGCTGAAGTATTTCATTCTGAAGGTCGATCCGCGCAAGACGATGCTGTTCGACCCGCGCGAATCGATCGACTTCAACGGCAACACGGGCCCGTTCATCCAGTACACGTATGCCCGGATCCGCTCGGTGTTGCGCAAGGCGGCCGAACGCGGGATCGTCCCGGCCGAACGGTTGCATGACGGCATCGTCCTGTCGCCCGACGAGATTTCGCTCGTCAAGGCGCTGGCCGATTATCCCGCAACGGTAATTCAGGCTGCCGAGAACTTCTCGCCCGCCGTCATCGCGAACTATCTGTACGAGCTCTCCAAGCAGTACAACGGCTACTACCATGACATTCCGATCCTGCGCGAGAGCGATCCGACCGTGCAAGCCGTGCGTCTGAGGCTGTCGCAGACGGTAGCCGAAGTCATCGCCTCGGGAGCGGGCCTGCTCGGGATCAACGTACCGGAAAGGATGTAAGCGACGGGGACGGCACGGCGGTCTTCCGCAGACTCCGCCTCCCGTATTTCCCTTAAAGTAACCGCAGCCCTCGACCGGCGGCCGCAGGATTTCGCTCCGGATTCGGAGCCGGCTACGGAAAGTCCCCTTCGGATACGAGTTCCGTCGCAGAAACGGGCGGGCTCGTCTTGTCCGGAGTCCCGGAATCCGGCCCATGCCGCAAGGAAACCGGACGGAGGGAATCCTGCCCCGTTTCCGCAAGCAGGTATGTTTCCGTGCAAAGCGGGCAGACACCGCCAAAAGCGAAACGGCATGGAAACGACCGCCGCTAAGATGCATCGGCAGCGACCGCGTGAAACGGCAGAAAACACCGTAATACCGCAGAAGAGAGCCGAATCTCCGTCGGCAGCCCGTTCCGCGAAACCGGCCGCAAGCGAGTTGAAACCATAAAACGCCAGCAAGTGGGCATCGTCAAGCGCAACAGCATCACGATCACGATTCTCTCCTATTTGGGTATCGTCGTCGGGTACGTCAACAAAATTCTGCTGTTTCCGAACTTTCTGAGCGAGGAGCAGGTCGGGCTGGCCAATATTCTGGTCAGCATGGCGGTGATGTACGCCCAGTTTTCGGCTATGGGAATCAACTCGACGATCGTCAAGTTCTTCCCGTTTTTCCGCACGCCCGACAGACGGCATAACGGCTTTTTCTTCTGGACGGCCTTGGGCGTCAGCCTCGGTTTCGTGCTGTTCACGACGCTCTTTCTGATCTTCCGCGAGCCGGTCACGGAGTACTACGCCCAAAAGTCGCCGCTGCTGTCGAAATACTATCTACTGCTGATTCCGCTGGGCTTCACGACGCTCTTTTTCAATTTCTTCACGGCCTGGTTGCAGGCCCTCTACAAGACCGTCGTCTCGTCGTTCGTCTACGAAGTCGCGCTGCGGCTGCTCGTCACGGCCGAAATTTCGCTCTACGCGCTCGGGGCGATCGACTTCGAGCAGTTCATCGTCGGATACGTGCTGATCTATTTCGTGCCGACGCTCGTACTGCTCGTCTACACGCTCTGGACCCGCCGGATCGACTTGCGTCCCGTATGGACGGGACGCACGCGCAGGCTGCTGTCTGTCGCCGCAGTTTACGGCCTTTGGCAGTACCTCGGAGGCACGTCGATGTACATCGTGCCGGTTATCGACCAGTCGATGCTGGCCGGCATGCGGGGACTCGCCCAGCAGGCCGTCTACTCGACGATGGCCTACATGGTGGCCGCCATGCTGACGCCCTACCGCTCGATGATCAAGGTCGCCACGCCGGTCGTCACGAACCTGTGGAAAGAGCGCGACATGGAAGGCATGCGCCGCATCTCGCGCGAGATGTCGCTCGTCAATCTGATCGTCGGCAGCTTTCTGTTCCTGCTGATTTGGGTCAACCTCGACAATATCTTCTCGCTGATGCCGGGCAGCTACTCGGACGGGCGCTACGTCTTTCTGTTTCTGGGCCTCGCCCGCGTGATGGACATGTACTCGGGCCTCAACGGCACGATCCTCGTCACGTCGAAGAAATACCGCTACGACTTCACGTTCTCGCTGATGCTCGTCGCGCTGACGGTCGCGTCGAACGCGCTGCTGATCCCGCGCTGGGGCATGACGGGCGCGGCGCTTGCCACGATGATCACCGTGCTGGCCTACAACGCGATCCGGATCGCATCGGTCTGGAAATTCTACCGCATCCAGCCGTTCGCGCTCTCCGATCTGCTCGTCGTCGCGCTGGCGGCCGGATGTATCGGCGCGTCGGCCCTCGTTCCGCCGATGGGGCACTTCATCGCAGACGGTCTGATCCGCAGCGCGCTGGTCGCCGCGCTGTACGGCGGAGCGGTCTATTCGTTGAAATTGTCGCCCGAAATCAATCGCACGATCGACCGCACCCTCTCCCGATTGGGCATCCGCCTCGGTCGACGAGCCTGACGAGCCGGGACGGCTACGTCAGACCCGCCCTCGCCGATCCCGCTCGCAACAAGCTTTCTCTCTCCGCTTTCCGCATAGCCCCGACATCCGGTATCAACCGGCCAGTAAAGAGCACGTACAGGCCCGCAACCGCACCGAAACCCAACGGCGCATGAAACGGCCGCAACCCGGAAGCGGCATAACTTTTCACGAACCGCACGTCCGGCACAGGCCCGGGCCGCAATCTCGTCTCCGGCCCGGCCTGCCCAAACGCCCTCTATCGTATCTCCCACGTCTCCCCGCTGCGAAGCAGGTCGTCGACGCAATGGATGTTCGATTTCGCCCGGATCTCCTCCAACTGATCGACGATATTGTCGTCATACGTATGATCGGGCACGTCGCGGATCACGCCCAGCGCGACCGGATAGTTCGGATAGCGCATATTCACGAGCATCATGTGCACGCCGGGGTTCGGCTCGTGCGCATTGTGAATCAGAATATCCTCTTCCGTAACGCCGCCCTCGCCTATGCGGACCACCATCAGCTTCATGCCGATCTGTACGAGTCCTTTGTCGCGGTTGCGTCCGAAGATCATCCGCTCGCCGTGACGCAGCGTGATCGTGTTCTCCTCGCGCACCTCCTTGTTCAGCGCGAAATCGGCATGCGTCTTATCGTTGAAGATAACGCAGTTCTGCAATACCTCCACGACCGACGTCCCGTCGTGCTTCGCGGCGGCCACCAGACACTCCTGAGTCAGGTTCAGCTCGACGTCGATCGTGCGCGCGAAAAACGTGCCCCGCGCGCCGAGCACGAGCTCGCCCGGATTGAACGGGTGCTCGATCGTCCCGAACGGCGAGGTCTTCGTCACCTTGCCCAGCTTCGAGGTCGGCGAGTACTGCCCTTTGGTCAGTCCGTAGATCTCGTTGTTGAACAGCAGGATATTGATGTCGATATTGCGCCGCACGGCATGGATGAAATGATTCCCTCCGATCGCCAGCGCGTCGCCGTCGCCGGTCACCTGCCATACCGACAGCTTCGGATTGGCCACCTTGACGCCGGTAGCGATAGCCGGTGCCCGGCCATGAATCCCGTGAAAGCCGAACGTGTTCATATAGTACGGGAAGCGGGACGAACAGCCGATGCCCGACACGAAGGTAAACCGCTCGTGCTTGTAATGCAGCGCCTCGGCCACTTGGGGAAGCGCCCTGACGACCGACGTCAGGATCGCATGATTGCCGCATCCGGGACACCACTTGACCTCCTGATCGCTCTTGAAGTCGGCCGGCGAGTATTTGTACTTGTCGTTCTTTTCGTTGTTCATGGCTACGATTTTAACAGACGCGCGAACTCGTCCCTGAGCTCCGTCACAGTGAAGGGCAGCCCCTGTATCTTATTGTACTGAAGGAACTCGAATTCCTGAAACTGCTGTCGCAGATAGCCGGCGAACTGCCCCGAGTTCAGCTCGCAAACGACGATCCGCCGGAAACGCGAGAAAATCTCGCGCACGCCCCGGGGCAGCGGATGAATGAAGTTGAAATGGCAGAGCGATACCTGCTCGCCTCGATGCTGCAGCTCGCGCACGGCCGTCAGCAGATGGCCGTACGTGCCGCCCCACCCGACGACCAGCAGCTCGCCCCGGCGCCCTCCCACGACCTCTTGCTTGGGGATGAAATCCTGCACGCGGGCCACCTTGGCCGCACGCAGGCCGACCATGCGCTCGTGATTCTCCGGATCGTGCGACACGGCCCCGCTCAGCGAATCCTTTTCCAAGCCGCCCACCCGGTGCTCGACGCCCTTGGTCCCGGGCAGCGCCCACATCCGGGCCAGCCGCTTCTCGTCGCGCGCATAAGGCTGAAAACCTCCCTCCGGAGCCCGGGTAACGATCGGAGGCGTGATTTTCGGGTATTCTTTCATCGACGGAATCCGCCACGGCTCCGAGCCGTTGGCGATAAAGCCGTCGGAAAGCAGCAGCACGGGCGTCATGTGCTCCATGGCGATCTTGCCGGCCCAGAAAGCATAGTGAAAACAATTCGAAGGCGTGCTCGCAGCCATGACCACCAGCGGGCACTCGCCGTTGCGGCCCCACAGCGCCTGATTCAGGTCGGCCTGCTCGGGTTTGGTCGGCAAACCCGTCGAAGGACCTCCGCGCTGCACGTCGACGATCACCAAAGGCAGCTCGGTCATCACGGCCAGCCCGATCGCCTCCGATTTAAGCGACAGGCCCGGTCCGGAAGTCGTCGTCACGGCGAAATTGCCGGCATATGCGGCTCCGATGGCCGTGCAGATGCCCGATATCTCGTCCTCGGCCTGAAGCGTCTTGACGTTCAGATCCTTCCGCTTGGCCAATTCCTCGAGAATAGCCGTAGCCGGCGTGATCGGATACGAGCCGCAAAAAAGCGGCCGGCCGCTTTTCTCGGAAGCGGCCATCAACCCCCAAGCCGTCGCCTGATTGCCGCTGATGCTGCGATAGAGCCCGGCCGGCAACGGCGCCGGCCTTACCACATAGGTATTGGCAAACGCGTGCGTGTTGGACGCATAATTATATCCGCCCTTGAGCGCCAGCACGTTCGCCTCGGCGACGGCCGGCTTTTTCGCGAACTTGCGGCGAATGAAATCGACGGCATGGTCCAGCGGACGATTGTAGATACAAAAGCAGATGCCCAGCGCGAACATATTCTTGCATTTGGACGCGGCCTTGGGGTCCAGACCGACCGTCGCCACGGCCTCGCGCGTCATGCTCGTCATGTGCGGAAAGACGACATTATAGTCCTGCAGGTTCATCTCCGTCACCGGATCGAACGTCCGGAAACCTGCCCGCTCGACGCTGCGGTCGTTGAACGTGTCGCCGTCGCAGATGATCGTCGCCCCGGGCTTCAGCCAGCGGGCGTTGGCCCTCAGGGCGGCCGGATTCATCGCGACCAGTACGTCGCAATAGTCGCCCGGGGTAGAGACCGGATGATCGCCTATATGCACCTGAAATCCCGAGACTCCGGAAACGGTCCCCTGCGGCGCGCGTATCTCGGCCGGAAAGTCGGGAAAGGTCGAAATGCCGTTGCCCATCAGAGCTGCCGTATCGGTAAACAGCTTGCCGGTCATCTGCATTCCGTCGCCCGAGTCGCCCGAAAAACGGATGACGACGTCATCGCGTTCGGAAATATGGTTTTCTCCCTCCATCGTGGAAAAGCAATTGTTGTTAGCCGTTGCCAAAAATAATAAATTTTAACCTGAAAATCGATTTTATGTTAAAATTTATTAGTCGAAACGGCATCTATTCCTGCCGTGCGACGGCACGGGAATCGGGAGAGATTCGGAAAATATTCCTGGTACGAATGCTGCGCCCGGCCCAGTCGTTGAAGTTGAAATGGGTCGTCACCCATTTCGGGAAAGGGCTCCATGCGACCCGCTGCAACGTACATCCCGGTACTTCCGGCTCCGGGTCCTCGCTCAGCAGATAAACGTCCATAGAGGAACTCAGTTCGCGGACTCCCCGGCCGAGCTCCTCGGCCGAGTCGAACGTACGGTACGCCGCATCGGCCGGCATCCAATAATACGACATGACCAGACGGGGCACCGAATCGAGAATCGCCTCGTTATAACAGTAATACGTATTCTGGTTCCTGAGATGCACCAAGGCGAGCGGCCGTCCGCTCTCGGCCAATCGTTCCACCCGGTCGAAAAAGCATATGTTGGTTCCGGGAACGGCCAGCGCCGCGATCATGATCATACCGTTGACGACCGCCAGTACGACGCCGACCGCCCTGACCGCACGACGACGCAGGAAATCCGAAGGCAGGCTTTCGGCCAGTCGCACGATGAAGAAAGGCGCGAACAGCAGGGCGGGAAACAGGAAGCGGACCTCCTTGTGACCGATCGCCTGATGCGCGGCCAGAAAAAGCAGCAGCGTCCATGTCAGCATATGGCGGGGATAGCGGACGAAGAACCATGCGGCGGCCGCGAGCACGACGCCCCCGAACACGATCCCTCCTTCGAGCGGAATCGCATAGAGATAATAGTACCACGGATCGATTCCGAACGTATCGATATGGCCATGCAGCATATTCTCGGTCAGATAGTTCAGCGGAGTGCACGTCCACTCTCCGTAGAGCCAGCGGTCGCACAGCACCCCTGCGCCGATCATCAGCGAGAACGAAAGCAGCATGCCCGCGATCATCCGCCAGCGCCGGTCGAACGCCAGCATCCACAGACCGAAGCCCAGCAGCGCGAATCCGATCTGATAGCGCGCGACGAAAGCCCCGCCGGCCAGCAGGCCCAGAGCGAGCCCCCGACGGAACACTCCCCGGTCACGGTCGGAAAGCAGATAAAACGAAACGAACAGCATCAGCAGGTTCCCCGCGAGAATCTCGGAACTGAACCGCACATGCAGATAGACCAGCATCCACAACCCAAAGCTCAGCCCGAGAAACCAGTTCCGCCCGGACGGTCCGAGCCATCCCCGGCGAACGGCCGCCCGTCCGAACGACCAGACGGCCCACATCGAAAGCGCACCGCTGAAAAGCCGGAGCAGCAAAGCGAGCAGATGAGGCGAATAGACGCCGGCAAATAGCAGCAGCTTGCCGACGGCATAAGCGATCATGGGTTGGAATCCCGGCCTCATTTTCAGGCCGTACTCCCACGGCAGCTGTTCGGGAGCGGGCTTGCCGAAGAGCTTCATATGGGCGTATTCGAGAATCTGGAAATGTTCGTCGGGATGATAGACGCCCGTGCTCAGCACGGCATACAGCAGCGTGACGAGCCCGCCCCAAAAAACGAGGCGGCCCGCCGTAAGCTCTCCGCTGAAAAATCTGCCCAAACGACGCATCGGAAGGTATCAATCGGATTTTCTGTGGGCAAAGATAGTGATTTCGGCCGCGCCTATCCGTTTTTTATTATCTTTTTATTGCTTAAATTTGTATGTTTTAAGACTTCAAATCGAACTAACCGTTTAAACGCAATGACCAAACCGATCCATTTCATCACGGCCGAGGAGGCCGTCCGGGCAATCAAAAGCCATGACCACGTCCATCTGAGCAGCGTGGCCAGCGCTCCGCAATGCCTGATCAAGGCCATGTGCGAGCGGGGCCGCAACCGCGAGTTGCAGCACGTTCACATACACCATCTGCACACCGAGGGCCCGGCTCCCTATGCCGCTCCCGAGTTCGAAGGGATTTTCCAGCTCGACTCGTTTTTCGTCGGCGGGAACGTGCGTAAGGTGACGCAGTCGGGCTACGCCGACTACATTCCCGTCTTCCTGAGCGAGACGCAGAAGCTCTACCGCAGCGGCGTGCTTCCGTGCAACGTCGCGATGATTCAGGTTTCGCCGCCCGACGCGCACGGCTATGTATCGCTCGGCACGTCGGTCGACGCGACGCTGGCCGCCGTCGAATGCGCGCAAACGGTGATCGCCGTGATCAACAAACATGTTCCCCGCTCGTTCGGCGACGCGTTCATTCACGTCGACGACATCGACCTGTTCGTGCAAGACGACACGCCGCTCGAGGAAGCTCATTTCTCGGAGCCCAACGAAGTCGAGACGGCGATCGGCAAACACTGCGCCGCGCTGATCGAAGACGGGGCCTGCCTGCAAATGGGTATCGGCGCGATTCCGAACGCCGTGCTCGCTCAGCTCGGCGGCCACAAGAATCTCGGCATCCATACCGAGATGTTCGCCGACGGCGTGCTCCCGCTGGTCGAAAGCGGAGTGATCAACGGGCGGAACAAGGCGATCGACAAAGGGAAAATGGTCTCCACGTTCCTGATGGGCTCGCAGAAAGTATACGACTTCATCGACAACAACCCCGGCGTCGCCATGATGGATGTCGGCTATACGAACGACCCGTTCGTAATCGCCAAGAACCCGAAAGTGACGGCGATCAACTCGGCCCTTCAGGTCGACCTGACGGGCCAGATCTGCGCCGACTCGCTCGGTACGAAGTTCTACTCGGGCGTCGGCGGACAGATCGACTTCATTTACGGAGCCTCGCGTTCCGAAGGCGGCAAGGCGATCCTCGCCATGCCCTCGACCACGAACAAGGGCATCAGCAAGATCGCGCCCGAGCTGACGCTCGGAGCCGGCGTCGTCACGACGCGCTCGCACGTCCACTGGTTCGTTACCGAGTACGGAGCCGTGAACCTGTACGGACGCTCGCTTCAGGAGCGCGCGCGGCTGATCATCAGCGTCGCTCACCCCGACCACCAAGAGACGCTCGACCGCGCGGCTTTCGAGCGTTACGGCGAGCATCACCACTACATCAAGGCGACGACTTCCGTAAAAAAATAAATACGGCGCCCGAACAAAAAACCACATGCGGTCCGGAAGGCTCCGGACCGCATGTGGTTTTTTTCTGCCGTGCACGACCGGTCGCGACGCGAACATTCTCGACAAGGCATTCCGCAGTACCGGCAAACCTCTCGGTCCGGCCCTTTCCGGACAGTCTGCGAGCGTTCGCCGCCGCGCGGACGGTTATGCCGTCGCAGACCTTCGCTACCGCCGTCCCCGAGCTACGCAGGGCGACGCCCCGTGCCGTGCAAACAACGCCCGCAGGTATGCTCGCACTCGGAACCGACGGGAAGCCGCCCTTATCCCATGACAAGCGACGGGCGCTTTCGGAGCGCCCGTCGCTTGCATCAGATCAGTCGTTCTCCGGCGTCAGACGGCCGGAGGCCCCTCTTTTCATCGGCGGCGCCGGATCGGCAGACCGGGGCATCGCATCGTTCGCGACGATCGTACCGGTATACTGAATCAGATTGCTGTCGGATATCATATCCAGCACGGCACGGCCCGTCACCCGATAAATCGTAAAAACGAACGCATAGGTCATCCCCGTTTCGTCCTCGGCCGAGAACGAGACCTTCCACCCGGTATCGTTTTTTTCATTCCGGTAACCGGACAGGCTGTCGGTATCGAAATTGGCGATCGCGTTGTACGTCAGCGCCCGTCCGACAACGACCGGCATGTGCACCTGCAATTGCTCTTTGAAAATCCCGACATAATAGTAGTAGCCGTCGATGATCTGCGACTGCATCCGCGGACTCCACATCATGCTGACGGGCAGGAACTGGAACTCGCCCGACGAGACCAGCGAGTCGATCCGCGCCGAGAACCGCTGCTGCCGGACCTCTCTTTCTCGGGCTACGCGCTGGCGACGGTCCGGCACGCCCGGGCCGTCGCCCTGCCCGGCAGACAGGGACAAAGTCGGACAAGCGATCGACAGCACGGCGGCGGAAAGCCAAACCCGTATTCCTTTCATAACAACGGCCTAATAAATCGCCTGCACCGTACCGTTATAGGTCACCGTCGGGTACATTTGCGAGGCGAGCGTCAGCACGGCCTCCCGCGTGATCGAGTAAATCTTGAACGTAAACGTGTAGGTATTGGTCGAGTAGAGATTCGACATGAACGAAACGGTCCACCCGTCCTCGTCCTGCACGGCCGTATACTTCTGAATGTCGAAGGTGATGTAGTTCATGATGGTCAGATGATAAGGCGGAACCTCGCCGACGAGATAAGGCATATCGATGTCTATGTAGTCGCCGCGCATCGACAGGAAATAGAGCACGCTGTAAATCTGGTGCATGTTGCCGGCCGGCTCCTGCTGGAAGCTGTTCGGAACGAACTTGTAGTTGCGGCTCAGCACGACCGAGTCCATATACTTCAGCTCGTTCTGATGACGCACGGCGCGCTCTTCGACACGCTGCTCGTGGTGCTGTTCTCTCTGTTCGCGAGTCATCGTCGACTCGTCTTCGGGTGCTTGGGCCGCGGCCGACAACGCTATCATCGTGGCGACCAGAATCAAATACAGATGTTTCATGGCATTAAAATGGTTTAAGTGACTTTTGCTGACATCGGTCCGTACCCGTCGTCTCGACGGCACGCGGCCGATACGGCGCACTCAAACAAATTCCCTGCCTAAAACATCGAAAACAAGCAAATTAACCCGTTTGGAATATAAAACCGCTGCCGCTTCCTCAAAACCGGCAGTCCGCGTCGTCCCCGTCTCTGTCCGAGAGCCCGCCGGGCATCAGCGGATACGGTCCGAACCGAGCCGTCCGTTGCCGAACCATATCTTCGCATACACCGGCAAAGAATCGTCCTCCTCCCAGATAGCCTCCAGATAGTCCGTAATCAGCCGCATCCGTAGCGGCCGGTTCCACAGCTCGTCGATCTCGCCATGCCCGTTATACGCGAGCGTCGCCCGTCCTTCCTGCAGAACGACGATCGTCAGCAATTGCGCCTCGCCCGGATAGGGATAGCCCGCAAGCAGCAGAAGCGTAGGTCCGCTCGTCCAGACACCATTCTGAAACAGTCGCCATCCGTTCTGAACCTTTCCGGGAATCGGTCCCACGCATCCAGTTCCTTCATCCTCAACAGCAGTCGGCTGTCGCACTCGATATCGACGACACAAAAGCAGCCGGGCTCGTTCTCGAAACCTTCCAGCGTATACGACCGGATAGCAAACGGTTTCCGAAAGCCGGGCAACGAAATCGTCCGGCTCTCGACCCGAACGGTGTCAAACCCGAGATCTTCCCTCCACAGAAACGGCTCGACGAATCTCGGATTGGCTATTATCTCGCCCTGATCCGTCCATAATGAAAATATCGTCTTCGCTTTGGGCATTCGCGGACACGAAGGCAAGCAACAGCGTAGCCGGCAACAACAGCTTTCTCATATCATTCATTATTTCGGGTGATCGGCGGCTTCGTAAAGATTCTATTGCCCCTTGCGCCACTTCAGCAGATTGCCGTCCTGATAGATCACTTCGTACAGCGAAGCGTGCGTGCTCTCGGGCACAGCCTCGGGAAACTGACTGATCGTGTGAATCTTCAACGGATTCTCCGTCAGAGAAGTGATGTAGCGGTCCTTGTTATAGACCAAGGCCGCTTTCCCGTCCCGCAATACGACGATAGTCAAAGGTCCGGGCTCGCTCGCATACACGAAACTGACGAATATCAGCGCATAGGTCGAATCGTCCAACCGCACCAGTTTGTAATAGTCATCCGTTCGATTCAATTTCGTCTTAAACTTGTCCCATGCGTCGGAACGCGCCATCCGTAACGCCCGGACTCCGTCGATCTCGACGTCGATGATCCGAAAGTAGCCCGGCTCGGTATCGGCCCAACCCCGGTAATTATACAGCCTGAGCGTACAGGACTTCCCGAAGCCCGGAAGCGGAAGCGTCTCGGAATACATCTGCTCATAAGGAGTGTTCTGGTCCTCGCAAAAGAACGGATCGATAAATTGAGAGTTCGTCAGAATATCCCCGTTAACATCTATCGTGTAGATGGCTTGTTGAGCCACTACGCTTTGCCACATAAGCAAAGGCAATAACCAAAAAATCTTTTTCATAGTTTATTTATAGTAATAAAATTCGACATAGGGTCTTTTATCTTTCCCAAAGCTATAATTCAGTCCTTGCTTTTTCGATCTCATTTCACATCCTGTATCCATACATGCAGGGACATACTCACCTGCATTGGTCAAAATGGGTCCCCCCGGAACGACAACCGCCACATGACCAGATTTTCCCGGTATCGGATTGACCCAGCCCACTACGACGAACCATCCGTCGTTCGCCATGCGCTGAGCTTCTTCGCCCGATTCCAGCCGCACCCATTCGTCCGGATGGGAGCGCCAATGCTTGACCATATCGTTTGCCCGCATACCGTCTAGATTCTTGGTGTCACGGGACAGCCTTTTAAATACCAAATTAACACCGACATTACATCTGGCATCCGCTCTCCCATGAAGTCTAATCACTTCGTCAACAGCAAACTCGGCCGCTCCCTGAATATTGGCAGCACGAGTTTTCAAAGAACTGACCGGAACATCTACCCCGCCGGACCCTCCGCCGCATGTCCCGTTGCAATGGTACGGATCGGGGCAGCCGGGCTTCGTGCAGGTAATGATCTCGCCCTGATCTCCGCCTCCCCCATGAGAGCACGAGCAAGGGAAGTTATGACATACCGGACAGCATACGCACTGCAATTTCAACCGTCCGCATCGTCCGCAATAATCGGGATAGACGTCGGTCGGCAGCAACATATTGCACGCGCTGCAAACCCCGTTCACAAAATTATGAGCTCCGCCCGTACCCGGACACACCTGCCAGTCGCCCCCTCCCCATTCCGAGTTGTAGGCATAGCTTTCGAGCATCATCCGATCGGTGCCCAAATGGAGCGTCGAGACGGCCCGCGCCGAATCGATACCCAACGACTGAGCCCGATCGCGCGGAATCAAGCCGACCGGAATCCGCTTGCCGTCGCGGTGCAGATAGGCCGCAATATACCGCCCCGTGGCTTCGGACAGAATCTCCAACCCGCTGAACCTCTCGTCCAGACGATAAAACGTCAATTCCGTCAAATCTTCGATCGACCGCTGGCAAGGCCCGTCGGCTACGAATGTAGCGATAAAAAAGCGTTTTTCATCGCTTCGAGCCGATTTTTGAATAACCAGTTTACTGACGACCACATTTACCTCCGAACGAATGCCCGTATTCGATACATCTTTCGATCCGGAAATATCCTTTTGCGTAGTTACGGAATAGCGTATGCGCTTCCCGTCCGTCAGCAAAGGCACCTCCGTCGTCGTAAAATCCGAATTCGCTCCCGTTTCCCGGAATTCGTCCCACAAAGGCGTAATCACCTGCTCGTCCAAACACGTGACCGAATGCGTTTTCGTGGAGCCGCCCGATTCATGGCGCTCGTGATCAGACATCCGAAAATCGACATGACGCAAATCGGTAGCATTCGACTCAAAAAACATACGCGCCTCGGTCCGGTCGAGCTTAGCCGGAGCGCGCGCCCCTGCAAAATAGTCGCCGCCGTCGTCTTTCGTACAACGGCTGCTCCATAATACCAGAAAAAGCAAAGAAAACCAAGTCAGGATTTTTTTCATACGATCATAATTCCGCCAATCATATTAACCATTCGCCCGAATCCGACCCACATACAACAAATATAAAAATAATATCAAGATAAAAACTAAAAATATTATTTTCTCAGCAAAAAAAAAATCTTTCGAAACAATTTCTGCGGCACTCATATATTTCTTATTTTAGCTAAAAACCTACCAAATCGTTTCCGGCAAATGCACAATAGAATCTTATCCCGGTCAAGCATATTAACGGGTACATGCGGCGTACTCATTATCATTCTGCCTTTTTTGTGCTACTTGTATCGCAATGCTTTTTCCGACTACGTTCCGATATTCGTCTCCAGTATGAGCATATGCCTGATTCTAATCGTTCATGCTGCCAACTCTCATATCGGATCACGGATTCGTATAACCGTCCTCGACCTACTCGTCGCGGCCTATCTTACATGGGGAGTCTTCAATCTATGGCTCATACGTCCCGACTGGCCAAGCCTCAGATTTTGGTCCGAATGGATATTTTTAGTTTGCACGTATCTGGCAGCCCGCCTATTTTTCACTGACCGGCAAAAAGTATTGGCCGGTTTCATTGTGATCTCCGGCGTAGCTCAATCATTGTGGGGAATAATGCAAGCCATACGAGTCTTGCCTCCAGGTCACGAATATTTTGCAGCGACAGGAGCTTTCCCCAATCCAGGCCCTTGGGGCGGATACGTTTCTATCTCCTTGATTTCATGCATCATGACAATCATCGATGCGAAAAAGGGGAAAAATGCACAAGTTTTTTTATACCCGATCGCTGGCATCCTATGTCTCGCATTATTTCTCTCAGATTCTCGGGCTTCGTGGATCGCTTCGATTGCCGTTCTTCTTTATCTGTCATGGGATCGTCTACGACTCGGGGTCTCGTTTTCGAACAAATACCGGATTATCGTAGCGACATCCATTGCCATTCTATTTGCAGCCGGAAGTTACGGGCTGTATCGGTATAAAAAGGAATCAGCCGAAGGACGAATGCTGATATGGAAAAGTTGCGTAGAATTGGTCTCGGAAAAATTCTGGACCGGACACGGCATCGGTACCTTTCCCGTTTTGTACATGGATGCTCAGGCCCATTATGTTGCAGAACATCCGGAATCTCGGTTCAATATGTCAGCCACCAATAACACCCAAGCATTCAACGAAATAATTCATACGATTGCCGAACAGGGAATCATCGGAGCCATTGTGTTGCTTTCCGTTATCGGAACGGCATTTTACTATGGCCGCCGTCAATGGACAGGACCCGTTCTAATTGGGTTAACGACATTTTCCCTATTTTCCTATCCGGCAGACATATTACCTTTAAAACTGTTTTTTCCCTTGCTCGTCGGCTCCACACGGTCTCCAACGATTGCTGCAATCCGATTCGGAAAATTTCATTTTATAATAGCTATCGCGCTGCTGATTTCGATTTTCATTTTCACAATCCGAGCCTATCGGATTTATAACGTTTCATTCACCCAACTACACAACCCGATACCGCGTATTTCATCCTATGACAAGATGAAATACGATCAGCACTTTATGCTATGCTATGCAAAACAGTTATACAACAGGCGACAATATCATACTTTTATAACGATCGAGCAGGATTTATCACGGCAAATAACATCGTATGACATCCTGTACGACTTAGGAAATGCTTGCTACCGACTTGGAAAATTTTCTCGCGCCGTCGAATATTACGAAAAAGCACATCGAATGATACCCACCCGCATCGCTCCTCTATACAGAATATTTACGATATATCGATCCGAAGGCTGCAATGCGGAAGCACAGGAAAAAGCTCACCAAATAATCGATTTACCGGTAAAAATATCGAACTCGGAAACCCTTCGAGCAAAATCGCAGGCAAAAACATTCCTCAACGAGCATCGGCCCGACGAGGAGCAATAAATAGTCATATATTATATCACAAAATATGAAACGAGGAGCGCTTGAGGCGCTCCTCGTTTTACAATCAAAGTTTAGCTACAACAGTTAGTCGATCGGCTCGAACACTTCCTTGCCCTCCTGACACAGCGGGCAGACCCAGTCCTCGGGCAGGTCTTCGAATGCCGTTCCGGGCTCGATGCCGTTGTCGGGATCGCCCAGTTGCGGATCGTAGATGTATCCGCACACTTCGCATTTGTACTTTTTCATGGTTGGTCGTTTTGGTTGAACATGCTTTGCGTTGCAAAATCCGGACCCCGCTAATACTTGCAGACGCCCGTATAGGTTTGCGGCGACAGGGCGCGCAGCTCCTGCTTGACGCTCTCCGACACCTCGAGCCGCTCGATGAAATCCCGGATGTCCGCCTTGCCGATCGGCTTGTTCGTGCGGGTCAGGGCCTTCAGCGCCTCGTAGGGATTCGGATAGTTCTCGCGGCGCAGGATCGTCTGGATGCCTTCGGCCACGACGGCCCAGTTGTTCTCCAGATCGGCGTTGATCTTGTCGAAGTTGACGATCAGCTTGTCGAGCCCCTTGAGTATCGACTTGAACGCGACCACCGTATGGGCCATCGGAACCCCGATGTTGCGCAGTACCGTCGAGTCGGTCAGATCGCGCTGCATGCGCGACACCGGCAGCTTGGCCGACAGATGCGAGAAGACGGCGTTCGCGACGCCCAGATTGCCCTCGGCATTCTCGAAATCGATCGGATTGACCTTGTGGGGCATGGCCGACGAGCCGACTTCGCCCGCTTTGATCCGCTGCTTGAAATACTCCATCGAGACGTAGGTCCACACGTCGCGGCAAAAGTCGATCAGGATCGTATTGATGCGCTTGAAGTTATCGAAAATAGCGGCGATGTTGTCGTAATGCTCGATCTGCGTCGTGGTCTGCGAGCGGTCGAGTCCCAGCACGTCGTTGACGAAATGGTTCGCGAACCCGACCCAGTCGACATCGGGATACGCGCACACATGCGCATTGAAGTTGCCGGTCGCTCCGCCGAACTTGGCGGGCGACGGAATCGCGCGCAGCAGCGCGGTCTGCTTCTCGATCCGCTCGACGAACACGCGGATCTCCTTGCCGAGCTTCGTCGGCGAGGCCGGCTGCCCGTGCGTGTGGGCCAGCAGCGGAACTTCCTCCCATTCTTTCGACAACGCGGTCAGCTTGGCCGTCAGTTGCTCGAGCAGCGGATAGTAGACGTCGTTCGACGCATCGCGCAGGCTCGACGGAATCGCCGTGTTGTTGATGTCCTGCGACGTCAGGCCGAAGTGCACGAACTCGCGGTGAGCGCCGAGTCCCAGCTCGTCGAGCTTCCCCTTGACCAAATACTCGACGGCCTTTACGTCGTGGTTGGTCGTTCGTTCGATCTCCTTGACTTTCAGAGCGTCGGCAGCGGTAAAGTCGCGGTACAGATCGCGCAGTTTCTCGAAAGCGCCCCGATCCACGTCGGCCAGCTGAGGCAGAGGCAACTCGCAAAGCGCGATGAAATACTCCACCTCTACCAGCACGCGGTAGCGGATCAGAGCCAGTTCGGAAAAATAGTCGGCCAGCACCTCGCACTTGTCGCGGTAGCGCCCGTCGATCGGGGATATGGCGGTCAGTTCGGTCAGTTCCATCGTAGCACGCAATTAGAATTTTCAGCTCTCCGGCGCCGGGCGGCACGCTCGCGCATGCGCAGGGCATCCGGTCCCGCAAATATAGCGAAACCTGCGGAATATCCACAATAATTTCGCCAGTGGCAGCGTATTGCGTTACAAAACGGACAAGGCCCGCGATCGGCCATGTCTCCGCGGCGGAACCGTCCATTTCACGGGACTTCGCTCGCAAATGCGAAATTAAATATTACCTTTGTCACTGTCGGGAATATTCTTTGCATGAAGCGTTCCCGGGCATCGTTTGCAAGCTATGATACTGACCATCCTGTTTTTCATCGTCGTCGGAATCTACCTGATGGGGCTTGTCGGGCGGCTGGCGCTCGGCTACTGGATTCGTAAGAAACAGCGCGAGTTCGCCGAGAGCGGGCAGGCCGGAGGCTTTTCGCGCACCTATACGTGGGGAGGCCGCAAAGCCTCGCGCTCCCGGGCGGAAGGAGACGTGACCGTCCAGCAGACGCAGGCATCGCCCCGCAAGAAGATCAACAAGAACGTGGGCGACTATGTCGACTACGAGGAGATTAAAGAATAGCATGAAGAATCTGTTCGAACTCATAGGCCGCTACTTCCTGCTGATGGGCAAGGTATTCTCGAAACCCGAGAAGGCCTCGATCTACGGCAAGCGCATCCTGGCGGAGACCGAAAGCCTCGGACTGAACTCGATCGGCATCGTCGCGATCATCTCGGTGTTCATGGGGGCGGTCATCACGATCCAGATGGCCCTGAACCTAGAGTCGCCCTTCATTCCGAAATACCTGATCGGATACGCCGCCCGCGAATCGATGCTGCTGGAGTTCAGTTCGACGGTCGTCGCGCTGATTCTGGCCGGCAAGGTCGGATCGAACATCGCCTCCGAAATCGGAACGATGCGCATCACCGAGCAGATCGACGCGTTGGAGATCATGGGCGTCAACTCGGCGAGCTACCTGATTCTGCCCAAGATCGTCAGCACGGTCTTTTTCTTCCCGTTCCTGACCATTCTGAGCATGATCATCGGCGTGGCCGGCGGCTATGTCGTGAGCATTCTGACCGGAGCGGTCAACCCCGACTCCTACATTATCGGTATCCAGTACGACTTCAAGCCGTTTTACATCACTTACTCGCTGATCAAGTCGTCGACGTTCGCATTCATCATCACGTCCATTTCGGGCTTTTACGGCTATTACGCCGACGGCAACTCGCTCGAGGTAGGCCGCGCCAGTACGAAGGCGGTCGTCGTGAGCAGCATCGTGATTCTGATTTTCAACCTGATTCTCACCCAAGTCCTTCTCACATAACATGATCCGAGCCGAACACATCGTAAAATCCTTCGACGGGCGCATCGTGCTCGACGACATTTCGGCCGAGTTCTCGCCCGGCATCACGAACCTGATCATCGGCCAGAGCGGATCGGGCAAGACCGTGCTGCTCAAATCGCTGGTCGGCCTGCACAAGATCGACAGCGGCAGCATCTATTACGACGACGTGGAGTTCAACCGACTTCCGTTCAAGGAGATGAAGGCTATCCGCGAAAAAGTGGGCATGATCTTTCAGGGAGGAGCGCTGCTCGACTCGTCGAACGTCGAAGAGAACGTCCGGCTGCCGCTCGACCTGTTTACGTCGATGCCCGAGGACGAAAAGCGCGACCGGGTCAACTTCTGCCTCAAGCGGGTCAACCTGAGCAATGTGAACCGCCTCTACCCGGCCGAGCTGAGCGGCGGCATGATCAAGCGCGTGGCGATCGCCCGCGCCATCGTGCTCAATCCGCAGTACCTGTTCTGCGACGAGCCCAACTCGGGCCTCGACCCGATGACTTCGGTGCTGATCGACAATCTGATCCACGAGATCACGCAGGAATACAACATCACGACGGTCATCAATACGCACGACATGAACTCGGTACTCGAGATCGGCGAGCACATCCTGTTCATATACAAGGGACGCAAGTGGTGGGAAGGTTCCAAACACGATATTCTGGACGCCGACAACCGGGAGCTGAACGACTTCGTGTTCGCCTCGGCCATGGCCAAGCGCGCCAAAAAGGCCGGATTATAACGGAATAATTCTTGCTTTGTCCCGTCCTTTGCGCGGCCTTGCGCCACAAACGACTGCGATATCCTGCGCGACCGTACGGGAGGCGAAGACGATGGGGCGAAAGCCGTGTTTTCTTAAAAAAATTTAATATAAAAATTTTGAAGCTCATTGATTTTTACGTACTTTTGTGCCGGTGAAAAAGAGCAGTCAATTAACCTTAAATAGTAAAGATTATGTCAAAGATTAAAGTGGGTATCAACGGCTTCGGACGTATCGGACGTCTGGTGTTCCGTGCGGCCATGGCCAAGGACAATGTGGAAATCGTCGGCATCAACGACCTGATTTCGGTAGACTACATGGCTTATATGCTTCGTTACGACACGATGCACGGCCAGTTCAAGGGCTCGATCGAGGTGAAGGACGGCGCGCTGGTTGTCAACGGCCACTCGATCCGCGTAACGGCCGAGAAGGATCCCGCCAACCTGAAGTGGAACGAAGTGGGCGCCGAGTACGTCGTTGAGTCGACCGGCCTGTTCCTGACCAAGGAGAAAGCCGAGGCCCACATCAAGGCCGGCGCGAAGCGCGTCGTGATGTCGGCTCCGTCGAAGGACGACACCCCGATGTTCGTGATGGGCGTCAACAACAAGACCTATGCCGGCCAGACCATCGTGTCGAACGCATCGTGCACGACGAACTGCTTGGCTCCGATCGCTAAGGTGATCAACGACAAGTTCGGCATGGTAGAGGGTCTGATGACGACCGTTCACTCGACCACCGCCACTCAGAAGACCGTCGACGGTCCCTCGATGAAGGACTGGCGCGGAGGCCGTGCCGCATCGGGCAACATCATCCCCTCGTCGACCGGCGCCGCCAAGGCCGTAGGCAAGGTGATCCCCGCCCTGAACGGCAAGCTGACCGGTATGTCGCTGCGCGTTCCGACCCTCGACGTTTCGGTTGTCGACCTGACCTGTACGCTGGCCAAGGACGTGACCTACGACGAAATCTGCCAGGCCATGAAGGAAGCATCGGAAGGCGAGCTGAAGGGCATCCTCGGCTACACCGAAGACGCCGTCGTTTCGTCGGACTTCCTCGGCGATCCGCGCACGTCGATCTTCGACGCGAAGGCCGGTATCCAGCTCTCGCCGCGTTTCGTGAAGGTCGTTTCGTGGTACGACAACGAGTGGGGTTATTCGAACAAGGTTCTCGAACTGATCGAATACATGAACACCGTCAAATAGTTTCCGCAAGGAATCGACAAACAGGAACGGGCTGCCTTTAGGTAGCCCGTTCTTTTTTTATCCGTTTGCGACCGGCCTCCATCTTCCCGCCTTTACGGTTGCCGGCATTCCCGATACGGTCGGCTTTCCGCCCGGAGGAGGAATCGTTTGGTCCTGCGCGTCGGCAGCGCCGGCCACCGAAGCCAAAGACCTTGCTCTACAACCCATACGCCCATAATTTCTACCGGATCACTTGCGGTAGCGCGTCCTATAACGGCACGGATTTTCTGCGTGTCGGCCGAACGAATGCTCCCGAGCCCAAACCCGAACCCGAACCGAGCCTACTGAAACAAAAGCGCCGCGACTTTAGTCGCGGCGCTTAATATGGGAATCGCACTTCCGCAAGCCTCAGCGGATTGCGGAAAGCCGAGGTTCACTCATTACAGAACCGTATGCAGGATATCGTCCCAGCTCGAGATCGGATCGTTGGCCGTCTCGTTGATCACATCGATATAAGGAGCGAATTTCGCATCCTCGTCGGCCGTACCGGCAGCCTGATACAGGAACCAGATCGGCTTCTTGGCACAGGGCTCTTCGGCATCCTCCCAGCTCTTGCGAAGACCGAAACGCTGATTGGGATTCTGAGCGATTTCGGTCGGATGGTCGAACGGATGCCAGTGGATCGAGTTGATACCGGTCAGCATGTTCATCTTCTTCCAAGCATAGGCGAAGCAGGCGGCCTGATTGGCCAGATCCTCCTCGCTGTACGAAGGCGAAGCGGCCGAGTTCTCCGACAGCCATACGCTGCGCCGCGTCGTCCCCTTATACATATGCTCGGGCATATTGACCCACTTGTCGAGCACCTCCAGATTCTTGAACGTCACCATCGGCGAGTCCATATCGAACGTAGCCTGCGCATCGTTCCACGTCTTGGGATCGATCAGGCTCGACGGATAGGAGTGGTAAGCCAAAGCCCAGCGGAAATCGCCCTCGGTATGCGAATACCCGTTGATACGGTCGAGCATATCCTTCACTACATAGGACTTAGCGTCGTTCGCTACAGCCCACGAATGGGCGAACGAACCGAATATTTCGGCATTCTGATCGTACTGGCGTACGATGTTATAGGCGATACGCATCGAGTTGACATAGGTATCCACATAAGTTTCCATCGTGGGCGAACCCATGTTGGTCCACGAGTAACCCATGTCCACCTCGTTGTGCATGATGAAGTGGTGGATACGGCCGTGCGAGAAGTCGTTACCGCAATAGCGCTGAGCCATGAAATCGAGCGCGGCGGCATAGTAGTTGGCGCTCTCGATCGTCGTCAGGTTCGGCATCGTGTAGCTTCCGCCGTTGAAGTCGGGATGCTGGATCAGCGCCCCGTCCTCGGGATGACCGGCATGGAAAGGCGAACTGGCAGGCGGAATCAGGATGATCGCCGCTACGACCAGATTATTCTGAGCAGCCATTTCCAGATCGGCATCCACTCCTTCGACGAGAGCCTTGTCAAAATAGTAAGTCTTGCCGCCGAACTCGTGTGTCAGATCGCTGCCGCCACCCGAGGTTTTCGAGAAATGAGTCGGCTGAATATTGATCACCGTGCACGAAATGCCCAAATCGGCATAATCGGTCCGGTACGCGGCCTGATCGGCCGCAATGCCGCCCAATCCTTTTTTAGTTCTCAGCACTGCCGCAGGAGCCGAAGCCTTGGTCTGAATCTGATCGGCATAGCGTGCGGCCGAAACGAGCACGTCGTACTCATTAACATGTTTGACGATCGCCCACTTGGACAGCGCGCGGTCGAACTTGAAGTCGCCCCGTGTTACGAAACGGTCCAGCTCCTTGGTGAACGAGCCCGAGACTTCGGTCATATATTCCGACTCGAAATGTCCTTCGAACATGCCGTCTACCATATAAGGCGCTATCTCGACCAAACTGAACGAACCCTCGCCGCTGCAAGTACCGGAAATCGTTACCTTGTCAGTCGTCACGTTCACGTTCGAAACGGCCGACTCGAACGTCTTGGTCAGATAATTCGCTTTGTTGTCGGCCAGCTGGTCCAGTATATCGCCCGTAGCAGCCTCTTCGGCCGTTCTGGGACGGAAGTGAATGTTCCGGATCTCGATGTCGATGCCCTCTTTCTGGCCCAGATCGATGCGCAGGTAATCTTTCGCAGCGCCCCACGACATGTTAATGGCCTGAAAGCCCAAATCGACCGACCACTTAGCCCACGCGTCGCTGTCGCCGGAAGTTTCCTCGCCCGAGACCCTGGAGGCCGGAATCGGACTCGCCTTCATCATGCGCGTCGCGGACAGCGGCTCGGCGAAATAAAGCTCCACGTCCCGTATGGTCGAATCGCTCCTATACTCGAAAGTCAGCACGCATGAATCGGCATTGAAAGCGCCGGCCAGCTTGTCCAATATGAGCTGAGGGTCCGTGCCGGTCGTGCTGACGGCATACTCGAACCGGCCCTGCCGTGTGATGTCGACATCCTTGGACGCTTCGACGGCAACAGTCATATAGGTCGGAAGGTTGACCTCGGGATACGAAGGCACAGGGATCTGCCTGTAATCTTCCGGGTCGTCCTCGCACGCTCCCATCAGCAGCAACGGGACCATGAAAGCCGACCACATCAAAGTGCGAGCGGCGCGTACGCCACGGGAACGCCTTCCCTTTGCAGAGAAGAATCCCGAATTGTTCAAGTTCAGGTGTTTCATATCAATAATCATAATAAGGTTAATGGTTCAATCCGGATACAAGTTTCGGACAGGCCTTGCAAGTAATTATATAGTTTATAGAGGCCTTCAAATCAATTATTTCCGCATTCAGAAAAAGGCCCCTTCCTTTCCGAATGCGTCGAAATTTGTTACAAGATAAAAAGTTTTTCGCAAAAACAGCAAACCTTGTCGGATAAATTTAATCGAAACGTCATACGGCCGGCTTTCCGCCGGAGACCGGACCGGGTCTGCACAACCGGACCGGGCGTGATCCGCCGGAGAACCGGCACTTCGGCCAGTTTTCCGACAAGGCTGCCCGGTCGCTCTTTTCCACAACAGCCGCGATACGTTTTCCCCACTCGACCCGGCAAGTCCCAATACCCTCCTTGTTCGCCAACCGGCCGAAGGCATGCGACAACAAAATATGGCAATGTGTCGTGTGACACATTGCCATATTCACGAGATAGCCCGACGGAGCCGTTCATGTCTCTTATCATATTCCCGGGCTCCCCCCAAAGACATGCCTACGGGTCAGTAAGTATTCGCCGGAGGACTCCACTTCCCCTCTTTCCTTCGGAGCGAATCGTCGCATCGATCCGCCTGCACGACAACAGGAAACGCCATTGCCCGGATCGTCGCGGCTTAGAGAGACGATTGTCCGGTCTCCGCCCGTCGCGCTACATTCTGAACGAGATGCCCCCTACGAAGTTGACATCTTCGGTAGCCGGATTCCAGATCAGATTGGTGAAAAATCCCAGCTTCATACCTTCGGCTCCTTTGATCTCCCAGTTTTTACCGGCGTTCAGGAAAACGTTCTGAACATAGAAATCGCGGTCTATGCCGTAAGTCCCGACGGCATTCCAAGGAACCATGCCCACGCCGGCCTTCATATCGATCCCTTTTACGCAGAACGGATAGGCCACCTCGAAATAGGAACCGTAAGCCCGCTTGCCCTTGGCATTAACGTCGGCCGCGCCGAAAAGAATCGTGTACCAGGAGAGCGTGAGGGGAGCCTTCTCCGACACGACCCAGCTGGCGCCGAGTTCCACGCGGTGGGGCGATCGGCCGTCGAACGTGAAATAATTGCGGTTCACGAGTCCCCGGTCCCCGGCGCCGCCTTCCCAGTAGAGATCGGCCAGCGAGAGGGTCACGGGACCCAGCGCATAGGCCAGCGTCAGATCCATCTCCTTATACGAAGTCGAGGCGAAATCCACCGAGCCCCATGCCGTGGCTGAAAACTTGCCGGCCGTCATGGTCAGCGTGGGCTGAAGGCTGACACCGGCCTGAGTAACGCCGCGCCATACATAGGCACTGACGAGATCGGACCCGCCGCTGAAAGAAACTCCCTTGTCCTGAGCCGAAACACGGCCTGCGGTCAACACTCCGGCCAAAGCCAGAGCGCAAATCATAAAACGTTTCATAGTCTAAATTTTCCTTTTTTATTTGGGTTATCGATAATCCTGTTATCAGCCCGTTCCGGGTCTTTCCGTACCCGCTCGCAGGCTTGCCGATCCGATACGCCGCCCCCGTTTGCGGCACGGAAACCGGGGTTTCCGTGCCGCATGTGTCGAAAATCTTAACGGGAAACGGCGCTCAGAAAACCATATCCAATAGCAGCAGAACGATCAGGAAACAAATCATGCATGCCGCCAGTCGCCAGAATGGCTTATCCGGTCTTTTCATAAAATGCGGCGTTCGTTACCGTCCCTGCGCCTCATCGAGAGCGACGTTGAGCTTCAGAACATTGACCTTGTAAGTCCCGAAAAGACCCAGCCAAGGACGCTCAACGCTCGCTTCGACGATCTTACGCACCGCATCCTCCGACATGCCCCGCGAAGCCGCCACCCGACGAATCTGAACCTCGGCCCCTCGTACCGAAATGTCGGGATCGAGACCCGAACCGCTCGCCGTAACCAGCTCAGAGGGAACGTCCCCCCTCGATAAATACGGATGAGCCGCCATGAACGATTCGATACGGCTTTCCACCTCCGAAAGGTACTCCGGATTGTTCGTGCCCTTGTTGCTTCCGCCAGAACCGCCCCCGTTGTACTCCACGGCCGAGGGACGGCCCCAGAAATAGACGCTGTCGGTAAAAGCCTGACCTACGTTGGCCGCTCCTACCACTTTCCCGTCGAGCTCCACGAGGGCGGCCTCCCCGTCGTTCGGGGAGACAACGGCCGAAGTCAGGCGAAGAAGCAGAACGTAACCCACCGTCAGCACCACGCACATCGCCAACGTAATCCTAACTGATATCCATAAGTTTTTCATGACTGCTTTCGATTAAAAGAATACGCTAATTAACATGTCGATCAGCTTGATGCCGATAAACGGCGCTACGATACCGCCCAGACCGTAGATGAACAGGTTCCGGCGCAGCAGGGCCGATGCTCCGATCGGCTTGTAGGTCACGCCGCGCAGGGCCAGCGGGATCAGCAACGGAATGATTACCGCATTGAAGATCACGGCCGACAGGATTGCGCTCTCGGGCGAGTGCAGGCGCATGATATTCAGGGCTTGCAGCGAGGGAATCGACGCGATGAACAAGGCCGGAACGATAGCGAAATACTTGGCCACGTCGTTGGCGATGGAGAACGTGGTGAGCGTGCCGCGCGTCATCAGCAACTGCTTGCCGATCTCGACGATCTCGATCAGCTTCGTCGGGTCGTTGTCCAGATCGACCATGTTACCCGCCTCTTTGGCAGCCTGCGTACCGCTGTTCATCGCGACGCCCACATCGGCCTGAGCCAGCGCCGGCGCATCGTTCGTACCGTCGCCCATCATAGCGACCAGCTTGCCGGCCTGCTGCTCGCGCTTGATGTACTCCATCTTGTCCTCGGGCTTGGCCTCGGCGATATAATCGTCCACACCGGCTTTCTCCGCGATATATTTTGCCGTCAGCGGATTGTCGCCGGTCACCATGACCGTCTTCACGCCCATCTTGCGCAGACGCTCGAACCGCTCGCGGATACCGGTCTTGATGATGTCCTGCAGCTCGATCACGCCCTTGACCTCCTCGTCGGCGCATACGACCAGCGGCGTACCGCCGTTCTCGGAGATTTCGCGTACCGTCTTTTCTATCGTTTCGGGAAACTCATGTCCGGCGTCGGTCACGATACGGCGGATCGCCTCGGTCGCGCCCTTACGGATTCGGGTTCCGTCGGGCATGTCTACGCCCGAGCAACGGGTCTCGGCCGTAAAGCCGACCATACGAACGCCCACCATTTCCATCGGGTCGGCTTTCATGCCTGCCGCGGCTCCGAGCTCCACGATGGACTTACCCTCCGGAGTCTGGTCGGAAACCGAAGAGAGCACGCACAGACGGGTAAACGCTTTCGCGTCGACGCCCCGTACGGGATAGAATTTTGTAGCCTTACGGTTACCGATCGTGATGGTTCCGGTTTTGTCGAGCAGCAGCGTATCGAGGTCTCCGGCCGTTTCGACGGCCTTGCCCGACTTGGTAATGACATTGGCGCGCAGCGCGCGGTCCATGCCGGCGATACCGATCGCCGAGAGCAGGCCGCCGATCGTAGTCGGAATCAGGCAGACGAACAGCGAGATGAAAGCGGCTACCGTGATGTTGGCTCCCACGTAATCCGCAAACGGTTTCAGCGTAGCGCAAACGATCACGAATACCAGCGTGAATCCGGCCAGCAGAATCGTCAGAGCGATTTCGTTCGGAGTTTTCTGACGGGACGAACCTTCGACCAGCGCGATCATCTTGTCGAGGAAACTCTCGCCCGGCTTGGCGGTCACTTTGACGACGATCCGGTCCGACAATACTTTCGTACCGCCCGTCACGGAGCTTTTGTCTCCGCCCGCCTCGCGGATCACCGGAGCCGACTCGCCCGTGATGGCGCTCTCGTCGATCGAGGCAAGGCCCTCGATGATCTCGCCGTCGGCAGGAATCGTATCTCCTGCGGAGCATTCGAACACATCGCCCTTTTTCAGTTGCGAGCTGCTGACCACTTTCGCGGCACCGTTGGCCGTTACCAGCTTGGCCGGAGTCTCCTCGCGGGTCTTGCGCAGGCTCTCGGCCTGCGCCTTGCCGCGCGCTTCGGCGATCGCTTCGGCGAAATTGGCGAACAGAATCGTCAGCAGCAGCACGAAGAAGATCGCCAAATTGTACCCGAACGAACCCTGCGACTGGTCTCCCGTGAAGGCGATGTAGAACAACATCAGCAGCATGATGGCGGTCACCAGTTCCACGGTGAACATGATCGGGTTCTTGATCATGGTCCGAGGATCGAGCTTGCGGAACGCCTCCACGAGGCTCGTATTTACCAACTGTTTGTCGAACAGCGAATTATTTTTCTTTTTCATGGTCAGTCCGTAATTAGAAACTTAAATAATCAGCGATCGGGCCCAGAGCCAGTGCCGGGAAGAACGAAAGAGCGGCCACGATGACGATAACGGCGAAGGTCATCAGCGAGAAAGTGGCCGTGTCGGTCTTCAGCGTGCCGGCGCTTTCGGGAATGTATTTCTTCGAGGCGAGCAGGCCGGCGATGGCTACCTGTCCCACGATCGGGAAATAGCGTCCCATGATCAGCGCGATACCTGTGGATATGTTCCAGAAAGGAGTGTTGTCGGCCAGTCCCTCGAAGCCGGAGCCGTTATTGGCCGCGGACGACGTGTACTCGTAGAGCATCTCGCTCAGTCCGTGGAACGACGGGTTGTTCAGCCAGCCGATTTCCGGATTGGCGGCCGCGATCGCCGACGATATGCCGGTTCCGACCAGAATCAGGAAGGGATGCATCAGAACGACCATCGTCGCGATCTTCATCTCGCGGGCCTCGACCTTATGCCCGAGAAATTCCGGCGTGCGGCCCACCATCAGCCCGCTGATAAAGACGGCGATGATGAGGAAGGCGAAATAGTTCATCCAGCCTACGCCCACGCCGCCGAACCAGCAGTTGATCTGCATGTTGAGCATCTGCATCATGCCGCTCAGAGGCGTCTGGCTGTCGTGCATCGAGTTGACGGAACCGTTCGAGGTGACGGTCGTCACCATACCCCACATGGCCGAGGCCGCCGAACCGATCCGAATCTCCTTGCCTTCCATCGAGCCGAGATCCTGCGCGATGCCCATTTCATCGATATGGGGATTGCCGCCCATCTCCTGAGGAACGGATACGAATATACCGACCGTAAAGGCGACGAGCATAACGCCGAAGATACATCCCGCCAGTTTCTTACGTCGGATATAGAATCCGAAACACCACGCCATGGCCATCGGAATGATCAGAATAGACCAGCATTCGAGCATGTTGGTAAAGGCGTTGGGGTTCTCGAGCGGATGCGAGGAGTTGGTTCCGAAATAACCGCCGCCGTTGGTTCCGAGCTGCTTGATCGGCACGATAGCCGCCGTCGGTCCCTGCGAGATCACCTGCTCGTTGCCCTCGAGGGTGGTGATCGTCTGCTTGCCGTCGAACGACATCGGCGTGCCGTTAATAATCAGCAGAATACCGACCAGCAGCGAAAGCGGCATCAGGATACGGGTCGTGCTCTTGACCATGTATACCCAAAAGTTGCCGATCGTCTTGGCGGTTTTGGCGGCCAGCCCCTTCATGATCCCGGCCATCGCCGCCATGCCGCAAGCCGCGGTAATGAACTGAAACAGCATGATCACGTAAAGCTGAGTAAAATAGCTCAGTCCCGATTCTCCGCTGTAATGCTGCAGGTTACAGTTCACCATGAACGAGATGCAGGTGTTGAACGCCAGATCGGGAGTCTGTCCCGGGTTGCCGTCCGGATTGAGCGGCAGCCAACCTTGGCAGCAGAGCAGCACCATGCCCCACACGAACCAGAAAAGGTTGACCATCAGCAGGGCCTTGAGGAACTGCTTCCAGTTCATTTCCTGCTCCGGGTTGATCCCGCAGAGCTTGTACACCCATTTTTCTACGGGAGCCATGAAGTCGAGCCACGTGCGCTCGCCCTTGTACACTTTGGCCATGTAGCGTCCCAGCGGATAGCAGAGCACGACCAAGGCCACCCATTGCAGAATGACGCCTAAAATTTCGGTATTCATTTATTTACAAGTTTTGATAGTTCCACACTTAGAATTTTTCCGGTTTTACGAGCACGTACATCAGATAGACGAAAACCGCGATACTCAGAATCAATAGTCCTATGAACATAGCCGTAACCGTTAAATTTTCTCGAACCAGTCGACACACTTGAAGTAGAACCAATAGCACAGCCCACCCAAAGCGAGCAGCAGTAGAAAAAGCAAAAATCCGTTCATCTTTTTTTCTTCGTTTTAAAGTTTTCAACACTCACCATTTTCTTCTCTGTCTTCTATAATCGTTCAACTTATCGACGAAATCCGCCACGCTCCGGGAAAACAGGAACAGTACAACGCATGCCGTCAGAAATACGAGTATTACGCCTGCATCTTCCATGATCGTAGTCCGTCTTTACTATTTTTCGGCCCCGAGCTTTTCCAAATGAATGCCAAACCGCGCCCTATTTCAACAAATCGCTAACTGCCAAATATTTACAACCAAGCAAAATATTTCACCCTCTCGAAATCCTTCTCAAAATGATAGAGCGATTATTCAAAATGGTAAGCCGGAGGAGATTCCGGCCGCCGTATTCCGAGATTTTCCGGCCTACGGGATCGGCTAATCCGTCCCGGCAACGGACGGCCTGCATCGGTCGCCGTCCGCATCGTGCAGCGTATCGTCCGCGACGAGCATGCTATTCACCCGTCATAACCGGATGGTAAGCCCCCTTGCAGAAAGCGGAACGGCACGCCGTTCCGCCGGAACCGCCCCATCACTGCAGGACGCAGGAGCTGTTGAGCGCCTCCAAAGCCTTTTTCTTATCGGCACAGCGCAGGACGAACGACACGTCGCAATTGTCCCCGTAAGAGATCATCCGCAGCGGAATCTTCCTCAGCGAGTCGATGATCTTGTGCCTGAAACTTTTGTCGTTCCGCTTCAGATCGCCTACCACGCACACGATCGTCATGTTCTCCTCTACCGCGATGTCCGCGTAGGGACTCAGCCCGTCGAGTATCTCTGACAAGCATTCCCGATTGTCCGTAGCCAGCGATATTTCGTTATCGGAAACGGCGACCAGATCGACGGAGGTACGAGTACGCGCGAAGCTGTGGAACACTTTGTCGAGCAACCGGTAGCCGGGAATCTTGTGCATCGAGCGGATCTTGACATGAACAACGCCGTCCTTGGCGGCGACCGCCTTCACCCGTCCCGCGTCGGCCGAGTCGGAGATCAGCGTTCCCGGAGCCGACGGGTCCATCGTATCGAGCAGACGCACGGGAATATTCCTCAGCTTGGCAGGAAGGATGCAGGTGGGGTGCAGGATTTTGGCGCCGAAATGCGCCAGCTTGGAAGCCTCGTCGAACGTAAGCCTGCGCACGGGAACCGTAGACGATACCACGCGGGGATCGTTGTTGTGCAATCCGTCGATATCGGTCCATATCTGAATTTCCGAAGCATCCAGCGCCGCCCCGAGCAGCGACGCGGTATAGTCGCTGCCTCCGCGTTGCAGATTGTCTACCTCGCCCGCCGCATTCCTGCAGATATATCCCTGCGTAATGAAAATACGATTATGCGGATAGCGGTTTACGGCCTTACGCGCATTCCGGCGGATAAAGCGCATATCCGGCTCTCCGTTTTTGTCCGTTCGCATGAATTCCAAAGCAGGAAGCAACATAGAATGAACGCCCGTCTCCGCCAGATAGAGGTGCATCAGCATCGTAACGATCAGCTCGCCTTGGGCCAAGACGATTTTTTCCTCGACGGACGAAAAGGGCCGTTCCGCCACTCCTTTCAATAAGGAAAAGGAGTCCCGGATATGCCTTCTCGCCTTTTCCGCGCTTCCTTCGGAAAAATAGAGCTGACCGGCCGTCTCGAGGTATTTGCTTTCCAAAGTTCCGATATCGTCCGAAGCCCCGGAAATATTGCCCCGCGACAATTCGGCGGCAATCGCGGCAAGGGCATTGGTCGTACCGGACATGGCCGACAGGACCACCAGTTTCGGCTCTTCGTTGCTGATGAGCCTCGCGACATGCTTGATCATCGCCGGAGAGCCTACGGAGGTTCCTCCGAACTTCATGACTTTGATTGATTTAGGATCGTGATCCATCGTTTTGAATTTTCGTTTACGATTAGCGGTTCTCACATTTTCGTTCCTGTCGCAAGACAATCGGGATGCCACCGCAATGCGCCACGCAACCAAATACATGACTATCAAATCGTTGTCTGCAAACACACGGTCATCCTTGCATCGTCCGGACTTATCAAAATGAAAAGGCATTTTTTCATTCTGATAGAATCCTCGCCCGAGCGCATTCACGCAAAACGCTATATATCTGAAGATTGAATAGACGCCCGATCCGACGGTACTTCTTTTGCTTTTGAAGCACGTATGAGACTTTTTATCATATCCAACAGACTGCCGGTGAGGATGACCCGAGAGGGCGACCGGCTTTCTTTCACGCGCAGCGAGGGAGGATTGGCCACCGGTCTCGGCTCCTTGCAGATTCCTTACGAAAAGCACTGGATCGGATGGCCGGGTATCTGTACCGACGATCCGCAGGAGCGGAAAACGATCGGCTCCGAACTGCGGAGGATGCATTTCCATCCCGTATTTCTTTCCGAGGCGGAAATCGAAAATTACTATGAAGGCTACAGCAACAGCACGATCTGGCCGCTATGCCACTATTTCTATGCCTATACGCTTTACAAAAGCCGTTTCTGGGAGGCGTACCGGGAGGTGAACCGCCGCTTCTGCGAGGAGATCTGCCGTGTCGTGGAACCCGGCGACAGGGTATGGGTGCAGGACTACCACCTCATGCTGCTGCCCGGCATGTTGCGCGAGGCGATGCCCGACCTATGCATCGGATATTTCCATCATATCCCTTTCCCCTCCTACGAATTGTTCCGCATCCTGCCGGAGCGGGCCAGGCTTCTGAGGGGATTGCTGGGAGCCGATTTCATCGCATTCCATACGCCCGACTACATGCGCCACTTCGTCAGCGCCGCGCAACACATTCTGAACGTGGAGTTCCGGCTGGACGAGGCGCAACTGGGCAGCCGTACGGCCCGGGTGGACGCGCTTCCAATGGGAATCAATTACGACCTTTACCATAAGGCCGCGTCGAAAATACAGGTACGCGACGCGGTCGAAAAATACCGCAGGCTTTTCGGCGACCGCAAGCTGATCCTCTCGGTAGACCGCCTCGATTACAGCAAAGGCATCCTGCACCGCCTGCACGGCTTCGCGTCCTTTCTGGAGCGCCATCCCGAATACAGAGGCAAAGCGACTCTCTCCATGGTGATCGTCCCTTCGCGCGACCATGTGGGCAGCTATGCCGAACTGAAGACCCGAATCGACGAGGAGATCGGCTCCATCAACGGCAAATACTCCACGATGGACTGGACTCCGGTATGCTATTTTTATCACGGATTCTCGTTCGAGGAGCTCGTCGCCATGTACTACGTGGCGGACGTGGCGCTCGTCACCCCGCTGCGCGACGGGATGAACCTGGTAGCCAAAGAGTATATCGCCGTCAAGGACGGCAACCCCGGAGTCCTGATCCTGAGCGAGATGGCCGGAGCGGCCGTGGAGCTGAGCGACGCGCTGCTGATCAACCCGAACGACATGGATCAGATCGAACAAGCCATCGTGAAGGCGCTCGAGATGCCGGAGCAGGAGCAGCTGAGACGGCTGAAGAAAATGCAGCGCATCGTCTCGGCGCAAACCGTGAACCGCTGGGCCGAAAGTTTTATTGGCGAGTGGAGCTCGGCCTGCCGGAAAAACTGGGCGATGAACCGTAAACGGCTTTCACCCGAATCCGAGACGACGATCCGCAGGCACTACGCCCGGGCCCGGAAGCGGCTGATTCTGCTGGACTACGACGGTACGCTGGCTCCGATCCGCGCCCGGCCCGAGGAAGCCAGTCCGACACCGGAGCTTCTGGATACGCTGCGCCTTCTGTGCGGCGATACCCGAAACCGAATCGTGATCAACAGCGGGCGGGACAAGGCGACACTGGAGCGATGGCTGGGAGAACTGCCCGTGACATTGGCTGCCGAGCACGGAGCCCGTTACCGGGAAAACGGAGTCTGGCATACCCGCGTGGCGAGACAGCAGTGGAATACGGGGATCATGGCCATTCTGAACCTATATCTGGAAAAGACCCCCCGTTCGCGGCTGGAGGTAAAGGATACCGCGCTGGCATGGCATTACCGCGAATGCGATCCGTGGCTGGGCGAGCTGCGGGCCCAGCAACTGACCCGCGCGCTGGTCTCGGTCTGTCTCAGGCACAAGCTGCAAATCATTCAGGGAAGCAAAGTACTGGAGATCAAATCTCCCGAATACAGCAAAGGTTCCGAAGTACGGCGGCTGCTGGAAAAGGGCGGCTACGACTTCATTCTGGCCATGGGCGACGACACGACGGACGACGACATGTTCGAGGCGCTGCCGCGCGACTCTTTCGCCGTCAAGGTAGGCAGCGTCTCGGAGAAGGCTCTCTACAACATGCCGCAGCAAGAGAGAGTGCTCCCGTTCCTGCGCTCCCTGACCGAAAAAGTACCGGACGCTTCGGAGCCGTCCCGCAAAAGGCCCGGACGGACGGCGATCCGCTTCGTAAAAAGGCTGTTGCAAACGAAAAACCGATAAATCTCGTCTCTCCATGAACCATCGACTCAATTACGGGGCCGTAGGCAACTGCCGCACGGCCGCCCTGATATCGGAAACAGGAAACATCGAATGGCTCTGCCTGCCCGAGTTCGACTCTCCGTCGATCTTCGCAGCCCTGCTGGACCGCGAGAAGGGAGGGTGCTTCGGCTTCGAGGTATCCGAAGCGTACCGCACCGAGCAGTCCTACATTCCGCACACGAATATTCTCTCCACGCATTTCATTTCGGACGAAGCCGAGTTCACGGTACTGGATTTCATGCCCTATTACCGGGCCCAGAACAGCGAACACTATCTTCCGGCCGAGCTCTACCGCTACGTACGTCGTATCCGGGGCGTTCCCCGGTTTCGGGTCCATTACGCTCCGGCTCCGGACTATGCCCGGGGAAAGACCATCCGCAACGTCGGGACGGAATATATCGAAAGCTACAGCTCGCTGAACGCTACGGACCGGCAATACCTCTACTCTTCGATTCCGCTGGAGGACATCGAGCGGAGCAGGGAGATCGTACTCGAGAAAGACGAATTCTTTCTGCTTTCCTATAACGAGAAGGTAATTCCGGTAGACATCGAACGGGAAAAGCTGGAATACTGCCGGACGCTGGTCTACTGGCTCAACTGGAGCAACCGGACGAAAAAATACACTCTCTACAACGACGTGATCGAACGGAGCCTGCTGACGCTGAAGCTGATGTCCTATTACAACGGAGCCATGCTGGCAGCCCTCACCACCAGCCTGCCCGAGACGGTGGGCGAGGTGCGTAACTGGGATTACCGCTTCTGCTGGCTGCGCGACGCGTCCATGTCCATCGAGACGCTTTTCAAAGTGGGTCACCCCGGCGTGGCGCAGCGCTTCATGCGCTTCATTCAGTCCACCTTTACCGCCGACCGGGACTCTTTCCAGATCATGTACGGCATCCGCGGAGAGCGGCAGTTGACGGAAACGATCCTCGAGCATCTGAGCGGCTACAAAGGCTCGAAGCCCGTACGCATCGGCAACGACGCTTACCATCAGCGGCAGAACGACTCGTTCGGTTATCTGATGGACCTGATCTACCAATACTACCGCTTGGTCCCGGGACCGCTGGACGAGATCGAGGATATGTGGGAGCTGGTGAAAAAGATTCAGGCCAACGTCATGCAGGAGTGGCGCAAGCCCGACAAGGGAATCTGGGAAATCAGGGGCGAGGAGCGCCATTTCGTCTCCTCCAAAGTGATGTGCTGGGTAGCTCTGGACCGAGGGGCCAGAATCGCCCGGATGCTGGGCAAATACGACTGCGAGAAGCGCTGGCAGCAGGAGGCCGGGCTCATCCGCAGGGATGTGCTGGAGAGGGGCTGGAAAGAGGAATTGCAGAGTTTTTCCCAGACTTATGACAATACGGCCTTGGATGCGTCGCTGCTGCTTATGGAACCTTACGGCTTTCTGGATGCGGACGACATACGCTATCATAAAACGGTCAAGGCCGTGAAAGCGGCCCTGATGCACAACGGGCTGATGTATCGCTACAACAGCGAAGACGATTTCGGGATGCCGTCGTCGGCCTTCACGATCTGCACGTTCTGGCTCGTCCGCGCCCTGTTCGTAACGGGAGAGAAAGCCGAAGCGCGCTGCCTTTTCGACGAGGTGCTGCGCTACGGCAACCACGTGGGGCTGATGAGCGAGGATCTGGATTTCGATACGAAAGAGCAATTGGGAAATTTCCCGCAGGCTTACTCGCATTTGTCTCTGGTCAATACGGCGATCCTCTTCGCCGAAGAGGATAAGCACCGAAGCCTCCATTTCGTCCGGCCGTAAAGTCCGCGGCCGGCATGCCCATACGGCTCTCTCGCGTCCGAACAAAACCGGAGCGCGCCGCCATCCGTTCCGGCATAAAAGACATAAAAGACGGGGATGCCTCTTTCGGACGCATCCCCGTCTTTCTTCGCTCGGGCCGGCCGTTGTCAGACCCGCAACGAGATCGTGAAGCGGCTGCCCTTGCCGACCTCGCTCTCGACGAATATCCTGCCGTTGTGCGCATCGACGAACTCCTTGGAGATGGCCAGTCCGAGGCCGCTTCCCTGCGTCTTCGTCCCCGGCACGCGGAAATAGCGGTCGAAAATGCTCTTATGATAACGCGGGTCTATGCCGCGACCGAAATCCTGAACGTAGATATCGACCCAGTTGTCATGCTGCTTGGCGCCCACGATGATACGGGCATTTTCGGGCGAGTGGTGGATCGCGTTGGATAGCAGATTGGTAACGACCCACGCGATCTTCTCGTTGTCGACGAACAGTTTCGATATTTTTTCCGGATACTCCACTTCCACATAGCAGTGGAAACGTTCGGCCAGCACATGGGTGGCCTTGACCGCATAGTCGATCAGCTCGATCGGCTTAACGATCTTCGGATGGAGCTGGAGCTTGCCCGACTCCACCTGAGTCAGGTTCAGCAGCTCGCCCGTAATGTCGAGCAGACGGTCGCTGCTTTCCTTGATGCTGCCTACGAGCTGCTTCTGCTCGTCATTGAGCGAGCCCAGCCGGGCGTCGCCCAGCAACTGGAGGCTCATCAGAATCGACGAGATCGGGGTCTTCATCTCGTGCGATACGGTGGAAATGAAATTGGTTTTGGCCGAATCCAGCTCCTTGTATTTCGTCACGTTGTTCAGAATGATCAGATTCCCGATGAAATTCCGCTCTTGCTCCCCGACGGCATTGGTGTAAAGCGGAATATTGTCCATCTGGAAATAGCTCTCCTTATTGTCCGCATAGATTTTCAGCGGCTCGTGCGGCCCGTCGGATTCCCTGTTCGAGTACAGTTCCCTGATCAGACGACGCAACAGGTCGTTGTTTATCGCGATCTCGGCGGCGTTGCGCCCGATTACGTTTCCCCGTTTGAGATTCAATATCGAGAACGCCTCGTCGTTCATAAAAAGGATGTTCCGTTCGGAATCCAACCCGATGATCGGCTCGTGAAGGCTGTTGACGATCGCCTCGATACGCATCTTTTCGGTCATCAGCCGGTCGAGCGAGCTGCGCCGGTACTGGGAGAGCTTTTGCGCCATATTGTTGAACGATTCGGCGACCCCCCGCAGTTCGCGGTTATTGCCGAAGTCGAGCCGCTGGTCGTAATTATGGTTGGCGATCTGGACGATTCCCTGCTTCAGCTTGTCGATGGGGCGGAGCACGATGGAGGGGAAATAAAGCAGGAACAGAGCCGCCAGCAGGACACAAAGTATCGCTATGACCGATATCCAGCGCACCGCCTCGTCCGCACTGCTCTCCATCCCCCGGCTTTTGGCCAGAATGGAACCCATATTCAGCTCCATGATGCGGTACAGGTCATTGCGTATTTGTTGGACCTCTTCTCCGGAAATGGAATCGTTGAGCCGGCCGACCTTCTCTTCGAGGGCGGAGGTGACCTGACGCTCGTTGATCTCCGTGATATTCTGCTGCTGCAGGGTCAGAGCCTCGATCAGCGTCCGGCGGGAGGCCGAATCCTGAGAGAAGCGGTCCAGGGAGCGGAGCATCTCGCTCACATAATGTACGGAGTTGTAGTTATCCGACAGAATCTCTTTCGAGGAGACCGACAGATGGCGCACGTACCGGATCGACTGTATGCCTTGTATGAGGATCAGGGTGAACAGGATGCCTATGCCCAGACTGAGTTTGCTGCGAAGTTTCATATTACGATAGCATGGTTAGATCTATATTCATTCTCGCCAGACGATTGAGCAAGCGGCGCAGCCGGAGCGCCGTCATAAACAGGGCGTATAGGGAGAAGCGAGGCTTTCCGATATATACGGCACTGATCTTTCGCTCGATACACACGTTCACCACCGCCTCGACATAACGGTTGGAGTGCACCTGCACGACTTCGCCGCCCAATTCCGTCGCCAGATTGAAATTGTTGATCAGATAGCGTTGGTTGGCCAGCGGGATACGGTCGTCGCTCTCCTTGTCGCTCTGAATGTAAAGGACGATGAAACCGGCATTGAGATGGGTCGCCATGCGGGCCGTCTTGCGAATGACGCGCCGGGCCGCCTTTTCGGACGAGTCGATCACGGCCAGCAGCCTGTCGTGCCGCAAGAGCTTGTCTCCGGCCGAGACGCTGGTCTCGACTTTCTTCTCGACCCTCAGCGCGACCTCTTTCAGCGCCAGCTCGCGCAGCTGCAACAAGTTTTCCTGCGTAAAAAAGTTGCCGAGCGCCGCCGCGATCTTGTCCGGCTTGTAGATTTTGCCCGCCTTCAGTCGGGCGATCAGATCGTCGGCCGTGAGGTCGATGTTGACGACCTCGTCGGCCATCGCCAGCACGCTGTCCGGCACCCGCTCGTGCACTTCGACGCCCGTAATTTCCTGAACATGCTCGGTCACGCTCTCGATATGCTGGATGTTGATCGCCGTGATCACGCTGATTCCCGCGTCGAGAATCTGCATCACGTCCTGCCAGCGCTTGGGATTGCTGCTCCCTTCGATATTGGTGTGGGCCAGTTCGTCGACCACCACGATCTCGGGATGCAGGTTCAGGATGGCCTGCATGTCCATCTCGTCGAGCTCTTTTCCCTTATAGAAGAGCTTGCGTCGGGGAATCAGCGGCAGACCCGCGACGAGGGCCTCGGTCTCCGCACGGCCGTGCGTCTCGATATAGCCGACCTGTATGTCCACCCCGGCATCGAGCAGCTGATGGGCCTCCTGCAGCATGCGGTAGGTCTTTCCCACACCGGCGCTCATGCCGATGTAGATTTTGAATTTTCCCCGGTGCGACCTTTTGATCAGCTCCAGAAAGTGTTGCGAACTCTGTCTGGTTTCATCCATCGTCTCTTTGCTTGCCACTGCATCGAAGTCCCGTTCATAAAACGAACGATTTCAGGACAAGATTAAATATTTTCCGAAAACAATAAAAATTCTTTTTATCCAAAACTCCTTTCCCCGTCCTCGATCGTACAACGGAGCACATCACGCCGGCGCCAGCTCTCGACATAGCGTAACGAGCACCACCAATATCGCGAGAAGCGTCAGGAATGTCAGCAGCAGTCGCGCCGGTCCGTCCAGTTTCGACATAAACGGTACTTTTAACAGATATCAAAACGATCAATTTCCACCCGTTCGCCTCACCTTATCGAGAGCGACGTTGAGCTTCAGAACATTGACCTTGTAAGTCCCGAAAAGACCCAGCCAAGGACGCTCAACGCTCGCTTCGACGATCTTACGCACCGCATCCTCCGACATGCCCCGCGAAGCCGCCACCCGACGAATCTGAACCTCGGCCCCTCGTACCGAAATGTCGGGATCGAGACCCGAACCGCTCGCCGTAACCAGCTCAGAGGGAACGTCCCCCCTCGATAAATACGGATGAGCCGCCATGAACGATTCGATACGGCTTTCCACCTCCGAAAGGTACTCCGGATTGTTCGTGCCCTTGTTGCTTCCGCCAGAACCGCCCCCGTTGTACTCCACGGCCGAGGGACGGCCCCAGAAATAGACGCTGTCGGTAAAAGCCTGACCTACGTTGGCCGCTCCTACCACTTTCCCGTCGAGCTCCACGAGGGCGGCCTCCCCGTCGTTCGGGGAGACAACGGCCGAAGTCAGGCGAAGAAGCAGAACGTAACCCACCGTCAGCACCACGCACATCGCCAACGTAATCCTAACTGATATCCATAAGTTTTTCATGACCGAATATTATTTGAAAGAATTTGCAGATCGCCTCGGATGTCGCCTCGTCCGGACCGGCGTCGCAGGGAAGAGAAGCGACGCGCAAGGAAAATAGACCGAACATCCTGACGGGCCGGCGGCATTTTTCGATTCTTATGCGCTTTTCATACATTATTTACGGTAAGCGAGCTGGGATACTAAACCGTCATGTACGGTTTTACGGCTTTTATGCCACAGCAGCGGCGTCCGGAAATGCCAAGAACGTGCCACAATAGCGCATTGGACTTCAGGAAAATGTCAATCAATGCATTACATCGCCCTCGACCTATGCAAGAAAAACCCGAACCATTTCAAAACGATAAGGCGGCACTTTTAAAATGATAGGCGACACCGCTATTTTCCGGAACCGGGAAGCGGAACGGTCACGGGTTCAGAATCACCCGCGGTCAGGAACCGGCAGACCGTCGTACTCCGAAGCGCGTCCGCCGGAGTCGGAAAATCCACACGGCCGCCGCCATACTATCGTCGCGGTTCATGCCGATACGATCGGACGCGAACCGGAGATTTCACGCCGGTTTTCGTCCCGGTCATTCGATTGCGAAACAGAACGACACGCCTATTTTCGTCGGTCCGAAGTAGTTTTTGTGTCCCCGGCCGAGATACCGGCCGCACCGCTTCCATACATAGCGTTCGTAGTCCGACCGCAGATAGCCCAAAGCCGCCGTAGCCTCGACGCTCCAACGCTTTCCGACAGGCCACCGGTATCCGTATGCCACGCCCGCCCCGTACAGGCTTCCCTCGTACCGCCGGTCGGCCATGCCCAGAAACTTCACGCCTCCGACATTGAAGCCGGCATACAGGAAATGCACGCCCAGAAAGTGCCCCTCGGAACGACAGCCGAACCAATGACGGACTTCGGGTTGTAGCAGCCAGAACTTGAATTTCCGATTATCGCCGAACGTCCACGGATTATATCCTGCGTCGATCACAAGCGAAATATCCGGAGTCAAACCCGTTTCAAAACCGGCGTTGAGCGACGATGTCGCCCAGTACAGCGCATTCGTCTTGACCTCCAGCAGAGGAAGGGGTCTCCTCGGTCCGATCGGCCGCTCTTGCGCGGCGGCCGAACCGCCCCATATCGCTTCCAAGCACAACAGGGCGAGGGATACCCAATTGGATATGAACGCATTCATCATTCAGAGCTTTTATCGTTCCCGGCTTTCATACGAACGGGCAGAACCGCGGCAGGCGGTCATTCTTGACCGCACACCTGTTCCACGATCCATGCCCACAGATTGGCCGTCAGTCGGTCGAAATCCGTCGTAACCGTTCCGTCCGTATTGGCTTGCGAGCTCAACCGGCCGTTCTGGTTCAAGTTGGCGTCGCCATGATACACGATGCGGGCCCGCCGGTTGACTCCGACGACCATCGCCTTTTCGTAGCCGGCCGCATCGCTGACCACCAGAGGAGTCACATCCGACGGATAATCCGAGCAATAGGCCGCGTAGTCGTCGGCTTTCGCGATCGGCGCATTCTCGGCTACCGCCCCGAAGGGCGAAGCGAAAAAGCGCCTGTTGCCCTCCGTCTGCGCCGCACGCTTGAACTTTCCTCCGACGGCGGGACTCTGATAGTAATATTTCCATGTTCCGTCCTTAGTCAGGTACTTGCGCAAGTTCGCATTGGTCGTCTCGGTGTCGGTTCCTACGATCAGCACCCGGTTCGGACTGCCTTGGAGCCATGCGAGCACGACCTGGGCCAAATCGTCCGAAATCGAGGTATTGTAGGTCAGGTAAATGACATCCTGAGTATTGATCGTGTTTTTCACATTCCGGTATATATCGGAACCGGAGCCCGCGCTCGTGGCCTGCATCTCCGTGCGGGAAGCCTCCGAGAAAGAGAATCCCCCGACGATTACCGTGCCGGAAGGCGAAAAGTTTTTCGCATTGTCCAATATCTTTCGCAGCGGCTGCCCGCTTGCCGCCGCGGGGTTGTTCGTTCCGAGCGAGCCCACTTCCGTCACCGACAGCACTCGGATAAAGCGCTTGCGGTATTTCTCCGGACTCTCCTGCCTTACCGAGACATCCAGCGTCCAACGTCCGGCTGTCACCCGCAGCCTGGCCGTCACGTCGCTTTGCGTGCGGTTATCTCCTGTCGTAGCGAAAACCAATCGCGTGACCGTTTCCGCATCGCCGGAATTCCGCCCGATCGAGACCGTAAAACCGTTGTTCCCCGGCAGCGAAGCGCCGACGCCCGATACGGCCGTGCCGACAAGGCTGCCGGAGGCATCCAGCCACTGGATCGCATAGGGCACCGTCGCCTGAACGTCCACCGTGTCGGTCTTTCCCGCCGGATAGCCAAGCGTCACGCTACGCGACGACAAGCCGATATAGTTGTCTCCCTCGAAATGCATCTCGGTCGTAAAGTCCTCCCACGGCTCGATCTCCGCAACGATGCTCGTCGCCTTGTTCACGGCGGCCAGACCGGGATCGCTCCACCCCGGACCGGTTACCTTTCTGATCCGGAAAACGTACCTGTGATTCCTCAGTATCTGGCCGAACGGATGGCCCTCGAGGCCCGGATCGAAATCCACCCGGTAATAAGTAGGCTGGGACTGTCCGTCGTAATATCCCCCTACGACGATGCAGGTCGCATCCGTCAGTCGTGCCGCCGCATCGGCCACCTCGTCGGCCTCGGGGACATAGATTCCGGCGACCGACACGGGGTCCGGCTCGCTCGTCTCCGTTACGACCGGGGACTGGGATTTCACCGCGCCCGCGAATACCGACGGCACGGTGACCCGGGGCGACTCCGAAGCGAAGAACTCGTCGGGCGCAAGCTGGATTTTGTCGTTCGGACGGTACAAACGGACGCTTTCGATCCGCAGAGACCGCGAATCCGCCGTCAGGTCTTTCTCCACATCGATCCGGGCTACGGCCCGCAGCATCTTGACGCTGAAACGATTTTCCCGGTCGGCCTCCAGTCCGGACGGAACGGCGATCTCGCCGTACATGGGCAGACTCCGAGCGGCTCCCGTAAACGAGCATCCTATTCCGGCCTTGACCTCGGCCTCCGAGCGGCCCGGCGAAGGCGCATAAGCGGCGAACGCATCGCCGTAATTGCCGGCCAGCATCAGTTTGACCGGCTTGGTCGTACTGAGGAGCTTGGCCTGAAACTGAGCGCTGTTTCCGGTCGATTCGAGCCTCTCCCCCTCCGTCATGTAGCGATACACATACTTGCCGTTTTCCTGCTCGAGCACGAGTATCATCACGTCCTCGATCCGGTTCTCCGCATCGCCGGACAAGCCTCCGGCTCTCGCGCCTTTCGTCGGAAGCGCCGGTTGCGGCAGACTGACCGTCAGGCGCACCAGCGTCCCGTCGTGCCTTGCAACGCCGTCTTCCGGAGACATCTTCGTACAAGCCGCGAAAAACAAGACAGACAGCCATGCAATTACCGGCAGCCGAAAGCGAGAGCCTCGTTCCTCCGGGACGGGATCGTCCCTATCGCTATTTCCATACTTGCTCATTGTTTTCCGTTTGTCATTACCAAATATCCCATTGGTATATTTCATCCCATGGGGTGATTTCCGTATAAACGGACAAGCCCCCGCCCTCATTCAGATCGATTAACAGATTGACGGTCCGGCCCGTCGGCAGCGAGATCGGACGGCCGTCGTCGTCGGTCACCGAAGCGATCAGGCGATCGGCCGACCGACCGAGCGCTTTCTCATACAGATTCACCGTCACGCCGCCCGCCGGAGAGACGGCCGGATCGGTATGGATCAGATTGAACGCCTCGTCGGTCGAGAAGTCCCCGTTATCATGGAACGCGCCGGTCCTGCGAACCCGGGCCGTACCCGCGATCGGGTTTCCGACAAAGTCATAGCCGTCGTTAGGTATCTCGACGGTGAGGTAATAGCGGTCCTCAGGAATACGCCGGTCCAGTCCTCGCACGGTAATGCGCATTCTGGCGTTCTTACGGGCCAGAGTAATCACCTCGGGACCGGCCGCCCCTACCGGGGCAAGCCGGGCATGCCCGAAAAACAGATCGTCCGGCGTGCCGTGAAAGGTGTCCTCTCCCTCGATCAGCGAAACGGCCCGCTCTTCGATCCCGCTCCCTTGGACGGGCGAATGGAACAACTGGCCCGCCCCCGCATTGGTCCATGTCGAGACATGACAGCGATCGAGCGCCTCGACGGGCAACAGGACCGGCGCATGGCGCACGATCTGCTCCCCGGTTACGGAGACTCGGCCGACGAAATGCCCGTCCGGAGAGAAAAGGTACAACACGGCGCTGCCCGCCTCCCCGGTCTCCGTGATATCCCGCCCCGTAACTTCGTCCATAATCTTCAGTACGACGAGCCTGTCTTCCGCTTCCGGAGGACAATCGCTTCGGTCCTCCCGGATACAGCCGGGCAGACAGAACAGCCAGCACAGAAAGAAGGACAGCCATCCTCTGCGGAACAGATATCGAGCCGTATTCACGATCCGTATTGTTTAGACGACCCTGAGCCTACCCCGCAGAACATAGCTACCAATACTCTCGGGGACAGGCTCCGGACCGAACAATCCTTTTTCCGACTACCACTCCACGTTTTGGACAAGTTCCGTCGCCCACTCCTGAGGCTCGACGGTGACCGTGAGAGACGCCGGATCGGCCGGCACTTCCGGATCAGCGCTGCCGCCTCCCAGCCGTTTGAGCGTCACATTGACCGTATAGACGTGATTGCGCTGAATGAAGGTCCCGTCGCTGGTAGCACCGTCGCTCCCAGGCTTGTCGTTGATGCGGAACGGAAAGTAGGTGAGTTGTCCGTCGTAAGTTCCCACAAGCGTAATGAGGGCGGCATTGCCTCCGGTATTGTCGTTCGGGAACACGTAGAAATAACGGTTCGAATGATCGTCTGCCGATATGGTCTCCGACAGATAGCTCTTTTCGGCGCTTTTGTCTCCGGCCATGCCGCCGTAAAACAGTTCCGGAGTGTTGACCGACGGAAGCCCCATCGTGGCCGAACCGCGTGCTTTCATGACGACCGCCCGGCTCAGCACGAATTTGTCCGGATCGTGCCTGGCTTCCGGAGAAATGGTGATCGTTCCCAGTTTGACCTTAGCGGCGACACGGCTGACGGATACGGTTGTCGCGGCGGTAGAATTGGCCGAGAGCGTCACCGTCCCTTCCCCGCTCATGAAAAGTCCGTTCGTTTGCGGAGACTGGGTCTCCAGATCCATCGCATTCTGAGCATCGGCGAACCAACTGTAATTGATTCCGTCCGGGAAAGTGACGCCGGAGGGAACGTTCGCCACCACCACGACTTTCTTCGTTCCGGCGATCAGCCCGGTGATCGTCTCGGAGAAGCTCGACGAAGCGAAGGTTTGTTTCTTATCCAGCGTACCGTTGGCATTGAATACGAATACCGTCACGTTCTTGACCGTGTTTTCGGCTTTTTTCAGGTCTTCGGCTCCCGCGCCGTCCGACGGAACGACAGCCTTGGAGCCGGCCGCCTGTCGGTTCAGCGTAACGGTCAGGGACGCGGTCTCCCCGGAAGGGGAGCTTTCCGTGTCGTTTTCAGCGCAGGAGACCGATAAAAACGCGGAGGCGAAAAGGCATACGAATACCGACAATAAGCCTCTTTTCCCGATGCAGATACTTGTTTCCATAATAATTATTGTATTAAAAAAATATAGTCATGTCCTCAGACGATTGGAGACATGCAAAAAGCGTGACACATCGGACATTTTTCAACCCGGGTATTCGCAGGCCGATACATAGAGACATACAATCGGGTTTGCAACAAACACACTGATCGGTTCATACGGGAAGCCGCATCCGAAACCTCGCTCCATTTTCAAAGAATCTTGCAAACCCGTGATGCCGTTTTGTACTGCAGCAAGCCGGCGGAAGGTCCTTCCGCTTTTTCAGGACTGTCGAAACATGGTCAAAAGAACAAGTTCCCTTGGCATGTTCCTCTCATAAAAGTATTTTTGACTTTCTCCGCTGCGACGTACAATTCCCGTTCCCGTAATAACCTGTACGGTTCCCATTTTCGGATAAAGAATGTACGCCGGCCGTTCGCAGATCTTCCGTCGCGGAGGTGCAGTCCCCGAAGCCCCGGTCCGCTGTACGTCGACTCCGGATATCCGGGCAAACCGCCGGACTTAATCGACGACCGCACGATTTTCCATCGACGGCAATACGCTCCGTAGCGGCACACGGTCATCTGCACGAAAGAACGCCGCAAACAATACAATATCAACCAGATTTTACCCCCCAGAACAGGCAGGTTTCCCCGCCTCGCATAAACGCCCCTTGCCGCATCAGTCCTCATACGCGTATCTCGTCGTAACTTTTCCCGATTATCTTGTCGCACCAAGAAACGACCTTACAGAACAATACGCATAAAAAAATCCGTTTTCTGACGGGGGAAGCAATATTTCTCCGTTTGCAGAAGTTATTATACACATCTATTTTTGCGACGTCAACGGTGTGCAGCGAGTATCGGAATTCACGGGTAATAGGGTCGTGTTGCGAATTGCGAATGTTCCTTCGGTCGTCGCAGTACGTTCTCCCGGCATTGGACGCCGCGTCCCGGAATCCCGGACGGTTTTTCAGGACACGCGCCCGTCGCCCGCTTATCCGTTCCGAGCGGCATTTCCTTATCGCAGGCATCGGAAAAATACGGTCATATGTTCAGGGGGTATTGTTCAGTCTTTCGGATTCCTACTCCCCCGGACGATAGAAAACATCGCGTATGCAGAAAGTTAAATTTTCTCCCGAGCCACAAAAGCTGAAAGAGACCGTCCGCAGGTTGTTGCGCGTCCGAATTCAGCTCACCCGCCGGCAGTGGATCGTTGCGGTTGCCGCACTGGCTGCCGTTGCGGCCCTGCTTATTTGGTTGTTACGTCCGCAGACGCAGCAACCCGTCTACCCGATCGTCGCGGTCGAACCGGTGACTACGGACAACGTGAACATATACGGGGAATATGTGGGACGGATCCGGGCACAGCAGTTCGTCGAAGTCCACGCCCGTGTGGAAGGCTATCTCGAGCAGATGCTTTTCGCCGAAGGAACGCATGTCAACAAAGGACAGACCCTCTTTGTCATCGATCCGAAACTTTATCGCGCCCGGGCGAACCGGGCGCGGGCTCAGTTGAACAAAGCCCGTGCGCAGGCATTGAAAGCCGAGCGCGATCTGAACCGCATCCGGCCTCTTTACGAGCAAAATGCCGCCAGCCAGCTCGATCTCGACAATGCGATCGCCGCTTACGAAAGCGCTGCGGCGGACGTCAAAGTCAGCGAAGCCGATCTCACGCAAGCCGAGATGACGCTGGGCTACACGACCGTACGATCGCCCATTTCGGGCTATATATCCGAACGCAGCGCGGATATCGGCACATTGGTCGGTCCGGGAGGACAGTCACTGCTGGCCACCGTCGTCAAAAGCGACACGGTCCGCGTGGATTTCAGTATGACGGCGCTTGACTACCTGCGCAGCAAAGCGCGCAACGTCAACCTCGGTCACAAGGACTCCACCCGCAAATGGGACCCTTATATCACCGTTACGCTGGCCGACGATTCGCAATACCCGTTCCGCGGCCTCGTCGATTTCGCGGACCCTCAGGTCGACCCGAGGACGGGCACTTTCTCCGTCCGGGCCGAAATGCCCAATCCGGAACACGTCCTGCTGCCCGGACAGTTCACCAAAGTCAAGCTGTTGCTCGACGTCCGCGAGAACGCCGTCGTAGTACCGTCCAAGGCGCTCGTGATCGAGAAGGGCGGCGCCTATCTTTTCGTCGTGCGCCCGGACAGTATCGTGGAGAAGCGTTTCGTGGAAACAGGGCCCGAATTGGGCAACAGCATCGTAATCGAGCGGGGACTGGTTCGGGGCGAGGACATCGTCACGGAAGGATATCACAAACTCTCGCATGGGATGAAGGTACAACCCGCAAGGGAAACCGTCCGGAAAGAAACCGAAAAGGAAGAATAGCCTATGAAACTGGATTTCTTTATCGATCGTCCCGTGTTCTCCACGGTTCTGTCCACCGTTATCGTCATCGTCGGGATCGTGGGCCTCGTACTGTTGCCCGTAGATCAGTATCCGCAAATCGTGCCGCCGGTAGTGAAGGTCTCGGCCTCCTATCCGGGAGCGAACGCACAGACCGTCACTCAGGCCGTGGCCACTCCCATCGAGCAGGAACTCAACGGTACGCCCGGCATGATCTATATGGAGTCTTCCAGCTCCAACTCGGGCAGTTTCTCCGCCACGGTCACTTTCGATATATCCACCGATCCGGACTTGGCGGCCGTCGATATCCAGAACAGACTGAAACAGGCCGAATCGCGTCTGCCAGCCGAAGTGGTGCAGAACGGCATTTCGGTGGAAAAGCAGGCATCCAGCAAGCTGATGACCATTACCCTGCTCTCGTCCGACCCGAAATTCGACGAGATTTACCTGAGCAACTACGCCACACTGAACGTATTGGACATGTTGCGCCGGATTCCGGGCGTGGGCAGCGTATCGAACGTCGGCAGCCGCTATTACGCCATGCAGATATGGGTGCAGCCCGATAAACTGGCCAACCTCGGGCTCACCGTAAGCGATCTGCAAGCGGCCCTAAAAGACCAGAACCGGGAGTCAGCCGCCGGCGTGCTGGGACAGGCGCCGATGGAAGGCGTGGACATCACGATCCCCATCACCGCTCAAGGCCGTCTTTCGTCGGTCAGTCAGTTCGAGGAGATCGTAATCCGGGCGAATCCGGACGGCTCGATCATCCGGTTGCGCGACGTAGCGCGTATCTCGCTCGAAGCCTCGTCCTACAATACCGAAAGCGGCATAAACGGCGGGAACGCCGCCGTACTGAACATCAACATGCTGCCGGGAGCGAACGCCATGCAGGTCGCCGAATCGGTCCGGGAGACGATGGAAGAGATCAGCCTGAGTTTTCCCGAGGGCATCTCCTACAACATCCCGTTCGACATGACCACGTATATTTCGGAGTCGATCCATCACGTTTACCGCACGTTGTTCGAGGCCCTGTTGCTGGTGATTCTGGTCGTTTACCTCTCTCTGCAAAGCTGGCGCGCAACGATCATTCCCGTTGTGGCCGTGCCGATCTCTCTGATCAGCACCTTCGGCGTGATGATGCTTTTCGGGTTCTCGCTGAATATGCTGACGCTGCTAGGATTGATTCTGGCCATCGGCATCGTGGTGGACGACGCCATCGTGGTGGTGGAGAACGTGGACCGCATCATGCACGAAGAGCACCTTCCCGCGCGCGAAGCGACAAAAAAAGCGATGAAGAATCTGGGAGGAGCGCTCATCGCCATGTCGCTGGTACTCTGCGCCGTTTTCGTGCCGGTAAGCTTCCTGTCCGGGATCACGGGACAGCTCTACCGCCAATTCACGATCACGATCGCCGTATCGGTAGTGATCTCCACGATCGTGGCGTTGACGCTCAGCCCTGTCATGTGTTCGCTTTTCCTGAAACCGGGCTCCGGCCGCAAAAACCGTTTCTTCCGGCGGATTAATTTCGGACTGGCCACAGGCAACCGCTTCTACGGTCGTATGATCCGCGCGTCGCTGAAACACTCGCGGCGTATGTTTACCGCTTTCGGAATCATCATGGTCGGCATCTGGATGATGAACCGACTCGTGCCCAGCAGTTTCATGCCGCAGGAAGATCAGGGTTACTTCACCGTGGAACTGGAATTGCCCGAAGGGGCAACCATCGAACGCACCCGGGAGGTGACGGACCGGGCCATGGCTTTCCTGACGGCGGAACCGGACGTACAGTACGTGCTGAACGTCACGGGTTCCAGCGCCCGCGTAGGGACCAATCAGGCCCGCAGCCTGCTGACGGTCATTCTCAAGCCGTGGAACGAACGGCAGTCGGAGAGAATCGACGAGGTGATGAACCGCGTGCGGACCGAACTGTCGAGATATCCCGAGAGCAAAGTCTACCTCTCGACTCCCGCGGTCATCCCCGGTTTGGGTTCTTCGGGCGGTTTCGAAATGGTGCTCGAAGCCCGCGGCAGCATGACCTACGAAGAGCTGCAGCGCGCGGTCGATACGCTGATGCACTATGCCGGGCAACGCCCGGAGCTTACCGGACTGGCATCGTCCATGCAGGGAGACATTCCGCAACTGTATTTCGACGTGGACCGCGACAAGGCGCAGATGCAGGGCGTCACTCTTTCCGACATTTTTTCCACAATGAAAGCGTTCACCGGTTCCATTTATGTCAATGACTTCAATATGTTCAACCGCATTTACCGGGTTTATATTCAGGCCGAGGCGCCCTACCGTGCCTATCGGGACAACCTGAACCTTTTCTTCGTACGCGGCTCGAACGGAACGATGATTCCTGTCACATCGCTCGGAACGACCGATTACACCACCGGACCCGGCACGATCAAACGCTTCAACATGTTCAACTCGGCCACCGTCACGGGCGAGGCGGCCCACGGGTACAGTTCGGGTCAGGCCATGAAGGCATTGGAGGAAGTCGTCCACGAACACCTTCCTCCGTCGGTCGGGGTGGAATGGAGCGGTCTCTCCTATCAGGAGAAACACGAAGGCGGGAAAACCGGTTTCGTACTGGCGCTGGCTTTCCTGTTCGTTTTTCTGTTCCTTGCCGCACAGTACGAGAGCTGGTGGATTCCGGTAGCCGTTCTGCTTTCGCTGCCGGTAGCCGGTATCGGGGCTTACATGGGCATCTGGCTGTGCGGCCTCGAGAATAACGTCTATTTTCAAATCGGTCTGGTAATGCTCGTGGGGCTGGTAGCCAAAAACGCGATTCTGATCGTGGAATTCGCCAAGGAAGCGGTCGAAAAGGGACAAGATACGGTGACGGCCGCCTTGACGGCAGCGCATCTGCGTTTTCGCCCGATTGTCATGACCTCGCTGGCTTTCATCCTCGGGCTGCTGCCGCTGGTTTTCGCTTCCGGTCCGGGATCGGCCAGCCGGCAGGGCATCGGGACGGGCGTTTTCTTCGGCATGCTGGTCGCCATTACCGTCGGCATCGTCTTCGTCCCCTTCTTCTTCGTATGGATTTACCGGATCAAAGCAAAACTGAAACGATGAAACGGAACCCGCTTGCATTTTTCTGCCTTCTCGGTGCCGTCGCATGGCTGTCCTCGTGTTCCGCCGTGCGCCAGTGCAAAGCCCCGGAGCTGAATCTTCCGGAACGGATGGCGGATGTCGGACCGGATACGCTCTCGGTCGCCGATACGAAATGGTGGCAGTTTTACGGCGATACGCTATTGCGCAGGATCATCGAGCGGACGCTTTCTCACAATAAGGACCTGCTCGGAGCGGCGGCCAACGTGGAACGAATGCGGCAACTTTACAGGGTGAGCAAAGCCGAACAACTGCCCGTGTTCAGCGCTCCGGTCTACGCAGAGTACGAAACGAACGACTACTCGGGCGAATCGCCTGTCCGCGACCCGGAGCTGGGCGCCAAACTGACGGCGGAGTGGGAACTCGACCTGTGGGGAAAATTGCGCTGGGCGCGGCGGCAGGGAAATGCGGAATATCTGGCCTCGATCGGAGCGCAACGAGCGATGCGCATGTCCTTGGTGGCCGAAGTGGCCACGGCCTATTTCCAGCTGATCGCCATGGATAACGAACTGGCCGTCGTGCGGCGTACACTGGCCACGCGCAGCGAGGGCGTGGAACAGGCCCGGCTGCGCTTCGAGGGAGGGCTGACTTCCGAAATGGTCTACCAGCAAGCACAGGTAGAATACGCTACGACCGCAGCGCTCATTCCCGAACTGGAGAATCGCATCAAACTCGCCGAGAACGGCATTTCGCTGCTTATGGGCGAATACCCGGGCTGGGAGATCGTGCGCAGCCGGATGAACACGCAGGTTCTTATGCCCGACAGCCTGCCGGCCGGGCTTCCCTCGGCGCTGTTGCAGCGGAGGCCGGACGTGCAGGAGTCGGAGCAGCGGCTACGGGCAGCCATGGCTGCTGCCGGCATAGCCTATGCCGACCGTTTCCCCCTGCTTACCATTTCGTTGACGGGAGGATGGGAGAATGATGCTTTGGAGAACTTTCTCCGTTCGCCTTTCTCGTATGTGGCGGGCAATCTCGCCGCCCCCGTTTTCGGATTCGGCCGCAAGCAGGCGAAATACCGCGCCGCCATGGCAGCTTACGACAAGGCGCGTCTGGAGTACGAACAGAAAGTGCTCGAGGTCTTCCGCGAGGCGGCCGACGCGGTCGCCACCTACCGACATGTCCGCGAAGCGGCCGCCCTGAAAGGCGCTTTGTGCGACGCAGCCCGCGAGTATGTTCGGCTGGCCCATTTGCAATACCGTGCCGGCAGTATCAACTATATCGACGTACTGGATGCCCAACGGCGCTATTTCGACGCCCAGATCGGACTGAGCAACGCCGTGCGAGACGAGCACCTTGCTCTGGTAGGGCTCTACAAAGCGTTGGGCGGCGGTTGGCAGACCGGAGCGGAATGATCCGTCACGGGACAGAAGCGTTCCTTTCTGTCCGTCAGCCCCCCGACGGCGTCCGGCCGCACATTCGCGCCCCGAAAAGACAGTGAAAAAACATATAACCAAACGGAACGAGCGTATTCCCGTCCGGTCCGATCATACGGTTTCGCACGCCCCGGATATTGCGGACGGATGACGGAAGGCCACTCGCAATTCTCTCTTATATCAGGACCACCCGTCGAGCGGCAGAAACGCAATGGTCTTTCGCATCGGATTCTTCGTATGCGCACCCGGTTCGCCAGTCCAAGTCACCGTCCAGTTCATGGCATACGACACCAATTTTTCACTGCTAATTGCATGTATGTTCATGCTCTTGTATAACCGCCCAAAGAAAAAACGCCCGCATAATCGACGATTATGCGGGCATTCCTGAATTCCATTCAATTTCTTGAGAGAGGACGGGACCTGAGCCAACCCTTTCGAGACACCTTTTAATCAGATATTTGCCATATTTTTCTCGTATCAGGAAACGATTCGGATACCGAGTTACGAATTGCCGCCCGGAACCGTCCATTAAGAACCTGACAACGACACGAACATACGTATGTGCTATGGATATGCAAATTCAGAGAGTTTGGTTTCATTAATGGCTGTGCCTGCTCGTCCGAGAATTGCTTGTATTTGGCCGGTAAAATTCCTTGTATTTAGTGGCACAATAAAATTACGGGAAAGATATTTAATTGCGAATTCGTGATTCGATTTCTAATTTTATGTTTTAGACAGGAACTAGATAGCAGAAGAACCGTGCAAAAAGAACACGGCTTAATTGCCCGTTAAAGTGCTACATCCCGTTATCGAGGTTACTCTTATCATACAACTGAATCTTGTTGTGCCGGTCTAAGCAGACGACAGAAAAATAAGCTTGGATCAATGCGCACATTGATCCAGAGGTCATCACGTTATTATCCAATTTATGAGAACTTCATAGCCGGAAGAATGCGGGCTAACGCGATGAACATAATACATCCGAAAGCCAAAACATCGGCATCTTATCAGGGAAATATGTTCGGTGAGTGATATTATAAATGGATATTTCGTCTTTTTGTTTCCAAAAGAGACCGAATCTGAGACATAGTACTATCCCCATTCATCCGCTTTTGATAATATCCAAACGATGATTTCCAATCCAGTCTCCCGACTTTTGCCGATTCTGTTCATAATGACAGACAAATATTTACGACGATCATCAACGATTAATATTTCGCAACTTTTATATGTTCGAGTTCTTCGTCGCCCAAGCAATCGTCCGGGATGTTTATCATACACTGATGACAATATTTTTAGTTTCATTCCAGTTGGAATATCGAAATGAGGCGTAATGCATTATTTTGTCGCCAATATTAACTTCAGTGCCAGTGAAGCATTTATTAATTTGTCGGTCAAAACGTTCGTGGTCGATAATCATCTCCTCATCGACTACATTGCATTTCAATGAAAGACCGACCGCGCCCAAAGGTGTATTGGTCATCTCAGGTGAAGCCGCAAGATCGAAAAAAACTGCGGCATGACGGTGAGTTCACGACGTGAGCAGAGGTTCCCAATAGAGTTATTTATTGCGGTACAGACCAATACAAAAAATACTGAAAAACAACACAATAATACGCTCCAGAACGAAGGTGACGATGAGGTAATTCCAATTCTTCCTAACCCAGCTTTTTATGCCGTTTTTCAGCATTTCAGACAAATGAAAATAGGCATAAGAGCTAATTAAGAACTATTTGCGGATCGTCCTTTCCCGCTTTGAAGTGTTAGATCGACATACCTTCGTCCGAAAGTTCCATAGCGCAGGGATCCGAGGCAGACCTCACTGCCAAACGGCACCTTACACCTCTATCGCACCGCATCACTCTCCAGCGGATCGGCCGCCAACACACAACAGGCGTGGACGTGAATACGGCCGGACACTCCGGATCGAAACCGTCGTATTCGATTGCTCACGGTCAATATCGGCGTTGCAGAACCATGGCCGGAGCTTGACAGGACTGATTTCCGCCCCTATCTTGCCCGTGTTGATGCTGCTTCTCTTCAGCGAAATATGTATCTCATCAAGTCTGTAAGGGCTGTACCCTCTTTTTTCCTTTCATGTAGCAAACGTACGGCAGAACAGCCTCAGGAGAGTTATACCGTACTCGTACGATCAGTCCTTCTACCGTTAAACTAATAATCCCGTTCGACACGGGCGATTTTGGAATTGAGTTGCTCGATCCGCTCGTCGTGCAATACTTTTTTGTATTCGATCGGCATGACCTTGATGAACTGGTCCGCGTATATGCTCCAATTGTCGAGTATGCGCTGCGCCAACGGGCTTCCGGTATGGCGAAGATGTGCCGTGATGAGGCTGTGCAGTTCGTGTATGTCGGCCGCTTCTTCGCCCGCGAGTGTCAGTTCGACCATCTCCATGTTACAGAAAAAGTCGAAATTACCGTCGCGGTCCCACACATAAGCTATTCCTCCACTCATCCCGGCCGCGAAGTTGCGGCCTGTCGGCCCGAGGATTACAGCGCGGCCGCCGGTCATATACTCGCACCCGTGGTCACCGACCCCCTCGACGACAGCTACCGCACCGCTGTTACGGACACAAAACCGCTCGCCCACCTGACCGTTGATGTACACTTCGCCAGCCGTAGCCCCGTAAAGCAACGTATTGCCGGCGATGATGTTCTCTTCCGGGGCGAATGTGGAACCCTGCGGGGGGCGCACGACGATCTTTCCGCCCGAGAGCCCCTTGCCGAGGTAGTCGTTCGCATCGCCTTCGAGCGCGAAGGTTACGCCTTTTTCGAGGAAAGCACCGAAACTCTGTCCGGCCGAGCCGTGGAATGCGATCCGTATCGTCTCGTCAGAGAGCCCTGCGGCTCCGTAACGCCGGGCGATCTCGCCCGAAAGCATCGCTCCTACCGAACGGTCCGTGTTACGAATCGGCATATCGAGATGTACCGGCATGGCTGCCGTAAGGGCCGGACGGGTCAGCGAGATCAGAGACAGGTCCTCGACTCTTTCGAGCCCATGGTCCTGTACGGCAGTACGGCGTAATGCCCGATCGTCATCTGTCCCCGGCGCAACCATCAGTCGTGCAAGATCTACCCGGACCGCTTTCGATCCCTCGGACCGGGAGCGTTCAACGAGCAGATCGGTACGCCCCACAATATCGTCGATCTTCTCGAAGCCCATCTCGGCCAAATATTCACGCACTTCGCGAGCAAGAAAGGTAAAGAAGTTGACCAGATAGTCCGCATGGCCGCGGAATCGCTCGCGCAGTTTCGCATCCTGCGTAGCCACACCCATCGGGCAGGTATTGAGATGGCACTCGCGCTTCATCACACATCCCAGCACGATCATTACGCTGGTGGCAAAACCGAACTCCTCGGCTCCGAGCAACGCACTGAGGATCACGTCGCGTCCCGTTTTGAGCTGTCCGTCTACCTGCAGGGAAACAAGACCGCGCAGGTTGTTGAATACAAGCGTCTGCTGTACCTCGGCAAGCCCCAATTCGGGTGGCATCCCGGCATGGCGAATCGAACTGGCCGGACTGGCGCCCGTACCGCCTTCGCTACCGCTGATGAGGATCATGTCGGCCTTGGCCTTGGCCACGCCGGCGGCCACCGTCCCTACGCCCAATTCAGAAACGAGCTTGACGCTGATACGTGCCGAAGGATTGACGTTCTTCAGGTCGAAAATTAGCTGTGCGAGATCCTCGATCGAGTAAATGTCGTGATGTGGCGGTGGCGATATAAGCGAGATGCCGGGAATCGAATGACGAGTGCGGGCGATCATCTTGTCGACTTTGAAGCCGGGCAGCTGTCCGCCCTCGCCGGGTTTAGCCCCTTGCGCCACTTTGATCTGTATCTCGTCGGCGTTTACCAAATATTCCGCGTTGACTCCGAATCGTCCCGAGGCCACCTGCTTGATCGCACTGCGGGCCGAAGTCCCGTCGGGACGCGTCTTGTAACGTTCCGGGTCCTCCCCCCCTTCACCCGTATTGCTGCGTCCGCCGATGCGATTCATCGCTACGGCGATCGCCTCGTGTGCCTCGCGACTGATCGAGCCGTACGATATAGCCCCCGATACGAAACGCCGCATAATTGCCTCCTCCGGCTCGACCCGCTCTATGTCGATCGGATTACGTCTGAAATCGAGCATGTCGCGCAGAAAAACGGGCGGGTGCTCATTGTCGGCGATATGCGTGTACTCCTTGAACTTGGCGTAGTCTCCCGTACGGGTGGATTGTTGGAGCCGGGAGATGGTCTGGGGGAACCATGCATGGTATTCGCCTCCTTTGCGGTATTTGTAGATACCGGTGTTTTCAAGCGGCGCACCCTCCATCGTCTCTGCGCCGAAACCCCGCGCATGGGCGGCCAGCGCCTCGGCAGTGATGTCTTCGATGCCAATTCCCGCGATCGGAGACACTCCGCCCCCGAAATAGCGGTCAAGCACTTCCTGTGCCAGGCCCAATGTATTGAATAGTTTGGCCCCGCGATAGCTGCGGATCGTGGAGATACCCATCTTCGACATGATCTTGAGCATTCCCTTGTTGATCGCCTTGACATAATACTTCTCGGCCGTCGGGTAGTCGAGTTGTATCTCGCCCCGGCGTACCAAATCGTCCAACACACCGAAGGCCATGTAGGGGTTGACTGCACTCGCCCCGTAGCCGATGAGCAGGGCCACGTGCATTGTCTCGCATACCTCGCCGCTCTCGACGATCAGTGCGATCTGCGACCGTTTGCGTACTCCGATCAGGTAATGATGCACAGCCGAAAGAGCCAGCAGCGACGGGATCGGAGCCAGACGCTCGTTTACGCCCCGGTCGCTTATGATCACGTAGTTGTACCCCTCGTCCACGGCCCGCCCGGCCCGAAGACACAACTCTTCCACGGCCTGCTCCATGCCACGGCTGCCCGCGCCGGCCTCGAAAAGCATCGGTAGGGTTACGGTTCGGAACCGTTTATAGCGCAGGTTTCGTAGGATATCGAGCTCGGTGTTGGTGATGATGGGACTGGGCAGCTTGACCACTTTGCACATGCCGGGGCCTGGCTCGAGGATATTGCCGTTTACAGCTCCGATATAACTGGCCAATGACATGACCAATTCCTCGCGCAGCGGATCGATCGGAGGATTAGTCACCTGCGCGAACTGCTGGCGAAAGTAGTTGAACAATCGTTGGGGTTTCTCCGAGAGCACAGCGATTGGCGTATCGCTGCCCATCGAGGCCGTCGGTTCCGTGCCGTGCAAGCTCATCGGCTTAATGATCCGTTCGATATCCTCCGCGCTATATCCGAATACGCGTAGCATGCGATCGAATCCCTCCACAGCGTGCGTTACGTGCCGTCCCGAAGCGATCGTACCGAGGATTACCCGGTTCTTCTCGAGCCATTCCAAATAAGGGTGCTCCGCTGCGAGCGCCGCTTTGATTTCGGCATCCTGCAGAATACGTCCCTGCTCGGTATCCACCATCAGTATCTTGCCAGGGCGCAGACGTCCCTTCTCTCGAATCTGCGAGGCATCGAATCCCATTACGCCGGTCTCGGAGGCGATGACCATGGTCTCGCTTTTGGTGATCAGGTATCGTGCCGGACGCAGGCCGTTTCGATCGAGCATACCGCCCGCGTAGCGGCCGTCCGAAAAAATGACGGTCGCCGGGCCATCCCATGGCTCCATCCAAATACTGTGGTATTCATAAAAACTTTTCAACTCGGCGGGAAGCGGATTCTTGTCGTTGTAACTCTCAGGTACGAGCATGGCCAGCGCATGTGGCAACGACATGCCCGAACGGACGAAAAATTCCAGTACGTTATCGAACGACGCGCTGTCGCTCATTCCCTCTTCGACGATCGGACTGATCCCTTCTACGGTTCCCAGCACCTCAGAGTGCAGTAGTGGCTCGCGTGTCTGCATCCACGCCCGGTTACCCTGTATGGTATTGATCTCGCCGTTGTGACCAATCATCCGGAAAGGTTGGGCTAACTCCCATGTCGGAAAGGTGTTGGTGCTGAAACGTGAATGGACCAGCGCCATCCCGCTTGTGAAATAGGGGTTCACCAGATCGGGAAAGTAACAGCGCAACTGGTGCGAGGTGAGCAACCCCTTATAAACCATCGTGCGCGTGGAGAGGCTGGCGATGTAGCAAGCCATGCCTGCCTCGCGGGCCGCTCGGCCGATCTTCTTGCCCGCGATGTAGAGCTCGGTATCGAGCGCTGCCTGATCTTCGCTTCCCGTAATGAAAAGCTGTTTGATGGCCGGTTCACTACACCGCGCCTCATCACTCAGAATCTCGCTGTTGACGGGTACATCGCGTACCGCCAGCAGGTCGAGCCCCTCGCGACCGATCACCGATGCGGCCAGATCGAGACAAGCGGCACAAGCCGCCTGGTCTTTGGGCAGAAAGAGGACCCCCACACCGTATTTGCCCTTCTCGGGTACCGGAATTCCCTGCAGGAGGATGAACTCGTGCGGGATCTGAACCATCATTCCGGCTCCATCGCCTGTTTTGCTATCGGCACCCTCGGCCCCGCGATGGGCCATGTGTTCCAAAACCTGCAGTCCGTTTTCGACGATCTCGTGCGACTTTCCTCCCCCCACGTTGACCACCAGTCCCACACCGCACGCGTCATGCTCATAGGCCGGCCGATACAATCCTTGCTTCGCCTGCCTCTGTCTATTTTGATTCATATCCATGCGTTTTTCGCGTTACGTTTGCCTTATCGGATGAAGAGCAGTTCCCGATATTTGGGAAGCGCCCACATCTCGTTGTCTACCATCAGTTCGAGCTTGTCGATATGGTAACGGATCGTGTCGAAATGCGGCAGTACCGTGTCGTGATAGGCTACGGCTTTCTCACGTTCGCTCTCGATACGGTTGGCCTCTTTGCGCGCTTCGGTCATTCTCCTCACGCTCTCCTGAATAACCAGAATGTGGTTCGATATCTTATCGATCACCTCCATATCGTTGGCCGCCAATGCTTTTGACGCCGCCGGCAGGTCGAGCGAACCGATTTTGGCCGCCTTGTCGAGCAGCATGCTCTGGTAGCGCGCGGCCACCGGCACGATATGGTTGATGGCCAGATCGCCCAATACGCGCGCCTCGATCTGTATCTTTTTCGTATAAGTCTCCCAATAGACCTCGGCCCGCGCATGCAGTTCAACGGCGTCGAGCACGCCCGTGCGGGAGAACATCCACACCGTCTCGTCGTCCAACAGCCTGTCGAAGATCAGCGGTACGGAGGTTTCGCTGTCCAGTCCGCGGCTCGCCGCTTCGGCCTTCCACTCGTCGCTGTACCCATTACCGTCGAAGTGGATCGGACGGCTCTCGCGGATGTACTCTTTGATTACGGCGAAGACCGCCTGCTCTTTCGTTGCCCCTCCGGCCATCAGCTTGTCCACACTTCTACGAAATTCGGTGAGCTGGTCGGCAACCGCCGTGTTGAGCACGATCATCGCCCCGGCACAGTTGGCCGACGACCCCACGGCGCGGAACTCGAAGCGATTACCCGTAAAGGCGAACGGCGAGGTGCGGTTACGGTCCGTATTGTCGATGAACAACTCGGGAATATGATTGATACCGTTCATCTTGTAGCCGGTCTTACTGCCTACCTCTATCGCCTTTTCACAATCCGTCTGCTCGATCCGATCGAGTATCTCCGAGAGCTGGCTGCCCAAAAAGATCGAGATGATTGCGGGGGGCGCTTCGTTCGCGCCCAGCCGGTGGGCGTTCGTCGCGCTGGAAATCGCCGCTTTGAGCAGTCCGTTGTGTTTGTGAACGGCCATCATCACGTTGACCACGAATGCGATGAATTGCAGGTTTTCCCCGGCTGTCTTACCCGGAGCGAGCAGATTGATGCCCGTATCGGTCCCCAACGACCAGTTGTTATGCTTACCGCTGCCATTGATTCCCTTGAAAGGCTTCTCGTGCAGCAACACACGGAACGAGTGACGGCGCGCTACCTTACGCATCACGGACATCAGCAGCAGGTTGTGGTCATTGGCCAGATTGGTTTCTTCGAAAATCGGGGCCACCTCGAACTGATTCGGAGCCACTTCGTTGTGTCGCGTCTTGACCGGAATGCCCAACTTGTAGCACTCGTATTCGAGATCCTTCATAAAGGCCATCACCCGCGTGGGGATCGTCCCGAAGTAATGGTCTTCGAGCTGCTGGTTCTTGGCGCTCTCGTGGCCCATCAGCGTACGTCCGGTCAGCATCAGGTCGGGACGTGCGGCCCACAGTCCTTCGTCCACGAGAAAATACTCCTGTTCCCAACCCAGATAGGAGTGCACTTTGTTCACTTTCGGATCGAACAGGCGGCAAACCTCTACCGCGGCTTTGTTCACGGCCTCCAGAGCCTTGAGCAGCGGAACCTTGTAGTCGAGCGACTCTCCTGTATAGGAGATGAAAATGGTCGGTATGCAGAGCGTCGTGTCGACGACGAAAGCTGGCGAAGTAGCGTCCCACGCACTGTACCCGCGCGCTTCGAACGTGTTGCGGATACCGCCGCTCGGAAACGACGAGGCATCGGGTTCCTGCTGGATCAGCAGCTTACCGCTGAATTCCTCGATCATGCCTCCCCTGCCGTCGTACTCGACAAAGGCATCGTGTTTCTCGGCCGTCCCGCCCGTGAGAGGCTGAAACCAATGCGTGTAGTGTGTGGCCCCCATGTCCATAGCCCACTGCTTCATGCCTGCTGCTACGCTGTCAGCTATCTCGCGGCTTAACGGCTTACCGTCCCGCATTGTCTCTTCCAGAGCTTCGCACACCTTGGACGAGAGGTATTTTCGCATCTTATCCCCGCTGAATACGTTTATGCCGTAGTATTCGGATACGTGGTTTGCGGGCGCTTTCACGTCGAGGGCTTTTCTGCGAATCGCCTCCCCCACCATTTGAAATCTCAATGTAGACATAGCTTATCTGTTTTTAGATTGATTTTTTGGTCATTTTATTTGAGGAAAATGCCGTATTTCATGCATTCGGTCTTCATCTGGTCGGGCCACAGGCTCGCCTGTACTTCCCCGATATGGGCACAGCGTAGCAGGAACATGCACAGACGCGACTGGCCTATGCCGCCACCCACAGAGAGCGGGATGCGCTCTTCGAGCAGCGCCCGGTGAAACTCCAGTCCGGCCCGCTCGGGGCACCCTTCCAGATCGAGCTGACGCAGCAGGGCTTCGCGATCCACTCGGATGCCCATACTCGAAATCTCGTAGGCCCGTTCGAGCACGGGATTCCACACCACGATATCGCCGTTCAACCCGCAATATCCGCCGGGTGTCGGGGTGGTCCAGTCGTCGTAGTCCGGGGCACGGCCGTCATGTTTCTTGCCGTCCGAGAGTTTGCCGCCGATCCCTATGACGAAAATGGCACCGTATCGTCGAGCCGCCTCGGTCTCGCGCTCAGCCGGTGTCCGATGCGGGAACTCCCGGAGCAGCTCTTCGGACTGGACGAAAACGATCTCCTCTGGCAGGACAGGCGTAATGTGGCGGTATGTTTCGTATACCCGCCGTTCCTGACTGCGGATCACACTGTAAATTCTGCGAACGATCCCCTTGAGGAATTCGAGATTGCGGTCTTCTGCGCGGATTGTCCGTTCCCAATCCCATTGATCGACATAAATCGAATGGATGTTGTCCAGCTCCTCGTCGGCCCGAACCGCATTCATGTCGGTGTAAAGGCCGAAGCTGGCCGGAATGCCGTAAGCCCCGAGCTGTATCCTTTTCCACTTGGCCAGCGAGTGTACGATCTCTACGTCGGCTCCGCCCAAGGCAGGCACCGCAAATCTTACGGCCCGTTCGGTCCCGTTCAGGTCGTCGTTGATGCCCGTCCCCGAGCGGACGAAAAGGGGTGCCGTCACCCGACGCAGGTCGAGCTCTTCGGCGAGCATCGTCTGGAACGAATCTTTGATCTGTTTGATGGCTTGTTCCATCATTTCGGGCATTAATGTAGCCCGATATTTTTTCGGAATATACAGTGACATGATTTTGACCTTCTTGTTTGAGATCTTCCGGCAGCGGGCGTCAGACTGCCCGCTGCCGGAGAATCCTCGTTTGAAAACCTAAACTAACTTGAAACCTTCCTCCCTGTACGACGCCGTTAATTATAAGCCGTCTCGCCGTGTTCGTATATGTCGAGCCCTTCTTCTTCGACGCGCTTGTCGACCCGGATGCCGATCAGCTTGTCTACCGCCTTATAAAGCACATAGGTAACGACGGCACTGAACACGATAGATACCAGCGTCGTGAAGATCTGAACCCACAACTGGTGCCAGTCGCCGTACAGCGCGCCCTGCACGCCGTCCTCGCCCGTGATATAGCGCGTAGCGAAAATGCCGGTCAGAACAGAGCCGACGATACCGCCCATACCGTGCACGCCGAATGCGTCCAGTGCGTCGTCATACTTGAACTTCGGTTTGATGACGGCCACCATGAAAAAGCAGACGACCGGCGTAATCAGCCCGATACAGAATGCGCCCAGCAGATCTACCGTGCCGGCGGCCGGAGTGATCGCCACCAGTCCGGCCACGGCTCCCGTGCACGCGCCTACGGTAGTCGGCTTCTTGTTGCATATCCAGTCCATCGCCATCCAAGTAACCGCCGCGACGGCCGTTGCGACATGAGTCACGAGGAAAGCGTTGGCAGCCAGACCGTCGGCGGCCAAGCCGCTGCCGGCATTGAAACCGAACCAGCCCAGCCACAGGAAAGAAGTTCCCATGAAAACGAACGCTACGTTATGCGGAATAACGGGATGTCCGATCCGGTAATCTTCCCTTTTTCCCAGCATGATCGCCATAACCAAGGCCGAGATACCGGCATTGATGTGAACCACCGTTCCGCCGGCGAAATCGATCGCACCCATCCGCTGCAGGAAGCCGCCTCCCCACACCCAGTGCGCCATCGGGAAATAGGCCAGAATGACCCACAGCACGATAAACACCGTGTAGCCCGAAAACTTGATCCGCTCGGCGAACGCCCCCAGAATAAGAGCGGGAGTAATCAGAGCGAACATGCACTGGAACATGACGAACGTCAGTTCGGGAATGCCACTGGGCATCATCGTATCGATCGTGATACCGTACAGAAAGGCTTTGTCGAACCCGCCGATAACGGCTCCCAACGGATTGCCCGACTCCATGAATCCGGTGCCGAACGCCCAGCTATACCCGAAAGCTACCCACAGAATACTGACCACTCCGACGATGAACATCGTCTGCATGATGACGCTCAGTACGTTTTTCTGGCGCACCAGCCCGCCGTAGAACAACGCGATTCCGGGAATGCTCATCAGCAGCACGAGAACGGTGGCCACGATCAGCCATGCCGTGTTGCCCGAATCCAGCACGGGAGTTTCCCCGGCCAGCGCGAGTTCCGCTGCATCGGCCGCACCCGCGACATCCTGCGCGCTCAGGCTCGTGGGAAACAGGCTGGCCGCAACGACGGCTGCCATCATGCCGATCTTAGAAAAAGCAGATACAATATAGCTTGTCATGATTTTTCATTTAAATTGCATGTGATTATTGAAATTATTTTTCCTTTTCCGCATTGTAAAGGGCTATGTCGCCCCTCTCTCCGGTACGGATACGGACCGCGTCCTCGATCGGTATGACGAAAATGCGCCCGTCCCCGATTTCGCCCGTATAGGCCGACTTCAGGATGGCCTGCACGGTTTTTTCCACATTCTTCTCACGCACAACGACGGAAATCAGCATGCGCTCGATCGAGCTGGTGTCATACATGACACCTCGGTATACGCGGGCTTCCCTCGACTTCCCGATTCCCCGCACACCATAGAAAGAGAACCATTCTATATCCGCTTCAAGGAGGGCCTCCTTCACATCCTCGAATTTGCTTTTGCGGATAATCGCTTCGATTTTTTTCATGACGAATAAATTTTTAGAAGTTCCGCACCGCTTTCTCCGGCCGCCGTGAGCTCTCCGGTCGCCGGTCCGTAAGCATTGTGCCCATAATGTTCGTTCGCACGCCTGTTACGGTCTTCAGAACGAGAGGCCGATGACAAGGTTCATGTAGTTGAGCTGCGGGTTGACCGCAAGCTGGACGAAAAGGGGAATTTCGTATTTTTCCGATACGGGGATCGCCCGAGAAGCCTTGAGCGACACATTCGATATCTGGAATCCGTCGTATCCACCCGGCAACCAGGCCGGAGCCGCCCATGGCGCTGCACCAGCCGCAGCAGTCAGTTCGACCGAACCCACAGAAAACGGATAGGCAAGCTCCACGTAAGACGACCAAGCCCGATCACCGTTTTCTTTTTTATCGGCCCCGGCGAACATCGTGCTCCACGAAATGCCCAACGGAAACTTCTCCCCGAATTCATAAGCGAGCGTACCCTCGAAGTAGTGGGTGTCACCGTATTTGAAATAAGGCGCGAACCGTCCATCGCCGAGACGTTGCCCGCCCCACCAGTAATCGGTCACTCCGACCGAAAAACCCCTGACGGAATACCCCACCGAGAGGTCCACCTCCTTGAAGTTATCGAGATCGGTCGAACCCCAGACCCCGACCGTGAACCCTCCTACGGAAAGGCCGATTTCCGGCTGCAGACTGAATCCGCTCTGGTAAACTCCCCTCCAGACGTATGTACTGACGAGATCGCCACCTATCGAGATTTCGGTTTGGGGCTGCGCGTGAATCACTCCGGATGTCAGCTCCATAACGGAGACTGCAGGCAATAATAGTAGAACTTTTTTCATAACTCCCGATTTTAAAATGAAACAACCGTTGCGTATCCTCATACGATGAGACTGTTCCGGATCGTCCGATGATGCATTTTAGTTCATCCCCTAACGGGGATTCTGGATCAAGGAGTAATAAATTGTAATAGCAATAGGTTTCATTCGAAATACGTTTACCAAGTTATTCGACACAAAACTATATATTTTGTTTTTATAATGCAATTTTTTAGGGGTATATTTTATAATATATGCATTTTTAACAACAGATACCCCCAACAATAAAGGGTATTAGAATCAAACTACATATATTTTAATTTGAAATCACATTGTATTTCGAGCCTTTCATTGCCCGAATATTCCACTTTCAGATTGCCCGTCGGTTCCCGTTGCTCCACAAACATCAGCCGGACTCCAAACAGAACAGACAGAGGGGATCGTGTAACGATGATTGCCGGAGGAATTTTTTCCGGGGAATGAAGCCGCTGAAATACATTTTCCCAATACAACTGTCATCTGAGTTCCTTCCGGACAGCAACAAACATCTTTAATCGGCTAACAATTTATTCTCTGTTCTTATACTTTTAAGACCTAAGCTGATAGTGCATGGAGAAATTTCAATGACAATGACGCGTTTAGCAACAACAAGCATAATATCAATCGTTATGACAGATCGCGCAATTTATTGTATGTGTGTTGTTCACGTCCTAAAAAGAGGCTAGCCCTTTATTCGATTACTCGAGCACCGACGCTCAGAAGACAATAGACATTTGGTTCGGATCGGACAATATGTATAAATAATGTAAATAACATCTATGCTTTTATCCCCATAAATCTTCAAGATTGCCGACAGAATGACAGCACTCCTGCTGAAGCAGATGGTTTTTCGTGCTAAACGTTTCAGGTGAGTCCGGATCGTTAAATTATGTCGTTCGATATGATTCCGTATAATGATGTCCGATGGATCTTTGTCTCGATCAGAGAACGATAATTTCTTAGCCTATCGGTATAAACCCGTTTGGCATCGGATAGACGGAGTGTTTCGAGAACTACGTTAAGGGTGGCGTTTGTCCGTAGACCGATATTGTAACTGACGACTTGTTTGGATTTTCTGTCCAAGGCATATGCTATCCAGATGTGTTCGGACTTTCTTCGTACAAAACTCTTTATTTCATCTACTTCATAGGTTCTTTGATTGATGACCGGAGGACGCGAGATCGTATGGGCAATCTGTACAATTCTGCTGAGTAGGGTTGTAGGAGAGATATTCAGTATTCGTGCTGTGCTTCGTATGCCGACTCCCTCTTTGGTCAATGTTACGATCTCATCGTTGATTCCTTTCTGGTAGGCGTTGTAGCTATATAGAGCCTGTTGTTTCCGATGACACGATTTGCACTTATAGCGTTGCCTGCCGTTGCCCTGCGTTCCGTCTTTTACGCATGTGCCTCCGCAATATTTGCATTCCATTTTTGCTATCCCCTAATTTGAAACATGAAGGTTGAATATCCTTTTTGAAAACTCGTTTTCGAAGGATTTAAGGGCACAAAAATACAAAAGGCGACTGTAATAGCCGCCTTTGTTTTACCTATGAAAGGAAAATTTGTATTGAAAGTCAGTGTTTTAATCATTGAATCTTAGTCATCCCCTAATTTAAAACACTACCGCTTTCAACGTGGCGGAGAGGACGGGAAATGAACCTAACTCTCCAAAATATCCTATAATCAGATACTTGCTATATTCTTTCTCGTGTCAGGTAACGATTTGGATACTAATCTTATGATCTACTGTCCGAAACCGTCTGTTAAGAACCTGCTAACGGTACAAATATACGTATTTTGCTGTGGATATGCAAATTCAGAAAACTAGTCTTCTCAAAGGTTATGCTTTCTTGTCGTGTAATTGATTGTATTTGGCTGATAAAGCCCTTTTTATTTGTTAATTAAAATTTAAATGCATGATGGAAGCAATACCCAGTGAGTTAATAAGCTTTGCTGCGGCAGACGGGTTGTATTGTAGTAATGCATCGGATATTATAGGTAGAATCAGCCTTTTCACATTACAATACTTGCAGAAAGGTCTGTATCCCATTGATGGACACATTTATCTATTTTGAATACTCCACACTATACGATAAATTCGTTCAATTGATCTTTCAAATGTCTCCAATTCGGGAGCAAAGCCCCTATTTCAGAGGTAAATGCTTCGTTATGTAATCGTATTTTCAGATGCAATAACTCATGCACCACGATATACTCAATACACGAAAGTGGTTTTTTAGCCAGTTCGAGATTAAAAATAATATTCCCCGTTCGGTGGTTGCAACTTCCCCAAAGCGTTTTCATCTGCTTCACCTCCCACTTGGTAGCTTGCACGCCGATTACCCGTTCCCATTTGACGATAAGAGGGAATAAGATTTCTTTCAATTGTTTTCTATACCATTCTCGCATTGCTTCCGCTCGTTTTTCAGTCGGGCTATTGCTACGAACGTATAACACGAGGTATTCGCTACCTTGCAGTTCCACTTTTGGCGGGGCGTCGTGATAAATAACCTTCAATCGATACCTATTCCCTTTGAAATAGTGATTTTCTCCCGACACATATTCGCGTCCTGTCTGCCTCGCCTGTTCACATATTTGCGTAATACGTTGCTTGATCCACGGTAACTTGGTTATCAGGAACAGGCGCACCGCATCCTCCGGCATCCCTATTGGTGCAGATACATGAATCCGCGCATTGGGCGGATAAATCGTCAAATGGATATGCTTTATCTCTTTCCACTCGATTTCAGCAGAAATATCCGATACGTTTACAACTGTCATCAATATTCGGATTGTGCTATGATGATTTGCATAATTTCGTCCAACTTATCTACTGACACATCCGGCAAAACCCGTTTAACGGCTTGTCGAAGAGCTTTCATCTTCATTCCGCCGCCGCTCGTATCCCGGAAACCGTCCCGGGCATTTTGCTTGACCGCATTATGCACCATTACGGCCAATGCCTCATCCCGTCCTAAATTATCGTACAAAGCTCGTTTCCCTTTTGTATCGATTGCTTTTGGGTATTTCAATTTCGTATCTGACCGTACTTCTCGAATTTTCTCGATCAATTGCTCGATTAACTCCTTGTATTGCATCTTCCCCTCCTTCTGTGCTTGCAACAGTTGATTCAGCAGGTCGGATATTTTGTCGAAATAGGCGGGATTATTCGGACGCTCGCTGATGATCATCTTGCGCATATTGGCGGCAAGTAACTCTGCAACTGAACGTTCGTTCTGCTTAATCGTTTGCGGTAACTTATCGATAGCCTCTTTCCCTTCCAAATCGATCAGTTCGAGGAAGGACATATCGCCCAGCTCGATAATCTTTTCGCTATCTTCGGCTCGGACATAATTATCGATCAATTGCCGCATCGCCGGGTCATAACTTTTCAGATCAAGCGCATCACCGCTTTTCAACTTTATCTCATCTTTCAGATTGTTATAGAACTCAACCTCGGCTTTTATTTTCTCCGTCTCTTCCTGTGTATAGCCAGCCGGGATCATTTCATTCGCCAGATCAATGTATCGACGCACCAAATTACCGACGAGTTTATACAGTGTCTCGCGCTTGGCCGTATTCGCCTCGCTCTCGGCCTGCTGTTTATCGACAGGTGTCGTTTCATCGTATACGAAATATGCGAAAAAACCCTCCTGCGTTTGCGGCGTAACAACCTCACAAAGTGTTACGACAGCTTGCAAAGCATCCTCCAGCCCCTGTCGTCCCATGGCCAGACGGTTGGTCAACAAACCATCGACATCTTCCTTACTGTAGAGTTCAAACGCTCCATTCGTATAATCCTTAATCGCGTCTTTTATCGCTCCGAACAAATCTTGATAGTCGACGATATATCCGTAATCTTTTTCATCGCTGTCTACACGATTGACGCGGCAGACCGCCTGAAACAGATTGTGGTCGTGCATCCGTTTGTCGATATAGAGATAGGTCGCGGCAGGTGCATCGAACCCCGTAAGCAGTTTATCGACGACAATCAATAGCTTCATGTCTTTCGGATGATCGATGAACTCCGTTTTTGCCCAAGCCTCGAATTGCTCGGGCGTTTTGTCGCCAATCATTCTTTTGTATATTTCATACTTGGCCAGAGCCTCGGTCTCTCCTTCGCCGACATATTCATCCTTTACGGTAGAGCTATCGGCATCATAACTCGTAACGACTGCGCAATGTCCTTTCAGATCGGTACTTTGAAAAACTTCCCAATAGCGGCATGCCTGATAGATACTGTCGGCGACCAACATTGCATTTCCGCAACCCGTAGACAACATCCGCTTCGTATCCATATCCTGACAGATGTCTGCAACGATACGCTGGATACGCTCTTTGCTACTGAAAAGTTTTTCCATCTTGGCCCAACGAGACTTCAATTGAGCACGTGCAACACGGCTCAATCCCACCGTCTTCGTATCGAACCATTCGTCGATTTTCTCTCGTTTGCCTAAATACTGCTCTACATTTCGTGCTTCGTACCGCAAATCGAGAATCACACCATCGGCTACCGCCTCATTAAAACGGTAGCTATGTATATATGTACCGAAAGTCTCGACCGATCGTTTTTTATCCTCTCGTAAAAGAGGAGTACCGGTAAAACCGACCAACATAACACTGTCTCCCATGACGGCCCGCATTGCCCCGTGCAACAGCCCTCCTTGCGTGCGATGGCACTCATCCACGAAAACGAACAGGTTCCCTTTTGCTCTGAAGCCAGCCGGAAGTTTCTTGGCTACTTCCTGCAAATAGGCTTCGAGCGATTTGTTCGCTTTTTTACCACCGACATGAATCGCCTCCTTGTCATTCTTGTTGCCGAATTTATGGATCAGCGTACAGATCAGCCACGGATTTGCCGCATTAAGCATCTCGATCAACCGTTCACCGCTTTTGGCCCGCTCGATTTTCGCCTCCGCATCTTTGAAGCCACTCTCGATCTGCTTATCCAGCTCATCGCGGTCGGTGATAATAACGATCCGCGCATTCTCCACATTCTCCCGAATCCACTGCGCAAGCCATACCATCATCAGACTCTTGCCCGCTCCTTGCGAATGCCAGATGACTCCGCCCTCCTTTGACTTGATACGAGGTTGCGCCGCTTTTACGGCAAAATATTGATTGGGGCGAGCCGCTTTCTTGATGCCGCCGTCGAAAACAATAAAATCGTGAATATATTCCAGTAGTCGCTTCGGATCGAAGAATTGAAGTACACTCCGATCCAATTCATTCGGATAATCCGCCACAGTAACGGGCGACGGCTCACATGGCTCGCCGCACGGTTCTTTCCACCGCAACCAAAATTTTTCGGGCGTTCTGATGACGCCATAATGCAGACCTTCGGTATCGTTTCCTGCGAACACGAACTGCACGGTCGTAAAGAATCGGGGAATATAATCGTCTTGCTGGTTGCGGATATTCTGCCGAATCCCTTCATGAACAGATACGCGACTACGTTTCAACTCGATAACGGCCAAGGCGATTCCGTTGATATAAACGACCAGATCGGGGCGGCGGTCGCTTTTGCCATGAACGGTAACCTCTTCGGCTATCTGAAAATCGTTCTGCGCGGGATTATTCCAGTCGATCAACTGCACATAACGCTTGTTATCGGAGCATTCGGCATTTACATTCACGCCATAGCGCAACAGTCTATACACCTCTTTATTGGCATTGTATAAGCCAATCCCGATATTCCCGGCAGCTTGTTTGAATTTTGTGACGGCACTACCGATTTCCTTGTCGGTGTACCGACGACCCCCGTCGGGATCCTTGCGCCCGGTCAGGTAACCGCGGAGCAATTCCTCTTCGACATTGCTGTTATTTTCCCGCTTTTCCCAATTGCCCAGATAGGTATATTTCAGCACATTTTCGAACAGCCCGATCAGTCTGTTCTGCGTTACACGCTCGATCGCCCCGATGTTTGTGTTCATAGTCACTACTTTTTATCAATATACTGTCCCCAGCCTGTCGGAATAATTCCTTCTTGCCGCATATAGTCCAACCCTCTCAACACCAGATCTCGACTGAAATCAGCCTTATGGTCACTCCATGCATAAAAATCCGCCAACAACAAATCGTCGGAAATCGGTTCATGTTTGATTAATCGATTATTCCAAACAGCATAGAGCGTCGAAATGATCTCGGCACGTCCCAAATCCATCCGCTCGATTTTTGCTAACAATCCATTAATCCGATTCCGGATATCGGCGGGATATTGCTCGAAGGCGAACTCAATCTCATCGATCTTTGCGGTCGGCAGATAATTATAATGCTTTCGCCCAGCACTATCGCGGAATTCGACTTTCCGGACTTGACCATAATTCAGAAATTTCTGATCGATATAACTCATTAATTTCTGGTCGTCCGGTCCTGCGGTATTCCGAATATATTCATTCCCGAGATCGAGCTGGCAATGATATCCGATTAAATGCAAAGACTTCTGCAATTTCGTTCGCCCCCAACCTCTCGATTCATGAAGTTTGTGCACAATATGCCCCGCAACGATATGCGCATCCAGAGGAATAATCCGAGCTTGTCGCTTGTGAATTAATCGAATCTGTCCAGTCAGCAGTTTCTGCATCATGCCGCTTTTTATCTGCGTATATTTATCGCGGCGAGCCTCCAAATCGGCAATCTCCTTATCCATATTGGAAAGGATAGAGGCGATAGCGTACTGCTCAGCGTAATCGGAAGGTATTTTGATACTGTATTCAGACAATACCTTACGAACAATTTGAGGCTGACCTGAGCCAGTTATTAATTCCGATAAATCGTTATTTGATAATAAATAATAAATAAACTGTTTGTTTACATCTTTATTACCATCCATATTGATAACCATAGCATTCCCCGTAATCCAACAATATCCTTTGGAATAATTAACTGTTCCACAACTTGAACCCCGACACGTTATTAATACCTGGTCTGTGCTATGATTATAATGTGAATATTTACCTATAATACCATTGGCACCATAAACATTGTAGCCTTGCATTGTAAATTGGTCTTGAGCAATTGTTATAGGTTGGTATAATATTGCAATATCCCCTATTTGTTTTGTAATCCATGGTTCAGAAAAACCTGCAAGTCGTTTTTTACCAGCAAGTAATTGCTGCATTGCTCCCTGCTTGATAAGTCGCTTTTTCTCGATTTTTTTATCGAGACCTGCAATTAACGCATCTACATCGCTCAACGCTTCCGCAATAGCAGTTTGTTCACTTTTAGAGTGAGGAAAGCGAATATATAAAGCGTTAAGTAATTTTTTATTTAATCCGCCTCGACCGCCATCTCCTGAAGAAAGAAGCCTTAAATAATCGTAGAGGCTGTCTATAACGTAATATAAATATACGGAGAACTTGCGTAAAAATGGCAGGATGAGGGTGAAATTTGATAAGTGGTTGGTACATATACCATTTTTGTGTTACCTCACCATATTGTTAATTTCGGCAGAAGGAGCCGTATATGGTGGGTATTAGAGAAAGAATTGCTACCTATCCGTTGCCTTTTTATGGAAGGGAAAGTTGGTAGAAACAGCATCTTTAATCTCTTGCACATACCCTACAACAGCCACAAAGAACGCTTGTTTTTCCTATCATTGCACTGACAAAGGTAATCATTTTTTCTCGTTGGAAGAAAAATACGGGAATGAGATTAATTGTCAAGTACTTGTTGCCTTGTTCAGCTATGTTCTACATGCCGTTCATTAACTCTGTAAAATTTATTTTTGCAACCAAAGAAATGAGTTATGAATCAGGCAGATGTAAAGGTGTCGTTCTACCTCAAAAAGAGCGAAGCAGATGCCAAAGGGAACTGCCCCGTAATGGCAAGGTTGAATGTCGGTAAGTACTCCGAGGCGGCATTCAGCGTTAAGATGTCTGTGCAACACACGATGTGGCACTCAGGCCGTGCTACGGGTAAGAGTGTCGCAGCACGCGAAATCAATCGTCAGTTAGACGAGATTAGAGCCTCGGCTCTACATATCTATCAAGAACAATCGGCAATACGAGAAGGAGTAACTGCCGAAGATGTCAAGTGCCTGCTTTTGGGTATGGCTTCGGGGCAGCAGACCTTGATGAGTTATTTCCGCACCTTCATCAAGAACTTCGAGAAACGTGTAGGTGTGAATCGTGTCGCAGGTTCTCTTCGTGCTTACAAGTATGCCTATATGCATGTAGAGAAATTCCTCAATGAGAAATACAAACTGACCGATATTCCCTTTACGGCATTGGATCGTTCGTTTATCGAGAAATATGATCTTCACTTACGAACAGACTGCCATTTGGCTCTTGGTACGATAGTCCATCTTACAACCTCTTTTAGAACCATTATCAATGAAGCCGTAGCAGACGGTATTCTCACATTCAATCCATTCTGGGGATATGAACCAGAACGCCCACAGCGTGAACAGAAATATCTCACGGCAGACGAATTGGAACTGATGATGACAACACCATTGCATAATGCAAGACTCTATATTATTCGTGACCTGTTCCTCTTCTCATGTTACACCGGAATATCTTATGGAGACATGTGTCTGCTGACCAAAGAAGATTTGGTTACGGATGAGAACGGCACGCTATGGATACGGACTTCCCGTAAAAAGACCAAGGTCGAGTATGAGGTTCCGCTCCTTGAGGTTCCCTTACATATACTTAATAAGTATCGTGATGTAGAACCTAATGGAAAGCTGTTGCCCATGTATTGTAATTCTGATGTGAATCTTTCCCTAAAAAAAATTGCCGCAATATGCGGTATCAACCGTAGAATCGTCTTTCATGCCGCCAGACATACATACGCTACAGAGATTACTCTCTCGCATGGTGTACCATTGGAAACGGTCAGCAAGATGCTGGGACATACACGGGTGGATACCACTCAGATTTATGCCAAAGTAACCGATGAAAAGATTGATGCCGACACTAAAAGGCTCGACAGCAAGATTAGTGAACGCTTTACAATCGCCATTTGACAACCATTAAAAGACTATATATGAAAATAGACAAGAATACAGATAACCAGAACACGAAGCGTCGCAGCACCTTCGCCATATTGTTCTACATCAACCGCACGAAAGTACGCAAGGATGGTATGTGTCAACTATTGTGTAAAGTAAGCATTGATGCCGAATGGGAACAAATCGGCACGAAAGTATCGGTGAATCCTGCCATCTGGAATCCTGAGAAAGGACGTGCTGATGGTCGCAGTGAGAATGCTGTAACGGTAAACAGAGCCATTGACGAACTTACCAAGGAGATAACCGAACACTATAATCATATCAAGAAGAGTTTAGGCTTTGTTACCGCTGAACTTGTCAAGAACGCAGTCAAGGGTATCGGTCAGAAGCCAGTAACATTGCTTGCCCTATTCCGAGAACATAACGAGGAGTTCAAAAAGCGTGTTGGTGTGGATAGAATCAAGGAGACATACGACTGCTACCAACGCTCATACAAGCACCTTGCAGCATTTATTCAGGAGAAACGGGGTGTGGAAGATGTCACATTGCGAAGCCTTGATAAGGTGTTCTATGACGATTTTGAGATATTCCTGCAAAGCGATTGCCGTCTAAGTCCCAAGACGGTACACGAACATTTGTATAGGCTGAAAAAGATGACAATGCGAGCCGTCAGTCAAGGCACTTTGCGTAGAGATCCTTACTGCCGACTGCATCCACCGTTGCCTAAACGCAAGAGCCGACATATGAAGTTGGAGGATCTTAAAACCTTGATGTCAACGCCTGTAGATAAGCCTCAATTGCAACGGGTACGCGATTGGTTTATCTTCTCGACTTTTACAGGATTGGCATACGCTGATTTAAGACGGTTATCCGTGAACAATATAACACAGGCAGAAGATGGCAGCTGGTGGATACATATCAAGCGTAAAAAAACGGATACGCTGTCTTCTATTCGTCTGTTGGATATACCACTTCGGATTATCGAAAAGTACAAGCATGAGCGGAAAAGTGATAAGGTATTCAATACCTGGGACCGAAACTATATGTCAATGTTAATGCAGGAGTTGAGTGAGGTGTATGGCTTTCATATTACCTACCACAAAGCTCGTCATAATTTCGGAACTCACATGACTTTATCACTGGGCGTACCTATTGAGACGGTAAGTAAGATGATGGGACATACCTCCATCACCACCACACAGATTTATGCCCATGTTACGGATAAGAAGGTTGATGAGGATATGAAACGCCTGCGTGAGGTTACAGCAGACAAGAAGATAGAACTCGCAGATGAGGGTTTGAAGTTTGAGAGATGTATCAAATGGAAGCGGACAACAGTATAAAAACAATAGCAACAGCCTCAATCGGGGTCGTTGCTATTGTTTAGGGTCATACCCATCGCTGTTCCTCTACGCAGCGTTTATGGGAATCATTGAGAATCTTTTCAATCTCTGACTCCTTGTAAAGTGCCTTGCCCTGAACAAGGTAGTAAGGTATTGCACCAGCCGAACGATACTCCTGCAATGTGCGGCGACTCACTCTGAGTATCTTGGAGAGTTCCTCATCAGTCAGGAACCTCTCATTGTTCAATGTAGGTTGTACCAGAGACTCCGTCTTTTGAAGAATCTTGTTTACTCGTCTCAGACGCTCAAGTATCTCCGCGATATGCGGGTCGGTTTTGTCTATAAAAAAGCTGCTCATAATCTCTTCTTTTTAATGGGGTGATAAGTGCTGTCAATGAATCTCTGAATATCCTCGGGTTTGTAGAATATCTTGTGCTTTATGCGTGCAAACGGTATCAATCCCTTTTCTCGGTACACTTGCAATGTGCGCTTCGATATACGGAGTATCTGGCACACATCCTGGTTATCCATCCAGTTCTTGAGTCCAAGATCCTGATTAGGTCGGCATAGTCTGTTTACTCTATCCTCAAACTCGCTGAAATGGCTGCATATCTCATCAAATGCCTTCTTATCTATACATACGATTTCCATATTCCATACTTGTTATGAGGTTAGACATTGGGATTATTTCTCATACTTGCCGGAAGTGGCAAGCCCTTCTGTTCGAAGAAGTCCTTGACCTCGGAAGCCTTGTAGTATGTGCGTCCGTCAATCATATAGTAGCGGATAAGTTTCTTCTGGCGGTAGCGAGCAAGGGTACGGTGAGTCACGCCAAGCAGTTTGCTCAGGTCGTAGTTATCCAGCAATGTGTCGCCATCGAGACACTCCTTCATCTTGTTCTGTCGCTCCAGCATCTTCTCAATCTTATCGAAGCGTTCCATCAGTTGGATGAACATCTTGTGGGCGGTTTCACTATTTATCTGTAACATTGTATAATCTGTTTAAGTGTAAATAATCGGGTTACTACACCGTGTTGCGCAACAGGTTATACTTATTAAATGGCATCCTGCGTGCCAATGACATGGAATGACACAAAAAGACACCGATACATCATTGTGTATCAGTGAAATAAAAATTTTAAGCGTAAAAATTGGGACTTTTTAGAGTATTGCAAAATGCAACACTTTTTCGCAACCTGCTATTGCAAAATGCAAGAGTTGCGATAGATGATGCGTGTTATCCCGTTGGAGAATGAGGTGGTTTTATGAATGTTCCAACGACTTGGGGTAAGGTCATCGAATACGGGAGTTCCCTTACCTGCAATGGTTGGCAGGATATAGACAACCATCTCGTCAATAAGGTTGTAACGGGATAATCCTCGCAGAAGCTCTATGCTATCCTTGTCGGATATTTCAGCGATGTATGTATCGGATTGGTTCTTGTCGGAGTGTTTCTCGGCAAGCAGGTCGAGCAAAGGATAGTGTGGCATCAGGCGATATACGCTCTGCTCATGCCAATATGGAAAGCCTTTGGCATCATTCATTACCCACTGCATTAAGCTCTCGTCAGCTTTCGGAAGAAAGCCGTCCATTGTCATCGCTGCTATGATCTGAATCTTTGCCATATCGTTACCTCCGTTCAAAAAAGAAGCGTGGTCATCACGCATCCGAACAGAGGCTCTGGCATGGGCCTATGGTGATATACGCAATGCCACGCTATGCCATGGGCATAGCATAAGCATACGCAATTTATCACCATTACATCAACTGCCAGATTTCTGTTCGGGATTCTTGCGAACTTATGTTATGTAAACGGACAGAGACCACTAATGTTCTGTCACGATATTTCAATTTTACGGCTCAAAGATACAACTTTTTGCCGATACGCGGTTCATATTGCCCCCACAATCATCATTTTATGCCGTACTTTTTCATCTTACGGTATAGTGTAGATGAGTCAACATTGAGCATTTGAGCCGCTTTTGTCTTGATGCCACCACATGACTGCAAGGCTCTGATGATGCTCTGTTTCTCCAGTTCCTCATCCTTTAACGGAAGCAGAGGAGCCTCCGAAGCATCTGTTTGTATTGCAGGAGTGATGTTCAAATCCGTATAGTCAATGAGCGTATCTTTAGCCATCAATACCGCTCGTCTAATCTTGTTCTGCAACTCCCTGATGTTACCTGACCAGGAGTGTGAGAGCAACAACCGTTCCGCTTCAGCTGTGAAGCCCGTTCTTTTCCTATGAAGCTCCGCAGAATATTTCTCGCGGAAGAAGTTGGCAAGCGGGAGTATATCTTCGGGGCACTCACATAGTGACGGTTGGTGTATCTCAAACTCACCTAAACGGTGATACAGGTCCTCACGGAAACGACCGTCTGAAATAGCCTTCTCCATATTCTCGTTGGTGGCGGCAATGATACGCACATCCGCCACACGTTCCCTGCTTGAGCCGACAGGCATGAATGTTCCCTCCTGCAATACACGAAGCAATGAGGATTGCATATCAAATGGCAAAGTGCCTATCTCATCAAGGAATAGCGTACCACCTTTGGCGGCATCGAAGTAACCTCCCTTATCAGTGTCTGCACCCGTAAATGCTCCTTTCGTATGTCCGAAGAACATCGAGGCGGCAAGTTCGCGAGGTATCGCTCCGCAGTTCACCGCCACGAAGGGCATATCCTTGCGTGTGCTGTGGAAGTGTATGCTTCGGGCGATGGACTCCTTACCCGTACCATTGGCTCCGAGTATCAATACCGTTATGTCCGATGTGGCAACGATTTCGGCAAGATGCTCTGCCTCCCTTGCCTTTGGACTTATACGCTTGAATAGTTCCTTCTCCTTGCTGCGCATCGTTGCTATGGGCTTCAGCAGTTCCTTGACCATCTCCACCAGTTGCTCGTGATATACAGGCTTGGAGAGATAATCTTTTGCACCCATCTTGATAGCCTTGACAGCATCGGTAATGGAGGCATACTCGGTCATTATCACAAATGGGATATCCATCTTCTCCTTGCCAATCCATTCAAGGAGGTGTATGCCGTCGCCTTGTGGCAGACGCACATCGGAGAGTATCAGGTCGAACCGTTCCTTGCGTAGTAACTTATGGGCAAAGGGCTCATTCATAGCCGTAGTCACTGAATATCCTTCACGCTCCAGCCAGTCTTTCTGTATATGCGAGAGGGCTATATTATCCTCTACTATCAGTATCCGTTTCTTCATCGGCTATTCTCTCTATCTCTTTACGGGCATCCTCCATTAGATGCTCTATGTGGGTTATAATCTGTCCTGTATGTACCAATAATGCCTGAATATCATTATCCCGTTCCTTCAATGCCTTGCGGTATGCAAGGAGTGTGTTCTCCATTGAGAGCATCTCCCACATCGGCATCATACGATGTACGACATTACGCATGGACTCCACCTTCTCTGTTGTCATCGCAATCTTCAAATCCGTCATATCCTTCTCACAGCTCTCCAGCAGTAATCTCAATACCTTCCTTTTGTCTGTAACCTCAGCAAGCAGTCCGGAGAAATCAGCACTTTCGTTCTGTTCCCTCTCCATGACTACGGAGGCGAGGTGTTGCAGCAGGTCTACCATGGAGAACGGCTTGAAGATACAGCCGTCAAATCCTGCATCCAGCAGAGCCTGTCTGTCGCCATCCTCTCTGGCGGTCATCGCCACCACCGGGGCGGTTCGGGAATTGCCTATGCGTGATTTACGCAACAATTCCAAGACTCTGTAACCATTGGTATCGGGCATCTGAATGTCGGTCAGCACAAGGTCGTAGTCCTTATTTCTCATCTCCTCAAAGAGTTCTTTGGCATTGATGCAAGTCTTGCACGAGACCCCGTTACGCTCCAGCATCTCCTTGATTACCTCCAACTGCAAAGCATCATCGTCAATTGCGATTACGCAACCAGGCAGGTGATGCGAGATATCAGCCATTACCGTTTCCTCTTCCACACTCTCATCGGTTACAGGCAGAGGCAATTTAACAGTGAAGATCGTTCCTGCACCTTGCTTGCTCTCTACCTCAATCGTTCCACCAAGCAGAGTGACAAGACCTTTGGTGATAGGCAGACCAAGACCGTAGCCATCGGCATTATTCTCATTTGTAGCACGCTCGAAGGGTACATATATGCGTTTCATCATATCTTCGGAGATGCCGACTCCCGTATCGCTTACCTTCATTGTCAGCCATCCATTCTCATACGAAGCCTTGAAACATACATTTCCCTCGGATGTGAATTTGACGGCATTGGTAATGAGATTGTTGATTATACGCCCTATTTTGTCCTTATCGCCCTTTACCGTAACATTCGTATTGGTGTAGCGATGTTTGAATTGCAGACCTTTCTCCTTTATCATGTGTGATACACTATCGGCAATTCTCTCCAACGACTCGGACAGGTGGAACGGGACGGGATTCGGCGTCTCCTTGGCTTCATCCAGACGATAGACATCAAGGAGGTTATTTACAAGGTGCAGGACATGCTTGCATAGAATGGTAATGTTCCTGAGCTTGTGGTTGCGTCTCTTCTTGTCCCTCATATCCATAGCCAGCTCTGCGTTACCGCTGATACCGTTGAGCGGGCCACGAATATCGTGCGATATGGTCATGATGATCTTGTTACGCATTTCAAGCAACTCGGCATTCTTGCGGTTGCTTGCCTCCAATTTGCGGCGACCACGCTCTTTACGCCCGTAGTCACGCATAATGACGATGTATGAGAGCAGCAGAGCAAGGAAGATGAAGGCCGTTATGCCACCCAGCCATACTTTTGTCCGTTCACGGGTTTTGATGATCTGTTCTTCACGCTCCTGAAGGTCGGCTGTAACACGCTCATCCAATACCGTGATGAAATTTTTCAGTTTCAGGTTGATGTTGAGATTACGCTGTGCCAGACTATCTGCCGTTTCGGATAGTTGCCTACTCTGCTCGGACTGTTTCCTGATGACATCACGATTGAGGGTGTAGAGTTTTGTAGAAGTTGTGGATTGAGGCGGAGTCTTCTCCTTTTTCTTGAAGAGTCCCAAGAAACCACCTTTCTTCTTCGGGGGCTCCTGCGTACTCTCATAAGCGATGACGGGGACACGCTCGGCAAGTTCTTCGCCAAGTTCCATTTGCCGATCAAACAGCTGGGAGATATTGAATAGTTGGATTTCCTTCTCTGCCATCAGATGCCGCAGACTATCTATTCGTTCTCCCGAATAGTAGTTCTTGAACTCGCAGAGAATGCTGTCGACCTCCATGCGTTTGGCACGGTAGAGTGCGGTGTCTGCCTCCTCCCATTCGAGGATCGTCTCACCGAACATCGTGAGGTCGAGCATATGCACGTATGCTTCATGTACATTTTGTCGGAGCCGGTGAATTTCTTTCACTTCACGCTCCAATCTGTTCATCTGTCGCCACTCGTGCAGGTACGTATATACGATACCACCAATTAGGGCGACAATAATAGTATAGCCTAAGGCTAACTTTCTTTGAATCTTCATTGCGTCCTATATTTAAGGCTCGGGTTAGTCCGAACAGTTTATCATATATGCCTTGGAGCGCAAAATTACTAATAAAGCAAAAAATTAAGGCGACTTTATCATTTTTTAATAGCTATTCAAGGCTGTGATGTAATATAAAACGCTAAAAATGTTGGCTATATTGTTATAAAAGTGGGCAATAGCATAAAAAAAGCCATCATATTTGTGTGAATATGACAGCTACTATTGATTATACCATTATCGGATTGACCTTCATCGTACTGAGGTTAAGATAGAGTCCGTGATGCTCTATCATACCATGTCGGAACATCTTCCAGAGGATATTGCAGCCAAGTTGTGCCAATGTGGAGTTGATGAACAGGTCTTGCTTCTCCAATGCCTCGGCAAGTGAACAGCTCGGACCGGAGTCCTCTTCCTTGATTCGGGCATACTTCACAAGTTTGGTAATGACCTTTAATGACGGTACGGTCTGGTAAATTTGAGAAGTAGGTTGCTTTATCTTCTTTGGGATACTGCCCAATACAACCTGTCCCGATGTTTGCGTATTGCCGAAATCAAGCCAATACAGAGGTGTCTGATAGTTCGTATAATTGTACTGTGGCAATGCTTTGAGTACATTCCAGAGGTCTATTCTCGACTTTATATTGTCTGTACAGGTGATAGTGATATTGGCAAGATGTTCCTGTCGTACATCTTTCATATTGGAGGGATAGAGTGCCGGCACAGCCTTCCAGTCATTTCCGAAGAAGTTGTTGATGCGTGTTATCAGACAATTCGCCTTATTCAGTCCCAAGTCGGAATATCCGAAGAGTTGTCGTCCTATGTTGGCTTCGGTTACAATATCGGGATCGTATAGAGTTACGAATAGTCCCGGATGTCCGAGGGCACGAAGTGTTACATCCAATCGTGCTAGGTTTGTCAATACTTGCGAGCCTGTACCTCCACCACCTATAAGGTTTACCGTTACGGGGTGTTGTGGTACGAGCAGATAACTGTCGGTATAATGTACTCTTTTCATCGTAGTATATCTTTAAGTTTCAAATTCTTTAGAGGCTTTAACTCTTCGAGGTTGAAGGGAGCATCCTTTGCCGCCTTTGTCACGAGCACAAGGTTGCTCTTTGTGGGATTTCCGTTACCTCCGAGGTGTGAGAACTCCGTGAGCCAGAATTTCTTCTCCCAATACTCAAGTAATCTGTCGTAGGTAATCTCTGTCGGCTTGTCAATCTTTGCCGAGCCAAGACAGACGCTTGCCCCCGTGACATTGAAGAACGGAGCAGCGTAGAGTTCCGTTTCAGGCTTCAGCTCCTTGTCTATGTATGCGTAGATATTCATACGCTCATCACGCACCTCATAGATGACACCGGGCAGGTTGTACTCGGCATTCTCAATATGTAGCGACTCCTTGAAGAACATCATACGCTTTTGTGGCGGGTTGTACCAGATATATTTCTCGTAGCCCTTACGAGTATCACTCCATAGCATATTTGTTGGGATGCGACCATGCGGTGTGCTGCTGTGTCTTTCGGAATATCCCTTGATGAGTTCGTTGATGAAGTCTACTGTTACGGGACGGCCTTCGCTCATGGTTCCCTCATTGTCTATGCTCCTTACTTCAAGGAAGTATGTATCTCCTCCATCTGTGGAGTATGCTATCAATGCCGCACGTGGGTGCAGCATCGTATTTATCTGCTTGGTAAGTTTGTTGGTATCCATAATCTTATCTTATATAATAGATGAATTGGTCCGCCCATTTGAAGAACCTTTCGGGATAGGTATCTTCCAATGAGAACGGCTTTTCTGTATGAGGTGTAACCTCGAATGTTGAAATCGGAATAATGTCGTAAGAGTTATATAGATTTTGCGTGAGATGATCTTCAAGATAATCAGTCAACATATCGAAATCATATACAACCCTTATTTGCTGTTCCAAGCCTACGGGAAGGACATCAGGCTCTTCATCATAGAAAGGATCGTATGCGTAATACATAATTGACTTATTAGGTGTAATGAACTCCAATCCTTTCCTCATCAACTCTACCAAACCTTGCTCAAAGCCATTTTTGCAGTCATAATCTTCAATGGCTCTCGGCAGGTTCTTGTAGTAGGACTTGCGCCATACCCTATCGAGGAGATTGTACGCCTTTCCACCTTTCTTATAAGAGCGTATCAGCCGTTCTCTTTTCTTACGTTCTTCCGGTTCTTCATCTTCCGGAGGATCGGATATCCATTCCAAAATGCAATCAACATCATCCTCGTCATTGATTGTCGAGAATCCGTTTGCCTTCATTAGATTATGAATGAAAGTAATAACGATTCGTCTAAGCTTAGAATTAAGATTCTCCACAAACCTCATAGGGAAATAGTATAGCGTATATTCTCCCCAGGTATGTGTCTGCCACAGATTAAAGTATAGGCGACCGCCATCCTCCTCGTAATTGAGATTTATGCCATCGCCTTTAATGGTATCCATCTCGTGATATAGGTTGGATATGCTTTCACCTATACTTCTACCGGGCGTATGCTCCGCCTTTACATTCATCAGTTCGGCATAGCGGAAATAAGAATCACGCAGGTATTCGTAATTCTCCTGCGTGATTAGGTTATAACTGTTTCCGCTATAGCTCTCCCTCATAATAGTCTGTGGTGCTATGGGGAGAATAGGTGTCTTTAGAAAAGAATTACGGCACCCGTTGGCGCCGTAACTCTCTCTACTCTTGTCACACCGTATCGTACCTCCCGCTTGGTCGATGCGATTATCATCCTTGCGAGCTGTTCCGACTGATGTTCGTCCAATGGTCTGCATGACTTCTTCTTTTTAGTGTCCTTACTCATAGTTCTCATCCTTTTGTTCCGATGGTTGTCTTGAACTCATATACAGCCTTGTCATCCTTGATGGTCGGGCCGTGTACGGTTGCTGTGGTCAGTTCTGGATAGATGTTCGAGTAGAAGCTCATAACACTCTCCGGAGAGTCGTTCGGATTAGGATCAGGAAGTGTAATCATCTCTGTACCTTTCTTGAAGGTGAATGATCGCTGCATTTCGTTTCTTAAAAGTGCCATAGTCTTAAACTGTTTGGGCGTATGCCTGTGAATAATGATTTTCTAACATTGACTGAGGGAAGTCGGGATATTCCTCATAATCCTCGGGGCGGTATGCGGGGCCTTCGTGCATATATGCCTGCTGTAACTCTTCAGGCATAGGAGGCTCTTCATGATGTGGGAACATCGGAATCTCACCCTGCGGATAGTGAGGATGCTGCTGTCCTGCATTTTGAGGTGGATAGCCGCCTTGTGGTGCGGAGAACATAGGCTGCCCACCATACTGAGGCTGTGGGGCTTGCTGAATAGGGCGTTGCATAGGCTGCTGCACGGGACGCATTACCGTCTGTTGTGGCTGTGGCGGCATCTGTCGTGGTGCTGCCTGCGGCTGGATAGTCTGCTGTGCAGGTTGCGGTGCTACATTCTGCGGTTGTGCCACTTGTGGAGCAGGTGCAGGAGTCTCTTCCATCATCTCGAAGAGCGAGCCTTGGTTCATCGCCTTCTTCTGTGCGGCAATCTTATCATCTATCTCCTTCTGCTTGTCAGCAGTGGCATACATACGAGCCTGCTGGAGTGAGGTGATGGCATCCTTATGATTCTTGGCTGTGATAAGCTCCTCGGCCTTCTTCATATGCTTCTCGTACTTCTCACGCTTCTCTTTCTCCTCCTTGGTCTCCTTAGCCTTGGCATCCTTTGCCGCCTTGCTGTTGGCAGCGGCCTTGTCTGCCTGCTTCTCGAACTCCATCAGATTGGAGATAAGTCCCGTAGCCTTGCGTATAGGCTGCATGATGTGTTGCAGGAACTCTGCATCCATCTCTTCGGGAGTGCCCGTTAGTGTCAGCGGAATGATGTGGTTTGCAGCCTCATCTTTCAGCCCATTAGCCTTCGGCAGTGTTGATACAGTAAGTTGTCCGTTCGCTTTGCGGATGACTAGAGTCAGATCTATGCTCTCGGTCATCATCTGTGAAATTGATGTGAAAAACATAACTTTATGATTTAATGTTAATACTGATTGATTTTCTTGTGATGTTCACTGGTTGAAGAACTCTGCAAGCAGTCTGTTACGGTCAGGATGCTTGCTTATCTCCAGAATGGGATTGAGCAACTCCGATATATGTACCGGACCTCGTGAGCCTCTTGGCGGCAACTTGATTTCAGGTTCTGCGACCTTTACTCTTCTTCTACGTACCACAGGCATCTGCATCGGTGCCATCGGTACACTTGCGATGATTGCTTGATTCATAGCTTTATCTTTTATTATATGGTTAATACTCGGACTTTGGCAGTCCGTTGAACTACGAGGGCGTTAAGGCTAATGCTTCCGGTAAGGCAAGGTTTTCGGGGAAAATACCGCAGCACGGCGAGGATGATTTTCTCCGAAACCACCTGTGGCCCGACCTTGCTGTCCGATAAGAAGCATTGGCCAACTTTGCCCTGTAGTTCATCGGCTTGCCAATGGCTGGTATTTAGGAGTTTATTTTCTATCCGTATTTGAATATTTGCACATCCTGAAAAATATTGATGTAAAGAATTATTAACAGTAATGCTGTTATTTGTCAAAAATGACTTATTTTTGTAGTGGCTCTATCTCAAAAAGGATTGAGCCATGTATAAATAGTTGATGTTTATTGACGATGCTTCTACGCTAAAACTTGGCCGTTTAAGTCTTTCGAAGATCGGCAATGGGACATCCACTGCTAATGTTGTATATCTACTTTACGCTTGGCGTAAATTGTGTTATATACATCTGGCGTGGGTTGTCTGTATTGCTTATTCGAAAGACAGGTAGCCAAGACCTTAGCGTAGGATAAGTCAGTGCACAGCCTACGCTTTTTTTGTGAGTTCGCTGGGAAATAGGGAATTATTGGAGGGGCATCTTGTCGCATTCTTTGCTTCGCGTTCGGTCACATCTGAAACCGAAAGAAGATGTATTGCATGGGCTGAATCTATCTGTAAAACCGACTATATTGTCATTAGTGGGTTCCACTCTCCATTAGAGAAAAAGATTCTCAAAATATTACTTGATCATAAGCATCCCGTTATACTCTTCCTCGGAAGAGAGATATATAAACATATTCCTGATGAGTACAAGTTGGCAATAGAGGAAGACAGGATGCTTATAGAGAGTGTAAGAAATTATCAACGTCAGAGTACTAACTCTTCACAGATTAGGAATTGGCATGTTGCTGACATAGCAAATGAGATATATCTAACGCCCTTTGATACTAACAGTATGCTTTCATCAATGTATTATCACTTCACACATTATGGTGGTACGCCAATAACAATCTTATAGATGATCCTTATTATATTTAGAAGACCAAGAAACTAAGGATAGCAAACAGTATCAGTGCTGCCATTACGATACAGGCAATCTTGTATATGAATCGGAAGAAGCCAGGGAAGCATACGATGGCTACCGCAGCCCATACGGGTGATACACCTCGTGTATAGAGATAGCTGAAACCTAATGCCGCTACTACGGCTAAGAGTATCATACCTATCCACTTCATTCTCTTTCTTACGGTCGGGTCATTTGTTTTCATATCCTATATTATTTAGTGGGAACAGTCGTTCCCGATTTCGTGGGCTTGGATGTGAAACGCCTCCACCTGCAAGGTTTTCGGTAAAAATACCGCAGCCGTGCGAGGATGATTTTTGCCGAAACCGCCTGCGGCACGACCTTGCGGGGTGGAATGAGGGCGGTTCACTACCTTTGCCTACGAATCGGGATGACTGATATCATCTTTTCTTACCTCTCTTCTTATCGGGAAATGCCAGCGTTACATTGAACTCATCGTCAAAGGCTACGGCGGCATCGAAAGAGTTGCCTTTCTTGCCTTTGAATCCCTTAATCAGCTTGGTCGCTCCCGATGAGAGCAACTGCTCCATATGCTGCTCGTTAAGCTCCTTGTTCAGCACCTTGCGGAATACAAGCAGACCGCAATCCGGATTGTCGCACTTGGCGACCTTCGGGCGTATCATCACTTTGCCCGTACCGCATTTGGGGCAAGGAAGGGAACGCTGTTTGGGTGCAGGGAACTTCAGTCCGAGTACCTCGCGTGTAACCTGCGAGGTGAAACTCTCGATGGAGTGCATAAAGGAGCGTGTCTCCAAAGTATGCTGCTCGATTTGAAGGAGCGTCTTCTCCCAACTGCCTGTCAGCTCCACATTGGCAACCTGCATATCCTTGACTGCCTCGTAGATATAGAGTCCCTTCTCAGTAGGTACAAGCGCTTTGCCTGAACGCTCGATGTAGTCGCGCTTGAAGAGTGTCGTGATGATGGCGGCTCGTGTGGCAGGCGTTCCGATACCCAGCTCCTTCATTGCCTCTTTTGCCTTCTCATCGGTGATGTTCCTGCCACAAGTCTCCATAGCGGCAAGGAGTGTCGCTTCGGTGTAGAGAGGTTTCGGAATTGTCTTACGCTGTGCCGTGCCATAGCCTGTAACGGGTATCTGCTCACCCTCGGCAAAGCGTGCCGTACCCTTGTTGGCTTCGGTCTCGTCCTTCTCGGCATCCTCCTTACGGGCAAAGACAGCACGCCAGCCCGGATTGACGATGGTAGTAGAGCGTGAACGGAACTTCATATCCTCGGCTGTCGCCTCCATTACCAATGACTCCTTCTCGCAGCGTGGCGAAAACGCTTCAAGCATACGCCCTGCAATCATTGTGTAGACAATCTGCTCGTGGGCGTTCAGCTCCTCCGGCTCTACGCCTGTGATGATGAGTGCGTGGTGATCTGTCACCTTGTCATCATCTACACTACGCATATTCAGATGCTCGAAGTCGAAACGCTTGCCATACTCCTTGAACTCCGGCATGGTGGCAATCTTCCAAAGGGAATCATAAACCTGCTCCATCAGGTCGTGCGAGATATATCTGCTTCCCGTTCTTGGGTACGAGATATACTTCTTCTCGTAGAGTGCCTGCGCTACTGCCAGCGTCTTGTCGGCTGTCATATCGTGATGAGTGTTGCAGTCCTTCTGCAAAGTGGTAAGGTCGTAAAGTAACGGTGCCTGCTGGTAGGTACGCTTGCGCTCCACCTTCGTGATGAGTGCCGTTGAGTCGGGCGAGAATCGTGCGTGTGCCGCCTCTGCCTGCTCCTTGCTCTTGAAGTCCTCGATATGTGCGAACTGACGGAACTCGCCCAGACGCTCAAGGGTGATATGCAGTTGCCAATAAGGTGTGGAAACGAAGTCGCGGTTCTCCTTGTAACGGTTGCATATCATCGCCAGCGTAGGAGTCTGCACTCGTCCGAGAGAGTTGTTGGGCATACCCGAAGCCAAAGCCAATGCACGGCTGGCGTTCATACCCACGAGCCAATCAGCCTTGGCACGGCAGTCGGCAGCGTGGTAAAGAGCATCGTATGCCTCGCCATCCTTGAGATTGCTCATACCTGCACGGATAGCCTCGTCGGTGAGTGAGGAGATCCAAAGACGCTTGAAGGGCTTGGTATATCCGAGGTAGTGGTAGATGTATCGGAAGATAAGCTCACCCTCACGCCCTGCATCCGTAGCCACGATGATGCTGTCGCATTTGCTGAATACCTCGTCAATGACCTTGAGCTGCTTGGCGGCACTGATGTCCGTTACCATACCTCTATCGGTCTTGATCTGTCTTACCACAAGCTGGAACGGTTCGGGGAGCATAGGCAAATCCTCGTGCGAAGCCTTACCGTATCCGTATGCCGATGGCATGGCGAGGGAAACGAGGTGTCCCAATGCCCAGGTTACAAGATAACCGTTGCCTGCCATATAACCATCTTTCTTCTCTGTTGCACCGATGACGCGGGCGATGTCCTGACCTACGCTCGGCTTTTCTGCTATAATTGCTATCATAATATTCTTGGAATTAAAGAAGCCGTCTCCCGTCCCGATTACGGTGCGGGAAACGGCTGTCAGGTTAGTAATGGAATCGTGTTACTGCGTGGGGTTGATACCGATGATTTCGAGCAGCGGAGAGTCGTTCTTGCGTACAAGCTGCAAAGTGGCATCCATCACCACATCTACACCGAGGAGTACGAGGCTCAGCGATACGACACCCGTCTTCTCGCCTCGGAGCAGCGTTTCAAGCTCACCTGCCTGTTCGAGTTCATCTTTGAGGATACCAATACCTGAAAGTTCGTCCCAGTTTACATCTTCCACCTTGAAAGGTGCTTTATTCTTATCGTTCATCTTAAAATACATTTTAGAGTTATACATTGATTTGACTTGTCCGAGTTATGGATTAGATGCTCTGTCCCTTTGACTGACGCTTCTCCTGTTTCTCGGCTACCACATTACGCTGTGAGGCGTTGCGGTTTCGGTCGGGATTCTCGTTATAGAAGTCCAGCTTGTTCTGGTTGGAGTTCAGCTTGACATACTGCGAGATGCTCTTGCCGTCGAAGCCCTTCATGCCCTCCACGAGTACCGACTTGCCACTCTGAAGGTCGGCACGCTGCTGACCGGAGAGCTTGGCACCGAAGATCTCCTTCGGAATCTCGAACTTGGCACGCTCCTCAAAGCCATCGGGAGTGCGAGAGTACATCAGTCGTCCCGTTTCAAGGTCTGCCTTGATGAACGAGGAGAACTCCTCGCCACGGTTGTTCACCATATCATTGAGGAAGATTGCTCGACCTTCACGAAGGCCTTTCTGCTCCTCAGCGGTCAGTTTCACGCCACCGATCTCCTTCGGGATATAGATTTCTCTTGCACCTTCGGGCGAGTCGGGGTTGTAGCGTGTGTAGTTAGGTCTGCCAGTCGCCTCATCGAGTTTCACATACGATGAGAAGAGTTCGCCATCCTTACGCTTCATATCCTCCACGAAGATTGCCTTGCCTGCATTGAGGTCTTCAATCTGCTGCTTGGTAAGCTCCACACCACCGAGGGCGGTACGGTTGAAGATGCGGTCATTCTCGAAGATGAAGTCGATACCTCTACGCTCGGCACTTACCTGAATGTGGGCGTTGAACTCGTTGCCCGACTTGGCGGTCATACCCTCGATATAGACCTTCTTGCCCTCACGCAGGTCGTTCTTCTCCTGGTCGGTGAGTTGCACTCCCTTAATCTCATTAGGGATATAGACATTCTCGGCACGCATGGCCACCACCTCGTTGGTCATCTTGTCAAGGCTGATGAACGATGGGATATACTCTCCGTTGCGACCTTTGAGTTCCACCACTCGGCCCATATTGCCTGTTTCGAGGAGATTCTTCTTGTCCTCTTCCGAGAAGATGTGTCCGAAGTAAGGACGCTCCAATTCGGGCTGCTTGCGGATACCGTGGATGGCGAGTACCACCTCACCTGTGTTGGATTGCTGCAACGACAGGCGTGCGTCGGTACGCAGTACGGCAGAGCCGAAGTTAAGGTTGATAGGTACAAGCTGGTTGGTCTTGTAGCCTTTGAGCATCGAGTCAAGAAGTCCTCGCTCCTGAAGATACTCACGCGAGAGTCCGAAGTTCTTCAACTGGTCCCAGTTGATCATAGACTCGTTGTAACGATACTGATTGTTCTGCTGCTGGTCGTTAGCTTCAACGACGGGCTGCTGGGTTTGATTTTTCTTTGCCATTGCTTCTGAATTTTGATTGTTAATACTTTGTTCTGTTTGATTTTTGGGTGTTATCTCATACTTCTTGAGAAACTCTTCCACTGCTTTTGTCTTCTTACCTTCGGCAAGGTCTTCGATGGCTTGCTTGACTTCGGGCTTGTCGAACTCCTCCTCCTTCATCGTGAAAAGACCGAAGTGTGTAGGGTCTTTCAGCTGACTCCAGAAGTTCTTGAGGAAGTTCTCGAAGAAGGTCGCATAGCGGTCAATCTTGAGAAAGGAGTTCTGATGCTCTTTGTCTGCCGGCACGGTGGAATACTTACCGTTCTTGTTGATTTCGGAAACCGCCTGAATGAGCAGTTCCATCTTGTCTAAGACCAGCACGATGTCGCTCATCTGCGGGTTCTCGGTGACTTGTGTTTTTGAGGGGGCATCCCTTACATTTTTCTTTGCCATAACTGTGAGTTTTTAGCGTTAATAACTAATGTTGTCACCGCAAATATATATAGCAAAATTTGATAAAACATTGATATTTAAGCCGTTAGACTATACAAGTCATAAGGTGTCATCACTTGTCATAGCAGCAGGAAAGCGAAGACACGAAAAAGGGCAAAACAAGGGTGAAAAGAGGGAAAACGCTCCACGCTGAAACGGGGTCGGAAAGAGCGAAAAACGAAGGCAAAAAAATGTGCGAAAAAAAAGCGGTGGTATGAACGAAAAGAAATAACTTTTGTAATATGCAGAGTTGAGAGCTGAGCTGCTTTTGTCCCCACTTAAAAAATCGGGCACTAAAAAGATGGCGGTGGTTGATAGACCTTATAATGAAATATAGATATGGCAGTCAGGTTGAGAATAGAGATGCGGCATATCTTACCGCAATGGATTTTTGACCTGTTGTACTATGCGTCGTAGGTCGCTTCGCTTGCTAAGTCCCAACCTCTGTCTCAACTCGGACGGCGATACCGGAGCGTTTTTTCGGGTTAAAAATTATCGCAGAGAATTTTTTGCCCGAAAACCCTCGGCTTGAACGTGGAGGTATTGTCCCTCCGAGTTAACTTCTTGAAGGGACTTTGCGAGTGAAGCGGGATTTTCACGCTTCATATACTTTTTGTAGTCCTTTCTGTCTTTCATTCGTAAAAACGGAGTAACTTTGTAACATTATAAAATTGTAGAATATGGCATATTTTAATGATAAATTCAAAATGGCAAGGCTTGATCAAAGTCCTTATCTTTTTCATTTCATTAATGGGTATGATCCGTCTCCACATGAAACTTTACGAAAGATATTGGAAGAAAAGCAACTTGTTAGTAGCAAAGGTTATATTTGTTTTTCAGCATCGCCTTTAACAGCCATCACAAAATTTTTTGAAGTAAAAGTTAGAAGTACAGGACAACCTATGTATCAACCTTGGGGATTAGGTTTTTCAAGAGATATATTAGTTCGGGATTTTGGAGCTAGAAATGTTATTTATACAGACGGTACGGAGGGAATACCAGACCATTTAGAATGGAGAACAGATAAACTTAATGTTGATTCTTATGATTTTGAATATCTACGTGAATGGCGAATCAAGGGCGGTCAATTTGATTTTTCAGATTTCCCCAGAGGTGATGTGATTGTTATAGCTCCTGATTATAATTCTTTAAACGATTTGGTTGTAAGATTCGATATGGAATTCACACCCTTTGTAAATCATTATACTGGAGATATTGAAGAAGATTGGAGTGAGGTATGGAAACGAGAATGGAAAGGAATCTCTGTTGATAAATTGGGTGAGGATATATTAGATGATTATGCTGTGTCGGGCTCAACCATAACACAAATATTAGATGAAGATATGGTTGACAAATTGCTTGCAGAATCTCCGTTAAGTATATTAACTTCCAATAAAAACAAATAAGAAAAGCCAACTTAAATCTGCACTTGGCAGACCTAAGTTGGCTTTATCAATTTTAGGAATTGGATTTACCTATGTATGTATGCTCCACCCGTGAATAGGATTTAGCAATACCGCAAATGATTGGTCAGGATTTCCGTGATAGAGTAAGCCTCCAACAATCCCCGTTCTACCATCCGGATATACCTGTCGGAAGCCGAATGAGTGCGGTGCTGAGTCATAGTAGAGTTCAATCTCACACGGACAATTCGGGTTTTCCTCCCACTGCTTCAAACGGTCGATACACTTTTGTAGGGTATCGTTCTTGATTTCCTTTGCGTAGGCAACAGCCTTTTCATAACGCTCTTGACATAAAATCTTCATACTCGATATATTTTAGGGTTTATAATAAATCTTCATATACTCCAAAGCTGTAGCAGTCGGCAATGTAAAAGTCCTCACTGCCAATTTCTGCGAGAGACTTCATATCTTCCAGCGTGTCGCAATAGAAGAAAATGTCATCATCCTTTTCGGTATCGGAATCCATTCCGATGGCAATACGCACTTCAACGGTATCGTAGTTATCCTTATAGCGGATAAGGCAATCGGCATAGTGAGGCTCGATGCTTCGCTCTGTAAAGAACTTCAGGCATTGGCGACTTATCTCTTTTCTGACAGCATCGGGTTTCTTCCAATCGGAGTCATCAATAATCTCCAATCCCATACCTTCCACGACTAAACAAGTGCCACCATTGATGTTTGTCATTAGTGTACGCTTGCCTAAATGTTTCTCTCTAATATCGGCCCAATTGGGGATATCCCATCTTTCGTTGGTCCATACTCCGCGATAATCTTTTGGTTTGCGGAGATACTCTGATAATGTCATTCTAATCATATCTATAATGTATTAAAGGTTACTTTATAAGTTGCACATGGTTTTCCAAATGCCGGGAATGGATTAAACTCTCTTCGTGACTCCCAATCTACGGTCATAATGCAGCCACTTGGAAAATTCTTTTCAAGGAACTTTATAATCATTTCCTCTTCATCTGCTTCCAATATGGGATCTTCTTCTATGCCATATTCAAGAGCATAGATAGCCCATGACGGGATATTATCCCATACTGTCGATTGCTTCTTATTGTCAGCCATACTCTTTATCATTAAGTTATACATATTACAGGCGAAGCACTGTATTCTATTTCTTTACCGCCTTGACTGTTCCGTGCAGGATTGTGCAAGGTTGGCGGGAAAAATACCGCAAGCCCCGTAGGGCGAGGATGATTTTTCCACGACACCCACAGGGCTTGACCTTGCTCAATCCGAAAGGCACGGAACAACCTTTGCGGTAAGAAATAGGATACAGATTCTAATCGTTATCCTCTTCGTCCTTCTCGTCTGGCAACAATCGTTTACGCAACTCAGGATCAGCCTTTATACGCTCCATCTCATCTTGAACTATCTGCTCGACTTCGTCTTTGATACGGGAGTAGTTACGTTCTATCTGTTCCTGCATAATGTCGTTGCCGTTCTCGTCCTTGAACTCATTGACGATAGGAATCTTCTTGTATGCCTTTGTCTCGGCACTTACCTTTGCACTATCCACGATGATGCGTGAGTGGAAAATCTTCTGGTCAATCTCCTCGCCGAAGTTATCTGCCACGCTACCCACAAATGTGCCTTGCGAGAGGTTGGAAATCTTCGAGGCAGGTATAAGGAAGTCTAACTGCGTGTTGATAGATGTTGATGTGTCCTGACGGTTGATAGATACCGACTGACGCTGTTGGAGTATTTTGCCAAAACGCTCAGAGAGGTTCTTTGCCGTTTCACCTACCACCTGTCCGCTGAAGATATTACCCACCGTATTTTGGATAACCTTCGCCTCCTTGTCGCCATAGTCACGAGCCAACTGAGAGTAATCCTGAAAACCGAGACAAACCGCAACCTTGTTGCTTCGGGCGGTTGCAATGAGGTTGTCGATACCACGGAAATAGATGGTCGGCAACTCGTCAATGATGATGGAACTCTTCAACTGACCCTTCTTGTTTACCAACTTCACGATACGGCTGTTGTACAGACCTAGAGCCGCAGAGTAGATATTCTGACGGTCGGGATTATTGCCAACGCAGAGTATCTTCGGCTCATTGGGGTTGTTCAAGTCGAGGGTAAAATCATCGCCCGTCATCACCCAATAAAGCTGCGGAGAAATCATTCTCGAAAGCGGGATTTTTGCCGAAGCAATCTGGCCTTGGAGCTGATCTTGGGCTCCACCTTTCCATGCGTCCATAAATGGAGATAGGTAGTTTTCCAACGAAGGATAAGAGGTCAGAATCGTAAAGATATCCGCATACGGTTTGTTCAGGAACTCAATCGTATGTGGGAAGGTACAATACTTACCGTCCTTGTAGATTGTAGGCTCGGCACTCGGCGCCTTGCCGCATTTCTGCGGTAGGTTTCCGAGAGCCTGCCCCCGAACCGTGCTTACATGTCTCCATGTACACGGCTCTCCGTTATAATTCAACTTAGTGTTATACATTGCCATGTATTTTAGCATTACATTCTGGACAGACTGCCAATGTTTTACGGTTCATTTTGAGCATGATGCGTTCCCATTCGTTCTTGCCTGTCAAGTCTTTCAAGGCACGAACATGGTGCATCACCGTTTTGCCATGCGCTCCGCATACCTCGCACTGTTCCGCCTTTAGTCTCTCAACAAGACTTGAGGCTGGCAGAAAATTGGTGTTTGGCATTATGTCGCATTTAGCATCACATTGAGCGTCTTTTCTCTTGAAACCCTCATTATAGAACACACGGCATTTGCATTGCCCTTTTGCATCCGTGTAACTGATTACAAAGTCTTTGTCTTTCGAGTATTTCTTTTTAATCTTCCGTACACTGCTGCTTTGCTTTTTGGCGATGCTTTTGTACATACTGTATTCCATAATATAACCGAACCTTTTGCAAAGAGTAGATACATTGTTCGCTATCGAGTAATAATTGTAGAATCCTCTTATCTCCTTATTGAATTGGGCTACAATATCCTCCGGTTTGCAGTTCATCATATAACTGCGTGCCTTTGGCTTCCAATCCTCCTTGCCATTGGTTTGTATAACCCTCATGGCTTTGTAGTCAATCAACTTGTTCTTGACCACCTCTCTCGGGAGTAGAAGTACAACCTTGCGGTTGAACATTCTTTTGAGCACTCCATTCTTATCTCTCTTGGTGGCTTTGGAGTTGCGTACGGTTATTTCATATCCCAGAAATTTAGCTTTTTCTTGTGCTTGGGTTATAAGCGTTTTCTCTGCCGACAGTTCAAGTTTTAGCTTATCTTTCATGAATTGTGTGATATTCGCTTTGATTTGCCCACATTCTTCATGGCTGCCGACAACCCCAATCAAGAAATCGTCTGCGTATCTGACATATTTCAACCGTCTGTACTCTTCATCCATTTCCATGACACAAGGCATTTGTTGCATCTGTCGGTAATACCCTTTGATTTTATCAATAAGGTCTTTCCGTACCTTTGTATCGGTTTCGGATTTCAGTTTCTTTTCCAGCTTGTTCTTACGGTCTTTAATCCGACGGTAATCCTTATCCAATCTTCTGCTTGCGCCTTTATTGAAAGATTGGGCGTATTCCTCCATGTACTTGTCGAACTTGTCAAGGTAAATATTAGCCAGTATGGGACTAATGATGCCGCCTTGCGGAGTTCCACTGTACGTGTGTCTGTATTTCCAATTTTCAATATACCCAGCGTTCAGAAATTTACGGATGAGCCTTATGAACCTCTCGTCCGCTATGCGTTCTTCGAGTATGCCAATCAGAACGTTATGGTCTATGTTGTCGAAGAAGCCTTTTATGTCCCCCTCTATAAACCATTTTGTTCCGAGAAACGTATCTTGAATTTGGGTTAATGCAGTCTGGCAACTCCTACGTGGTCTGAATCCATGTGAGGTATTTTCAAAACTTCCCTCGTATATGGCTTCCAGTATCATGTGTACCACTTCCTGCACCAACTTGTCTTCAAAAGACGGGATGCCCAACGGGCGTTTCTTTCCGTTCTTCTTAGGGATATAGACCCTTTTGGCTGGGTTGGGTTTGTAACTTTCGTCTCTAAGCTTGGAGATTAGATTTTCTATTCTCTGAATACTCATTTCGTCAACTGTCTTGCCGTCTGTCCCAGCGGTCATATTGCCCTGTTTGGCATAGATTCGCTGGTAGGCGGTATAGAACATCTGTTCATTGAATAGAATACGATACAACCGTTCGAACTTATAGCCCGATACATTGCTGTGTTTCACTAAGTTGTTCAATACATTCTTTGGATTTCTCATAATGTCTCTCACATTTTCCTTTGATTATATTGATTATATAACTGCTTCCCTTCGCCATGTGCAGGGCATTACCCTGCTCGGACTACTACGGAAGCTCCGTTGCCATGCCGAATATTCAAGAACGACTTCTATAGCCTTTCGGCGTTTCGGTTTAGGCAATCCCCATTTAGCGGGTGTAATAACAAGCATGACAGACTGTCGGATGCAACGTTCGTCCGTTAATCTGCTTATTGCAGACGTGTCGCAGTCAGTTCTTTGCCCCATACAACCTAAACACTTGCTGGGGTACATGCGATATGGCGTTGGTAACTGCCTTCCGCCACAGCCCTGGTATGTGCCACTGGATTGTTGTTCAACCAGTTCAGGCTTCATCCTCATGTCCGTCTTTCTGTCTTGCCATTCAGTCGCAGCGTGGCAGTTGGCTGACTTATGGCTTCTCCGACATGCTACACTCCCCCTCGGGTTTCCCTCTGGGATAAGTCGGATGACAGTAGGTCTTATTTTCATAGAACTCTAACCTAATCTATTGCTAAATAGATATTTATTACACTGCCTTATGGGCGCACCTCAGATACCAGATAATCGCAGCCAAAAGAATAATCGGTGACTCAACGAAGAAATCTCCCTGCTTCTGAATCCATGTCTTGTTAAGATTCAACATTATGGTATATGCGGACTCATACGCATCGCTGATATCTACCATAAACTTTGGGTTGATGGGATTACAGCGGTGTGAGCGACGTGGGTCGTCAAAGTTGATGACATAGAAACTCGGCTTCACCTTGTACTTGTCGATATTTTTCAACAGCTCGTTATAGGCAATTACCGACAGGTCATCAAACTTGTAGTCGTAGATGTATGTGGCAAAGCCTTTGGCTATGGTCTGCTTGATGTAGTTATTGACTACCGCATACGACTTACCGCTACCCGGTGTTCCCAATACAATGGTTGCTCGGAACGGATTCACGACATTTATCCAACCGTCCCATTCCTTGCCTTGATAGACAAACTTCGTAGGCAGGTTTACCGAATACTCGTTCTCCATCAGTCGTGTCTCCTGCATGAAGCTCTCGTTGGCCACATTGAAGACATCTTCCATAAGGTTATGCTTGAACATACGGCTAATCCATACTCCCGACATAAGCAGAAGGATATATCCGACAGTCATAGTAACCGTGTAGATTGCCATATTCACGATTGGCGAGAATGGCAGATCGAGCAACCACCAATTCATAAAGAAGAGTACAAGACCTCCGAGGAAGGTCGCATAAATCTTCTGCCAGGTCATCTTCTGATTCTTGACTCCCTTTGTGCCGAGGCACGACAGAGCCAAGAATATGATGGCGAACACCTTTGTCACAAGCAGGTTGCTGAACAGCCCTGCCGTATTCTGAAAGTTGAGCAGTATCTTGTCTACCACTCCGATGTTGATACCCATATCTACGATGGCCTGATAGCAGAACCAATAGATATGTACTACAATAAATATAATGGATATGGCACGCATAAACTCCATGACCTTAGCCAATCCTCTCAAATCATCTTCCTGTTGCATAATAAATTCGTTTTAATGGTTAGTGAAATTGGTTTACGATATGCCGCGTGAACGGCGTTTTTTCTTCTTCTTTTTCTTCTGGTACTGCTTGGCGAGCATATCCTCCTGCGGGTCATTTGCAGGAGCATCGAACGAGAAGATTCCGAAGGCTTGCTCCAATCCCGATTCAAGGTCGGAAGAGGTAAGGCTCTGACTCTCGGAGAATCCTTTCGGCATATCCTCCCAAGGAATGTCGCCCTGCGAATTGAATAGTTTCTCGAAGTTGTTTGCCGAGAACTCCTTGCCCAAGCGTGAGCCGTTATATACCTCGCGGTTGTGGTGGTCGATGAAGGTGACACCGTAGATGCGACCGGCATCGTTCTCTCGGAACACCACATCAATGCCCTTACTGCCAAGCAGACGCACGAACTCCTCGCGGTTACCACGGGAGCCGTGCATAGCCAGAGCCACATCGTTGCGGATTTTGGGTTGCCACCTCTTCGCTCGGAACTCCTGAGCATTGTAGGCGATACGCTTCTCCACACCTTCGTAGCCGAAACGCTTGCCGATAAGCGAGGACTTGATGGGTGTGCAGATAGGCTTGCCGTTGTCATCGGTCATTGTGTAGATGATACCCGAATAGGGCTTGCCGTCGAACTCGCCCTTGACCTGCTTTGCCTCGATGTTGAAGCACGAGAGCATAGCACTGTACTCGCCGAAGGATTGGAAGCGATACGAGGTAAAGACACTTTTGAGAATGTTAGATACCTGCTGCTTTACATCGCTACGGGTGTAGTCCGCTTTCTTGAGATATGGCTCCAACAACTCCCTGCGTTTGTCGGCAATCTGTTTGAGTCCGAACATCTGTTCCAACTCTCGGCACGCCTTCATCGAGCGGTTCCATTCGTAGGCATCGTCTATCTTCTCACCATTCTCGTTCACGCAGGTAGATACAATATGTATATGTCTGCGGTCTATGTCCTCGTGGAGATAGACAATGTAGGGTTGGTTGCCGTAGCTCATCTTCTGCATATAGGCTCTTGCCAAATCCGCAAACTGACTGTCGGTAAGATTGTCGTCCAATGTCGGATTGAGCGATATATGCAGGATAGGCTTCTCGGTGTTGCGGTTGGCTGCGAGATAACTCTCAAAAGCGAACATCGTCTGCCGTACAATCCTGTCAGGGTCGTAGAGAGAATCGGTAATCATGCGGTTGCCTGCTATGATGCGTGCCGTATCCTCGTTTACCTTCTGCTGGTTGTAGATGATGGCTCCGTAGAGTGAAGCACCTCTGTTGATTTTAGCCACCATATCAACCTCCGCTTTTACGGTTCAAGTGCCTCTCCTCAAACTCGCGCGTGAGGGCGATAATCTGTTTGCTCAATACTACCAACTCCAGTGTGGCTTTCTCCAACTTGGCGACAAGGGCGAATGCCCGTTTGTCCCCGAAGTTGGCTTTCACGGCTCGCACCGTCTGGTTGTAGTTGTTGCCGATGGCTTGGAACTGATGGTAAAAATTCGTCAGGCGTATGTAATAATCCATAGCCGCCTTGTCGAGTTTTACCACCTTCATCTCACGGTCAAGAATCATTGCCTTTATAAATCTTGCCTTGTATTTAAGACCAGACTTTGCAAACCGCAATTCAAATTGTCCGTTCTCTTCAGCATTCAGTTTGATGCCGTAACGATAAACAGCGGGATCCTTTTTAGGTCGCCTTCCTGTTACATCTCTTCTTGTTTGTCTCTTGTCATTTGCCATAACTTTACATTTTATTGGTTACTAACTTCCGCTATGGATTCACGACTTTGGAGTGAATCCCTCCCCGAGCCGTCAGGCGAGCGGCAAGTTGTTTTGGGGTTGCCCGAATCGTTTCGGGCTGCCCAAAACACAACTTGCTATGTTCGCTTGAACATGAATTTTCCTTCGTAAAATTGGCTATCGCCGTTCCCCTCAGAGAGAAGCATCCGAAAACTCCGTTCGTCGTGCGTCCATAGACCTTTCTGGTGCAAAGTTAGACAGGCGTATTCTATTGATAAATAGAGAGTTATATGCTATGTGATGACATCTGATGACATGTGTAGTCAGAGGCTTGACAACATTGTGATTATTCCAATTTTTCGCTATTTCTTTGCGGTGTGAATGAGTGCTAAAGTGCCCTCGATAGTGCCATAATGAGCTACAGAAAGAGTGCTTGAACGATGGAGTGAGAGCCTGCTTGAAAGAGTGAGTGCACGACTGCAAAATTGAGCGAATGATGGAGTGAAAGATGGACGGCACGACAGCAATCATGCACGACTGAGCGAATGACAGATTGAGAGACCGAGTGAGTGCAAGAGTGCGAGATGGATAGATTGACCGCCAGCACGAGTGAAGCCCTTCAAGCGTTCTGCCTCTCAGTCAAGAGTGAAGACATTTTTTGTATAACTAAAAATTTTTTGAGACATGAAGAAAAATCCAGTGTTCGTTGCTATGTGCAACCAGAAAGGCGGAGTCGGCAAATCGGCTATGACGATATTGCTCGCCGGGTATTACCACTACCTTAAAGGACTTAATGTGGCTGTTGTAGATTGCGATTATCCGCAGTACAGTTTAATCCGTTTGAAAGAACGAGATATGCGTACCGTGGAGAACAGCGAGTACTTTAAGCAGCAGATGATCAACCAATGGAACCGTATCCAAAAGAAAGCCTATCCCATAGTGGGAGCTGAGGCAGAGAAAGCCCGTGATGCTGCGGACAAGTTAGCCAAGGAGGGCGACTACGATTTGATTATTGTAGATCTTCCGGGTACGGTGAACTCTCGCGGAGTATTCAACACCATTGTAAATATGGATTATGTCATTACTCCGATTGCTCCGGACCGTATCGTTATGCAGAGCAGCCTTGCTTTCTCAACCACGGTCATTGACTACAGCAAGGAGCGAAAAGATGTTCCCGTCAAGGATTTCCTCTTCTTCTGGAACAAGAAGGATGGTCGTGCTTCGACCGAGGTCTTTGACACCTACAATCTTATTATGAAGAAGATGGAATTGACTGTTTTGGATACGGTTGTTCCTCATACCAATCGCTACGACAAGGAGCTGTCGCTATTGACAAAGAACTTTTTCAGATGTACCCTGATGCCACCACCGGCAAAGGCACTCAAAGGCAGCGGATTGGCAGAGTTGGCAGAAGAACTTATTGTGAAACTTAATTTGAAGTAGCTATGGCAAAGAAGAAAATCGAAGTCGATGAGGATATGCTCAAGGAGATTATGGCAGGAGATATCCCCATCTTCGGGAGAGAAAAGCAGAAAGAGAATGCACCACCTCCCGTAGAAACCAAGACGGTCGAGGTCGTGGAAACTCCACCAGAGGAGAAACCGCCTGTCGCAGTGCAGGAGAAGGCAACCGTTAAACCTAAAAAGCGTAAAGAGGATTCCTTCGATTACCGCAAGATGTTTCTGACTGAAGGAACCGTGCAACATAGGCAGCAGACCTATTTGAGTCAGGAAACACATAATGCGGTACGGAGATTTCTCTCGGTTGTGGCCCCGAACATCAATATATCAAGGTATATAGACAACATCGTCAATGCTCATTTGGAGCAATACCGTGATGAGATGGATAACTTACTAACAAACGAAATTAATAACCTTTTAAACAACAAGTAATTATGATACAGTATTCACCTATAATTCTCATTTCAGCAATATCGTTAGGAACGATTATTTGCGTTTATTTATTGGCAAAGGCAGTAAAGGCTACAGTAGTACATGAAATCAAGAAATTCACTATAGATAAAAGGTCTGAGGATGATAAATCTAATGTTGAAGAATTACCACAGATAACAGAATCGGCTGAAGTAAAATCTACTTCAGAAAGCGTTATGGAAAAATATGCAAAGAAAGAGCCGTTACCACTACAGGAATTTATTGATTCTCTTGCTGATAATGCAGGTATTGATACCAAGTGTAATGTCTATAAAAGCAAATTCTTGGATTGCAAGCGTGTTCCTAATAGATCACATGTCTATATTGACAGAGAATGTGCAACCCTAATTAAAAACGTTCTACCTATTATTGCTCCAGATGCTTCTATATCAGGTTTTGTCAGCAATATTGTTGCAGACCACTTGGAAAAATACAAACCTGAGATTATTAAGATGTATAATGATAGAATCTCTAAAATTATGTAGTTATGGAGGCAAAGATATATTTCGCAGTAAAGGTCTTATGTGCCTTATTTGTATTCTATCATCTGTGGGTATTCTTGTTCTGCCGCAAAATTTATGGTTTGTGGGATAAACTGCATAACTGGGCACGCATAGCCCGTGTCAGATTATGGAAGTACCGAAAGAAACGAATGGCTGAAAAAGCCAAACGTGAAAGGCGTAAGAAAATATATGGTAAGGATTTGCCTACGGATAAGCCTAAACCAATCCAAACAGAAACGCCTAAGAAGGTAGAAGAGAGTCCTCCCGTTGATGATGACCCGAATGAAGTAATGGGTAAATCCAACATTATCTACTACGAGGATATTAATGCTGCTCGCACAATACCCACACATTCGTTGGAGTTGAAACAGGTAGAACTTCCTGTTGATAAGGATGTCAACCCCGATGATGTAGAGGATAACTTTGAGCCTCAAAAAGGTTTGACCGAAGAGGACATGCAAGAGTTGATGGAGCCTGAAGGTATTATGCCTGACCCTGATTTTGACACCTCTATGACCTATGAGGAGATGAACAATATGGTAGATGTGTTGAGCTCGGATACACACTCCGATGAGAATGGTCTTCGTGCTGCTCAAACGATATTTCATAAGTTGCCAGGAACAGAACTCCTGCGACTAATTGAAAATGAGCTTGCCGACCAGCAAAAGATTGACAGATTGCTTTTCGATTATTTGGATTCATCAGGCAACCCTCTACCAGAGTCCAAAAGACGAGAGCGAAAAATCAAGGATTTTAATATCAAAAAGTATGTCTAAACCCTAACTCTCCATAATACGCGATTTGGTTTGTTGCTACTATTTTGTTTCTTTTTTCTTTTTCTTCATTGCTGGCACTACGATGTGAATCGTGGTGCCAGCGTTTTTTATGGAGTCCGCTATTTTAATTAACAAGTAAGGCAAGTATCGTAATGCCTCGTGCATTATGATTCTTGCCTTACTATGTTGTTTTAATTATAATTACTCCGCAGTTACTCTTGGAGGCACTTTTCGGAATCGCTCCTGCAACGATTCGAGGAACTTAAGCAAATCTGCAAACTCCAGAGCCTCTCCATAGATAAAGCTGGAACGCATATCGTTATAATCCACCTCATATTTCGGGACAAGTTCTTCACTTGGAACAATCGTGATGGATGCTGGCAGTTCCTTATCATAATCAACATATCCGACATGATAGAATTTCTTTCTGTGCTCCACAATGTCATGGTATAGAGTTGAGTCATTTAATGCCTTATCCATATAATCGGTATGTGATAACTTTTCCAAATCATAGAAATGGCGAGACATACGATATGTTCTTGGCTCTTTCTTTTGGTATTCCTCACAAAGCAAAAATGCCTTCTCTAAGAATGTCCTTGCAGGACTCACGGTCTTGATGGTCTGAACAATATCAGAATCAACATCTTCATCCTTATAGACCTGTTCAACCAATGAAGATATGCGTTTCATTTCGTATGGTTCAGCCATAGAAAGGACACTGATTTCAATCTTCACAGTCGGTATTGCATAGGGAGCATCGCTATTATAGAGTGATGGGTATTGAACAAAAATCACAGATGGGTCTTTGTCGTGATCCACTTTCTTTAGTTCACCATTTTCTTCAACAACTTCATTCTCTGCAAGTACAATCACATCCAAACCTAATTTCGCCAGCTGTTCTTTTAAGTCATCTTTAAATTCACTGAAAAGATAATCTTGAGCTTTTTCTCTGAACTTGTGGATTTGGGTGTTGCTGGTGCAGCTGGCACACGACAAATTCATTTCATTTAAGAAGAAGTCACGACCAAGAGCCAAATCAATATCCTCACTGAAACGGTCTATAATATCCCAACCTTTACTCAAACTTGTACCGCCTTTGAAAAGTAGATACTCGGAAGCTCTTGTGTGGAACAAGGCGTACAATATGGCTGTTACCCACCAATCCTTCTCCGCTGCGGCTTCATCAATATTCTTTGCCTCCACAACGCCCTGTATCATGGCTTTGCGTTCATCTATCGAAAAGTCTATCCATTTACTCATTGTCAGTATTCGCTTTGAGGTTTCTTTTAATAATCTGTCTTACCCATACCGGTGCCAATAATAGATCGTGTTCAATTGTTTCTGTTTCAGGTGTTGCAGATAATAGTTGAGCAACTCTTTTTTCCACGCTCTCTGTTATATTATCCTCTCCAATGCTACGAAGAGCCTGTACCAATTCGGGCATTAGTTTTCCTTTGTATGCAAAATTTCTTGGAACGCCATGTTTTAATGTTACAGTTCTATTGCCCAATTTCAGAGTTCTTGGAGTTCCTGATGTTATGAAACAAGCATTCATTGGGACTTGTGTGGAAAATCCCAATCTATTAGCAGCGGTTTCACCTGTTGGAAATACTATAGCCTTATCTCTCTTGGCAATCTCCGTCACCAGTTCAAAAGCAGAAGGATATACCACTCCAAATCGTGTTTTTTTTGCCTTAACATATACGCCTTTGGCTATTCGTGTAATCAAACCCTCTTTCTCAAATTGAGCAAGGAGTTTGGTTACATATTCCACATCAAATTGATGGAATGTAGACACAAAAAACACCTCGCCATATCTTGCGTAGGTTATCTTTGCCTTAACTTTATGTTCCACAGTCCTTTGCATACGATTTTTAACCTATTTTAAGTCGGAATAAAAGCGTTTTTTTCCGACCACAAAGGTATGAAAATATTGCGAAGTGACAAAAGAATCCATTGTTTATTTCATTATACCTATACTTTTTGCTCTTTAAGCGGGCGAAAACTTCCAAAAATCACAAGTTTTTGCCCGCTTAACCCGACAATATAAGGTTGAAATTTCATCCTTCAAACAAGCCTTCTTGTCCCTCTTCTCACCCCAAAATCCACCCTTCAAAACGCCCCAACTATGACATCTGATGACACGTTATGACGTGTATAGACCGATTTGAAAATCAATGGATTAAGTGCTATATATTCGCAGTCGGAATCACTTTTTGTATAACTAAAAAACATTTCGACGTATGAAGAAAAAAGTATTATTCGCAGCAGCATTTATGCTTGCAACAGTAGGTGCTTACGCACAGGGTAACGGTATCGCAGGTATCACCGAGGCTACCAACATGGTAACATCGTATTTCGATCCCGGTACCAAGTTGATTTACGCAGTGGGAGCCGTAGTCGGTCTTATCGGTGGCGTGAAGGTCTATTCGAAGTTCTCTTCGGGCGACCCCGACACCTCGAAGACCGCAGCCTCTTGGTTCGGTGCCTGTATCTTCCTCATTGTAGCCGCCACCATCTTACGTTCATTCTTCCTCTAATATGGCGGTCTATCAAATCAACAAAGGGATTGGTCGTAGCCCCGAGTTCAAGGGGCTACGCAGCCAATACCTCTTCATCTTCGCCGGTGGTCTGCTCGCTATACTCATAGCCTTTATGGTGCTGTATATGGCAGGCGTGAACCAATGGATATGTATCGCACTCGGAGTCATCTCCGCTTCGGTACTTGTCTGGGCGACCTTCCACCTGAATGCCAAGTATGGCGAGTGGGGCTTGATGAAGATGCAGGCTGCAAAGAACCATCCCCGCTACATCATCAGCCGCAAGCGATTCTTGCGATTGACAATTCCTAACCTCAAAAACAGAAAGTCATGAGAAATGTAATGAAAGCAGCTACCCTCGAAAGCAAGTTCCCGATTCTGTCGGTTGAGCACGACTGCATCATTAGCAAGGATGCCGACATCACGGTCTGCTATCGTGTGGAGCTTCCCGAACTCTTCACCGTCACACAGGCGGAGTATGAGGCGATACACTCGGCATGGGCCAAGGCGGTCAAGGTCTTGCCGAACTATAGTATCGTGCATAAGCAGGACTTCTTCATTGAGGAGAGCTACAACCCGCAGTTGCAGAAGGAAGACCTCAGTTTCCTATCTCGTTCCTTTGAGCGACATTTCAACGAGCGTCCTTACCTGAAGCACTACTGCTACCTGTTCCTCACCAAGACCACCAAGGAGCATAGCCGCACGACCAGCAGCTTCAATGCCCTTACCCGTGGCTTCATCATTCCGAAGGAGATGCAGGACAAGGAGGTGGTAAGCCGATTCCTGGAGTGTTGCGAGCAGTTCGAGCGTATCATCAACGACAGCGGATTCATCACGCTCACCCGTCTTACGGGCGATGAGATTACAGGCACAGAGTCAAGTGCGGGCATCATCGAGAAGTATTTCTCGCTCTCGCAGGAGGACACCACTTGCTTGCAGGACATCACCCTCGGAGCTGGCGAGATGAAGATTGGTGATAACTACCTCTGTCTGCATACGCTCTCCGATCCCGAAGACCTGCCGACAAGCGTGGCTACCGACAGCCGTTACGAGCGTCTCTCGACAGACCGTAGCGATTGCCGCCTCTCGTTTGCCGCACCTATCGGAGTATTGCTCACCTGCAACCACATCGTGAACCAGTACCTCTTCATTGATGACTCTGCGGAGATGCTGCGTAAGTTCGAGCAGACAGCACGCAATATGCACTCGTTATCGCGTTACAGCCGCTCCAACCAGATTAACCGCGAGTGGATTGAGGAGTACCTGAACGAGGCACACAGCCAGGGACTGACGGCTATCCGTGCCCACTGCAATGTCTTCGCGTGGAGCGATGACAGAGAGAAACTTAAGCGTGTGAAGAATGATGTAGGCAGTCAGCTCGCCTTGATGGAGGCCAAGCCCCGACATAATACGGTGGATACACCTACCTTGTTCTGGGCTGCTATCCCCGGCAATGCGGGCGACTTCCCTGCCGAGGAGTCCTTCTACACCTTTATCGAGCAGGCACTATGCCTCTTCATTGAGGAGACCACAGGACAGGATTCACTCTCTCCGTTCGGTATGCGTATGGTGGACCGCTTGACGGGCAAGCCTATCCATCTGGATATTTCGGATTTGCCTATGAAGCGTGGTATCATCACCAACCGCAACAAGTTCATCCTCGGTCCTTCGGGCAGTGGAAAGTCCTTCTTCACCAACCATATGGTAAGACAGTATTACGAGCAGGGTACGCATGTGCTGCTTGTCGATACGGGTAACTCTTATCAGGGGTTGTGCAACCTTATCAATGCCCGTACATGTGGCGAGGACGGTATCTACTTCACCTACGAGGAGAGTGTTCCGATAGCCTTCAATCCTTTCTATGTCGAGGACGGTGTGTTCGACATAGAGAAGAAGGAGTCCATCAAGACACTTATCCTCACGCTGTGGAAAAGGGACGATGAACCACCGACGAGAGCCGAGGAGGTGGCACTCTCCAATGCTGTGAACCTCTTCTTGGAGCGTATTCGTGCAGACAAGAGCATCAAGCCCTCGTTCAACACCTTCTACGAGTTTATCCGTGACGAGTATCAGGATATTCTCAAGGAGAAGCGTACACGCGAGAAGGACTTCGATGTATGGGGATTCCTCAATGTCCTGGAGCCTTACTACAAGGGTGGCGAGTATGATTTCCTCCTGAACTCCGACAAGCAGCTGGACCTCTTGAACAAGCGGTTTATCGTCTTCGAGTTGGATAACATCAAGGACAACAAGGTACTTTTTCCGATAGTGACCATCATCATTATGGAGACCTTCATCAACAAGATGCGTAGGCTGAAGGGCATCCGCAAGATGATACTCTTGGAAGAGGCTTGGAAAGCCATCAGCAAGGAGGGCATGGCCGAGTACCTAAAGTACCTCTTCAAGACCGTGCGTAAGTTCTTCGGTGAGGCAGTTGTGGTAACGCAGGAGGTCGAAGACATCATCTCTTCCTCTATCGTCAAGGGCACCATCATCAACAACAGCGACTGCAAGATTCTTCTCGACCAGCGTAAGTATGTGAACAAGTTCGATGAGATACAGGCTCTTCTCGGACTCACCGACAAGGAACGTGCACAGATTCTCTCCATCAACCTTTCCAATGTTCCCGGCAGGAAGTACAAGGAGGTGTGGATAGGTCTTGGCGGAGCACAGTCGGCAGTCTATGCCACGGAGGTATCTCCCGAAGAGTACTACTGCTATACCACTGAGGAGACCGAGAAGCTGGAGTTGCAGCGGCTCACCGAGAAGTTGGACGGCAACATCGAACTCGCCATCAAGCAGCTTGCCGAGAGCAAGCGAAGCAAGTAACCCTTTTTATCAACCATTAAACATTTGAAGTATGTACAGTAACTTAAAATCAGACGAAAAGAGACGCCAGGAGGTCATCTCGTGCCTCTATTGGTCACTGATGCAGAATTGGAACATTCCGCAATCTATGCAGGATTACTTCGGACTTACGGAAGATTACCGTCTGTATCATCAGTTGGAGGATATGGATCCTGCAATCTATAGGCAGAAAAGAGCTGCGGGAGAGATACCCGATGTGCTTGAGGTGGATGCAAGGCTGACACGAGCCGTGGAGAAGATCTTCGAGAGTATCTGTGAACGACCTCCCGTGCCTTATCTCAATAAACTGAACGAGGAGTTGGAGAAACTGGGGCAGATTGCACATTCCCCCGACAATGTTCACGACACTATCCACATCCGTCCCGATTTCCTTGCCAAATATGGTATTGACAGGAGGGCTTCTTCGGAGGAGTGTTCCGCCAAGGCTGAAAAGGCATATCGGGAACTCGATGCCCGCTTTGTCAGGATGACTGGCAGAAGACCTTATGCAGATGAGCTTTTCAACGGAATGAAGAAGAGGCAGAGCGAGTCTTCCGAGGAGAGACCGTCCCGAAAGCAGCATATCCGACAGAAGCCCAAATCAAGAGGTCGCAAGATGGGACTATGATTTATGATTAAGTATTCACCCTTTAATTCGTAACAGTATGAGATTGAAAATTTTTATGCTCTGTCTGGTGGCTCTCTTTGTCAGCCAGACATCGAGGGCGCAGTGGGTGGTGACAGACCCCGGCAACCTCGCACAAGGCATCATCAATGCCACGAAGAACATCGTGCATACATCCTCTACGGCAAGTACGATGATTCAGAACTTCCAGGAAACAGTAAAGATCTACAAGCAGGGCAAGGAGTACTACGATGCTCTGAAGAAGGTGAAGAACCTTGTCCGCGATGCACGCAAGGTACAGCAAACCATCCTGCTTGTAGGCGACATCACCGACATCTATGTGAACAGCTTTGAACGTATGCTCAACGACCCCTACTTCACGGTGGAGGAACTCAGTGCCATTGCTCTGGGATATACAAAACTGCTCGAAGAGAGTGCCCACCTCTTGAATGACCTTAAATCGGTGGTCAATGAGAACGGGCTCTCGATGAGCGACAAGGACCGTATGGATATCATCGACAAGTGTTATAGCGAGATGCTCCAGTACCGTGGGCTTGTGCAGTACTACACCAACAAGAATATCGGAGTGTCCTACCTCAGAGCGAAGAAGCAGAACGATGTTGACCGTGTGATGTCCCTCTACGGCTCACCAAGTGAACGCTATTGGTAAACCTGTAATCCTACGACTATGGTACTATTAGCAGTAAACTTTGACAATCTGCATCAGATACTCCAGAATCTGTATGTGGATATGATGCCCCTCTGTTCGCAGATGACGGGTGTCGCCAAAGGACTTGCCGGATTGGGTGCTCTCTTCTATGTCGCCTATCGTGTCTGGCAGTCGTTGGCAAGAGCCGAGCCTATAGATGTCTTTCCGCTCCTGCGTCCCTTTGCTCTCGGATTGTGTATCATGTTCTTCCCGACCTTGGTGTTGGGTACACTCAACAGCGTAATGTCGCCCATCGTAACGGGAACGCACAGAATCCTTGAAACGCAGACCTTCGATATGAACGAGTATCGCAGACAGAAGGACAAGCTGGAGTTTGAGGCGATGAAACGCAATCCCGAAACAGCCTACCTTGTGGATAAGGAGTCCTTTGACAACAAGCTCGATGAGCTGGGAGCGTTGGATGCGATTGAGGCTTGCGGAATGTATGTGGACCGTGCGATGTACAATATGAAAAAGGCTGTTCAGAACTTCTTCCGTGAACTGTTGGAACTGATGTTCAATGCCGCAGCCCTTGTCATAGACACGCTGAGAACATTCTTCCTCATCGTCCTCTCGATACTCGGACCCATATCCTTTGCGATAGCCTGTTGGGACGGCTTCCACGCCTCACTCACGCAGTGGTTTGTCCGATATATCAGCATCTATCTATGGCTGCCCGTGAGCGACCTTTTCAGCAGCGTGCTTGTACGCATACAGGTACTGATGCTACAGAAGGACATAGAGCAGTTGTCCGATCCCAACTTCATCCCTGACGGGTCGAATGCGGTCTATATCACCTTCCTCATTATCGGCATCATCGGATACTTCACCATTCCGACAGTGGCCAACTGGATAATCCAGGCAGGCGGCGGTGCAGGTAACTACGGTAGGAACGTAGCCCAGACAGCGAGCCGCACGGGATCGATAGCAGCAGGTGCGACAGGTGCCGCCATCGGCAACATCGCAGGAAGATTACTTAAACGATAACCTATTAAACAGTATTCAAATGGAATTCAAATCACTTAAAAACATTGAGACCGGCTTCAGGCAGATACGCTTCTTCGGCATTGCCTACCTCTTTGTCTGTGCTTCGCTTGTAGGTTTCTCGCTTTGGAAGGCATACAGCTTTGCCGAGGCACAACGACAGAAGATATATGTCCTTGACGAGGGCAAGTCGCTGATGCTGGCTCTATCTCAGGACTTGGAGCAGAACCGTCCTGTGGAGGCAAGGGAGCATGTGAAGCGTTTCCACGAACTCTTCTTCACGCTTGCCCCCGATAAGAGTGCCATCGAGGGTAATATCCAGAGGGCAATGTTCCTCAGCGACCGCTCGGCATACGAGCACTACAGCGACCTTGCGGAGCAGGGATATTACAATCGTATCATCTCGGGCAATGTATCGCAGCGTATCGAGGTGGATAGCATAAACTGCAACTTCAACCACTATCCCTACGAGGTGGTGACATACGCAAGGCTATCCATCATCCGCGAGAAGAGTATCACCGAGCGCAGCCTTGTGACCAAAGGGCGATTGCTCAACTCCACACGCAGCGACAACAATCCTCACGGATTCATCTTCGAGGCGTTCCGTGTGGTGGAGAACAAGGACCTGAGAGTCTATGACAGATAACCCAATTATTCACCATTAACATTTACAGCGATGAAAAAGTACATTCAGAGAATCAAGGATTCAATCAACAAGTCTTGGAACAACAAGACATCTAAGACCAAACGCCTTATCATCTACGGCCTCCTGCTGGCATATTCGGGATTTGCCCTCTATGTGATCTTTTCCCCAACTCCCGATTACGGGTATGAGGAGTATGTCAGAAGTGAGCCGCCTGCCACCAACCTGATTCTCGAGGAGGAGGCAGCTCCTGCCGACAGCCTCTCGGATGAGAAGATAAGGGAGATGGAAGAGTTCTTTAACCAATTTAATTCAGAGAGCTATGAGTAACGATGCAAACGCTCTGAAAAGAAAGGAGCAAATCAAGAAAATTCTTGTGTATGGCGGAATGGTTATGCTATGCCTTGTGTCATTCTACTTCATCTTCAAGCCATCGAAGGAGCAAGTACAGGCAGAGCAGCAGAAGGTGGGCTTCAACGCTGAACTTCCCGATCCGCGAGGTGCAGGCATCGAGGCGGATAAGATTGCTGCCTACGAGTTGGAAGATATGCGTGTCAAGCAGGAGCAGAAGATGCGTACCCTTGAGGACTTCACGGCAATGACCACCGATGACGAGGAGGAAGAGGTGGTCGAGATACCCGAGGAACCGAGATACACAGGTGGCGGTGGCTCGTCCTATCGAAGTGGCAGTAGCAGTCGGAGCAACTCGTTCTCTACATCCACTTCTGCCTACAACGATATCAACGCCACGCTCGGCAGTTTCTACGAGCAGCCGCGTGAGGATCCCGAAAAGGAGGCTCTGAAAGCGGAGCTTGAAGAGTTGAAGCAGTCGATGGCACAACAACAGAACAGCCAACCGACATATGCCGACCAGGTAGCACTCTTGGAGAAGTCATACGAGCTTGCAGCGAAGTATATGCCCGGCAATACAGCCGCTACTTCCGAGGGCGCAGCCGAGGAGGTGGAGACTACCACACGAAGCGGCAAGGCGAAGGCACAGCCCGTAGGTCATGTAACGACTCCCGTAGTATCGGCATTGGCTCAGCCTGTGAGCGACTCGGTGATGATAGCACGCTTGTCGCAATCCGTAGGCGGTGGCTTTCACACTGCGGTAGGAGAAGCACCACAGCAGACAGCACGGAATACCATCAAGGCGTGTGTGCATGGCGACCAGACCATAACGAGCGGTCAGAGTGTGCGGCTCAGACTCTTGGAGGCGATGCGTGTCGGAAAGTATGTACTGCCACGAAACACCCTCATCACGGGTGAAGGCAGCATCAAAGGTGAAAGGCTCGACATCGAGATTCTTCAGGTGGAGCATAACGGAACGATCATTCCCGTAGAACTTACCGTCCACGACAATGACGGACAGGCGGGAATCTTCATACCCGGCTCCATGGAGGCAAGTGCGGCAAAGGAGATGGCGGCAAATCTGGGGCAGAACCTCGGAACGAGCATATCCATCACCAACCAGTCTGCCGGAGACCAACTGCTATCCGAAGTAGGTCGCGGTGCCATACAGGGCGTGTCGCAGTATATCTCCAAGAAGATGCGTGAAGAGAAGGTACACCTCAAATCAGGATATACCCTGATGCTTTATCAAAACAATCAATAACCTATTAAAACATTAAAGACATGAAAAAGATTTTTGTAATGCTTGCCCTCACGATGGGCGTTGTAAGTGCCAATGCACAGTCGGTTGATTCAACAGCAGTAACTAACACAGTAGCCGGTGATGTTATCCTCACTACAGACATCTATCCGCAGCAGGAGGATGGCGACATCTATCACGGTCTGACAAAGAAGCTGACCTTTGACCGTATGATACCTCCTTACGGCTTGGAGGTGACATATGACAAGACCACTCACATCATCTTCCCTGCGGCAGTACGCTATGTCGATCTCGGCTCGCCTAACCTTATTGCAGGTAAGGCCGATGGCTCGGAGAATGTGATTCGTGTGAAGGCTACGGTAAAGAACTTCCGCGATGAGACCAATATGTCGGTGATTACCGAGAGTGGCAGTTTCTACACCTTCAATGTGAAGTACTCGGATGAGCCTCTGCTCCTGAATATCGAGATGAAGGACTTTATTCACGATGGCAGTGAGGTAAACCGTCCTAATAATGCTCTCGACATCTATTTGCAGGAGCTTGGCAGTGAGTCGCCTAAGTTGGTACACCTTATCAGCAAGGCTATCCACAAGGACAACAAACGCCACATCAAGCACATCGGCAGCAAGGCGTTCGGCATCCAGTATCTGTTGCGTGGACTCTACACCCACAATGGCTTGCTCTACTTCCATACGCAGGTGAAGAACACATCGAATGTACCATACGAGGTGGACTTTGTGACTTTCAATATTGTGGATAAGCAGGTGATGAAGCGTACAGCCATTCAGGAACAGGTCATCTTCCCACTGCGTGCATACGATTATGCCACAACCGTTGCGGGCAACAAGGACGAGCGTACCGTATTTGTTTTCGATAAGTTCACCATCCCTGCCGACAAGGTGCTTGTGGTGGAGATGCATGAGAAGAGCGGTGGCAGACACCAGACCTTCACCGTGGAGAGTGAGGACATCGTGAGAGCAAAGGTAATCAACGAACTTAAAGTGAAGTAATCATGAAGAAGTATCTGTTTCTACTTGTTGCAGTCGTATCGCTTGCCCTTTCATCAGGGCAGGCATACGCCCAGCGTTATCTCCCGAAGATGAAGGGTGTGGAACTCAGAGGTGGCTTTGTCAACGGCTCGAAATCTCCGCTTAACTACTACACGGGAATAGCGATGTCGGGATATACCAAGAAGGCTAACCGCTGGGTGGTGGGTGCAGAATATCTGCTCAAGAACTACGACTATCGTGGTACATCCATTCCGCGAGCCCAGTTCACTGCCGAGGGCGGTTACTACCTGAAGTTCCTGTCCGATCCTACAAAGACCTTCTTCCTCTCCATCGGTGGCTCTGCATTGGCAGGCTACGAAACGGTGAATTGGGGTGATAGACTACTACACGACGGCTCTACGCTGCTTGCCAAGGATGCTTTCATCTATGGCGGTGCCATTACCCTTGAATTGGAGAGTTATATAACAGACCGTATAGTCCTACTTGCCAATGTGCGTGAGCGTGTTCTTTGGGGAGGCTCACTCGGTAAGTTCAGCACTCAGTTCGGTTTAGGTATCAAGTTTATTATCAATTAAAATTAAAAGCGTTATGAAAAAGTTATTTTCCTATATGATGGTTTGCGGTGCCATGATGACCGCAGTATTGGGCTTCACATCTTGCGAGGATGACCTCGATGTTCAGCAAGCCTATCCTTTTACAGTTGAGACAATGCCTGTACCCAAGCGATTGGTACAGGGCGAGACAGCGGAGATACGCTGCGAGATTGTGCGTGAGGGGTATTTCTCCGATACTCGCTACACGATTCGTTACTTCCAGCCCGATGGCGAGGGTACATTGAGAATGGATGACGGTATGGTGTTATTACCGAATGACCGCTATCCGCTTGACAGAGATGTGTTCCGTCTGTACTATACTTCGGAGTGTGAAGATCAGCAGACGATAGATGTATATTTCGAGGACAATCACGATCAGCTCCATCAGCTTACATTCACTTTCAATAACGAGGTAAAGGAGGAAGAGGATACCACAGAGGGTAACACGATTACTCCCATAGGAACTATCGTCTCTCCAATCAACATCAATCCTTAACCAACGGTGGCAGGCACTCGCTTGTCGGGTGTCTGCCGCCATAACCAATCACTAAAAGAGAATCTATGAGAATAAAGTTGATGATTATTTGTCTGACATTGCTTTGCGGATATGCCAAGGCACAGACACGAGGCGGCGACTCTTCGCCACCGCTGCCAAAGGAGATTTCAGCGGAACTGTTCGATAAGGCGGTAGCACTCATCAAGGAGTTTGAGGGGTGGCATTCGGCAAAACACTATCCATACATCGGTTATGGGCATAAACTGCTCCCACACGAAAACCTGACAGCCGATATTACCGAAGCACAGGCCGATTCGTTGCTCAGAGCCGACCTATTGGAGCGATACAAATATTTCCGACGATATGGGAAAGATGCTCTGCTATTATCCGAAATTTCGGATAACAAAAGTTATCCAAACCAAAATATTATCCCAACTTGACTTTTTACTATATTGAATATCAGTAAATTGTTATATTTTGGTAGCAGATAATAAAGAGTGATTGTTCCATTATTCAAGAACAGTCACTCATTTATTACTAAGTATTATCTCAATCCAAGAACTGTTGCTAATGAATCTTTATTTCTGATTTTCTTATATTTCTTTTCAACGCCTAAAGTCAGATTGTCTTCCATAGAGCATAAAGCTTGTATCATTTGTTCTGATGAAACTCCTACGTATTTCATTGTCGTTTCAATGCTCTCATGCCCCAATAGTTTTTGTATCTGCGCCAAGTTTACACCGTCTTCCAACCAATGGGTAGCCCGTGCATGCCGAAAACTATGGCAATGAAAATCTACAGGAATTTCAAGTAGCCCCTGAGACGCAATCCTAACATACATTTTCAACCGCTTGCTAATCGCTTCTGAAGTGATTTTTTTGTTTGCATGGCCATATATGGGGAAAAATACAAAATCAGAAGGTAACGGATTTGCCGGATGGAACAACTTCACATAATGTCTCAGTATTCTTACCATGCTGTTCAACAAATAAATGGTACGTTGTTTATTCCCTTTACCCAAAACAAGAATGTAACCTTTCGTTTCATCCAGGTGCAGTGCCGACAGCCTCAATGATAATATTTCATCTATTCTTGTTCCGGTACTATATAGAAGATTGAACAAGGCAAAATCCCTCTTACCTATCAATGTACGTGTATTGATGCTTGCAAAAATCCGTTTGATTGTATCTTTTGTGATTACTTCCACTTGTTTTTTAGGTTGCTGCATTCTTTTTATTTCAGCGGCATCACAATCATATTTTATGAATTGGATTTTCTTGTGCGCAAGGAAACGGAGGAAATTTTTCAATATGGAGAGGCGATGATTGCATGTTTGCGGGCTGCATTTTCTTACTTCTTTCAGCCACGCAATCCATTCTTCAATCCAGTCCTTACGGAAGCATTCCCCACAAAGGGTATTTGATGTGACTCCTTTTGAGGATTCAAGGAAGTCTATATAGATTCCCATTCCCTCTCCGTATGATTTTAAAGCGTTATGGCTCAGATTCCTTATACACGGAAGATAGACCGTATGCCACTCATGGATGGCATCGGCGATAATTGAATGTTCTGCTTTAGTCTTCATATTCAAAATAGTCGTTTAAATCAGGCAAAAGTTCTTCATACCCACATCCTGTCAGATTTTCCAACTGGTGTGCAAACAGCGGTACAAGCCTGTAATAATATAATGTGTTTTGAATGTAACGGTGTCCCATGGAACGGCTGAGATATAAGAGTTTGTCCATCCATTCAATGCCGCAGTGATCCCAACCGTTTATGTTCACGACCGCATAGTGACTGCGAAAATCATATGCTCTTGCGTGTGCCGTACTGACTTTCTTCCATACTTTCTTAAAACTTGCCGTTACCCATTCTCCGGAATATGGTTTGTCATACTCGTTAGGAAAGAATGTCTTTCTTCCGGGCATGAGATTTTCCATTTTGACATTATACATCTGCAATAGCGACCACATGGATTCGTGCAAGGCAACCCGATGTTCATCTATGCTCTTTGTGTATCTTATATTTATAACACCGGATTGCAAGTCTACGTCTTCTACTCTGAGCAGACGGGCTTCTGTTGTACGCATCCCTGTACTGTACAAAAGTCGGAAAAAGACCGGAACTTCCACTTTCATAAGCGCAGCCCTCATGTCACGGCAATTTATTGGAGGTTCGAGATTGTCCGCTTCATTAAAGAATCTTGCAAGCTCTTCTGGAGTAAACGGATGTGGTTCGAATGATGTGACATTGACTCTTGGAATGGTGGATGGAAGAGGAATATTTACAAAACCACGGCTATTCGCATATTTCAGAAATCCTCTGACACCTACAATTCTGTTATTGCATGACTTTGCGGATTCCGTTTTTTTCTTCTTGCAATAATCAAGGACAATTTCTTCTGTAAGAACTTCGGCTGACGGATAATTTTGAGCGCAGAAGTCATTGAAACGGCGAATCTTGTCCATTGTCCGCCTACTGAATTTCCCAGAAGCTCTTTTGTAAAGTTCATATTTCTTGACTATATGGGATATTGCGGAATAAGAGTATGGCTGTTCTGAAACAGGAATACGCTTTGGCTTAGGTGTGTATTTTATATCCGGAGGATATGATGGCAATTTGAACGGTGCCCCATATTTCGACCGGATATAACGGATGAAGCGCCTCAAAATAATGCATCTGTTACGGTTTGTATAATAGCTTTCCTTATCTGTCCTTGATGCCCATCCGGAGATAATATCATCCGACAGCACTCCGCCATGATTCATACAGTACTTGGCGAAAGAGTTCAGGTATATGCGGGTTATATAGTCACATTTTCCGATACCGGAGATGAAATTGACATATTCAGACATCAAATCTGCAAATTGGGGTAGATGTGAATCTGTTTTCATTCGAACAACTCCTTTCTTATTGGATAACATTCAATATTGATTCCGCATTCTCTCAGATGAGGGATGTCAGCATCTATATATGGGACTATAGATGAAGAACAGATATGTCCTAAAATATGGCTGATGACCCTAATCTCGGTACCTTTACCAAGTAATTTAGAGGCGAGGTTGTGCCGAAATACGCTGACTCCACGCCCGGATTCACCTTTTCTAAGGTTTAGTTTCTCAAAGACTGTATTGACAATGGTGCCGATACTTTTGTTCTCCAACCTTTCTGTCGTATTCTTCTTGTTGGGAAACAGATACACGGATCCGGCCTCATTGTCCCGTTCATTCCGTATGTAATCAAACAATGAGTTTCCAACATGGGGAAGAAGGGGCAACACTATCGGATTACCAGTCTTTTCCTGGACGAAGCTGACTCGTTCCTTCTTCCAATCTATGTCTGTCAATTTCAAGTTGGCAATGTCACATCCTCTTATGCCAGTATATAAAGCCAATGAAACTATAGCTTTTTCCCTGAAAGTCAAAATATTGTTAGAGTCTGACAAAGCATTTTTTATCACATTGATTTCATCATCCTTAAGATAGTTGAAGTTTTCCCTTTCATATTTCAAATCAGGGAAATAACCTAATACTTTTTTCATGTCGTATAAATCCCCCAACTCTTTAAGGGCTGACGCTATGTGACCGCAATATGTCCTTGAACGCTTTTGCTGTTCTTCTTTAAGGAAAAAGGACAAAACATGTTCTTCTTTGATTTCATCCAATGAAGAGACGTGGAACTTTTGCATCTCAAAAAGGAACATTGTAACGGCATCGGTTTCCATTTTTACTGTGGACTTCTTTTTATGTTCTGCGGCACGCTTCCGATAAATGTCTATAACTTTCCGAAAACTGGGGTTAAGCATATTATACCTGGAAGGATAGCATAACGGAACAAAGGACTTCTTGTCCGGGTAGTGCCCAAATTCATCATATGCTTGGATAGTACGTAAATGCATCATCCTAAGATCCAATGTCGCTTTTGTATATCCCCTTGTACGGATAAACTTTTCTGCAAACTGTTCATACGAATGAAAACATCCTTCATGTTCAAAAAGAAGTCTTAAAACAAATTTTACTCCTTTGATGTACTGAATGTCATAACCACGGGAAACGAGGTTGTCCAGTAACTTCTTCTGGCTTAATTTTAACTGTGCTATATTCATATTCTTCCTATTGGCTTTAGTGCCATTAGCAAAGATATAGGAATGTATTATCCAAACCTATTCATCCTATAACAGAATGATTTACAGAATAAAAAACTATATTTTTAGGATAATGCTGGGGTTTGGATAACTGCTACTAACAGTGTTGGCTTACAATGTCGGTCACAGCAGATTGCTTGGCTATGGCAAACGCCCGAAGAGTAACCTTATCAAGAAAATCGAGTCCGGCGACAGGGATATTTACGAAGAGTATATCTCGTACCGTTGCTACAAGGGCAAGCCTATCCCCAGCATCGAACGCCGCAGAAAAAGAGAGTTTCAATTGCTGTATATACCTTAAACGTAAATGGCGGCTGCTTGGTTGAGTAGTCGCCATTGGTATTATTATTTATTCAGTCTTGAGGCTTATTGTATTGAATATGGTTTATTCCATAAGTTCATTAATAATTTCTCTTATTTCTTGTGTCCCGGGTTTTGATGCATTGGTGTCTACTAGCTTACCGAATTTATCATATAGTAAATATTGTGGAATATGTCTATTATCAATCTCCTTGAGAAACACTGCTTCTTTCGGATTTAACACAATATAGTTTATATCATCGTATGTTGAAGTGTGATATTGCTCAACTGCACGTTTCCAAGCCTCTTCATTATCGTTTACGGCGAGATAAATGAATACAACATTTTTATTCTTATATGTTTTACGTAACTTTTCAGCATCTGGCATTGTTGCCCGACAAGGGGCACACCATGAAGCCCATAGATCTACATAAATTACCTTGCCAATATGCTCTTTTAGTAGTTTGTCAAATGTTGTAGTATTACCTTCTAAATCAGCAATAATCATACTTCCCGCTTGAGTATCTGCGACAATATGTTTCTTTTGGGGGGCAAATGTGTTGCCTGTTAGTTGTTCATAGGCCTCATTAAGAGCATCTACAATACTTGATGAAAAGGCTGACCCATTTTCTTTATTGATTCTTAGCATGTAGTCAACTACTGACAGCCGAGCCTTTGGTGTGATGGTAGAATCTTGGCTAAATACTAGAATTTCTGAAGGATTTTTTGATATCAAGAGTCCCTTGATTGCGCTATGTGATGATGGGTAAAACAAGAGTGAATCAGAGAGTAGAATTTGCTCAACACAATGCCTGTCTGCTCCTTTTCGATAGAAATCAGCATATAGACTAGAAATCTTACCACACGACTCCAATGAATCAATATATCTTGTTTGAGCTATTTGGTATTCAGATAAGATTACTTGTAAAGAATCTATATTGGGACAAATATTGCGGTATCTATTTAGCATTTGTTGCTTACTCTTGTCAGATCTATATTGGGGATTATTGAGAGCAAACCACATTGCGCCGTAAAGTCGTGATGTGCATAAAGTCTTAATACTATATCCCGTCTGCTTATGAATTAATCGCGAGTCATGTTCAGGTATGGTGTAAAGCCAAGTTCTTTCTTCAGATTGAAGACTCTGGAGCTGTGGTCTAAGATTATCAGTATAAGTGAACAAAATTGTATCACCCGCTTCTATTAGGTAGTAGTTATCCTCAATGGATTGGTTGCGATGCATTACTTCGGCATAACCATAGTGTGATGGGATGATGAGGGTGTCACATCCATGCATTTTAGGTAAATAGTATTGCAGTTCACCTTGCTCATTTACAAAATTAAATATCGTTGATGGTAGCGTCGTTGAATGTCCGATGCCTCTATTTGTTGTTTCGTGTTTGGGCGTATTTTGGAATATAACAACGATATTTGAATTCACCTCTTGGGGAGAACTTGGGTGATTACACGAACATAAAAATAATGTAATGATAATAAAGTGTATAAAAGAGATTATTTTCATATTAATTCATTGCCAAATAAATATTATATATTGATTCATATAACTTCGCTTTAATTTTTCTGCAAAGTTAATGGAATTCTCCCAAATACGCCTTTACACAGCCGTAAAAGTACGTTTTTGCGATATACAGTAATGGCGACCACTCGTAATAAGCGGTCGCCATTGTTAGATTCATATTAGTTTATTGTAGTTTTGACTTGCGAAGCATTAAATCCTATAGTTTTGAGTACAACCGTTCCACTTCTGTCTATAACAAAACATGTCGGAGTGGACTGTACACCATACTTTATCTTAAATGGGGAATAATCAGACATTAATTCAGATATAAATATATAGTCATCGGAATATTGATTGCGAAATTCTTTGAGTTCATCAAGTGTACTAACAGAATAATAGACAATTATTGCCAAGTTCTAATGCTTCTATCTCCTGCCATTCATAGAGGCTATTATATGCCATACATCCGATAAGAATGGAGATAAGTATATATCCCAACCGTATTGCCTTATAGAAATTTCCTGACCGCTCCATTATTTTAATGACATTGATTTTTGGAACATGAATAAAAGTTTATCTTTTTCGTTCATGCGGATATTATCAGAATAACCGTCTTTTGTTATTTGATACCCACATGGCTTAACCATAAAAATGCCTAAGCCCTTAGTGTACGAACTTACTTCTGAGGCATAGTCTTTACTTGTATTTAATGGAACTTTCCCTTTAATATGACACCACTCATTATTACAACTGATGTCTTCAATCTCAGACATCAGTTTTTGCAAATCTGTAATAGCTTTGGAACTCGCTACTTGGGGTATCTGCAACTCAAAACAGAGCATCGGTTCGAGAATGTCCACACCTGACTGTTGCAAAGCCAGCCTGAAGACATAAGGGGTCAGCTGTCTGAAATCAGCAGGTGTACTTACCGGGCTATAATACTCGGCTTGAGTAAAAGTTACTTTCAGATCTGTCACTTCCCATCCATGTAAACCAGATTGGCAAGACATACGAATCCCTTCAAAAACGGCATTTTGAAAAGAATGGTTCAGATAACCATAGGAGATGTCACTTTCGATTTGCAACCCTGCCCCTAACGGTAAGGGTTCAAGAGTCAGCCCTATTGTGGCCCAGTAAGGGTTGGGTGGTACTTCGATCTGAATAATCTTATTGACCTTTTTTATAGGTCGTTCTTTGTAGATAGTCTTGATCTCATCAAAATGGACCTTTACGGAAAATCGTTCTTCCAGCAATGTCTGTATGATTTCCTTTTGGGTCAAACCATATAACGAGATTTCCAATTCATCACTATATGAGTTTATGGAAAAGGACAAAGACGGGTCTTCAATCCACAATGTATTCAGAGCGGATATCACCTTGCTTCTCTCTTCGGGCTTATTTGGCCGGACGGAGGATTTGAGAGCGGGATGCTGATGAGATAATCCTTGAATCAAACAAGGTTTAGCACCTAAATAATCTCCGATTCGAAAATCTTCTATATCTTCTACAATCGCGATATCATTGGCACCCACTTCATCAACATTTATCTCTCTGCCCTGATAAATAGTCTTTAGATTTTTAATCTTGATGAATTTTTCCGAATCGTTGATTCTTACAACGTCTCGAAGTCTCAGACTTCCGTCAATTATTTTAAGAAAACTTCTTTTATGCCCTTTGGGGTCATGCTCTATCTTATAGAGATAAGCTGAAAGTCTGTTTGAGACTGATGCCGGAGGAAGTATAAAAGAAGAAATGGCGTCCAACAACTCATTGATACCGATATTGAACATTGCTGATCCATGTAGCACCGGATAGACTTTGGCTTTTGCCACAAGAGCGATTATCGTATTCCAATAATCAGCCGGTGAAATTTCGCTATCCGCCAAATATCGTTCTAATATATCGTCGTCATGGTTGCATACAAATTCTTTGTATTCTTCCTTTATATATGTTTGGGAGCAAACCGGATAAACCGATCCATCGACAACAGTTTGCATAAACAGGACATCTTGCGACAGATTTGTTTTTATATCCATATACAAACGCTCCAAATTCACACCGGCACGGTCAATCTTATTGATAAATATAATTGTCGGGATTTGCAGCTTTTGTAAAGTACTGAACAGCAACTTTGTCTGCGCTTGTATGCCTTCCTTTGCGGATAAGATGAGGACTGCTCCATCAAGCATTTTGAATGTCCGCTCCACTTCCGCAATAAAATCCATGTGTCCCGGAGTGTCAATGATATTGCATTTCACTCCATTCCAGATAATAGATGTCGTAGAAGCCCGGACAGTAATTCCTCTACGTTTCTCTATATCCATAGAGTCCGTTATGGTGTCACCATTATCCACACGGCCGCACTTTTCCGTTGCTCCACTGGCAAACAGCAGATTCTCGGTTACGGAAGTTTTTCCTGCATCAATGTGAGCAAGAATTCCTAAATTTATAATATTCATTTGGATTAAGCAATAATATACTACAGTAGATGCATTGTCGAAACGCACCTTTTAATACCTCCTCGTAGCATATGAGAACTACAGGATTACTAACTCGTATTAATATGTATATTATTACTGCCGCATAACGATTACAAAATTACACAAAAAAATATATCTAACAAAAGTGGGAGGATTTTTTAACTTTTTACCATAGACATTTTATTAGGGAAGCGTAGGTTCAACTGGCAAGTACAAATAAGTAGAAATGTTTGAACAACACCGTTTTAGGAAGTTGAAAAATCAAGTTTCTCTCTCGGTATAGCGTTTATTTTGGCCAATATCTTCTTTAGTTTAGCATTTGTGTATTTCCCATTCGTGTTCTATTTAGCTCCTTATTATGAGTATGTAGCAAGTTACTTATCAAATTCAGCCTCTTTGAGGGTCAAATATGGTTTTGCAAATGGTGACTGACAAGACATAAACAAGGTCAGCAGGAATTTTTTACATAAATGGACATGAATGTATATAACCTAAAATAAGAATAAATTTTAATAAGGGCTGCCCAAAAAGAAAAAAATGCAGTTGCCATCCTATAGATACTTGCAGAAAGGATAAAATTTACTTTTAGACCTTTTGGGATAGCCCTTATTAATACTTCAGATAAAATTCCTTAGGTTATATTTTCAATCCTTTGGACCGGGTTTCCTCCTTGGCATACAGTCCCGGACGCCCGATTATGACATGGTTGGCAACGATACTATCCGCCGGACTGCGTATCTGCGGCGGTGCATTTTCGGGATATTGCGCCTGCCTGTTCCTCACATCTTCCGCTTCCGGCTTGAGCTGTTGCCCTTCATTCTCCTTTTCTGCGACTTCGGGCGTGGGTGGCGCAAGCTCCAGCTGAATTTTTCGGTCAAGGGCGGCAAGTTCGGACTTCAACTGCTTCAGCTCGTCCTCCTTCTTCCACACCTTACCCGCTATCTCCTGTAACTGCGGTATCTCCATCTCCAGCACCTCGTTCTTCGCCTTGTACTGGTCGATGATGGAGGGTATCCTCTCCATCGCGTTGAGGAAGTTGCGGGCGGCGGCCAACGGGTCAGCCATCGCCAGATGCCCGTTGTTGTAGGTGTACTTGTAGTTCCCCTCGACCACGAAGCGG
>ERZ857998.27-NODE-27-length-207849-cov-11.307636_pt1 | contig 207849 bp, 165 predicted proteins | sample MGYA00519954_ERZ857998 | MGnify/ENA primary metagenome ERZ857998 (study PRJEB31778, sample SAMEA3449424) | human gut metagenome | biome: human gut; feature: human-associated habitat; material: faeces | place: United Kingdom | collected 2010/2012 ...
ATGCGGTTGCATCTGCATCGAGGAGCATCTGGTAACCGGAACCGTCGCCGAATACGTCACCAACGGTGAGGGTGATGGTAGCGGTGGTTGCGTTGGGATCACGATACCTTGCTTTTACAGTGATATCGGAGTAAACGGGTGCGCCGTTGTAGTCCCAACCGGTGAACTCGTAGCCCTCGTGTGCGGGAGCTGCGGGGAAGTCGGCTTCGTCAAGGACGGTGCCTGCTTCAACGATGTAGCCGCCGGGGATGGTCTCGTTGGTGAGGCCGTCAACGAAGGTTACATTATATTCGGGAACTTCGATGGGAGCAACGGGCATGTTGTTCTTGGTGTAAAGAACGGTTACTTCTGCTCCGGTGCCGATGGTGCCGCAAAGGGTTGCTGCGCCGGTTGCGGGATCGATAAAGAAGAGCTGACCCTTGTCGTTATCAACATTGGAGTACTGCGCCCAGAACATCTGATTGGTGTTGTGATCCCAAACAGTGGACTGAACGTACTCAAGACCGTGGCCTGTTCTGCCGATCGCGGTGCAGTTGCCGTTGGTCAGGTTGATGGAGTAGAGAATAGCATTGGTTGCTTCGTAGCTGAGACCGTATGCATTGCCGCTGCCGTCGATTGCAAGGGTCATGATGGTGTCAGAACTTCCATTGAGAGCAGCAACTTCGGTAAGGGTACCGGTTGCAAGGTTTACGGTGTAGATGGAACGACCGTCTGCATCGTTTACTGCGATAGCGTACATTTCGCCTTCTGCATGGTTGTATGCCATAGCAACAACAATGCGGCCTGCGCTGGTGCCGGGGTATGCAACCTGGTGGGTGTCAGCGTTCATGATGTAGAAGCGGGTGTCGTAATTGGCGCTGTCATACATGAAGCCGTATACATTGCCGCCTGCGAATGCGCCGCCGAAGGTGTGGCCCATTGTGCCGAAGTTTTCGATAACGCTGGGATCATAGTCAGCGAAACCGCCCCAGATGCCGGAGGTGCCTTCGGGATCGACTGCGATGTAGCCTTCAAGGTTTACAGTGGGCAGAGCCTCGGTTACGGTAACGGTTGCGGAACCGGAAACGGTGGGATCTGCAACGGAGGTTACGGTAACGGTGGTGGTGCCTTGCGCAACGCCGACAATAACGCCGTTTTCGTTAACGGTTGCGATTGCGGTGTTTGCGGTGCTGAAGGTAACGTTCTTGTTGAAAGCTTCTGCGGGAAGAACGGTGTAGGAAACAGTTGCCCTGCGGCCTGCGGGAACGGAAACTGCTTCAACATTGATTGCGTTGGGGGTTACGGGTGCGCCGACGTATACATTGTCAACGGTTGCGTAGTCGCCTTCCTTATCAACGCTGCCGTCCTTCTGATAGGACCAAGCAACGGTGTGCTCACCTGCGGTGAGTTCGACTGCATAGGTGGTCCAGGTTTCAACGCGGCTCCACTTCATGACTTCGGTGCCGTCAACGGTGAGCTGGAGACCATCCCAAACATAGTCGCTCGAACCTTCGCCGAAAGACATAAAGTCGAACCGGAGGATGTCACCTGCTGCCGCGGTAACCGTGGTGGAAACCGTGGAGGTGGAGCTTGCGACGTTGACGTTGGTGCTCTTTGCAGCATCGCCGTCTACGATCCAAGGATGGTCGCCTTCAGAAGTGAAGGTGAGGGTTCCGCCTGCAACGTTGAGAGCCTCATTGAGGTTCGCAGCGTCTGCGGGTGCTGCAGCGGTACCGGTCTTGGGCGCGGTGCCAAGACGCGGATCGTTCGCCGCAGGGGTCTCTGCCATGACAGGAACGGTAACCAGAGAGAGTACCATCATGACTGCCATAAGCATTGCGAGGAATTTCTTCATGCGTGAATCTCCTTCCAAAGAATTATAAGTCTAATATCCTCTGCGGATCCCGCTTCGGATAATAGCTTTGAAGCAATGACCGATTCGAGTGAGCTGCGAACGCCGAATTGTGCCGTTGTTCCGCACATACTCTATGGTCGATTAATATTATATCAAATCTTCCGCAAACATGCAAACAATTTTTTGCATTATTTTGATTTATTTTTGACACAATCTATTGCCGCATATTCCTTTTAATTCAAAGTGTTTCCTGTATTACCTGTGTTAATTTTTCTCAATATCGCGAAAAAAAACGGAGAATTTTAAAAAATTATTTAAAATTTTACGCAGACTGTTTGGGCGTTCTTTTTCGTTTGAGAGTGCGGTAATACTATTCGATTTTAAATTCTTAGCAGAGCTGATTGCAAGCGCTCCGCATCACATGCTCCGCCGGATTCACACGCTCCGCCGCACCGAAAACACACCGATATACGGCTTATACGGTTGACATTTACCGCCCGCAATTGTAAAATTAACATGCGTTCGGCGGCAATGCCCGCTTTACCGCCATGCATCCGAAAAGCCGAATCAAATGCGGTTCAACTTTGCAGATTTGCTCAGCTTTTCGGTTCAGAAACTTTTTGGAGACAAAACTATGCGCTTTATTCCGCTTTTCAGCGGTTCATCGGGAAATTGTTCCGTTATTCAAACGGAGAAGGCAACCCTGCTTGTTGATGCGGGGCTGACCGGCAAAGCCGTTTGCGGAGCGTTGGCTTCCGCGGGCATCAATCCCGCCTCTATTGACGGCATTCTTGTTACACACGACCATATTGACCACACCCGCGCCGTCGGAATACTTTCACGCAAGTACGATATGCCCGTTTATGCCAATGCCGGCACATGGGAGGCAATGAATCCCATCGTGAAGCAGGTGGATTTCAGGAACGTGCGTGTTTTTCGCACAGATGAAGATTTCTATATCGGAGACATCAATATTCTTCCTTTCAAAACGCCGCATGACGCAAAGGAGTCCGTCGGCTTCATATTCATCAGCCGCGGAAGCAAGCTTGCGTACATGACCGATATCGGCTGCGTTCACGAATCCATGCTGAATCAGGCCGCGGGAGCACAGCTTGTTTTCATTGAATCGAACCACGATGTTCAAATGCTGAAAACCGGCCCTTACCCTTATGTGCTTAAGAAACGTATTCTGTCCGATAACGGGCATCTCTCCAATGCGGACTGCGGTGCGGCACTTGTCCGCCTGTATTCAACCGGGGTTCGTCGAGCCGTACTCGGGCATTTGAGTCAGGAAAACAACACCGAAGAGACTGCCTTCTCAACCGTTACGCAAGCGCTTGAAGCGGCGGGAATATCCGATATGCAGCTTGTTGTTGCAAAGCGCGACGGAGTCACCGGAGTTTTTGAAGTTTGATTTATACACGCCGCCGAACCGTCGGAGCCGAACGGAGGCTTCCGAATCTGATGCGTTAATTTAAAAGTTTTATTATGAAAATCAGAATTATCTGCGTTGGCAGACTGAAAGAAAAATTTTATACGGATGCCGTGAACGAGTTTCGCAAACGCCTCGGAAGGTTTGCGGAAGTTGAGATTACCGAACTTGCGGACGAACGCGCGCCGGAGGGATTAAGCCCGGCGGAACTTGAGCAGGTCAAGGCAGCGGAATGCAGCCGCATCCTTGAAAAAATCTCACGAGAGGACACGGTTATTGCGCTTGATATTGCGGGAAAACAGCTTTCATCACCTGAGCTTGCGGATAAACTTTCCTATTATATGTTGAACGGCAGAAGCCGGCTTGTTTTCGTAATCGGCGGCTCAAACGGGCTGAATGACAGTGTGCTGCATCGTGCCGACTTCAGGCTCAGCTTTTCAAAGCTGACGTTTTCGCACCAGATTTTTCGGATCATGCTGCTTGAGCAGATTTACCGTGCCTTCAAAATCATGAACAACGAACCGTACCATAAATAAAACAACCCGTTCCCGCATGGGCGGCAAAACAATAAAAAGAAGGAAATGACAGAAAATGATGAACGAAAAAGAGCTGCCCGTTTACGCCGCATTGGACAGAATGGGTATTGAATATACCCGCATTGAACATCCCGCTGCCGCAACCATGGAAGCATGTGCCGCGATCGGCGAGGGCACCGGTGCAAGCCACTGCAAAAATCTGTTTCTCACAAACAGGCAGGGTACGGCATTTTTTCTTGTTATGCTCGGCAGCAGCAAAAAATTCCGAACCGCATCGGTCAGCAAACAGCTCGGCGTTGCAAGGCTGAGTTTCACAACAGCGGAACAGCTCGAAAACATACTCGGACTCACCCAAGGTTCCGTGACGGTCACGGGACTTCTTAACGACACAACGCATTGCGTTCGCGTTGCAATCGACAGGGACTTGCTCAATGAGGAACGCATACTGATTCATCCAAACATAAACACAGCGTCCCTGGTCGTTAAAACAATCGACATCCTGCGTTTTCTTGACCTGCTCGGATACGAATTCACACCGATTGCGGTTGAAGACGCGGATGCTGCCGTTCAGAGCGGTTCACTTTGCACGGATAAACCGCCGAACGTTTTCTGTTGCAAAAAACCGCCGTGCAGAGTATAATAGAATATGCCGAATTCTGCGGGATACAAGTCGCTTTTGTCAAAGCCCCTTGTATGCGAACACGCAAAAAAGGTCGAACGCGTTCCGAATCCGGCTTTCGGAGCTGCAAAAAATTAAACAGATTGAAAAGGATTTTTTAATGGATAATAACGGCAGCAACGCCGCAATTCGCGGCAAGGTTCATTTCATCGGCATCGGCGGCTGTTCGATGAACGGGCTTGCACAGATTCTGCGCGGGCGCGGATTCGAAGTTCAGGGGTCGGACAGCACAACATCCCCCTTCACAAAGCGGCTTGAGGAACTCGGCATTCCCGTTTTCATCGGACATGATCCGAAAAACGTTGAAGGCTGCGGCACTGTTATATATTCAGCCGCAATAAAACCCGACAACCCGGAACGCGTCCGCGCACGCGAACTCGGTATTCCGGAAATCGAGCGTTCCGTTGCTCTCGGCATTATCAGCCGAAGCTATCGCGAAGTCATCGGAATTGCCGGCTGCCACGGCAAAACAACAATTACCTCCATGCTTGCACTCATTGCCGAAAACGGCGGACTTGATGCGACCGTTCATGTCGGCGGCATGGTTGATTTTCTGCACGGCGGCATTCGCTTGGGTTCCCACGACCTTTTTGTTACCGAAGCATGTGAATACGTTGAAAGCTTTTTGACGCTGCATCCAACGGTTGTGCTTATCAACAATATCGACAACGATCATCTTGACTATTTCAAGACAATGGATAACATTGTCAATGCGTTCCGCAAATTTGTTGCAAGAATGCCCGCCGACGGTTTGTTTGTCGGCTGCACCGACGATTCGCATGTGCGGCAACTGCTGGACGAATTCGGCGGCAGAAAAACAACATACGGACTTGACCTCACCAATTCGCCGGATTATTACCCTGCGGATGTGCATTATGATGGACTCGGCTGCGCTTCCTTCGACCTTATGCACCGCGGGGAAAGACTCGGAAGAGTCACGCTTCATGTTCCCGGACAGCACAATATGCTCGATGCAATTGCAGCATCCGCCGTTGCACTTGAACACGGCACGGATATTCAAACGGTCATAACCGCACTTGCCCGATTCCGTTCGGTGCAGCGCCGCTTCGAATACTACGGCGAACGAAACGGCGTTCGTGTTTTCCATGATTATGCACATCATCCCGCCGAAATTCGCGCCGCAATGGACTGCGCACTGCGCACTCCGCACAAAAAGCTTTTTGTTGTTTTCCAGTGCAACAGCTTCACCCGCGCAAGAACGCTCTTCACCGAAAACGTTGACTGTTTCAGGGGCGCGGACAAAGTGCTTGTGCCCGATATTTACCCCGGCAGGGAGAAGGACGACGGCTCCGTTCACGCGCGCGACATGGTTGCGGGCATCAATGCCGAAACGAGCAACGCCGAATACATACCGACTTTTGCGCAGATTAACGATTACCTGCTGCACAATGCTGCCGCCGGAGACATCGTTCTGACGCTCGGAAGCGGCGATGTTTATAAACAAACCAAGCTTTTTTTGCAGTAAAGCGATTAATTAATCAAAACACTTACCTCATATGAAAAAACTTAGTTGCGGAATACTTTTGTTTATTTCGGCTCTCATCTGGGGCATAACTTTTGTTGCGCAAAGCGATGCCTCGGCGCATATTGAGCCGTTCACCTTTAATTTTGTTCGCTTCTTAATCGGTTCGGCGGTGCTTCTGCCGTTCATTCCGATATTCGGCCGATTTGAAGCAAAAAAAGCAGCGAACAGCTCTGCGATTGATTCAGCCCCGGCAGCTCGTGAAAAAAGCAGTTCAAAAAAGCTGCTTATCGGCGGCATTCTTTTGGGCATCATGCTTTGCATTGCCTCAAATTTGCAGCAATTGGGCATTACAAACGGCGACTCCGTCGGCAAAGCCGGGTTCATAACCTCCGTTTATATAATGCTTGTTCCTGTTGTGGGATTGTTTTTCAAAAAAAAGACACATCCGCTGATTTGGCTCTGCGCCGTCGTATCAGCTGTCGGATTGTATTTTTTGAGTGTTGACCCCGCACGCGGAGCGTTCAATATTGAGTTGTCCGATCTTGCGTACCTTGGATGCGCAGTGTTTTTCGCAGTGCAGATAATCCTTGTTTCGATTTACTCCCCGCAGGTGAACTGTATCGCTCTGAGCTGCATTCAATTTGCCGTTGCGGCCGTGTTCAGCGGTATCGGCATGTTGGTTTTTGAAACTCCGTCATTTGCTGCAATACTGAATGCCGCAGGGCCGCTGCTCTATGCGGGCATTCTGAGCTGCGGAATAGCTTATACACTGCAAGTTATCGGGCAGCGCGGCATAGACCCCGCGATCGCTTCCCTGATTATGTGCCTTGAATCCGTTTTTTCGGTAATTGCAGGTTTTTTATTGCTCAACCAGCGTATGACCCCGCGCGAAATTCTCGGCTGCGGAATCATGTTTGCCGCCACGGTCGCCGCACAGCTGATTCCTTCAACACAAAAGAAAAACAGCCGCAATTAACTTACAACTGCATATAAGCGCCGCTGAACATTTCAGCATTAAACCCCTGCGAATCGATTGACTCGCAGGGGTTTGAGTTTTGATTTGCGCGTATCGTTCTCAACACTCCTCCGCTTTCATAAGCAGCTCAAACTCCTCGCAGACAACGGGAATATCCTGAGAAAATTCAAGTCCGCAGGCAGCATATTCGTTCCGGTAGAACTCCTCGTGAACCTTGCGCCAGTAGACAAGGCTTCTGTCGCCCTCGCCCTCGCAGAAAGCATGATGCGCACTTACGTCACAAAACGGAACAATGTAGACCTTTGTTGTTCTGATAACGCAGACCGCCTCATCTCGGGAGTTCAGTATGACGCTGTATTCTCCCTCCGTCGGAAGCGGCTCATTATCGATTTTGTAAAGCTCCTCGGCGGAAGCCGTGCCCGTTTTTATGCCGCGCAGCACAAGTTCGGCAAGCTTGTCCGGTGCGTCGCCGAATTGCCATGCCTCGTATTCATTATGTTTGATGCCGTTTTTCTCGGCAAATTTGCTCCAAAGCTGCTCTGCTGTCATATTTTCACCTTCTTTATAATGCAGTAAATACGTTGATGCCCCGTTCCCGCCCTCGCTTTCGGTCAATGCACGGTGGTAAAAATGCTCAATGAGTTTTGCAAGCGTAACAATCGGGGCCGAACGATAATAAAAACCTGCCCGACGGTTCAACTTGTTGCAGCTTATAACTCAACTGCGGAGTTTTGCATTCGCCCCGAAAGCTACATACACCTATTTTTTATTCAATTTCCGTAAGCCAATTAAGCTGCTGAATCATATTATCGGTGCAGCGCAGCTCACGGGACATTGCATCGATCTGCTTTTGAAGCGCGCGAACGTCCACGGTGCTCAAAATCACAATTTCGGAACGGGTCACGCGGTCGCACAAGCTGCTTGCATTGCCCGCAAGATCGCGATAAGCATCGATTTTTATTTTCAGGCAATCACGCTTTGCAATAAGCTCGGTAATGCTTTTCCCGTCGGGAGTTTTTGTGTTACAATTGCATATATTTATCTTTGCGATCAGGTACTCCAGCCGCGCAATGCAGCCGTCCAGCTCCGAAATCAGCTCTGCGGGATCCTCTTCGGGGTTTCTTCCCTGCTGAACCTTTGAATTTCTGTACAGCCTTGAATTCAATTGTTCAATGCGGCGATTTAAATCCGCTCTTTCCTGCAATGCTTCTGCAAGTTTCATTTTTATGACCATACCTTCCGCCGCAGCGAAAGCTTCCTTTCTTTAATTTTTATATCAGCTTTTGCGGAATGATATCGCTGCCGTGAAACGGTTAAAACCGCAAAGCACATATGTCCGCCGCTCAAACGCACATCAAGCGGTTCAATACGCACTTATTCGGTCCGTTTAATCCTCCGCAAATTGTCCGAATATGCTGCGGTACTTATGATAGAACTCCTCAAATTCACCGTTTTCGATGCTGCTCCTCATGTTTGCTGTCATCTCGTTGTAGAACCACAAATTGTGCAGCACGCAGAGCCGCATACCGAGCCGTTCGTCAGCCTTCAGCAAGTGGCGTATATATGCGCGGGAGTAACTTTTGCAGGCGGGACAACCGCAGCTCTCCGCTATCGGGCGGGAATCAAGTTTGTATTTTTCGGCGAGCAGCCGCATTTTGCCGCTCCAAGTGAAAACATTTCCGTGCTGTGCATTGCGCAGCGGCAGCACACAGTCAAAAAAATCCACCCCGCGATAAACAGCCTCAAGGATGTTCAGCGGTGTGCCGACGCCCATTAAGTAGCGCGGCTTGTCTTTTGGCATGTAGGGTTCAACTGCCTCAATTATATCGTACATTTCATCGGCAGTTTCGCCGACGGCAAGCCCGCCTATCGCATAACCCGCAGCGGGAACCTGCGCGATCTGCCGCATGTGACGAATGCGGAGATCCGAATACGTTCCGCCTTGATTGATTGCAAACAGCAGTTGATTCGGGTTGAGCGTGTCCTCAAGCGCGTTGAGCCTGTCCAATTCGGCACGACAGCGATGGAGCCAGCGCGTGGTGCGTTCAATTGAATTTTCAACGTATCCCCGCGGTGCAGGATTCTGAATGCATTCGTCAAATGCCATTGCGATCGTTGACGCAAGGTTGGATTGGATACGCATGGATTCCTCCGGGCCCATGAAAATCTTCTTCCCATCGATATATGAAACAAAGCTCACGCCTTCCTCACGGATTTTTCGCCTGTGTGCAAGCGAAAAAACCTGAAAACCGCCGCTGTCCGTCAAAATCGGTGCATCCCAATTCATGAATTTGTGCAGACCGCCGAGCTTGCGTATAAGCTCATCACCCGGACGAATATGCAGGTGATATGTGTTGGAGAGCTCCACCTGACAACCGATTCGACGCAGATCATCCGTTCCCGCTCCGCCGCGAATTGCAGCCGCAGTGCCGACGTTCATGAAAACGGGAGTTTCAATTTCGCCGTGAACCGTGTGCATCCTGCCCCTTCGCGCATTGCCGCAGGTCGTTATCAATTCAAATTTTCCGTTCTGCATTCTTCCGTTCTGCATCAATCCCGCTCGCTGTCCGTGTATTTATAAATAAAAATCGGAATCGGAGGTTCCTTTTTCCAATTGTGAAAAAAAGTTGAAATAACCTGAAACCTGTCGCTGTCGATTTCGCGAAGCAGTTCAAGCAGCGTGTCCCGTTCCTCGAATCCCGTCGCCCCTCCGTGATAGATGGTTACACACATCAATCCGCCCTTTTTCAGCAGTTCAAGCCCCGCCGAAATTGCAGCAAAACTCGTGTCCGCATGGGTAAAAATTCTGTGATCGCCCCCGGGCAGCCAGCCAAGGTTAAAAACAATGCAGTCCACCGTCTCCGGTTCGGCATAGTTCGCCATATTCGAATGGGAATCAAGGTGAACCTCGGCCCGCAATCCGCGTGCGGCAAGCAGAGCGTTTGTGCTGTCCACCGCTTCCTGCTGAATATCAAAGGCAATGACGCGCCCGCAGGGACCGACAAGTTCGCATAAATATGCCGTGTCACGTCCGCGGCCCGCCGTTGCATCGATGCAGAACGCGCCTGCCCCGATGCGGCCGTTTATAATGCTGTGTACAAGTTCTGTTGCGTTCATGTTACTAATTATATCAGCCGAGTTTTAATCATGCAACCGCACGAATACGAATAGTTTCAATATTTCCCGGGAAATGCCGCCGAGAAGCCGCTTTTTGCCGAAAACCTTTCCCGAAACAATTTATTTCCCGAGAAATAACGCTTATCTAACGACACGGCATGTTCCGACGCCGTAGTATTTGAAGCACTCCAAAACCTCGCGCGTTATAACCTCGCCCGGCATGACCGGAGGAATTGCGGGAGGGCAGCCAACGGTGGAAATTGAGCAGATTCTGCCGAGGCAATCCTCCGCAGGCAGCAGCTCGGACGGGCTCAGCAAAGCTTCGCGCGGGGAAACCGCGGCGGGCGGAAAGGGAATTTTCGGCGGTTCCGATACAATTTTCGGCTTTTTCGGAATATTCAAAAGTGCGTTGCTCAACCTTTCGAAATGTGCGGCGGGAAGCAGCGGCGACAGCATAAAGACTATAAAATCATCGTCAAAAAACTCCGAAAATACGCCGTCATTTTCCAGCATATGAGCCAAATCCGCACCGGTATAGCCAAACGGTTTCGGGCGAAGCGTGAGTTTCAGCGGTTCGGATTCAAACACATTGAAACCGTGTAAAGTCAGTTTCGCTTTAAGCTCCGCAGCCTGTTGAAGAAAACCCGCAAGCTCGGCGCAAAATTTCTCCGCCGATGCGTTAAATGCATCAAGGGACTGCAAAATCAAATATGATGGGCTGCTTGACCCAAACACCGAAAAGGCCGCTTTTGCTTTTTCCGTCATGCCTTTCGGCGCATTTCGGGAAATATGCAGGTATGCGCCGCCCGTCAGCACGGGCAAAGTTTTATGCGCCGAATCGCAGCAAATATCCGCACCGGCTTCCGTCGGATGAAGAGGAAATGCCGAGAAATCGCACTGCTCGGCTCCGCCTTTCGGCAAAAATCTAAGGTATGCGCCGTGCGCATTATCCACCGCAAGCGGAACACCGGCAGTATGGCATTCGCGGGCAATACCTGCAATATCAAGAACATTTCCGAGATAATCCGGGCTTGTGACATAGACCGCCGCAGGACGGCGCGGGCAGGCCGCAAGCGCAGCTCGAACATCGGTCGGAGTGATGGGGCAGCTGTGATATGTCCCTCCGGCCGCAGGGCGGAGCCATACGGGCTGAATGCCGAGCAGCGCAGCGGCATTCACAAACGCCTTGTGCGCATTTCTTCCTGCAAGGATGAGCGGCGAAGCATTCGGTTCATCGGGTGAATCGAACCTGCACGTTTTGCCGTTCCGCCGTTCGCAAAAATCGGCCGCAAGCAGATACAGCATTACCTGTATGCAAAGCGTTGACCCGCCCGCCGAATAGAATGTATCGGCTCCGAACAGGCAGCTTGCATTCCTTTCGCTCTCCGCAATTATGCCGTCAGGTGCAAAAAGCTCGTCCGCACCCGTAATTTCGGTTATATCAAGACTTTCGCAGCCAAGAACAGAAACACCCTTATGTCCGGGCATATGCAGCCGTGCGGCATCGCTCTTTGCGTAATTATTTACAAAATCGCATATCGGTGTTTTCATTGATAAAGCGTTTTAAGCAGACACCACGCGGACAAAATCACGCGGGTGCATTTGCTTCATCGGATTCCGCTGCCTTGATCTCGCGTGCAACGGCAACCATCAGCGCGCATTCCATCCTTTTGCGGAACAGGTCGCAGCCGTATTCATAAATGCCGCGAACGGAACCCGTGGAATGATACGCATTTGCGGCACAGCCGCCGGAGCAATAGAGCCTTGCCCAGCAGTCGCGGCACTCCTTGCGCGCATAAACATTGCAGGCGGCGAATTCATCGCGCACGGCGGTGTTTGTAACGCCCGTCCAAATGTTTCCGAGCAGGAATTTATCATCCCCGACAAATTGATGACAGGGGTACAGATCGCCCCACGGAGTGACCGCCATGTATTCCGTGCCGGAACCGCAGCCCGATATGCGCTTATATATGCACGGGCCGCCCGCAAGGTCGATCATATAGTGATAGAACGTGAACGGTTTGCCCTCGTCATCGCGCTTGAGCATAAGTTCGGCAAGTTGTTCGTATTGTTCGAACACTGTCGGCTTATCCTGTTCGGTAAGCGCGGCGGGGTCGCCCGCGCTTGTCACAACGGGTTCCATGCTCAATTCGGAAAAACCGAGATCGAGCATCACCTTTATGTCCTCCAGAAAATCGGGGTTTGCATGAGTAAACGTGCCGCGCATATAATACCCCTTGCCCTTGCGCGCTTCAACAAGCTTTTGGAACTTCGGAACGATGGTTTCCCAGCTGCCCTTGCCCGCATAGTCCACGCGATACCTGTCGTGAACTTCCTTCCGTCCGTCAAGGCTCAGAACAACGTTGCTCATCTCCCGATTTGCAAAATCGATAACATCATCGTCAATAAGCATTCCGTTGGTCGTGAGCGTAAAACGAAAGTTCTTGCCCGCCTGCTTTTCAATGCTGCGTGCGTATTCAACAAGCTGCTTTACGACATCAAAATTCATCAGCGGCTCACCACCGAAAAAGTCAACCTCAAGGTTGCGGCGCGAACCGGAGTTTTCAACCAAAAAATCCAGCGCGCGTTTACCGACATCAAAGCTCATCAATGCGCGTTCGCCGTGGTATTTCCCTTGGCTTGCAAAGCAATAGGAGCAATTGAGATTGCAGGTATGCGCAATATGCAGGCACAAAGCCTTAACAACGCCGGATGTTGCGGCTTTCAGCGCACCCGCCATTGGTTCAAACGTATCCTCAACGAAGAGCTTGCCCGAATTTTTAAGTTCGGTTATTTGGTCATAGCATTCATAAATATCGGAAATCGTCACGGCATCGGTCGTGCTTCCGCATTCGGTGCCGCAGTATTTTTCGGCAATTTCCGAAATAAGTTCGCCGCGGGTTTTTGATTCGTATCCCGCGATAAGGTCATAGGCGATATCGTCAACGACATGGACCGCGCCTGAGCAAACGTCCAAAACAATGTTGTAACCGCCGAGTTTATATTGATGAATCATAGGAGACTTACCTTCAGTGCTGCATTTATGCAAGCTTATTGTAATGTCAAAAATGCCGCCCCGAAAGGGCGGCACCTCGGTTTAAGAAACTTTGGACAAAGCAACGCTCCCGATAAATCGGGCATCATCGCTTTTTAACCCGTAAAGCTTATTTGTCTTTGTTTTCGCAAGCCTGGTTTGCAATGCCGCAGCTGGTCTTGCAGGCAGACTGACAGGAAGTCTGGCATTCGCCGCAGCCGCCGTTCTTGGCACTCTCGCAAAGATCGCGGGTCTTAATGGTGTTGATGTGCTTCATATCGCAAATCCTCCGAATTTTATGTCGCTGACTGTAATTATAGCACGTCCGCAAAGGACTGTCAACGAGTTGACCGAAGAAAATTCACCGAAGCGATAAAATCGGGTTCTTCTCTCAGTGTTTTCCGTATGTCGGCACGGGCGCAAGCTGCGGCGGGGTGTGCCGCTCGTTCGGCGGAATAAGCTCGTAAAGATAATACACCCGAACCTTTCCTTCAAGGTAGAACTTTTCCTTGCTTATAAGCCGATAGTTATACGCGGAAAGCGTTTTATCCCTTGTAACAACAAAATCGACTTTGCCCATCCGCACCGCCTCGCGCTGTTCGCGGTTCATCTCCGTGAGCGGGATATTCAGCGTGCAGAAAAATTTGCAGTTCGGCAGGATTCCGCTTGCGGTGTAAAAACCGCCGTCCAAAAAGCCGTAGTTCAGCAATGTCGGATTTTCAATCCCGGATTGCTTTATTTTTTCGGCAAATTTATACTGCGGGAGCTCTTCTTTTTTATATGACATCAGATATCTGTTAGGAGTTGCAAGCAGTGCAAAAGCCGTGCAGAACACAAGGAAGAACCCAACGGCGCAGCGGAACCCCCGCTTTGTTTTTGCAAAATCGGAAAGAGCCGCCTTTTTTTCACGCTGTGCGGATAAACCGCGTTTTTTGCGGACTTTGCGCATTTTTTTCAAAACATCGGGCAGCATCGCAAAGCCGTATATTGAAAAGACCGTCAGAATAAATGCATAATACGGATAGGCGCGCCCGCCTATATAAACGAAAAAGGCCGTGAACAGAAAACAGGAAAGCATATATGCGTTTTCGGGGCTGCGCCTGTCCCAAATCATGCCGAGCGGAGCAAAAATCAAAACCTGCGGATTCGTCACAAAAGCTTTGCCGATGTTAAAAAGCAGCTTCCAAAGAGTTTTAAAAATTCCTGTCTTTGAAAAACCTTCCGTTGAATAAACAAATATGTTGTTGTAGAAATATGCCAGCCAACAATCCCGAAGTGCACCGTTGAACGCAAAATACGCAAACACCGGCAGACTGACCGCGGCAACGCCGAGAAATGCGGTCAAAAAGCTTCCCGCCACGCGCAAAATCCCGTGACCGTGCAGCCTGTGCCGCCGTGCCGCATCTATGAAAAACATCAGCGCAAGCCCGATATAGAAGCCGAGCATTGTGAACTTTATCCAAAGGACGCAGCCTCCGGCACAGCCGAGCGCAAATTTTTGTGCGGCAGTGAGCGGCACATCCGCTTTGACCGCCCGAACGGTAAGAAAAAGACTGTGCATCAAAAGCGGCAGGCAAAGTTCCTCCGCACTGTCGCCGTATTTGAATGCCGTGCAGGAATAAATAAGCGCAGCGGCGGCGGGAAGAAGAAAATAAACCTGTTTTTCCCCGACCCAAAGCCGCATGAACCTTGCCGCAAAGTACAGGAAAAAACCCGCACATATTATTTCAACCAGATAAACACCGATAAAATTCGTTTCCGAAACAAGCCCCGCAAGCCCGTGAACAAAATAAAGCAACGGACCTTTTTGCTCGTAAATATCGCGATAAAGCACCGAACCGTCGAACATTGCGCGCCCTGTCGTGAAAAAGCACTGGGAATCCACCCAATCGTTGATGGGATAGAGGAAGGAAGAGCGGCTGCAAACGGTTATGACAAGAAAAGCCACGGCAAAGCTGAACAAAAACAGCCTCCGCAGTTCGCGTCCCTCATCGGTTTTGCCGAAAAAAACGAAATTCAAGCCCGCTACCTCGCAATACAACCCGTGTATTATATCACGATTTTTCCGCGACTGCAATTATGCCGCAAAAAAGTCAAAAACTGTTCCGGCTTCAATGATTGGTTACACTCAGCACACAAAATCACGTTGATGAGAATGAGCGTCTAATGTTTTGGGAATTATAACCATATCACACGGTTTCTCTTCCTCATGCTTTTTGCTGCCTCTCTGTTTTATAATAGTAACATAACATAACGTACTGATTGTGAGTGTATGATAAAGCTTGACACGAGCGGAAAACGCATTTATTATTCTCTTAACTACGATTGCACAGAGGCTTTTGTTGAAAAGCCTCAACAACTGCCTTCACGCAAAAAATAACCGCGCGGAGCAAACTCTGCACAGGAACGGAGAATTAAATGAACAGAACGAATATTTTTTTCAGCAGAATCATTGTTTTTATCGCTGCGGTATGCAGCCTTGTCTGCGGATGCACGAGCGGCAGTGCGCAGGAAACTCCCCTGCCGAAAAATACTCTGCAAATCACGCCGGCACCCGTCCCGACTGAGGCGATTTCCGAATTCCCGACGTGTACCGCTCCCGCAATTACGGATGCGCCGAATCATGATAACGACAGTGAAACCGTTCTGACAGCGGAGCAGATTTCCGCAATGAACGCTGCATTTTTGCAATTCCCGGGCGAATCGGCAGGGTTGTTTGACCTTGCTTCGTTTAAAAACGGAATTTCAGCCGAACGGCTGAAGGCTCTTATCGCACGGGGAAATCCGCCCTCCGCAAACGGCTATGTCGGGCAAACGCCGCTTTCCGCTCAGCAGCGGAATGAAATTCTGAACAACCGTGCATTGGATGCCGTTCGGAATAATTCAAATGTACGCTTCGGTTTTTGTGTGCAGCGCAGCGACCTTCGCTCCGTTCCGTTTGCGCAGCGCGTAACTTCAAAGCCCAACGACCGCTTCGGTGACACTCTTCAGGAATCCGTTGTTCTGCAAAACGAGCCTCTCGCCGTGCTGCATGAAAGTGCCGACGGAAAATTTCTTTTCGTTGCAGCATATTTTTATGTCGGTTGGATAAACTCCGACAGCGTTGCGCTGTGCAGCAGCTTTGAACAATGGCAAGCCCTGCTTGCGCCCGAAAACGATTTTCTTGTTGTAACGGGCAGCAGTTTCCGTCTTTGCCGCGATCCGTACGAACCGTTGGTTTCGGAGCTTGAATTAACGATGGGAATGCGGCTTTCGCTTGCGGAAAAGCCCGGAACGGTCAAATCCGTTCGCGGAAGAATGTCATATGATAACTATATTGTGAACGTTCCCTCCCGCGCGGCGGACGGGAGTCTGAAATTCATTGAAGCTCTTGTTCCGATTTCAAGGGATGTTCATATCGGATATATGCCGTTTACATACAGCAATGTGATTCGGCTTGCGGACAAAACGCGCGGAGAAATTTACGGTTGGGGCGGAATGCTCGACGCACGGGACTGTTCCGCGCTTGTTATGGAAATCTACCGCTGTTTCGGCATAATGCTGCCGCGCAACACATCCGACCTTGCCAAGCTTCCCGAAAAATACGCAGCGGATGTTTCTTCCCTTTCGGCGGAAGCGAAGCGTGAGACAATCCTGAGTCAGCCTGCGGGTGTCATTCTTTTCTTTCCCGGACACGTTATGATTTATTACGGCTCCGACGGCAATGACCTGCTCTGCCTGAGCGCGGCGGGCAAATTCGCCCCCGCTCAGTCCTCCGCAACACAAAATGTCTATACCGTTGAGGTGTGTTCGCTTGATGTCCGCCTTTCAAACGGAAAAACATGGCTCGAAGCCGTCGAAAAGATTATTCGAATAGGCTGAGGTTTTCGCGTACAAATTATAAAGCGAGCTGCCGGCGGGAGATTTTTTTATCGCCGGCAGCCTGCCGAATAAAATCCGGCAACAAACATTTTGTTTCAAACATAAACCTCAACCGGCATCATTTCTGTATTTTTCCCATTTCAATCCGAATTTCGTGCCGCTCCGGATCGGTGTTCTGATAGGAATACAAATCGAATCCGATAATCTCAAATCCGTTTTTTCGATAGAATGCAATCGCATTTTCATTGCAGGACTGTGTTTCAAGAACGCTCATTCGTGCGCCGGAAGCTTTTGCCGCATCGGAAATTGCATTCCTCAGCAGCGTTCCGATGCCTTTGCTGCGCACATTTCCCGAAGCAGCGGTTCAAGCCGGCATTGACATATCCGATTTCGGTCACAGCTTTGTCCCCATTTGAATACACTGGTGCTGTAAGTGAATTATTCAGCGCAATTTCAAGGCCGCTCCGATTCGGGGTTGTTCGGAGTGCCGCTGACTGTATTAATGATTCCGGAGGGGTATTATGAACAGCATTATCGCACAGCTTGACGATGTGCATTTAATATATCACGAGCCGCGCGGCGAAACCGAGGCGGTGGGGGGTATAAGTTTATCCGTTCACAAGGGGGAGTTTGTTTCAATAGTCGGGCCTTCCGGCTGCGGCAAAACGAGCCTTCTGTCCATTTTTGCGGGCATATTGCAGCCGAGCTCCGGCAAAGCGGAGGTTCTCGGCGCACCGCCCGATCCGCGTGCAAACAGCACGGGCTACATGCTTCAGCGCGATCATCTTTTTGATTGGCGCACAATCGAACAGAATGCCCTGCTTGGGTTGGAAGTCAAAAAAAGACTGAATGCCGAAACACATGCTTACGCTGCGGAGCTGCTGGACCGTTACGGATTGGGAGCGTTTAAGGATTATTATCCGCGTCAGCTTTCGGGAGGAATGAAGCAGAAAGCCGCACTTATACGCACGCTTGCTTTTTCGCCGGAGCTGCTGCTGCTGGACGAACCTTTTTCCGCATTGGATTATCAGCAAAGGCTTCTGCTTGCGGATGAAGTTCATTCAATCATCAAGCGCGGAGGATACACCGCCGTGCTTGTAACTCACGACATTTCGGAAGCCATCTGCATGAGCGACAGGGTAATAATCCTGAGCGAACGCCCCGCACGAATCCGCAAACAGGTGGAAATCAACATGGGCAGCGACACGCCGCTTGAACGGCGGTCAAACCCGCTTTTCAGAGAATACTATGACGCTGTCTGGTCGGAATTCCGCCTTGCGGGAGAGCGGCAGCAGCTGATGCCGACGGAAAATGCGAATACGCAGAAAGGAGTTTGAACCGTGAAAAGAACGAGGAAAGATATAAAGAGTTCGAAATTAAAACCTCATGCAGCGGAAAAACCTTCGGCGCCGCTGCCCGCAGTGTCCGACGAACATGTGGCTTATCTTCGACGGCTGAAGCGACACAACCGCTTTATCATTGCAATGCAGCTGGCAATTTTAGTTGCATTCATCGGGCTTTGGCAGCTTTTCGGGGATCTCGGCATCGTGAACACTTTCATTGTGTCTGCACCGCTGCGTGTTTTAAAAACGCTCGCCCGCCTGAATGCAAGCGGGGAGTTGTTTGTTCATATCGGCGTCACAATGCTTGAAACAATCGCCGGGTTCACTGTGGGAACACTGGTCGGAACACTTATTGCAGTGCTGATGTGGTGGAGCAAAACTCTCTCCCGCATTCTTGACCCGTATATGGTGGTGTTGAACGCATTGCCGAAAATTGCGCTCGGTCCGATAATAATCGTTTGGGTCGGCGCAGGCATGGAAGCGATAATCGTGATGGCACTGCTGATTTCAACAATCGTAACAATAATGACGGTGCTGGCAGGTTTCAATGAAATATCTGCCGAAAAACAGCTCCTTATGCGCACCCTCGGTGCAAACAAAATGCAGACCTTTTTGAAAGTGATTCTGCCCGCTTCCGTGCCGACAATTATCGGTGCGCTGAAACTGAGCGTCGGAATGAGCTGGGTCGGCGTCATCGTCGGCGAATACCTCGTGTCCAAATCCGGTCTCGGCTATCTTATCGTTTACGGCGGTCAGGTGTTTCAATTGGATCTTGTTATGACGTCAATAGTGATCCTCTGCATACTTGCCGCTTTGATGTATTATTGCATCGCCTTCCTTGAAAAAAGGATCCTTCAGGCGAGGGGGGAAGGGTAGACTGCCGCGTGATTGGTAATGCGCGGTTAAAAAGCGAACCGCGCCAAAGCTTTCATTTGCCGAAGGCCTTGACTCGGTTCGCTGCCGTTTATATTTTTCTTCGTTGGTATTCAACATTCGTATTCAACAGTGCTTATATTGCGGTTTAATTTCCGCACGAAATGCTGTAGCTCTCATTTCCGACAGTAAAAACCGCCCTATCGTTCACTCTGTCTATTTCAACGGTGACGGGCATTGAAGTGACATGTTCGCGCAGCACGGCAAAACGGGTATCGGAGGGAACAACCCCATCGAGAAGCTCCTCGGGAGAAACGGACAGCGAGCGCATATCCTCTGCCTTTATCCCGCCGGAATCCTTTACGCGTTCATCGGTTGTCATTCCGAAGTAATTGAAAGTTCCGCCCACATCCCAAGTTGCATCGCAATAATAGTATTCTCCGTCCAGTTTTATCAAGTTCCACTGATGTGCAATGGAATCGTTGATGCAGTTGACGTCAATGCAGTCAATATCCGCCTGCGCGCAAAGGAAGGTCATTGCCTCCGCAAACGAATAGCATATGCCCATTCCGTCACACATAACGGAATAAGCGGACGTTCGATAGATGTATTCGTCCTCGGTAAGGTTCTGCGGGTTTTCATATGCTTCATAGTCGTATTGCGCATATGCGGTCAGCCTTGAATACAGCAAAAGCACACGCTCGGTTTCGTTATCGCCCTCGCGAAGCACGGACATGAAGTCGATTGCGGCTGCTTCGAATTTTTGCAGTTTTTCGTCAAGTTCGTTTGGCTCAACGTTGATTATTTTCCATTTCAACACACCCGTTGAAGCATCAAAATCCCGATAATCATTGCAAAGTGCAAATGCGGTGAACGGCGGGCACATCCTGTTGACGGCAAAAACCGTATTCATTGCAAACGTTTGTTCATAGCTGTCGAACCCGAATTTCACGCTTGTTTCTCCTTTCAGAAACGCATCTATGACCATTCGGGCGGCTTTAATCGCCTGTTCGCCGACAAGTTTTGTCATCAGCGGCGTTGTCTTATGATAATCCGGGCTGTAAACAAGCGGTGCACGCGTCGGCATCGGCGTTTCCGTCGGCACGGCAGCAGCCGTCGGCCGAATCGTTTGCGCAGGGGTAGGCGCGTCCGTGGGATTATTTTCTCCGCTCCCTCCGCAGCCGCCGAACAAGCCGAACACCGCTGCGGCACAGACAATCATTATAAGCAGCTTTAATAAAACCTGCCGCCCCGCTTTTCTTCCGTTCTCAGCGCATTCAATCGGCAAATGCTGTTTTTTCATGCCGTGCCTCCTCGGGACGCTTTCAAATCAATCAGCGAATGTTCCGCTTTTTTTAACAATAATGCCGCCGGTTTTAAAAATCGAGTTTTCCGGCACAACCCCGCGAACGCAGGAAACGGGGTAGACATTGCTGTGCCGACCGATGACCGTTCCCGGATTCAGCACGCTGTTGCAGCCCACTTCAACAAAATCTCCGAGCATTGCTCCGACTTTTTTTCGCCCGGTTTCAATGCTTTTTTCGGTGGATTTAATCACAACGTGAGTCTTGTCGCTCTTGACATTGGATGTTATCGAGCCTGCGCCCATATGCGCTTTATATCCAAGAATCGAGTCCCCGACATAGTTATAATGCGGAGTCTGAACATTGTCGAAAAGAATAACATTTTTCAGCTCCACCGAATTGCCGACAACGCAGTTTTTTCCGACAAGCGCATTGCCGCGGATAAAAGCACCGTGCCGCACTTCCGCACCGCTGTCAATTATGCACGGGCCGTTTATCCACGCCGTGGGGTAAACGACTGCATCCTTCGCAATCCAAACGTCTTCCTTAGGGTGAGAGAATTCCTCCGACGAAAGGGCCGCACCGATTTTGAGAATTGTTTCGCCGATTTTGTCCAACGCCTGCCACGGATATTCGCATTCGCGCAAAAGATCCGCCGCACGAGTTTTGGACAGATCAAAAAGTTCATTTGTTTTATACATTTTTTGCCTTCCAAATTCAAAGTATCAAACCGTTTTAAAGCATTGCCCCGCCGAACGGCAAGGCCGCTCATTTTTGCTGTGCAAGGCCCTCACGCTTTATTGCGTCGACTATGCCGTCAACAACCTTGCGGCATTCTTCCGTTGTCTGTGCCTCCGCCATGACGCGAATAACGGGCTCCGTTCCGCTCTTGCGCAAAAGCACCCTGCCGTTGTCGCCCAGAGCCTCCTCCGCTTCACGCACACTGCCTTTGACGACATCGTTGTTCAGCACCGCCTCCTTATCCGAAACGCGCACATTCACAAGCAGCTGCGGATAAATCTTCACCGGAGCAGCAAGCACGGAAAGCGGCTGTTTGTTTGCAAGCATCGCCTGCATAAGCTTTATCGCCGTCAAAAGTCCGTCACCCGTTGCGGCATATTTGCTGAAAATGATATGCCCCGATTGTTCGCCGCCGAGCAAATGCCCGTTTTTCCTCATGCATTCGTAAACATATTTGTCGCCCACATCCGTTTTTTCGTAGTTGATACCGGCACGGTCAAATGCGCGATAAAGTCCGAAGTTGGACATCACGGTTGTTACAACGGTGTTGTTGGCAAGTTTTTCTCTGTCCTTCATGTACTTTCCGTAAATATAAAGGATAAGATCGCCGTCAATCACTCTGCCTGTTTCATCGACCGCAATGCACCTGTCCGCATCGCCGTCAAACGCAAAGCCCACATCGAGCTTGTTTTCGGTCACAAGCCTGCGCAGCCCCTCGATATGAGTCGAGCCGCAGTCGTTGTTGATGTTCAGCCCGTTCGGCTGATTGCCGATAACGACCGTTTCCGCGCCGAGAGTTTCAAAAATGCTCTTTGCCATCATCCACGTGCTTCCGTTTGCGCAGTCAAGGCCGATGCGCATACCCTTATAGGAGTGGGTTGCAAGGCTGATAAGATAACCGATATAGCGGTTGCGTCCTGCCGCATAGTCAACGGCTTTTCCGATATCACTTCCGGTCGCAAACGGAATCTCCGCACCTTTGCCGTCGAGATAACGCTCAATTTCATCGATAACGTATTGCTCCATCTTTTCGCCGTCCCCGTTCAGCAGCTTAATACCGTTGTCGAAATAGGGATTATGGCTTGCGCTTATCATGATGCCGCAATCAAAATCATCGGTGCGCGTGATGTACGAAACACTCGGCGTTGTTGTAACATGCATAAGGTACGCATCCGCGCCGCTCGCCGTCAGCCCCGCCGTCAATGCGCACTCGAACATATAACCCGAACGCCTTGTGTCCTTGCCGATAACAACGGAACATTTATGCTCCCGTCCGTAGTATGCACCCAAAAAACGGCCGATTTTGTAGGCATGTTCAACATTGAGCGCTTTGTTTGCTTCGCCTCTGAATCCGTCCGTGCCGAAATATTTTGACATAGTTTTTACCCTCCGCAGAAAATGAGTGAGTACCCGTCATTTTTATCCGGCTCTCCTCAATTGTTTATAAATTTGATTTTCACCCGCACGCCGTTTAAGCATCGGGCGGAATTCTTTCTGTATTAAAATTTATCAAGGTTTGAATATATGCCGCAACAATTGCGGCTGTTATTGCGTCGGCACCGGCATTCAGCGTTTCGCCCCGGTTCCGCACAACTCATTTCGCTCCGTCTCCGGCACAAGTCCGCCGCCCGTTGCCCAAAGAATATGCGCAGCTCTGCTCATTTTTTCGTCAAGTCCGTGTTTTTTCAGGTAGTCCGTGCAGCTTTCGCCCATCATGCCCATGTATGCGGCAGCGGATATTGCAGCGGAAGGTTCAACAAAAATGCCTTCCGAACCGTTCAGCAGCCGCAGCAGCGGCAAAAGTCTGCCGTCCGAAACGGTGAACTCGCCGTCCAAGGTTTTGCGCATCGCTTCGAAAACAAGCTTTGAGGCGCAGCCCACGGCAAGCCCGTCAGCCTGAGTTTTGCCGCTCAGCCCAAACTCCGCAACCGGGACGCATTCGCCCTTTGCAAATGCCGCAAGCATGCATGGTGCGTTCACGGGTTCGACAAAGAAGCAATGCACGGCATCACCGAACAGTTTTTTAAGTCCGAACGTGATCCCGCCGGGTGCGCCGCCGACTCCGCAGGGCAAATACACAAACAGCGGGTGTTCGGCATCAACGCTCACTCCATGCGCCGAAAGCTGAGTTCGCAGCCGCAATGCGGCAACTGCATAGCCCATGAAAAGATCGACCGAATTCTCGTCATCAATAAAGTAGCTCGTCGGGTCCGCATCGGAAAGTTTCCTGCCCTGCCGCACAGCCTCGGAATAGTCCGTTTGATATTCAATAACGTCAACACCCTTTTCGCGCAGCAGATCCTTTTTCCACTGTTTTGCATCCGCGCTCATATGAACGGTAACATCATAGCCGAGCGCAGCGCTTGCAATGCCTATGCTCAGCCCGAGGTTACCCGTTGAGCCGACCTGAATTTTGTATTTCGAAAAGAACTCACGCTTTTCAAGCAGGGTCGAATAGTCCGAGTCGGTTGTTATAAGTCCGTGCTCAAGCGCAAGCTTTTCGGTATGCTTCAGCACTTCGTAAATACCGCCGCGCGCTTTCACCGAACCCGCGACCGGCAGTTCCGAATCCGCTTTTATAAACAGGCTGCCAGCCGGAACGGCTTCCGAACAGCCGCCGCGCTTCAAAAGCTGCTTTTGATAATTCGGAACCGCTTTAAGTTCGGATTCGATTATACCGTGCCGCGGCGCCGTTTCGGGGAATGCTTTCTCAATGAGCGGCGCAAAACGCACAAGCCGCGCTTCCGCATCCTTAATCTGTTCAATTCCGAAAGGATAATCCGGCGCATTAACGGCATTCGGGTCCATGTCCGTGTTTTCAAAGAACACTTCCTCACCCTTTGGAAACGCGGAAAGCTCCGTCTGCGGAACATAACGGAATTTTGCGGACTGCATACCGCGTTCCGCCTTTTGTTTTTTGGGCGGCTTATAGTTGAATCTTGTTTGCGCTTCTTCGGGCTTTCCGGCAATGATAAGCTCTGCCGCCTCCGCCGCCTGCATCATTGCACCGTCAATAAGCTTTGCTTCTTCGTCGTTCGGAACACCGAGAACATGGTCGATAAGGCCGTGCGCGGGCTTTCCGATTCCGACCCTGATTCGCGGAAAGTCTTCAAACCCAATCAGGCTTTCAATGCTTCGCATTCCGTTATGCGTTCCCGCCGAACCGTTCATGCGGATTCTGAGCGCGCCGCAGGGCAGATCTATGTCATCATATATTACGATAAGTTCATCATGCTGCGGTTTGTACCATTTCAAAAGATCGCCCACTGCCCATCCGGAATTGTTCATAAACGTTTCCGGTTTTGCAAGCACAACGCGCGTGCCGCCGAGCCGCCCCTCGCCGTACACGGAACGGAACCCCTTTTTGTTTACGGAAATATTCAGCCTTTCCGCTATTTTATCGATCGTCATAAACCCGACATTGTGACGCGTTTTGGCGTATTCCCTGCCCGGGTTGCCCAGCCCGACTATAACAAACATCGTTTTCTCCCTGTCGCTCGTAAGCTCTTATCACGCAACGCCTATTGCAATTCGTGCAATCAGCAGCGCGTCGGCAATTGTTATTCTTCCGTCGTTATCCAAATCTCCGTACTGTGCAACGCCGTCGTGTTCAATAAGTTCGAGCGCAACGCGCGCCGTCACCAGTGCATCTGCGATCGAAACAATTCCGTCCATATCGACATCTCCCGGGCGTGTGATCGGCTCAACTGCCTCATATCGCGCATAGACATTCCCCGAATGTTGAACATTCTGATATATGCCTTCCCACATCAGGAACTCGTAACCCTCGTGTTCGGGCGGAATCGGGGGAACAGCCGAACCGCCGACGGGAATGTTTGCCTGCGAAATTATTTCGTCCGTCAGGCCATCGATAAACGTTATGGTACAGTTTTGTTCGGAATAACCGAGCCAATGTTCGATTCTTTGTTCAAGTTGCCCGTAATTTTCAAATTCGCCGACAAAATGCTCTACCACAACTCCCTGATTATTCACAATAAATGTTTGCGGAATCATGTTATATTCCGAAACAAGTGCACCCAGCACCGAATCGAGCCGAATGCAATCGTAAGTGTACCCCGCGCTTTCCATAAGCTCGGCGCATGCCTCCGGAGTGCTTGTTGCATCCTCGTGAAGCAAGCCGTAGACCCCGATGTCATCGGGGAAACCGTCCGCCGCCGTCTGCATATATTCCATCTCGTTTATGCATACGGCACTCCAAGTTGAAAAATAGTGCAGAACCGTTATCTTTTTTTGAGCAAAAACTGCTCCGTTAATGTTTTCTCCGTGAATCGTTTCGGAAACAAAGTCCGAAATGTTTTCTCCGATTTTGGACGATGAACTGCCGTTTCTTTCTGCATTGGCATAAAATCCCGAACAGAGTATGAGCAAAGCTGTAAAGACCGCAAAAATTCTTTTCATATGATTTCTTCTGCCTTTCATTTAAGGATAAGAAAGAGTATTTAAAAAGTGTTTAATCTCACCGCCGTTTTTCATTCGGCATTTCAAATAATAAATAATAATTAACAACCGGCCCGTATGGGAGGTCGGAATTGCTCCGACGCTCCCGTTTTATCTGCCTGTTTGCCGGCAGCTGCCGCACAAACACCGGTCAAGGCATTTATTCAGCCCGATTTAAGACTTAAATCGTTCAGTTATCTTCGTTGTTCTTTTTCTTTTTAGAGAGAGCGACTGCAACGCCTGCCGCTGCACCGAGAACAACTACGCCGCCCGCAGCAATGAAGGGCCAAACTTTGACAGGTGTTTTTTCTCCGCCGCTGTTTGAAGGCGTCTTAGTGTTGTCATTGGGTTTTGTGTCGGGAGCTTTGGTGCTGTCCGCACCGGGTTCGGGCGTGGTGCTGCCGGTCGGGTCGCCGCTTTCGGCGGGCTGTTTTGTTTCGGTGGGCTGATAGTTCGGAGCCGACGTCTTGTTGTCTCCGACAGCCTCTTCTCCGCGGTTAAATCCGCCCTCGGGGTCCTTTGCTCCGCTGATCGTGATTATCGCGTTATGGGTCGTGAACGCCTGCGGAGTGGATTCGCCGCCGACGGGTGCATTCACAAATTCGTTTACGATCATAACGATTTGCTGATTCACCGAAACGCCGTCTTTGACCTTAAAGGTCATTTTGAAGATATCGCCTTTCGCGTTCATCGCATCGGTCGGCATACCGATTCCGAGCTTGATTTTGCCCTGATAGGCAAGCGTCTCGTAATCAAGGATAACAAGGTTGTTCCCGGAACGAAGGCTTTTCATAACATCCAGCTCTTCAAGCCCGACAAGTTCGAGAGAATTGGGATCATATTCAACGGAAAGGTGAGCAGCGTGGATTGCATATTCTCCGCTTACGCTCAGCGTAACATCAAAGGTGCCTCCGGCAGGAACGTTGTCCGTGCCGTTCATCGTGAACACCGCGCCCTGATCCGCAAGCATTGCCTGCGGCAGCAGCATTGCGGCAGCAAGAAGAATTGCCGTAAAGATGGTTGCAATTTTTTTCATTCGTTATTGTTTAACTCCTTTTTCTTTTTGTTCTCATTCGGAACACGGTTCGGCTGTTCCTCATTTTGAAGCGCAAGCCGACTCTATTCCTGTCCAGTCTGCATTGTAGCATAACAGAACTTCTTTTTCAACAATTGAATTTGGGCAATTCTTTGAACATTGTTTGCAGCACCGCTTTCCGATGCTGCATGAAGTGCAGCTTTTTATTGCTGCTGTACATAAAAAAGTACATATAACATTAATATATGTTCCTTTGTGCCGCCTGTGTCCGTTTTGTGACAAAAAAATGCAATTCGGGCGCAAATTCGGCAAAATAAATTTTATTCTGTTAATATATGTTCACAGGCAACACATTGCCACAGATATCTCGCCCCGCGATGTATCGCAAAGGGCACGGATACATCGCACCTAACAGTCCGCACACCGCTGTCATGTCACGGTTCATTTCTTTCACCTCTATGCTGCATCAGCAGCAGTGCGCGGACACCACTTCCTCCGAGCCTTCCGTTCGGGAAGCTGCTGCTGCAAAAGCCCCTCCTCATACATCCGCTTCCCCTGCGGCTGTATGCAGTTATCGCTATTATTCTTTTGCGGCAGCAGCCCTTTCTTCAACGCATTTGCAGCATCATTTCTGCATTTCCAAAATCACTTATTCTGCGGGTCTCCGCCGTTTTGAACTGCACATAACAAATGGGGGAAGCCCCCCTTGTGGGGAGCTTCCTTTTTCATCTATCTTATTATTTTTAACGCATTCAGTCTTTTTATAATCCGAGCGCAGGCACAAGCAGATACATTGCACAAAATGAAACAACCGAAACCGCCGAACCGATTATGACTTGAAGCACAGTGTGCCGTCCGAGTCGAACCGATGATATGCCGATCGGCACCAAAAGCAAAGCAGCAGGCAGGAACGCAGCACCGAGATACGCCGTCAGCATTGCGACAGGCCCCGCAACACCGCAGGCATGACCGCTTGCGCGATATTTGAATATGAAGGAAAGTATCGCCAGCAGCAGCCCGGAACAGAGATATGTTGCAAACATAACCTTTTCAACCTGCACTCCGCCGCCGAAAAAAGCAAATGCCGCACCCATAAAGTAACCCGTCACCGAGAAAATGAGCGCAACCGTCCTTTCGAACTTTCTTCCGCGCTTTTTCAATGCAGGAATCACCGCGCACAGCGCATACGGAACAACAGGCAGAAGGCTGAGCGAAAAAACAGCCTCCGCATAGTGAAACCTGTTTGCAAACGCAGCGTCACCCATTGCAATATAAAGAATCGTTGTGAGCAGAGCCGCAAATACCGGCGGCACGGTTACAACCCGAATAATTTTGGCAGCGCACAGCTTTCCCTTGCCGACCGACCTTCCGGATTTTGCGGACAAGTTAAATTCGTTTTTATTGAGTCCGCTGTCCCGACTTTCAAAATGATTCGCTCTGAGATTCTCCATGTTTCTGCTGATTCCTTTCGCTTTTCTTTTTCCGTACCGGCCTCCTCCGTTTATGTCGGCCTAAGGCAGGTGTCCCTGCTTTGCTTCGCGGTTTATTTTGTATCATATTCCCCGCCGAAATGCACCCTATTGCACGCATATGAAATTCTACGCTGCCGATTCCCGCCGGTAGAGTTCAAAAACCCGCATTCTACCGTGAGTAGAGTGTGTTTTTTTGTTTGCTTTTGTTGGCAAATTTATATATCGCATTATAATTGATTTTCTGTTGCTTTTTTCTGCTTGTTGTTGTAAAATAGCCTCATGATAGTTAGAGATGATGAAAAAGTGAAAAAAACCATTGCCGAAAACATTGTGCGCTACCGGCGTGAATGCAACCTTACCCAAGCGGAGCTTGCCGAAAAAATCCACTATTCGGATAAATCCGTCTCCAAATGGGAGAGAGCGGACGGTGTTCCCGATATTTTTGTTCTTGTCATGCTTGCGGAACTGTTCGGCGTAACGGTTAACGACCTTTTGACTGAAAAGCATCGAAAGAGCCACCGTGCCGCACCTAAGCTGAAGCGCAGTATCATAACGCTGATGTCCGCCGGACTGGTGTGGCTTGTTGCGGCCGTTGTTTTTTTCGCATTCAAAGTCGCCTTTCCCGACCTTCCGCGAATTTGGCTTGCATTCATTTATGCAATCCCCGCGATGTTCATCGTAACGCTCGTGCTGTCCGCGCTTTGGCACCCGCCGATTTTCAGTTATCTGTCCGTTTGCGGAATCGTTTGGGGTGTTGCACTTTCGGTTGATATCTCGCTTAACGTTCCGAACGTTTCTCTCATTTATATCATTGCAGCGGTTCTCCAGGTGCTCATTGCACTTTGGTGGCTGATGAAAAACACCTCGCTGCTTGCAAAAGTTCGCTTTCCGAACAAAACAGAAAGCACAGAAACCGCTGCGAACAAAGCGGAAAGTGCTGCCGAAAAATAAATTCGCCCGATTTGTTCCGAAGCAGGCTCATGCAAATTTACACTTAATTCCGTTAAAGCCTAAAAGCCCGCTGCCGCAGTGACCGTCGGCAGCGAGCTTTTGCAGCTTATCTTTAGTTTTGTTTTATGAAGTCCGTTCTCGGGCCGCCTGCTACGATGCCCGCACAGCAAAGCTTTTAAATGAACAATAATGCGGCGAATGCAATTTCACATGCAAACCCCAAAACGCCGACGATCACCCGCACGGCGCGGCTCTTTGCAATTGCCGAAACAAACAGCGGCAAAAACGGAAACGCCGCCGTCAAAACCAATATATATTTTGCGTCAACGTTGGGCAAGGCGATTGCCATCCATGCAAAGCAAAACAGCGAATAACTCAATCTGATCCTTCTCCCGCCCGCAAAGAGCAGAAGAATAAGCACGATGCCGGAAACAGCGCTCACCCATATTTCAGGCGGATCAAGGCTTAGCAGCCCGGACGCAGATTCAAACATAAACCCGAACCCCTGCCGCAGTCCGATCGCACCTTTCAAAAAGCAGTCGTTAAGCATACCACAGTACAGCAAGCCGCCGATTATTCCGGCTGAAGCCGCAGCCGGAAGCAATGCTCCCGCCACACAGCGAGCGCAGCTGCCCGCAAACTTTTCTCCGTTCCGTTTTTTTAAACGGCAGGCACGTATTCCCTCCGTTATCGGCAGCAGCGCAAGCAGCAGGCCGAACACATTGAATGCCGATGCAGCCACCGCAAAAAGTCCGCTCCGAACATAATATCCGCGCCTTGCACAATATGCAGCCGCAAGCGAAAACAGGAGAAATACAGATAAACCCGATGTGGGCTGCAAAAGCAAAACGAACATCGGCGAAAACAACAAAACCCTGACGGAAAACACCGCCGTGCGCTTTTCGAAGCCGAGCAGCATCAGCTCATACAGCATTACAGCGGCTGCACACACTGAAATCGTGTTCAATGCGAAAACAAGCCCCGCCGTCGGAACGCCGAGCAGCGCAGCATCTCTGTAAACCCCGATACCCGCAGCAATTGCACGCGGAAATACATATTCCCCAAGCGCAGAAAGCAACCCGAGCCCGCTCAGCGCATCGGGCGCACAAACAGGGCTGCCTTTCCCCGTTATGAACAGGCGCACATAAGTTTGAAGGACGGTTCCCGAATAACCGTTCAGGTTCATATCCGCCGCATATATTGCAGCAATTGTAATAAATTGAATAATGAACGCGGAAAGAACGATTTGAAGCCAAGGGTGCAGCCTTCTTCGGCTTCGCGCACCCAAGTCCACACACGGAGAATTCTTTTCGTTCTCCGTAAAAAAATCAAAAAAAACGGGCAGCAGCCGAAAAGTCAGCAGCAGAAAAACCAAAGCCGCAGCACCGCCGAACAAAATGCCCGCCCTGTCCGCTCTTTTCGAAAATGCCGCAAACACAGCAAATCCAACACTCACCAAACCCGGCAGTGCATAAATCAATGCCGTTCGAACGCTTTTCTTTTGCATTTCGCTCCCCTTTCATATCGATTATAGCACATTAAACCGACCTGAGCAATAAAGGTTACGAATATCGATAATATATCATCTACATTGCAAAAAAAGCTTGCTTTTTTTCACCCGATGCTGTATTATATGCAAGTGCCGTATGATGCTTTGCACATACAGTTGGAGAGATGGCTGAGCTGGTCTAAGGCGCACGATTGGAAATCGTGTATACGGGGAACCGTATCAAGGGTTCGAATCCCTTTCTCTCCGCCAGAAGTCCGCCGTAATTTTGATGGAATTACGGCGGATTTTTACATAGTGCCATGAATTGAACAAATTAATTTTACGGGAGTGACAAGAAATGAACCTTGCACAGATGGAAGCTGCAAAAAAAAATATGGTAATATGGTTGTCTGATCCGCATGAACTCGGGAGAGAACCGAGGAAGATCGAATACGCCGGAAACTTTGAACTCCATGATATGAGATACTATTTTTTCAAGTTTAAAACCGGCTTACTCGGTCCATGGCTTATCGGCGTAAGCGGCGGTTATGAGAGCGATACTACGCTTGAACCTTGCGGGCATACGTTCAGCAACATGAAAAAATATCATGCTTCCACCGCTGAAAGCGACTGTATTAAAATGATAGAAATGATTCGGGCTTATTGGATGGAACAGGCAAAACGGTTGACTGAGCAGGACGGGTAAATGTCGGGTTGCCGCAATATTTCTGTCGGAAAATTCTGCTGCAAAAAGACGCTGCAATCACTTCAGGCTGTATCTCGCTGCTGCGGCATTGATTTTTGCGCCGAGTCACCTTGCTGTTTCTTACAACAATGCACGCTTGAGCTCAAACTGAAATTCCGAAACCAAACTTTTTTTCAGCGGGGCTGAAGCTTCCTTCGGCTGATTCAACATTTATTTCGAAGGAATACGGCCTGCCTTGGTTCAACCTGTACGAAAAGCTGTTGTAAAGCTGCCTTTCGGGTTGACTTTTCATCGAATCCCCGATAAAATATTCTGCGGCAGCACAACGCCCGATGTACCCGAAAGGAGCAAGCCGATGATGTTTTTCAAGGCAGCGGAACGCAGCGGAAAATTGCAGCATTTATCCCGTATTTTTCTTACATCTGTTCTGATTATTGCAGCTGTCGCCGCAGTGTTTGCCCTGTGCGCCTGTGTTTCCGACATCGGCACCGCCCCGATTTCACCTGCACCGACAGGAAATATCGGCATTGAAACTCCCGATGTTGAGCCGACAGATATTCCGTATGAGATTTCCGCAACGTATGAACTGTATTATTTCGAAAACCGCCGTTTGGAGCAGTGCGTCCGCGAGCAGCTCTTTTGGGAAGGCAAAATCTTCCTCGGCGATATTCTTTCTGTCACAAAACTTGATTTAAGTCACTGCGGCATCAACGATATTTCGGAACTTGCCGCATTTAAGAACCTTGTTGAGCTTGATTTATCATTCAACACCGTGCAGAGCTTAGAGCCGCTCACTCAGCTGAAAAAACTGAAGCGATTGACGCTCAACAATGTTTCGGCATCCGATTTTAACGTTTTGTCACAGCTTTCGCAATTGTGTGAACTGAGCGTTCGTCAGTGTGCAATCACGGATTTAACACCGTTTTCATCCGCTGTTTCCCTGCAAACTCTCGATATCAGCGGCAACGCTGTTTCGGACTTATCCCCGATTTCCGCCCTTTCCCAACTTATCAACCTGTATGCGGACAGCAACGCGATTTCGGATCTTTCTCCGATTTCAAATCTTTCTTCGCTGGAAACACTCTCGCTTCACGGCAACGATATAGCAGCTGTCGAGCCGCTTTCTTCGCTTACCGATTTGCATTATCTTGATTTAAGCGGCAACGACATCGGCGATATAAACCCGATTTGTCCGCTGAAAAATCTTCACACGCTGGATCTTTCGTTCAACGCAATCGAAAGCTGCGAAACACCGCTCAACAGCACCGGATTGCTGATTCTGAATTTATCTTCAAACAAGCTGACTGATATTTCCGTTTTGCTGTCTAAGACACGCAGCCTTCAGAGAGTAATATTGACCTACAACCCGATTGATGATTTTTCGTTGTTTTTCAGCATGAAGGAATTGCAGTTCATTTCCGCCGTTGAAGGCACGGGAATGGATGCCGAAACGCTTATGAAGCTTCAGCGCGCCTTTCCGGACACGATTTTTGAGTGATTGATTGTTTCATTTTTATTTAAATTTTTTATATTTTACTCTTGAACCAAAAGACGCTTTATGTTAAAATAAATATATCGGGTATGGAAATTTCAGTTCATGCTCCGATATTATGACATGAGGGGATTGTATTCATTATGCTGTCAAACAAAATCACCATAGCGGCAAAAGGCAACAGGCGCATTAAACTGAGCATCTATTCCGGACACTTTGCAACGGGACATGCCCATGTTGACAGGTATATCAGCATGACAGAGATTCGGTCAAATGCAGCAATGGCAGCCGAAGCGGCGGACGAAATATCAAAATTTTTCCGCTGCACACCCATCGACACGATAATCTGCCTTGAAAACACGCAGGTCATCGGCGCATTTATCGCGCAGGATCTCATCGATTCAAGTCACAGCGTTAACAGCGGCGCAGTCGTTAACATCATCACTCCGGGCATAAATTCAAACAACCAATTGGTCTTCAGCAGCGATATGCAGCAGTATGTTACGAATCGCAATATTCTTCTGCTCATGTCCACCGTTTCCACGGGGCGCAGCCTTGCCCGTGCTGCCGAATGCATCCGCTATTACGGCGGCAAGCCCGTGGGCATAGGTTCGATATTTTCCGCTGTTGAAGAAGCTGCCGGCTTACCCGTTCACAGCATTTTCATGCGCAGCGATTTAAACGAATACAATGTCTATCGCAGCGACGAATGTCCGCTTTGTAAAAACGGGAGGAAGCTTGACGGTTTCGTGACCGTCGGCGGCTGCACGGAAATTTGATCCCGTCCGGCGTATTCGCCGATTTTTAACGAATATTCAAATGCCGCACGGACGATATCTGCACTCCGCGCGGCATTTTTTTCTGCTCTGCACCGAACAGGTTTCGTGAGTGTTCGGCTGTTTCCGAAAGGATTTATTCCGTCTGCATTTCAAGTTCCGCTTCGTCGTTTTCCGCTTCGACAGGAATGCTTTTTTCGCTCTTTTTAACGTATTTTTTCCAATCGGCCGTGCCGTAAAAAATGAGTGACAGCGCGGTTGCAATCGTCCAGCCGATGGGCCATGCAAGCCAAATTCCCGTTGTTCCGAGTGCGGTTTTCGACAATACCGCCGCAAGCGCAACGCGCAGAGTCAAATCGCTGAAGGTTGTCACCATAAACTTTTTCATCATGCCCGCACCGCGCAAAACGCCGTCCGCAACAAGCTTTGCGGCAACAATAAGATAGAACGGCGAAATTATCCGCAAAAAGCGCATTCCGATATCCGCTGCCGTGCCTGTCGGGCTTTCCAAAAAAACATAAACAAGCTGCCTGCCCGCAAAGAAATACAAAAGCACAAGCGGAACGCAGATTGCAAACACAAGCCGCAGTCCGGCCGCAAATCCTGCTTTAATTCTTTCCGGCTTGGCGGCACCGAGGTTCTGTGCAGTAAAGCTTGAAATGCCGTTTCCGAGAGTTGTGAGCGACGTTGTGACCATATTGTTCAGCTTGACGGCGGAAGAGTATCCCGCCATGACAGCCGCTCCGAAGTTATTTATAACACTTTGAATTATTATATTGCCGACGGAAATAAAACTCTGCTGAAGAATACTCGGCACGGCAATCTCCGCAAAACGCCCAAACAGATGCCATGAAAAAACAGGAACCCTGTCACCACGGTTTTCGCACTCGAGCGCGTGAAGTCTTTTCAAAACGAAAGCAACCGCAAGAATGCAGCTCACACCCTGACAAATGAAGGTTGCCCACGCAACACCCGCAACACCCATGCTGAAACTGTGTACAAACAGAATATCCATGCCGATATTTGCCGTTGATGAACACGCCAAAAAGATGAAAGGCGTTTTTGAATCGCCCATTGCGGAAAAGATTCCGGTTGCGACGTTGTAGTAAAACATGAACGGCAGCCCGGCAATATAGATATCAAGATAAAGCTTTGAAGCCGCAAGCAGTTCGGTCGGAGTTCGAATGAGTTTCAGCAGCGCGCCGCCGAACAGGAAGCCGCAAGTCATCAGCACAACGCAAAGCACGCCGCTTGAAATCAGAACGGTGTAAACCAGCGTTTTAAGGTCGGAAAACTTTTTTGCGCCGAAGAGCTGCGCCGCAATAACGGAGCAGCCGATATTGCAGCCAAACGCGAACGCAATGAAAATCAATGTTATTTCATAGCTGTTGCCGACCGCCGCAAGCGCATCGTTGCCGATAAATTTTCCCGCAACGAAGCTGTCAGCAATATTATAAAGTTGTTGAAATATTATGCTTGCAAACAACGGCAGGCAGAACCGCAAAAGCACCTTTCCCGGTTTGCCGACGGTCAAATCTCTGTTTAAGCTCATTTTTTCTCCCTGATAAAGCCTGTTCGTATTACAGGAGTCGGGAATTTACCTTCTTTCCGCAAATTTTACCCGCAGCGCAGCCCGCTTTAACGCAAGCAGAACAACGCCCGCTCCCGCAAGCACCGCAAGGCAGGCAACGCTGCCGTCCGCTCCCGCAATGCAGAGCCCCTGCGGCGTCAAAAGCGCCAGTTTTGCAAACAATCCGCCACGAGCAGCGGTATCCGCAAAGCATCCGCCCAAAAGGCTTGTTGCAAACGCAATGAACGGTGCCGCAAGGTTCATCCGCCCCGAAATATCCGCCCCGCCGACAACAAGCGCAAGTGCACTTGCGCAAAAGAGGTAACAGCCCGCCGCAAGCAATTCATGCCCGTTCGGGGAGTTTCTCCCCGCCGCAGCAGCAGCAATATACATAACGGCATACATCGCAATTCCGCATATGAACAATGCAAAAAAATTGCTCCAAAACGAAATGCTCACTCCGCCTTTTTCCGCTGCAAGCCGTTTTTCCGCCGCCCGCGCCGCATTCGAGCCCGTCCACGACCCCAAAGTCAGCAGCAGCGTCAGCACCGCAAACGCACCTATGCCCGAAAACCGTGCTCGGAGCGCGCCGAAAACCGATGAATCCGCTTTTTCAACACTTCCGCCGATGCGTTCGAACCGCACAGCCCCAACCTGCTCATTATAATACTCTTTCGCGGCGACTTCAAGCTCGGAAAGCTCTTTTTCCGTCAAGCCCCTGTTCAGCAGCTTTTCCGCATAATCTGCGGAGCGCAGCCTGCTGCGGAGCGCAACTGCACGCCCGCCGATAATTTCCTCCGCCGCCTGTGCCGATGAGGCATCGGCGGAAGCCCTGTATTCAAGAAACGCCTCTTCTCCGGATTCGAGCCCCGCGCCGAAACCTTTCAGAATTATCAACGCACCTTCCGCTTTTCCGCTGCGAACAGCCTCCTCCGATTCCTCCCGCGTTCCGAACCTCACCGAAACAAACCGCATTTTACTGTCAGTAATTTCTCTGTCCGAATCATTCAGCAGTTCGGCAAATTCATGTGAAAGCGGGGAATCGTCCTCATCCGTCAAGGCAATCCTCAGCAGCTGTGTCCGCGTCGTTCCGAGAGTGGCCGCAATGATGAAAAAGAGCGCAAACGCCGCAGCAAGCACCGCAGCAAAAAAGCCGTATCCACCCGCCATTGCGCGAATTTTTTGCAATGCAAGCCGAAGTATCATCATGCTCCCCCCTTTGCCGAACCGTGCCGGCGCGCAGCACTTCCGCCCAAGGCAGCCGCCGCTGCACCGCACAGCAGAGCCAAAATCCCGGCCGCCGCCGCAAGCGGACCCAAGCCGCAGCCGCCGCCCGCCGCCTCCGGGACAATGCCTGCAAACATATGCCGTGCCACGGACAAAATGCTCAGCTTTTGAACCGCTTCCGGCATCAGATTCAGCGGGTAAATCACCCCGCCTGCGAAAAGTGCCGCAAGCATCACGATTCCGCCCGCAAGCATGAATCTTTCGGTTCGTTTGAAAGCAAGGCTCAAAAGGAACATCAGCTCCGCACAGACTGTCGAGCCGAGCAAAAGCGTCAGCAATAAACGTGCGCTGAACGGTGTTTTAAAAACAAGCACAAGCGGAACGGCACCCACCGTGCAAATGACCGCTGCCGCCGCAAATTTTGAAGCCGAAAATGCCGTCCGCGACCCTCCCGAACAGATGAACCGCTTTGCGGTTCCCATTTGCAGTTCATCGGGAACTGTTTTCATGATTCCGAGCGATACGCTGAAAAACAACATGCACACAGCGCAAACAAAATATTTTTCGCGAATCACATCGACGGAACGCACCCCGAAAGCACCCGCTGAATCCTTAAAAACGGCTCTTCGCCCCAACGCACTGTCCAAAACCGCATTTGCACATGCATCACGGAAACGCTGCACCGCCTCCGCCGAAGGTTCATCACCCTCCGCAATGCGGAAAGCAGCAAGCATTGCCGCGCGTTCACCCGCCATTATTTCCGCAACCGATTCGATTATATCGGCCGTCAGCTCACTTTCAAGCGGCATTTCTCCGTTCAGCCATGCATCAACCTTGCCCTCGTCCATATAATAAACCGAATAGAAATAATCCTTTGGGATCGTGACCGCCGCCGCACACCCCGCAAGCATATCCTCTTCAAAATCAACGATCGGCGCCGCATCCTCGGCCGTTCGGAATGCAGAATCAAATTCCGAGCCGGAAACACAGCGAATTTCCGAAAAAAGCTCAATGCGCCGCAGCTGCCCGATAAGCATGCGGGACATTACTGTTTCATCCCTGTCAATTACTGCAACAGGAAAGGGCTCAATCACATTTTCCGCCGCAAGCGCATCATTCAGCCCGAAAGCAAGCAGGCAAGCGGCAATAAACGGCAGCAGCAGGCAGGCAATGCCCGCCGCAGACGAAAAAAGGCAGATATCCTTCCGAACACATGCGGCAAACGAACGGAGCCGAAACCCCTTTCGCCCCAAACCTGCTTTGTTCGTTTTTTTACCGACTGCCATCTTCAACAACCCCGTCTTTCAGTTTCACTGCCCTGTCGCAGACACGTGCAATATCCTCCGCACGGTGCGAAACGAGCAGCACCGCGCAGCCGCCGTTTTTCAGAGCGGTGATCGTATTCAGTATTATTTCTGTTGAGTTTTCATCCGCTCCGACCGTCGGTTCGTCAAGCAGGAGCAGTTTCACGTCCCCAACCAATGCGCAGGCAAGATTCAGCCGCCGCTGCATCCCGCCCGAATATGTTGAAACGGGCTTGTCCGCCTTGTCCGCAAGGTTCACTTTTTCCAAAAGGTACCTGCACCGAATTGTGCGCCTCCGCCCGTAAAGCCCGGCTGCCGACGCAAAGAATCTCAGGTTCTGCATTCCTGTCAATGCGGGATAAAGTGCGATTTCCTGCGGAACGTATCCCAACTGTCCGCGTCCGAGCGGCGCAAGTTCGATTTTTCCCGCATCCTGTCTTTCAACGCCCGCCGCAACGGAAAGAAGCGTGCTTTTGCCCGCACCGTTTTCTCCCGTGATTCCGACAGCTTCGCCCTTTCGAATGCAGAGCGAAACAGGGCCGAGAACCCGCTTTTTTTCTTTCGAAAACCTTGTTCCGTACGCTTTTGTTATGTTTTCAAGCACTAAAACCTGTTCTTTTTCCATAGTCATTAAATGCACCGACTGCCGCCGCAGGTTCACGCAACGCGTTCCCTCGCAGCGGCAGTCAAATTTTATCGCAATACTTTGTTGCGGATATTCAACCTCACATCATTTCCGAAAACATAAACTGCAAGATGACATTCGCAAGTTCCCCGGTCATTTCATTCAACGTCTCCTCAATCTCTTCTTCGGAAGAAAGGTTCGTTGAATCGGCATCGGGAGCCTTTGCGGTTGAAGCCTTGTCGGAGCTGTAAATCTTCATCGTCATCTCGCTGAGCGTGCCGGAGAAGCCGAGAGATTCAAGGGAGGGCGCGAGCGATTCGGGCAATTCCACCGTCATTAAATGTTCGGTTCCGCCGTTTTCCGCCGCACTCGTGCTGAGAGTGTATGTCATTTCCTCGCCATTAAGAAGATCCTCATCGGCAACCGCAACCGTCACAGTTCCGTAAGGAATACCGAGAGCCGATTTCTTTTCGCTTGAAATATCCTTCAGTTCAATGCTCATAACTCTGCTGCTTTCGTCGGATTCGATATTATTGACATCAACTTTTCCGTTCAGCATTCCGTCTTTGCGGGTCAGTTCGGCAACAAAGCTTGTGCCGTTCTGACCGTCATCGTCTATTACTTTCCACGCAAACAGAAGCTCTTCCCTGTCGGAAATTATCTCGAAAGATACGGTGGACTCGCTGTACTTGACGGTCTGCATAACGGGCTTTCCCTTATGCACGGCGGTTTTTATTTCGAACCCGCTGTCAACAAGCTGCTGTGCAAATTCATCGGCATGTTCCGCGATGTAATCGGCAAGTGCCGCCTGTCTTTCCTTCCATGTTTCCGCCTCCGTAACGCCGGTTTCGGAAACGATTGTGCTTTCTTCAGCATAAGCGCCGAGCATTACGAGCGCATCGCTGCCGTAATAGAACTCTGTCAGTGAACATACATAGTTAAAAAGCTCCTCATCCTCACGCATTTCCCCGCTGAGGGCTTTCAGCGCGGCCGCAATGCGCTCCTTATCGGGAGTGTATGTATAAACCTTGCAGCCCTTGAACTCCTTTTCAAGCAGCTCAAGCTTCACGGTCACGTTCTTTTCGACTTTAACATCATCATCGTCAATGCCGCCGAGAAGGATTTTGCCGTATCTCTTAACAAGGCTGTTGTACGCTTTTTCAATGTCGTCAAGCTTGGTGTACTCGATGGGGTCGTATTCGCCTGCATCTTCGTCCGTGAGTACCCTCTGTGCAAGCCCCTTCTCGGTGACGTAATATTCGTTTGAAAGCTCCGGTACATAAAGACCCACGGTGTTCTCGTCCGCCGTCAAAACGCACGAAAGCAGGGGAGAGCCGTTATAATTCAGCTCACCGTTCAAAAGGTACTCGCTGCCTTCGGATTTGATTTTATAGTCCAGCGAAAGCTTGTTCAGAATATCGTTGAAATTCTGATTGTCGGTGTTCATAGAAACCGAAATGTCGGACGAAAAATCCCTTTTGACGGGTTGGCCTTTGCCCTTGAGAACATCCGTAACCGTTGTTTTGCCCGACCACTCGGTTTTGAACATTTTTGCCTGCGCCATAAGGAACTGCTTTGACGGGGTGTTCAAAACGAGCATGTAAACAAGAGCCGCGCCGACGCCGAGCACAACGATGACTGCCGCGATAATTGCGGCAATAAGACCCTTTTTGCCCTTTTTCTTCTTTCCGTCGTCAACAAACTGCATCTGCGGACCGGCCTGCACGTTCTCCGCCGTCTGTTCACCGCATTCGCGGTTTTCTTCGCCGCAGCTGCAATTCTCCCCGCAATTGCAGGCTGTTTCACCCTCGGCATGGCTGCCGGAATCACATTCGACCGTTGCTCCGCCGCATTTGGGGCAGAAAGCATCACCGTCCTGCAAAATAAGGTTGCAGTTCTCGCATTTTTTCATAGTATTCCTCCCGATTTTTTCAAAGATACGGATTCAATGCTGCAATTTCAGCCGCATGTGTCGATTCCGTAATATTATATTACAGCAAAAAATACCGCATGTCAAGACATTTTTCCGCCCGCTGCGTTTTTACCCGTTTTTTGTGCGCATTCACCACGGCACGGTTTCTGCCTGTATTGTTCACACAAATGCGCAAATAAAAACCGACAGTTTCTGCCGCCACGGCGATCCTTTTTCAATTTTTACCGAATTAATCATAATGTTGCGGAAACTCTCCGACTTTATGTTGTTAAATACACTCAGATATGACTTGACTTTACTTTTTTGATATGATATTCTATTATCACCGAACGATAATCCCCTTTGCTCCGGCTTAACATTTTCGTTTTGAATAATATAATATAAAAGGAGTTAAAAGTGTCTAACTACCAAAAAAATCCCAAACGCGAACTCTCCGCTTTTTACGATGAAATGGGCTTTTCCGAAAGAGTCAACTGCACTGCCGAAGAAAACGCCGCATACGCCGCACAATTAAAGCTCACAGGTTCTCTTCCCGCAGGTGTTTACCAGTACAGAGATGCATACAGCAACGAACCTGTCGACCAATTTTATACCGTTCGCCAGAGCAGTCTTACCGATGCGGAAAAGCAAGCTTATATCGCTTGCTGCAATTTCAAAAACGTATACACGATTAAAAAATGCGTTGTTTTCTTCACGGTACTTACGGTCATTCAGCTTATCGCGGCACTTATTTCCGTATCATCCTTCTCAAGCCTTTTCAGATGAAATTGCAATTAAATTAAAAAAATGCTTTCCGCATCATCTCAATTCCGCTATCGTCCTTTGCAGCTCCGCAAGGAATTCGCCCGCATGTGCGCCGTCCATCTGGGTATGATGAAATTGGAACGACACTGTGAGCTTACAGCGAAAAAAGCTTCGGCGGTACCGACCCCAAATCAGGAACGGATTGTTGAAAATGCCGCTGTTCATGCCCACGGCACCGTCCAACTCCGTTTCCACAATTGCGGAAGTGCCGATTACCATGCTGTCCGTAATATCGTTATCGGTGCAGGTCTGTGCAGCGGCGCGGGTCAAATTCAGATAATCGGCGTTGAATTTTGCAATTTCCGTGCTGAACGGAACATCGCATGAGCTGATTTCTCCGCGGCTGTTTTTCACAATCGTGTTAACGGCTATGCTGCCGTACCGCACCAAATCGTGTCCGACCGGAAGCAGGTAGAATTCTTCAATCCCGCTTGCGGCCTTTACGATGCACCAGCAGAGCAGCATGTTGAATTTCATTCTGCGTTTTTTACTCATGCGCACAAGCGGCGTCACGTCCAGAGTTTTGAAGAACGTCACCATCGGATTCGGTGCGTTCATCCAAAGTTCAAACGCCGCTGCGCGCGGAGTGTTTTTTGGGTTGACCTTTGCAGGCAGATTTTCCGACTTCATGTTCAGCCCTCCGTGCGGTCGAACAACCTGTCGATTTCAACAAGCTGTTTGATATTCCCGGTTTGAATCGCATCAATTGCGGCGGCAAGCTTTTCATCCCGCCAATCCCACCAGCGGAGTTTTTCCAGCGTTTCAATCGTTGAATCGTCGAACCTTCTGCGAATCGGCTTTGCGGGAACACCCGCAGCAACGGTGTACGGCGGCACATCCTTCGTGACCACGGCACGCGTACCGATGATCGCGCCGCTGCCGATTTTGACACCGGACATTATCACGGCTTCATAGCCTACCCAAACATCATTGCCGAGTTCAATATCGCCTTTGTTGTCCCATGCTTCGCATATTCTGCTCTTATCAAGGTTCCATTCGTCAAAGAAAATCGGGAAGGTATAAGTCGAAAGCGAACGCAGCGTGTGATTTCCGCTTGTAAAAAGGAATTTCGCACCGCAGGCGATCGAGCAGAACCTGCCTATCTTCAGCCTGTCCCCGTTGATCGGATAATGGTAAATGACGTTGTTCTTTTCAAAATCACGCGGATCGTTCACAAAATCGTTATAAATCGTGAAGTCGCCGACCTCGATATTCGAATCGGAAACAACATTTTTGAGATAAACCGTCTGCCTGTCGCCGCTGCGCGGATAAATCAAATTCGGATTCACGGTTTCACCTCCATATATTGCCTGTATGTTTCAAATCCTGCGGCTTCACAGAACCGAACGGCATCCCTGTTAAAACTCCATACATCCGGTTCAAGCCTTTCAAGCTTGCGTTTTTTGCAATCTGCCGCAGTTCATTGCAGAAATCCGGGCGAAAAACATCCGGTCTGTTTTCGGCATGAAGGCGGCTTACCCGCTCCCTCAACTCGTTCACGCGTGCAAGTTCGTTTTCGGCTGCAAACCTGACTGTAATTTTCCCGTTTTTCATAAAGTATTCTCCTTTCGGCAGACTTTCTGTCATGCACTTCCGCCGATGCTGTTGCAGAACTGATTGAAAAAGCCCTTCGGATACAGTGCAGGAACATCATTCAGATGTTTCAATGCATCGTTGATACAGCTCAGTTCCTCTTCCTCTTCCATTGTGTCCGTGAGTTTCAGTTCGTATTTGCAGAGTGCGATTCCCGCACTGCACCGGGAAGACAAAAGAATCCGAACGCCGTATTTTTGTTTTCGTTTTTCATTTTACTCACTTCTTCTCTTTGTTTACTTCAATTATGCTGCGGCGTTCGGAAACGCCTGCCTTTACGGTTTACGGTCCGACTTTGGTTTGATGCTTCGCGTTCAGCCTTTCCGCAAACCGAACGATATGCTCATCCAATGCAAGAACCGTACTTTTTCTTTCATCATCGGTCTTTGCTCCGTCATACATGCTGTAAAGCAGGAACATCGGCCCGTAGAATTCAAGCGCAAGCTGCATCGCCTCCGCATCGGTTGACGCCGCACGGCGAACTATCCTTGCCATGTATTCCGCGGGACCCGCCGCAAGGTAGTTCTGATACAAATCCGCCATGGTCGAATCGTTGTACTGCTCAATGGTGAGCATCTTTCGGAATCGGGAAGAGAAACCGTCCTCCGTCCAGTGGCGGAACTGCGCAATGCTGTATCGGCGTATGCTGTCGAGCGCGTTGTTCATATACGCTTCGGCATATTCGTCGTCCTCCGCTCCCGGCATATCGTATTCCGCCGCACGTTCCGCATCCAACGCACTCATTCTATCCAAAATCTTTTGAAAAATCTCGCGCTTGCCCGCATAGTGCTTATACAGTGCGGCTTTTGTGATTTTGAGCCGTTCCGCGATGTCGCTCATGGATGTTCCCGCATAGCCCTTTTCCGAAAAAAGCCTCAATGCTTCCTCGATTATCCTTTCCTTTGTATCACATGCCATCTTTTACCTCCGCACACAGCCGCATTATGCATACCGTCGGCTTCCTTCCGCCTTTGAATTTCGCCGCATCAAGTAACCGACCGATAACCATTATAGGTTTCGGTCGGGCTGAAGTCAATATGGGAATTGTTATTCCTTTTCGGCAATTGTGACAGTTTCTTGCCTGTCAAATCTGTTTTCAGTCGCTTTTATTGCAGTCCGCATTATTGCGGCAGCTTTCCGTTCTCCTTCCCAGCTGCCAAAACGCAACCGCGCTTGCAGCTGCAACATTCAATGAATCCACCCCGTGATGCATCGGAATCATCACGGTATAATCGCAAGCATCTATCGCAGATTGTTCAAGCCCCGTTCCTTCCGTGCCCATTACAACGGCAAGGCGGGGTTCCGCCGCAAGGCGCGGATCATCAATGCTTACAGAGTCATTTTTAAGCGCCGTTGCAGCAAGCCTGAAACCGAGTGCTTTCAACCGCCCGAATCGGTTTCCTTCCTCGTCCGGCTGCAATCTTGCCCACGGAATCTGAAACACCGTGCCCATGCTGACCCTTATTGCACGCCTGCAAAGCGGATCGCAGCAGGTGGGGGAGAGCAGCACCGCATCCATGCCGAGCGCGGCGGCGGAGCGAAAGATTGCTCCGATATTTGTTGAATCAACAATTCCGTCCAAAACGGCAATGCGGCTTGCACCGCCGCAAACGCTTTCAGCCGAAAGGGGCGGCTTCCTTCGCATTGCGCAGAACACACCCCGTGTGAGCGGATAACCGGTAAGCTTTGAAAGCAGCTGCGTTTCGGCCGTGTAAACAGGGATTCCCGCCGTGCGTTCAATTATATCCGCCGCCTGTCCCGCAACATGTTTTTTTTCAACAAGCAGCGAAAGCGGTTCATACCCTGCATCAAGCGCGATTCTGATAACAGTCGGGCTTTCCGCAATGAATATGCCCTTCTCCGGCTCCAGTTTGCTGCGGAGCTGTGTTTCCGTCATCCTTGCAAAAACATCAAGCTCCGGTGCCGATATATCGCTTATTTCAATAACATTAATGTTTTTTTCGATTGTATTCATGCCGTTCCGCATTTCCCTTATTCTTTTATCTTTCACTGCATAGATACAGCATTGCGCTGCTGCCGCATTAAACTTCATTTTACCACGATTGCAGTCGTTTTTCCATATATGCATCGGAATTTTTGCGGGCGTCACGCGCATATTGTGACAATATATTGTTTCATGCTATTGCATTTTCGGCAGCGCGGCTTTATAATTGAGAATGAAAATTGAACACATCCGCTGGGTGCGTACACGGGTCATTCCCGATGTACTGAGAAAGAACCTTTGAACCTGTTAGGGTAATACCTGCGTAGGGAAGCGGTGCGAAAATTTGTGCTTACACGCCTCCGCACCGTTTGCGGGGGCGTTTATTTTCAGAAAGGAAACTTTTTATGTTGTTCGATGGTAAAAAAATCGAATTTGTGCTGCTTGAAAAGCTCAAAGGCGTTGACACAAAGGGTTGGATCTTCTTTGCAGCCGCAGCCGTGCTTGCCGCCGCGCTCATCATCTTCCTTGTTCAGCGCAGGAAAAAATGCACAGAGCCCGCCACTTTTACCGGCAATCCCACTCCGACGGTCATCCTTGTTCACGGTGCGCTCTGCATCGCAATAAGCTTTGTTTTGAGTTATTTCAAACTCTTTTCAATGCCCAACGGCGGCTCCATAACCCTTGCAAGCATGCTGCCGCTGATGGTTTATTCCAATCGCTACGGCGCAAAATACGGCGTTATGGCGGGCGTTGTTTACGGCTTCCTTCAGTATATCCAGAAGCCCGAAATGACGCATTGGATTCAGATGCTCGTTGACTACCCCATTGCTTTCGGTGTTATCGGGCTCGGCGGCCTTGTAAAAGGCGAGCGCAACCTCGTCTTCTCCGTTCTTATCGGCGGCACTCTGCGCTTCCTCTGCCACCTGTTCACCGGTGCGGTTTTCTTCGGCGAGTATGCCGCGGCAGGACAGTCCGCGTTCATGTATTCCCTTCTGTACAACGCTCCCTACATGTTTGCGGACATCGCAGTTTGCGTCATCATCGCAATGCTTCCGCCTTTCCGCAAGGCGATCCGCTCCGCGCTCAAGTACTGAAACACCGAACAAAGCCCGGCTGATTTCAACAGAACGGGCCGAACGGTTTAAGTTTTTGCATCAACACACAAATCCGGCTTCAAAGGAATCAAAACTTGCCTGATTCCTTTTCGGATTTGAAGTGCCCGGGTCGGAAAGCGCAGTTTGCCGCGTTTTCCGGCCCTTCCCTTATCCAATCATCCCGTTGTAAATCTTTTTACGAACCATGAGCAGAATTCAAGCTCCCGCCGCTGTCGAAACGCACAGCATTCCGCCTTTTTTCGGCAGCGATTCTCAAATACTCATACTCGGCAGTTTCCCCTCGGTCAAATCCCGCGAAAGCGGCTTTTACTACGGGCATCCGCAAAACCGCTTTTGGCGCGTGCTCTCCTCCGTGTTCGACGCGCCGCTGCCGCAAACGATCGAGCAAAAGCAGGAGTTTTTGCGCACTCATTATATCGCGCTTTGGGATGTCGCCGCCGAATGCAGCATACGCGGTTCGGCGGACAGCAGCATTTCGGCCGTCACCGCAAACGATATTGCTCCGCTCCTCCGTTCGACGCAAATCAAAGCCGTTTTTTTAAACGGTCAAACGGCACAAAAGCTTTTTCGCAAATATCTTTCCGAAGAAACCGCAAAATTCGGCTGCACCGTCACGACACTGCCTTCAACAAGCCCCGCAAACGCATCGTATTCACTCGAAAAACTTGCTGCCGAATGGGGCAGCGCAATCCGCACCGTCCTTATGATTTAAGAATCTGAGTTAACGTTCGGAATTTTGCCTGCATCATTAAGGTTTATCCGAAATTTTCCCTTTTAGAGAAAATTCCCTGTTGACTTTTGCGCCGCACGGAGTATAATAATGCTGTCAACTGAATCATCAGTCTTCGAGGCGGGGCGAAGTTCCCCACCGGCGGTCACAGTCCGCAAGCGGCTTTTGCCGCACGATCCGGTGAAATTCCGGTACCGACGGTCACAGTCCGGATGAGAGAAGCTGTGCTGCGCACCTTTTTGCGTAATTTCAACGCTCTTTTGTGTCATGCACCCCGGAAGACTTGTTCTTTCAGGGACAAATGATAAAAAGGAGTGTTTTTTTATGTCAACACAAACCCGTGCACGCAAACTCACCGTAACCGCTATGCTTTCAACGATAGCTTTTATTCTCATGTACATTGAGTTTCCGATTCCCGCGCTGATTCCTTCATTCGTCAAGCTTGATATTTCGGATCTGCCCGAGCTTTTGGCTGCATTCTCGTTGGGACCTGTTTACGGCGTTGTTGTTTCGCTGCTCAAGAACGTGCTTTTTTCCCTGCTGCACGGCACTTCGTCGGCATATGTGGGCGAGACGTTCAATTTCATCATGGGAGCGGTATTCTCGTTTTCTGCCGGATTCATCTATAAAAAATACAAATCCCGCAAGGGTGCGCTGACAGGCGCACTTGTCGGCGCGGTGCTGATGTCCGTATTGTCCGTGCCGCTGAATTATTTCATTGTCTATCCCGCATATGTGAAACTCTATGAGCTGCCGCTTGAAGCTATCATCGGCATGTATCAATCCATTCGCCCTTCAACCGACGGACTTTTGGAATGCCTGCTTGTTTTCAACATGCCGTTCACTTTCTTCAAAGGGCTGCTGGATGTTGCACTGTGCTTCCTCATTTACAAGCCGCTTTCGCCTTTGCTGCATAAATAAGGGCGGCAAAAAGGCAGGGGGAAGGGCAAATCCGTAGTTTGGCATTGCATCCGAATCCTCCCGCAGTCAGCAGCCCCGCTGTGAAATAAATGAATATGCCGCATAATCGTGCAGCACCTGAATAAGCTTATGTGAATAAGCGAAAGGGGCTGCACTCTTTATGAATGAACGGAGAATCGTACAAACAGGAATTGATGTTTCACGCTATCAGGGGAAAATCGACTGGGCGCGTGTGAAAGCCGGCGGCACAGGCTTTGCAATTATCAAATGCACACAGGGTGTAAACACCGTTGACCCGGAGTTTCACCGCAACATGCGCAATTGCGCCGCCGTCGGGCTGCCCGTCGGCGCATATGTATACAGCAAGGCACGCACTGCTTTTGCTGCCGCTGAAGAGGCGGAGCGTGCCGCAGAGGAGTGCGCACCGTATCATCTTGATTATCCGATCGCAATGGATTTCGAGGCGGCTCAGTTCCTTGCAATGCCGAAAAAAACACGCGGTGCGATAATCGATGCATTCTGTACGCGAATCGAAGCACGCGGCTATAAGCCCATGCTTTACAGCAGCAAATACTGGCTTTCGGCTCTTATTCCTTCCGAAACGACCCGCCGCTGGGACGTTTGGCTTGCTCAGTACGCACCAAGGCCGACTTATTCCGGAGATTTCACCATGTGGCAGCGCGGCACGGGAAAGGTGGACGGCATTGCGGGCAGAGTGGACATCGATATTTGTTACCGCGATTATGTTGACGAAAGCCCGGATCGCATTGTTTTTGCACTCACAAGCCCCATGATGCAGGGCAAACCCGTGTCCGCACTTCAGGCCATGCTCAACGCTGCGGGCTATACGGCTTCCGACGGTCAGCGGCTCAACGTTGACGGAAAACTCGGAAAGCGCAGCTTTTCGGCATTTGTCGAATTTTTAAATGCGCATAAAAGATACATTGAATAATGCGTCCGCATTTTCTGCTTAACCGGCTTTGAATCGGTGCTTTCGGAATTATTAGGCAAAATGCACACGGCGCAACAGTCGGGAGCGGGAAGCGGAAAGCTGCGGCCCGTCCCCGATGTTTTCTTTTTTCCGGACACCCGCGGAAATTGAAATTTTTATCACGATTATTAGAAAAACGGCCGCTTTCCGACTTTTTCGGGTTGACCGAAAGGCGGATATGAGTTATAATTGTGGAATAAATTCGACGGCGAAAAGAGTTGATTTGCCGTTAAATTCGGAGAGAAACACTATGGCATATCGCTATTTTGCAGTTGACGTCGGCGACAAGCGCGTCGGGCTTGCCGTCAGCGATGCGCTCGGAATCACCGCGCAGGGCATCGAAACCTATAACCGTACCGGAGACGATGAAAAGGACGGGGAATACATTCGCAAATGTGCGGAACGCTATGCCCCCTGCCGCATTGTGTTCGGAATGCCGCGCAATATGGATGGAAGCTACGGCTTTGCTTCCGAAAAGGTTCGTGCCTTTGCCGCCGTTGTACTGAACGGTTGGCAAGGCGAGCACGATTTTTTTGACGAAAGGCTTTCCACCGTTGCTGCGGAACGCGCTTTGTTTGAAGCGGAGCTGAACTGGAAAAAACGCCGCAAAGTTATCGACAGACTTGCCGCACAGGTCATTCTCGAAGGCTATATGACGCTCCACCCGCTGAGATAACGTCCGTTCTGTAATAATTATTCACACTTTGAAAGGCAATGTTATGATTGAAGAAAACATAAAAATTAACTCGCAGCCCGAGGAATTCGATGATTCCGCCGAGCTTGAACCCGTGACTTTTCTGACCGAAGACGGCGGGGAAGAAAACTTTTGGCATATCATGACCTTCCCCTATGAAGGTGCGAAATATGCTGCACTCGTTCCGGAGGATCAGATCGACGAAGAAGAACCCGAAGTGATTTTTGTGAAAATCGCAAAGGACGAGCAGGGCGATGCTTACATTCCCGTCGAAAACGAAGTTCTGCTTGAAGAACTTTTCGAAGTCTTTGCCGAGCTTCTTGATGACGAACCCGAGGAACCCGAGAATGACGCTTGGGTTTGACTCCGGGCGCATTTCGAACGATTTTTTGCGGCGGTTTAATCGGGGCTGAGTGACTTCAAGCTGCTTTATCCCCCCCCCGCAATTCAAACCGTCAAAATCTGTTGTGATGAGTATTTGGGAATTGTTTTTGACAGCCGTTGCACTGAGCATGGATGCAATGGCGGTTGCTGTTTCTGCCGGTCTTTCCAATGCGGGCGGCAAAGGAGTCAAATTTCGCGAAGCGGGCCTGATGGGGCTGTTTTTCGGAGTTTTTCAGGCGGTAATGCCTCTTTTGGGGTATTATATCATACCGCTGCTTGCAATGATATTCGGCAGCGGCGTTACGCGCTTTGTTGAAGGAACCGACCACTGGATCGCATTTGTGCTGCTTGTTTTTCTCGGCGGCAAAATGATAATCGAAGCCGTTCGCGCCGAAGAGGAGGCCGAACCGTCAAACCCGTTCGCACTCGGCACACTGTTTGTAATGGCAATTGCCACCAGCATTGATGCGCTTGCAACAGGCATCGTTTTCCGCAGTTTCAGCTTTTCAACCGGCAAGCTGCTGCTTGCTGTCGGCTTCATCGGCAGCGTCACGTTCATTCTGACACTGCTCGGCGCACTCGGCGGCAAAAAACTCGGAGAAAAGTTCCGCAAACGTGCGGAGATAATCGGCGGGATCGTCCTTGTTTGCATCGGCGCAAAAATTCTTATTGAGCACCTGTTCTTTTAATTGTGGGCATATCCGCGTTTTGACTCTTTTAAAACAGCAGGGGCGTCGAAATTTTTTCAGGAGGTATGCATGATCTGCCCTGTCGTTTCAAAGGAACATTTTCGCAGCATGCGTATAACGCTTGCGTTTTCCGTAATTGCGCTTTCGTTTTGCATTGCTTTTGCCGTGCTGACCTTTGCAGGCATACTCGCACAGTATACCGCACTGTGTGCAGCCTTCTTTGCGCTTGTTTCAAGCGGACTTTTCCTGCTCTACCGTTTCAGCCGCGATATTTCCCTGCGCAAGCTCGAACTTACGGAATCTGAAATTCGGGTGTTCGGCAAAACAGGAAAGCTTCTTAAAACCTTCCCGTATTCCGCCGTGCGCGAATTGCGCGTCGTGACGCTGATGGTGGGCAATTTCGGCGGTATGTACGGCAAACTTAAACCCGAAAACTTCATTTGCCTCAGTCTGGACGGTCAAATCCCCGCTCCCGAAACGCGTCTTACCGAACTTTACGGCAGCTTGGATTGCCTTACCTTCGCCTACACTAAAGAAGCAATGACTTTCCTCAACCAAAAAATTCCGCCGGCAGTTTGATGCAAATTATCGCTGCAAAGTCCGGTTCGTAAAAAACGAACGGCAGCGATTCTTTTTGAAAAATCCGAGCGTTCGGATAACTATAATAAAAAACGGTTCCCGCCCGAACACGCGGTATTCATAAGACAGTTAGCAGCCACAGCAGTATGAACGACTGTAGCTGTTCTTGTGTCTTATTCTGTTATCTGATAAGATAGAATCAAGCGAATCTGCAACTCGAAATATGGAGATGGGAGTGATAAGCATGTGCGAATGGTGTGATTATAAAGAATCTGAATGGCTGCTGTATAAATCATTATATTGGTCTGTTTATTTAGCAGACGTACAGGACTATGTCGGCAGATGTATTTTGGTATCGAATAGACATTGCGGAAGTCTTTCGGAATTGGATATCGCTGAATGGATTGAATTGAAAACGATCATAGATAGATTGGAATATATCTACAAGGACATTTTAGGAGCTGAATTAAGTAATTGGAGTTGTTTATTGAACAACTTTTACAAAGAAGTAACACCGAATCCTCATGTGCATTTGCATGTGAGACCACGATATAAAAATGCAATATCAATTAACAATCACTCATATATAGACACCGAATTTGCGCATCACTATGCTCTAAACAAAGAGGTTATATTGCTTGATGATGATAAACAGACTTTGTATATACGAATGAAGGAACAGTTTGTTTTATAAATTCCGAACAAATAAAAGCGCACTTCTATACATCGTCTGGTATAGTGTGTTACGAGCGAAACTTGGCTCTCCCTTTGGGAGAGCTGTCGGCGCAGCCGACTGAGAGGGTAAAATATGACCATACCAAAGGACAACAGCCAACTGGAAAACGCCCGGCGGTTACGCAGAGAGATGACGCCCCACGAACGAAAGCTCTGGTATCTTTTCCTCCGCAAATATCCGGTGAAGATTTATAAACAGCGAATCATCGGGAGATTTATCGCAGACTTTTATTGTGCTTCTGCCAAGTTGGTTATTGAATTGGATGGTTCTCAACACTATGAGCCTCAGGGGATGGCCTATGATTCTGAGCGTTCCGCATTTTTGACAGCGCTTGGATTGGAGGTTCTGCGATTTTCCAACCGAGACGTCGACAGGAATTTTCGCGGCGTGTGTACACAAATTGATATTACCATTCAAAAGCGCCTGTAAGGCCCTCTCAGTCACCTTCGGTGACAGCTCTCCCAGAGGGAGAGCCAAGGAGAATGCCTGCAACTGCGCCATATGGTCATAATAGTGTAAGAAATGGAGCGTATCTGCACCGATACGCTCCATGAACTGTCTTACGAACATCCCGAGAAGGCGCGGAACCGTTTTTGTGTTTTTCCGCCTGCTTTCCGCGGGAGTATGTTTGTTATTGTGCGTTATCTTCCGGAAACGGGAACATTGCTTTTCAGGATAACGTCATGCGAACCGCCTTCAACTATGCTTGTTGAAGAAACGAGCGTCAGCTTTGCATTTTTGCGCAGGTCTGCAAGGTTCAGCACGCCGCAGTTGCACATTGTTGAACGAACTTTGCCGAGGGTGACTGCAAGATTATCCTTAAGACTGCCCGCATAGGGAACATATGCATCAACGCCTTCTTCAAAGCTGAGCTTTGCCGCACCGCCCATGTCGTAACGCTGCCAGTTGCGTGCGCGGTTCGAGCCTTCGCCCCAGTATTCCTTATAGTAGTTGCCGTTAATGCGGATTTTCGGAGTGGGGCTTTCGTCGAAGCGGGAGAAATACCTTCCGAGCATCACGAAATCCGCACCCATTGCAAGCGCAAGGGTGATGTGGTAATCGTGAACAATGCCGCCGTCGGAGCAGATGGGAACATAAATGCCCGTTTCCTCATAATACTCATCGCGTGCGCGCGCAACATCGAGCATTGCGGTCGCCTGTCCTCTGCCGATGCCCTTCTGTTCGCGGGTAATGCAAATCGAACCGCCGCCGATACCGACCTTTACAAAGTCCGCTCCGCATTCCGCAAGATAGCGGAAACCGTCGCCGTCAACAACGTTGCCCGCACCGACTTTGACGCTGTCTCCGTATTTTTCGCGGATGAAGTCAATGGTCAGCTTCTGCCACTCGGTGTATCCCTCGGAGGAGTCTATGCAAAGTGCATCAACGCCTGCTTCAACAAGCGCGGGAACGCGCTCCGCATAGTCGCGGGTGTTGATGCCCGCGCCGACAAGGTAACGCTTGCTGCTGTCGATCGATTCGAGCGGATTAGCCTTGTGGTTGGAATAGTCTTTGCGGAAAACGAAAAACTTAAGATGCCCCCTGTCGTCCACAATGGGAAGGGAGTTGATTTTGTGATCCCAAATTATATCGTTTGCAATCTTAAGGGTAATATCCTCGGTTGCATAAACAAGGCGGCTGAGCGGAGTCATGAACTCGGAAACCTTCATGTCAAGAGGCATTCGGCTGACGCGGTAGTCCTTATCGGTAACAATGCCGACAAGCTTGCCCGTGCCCGTTCCATCCGCCGTGATTGCAACGGTGGAATGCCCGGTGAGTTCGTGAAGCTCAAGAACGTCTTTAAGCGTTGCATCGGGACGAAGGTTGGAATCGCTCTTCACAAAGCCCGCTTTATGTCCCTTTACATTGCGCACCATCTGAGCCTGATCCTCAATGGATTGGGAGCCGTAGATGAAAGAAATTCCGCCCTCCTGTGCAAGCGCAATCGCCATCGTATCGTTTGATACGGACTGCATGATCGCGGATACCATGGGAGTGTTGATCGAGACGGCAGGTTCCTCACCTCTGCGGAATTTAACAAGAGGGGTGCGCAGGCTGACGTTTGCGGGAATGCATTCCTTGGAGGAATATCCTGGAACAAGCAGATATTCGCCGAAGGTGCGTGAAGGTTCGCTGTAGATGAATGCCATAACAGTTTTTTCCTTTCTGTTTATAAGTTTCCGGTTTTGTTCGGCAGTCCTTCCGGGCTTTTTGCGGTCCTTCCGGGCTTGGTATTTTCAGCCCTTTCGGGCTTTTGCTTCAGGAATTTGATTATTCGTTCGATCGACTGCAATGCGGTCGGTAATTTCAGCAGTTCGTTAACCTTGCATTTCGTGCATTCAGCTCGTGTTCCGCGCAGTCCACAAGGTTCGTCATGAGCATTGCAACGGTCATCGGACCCACACCGCCGACAGCTTTTGTGATATAGCTTGCTTTTTTTGAAACATTTTCAAAGTCAACATCGCCGTAGAGTTTGCCGTCTATATTTGTCTGTCCGATGTCGATAACAACCGCACCGTCCTTGACCATATCCGCCTTGATAAGCCCCGCCGAACCCGCAGCAACGATAAGAATATCGGCATTTTTGGTTATGTCGCCGAGATTCTGAGTCTTTGTGTGGCAAACCGAAACCGTTGCGTTGCGGTTCAGCAGACAGATTGCAATCGGTCTGCCCACCAATACGGATTTGCCGACGACGACCGTGTGTTTGGACATTATGTCTATGCCCGTTTCATCCAGAATACGGATAACAGCGCGCGGGGTGCAGGCAATGACGGCAGGCTCGCCGTTCAAAAGCTTGCCCGCGTTGCAGAAATGCAGACCGTCAATATCCTTTTCGGGGTCAATGGCATCAAGAACGGTTTTTGTGTCCATGCTGTCCGGCAGAGGCATCTGAACCAGGATGCCGTGAACCGATTCATCCGCATTAAGCTTTTGAACAAGCTCTATCACCCGCTGCTGCGAAACATCTTCCACAAGATGATAGGTCACGCATTCCATGCCGAGTCTTATCGCGGCATTTTCTTTCAGTGTGACATAGCGTTTGGTCATTTCCTCCGTGCCCACATGAATGATGGCAACACGCGGAATAACACCCTTCGCCTTAAGCACCGCCACCCGCGTTGTAAGTTCCGAATAGACCTGCGCTGCAATTGCGCGGCCGTCGATTATCTGTGCGCTCATATTTTCCCCTTTCCGTCTGCATTTTCCAATCCGACCGCATTATTCGCGGTTTTGTGCGGATTGAAATTGACTCATTATACACCAAACGGCCAAATAATTAAAGCCCGATTTTTCGGTCTGGTGCATATATTTCCGCAAACCGCACCTCATTTATGCGAAACGGCGCGATTTGCCCGGCTTGCCGTGTTTTCGGAATGTCCCGAACATTTCGGGTTCTTTGCGGGAAGAGGCTTGTGTTTGCCGCGCTTTTCCCGCAAAGTCCGTCTTCGGTCGAAGCGTTTTAAGTTACAGTCTGAAGTAATCCACTGCACCGCGGAAGATCGCCGATTCGTCCTTTCCGGGTACGTTTTTGTAAAGATTTTTTCCGTATCTTTCGCTGTGTGCCATCTTTCCGAACACTCTTCCGTCCGCAGAAGTGATACCCTCAACGGCAAGCACGGAGCCGTTCGGATTTATCTCGGTGCGCATGGAGGCCTTGCCGGATGCATCGCAGTAAACCGTTGCGATCTGTCCGTTTTCAGCAAGTCTGTTCAGCAGCTCATCGGGGCAAACGAATCTTCCCTCGCCGTGGGACACGGGAACGAGTGAAACTTCACCCGGCTCACGGTACATAAGCCACGGGGACAGGTTGGAAACCGTGCGGGTATGCACAAGGCGCGAACGATGCAGCCCGATCGTGTTATATGTCAGAGTGGGGCAGTTTTCATCCGTATGAATGATTTTTCCGAAAGGCACAAGTCCGAGTTTTATCAACGCCTGGAACCCGTTGCAAATGCCGAGAATCAAGCCGTCGCGACGGTTGAGCAGCCGTTCGATCGCCTCCGCCGCACGGGCATTGCGCATGAAGGATTCAATGAGCTTTGCGCTGCCCTCGGGTTCGTCTCCGCCGGAAAAACCGCCGGGAATGAACAAAATTTGTGAATCCTCCAACCTGTTCGCAAATGCGTTGACGGACTCTTCAATGCCCTTTGCGGTGATGTTGTTGATAACAAGCACTTCCGCTTCCGCTCCCGCAAGGCGCATTGCCCGTGCGGAATCCATTTCGCAGTTCGTACCGGGGAAGACCGGAATCAGCACACGCGGGCGCGCATATCTGCCGTTCGGCTTTATCATCGGTGCATTCCTTCGGAAAGAACCGATTTCAACAGGTGTTTCGTCCGTTGTTTTATGTCTGTAAACCGGTTCAAGCTTTTTGTCGTAAATTTCGAACAGCGGAGCAAGTGCAACGTTTTCGTCCCTGTATTCGAACGCAAATTCCGACATTGTTGAGCCGAGTTCGAGCCCGTTCGGGATTTGCTCCGTGCAGCCTTCCGCAATTTCAAGTATCAGCGCGCCGTAATTGCGGCGGAACAGTTCTTCCTGCGGGAATTCGGGATTCAGGCGAACGCCGATTCCGTTGCCGAGAGCGGCTTTGAACAGGCCTTCCGCCGCGCCGCCCTTATCGACTGCCCATGCGGAAAGCACGCTGCCGCTGCGTATCAGGCGCGTTGCAAGCGCAAAATTCGTGCGAAGAGAGTCCGCTGCGGGAAGACCGTTTTCGTCCGGTTTCGCCGGCAGGAAAACAAGCCTTGAGCCGGGCTTTTTAAATTCCGGAGAGATGATATTCCCTGCCTTATCCGCTGCAATTGCAAACGAAACAAGCGTCGGCGGAACCGTTATGTTTTCGAAAGTTCCGCTCATTGAGTCCTTGCCGCCGATTGCCGCAAGCCTAAGCCCGAGCTGTGCGCGCAGCGCTCCCAACAGCGCGGCAAGGGGTTTGCCCCAGCGCACGGGATCACTGCCGAGCTTTTCAAAATATTCCTGGAATGTCAGCCAGCAGTTTTCTGTTGATGCACCCGCCGCAACAAGCTTGGCAACGGAAGTCACGACCGCGCAGTACGCCGCGCCGAACGGATCTTCCGCCGAATAATGCGGGTCAAAGCCGTATGCCATGACGGAGCATGTATCCGTTTCGCTTCCGCGAACGGGCAGCTTTGCAGCCATTGCCTGAGTCGGCGTCAGCATATTCTTTCCGCCGAAAGGCATAAGCACCGTTGCCGCGCCGATGGTTGAATCAAACCGCTCCGCAAGCCCCTGCCGAGAGCAGATGTTAATATCCGAAACACATTCCGAGAGCCTTTCCGCAAAGGAAGTTTCGGCTTTTTTTCCCGTTTCGGGGCAGTTTTTTCGAGCGAAGCAATCCGAAAGGCCGCACTTTTGAACCTTGGCGCGCATTTGCTTCACCGCACCGTTTGTGTTCAGGAATTCGCGGGAAAGATCGACGATTTTTTCACCGTTCCAATGCATGACCATGCGCCCGGTATCCGTAACGCGGGCAACAACGGTTGCTTCAAGGTTTTCGCCGTTTGCAAGTGCAAGGAATTTTTCGCAGTCCGCCGCCGCAACAACAACCGCCATGCGTTCCTGAGATTCGCTTATCGCAAGCTCCGTGCCGTCAAGCCCGGCATACTTTTTCGGAACCCTGTCAAGCTCGATATCCAGTCCGTCCGCAAGCTCGCCGATTGCAACGGAAACGCCGCCCGCACCGAAATCGTTGCAGCATTTTATCAATGTTGAAGCTTCCGGGTTCAGGAACAGCCTTTGCAGTTTGCGTTCCTCGGGCGCATTGCCCTTTTGAACCTCCGCTCCGCATGTTTCAAGTGATGATATGTTGTGTGACTTGCTTGAGCCCGTTGCACCGCCGCAGCCGTCGCGTCCCGTTCTTCCGCCGAGAAGGATAACGGCATCGCCCGCAGCAGGTTTTTCGCGGCGGACATTCCGTTCGGGCGCCGCACCGACAACAGCACCGATTTCCATATGCTTTGCAAGATAGCCGTCATGATAAACTTCATCCACAAGGCCTGTTGCAATGCCGATCTGATTGCCGTAGGAGCTGTAGCCCTGCGCCGCCGTTGCAGCAAGTTTTCTTTGGGGAAGCTTGCCGCGGATGGTGCTTTCAATCGGGGCAAGCGGGTTTGCGCCGCCCGTCACGCGCATTGCATGATAAACATAGCTCCGCCCCGAAAGGGGATCTCGTATCGCGCCGCCGATGCAGGTTGCCGCACCGCCGAAGGGTTCGATCTCCGTCGGGTGGTTGTGCGTTTCGTTTTTAAACAGCAGCAGCCACGGCTCCTCAACGCCGTCGGCATCGACCTTTATCTTCACGGTGCAGGCATTGATTTCGTCCGACTCGTCAAGATTGCGCAATTCGCCGCTTTTTTTAAGTGCCTTTGCCGCAACGCAGGCAATATCCATGAGGCATACGGGCTTTTTGTCCCCGATGCTTTCGCGAAGAGCAAGGTAATTTTCGAATTCGCGCCGAACGCGTTCATCCTCGAATTCAACATCCGTCAGATGCGTGTTGAAGGTTGTATGGCGGCAATGATCCGACCAGTATGTGTCGATAACGCGGAGTTCGGTCAGCGTCGGCTCACGATTTTCTGTTTTAAAATAGACTTTAAGGCACTCCGCATCCGCCTCATCCATTGCAAGCCCGTAAAGCGCGATAAGCTCCTTTGCAGGGGTGTCAAACAGCTTTACGCGCGGCGGCTGAGCAGGCTCGTCGCAGCGCATTGCAAGCGTATCACAGCACTCAAGCGCGGCTTCGCGCGAATCCACGGGGTTGATAATGTATGCCTTTATCCTGTTCAGTTCTTCGGATGTGAGACTGCCCGAAAGCATGTATACGGCGGCCGAACGCACTGTCGGCCTTTCGCACTGCGCAACAAGGCTTATGCACTGCGCTGCGGAATCCGCCCGCTGGTCAAACTGCCCGGGCAGATATTCAACCGCAAAAACTTTTGCACCTGCCGCATTGCCGCAGATTTCCGCACGGAATTCAGCTTCCGTATAGGTTCTGTCAACCTGCGGTTCGGAAAAAACGGTTTCGATGCAGGCGTTGAACGTCGCTTCGTCCACACCCTCCGCGTCATACCTGTTGATGATGCGAACCCCTTCAAGAGTGCGGATCCCGAGAAATTCGCGAATATCCTTCGCAAGCCCTTCCGCCGCTTCCGAAAATTCGGGGCGTTTTTCGCTGTAAATTCTGTAAACCATTCTGTTGTCTCCCGTTAAATTTCCCGTATTCCGTAATGTTCGTTTTTTCGGCAAATGCCGGCGGTGCCGGCGTTTACCCGTTTTTTAAACGGCTTTCGCGCAATGCGGAAAGTCCGATGTCGCTTCTTGAATATTTTCCGTCAAAATGCACTCGTTCGGCTGCCGCATATGCCGCCCGAACCGCCTCTTCAAGCGTATCGCGAACGGCCGTGATGCCGAGCACGCGCCCGCCGCTTGTAACAAATTCGCTGCTGTCGGGTGTTCTGAGTTTTGTTCCCGCATGGAAGATGCATACCCCGCAATCTGCTTCAACATCGCCGTCAAAGGTGATGAGTTTGCCCTTTTCGTATTTTTCCGGGTAGCCCCCGCTTGCAAGCACAAGGCAGCAGGAGGATTTGTCGGAAAGCTTGATTTCGCATTTGTCAAGCGTCCCCGCCTGCGTCGCAATCATTATTTCAAGCAGGTCGCCTTCAACAAGGGGCAGCACCGCCTGCGTTTCCGGATCGCCGAAACGGCAGTTATATTCAATAACACGCGGGCCGTTAGGTGTGAGCATAAGTCCGAAATACAGGCACCCGCGGAAAGTCCGTCCTTCGGCATTCATTGCGTTCAGCGTGGGAAGGATGATGCTTTGCATAACCTGCTCCTCCGCCGCTTTTGTGTAAAAAGGATTCGGTGCAATAACGCCCATGCCGCCGGTGTTCAGTCCCGTGTCGCCGTCGCCCGCACGTTTGTGGTCCATTGAAGAGGGCAGGGGAACAACTGTTTTTCCGTCCGTAAACGCAAGCACGGAAACCTCGGGTCCGGTCAGGAACTCTTCAACAACGACAGTTGCGCCGCTCCTGCCGAATTTGCCGCCCCGCATCATGTCGTTCACGGCTTCAACCGCCTCCTCGTGAGTTTTTGCGATTATAACGCCCTTGCCGAGAGCAAGCCCGTCCGCTTTGACAACGACGGGAAGGCTGTGGTGCGCTGCGTATTCTGCCGCAGCATCGGCATCCGAAAAGACCTTGTATTCGGCCGTCGGAATGCCGTATTTCTTCATGAGTTCCTTTGAAAAAGCCTTGCTGCCCTCGATTATTGCCGCAGCCTTGCTCGGGCCGAAGCAGGGAATGCCCTTTTCACGCAGCATGTCGCAAAGCCCCATAACGAGAGGGTCGTCCGGAATCACGGCAGCAAAGTCAATTTCGTTGTTCAGCACAAAATCCACAATTTTTTCCAAGTCCGTTGCAGCAATGCCCGTGCAGGTCACCGGGCATGAATCGCTGCCCGCATGTTCGCGGGAAATTCCGCCGTTTCCGGGAAGCGCATATATCTTTCCCGCTCTGCGGCTTTGAGCAAGCCGCCTGATTATCGCATGTTCGCGTCCGCCGCCGCCTATGACGGCAATATTGAGTTTATCCTTTGTTATCTGCATTTTTTACTCTTAATTCCGTTCCTTGTTCCGTCCCTTCCGCATGTTCCGCACCTGCGTCGGGAAATCCTTTTCGTCTATGTTCGCTTAATTGTTATGTCCGCTTAATTGTCCGTTCGTTTCCGTCCGCCCGGCACACTGCCGAGTGCCGAACAGATCCGAATATCCGAATATCCGAATATCCGAATAAACCGCTCCGTTAAAAATCAATGGTGGAAAAGGCGCAGTCCGGTAAAAGCCATGACCATGCCGTGTTTGTTGCATGCCTCAATAACGGCATCATCGCGCACCGAACCGCCGGGCTGAGCAATATAGGCAACGCCGCTGCGGAAAGCACGCTCGATATTATCGCCGAACGGGAAGAACGCATCGCTTGCAAGTGCGGTTTCGCCGAACCTGCTCAGCCATTCCCGCTTCTGTTCCTTTGTCATCGGCTCGGGGCGGCGGGTGAAGAAATTCTGCCAATTTCCGTCGTCAAGCACGTCTCCGCACTCATCCTCGTTTAAATACAAATCAATTGCATTATCGCGGTTGGGGCGCGGAATATCCGCACGGAACGGCAGGTTCAGCACGGAAGGATGCGAGCGCAGGTGCCAAAGGTCGGCTTTATTGCCCGCAAGGCGTGTGCAGTGAATGCGGGATTGCTGCCCCGCGCCCACTCCGATCGTTTGTCCGTTTTCAACATAGCAAACGGAGTTGGACTGGGTGTATTTAAGCGTGATAAGCGCAATAACAAGGTCGCGTTTCGCGCTTTCGGGCAGGTTTTTGTTTTCGGTCACGATATTTGAAAGCAGGCTTTCGTCAATCGTTGAATCGTTGCGCCCCTGTTCGAATGTTATGCCGAACACCGTGCGCGTTTCAATGGGAGCGGGAACATAGTTTTCGTCGATTTTAATTACCGTGTATGCACCCTTTTTCTTTGCGGAAAGGATCTCAAACGCATCCTCATCGTAATCCGGAGCAATAATGCCGTCCGAAACTTCATGCTTCAAAACTTTTGCAAGCGAAACATCGACCTTGTCGCTGACGGCGATAAAATCTCCGAAGGAGCTCATTCTATCCGCACCTCTTGCGCGAATATAGGCACAGGCAAGGGGAGAAAGCTCTGTTGTTTCGTCAACAAAATACATTTTGCGAAGCGTCTCGTTCAGCGGAAGGCCGACGGCCGCACCTGCCGGGCTGACGTGTTTGAACGATGCCGCCGCAGGAAGTCCCGTTGCGGTGCGAAGTTCTCTGACGAGCTGCCACCCGTTGAGTGCGTCAAGAAGGTTGATATAGCCCGCCCTGCCGTTCAAAACGGCAATCGGCAGTTCGCCGTCAATTGAAATTGCAGCGGGTTTCTGATTGGGATTGCAGCCGTATTTAAGTTCGTATCGCATGTTTGCCTCCGTTAGTATGTTCGGTTTTATTCGGTTATTGTTTGTTTCAGTTCTTACAGTCGGTCAGGGTAACTTAAGTTGACGTTGACCGGCTCCGTTTTTTTGCAAAGCCGCACAAAGCTCAGCGGACGTGCCTGTTGATAATGAACGTGTCCTCCGCGCCGTCCGCGCAGCCGATAAAGCGCGCAAAGAGCGAAACACGGTTGTTTTCATCAAGACCTGTCCAAATTTCTTCGGCAAAAGTCTCTGCATCGGGCGCGTTCAGCGCAATGCGCACCGGTTCACCGCAGAACGAGGGCAGCGGCGAGCCGTCATGCTCATATGTGTGGATAAGATGTGCCGTCCCCGCTTCGGGTTCGTAATTGTAAAAATTCCTGCGGCAGCGTGCGCCGTCGGGCGTTTCCGCCTTCAGTATGCTGAGGGTGTATTCACCTGTTTCGGGGTAAAGAATGCCGCTGATGCGCGGGGTAAAATTCGGAGCATCAGGTTCAAAGCTCCTTTTGCGCAGTGCGGATTCAAAGCTTCCGCCCGCCGCAATTTCGCAGGCAACGGTGTCCGTCTGGTCGCCGTTGGTAACAACGGTGCAGCCGTTGACCTTCCGCACGGGGGAATAAATGATAAGCGAAGGGTCTGTCAGCTTTTTTTCATCAAACGCCCGCGTTCTGATGCCGTCCTCGGTCGGTTCAAATATGCGGTTGCGGCTGTTCTCGCTTCTGCCCATGATGAAGTATGCGGCCACATAATGTGCGTTGTCCGCACTTTTTCCGATAAGCACGCCGCGTCCGGGATAGGTATTGCCGTTCAGGTATTCGTTGATAGTTTTCATTTATTCCGCCTTTCGCACTTCGATTCCGACTCGTTTATTCACTGTTTGTTTCACTGTTCTGTTGATTTTATTGATAAAAACACCTGTTCAAGCGCAAGGGGCAGCAATTCCCATTCCGCCTGTTCCATAACGCGCCGCTGCAAGGTTTCCGGAGCGTCGCCCGGAAGCACATCAACGGCTTTCTGCATGATTATCTCGCCGCCGTCGGCAACCGCATTTACATAGTGTACCGTTGCACCCGTGACCTTCACGCCGTATGCAAGCGCAGCCTCGTGAACGCGCAGACCGTAGTACCCCTTTCCGCAGAAGGACGGGATGAGCGACGGATGCACGTTGATGATGCGCCTGTCGTAACTTTCGGTAAAATCCGCACTCAGTATTGCAAGAAAGCCCGCAAGCACGACAACATCGATTTCGCGCTCCTCGAGCAGTTTCCGAGCCGCCGTTTCGAACAGTGCGGGGTCCTGCCTGTTTTGAGGAAGATAAACCGCTTCAATGCCCGCATTTTTTGCCCGCTGAAGTGCGAATGCATCCGGCTTGTTGGAAACAACAAGCGCAATATCGCCGCTTTTTATAACCGAACCGCGCTTGTCGAGCAAAGCCTGAAGGTTCGTTCCCCCTCCGGAAACGAACACGGCAGCGCGCGGACGGCGGGGAGCTTCGGCCCCGCCGCAGCTGCCGCTTTTGCCGATCGCGGGGGAAAGTTCTCCGCCCGTCAGCATATCTCAATACCTTCGCCGAGCACGGTGTCGCCGCAGATGTAAGCCTCCTCGCCGTTTGCGCGGAGAATTTCAAGCGCACGATCCGCATCCTCGCGTGAAACGATGAGGCACATGCCGACGCCCATGTTGAAGGTGTTGAACATGTCCCTTTCGGGGATATCTCCCGTTGACGCGATAAGGTCAAAAAGCGGATGAATGCGCAGTGCGTTTTTGTTTATTCTTGCCGCAATGCCCTTTTTGAGGCAGCGCGGGATATTCTCATAGAAGCCGCCGCCGGTGATATGTGCACAGCCCTTTATGCGGACTTCCTTTGCAAGCTCCAGCACGGGTTTAACGTAAATCCTTGTGGGCTCAAGCAAAGCTTCGCCAAGAGTTTTTCCGAGGGATTCAACATGGGTTCCGAGCACGGCATTGTTTGAATTGAGATTGAAAACCTTGCGCACAAGGGAGAAGCCGTTGGAATGAACTCCGCTTGACGGCAGCGCAATGATAACATCTCCGGGACACTGCGTTTCAATGTCGAACACCTTGCTCCTGTCCACGATGCCGACGGCAAACCCTGCAAGGTCATATTCGTCCGCAGGGTAGAAACCCGGCATTTCGGCTGTTTCGCCGCCGATAAGTGCGCAGCCGGACTGCACGCAGCCCTCCGCAACGCCCTCAACAACGGAGGCAACTTTTTCGGGAATGTTTTTGCCGAGTGCGATATAGTCAAGGAAAAACAGAGGCTTTGCACCGCAGCAGATGATGTCGTTCACACACATTGCAACGCAGTCGATGCCGACGGTGTTATGTTTGTCGCTCAAAAAGGCGAGTTTAAGTTTCGTTCCCACGCCGTCCGTACCGCTGACAAGGATGGGTTCGCTCATGCCTGCAAGATCCGGTGCAAACAGGCCGCCGAAATTGCCGATGGAGGGCATTGCTCCGGGCGTGATCGTGCGCGAAATGTGTTTTTTCATCAGTTCAACGGCGCGATAGCCCGCAGTAATATCAACGCCCGCTTTTTCGTAGCTTTCGCTCCTGCTGTTGTTGTTTGCCATTTATGTTCTTCCTTTCGATCTGATAAATCCGTTTGGTTTATTTTGTTCGGTGATTTCGATTGCGTTCGCGGCCCGTCAGAGCCGCGGTTTTTCTGTTCGGTTACTCTTTCGGCTGCGGCGTATCGGATTTTTCGCTGAGCTTGCGCGCATATTTGTTGACATAGCGGCGTTTGGGCGGCTCGCAGGGATATTCGCCCGTGAAGCAGCCGACACAATAATCCGTTTTGCCGTTGCCGGCAAGCAGCCTTGCGTTCTCAACGCTCAGGAAACCGAGGGAATCGAGCCCGAGTTCGCGAACAAGTTCCTCATCGTTGTATTTGTTTGCAATCAGCTCCTCCCGCGAGGGAACATCCGTGCCGAAATAGCAGGGGAACAGGAATTTCGGCGCGGCGGAACGCACATGCACCTCCGTTGCGCCCGCTTCACGCAGAAGGCGGACGATACGCTTGATTGTTGTTCCGCGAACGATGGAATCATCGATAAGCACAACGCGCTTGCCGCTGACAGTTGCGGATACGGGGTTGAGCTTGATTCGAACGAGCTTTTCGCGCTCGTTCTGTTTCGGCTGAATGAAGGTTCTGCCGATATATTTGTTTTTGATAAAGCCTATGCCGTAGGGAATGCCGGACTGTCTTGAAAAGCCGATCGCGGCATCAAGCCCGGAATCGGGAACACCGATAACAACATCCGCCTGCACGGGATGTTCAAGCGCAAGGAACGAACCTGCGCGCTGGCGCGCAAGATGCACCGAGCAGCCGTCAATAACGCTGTCGGGACGCGCAAAATAGATGTATTCAAACACGCAGAGCGCAGGCTTGACTTTTCCGCAGTGGCTGCGCAGGCTGCGCAGCTCGTCGTTTTCAACAACAACTATCTCGCCCGGTTCAACATCGCGCAGGAATTTCGCTCCCATTGCATCAAGCGCACATGTTTCGGAAGCAAAGCAGTAACCGCCTTCGGACAGTTCTCCGATACAGAGCGGACGGAACCCGTGCGGATCGCGTGCGGCAATAAGCTTTTTGGGCGACATGATAACAAGTGAATAGGCACCCTTTATCCTGTCCATTGCGCGCGATACGGCCTCCTCAATGGAATCAGCCGTCAGCCGTTCTTTGGTAATTGTGTATGCAATGACTTCCGTGTCGGTCGTTGTGTGGAAAATTGAACCTGCAAGCTCCAGTTCCTCACGCAGTTCGGCATCGTTGACAAGGTTGCCGTTGTGTGCTATCGCCATCGTGCCCTTTATGTGGTTCACCACAAGGGGCTGGCAGTTGATGCGCTTTTCGTAGCCGGTTGTGGAATAGCGGACATGCCCGACCGCCATGCTTCCCATTCCGAGTTTTGCAAGCGAATTTCCGTCAAATACCTCGTTGACAAGCCCCTCATCGCAGTGCGCGTTTATAACGCCGTCGTCGTTGACGGCAATGCCTGCGCTCTGCTGCCCGCGGTGCTGCAAAGCATAGAGTGCATAATATGCAAGCGCGGCAACGTTTTCGCGTTTTGAAGCGGCAATGCCCACAACGCCGCATTCCTCGCCGAGGTGCTCAAAGGTTGTTTCGTGTTCGGTTATGTTTTCCAAAATATCCATTTTGCTGTTCTCAATCCAGATAAATCATTCTGTTAATTCTCCCGAGTTTCGCACAAAAGCTTACTCGCCCATCAGGCGGTGCAGGATCTCGTGATATGCGCCTTCAACATTGCCGAGGTCGCGGCGGAAACGATCCTTATCCAGTTTTTCGTGGGTTTTGCTGTCCCAGAAACGGCAGGTATCCGGCGAAATCTCGTCCGCAAGCACAATTGTGCCGTCGCTCAGTCTTCCGAATTCAAGTTTGAAATCGATAAGCTCGATGTTGACTTCCGCAAAGAATGCGGTCAAAATTTCGTTGATTTTCAGAGCGTATTTTTTTATCGTTTCAAGCTCCTCCGGCGTGCAGAGACCCATTGCAAAAACATGGCTGTCGTTAATCATGGGATCGCCCAGTGCATCGTCCTTGTAGCAAAGTTCGAGAACGGTGCTTTTGAGTTTCGTGCCTTCGGGGAAACCTATGCGTTTTGCAAGCGAACCCGCCGCAACGTTGCGGACAATGACCTCAAGAGGAACGATGCGGACGGCTTTGACCGCCGTTTCCCTGTCTGAAAGCTGTTCGACAAAATGAGTCGGAATGCCTTTTTCTTCAAGCATTTTCATGAGATAGTTCGTAACGCGGTTGTTGATAACACCCTTGCCCGCGATTGTGCCCTTCTTTTCGCCGTTAAATGCGGTTGCATCGTCCTTATAGTCAACGATATAAATACCTTCGACATCGGTTGCGTAAACCTTCTTTGCCTTGCCTTCGTAGAGCTGCTGAGTCTTTTTCATTTTTGTTCCTCCTTTTCGGTATCCGTTTGCCTTGTTTGTTATTTTTGTTGTTTGCGTTTCGCCGTTCGGTTCCGCGGTCGGAGCGGCACCGTTTTTTGAAAGTGCCGTTCGCACCGCATTCCCCGAAAAAAAGTTTGATAGCCGCATCATTACGGGCTGCGGCTATCTTTGTTTATTGTTAATCTCTGTGCTGCAATGCAGCATCCTTTTTGCGGACATCCTCCGCCATTTTTATTCTCATTGCGTCAAGCTTTTCGTGAAGTGCGGGTTCCGCAAGCGAAAGCATTTGAGCCGCAAGTATCGCGGCGTTGGCCGCACCGTCAACGGCAACCGTTGCCACGGGCACGCCCGAGGGCATCTGCACCGTTGCAAGCAGGGCATCCAGCCCGTCAAACGTTGAAGCTTTGATGGGTATGCCGATAACGGGCAGAGTTGTGTTTGCGGCAATAAAGCCCGCAAGATGCGCCGCCTTGCCCGCTGCGGCGATAATAACGCCGAAATCACGTTTATAGGCGTTTTGTGCGAATTCCGCAACATCCGCCGGGGTTCTGTGCGCGGACATAACGCGCATTTCATAGTTTATTCCGAGTTCATCGAGCTTTGCCGCACAGCCGGACACAACCGGCAGGTCGCTGTCGCTCCCCATGATGACCGCAACACGTTTCATGCTGCCCACCTCCGTTGTTTCATGGGTTCATGGTAACAGATTTTTACCTGCAATTTCAAGGCTTTTTTGCAGATATATCAAATATGTTGCCTGATATATTTTTATCCGTTCGTTTTTGCTTTATTTGCATGGTTTTTTGCATTCCGATAAAACCGCGCCCCCCGCATTCGCGCTTGCAATAAACGGAATATAATGTTATTATTGTAGGGGTAAAGCAAAACTCCGCTGCGGCAGTCTTTTCGGAAAAACCTCTGCGGAGGGAATCTTCTCAATCTCATTCTCAATCTCAACGGAGAGGCTCTGAAAGCGAGGGGTTCAAAAGCGCGGTCAGCCGGCACTTTCGGCGCGATTTTTACCCGAATCAACCGCAAAACAAAATGCTGCGCCCGCAATGCAGCATTCGATTCCGCTTACGAAACCGGAGCAAAGCTTCGGCTTTGCAAAAAGCTCCGGCTTTATACAAAAAGGAGAGTACAGATTATGAAAACATGCGCCATCGTGGGCATCAACTGGGGCGATGAGGGCAAGGGCCGAATGGTTGACCTCGTTGCGGAAGAATATGACATTGTTGTTCGTTACCAGGGCGGCAACAATGCAGGACACACCATCAAAAACGACTACGGCACATTTGCGCTGAATCTTTTGCCTTCCGGCATTTTCCGCCGTGAAAAGATGAATATTCTCGGCAACGGCACCGTTGTCGACATCCGCCACCTCTGCGGCGAAATCGAACGGCTGCACGATGCAGGCGTCTATATCTCCCCGGAAAACCTTATGATAAGCTCCCGTGCCATCATTGTTATGCCCTATCATGTTGCATTGGACGGGCTTGAAGAAGCACGCCTTTCCGACAAACCCTACGGTTCGACAAAGCGCGGCATTGCCCCCGTTTACGGCGACAAATACATGAAAAAGGGCATTATGCTCGGTGAATTGTTCGACAGGGAGTACCTTATCGACCACCTTTCCGATGTTCTTGAATTCAAAAACCTTCAGATAACCCGCGTATACGGCGGCGAACCCTTCTCCCTTGAAAGCATGGTTGAATACCTCGATACCTACGGCGAGATTCTCAAGCCCTATATCGGCGACACGAGCGCATACCTGCGCAAAGCGGCTCACGAGGGCAAAAAGATCCTTTACGAAGCCCAGCTCGGCGTTCTGCGCGACATTGATTTCGGCATCTATCCTTACACATCCTCAAGCTCTCCCCTTGCGGCATACGCTCCCATCGGCTCCGGTGCGCCGGACATTCCCGTGAACCGCGTCATCGGCGTTGTGAAAGCATATTCCACCTGCGTCGGCGAAGGTCCTTTCACCGCCGAATGGTTCGGAGAAGAGGCCGAAAGGCTGCGTAAAGAGGGCGGTGAATACGGCGCCGCAACGGGACGCCCCCGCAGAGTCGGCCCCATCGACCTTGTTGCAACGCGGTACGGCGTTCAGATGCAGGGTGCAACGGAAGTCGCGCTCACAAAGCTCGACATCCTTTCCTACATGGATTCCATCCCCGTTTGCGCCGCATACGAATGCGACGGTGAAGTGACCCGCACGTTCCCCTTCCCTTCGAAACTCGGCAGGGCAAAGCCCATTTATGTTAAACTTCCGGGTTGGGGCTGCGACATTTCAAAGATTCGCACCTATGACGAGCTTCCCGAAAATGCCCGCAAATACGTTGAATACGTCGAACGCGAAATCGGCTGCCGCATAAGCTATGTTTCCGTCGGCCCGGGCAGGGAAGAGATAATCCTCCGATAAGAGGACTGCCCGAAAACTGTTGAAGGACGATTAATTTATGAAAGAATTTTACGAAAGCCCCCTTTCGAGCCGATATGCCTCGGAATACATGCTGCACCTCTTCTCGCCGGACAAACGCTACGGCACATGGCGCAGGCTTTGGGTTGCGCTTGCCCGAGCGGAGCATCGTCTCGGTCTTCCGGTAACGGATGAACAGGTGGCGCAGCTTGAAGCGCATGTTGATGACGAAATAGACTATGCCGCCGTTGCGGAATGGGAAAAAAAGCTTCGCCACGACGTCATGGCGCATATCCATGTTTACGGCGAAAGCTGCCCCGATGCCGCCGGAATCATCCACCTCGGCGCAACAAGCTGCTATGTTACGGATAATGCGGATATCATGATTTACCGCGATGCTCTGCTGCACATCCGCAGCGAGCTTGTTTCCGTCATTGCCGCACTCTGCGATTTTGCATACAAATACCGTGCAATGCCGACTTTGGGCTACACGCATTTTCAGCCCGCTCAGCTTGTGACCGTCGGCAAACGCGCCTGCCTCTGGGCGCAGGATTTCCTGCTTGACCTTGACGAGCTGAATTTTGTTATCGACAACCTGCTGTTTCACGGCTGCCGCGGAACAACGGGCACGGACGCAAGTTTCCTCTCACTTTTCGACGGCGACGTTCAAAAGGTTCGCGAACTGAATGCAATGATCGCGGAGGAATGCGGGTTTTCAACGCTTTTCCCCGTTGCGGGGCAAACCTACCCCCGCAAATACGACAGCCGCATTCTGAACGTGCTTTCCGCAATTGCACAAAGTGCATATCGGTTTGCAAACGACATGCGGCTGCTTCAGCACCTGCGGCAGGTGGAAGAACCGTTCGAAAAGAATCAGGTCGGTTCCTCCGCAATGGCATACAAGCGCAACCCCATGCGCTGCGAGCGAATCTGTTCGCTTTCGCGCTATATCATGGCGGATGCACTGAACGCGCCGATGACGGCCTCAACGCAATGGTTCGAACGCACTTTGGACGACTCAGCGAACCGCCGCATATCACTTCCGGAGGGTTTCCTCGCCTGTGACGCAGTGCTCAGGCTTATGCGCAACGTCACCGCCGGCATCCACGTCAACGAAAAAATCGTCGAACGAACCGTGCTTGAATATCTTCCCTTCATTGCCACGGAAAACCTGCTCATGAGTGCGGTCCGCAAGGGCGGCGACAGGCAGGAGCTTCACGAAGTCATCCGCACCCGCTCCATGGAAGCGACGGCCCGCATGAAGGAGGGGCTGAACTGCGACCTTCTCGACAGGCTTGCGCTTGATCCCGCCTTCCCGCTGGACAGGGAAGAGATAACCGCCGTGCTCGATCCCGCCGCATTCATCGGAATCTGCCCCGAACAGGTGGAAGAATTCGTTGCCGAAGCGCGCGCACGGATTGCCGATTGCGCCGCCGAAACAGGTGACGTAAGCATCAACGTATAACTTATAAACAACAATGACCGATGTCGCGGGGAGCCGCCTTTTTTTGCAGTCTCCCCGCAAACCTGCGCCGTTCATCAACGCCGGAATGCCCATGAACAACAAATACAAAATCTTGCTCGTTGAGGATGAGCCGAGCATACGCAAATATGTGAATGCACTGCTCAACGCCTCCGGCTATATCGTAATTGAAGCTGCAAACTGTGCCGAAGCCAAGCCCTGTTTTCTTTCACACACGCCCGACCTTGTTCTTCTTGACCTCGGGCTGCCCGACGGGGACGGAATGCAGCTGCTTGAGTTCATACGCAGCCGTTCTGCCGTGCCCGTAATAGTGCTTTCCGCACGCAGCGACGAAACGGACAAGGTTGTTGCGCTTGACGGCGGTGCAAATGATTATGTTACAAAGCCTTTCGGTTCGGCCGAACTGCTTGCGCGAATGCGTTCCGCTCTCCGCACCGGGCGACAGCACGGAACAGGTGAAACGGACGGCAGGCTCTGCATCGGCGCACTCACGATCGATTGCGATGCCCGCCGCGTTTTTGCAGGCGAATCCGAAGTTCGGCTCACCCAAACGGAATACAATCTGCTGCTCCTGCTTGCGGAAAACAGCGGCCGAATGATGACGTATCAAAAGGTGATAAAGGCCGTGTGGGGCGAAGGGGTGAATGAGGCTAACATCAAAAAGCTTCAAGTGAACATAGCAAATATAAGAAAAAAATTTGCCGGTGTTTCCGTTCCCCTTCCCGGCATTCGCAACGAACTCGGCGTCGGCTACAGGCTTGACGGCTGAAACCCAACCGGCATTCGCAACGAACTCGGCGTCTGCTACAGGCTTGACGGCTGAAACCCGAGTTTTCTTCCGGTTTTTCGCGTTTTTCGAAATATATCTGTTCGGAACGCTCTTTTCCTATTGACAAAAAGGGTGAAAAAAAGATATACTGAACTATGAAAATAGAGGCGCAGAAGTCGAGGTAAGCTTTCGCAAAACGGGCGGTTCCGGCGAAAGGCTGAATGCGGCTCTTGCCGAAAGTGCGGCGGGGAATCCGCTTCCCCCCGTGCTTGGGCGCAGCAGCTCAGTGCGCTGCGACTGTCATCGCGGGTCGTTTTCGGCTTTGGTACTGATGATGCGCTATTCACGCGGGGTTTTCTGCGTTGATGGTGCTTTTTTTGTTTTTTGCCCGAAAAGCCCGTTTTTTTGCAAAAATTATACCACGGAGGAACATAAAATGGAACAAAAAATCACATCCACCATTCGCCTTCGCATGAGCTCTCAGGATGCTCATTACGGCGGAAATCTTGTTGACGGCGCACACATGCTTGCCCTTTTCGGCGACGTTGCAACCGAACTTCTCATCAAGTGCGACGGCGATGAAGGCCTGTTCAAAGCATATGACATGGTCGAATTCATAGCACCCGTCTATGCCGGCGACTATATCGAAGCATACGGCGAAATCACCCATATCGGCAACAGCTCCCGCAAGATGAGCTTTGAAGCACGCAAGGTTATTGTTCCGCGCACCGATATTAACGACTCCGCATGCGATTTCCTTGAGGAACCCATCGTTGTTTGCAGAGCAACGGGAACCTGCGTGGTGCCCATAGACAAACAGCGCAAATAAATTGCACTGTTTGTCATTGGCAGAAAGTCTTTGCCTTTCTGCAATGCGGTAATACAGACAAACAGCGCAAATAAACTGCACTGTTTGTCATTGGCAGAAAGTCTTTGCCTTTCTGCAATGCGGAAGATACAGACAAACACCGCAAATAAATTGCACTGTTTGTAATCCATACTTGTCTGCATTAGTTTACAGGAGGTACACAAATGGCATGTTTTCTTGTTCCGGTTGCCGAGGCAATCGTTACAACAATTGTTGAAAAAGCTCTGAAATCCACCGAGAAGAAAGCTGCCGTCAAGCTTAATTCTGCCGACGGCACAGCTTTGGAAGTATCAAAAACCCCGTTTTCTGCCAAGCTTGGTTGGCTCAACAAGCTGCTTTGGGGCGGTTCCGCTCTCTTAGCTTTCGAGCACGTTTGGCATGGAGAAATCGTTCCGTTTTTTCCTTTTCTGACAGCTGTTAAAAGCGGTGAAACCGGAGAAATGCTTGCGGAAATGGGCAGTGCCGGCGTAATGATGGCCGTTATTGTTACCGCCGTCTGGGTCGGAATGCTCGCAGTCTCCCGTTTTGCGGAAAAGAAATCGCTCAAATCGCCCGCGGACTTGCTCGGAGGAATGCAAAGATGACGCTGCTTACAACGGTATTTGCTGCAATTGCCTCCACAATTGTCTGGTACAAAAAAGCACCTGAAAACGAGATGAAAGTCGGCATTCTCTGCTGGATATATTGGGGAGCATCGCTTATGTGGCTTGTAGATGCAATATTTGAGTATATTGAAATCGGAGCCGGTCTTTTTACCCCCGCCCCGGTCGATATGCTCAACGATCTTTTTCTCGGGCTTTCCGTTGTTGCGCTGGGTCTTGTCATATGGCTTGTTGTATTGCTTATAAAGGATCCAAAAGGTGTTGTAAAATCAGCGTTGTTCGGAAAAAAATAATCTTCCGCAAGGGAACGCAAATTTATACTTTCGTGTCCCCTGTGTAAAAATCAAAACAAAAAGCAAACGCCGAGACGGAATTGCAAACGGGCAGCGAAACGGAACTGCCGGTTGCCGATTTTCGATTCCCGTTTTCCTCAAGGTACGTTTGCCGCAGAATAAAATAATTTGAAAGGAACTATCGGAATCCATGGAAAAACTCATCATCACCGCCTGCATCTGCGGCGCGGAAGTCACCAAGGAACACAATCCCGCCGTGCCTTACACGGTTGAAGAGATTGCGAACGAAGCCTATTCCGCATACAAAGCGGGCGCAAGCATCATTCACCTGCATGTCCGCTATGATGACGGCACACCCACCCAGGATAAGGCACGCTTCAAAGAATGCATGGATGCCATCTATGCAAAATGTCCCGATGTTATCATTCAGCCCTCCACCGGCGGTGCAGTCGGCATGAGCGATGACGAAAGGCTCCAGCCCATCGAGCTTATGCCCGAAATGGCAACCCTCGACTGCGGCACCTGCAATTTCGGCGGGGACGACATCTTTGTTAACACCGAAAACACCATCAAGTATTTCGGCGAACGCATGATCGAGCGCAATATCAAACCCGAAGTCGAAGTTTTCGACAAGGGCATGATCGATATGGCGATTCGCCTCAACAAGAAAGGCTTTATCAAGAGCCCCATGCATTTTGACTTTGTTATGGGCGTCAACGGCGGCATCAGCGGCACGCCGCGCGACCTTGTATTCATGGCAGGCAGCATTCCCCAGGGTTCAACCTTCACGGTTGCGGGCGTCGGCAGAACCGAATTCCCGATGATCACCCTCGGCATTCTTCTCGGCGGCCACGTCCGCGTCGGCTTTGAAGACAACGTCTACCTTGAAAAGGGCGTTCTTGCAAAGAGCAACGGCGAGCTTGTTGAAAAAGCAGTCCGCATTGCAAAGGAACTCGGCAGGGAGATCGCAACCCCCGCCGAAGCACGCGAGATCCTCGGCCTTGCGCCCCGCGCATGACCGATAATCCGCCATAAACCTAAATTTTATTCGGAGGAAACCAAAATGGAACTTAAAGGCAACAAATACGGCACTCACAGAGTTATCGAACCCAAGGGCGTTCTCACTCAGGCAGCATGGAAAATCGACAACGACATGACCAAGCACTACTCCAACGAGATCATCTGCGACGTTATCTCCCTTAACATCGACTCCGCTTCATTCACTCAGATTGAAGAAGCATGCGGCGGCGACGAGCAGAAGATCGGCGAAATGATCATGGGCATCGTTGCAGAGCGCGGCAAGCAGCAGAACCCCGTTACCGGTTCCGGCGGCATGTTCATCGGCAAAGTTGCATACATCGGCGAAGATCTTAAGGATCGCGACCTTAAAGTCGGCGACAAGATCGCTTCCCTCGTTTCCCTCTCCCTCACTCCGCTCAAAATCGAAAAGATTCTTGCTATCCACAAGGATATCGACCGCGTTGACATTATCGGTCAGGCTGTTCTTTTCGAAAGCGGCATCTACGCAAAGCTGCCCGATGACATGAGCGAACCTCTCGCACTTGCAGCTCTCGACGTTGCAGGCGCACCCGCACAGGCCCGCAAGCTCCCCAAGGAAGGCGACAGCGTTCTTATCCTCGGCGCAAACGGCAAGAGCGGCGTTCTCTGCGGCTACGAAGCAATGAAGAAGGTAGGCCCCAAGGGCAATGTTGTCGGCGTTGTCCGCAACCCCGCTCAGGTTCCCGCCCTTATGGAACTCGGCGTTTACAACAAGGTTATCGTTGCAAGCGCAACCGAACCCATTGCAGTGCTTGATGCCGCACTGGCTGCAAACGACGGCAAGGAGTATGACATCTCCATCTGCTGCGTCAACATCGAAAGCTGCGAAATGAGCGCGATCCTCCCCGTTCGCGACGACGGCATCGTTTACTTCTTCTCCATGGCAACCAGCTTCACAAAGGCTGCACTCGGCGCAGAGGGCATCGGCAAGGACGTTACCATGATCATCGGCAACGGCTACACCAAGGATCACGCCGAAATCACCCTCAACGTTCTCCGCGAGAACGAGAAGCTCCGCAAGCTCTTTGACGAGAAGTACTGCTGATAACCGTCTGTTTATCGACACGTCAACCGAATAAGGGGCTTATAAATCAGTTTTTTGCGAATAAGCCTTTTCCGGGCTGCTCTCCGCGCTGCGCAGATTTGCGGCAGGGGACAGCCCGTATAAAACAATTTTTATCGATATTATTTTTATCGATAACTTTCGGGCAGATTGTTTTTTATCGCCCGAAATCCGGTTCACACCCCGGAATACCCGCAACGACAGCCGAAAGGCAAGGAGGCAAAAATGAATAAAAGCAGGCAATACGGTCTGTTCACCGATGTTCCCGATGAGCTTTGGAACGATTGGCATTGGCAGGTTGCAAATCGCATCGAAACTCTTGAAGATCTCAAAAAATACATCTCCCTGACTCCCGAGGAGGAAGAGGGTGTTGCGAAATGCCTCGGCACGCTCCGCATGGCGATCACTCCCTATTATCTCTCCCTCATCAACCCGAACGATCCCTATGATCCCGTTCGTCGTCAGTGCATTCCTTCCGCGGCAGAGCTTTATCAGGCTCCCGAGGACCAGCTTGACCCCCTTCATGAGGACACGGATTCCCCCGTGCCCGGTTTGACTCATCGTTATCCGGACAGGGTTCTGTTCCTTATCACCGACCAGTGCTCCATGTACTGCCGTCACTGCACCCGCCGCAGGTTTGCGGGGCAGCATGATACCGCCGTTCCCGATTGCCAAATCGAGAAATGTCTCGACTATATCCGCAATCATACCGAAGTTCGCGATGTTCTTCTTTCCGGCGGCGACGCACTCATGCAGAGCGACGAAAAGCTTGAATACATCATCAGCGAGCTGCGCAAAATGCCCCATGTTGAAATCGTCCGTCTCGGCAGCAGAACCCCTGTTGTCATGCCGCAGAGGATCACCCCGGAGCTTTGCGCAATGCTCAAAAAGTACCATCCCGTTTGGCTGAACACGCATTTCAACCATCCCAATGAAATCACCGAAGAGAGCAAGCGCGCATGTGAGATGCTTGCAGACGCAGGCATTCCCCTCGGCAACCAGAGTGTTCTGCTTGCAGGCGTCAACGACTGCGTACATGTGATGAAAAAGCTTGTTCAGGATCTCGTTCGCATCCGCGTTCGTCCTTACTACATCTATGTTTGCGATCTTTCCATGGGTCTGACCCATTTCCGCACCCCCGTAAGCAAGGGTATCGAAATCATCGAGGGTCTGCGCGGCCACACCAGCGGCTACTGCATCCCCACCTTTGTTGTTGACGCACCCGGCGGCGGCGGCAAAACCCCCGTCATGCCCAACTACGTCATCAGCCAGACTCCCAGAAAGACGATCCTCAGGAATTTCGAGGGCGTTATCACGACCTATACCGAGCCGGAGCATTACGAAAACGTATGTCATTGTGAAGTTTGCCGCAAGGCACGCGGCGAACAGCCCGACCTTATCGGCGTTGCAGGCCTTGAACAGGGCAGGCGCGACGGCAAAATCTCCCTTGAACCCTCCGATCTTGAAAGGCTCAAGAGGGGGCATCACGAATAATCGGCATTTAATTGCTCCGCAGAAAGCTGCTTAAGCAATTGCAGGTTAACCACTCGGTGTGTTCTGTTCCGCATGAACGCGCCGCACACCGCCCGCCGGGCGCAGGGATTATGTCCCGGCGGGTGACTTTAAAAGGATTATGGAAAAGTGTCAGGAGGATAAGCACTCAATGGAATCAAAACTTAACCTCAATCGAAATCTTGTTGATAAAGCCCGCGAATCTGCCCGCCGCATTGCGGAGGATACTCAGAACTTTATCGACCTTCACACGACGGTAACGGTGGAACGCGCCGTTTGCCGCCTTCTCGGCATCGACGGTGTAAACGCACTTGAAGTTCCGCTGCCCAATGTTGTTGTCGATCACCTTTTCGACAAGGGTCTGCTCCCGGGCGGCGCAGCCTACTATATCGGCAACGCAATGGCCGAAACCGGCATGAATCCGCAGCAAATTGCGGAGAGCATCGACCGCGGCGAGCTTGATCTTTCCGCCGTTGCTCCCCACAGCATTGAAGAGATTCGCGCCGCCGTCATGCCCGTTGCGGAAGCCACGGCGGAACGCATTCGCACAAACGTTGCAAAGCGCAATGATTATCTCAACAGCTTCGGCGACAAAACCGACCCCTACCTCTATGTTATCGTTGCAACCGGCAACATCTATGAGGATATCGTGCAGGCAAAGGCTGCCGCAAAACAGGGTGCGGACATTATCGCCGTTATCCGCACCACCGGTCAGAGCCTGCTCGACTATGTTCCCTACGGCGCAACCACCGAGGGTTTCGGCGGAACCTACGCAACTCAGGAAAACTTCCGCCTTATGCGTGCTGCGCTTGACGAGGTCGGCGAACAGGAACATCGCTACATCCGTCTGTGCAACTACTGCTCCGGTCTCTGTATGCCCGAAATCGCCGCCATGGGCGCGTTGGAACGCCTTGACGTAATGCTTAACGATGCTCTTTACGGTATCCTCTTCCGCGATATCAACATGCAGCGCACGATCGTTGACCAGTATTTCAGCCGCGTTATCAACAGCTTTGCCGGCGTTATCATCAACACCGGCGAGGACAACTACCTTACCACAGCCGATGCTGTCGAAGAGGCGCACACCGTGCTTGCTTCCCAGTTCCTCAACGAACAATTCGCACTCAAAGCCGGGCTTCCCGAAGAGCAAATGGGTCTCGGGCACGCATTTGAAATATCTCCCGATGTTGAAAACGGCTTCCTTTACGAGCTTGCGCAGGCGCAGATGGCAAGGGAGATCTTCCCCAATGCACCGCTTAAATACATGCCCCCCACCAAGTTCATGACGGGCAATATTTTCCGCGGGCATGTTCAGGACGCACTCTTCAACATGGTCACGATCCTCACCGGACAGAAGCTCCACCTTCTCGGTATGCTCACCGAAGCTATCCACACTCCGTTCATGAGCGACCGTGCACTCTCCATAGAGAACGCGCAGTACATCTTCCGCACCATGCACGAGCTCGGCAGTGAACTGACCTATAAAGAAGGCGGCATCATGCAGACCCGTGCAAACGAAGTTCTTCGGAAAGCAACCGATCTGCTCGGTGAAATTGAGCAGACAGGCTTGTTTGCAACGCTTGAAAAGGGCGTGTTTGCGGACATTAAGCGTCCTCGCGACGGCGGCAAAGGTCTTGCCGGCGTTGTTACCAAGGATGATTGCTATTTCAACCCCTTTGTTGAGCTGATGCATAAAAAAGGAGGCAACGAATAATGAGCGGCGGACTTTATAACACCCACAAGGCTGATTTTGACACAACTCTCGACCTTACACGGCTCAAGGCATACGGCGACACCATGAACGACGGCAAGGTTCAGTTCAGCTTCACCCTTCCCGTTAAGAACGATGAAAAGGGCATGGAAGCTGCACGCCAGCTCGTCCGCAAAATGGGCGTTGAAGAACCCAACGTTGCGCTTGCAAAGTCTTTGGACAAGGAGTTCACATTCTATGTTGTTTACGGCAGCGTTGTGCATACCGTTGACTATGAAAACATCCATGTGCAGACCGTTGAAGAGGAAACCATGAGCATGGAAGAAACCGACGAATATATTCGCGAGCATTTCGGCAGGAAGATCGTCATGATCGGCGCTTCCACCGGCACCGATGCGCACACCGTCGGAATCGATGCAATCATGAACCGCAAGGGCTTTGCAGGCCATTACGGACTTGAACGCTATGACATGATCGAAGCTATCAACATGGGTGCACAGGTTCCCAACGAGGAATTCATCAAAAAGGCGGTTGAAGTCAACGCCGATGTTCTTCTTGTTTCCCAAACCGTTACCCAGAAGGATATACACATTCAAAACCTTACCGAGCTTATCGAGCTGCTTGAAGCGGAAGGCCTGCGCGACAGGTTCATCGTCTGCTGCGGCGGCGCACGCATCACCCACGAGCTTGCAAAGGAACTCGGCTTTGATGCAGGGTTCGGCGCAAGCAAATATGCCGACGATGTTGCAACTTTTGCCGTCACCGAAATGGTTAAGCGCGGAATGAAGTAATCTTTTTTCGATTTCGTTTAAACACGGTTTCGTTTTAAACAGCACACGGGACTGCTCCGAAAGGGGCGGTTCCGTTTTTGTTTTTGTTTTTCTTTCCTTTATGCAATTGCCGGCGGGCAGCGGTTGGATCCGATATTGAAAATATACTTGCATTTTTGCGCAAAAGTCTTAAAATTTACTTCACCGAAACATTTTGAAAAAAGCTGCGGTATACCGAATCCGCTGCCGAATAAAGAAAGGATGCACCGAAACCATGGACGAACTGCTTGAACAACTCATTGACCAATGCCGCCCCTACACTTCCGAGGGCAAATTGGCAAGCTATATTCCGGAGCTTACAAAAGCCGACCCGAACGCACTGGGGGTGTACCTTATCAGCAGCGACGGCAAACATTACTGTGCGGGTGATTACACCAAAAAATTTACGATTCAAAGCGTTGTGAAGCCGATTCTGCTTTTGCTTGCATTAATGGACAACGGCATTGAACAGGTTCGCTCACGCATCGGTGTTGAAGCAACGGGCAAGCCCTTCGATGCAATAAATGTTTCGGCGCAGTCCCTTTTGAGCGAGCATCTGAATCCAATGGTCAACATGGGTGCGATCGCCCTCTGTCCGATGATACGCGGAAATGACTACAACGAGCGTTTCGAGCGTCTTCTTGACCTGACGCGCCGCCTTGCGGACAATCCCGATATCGCACTTAACGAAAGCGTCTATCTTTCCGAAAAGCGGACGGGCAACAAAAACCGTGCGCTTGCATACATGCTCAAATCCCAAGGTATGATAGCCGATGACGTTGAAGATGTTCTTGATTGTTATTTCAAGGCCTGCTCAATCTCTGTCGACTGCCGCGACCTTGCAAAAATCGGCTGGGTGCTTGCCTCCCACGGAAAGCCCCTCAAGCGGCTGTTTCCGTATGAATATGCACGCTATGTGAATGCGGTGCTCATGACCTGCGGCATGTATGACGGTTCCGGCGAGTTTGCCGTGCGCGTCGGCGTTCCTGCCAAAAGCGGCGTCGGCGGCGGAATAATGGCGGTTGTGCCGACAAGAATGGGCATCGGGATTTTTTCTCCCGCACTGGATGAAAAAGGCAACGGTTATGCCGGAATAATGCTGCTTCAAAAGCTTTCGGAGCAATTGTTCCTGAGCATCTTCTGATTTTCCCCCGTTTTTTGACACGACTCCAAAATAAATCTTTGATTTGATTTTTAAATCGGGCAATGTCCTGCATTTGCCGAAAAAGCGGAACACGGAGGTTACTCCCCCTGTTCCGCTTTTGTTTTTTAAGCGCATATTATTCAAAAATTCGCTTCACCTTCGGAAACAGCGGTTCAAACACAAAGAACCTGTCAAGAACTTTTCCGAAAAGCCCGATAAGCGCGCCGTTGACGGCCGTCATGATTATCGTTCCGACGCCTATGCCGCGAAATCTGCCGAAAAAAGCAAGCGTCAGCACGCATGCGGCCGCAAGGCAGCAAAAATCAAAACATGTTTTGAATTTCGGCAGCGCAATGTTGAACCTGCGGCTCAGCATTTTAACAAAAAAATCATACACCTGCGGATAAAGGTAGACTTTGTAGAACGAAGCGATCGAAAACGAACAGAGCAGCACGCCGCCCGCAAACAGAAGCAGGCGCACAGGCAGAGCAAAACTTCCCGGTGCTGTCACCGCGGGGTTGAATGCCGGCACAACGCTGCGCCATGCGTCAAGCACAAAGCCGTAGATTATGCACGTCACGAACGAAAACAGGTACACCGGCTTTACGCGGCGCATCAAAATGCAGAAAACCGCAAACAGCAGTGCCTGAATAATGTATTCCGCCCTTCCGAAAGTCAGGAACGGAAATTTAAGGCTGAGGATATACGCCGGAGCAACTATCATCGAAACGCCGAAATCCGCCGCAGCCGTCATTGCAACGGCAAGTGAAAGCATCACAAGTGCGGCAAGGTAGACCGGCTCCTCATAAAGCCGTATTCTCCCCGCCGCCGGTTCAGCACTTTTTTCAGTTGAATTTTTCAAAAAAATACCTCCGCATCCGCCTGCATGTGCAAACGCCGCGCCCGTCGGCATTTGCCGAAAGGTATTATAAGAATATCGGCGGAAATTGTCAATCGGAAAACGGAATAAACGAATTAAACCGCCTGTGCGCTGCCGTCAGCTCTCCAAGCTCCGCATAAGCCCGGGCAATGCCTTCTCGAACTTGACCCCGTATCTGTGCCCGCTGTCCCCGACGGTTGCTTTTATTGATGCAACCGTGAAATCGACCGCAAGCTTCATTGCCGCCGCAATGTCTTTGCCGAGAACGAGTGCACCGAACAGAACGGCCGCAAAAACATCGCCCGTTCCGTGGAACGAATCAGGAATGTTCTCCGAATAATATGAGCGGAATTCGCCGTCAACACTGTCATATGCCATGACGCCCTGATGCGCGCTGTCCAAAGAAACGCCCGTGATCAGCGCACGGCGCGGCCCGAGAGCGCAGAGTCCGCGCAGCATTCCGCGAATGTACTCCTCGTCATATCCGCTCTGTTTGTATTCCGTGTTTAGCAGCATCGATGCTTCCGTTATGTTCGGCACAACTATATCAGCCTCACGGCAAAGCTCACGCATCGAGTCAACAAATGCGCTGTCGAATCCGCTGTAAAGCACGCCGTTATCTGCCATTGCGGGATCTATAAAGACCAATGCCCCTTCACGACGGTTTTGCGCGATAAAATCCGAAACAACATCAACCTGATGACAGCTGCCCAGATAGCCCGTGTAGATTCCGTCAAAGGTGATTCTGCAGGTTTTCCAATGGTCGGAGATTTTCTGAATGTCCTCCGTGAGATCGCGGAAAGTGTAGCCTGTAAACCCGCCGGTATGTGTTGACAATACCGCCGTCGGAATGATCGAGCAGCTTATCCCCATTGCCGAAATGACCGGCAAAGCGACCGTAAGCGAACATTTGCCGAAACATGAAATATCTTGCAGAGTAACAACTTTTTTATCCATAATGCATACCTCCTGAGTATGCACCAATCGTACTCCCGCGGCCGCATTCTGTCAATCGTCAAAATGTTGTCATATTGTGTTTAGATTTATTCCATGTTATTTTTCTTTACATATCGAAAGGGCTTCATGCTCCGCGCCCTGCCCGAAAAAGCGCCGTTTGAAGCGTGTTTTCCGCAAAAACCGCACAAGCTTCGGTTTGTGTTTTGTAAAGATAAATTACTCAAGGAAATTCTTAAAATTTTCCCGCTTCCGACAGTGCCGTTGCCATGATTCCGACATTATCGTTATAAATCCTTCCGAATTGACTGAGCGGCAGGGGATTCGTGCCGCGTCCGGCTTCAACAGTGTATCCCGGGCGATTATAAAACAGGATGAACCAATCCTTGTACCCGGCAAAGCCGCTCTCTGTCGGCACCTCGTCCAGTTTATAGCCGCTGACGGCAGCAAGCGCACGCCCGATATCATAGCCGTTCGGCGGTTCAATATCAAGGTATTTCCAATAAATCACCTCACCCTGCGTATGATAGGCAAGGATAAGCCGAAACTCATGATCGGCGGTGAAATCAAACACGGCGCGGCTCTCCGGCGCGGAAAGAGGCTCAGCACCGACAAAATCGCGCGGTGCGGGCGAAACCCAGCCTTGAGCATATTTCGTTTCCTTTGCCGTATCCCAGCCCGCCGGGTAGTTAAGGTTCAGATCCGTACCTTCAATATTCGCCTTCCACCCGCTCGGGAAAGGCACCGCAGGGTATTGCCGCGCAATGCGCTTCACGGACTGCCAAAGCGGCGTTGTTTCATCCAATGCACCGTTAACAAGATCCACGCCGTCCGGATTGACAAGCGGGGCGATGAAAAGCCGCGTTTTTGCAAAAAGTTCACGCGCATCCCTTCCGAAAATGCTGCTCCCGTTGATATATGCTTTCAGATAGTTTTCTGCAAATTTCAGCACAAGCGGAGTTGTTATCCACTCGTTCGCATGATGTGACGCATTGAAAAACGCCTCAGCCGAGCCCGCACCGATTGAAACTGCGCGAAGCGGCCTGCCCATTACGGATTTTCCGTATGTTTCCGTTCCGATAAAAGGATAGCGCAGCTTCAACCCTTCAAGCACAAGTTCATTCAGCTTGGAGGTCCACCGAACATCGGACGGCACAAGGTCAAAGCCGTACGGAATATAAATTTCCGTTCCCGGAACCAATTTCTCCGGATTCAATGCGGGATTCGCCGCCGCAATTGCGGCAATCGTTGTTCCGTAATGCTTTGCAAGGCGGTAAAACGTGTCTCCGCTGCGAATTTTTGTTGTAAACCCGCCGAGAAGGAAGGGGAGCAGAGCCTTTTTCGTGTCCCTGCCGACAATGCCGTCCGCCGCAAGCCCGAATGCAGCCTGAAACCTGCGCACCGCGTTCTGCGTGTCCGCACCGAAAATGCCGTCAATTCCGTACGGTGAATTATAATATCCGCTGCGCGTAAGCGCAAGCTGCAAAAGCTCAACATCCGTGCCTCGACTGCCGTATTTCAAATTATCCATTCGCTTTTTGTCCTTTCAAGCTGCGTATTTCGGAATGCGCGAAGCAGTTGACAGAATGTCCCGCGCATATCCGCTGCCGCTGCTTAATTATATGTGCGAAAGGAAGAAGTATGAATGCAAGGGCGGGCTGCGGTGACAGCTCCTCTTCAATGAGATTTCTTCTGTTGATTCAAAATCGGGAATGCGAACCAATTCCGCATTCCCAACCCGTGATTCAAGTATTTGATTATTTATCCGTTCCGATCAGGAACTCCGTGATTCCGTTCAGCCAATCGCCCTCATATATCTCGATAAGCCCTGCATCGGAAGCGGCGGCAAGTTTGGGATTGATGGGCAGGCGTGCGGCGGCGGGGATATTGAACCTGTGCGCCGTTTCGTCAATATGACTTCTGCCGAAAATCTCGCTGCGTTCGCCGCAATGCGGGCACTCGTAATAGGACATGTTTTCAACAATGCCGAGCACGGGAATATTCATCATGCGCGCCATGTTCACGGCCTTTTCAACTATCATGGAAACGAGATCCTGCGGAGAGGTAACAACAACGATGCCTGCAATCGGCAGGGACTGGAACACCGTCAGGGGAACATCGCCCGTTCCCGGAGGCATGTCAACAAACATGAAATCGACATCGCGCCAGATGACATCCGTGTAGAACTGTTTGACCGTTCCCGCAATAACCGGGCCGCGCCAAACCACGGGGTCGGTATCGTTTTCCAGCAGGAGGTTGATGCTCATAACATCAATGCCCGTTTTGCTTTTGCAGGGGAGAATGCCGTCCTCGTTTCCGAGAGCCTTTTCATGTATGCCGAAAAGCTTGGGGATGGAGGGGCCGGTAATATCCGCATCAAGAATCGCACTGTGCTTTCCCGCACGGTTCATGTTTACCGCAAGCAGGGACGTGACGAGGGATTTGCCGACGCCGCCCTTGCCGCTGACAACGGCAATGACCTTTTTGATATTGCTCAGCGGATGTGCATTCACTTTAAAATCCTGCTGCTTTTGCGCACTGCTGCGGGAAGCGCAATCCACCCCGCAGGTTTCGCAATTGTGGGTACACTGTTCGCTCATTAATTGACCTTTCTCCCGCCCGCGAAGGAGCAGCCGCAGAGCGGGAATCGAATTATCTTTGCTCATTGCTATTATAACCCGAAATGCGGCTCAATACAAGGGGAACACGTGCGATATACATTCTTATTCGTCTTTTTTCATCAATCCGCAAAGCGCATCAAGGAAACAGTCCGTACGCTCCTTGTTGAGCGAATAATACACTCTGCGGCCGATATCCGCGCTTTTGACAAGGTTTGCGCCGAGCAGAACGCTTAGGTGCTGCGAAACGGTGCAGGGTGCAAGCCCGAGATACTTTGCAAGTTCGCCCACATATGCCGAACCTTCAAGCAGCCGCAGAACGATTTTGAAGCGATTCTGTTCGCCCAAGATATCCATTATCCGTGCAACTTCGGAAACCGAGTTTTCCGCGCTTTCCGAATTGCGGCGGAAAGTGCCGAAAAGCGTGCCGATAATCGCAATCAGCCGCGAGCTGCCCGCCTCCGGTGCATCCGTGCCTATGTATGCATTTGCAAACCCGATAACGGAGGGGCAGATCAGGCACTCGTCAATCGGAGAAGCGTCGTATTTCATTTCACTGAGCAAAAGAGCCTTTTCGTTGCCGCCGGTCGGGAAAAACTCCGCAAAATCACCGATAAGCGGCTGCCAGAGTTCGCGCTGACGCTCAAATTCGTCCGCAACGGGGCAAAGCACTTCCCGCAGCATTTGAGCATACCTTTGCGGGTCAAGCGCAGCATCTATGAGTGCGTTTTTTGTTTTTTGCGGAAGCGCGCTTCCGTTCACTGCGCGAAACACCTCTGCCGCATCAACCTTTTCTCCGTCCGCAAATGCCTTTTCCTGCATCTGCCCGGCAACGGCGCGGAAAATCAGACCGGGGACTTCATCAAGACTGTTTTCAATGCTTTCGAAAACCTTTTCGCGGTCGCTTTCAAGAAAAACCGTCATGCTCCGTGTGAAAAACCCTGCTATGGTTTCCGACTGGTGCATATCCCGCGCTCTGCCGCGCGGAGTGAACATGCTGAACAAAGCAGTAATTTTTTCCGGCTCCGCAGTTACGGACGCGGCAAGCCGCCGGTACAGCTCCGACAGTATCCTGCATCTTTTGCCGTACTCCTCCGCTTTTGATATGTGTTTTATATACATCGCTTCAAAGAATTCTTCAATCGAAAAATCGTTCGCAATGCCGGTTAAAAAGCTGAACGCCTCATACAGCGGCAGCGGCTCATATGTTATCATTTTTACCTCCGTTTGCAATTTTCGGTTTAATAATATCACAACTTTTGCAAAAAAGCTATTGACACGGACGCCGTTTTAAGTTATATTTTATTTACGGCAACGAATCAACATGTTTATACATGCAAACATGTTATTCACCCGGCAAGCCTCAAGACCCCCCAATCCGTCCGGGATGCCGCAGCAACAAATCCCGCCGCGGTTCGGCAAACAAGAGTCCGCCTGCGGCGGGAGGATCCCGCCCACGCCCGTATGCGCCGGTGCAGAATGCCGTAATTGCGGGCAAGAAAATATATTTTGGAGGAAAAAGATGAAAAATTCGAAGTTTAAGCTCTTTGCCGCCCTTCTGCTTGCTGCGGCAATGACTGTGCTGTCCCTGTCCGGTGCTGCACCCGTGCTTGCGGATGAAACGGCTGCAATTTTTGCGAATGCCGCAAAATCTCCCGCCGTGCATACCGCACCCGAGGGTTATGACCAAAACGACTTTAACAAGGTTCGCACATTCCTTGAACAGACCGATTCAAACGGCATTCGCAACGGTGAAAAGCTCAATCCCGACGGTTACGATCCTGACGACCCCGAAAGTTGGGGCGCACTGTTCGTTGATGAATGGGGCTTTGAGCACGAAGCGTATTTCGATTGGGAAGAAGTGGACGGAATCAACCGCATGTTTGCGATCAATCTCACCTATATAAAGGATTTTGCAGGTACGTTTGACATGAGCGGGCTTGACGCGCTTTCAACCCTTGATGTTGACGGCGGCAATTTCACCACGGCGGATCTTTCCAATTGCTATGAAATGACTCATTGCTACTTTGCAAACAGCACTTTAAGTTCCGTTAATTTTTTCAACTGCGCAAACGTTACGGAACTGTATCTTCAAGATAACGAGCTTACCGAAGTGCTGAATCTCGGCGACTGCACCTCCCTCCTCTTCCTTGATATACTCATGAACAACGACCTTGAGGAAATTGATCTGAGCGGGTGTGAAAGAATTATTGAACACCTTGACTTTTCGCAAACAAAAATCAGCGACGTGAACGAAACCGAAATGTTCGCCCTTTGCGAATTCAGCTGCGAAAGCTCAGGCATTGCGGAGCTCGATCTGCGCAACTGCAATTATCTGAACTATGTAAACTGCAATTTCTGCGATATGGACTTCCTTTATCTGCCCGAGCTGCCGAACAATCTTGCGGTCAACTGCATGGAGGCCGGGCTTACGGAGCTGAACTATGAGAATTGCGGCGGAATCTATGATCTTTCCATCTCCGGCAACCCCGGATTGACCGGCAAGCTCAACCTTGCCTCAAACCCCTACCTTATGAACGTTTCCGCCGATAACTGCGGCTTTACCGAAATTGATGCGGCCGGCTGCGAAGCATTGGAAGGGCTGGATATTTCCGGCAACAATATTTCCGGCGTTCTCGATCTTTCGGACTGCAAACAGTTGCTTCAGCTTTACACGACCGGCAACAAATTTACCGAAATTCGCTGGCACCACAACAGCGAGTGGTACGGGCAGTTCAATATTGACCTTGAAGCACAGCCCGGCGGCTATGTGAACTGCTCCATGCGGCTTGAGAATGATTTCGCCGTGAATTATTTTGAGGCGAACGCAAAACCCGGCTTCCGTTTCAACGGCTGGTACAGCAACGGCAGTCTCGTTTCCGAAACGCCCGAATATAGTTATGATATGTTCGTTTCCTATGAACTGGCCGCCGGTTTTGAACCGGTGTTCTATGATGTGAACGGTGACGGACTTGCGAATACCGAGGACGCCATTCATATTGCGCGTCACGCGTTGCAGCTTGAAACCATTCCCGCCGAATATCTTCCGAATGCCGATCTTGACGGCGACGGAAGAATTACCATTGCGGATGCGATCATCGCCCTCAGGCTCACGCTCGGCATTGCATAAGCGCAGTTTATGAGCGTTGCATTGCATAAGCGCAGTATATGAGTGCGATCGATAACTTACGGGATGAACGGTGCGGACAAAATCCGTGCCGTTCATTTTATTTGCTTGCTTTTATCCTGAATTTATGATAGCATTTTCCGCAAGGCGTACTGTCGGCAGGTCTGCATTATGCCGAAATAAAAATCAATTACGGAAATGTATTTATGGAAATAAACACTGAATTGAACCCCACGCCGCATTCCGAGCGGAATCACGGCATTGAGCTTCTGCGGATTTTTGCAATGCTGCTTGCGGCGGTGCTGCATATTTTAAAAAAAGGCGGTGTTATCACTGCCTCCGAAGGGAACCTTGCTGCATATTCGACAGTTTGGCTGCTGGAAGCCGCCGCATACTGCGCCGTGAATTGTTATGCGCTCATCAGCGGCTATGTCGGTTATTCGGACAGGCCGAAGCCTCTGCGTCTTGCCCGCTGCATTGAACTTTGGCTTCAGGTTGTTTTTTATTCGGTGATAATAACAACGGTTTATTGCATTGCGGGCGTCGGTTCCGTCGGCGTTTCGGATTTTGCGGATGCATTTCTGCCCGTGACTTCAAAACAGTATTGGTATTTCACGGCATATATCGGCATGTTTTTCTTCATTCCGCTGCTGAATGCGCTTGTCCGCAGGCTGAATCGCCGCGCACTTGTTTCGCTCTGCATTATGCTTATTGCGGTTTTCAGTTTGTATGATACATTTGCTTCCTTTTGGAAAAAAGATCCCCTTGCGCTTGTCGGGGGGCACTCCCCGCTCTGGCTCGGTGTGCTGTATATCTTCGGTGCGGCAATGAAGAAACTTCGCGTTCCCGAAAGCATGTCGTCAAAAAAAGCTCTTTTGATTTACGCCTCTGCTGCCGTGTTCACCGCACTTTTTAAAATCACAGGCGACAGGCTGCTCCGCTTTGTTCCGGGAAGTCTTTTCGTGCGGGACACCTCCCCGACGGTGCTGCTCTGCGCCGCTGCGCTGTTAGTCGCTTTTGCCCGTTTTAAGCCCGGCCGCAAGCTCACCGAATTTGCCGTTTTGTTTGCACCCGCCGCATTCGGCGTTTACCTGCTGCATGTTTCGCCGCTCGTGTTCGAACACGTTATCGGCAATCGTTTTGCCTTTATCGGGCGGCTTCCGTTCCCGCTTATCCCGTTCGCCGTGCTTGCCTCGGCAGGAGTTATCTTGGCTGTCGGACTTGCGGCGGACAAAGTGCGCATATTGCTGTTCAAAGCCTTGGGGGTTCCGAAGATGTGCCGAAAAGCCGAAAACTCCATACGCAGGCTGTGGATGCATGTTGTTGATGCTGCTGCAAACGGGGAATAATCAAACAGCGGCCTGATTGACTTTGTGCACGGGCAAAATATGATTTCTGCGTTTTTGCTCGATATGTTCAGTTATGTTGACTATAACAGCAAGCGGCTGCCCGCAACGGGCAGCCGCTTGCCTTATCAGGGAAAAATTACCTGCGCTAAACAGGCAAACTACCTGAGATTATTCAATAACGCTGGAAACAACGCCGGAAGCAACGGTTCTGCCGCCTTCACGGATAGCGAAGCGAAGACCTGCATCCATTGCGATGGGAGTGATGAGTTCAATTTCCATGCGAATGTTGTCGCCGGGCATAACCATTTCAACACCCTCGGGGAGCTTGATAACACCGGTAACGTCGGTGGTCCTGAAATAGAACTGGGGACGATAGCCGGAGAAGAAGGGGGTATGACGGCCGCCTTCTTCCTTGGTCAGAACGTAAACCTCGGAATTGAAGTGAGTGTGGGGGTGGATGGAACCGGGCTTTGCCAGAACCTGACCACGCTCAACCTCGGACCTCTGGATACCGCGGAGAAGAGCACCGATGTTGTCGCCTGCGATCGCCTGATCGAGGAGCTTACGGAACATTTCAACGCCGGTAACAACGGTCTGCTTGGTTTCGCGGAGACCGACGATCTGAACGGGATCGTTTACCTTTACAACACCGCGCTCAACACGACCGGTTGCAACGGTGCCGCGGCCGGTGATGGTGAATACGTCCTCAACGGGCATAAGGAAGGGCTTGTCGGAAGCACGCTCGGGCTCGGGAATGTACTGGTCAACAGCATCCATAAGCTCGAAAATGCACTGGCACTCGGGGGTTTCCTTTGCAATCTTGCCTGCCGTGAGTGCTTCGAGAGCACGCAGAGCGGAACCCCTGATGATGGGGATCTCGTCGCCGGGGAAGTCGTAGCTGGAGAGCAGCTCACGGATTTCCATTTCAACAAGCTCAAGGAGCTCTTCGTCGTCAACCTGGTCAACCTTGTTCATGAAAACAACGATGTAGGGAACACCGACCTGACGAGCGAGCAGGATGTGCTCACGGGTCTGGGGCATGGGGCCGTCCGCTGCGGAAACAACGAGGATCGCGCCGTCCATCTGTGCTGCACCGGTGATCATGTTCTTAACATAGTCAGCGTGGCCGGGGCAGTCAACGTGTGCATAGTGACGGTGATCGGTCTCGTATTCAACGTGAGCGGTGTTGATGGTTATACCACGGGCTTTCTCTTCGGGAGCCTTGTCGATTTCATCGTAACGCATTGCTGCAGCCTGGCCCTGCTGAGAGAGAGCCATGGTGATTGCAGCGGTGAGGGTGGTCTTGCCATGGTCAACGTGACCGATGGTGCCGATGTTTACATGGGGTTTGGTTCTTTCGAACTTCTGCTTTGCCATTGTGAATTCCTCCTGATGGATTTAATAGTTTATTCTCTCAAATAATTATATCCCAATTGCATCGCTTTTGCAATAAGGGGATGTCGGTGTATCACGGTGCTCCGACAGATATATTCTCGCAAAGTCGAGATTTTTCGGCGAGACCGGCTGAATAAGCCCTTTTGCCGCTGTCGGAAGCTCCGATGTTACTGGTAGATAATGCCAAGGATTTTGTCAACAAGGTTCTTGGCAACCTCTTCATAGTGGTCGAAATGCATTGTGAAGCTTCCGCGGCCCTGCGTTCTTGAACGCAGATCCGTTGCATAGCCGAACATTTCGCTGAGGGGACAAAGCGCATTGATGCACTGCTGACCTCCCGCGCGCATTTCAACCCCGTCGATTCTGCCGCGCCGCGCCGTGATGTTGCCCATAACATCGCCCAAGAACTCATCCGGAACGACAATTTCGCACTTCATGAACGGTTCAAGCAGCACGGAGCCGCCTTTTTCACACGCTTCGCGGAATGCGAGACTTCCCGCAATTTTGTATGCAAGTTCGCATGATTCAAGCTCGTTCACGCTGCCGTCAACAAGCTTTGCGGAAAAATCAACGACTTCGTATCCGCCCAGCGAACCGCTGCGCGATGCCTCGCGAATGCCTTCTTCAACAGCCTTAACGTATTCAGGCGGAAGCACGGAAGGCGGAACGGCATTTTCGAACACAAACCCGCTGCCGGGCGCGCCGGGCGCAAACTCAACGGCACAGTGGCCGTAAACACCCTTGCCCGCATTCTGGCGGATGTAGCTGCCGACGGTGCGAACGGTTTTTGTGATGCTTTCGCGATATGCAACCTGCGGTTTGCCCACACGGCACTCGACTTTGAACTCACGAATGAGTCTGTCAACGATTATGTCAAGATGCAGCTCGCCCATGCCCGCAAGGATCGTCTGCCCTGTTTCCTCGTCCGAATAGGAACGGAAAGTGGGATCCTCCTCTGCAAGCTTTGCAAGCGCATCGCTGAGTTTTTGCTGACCTGCCTTTGTTTTTGATTCGATGGCGATGCGAATCACCGGCTCCGGAAAATCCATTGATTCCATGAGCAGCGGTTTGCCTTCGCTGCAAAGCGTTTCGCCCGTGACCGTCTCGCGAAGTCCGACAAATGCGGCAATATCGCCGGCATAGACTTCGTCAAGCTCGGTGCGGCTGTCCGCGTGCATGAGCAAAAGCTTTGTGACACGTTCGCGCTTGCCCTTGTTTGCATTGTACACAACGGAACCCACTTTGAGCGAACCCGCATAAACTCTGCAAAATGCAAGCTTGCCGACGAATGAATCGGTAACGATTTTGAACGCCAGCGCAGCGAACGGTGCGGAATCATCCGCCGTGACCTCGATCGTTTTTTTGCCGTCCCTGCTCGTTGCCTCAATGGGAGGAAGATCCAAGGGACTCGGCAGATAATCAACGATCGCGTCCATAAGGGGCTGAACGCCCTTGTTGCGATAAGATGAACCGCAGCAGGTCGGAACGGCGTTGTTGTTGATGGTTGCGGATCTTATGGCACTGCGAAGCAGATCCTCGGGGATGGGCTCACCCGCAAGGTAAAGCTCCATTAATTCGTCGCTTTCATCGGCAACGGCTTCTATCAAAGCGGTACGATATTGCTCCGCTTTTTCAAGATATTCCGAAGGTATCGGCTCATTGCGAATGTCAAACCCGTCATCGTCGTAATAGACCTCTGCGCACATGCGCACAAGGTCGATAACGCCGCGGAAATCTGCTTCACTGCCGATAGGAAGCTGCAGCGCGACGGGGTTTGCTCCCAAACGCTCGCGCATCATGTCCATGACGTTAAAGAAATCAGCACCGACGATGTCCATTTTGTTGACATAGGCAATGCGGGGAACATGGTAGCGTTCCGCCTGATGCCAAACAGTCTCGCTTTGGGACTCAACGCCGCCCTTTGCACAGAATACCGCAACCGCACCGTCAAGCACGCGCAGGGAGCGTTCGACTTCAACAGTGAAATCAACATGCCCCGGTGTGTCAATGATGTTTATGCGGCAATCGTGCCAATAGGTGGTTGTTGCGGCGGAGGTGATGGTGATGCCGCGTTCGCGCTCCTGTTCCATGTAGTCCATGGTGGCTGCGCCCTCGTGAACTTCGCCCGCGCGGTGAATTTTGCCCGTATAGAGCAGAATGCGCTCGGTCGTTGTTGTTTTGCCCGCGTCAATATGAGCCATGATGCCGATGTTGCGCGTCATCTCAAGGGGTGTTTTGCGAGGCATTGCCGAATCCTCCTTTCCGCATTGTTGAAAATTTTCGAAATAAGTTTATGCAGTTTTTGGATTTTTAAACGAAATCCGAAAAACGGCAGCGGCTTTGATGTTTCCGAAAACGGAAAATCAGAACCTGAAGTGTGCGAAAGCCTTGTTCGCTTCTGCCATCTTGTGAACATCCTCTTTCTTTTTGAAAGCGGAGCCCTGCTGATTGCAGGCATCAAGAATTTCGCCGGCGAGCCTTTCCTGCATGGTGCGCTCGCTCCTTGCGCGTGCATAAAGCACGATCCAGCGCAGACCGAGAGTCTGGCGGCGTTCCGCACGGATTTCGAGGGGAACCTGATAGGTGGAACCGCCGATACGGCGAGCCTTGACTTCCAGAACGGGCATGACGTTGTTCATTGCTTCCTGGAATACTTCAAGAGGCTCACGGCCGGTCTTTTCGCGAATGATATCGAAAGCACCGTAGCAGGCCTTCTGAGCCGTGCCGCGTTTGCCGTCGAGCATAACCTGGTTGATGAGCTTGGTTACGAGCTTGCCGCCGTAAATAGGATCATCAAGAACTTCCCTCTTGGGAACAAAACCTCTCCTGGGCATAGTTTACCTCCTTACTTCTTGGGACGCTTCGCGCCGTAACGGCTGCGAGCCTGCATACGCTTTGCAACGCCTGCGGTATCGAGTGCACCGCGGATGATGTGGTAGCGAACACCGGGAAGATCCTTAACCCTGCCGCCCCTGATAAGAACGACGGAGTGCTCCTGAAGGTTGTGGCCGATGCCGGGGATGTAAGCGGTACCCTCGAGACCGTCGGTAAGGCGGATACGGGCAATCTTACGGAGTGCGGAGTTCGGCTTTTTGGGAGTCATGGTACGAACAGCGGTGCAAACGCCGCGGCGCTGAGGGCACTGCTTCAGAATCGGGGAATTGGACTTGTATTCTACCTTTTCCCTGCTCTTTCTGACCAACTGGTTAATAGTGGGCATGAAAGTTTCTCCTTAACTAAAATAAAATTTTTATTTTTATATAAAGAAAACCCCTTGCAACCCCTTGAAAGGAGTATTTTCCATACAAAAATCGCATAGTATGTCAGCTTAAAAACACACTGAGCGTATTATATCATCCATTCAAGGCATTGTCAAGTATATTTACCCTTTTTTATTGAAATTTTTTGAAAAATCGGTCCCGTCAAATTATATTATTCCGAAATTCGGCTTCGGGCATAAAAATCGACTCGACAAACTTCTGCAACGCAGCGTCTGCGAGTCGATTGTGTTCCGTTACTCTTTCGGCGACGGCATCATTCTTCGGAACAATGCAGCAAGGCGCTCTGCCGCCGATTCACGCTTATCCTATTTTATGATAAACTCATATCCTGCGCCGATCGGTTCCGGATCCTGTGTTGAGTTTTCATCCGTCTGTTGCAGCGAAAACGTCGCCTGAGCAGCCGCTATTATCACCGTTTCTCCCTGCGGCGTCACGGCGAAAAATGCTCTGTCAATACTCGGACCTTCAACAATCGTGCCGTTCGGGAAGGGGTGGATATTCTGAAACGCCTTTCGAACTTCATCTTCAATATTCAGGCTGTCGAATCTTGCGCTGTCCGCCTCCATCTTATCGAAAGAATCCAAATCCCCAAGGCTAAACGAAACAAGCATACCCCTTGAGTTGACGCGAACGGCGACATATGCCCTTGTTTCAATGCCGTTCAGTTTCCTGCAAAAAAAGTACTGGTAAAGATCCATTGCCGCGCCGCTCTCGTCTCCAAGAGGCACAACGCTCACCGCGGGCTCACCGCATTCTTCAAGGTTCACGAAGTTTGCGGCGCATTCCCTTGCAACCTCTTCGGCGCGTTCCCGCGCATTTCTCAACTCCGATGCCGCACTTTCTTTTTTATAGAAAGACTCTGTTTGGAAATTGATTCCAACAAGTTTCCCGTTTTCGGAATTAATCCCGAATTCATAACAGTTATCCCCCGTATAGTAATGCGTGATATATGAATTTCCAATTCTATACTCCGAGCCTCTGTAGGTCCCTGTGTAAGTTTCTCCGCCATAGGTCACGGAAGCTTTTGCCGGCGCATCGGATGCTTTAAAGCTTGACCCGCCCCATTGCGACATCAGCTCGCCCTCATAAACGGCTGTATCCGCGCTGTCCTTGCTTTGCAGTCCACCGTTTGCGGAGCTGAGAAGATAACATTTCGGCTGCGTTTTTTCCAAGTCTTGCGGTTGATTCACCGCTTGTTTTTCACTGCCTCCGGTGCAGGCAAAGGTGTTCAACACCAAAAGTGCGGTCAAAAGAATCATTGCGATTTTTTTCATATTCTTTCCTTCCTTTCTTACCAGTTCAGTGTTAATGTGCCGTCTCCGCCGATAACGGCAAGTTGACTCATATTAAGCAGCATATCCGAGCAATCAACGTTCCTCGCTGCATAATACACATTTTTCCCGGATTGCATTGTTGTTTGTGCAAACCTATCGGCAAATTTATTGCAATCTGATACATTGGAATATCGAAATTTATAAAAACGCGTCTTGTTCCATAGGCGTCATCACAACCTGTACGGAGGTAGTTGCTCGTGTAATAGTTTGCGCTCGGGTATTTCTTTGAAATATACGTATCTTCGGAAAAGACGATGCATTCATACAAGCCATCCGTCCGGAGATATGTTTCTGTGTTCGTGCCTCTCAACTCGCAAAGCTCCCGAACTATACCCGGCTCTGCAGGTTTCTCACCTGAAACACTCATCGGAATAAGCAACAACCGGAAGAACGTTATCAATATCAAAAGATAAGATAAAGTTCTTTTTGACTTTCGCACAAGTTACCTCCTTTAATGCTGCATATTAAAATTTAAGTACACTGCATAGAGCCGAACTTTTGTTCTTTTATATACTGTGTATCTTATGCTGATATTATACAGGATTTCAATATCGCTGTCAACGGTATTCCCAATGTTTTTTCGAAAAAAACACGCATTTTTGAACGACTTTCATTCAAACATATTTAATTCGCAAAATCGTCACTTTTCCGACACACAACAACAAAAGGCTCAATATCAACCCTCAGAAGAAAGAATCCGCCGTTGATATTGAGTCTTGCCTGTTTCCGGAACGTTGAGTACGTCTCGGTGATTAAGTTTTATTTCTTTTCGGAAGTTTCGGAACGAATATCGTCAAGCAGCTCCCTCTGCCCTCTTCCGGTCAGAATGCCGCTTTCAAGGGGTTTATCGGTGAAGGTGTATCGAATGCCGTTTTCACTCCCGTGAACAGGGAACCAACCCAGCTTTGTGAGCGCAGAAAGCTTTGCAATGCGGGAAGCACGGGTATTCATTCTGCGTTCAACACGCTTGGTGTAAGTGATCCGAAGCAAACTTTCGGCGATGATACCGATAAAAACAAACATCAGGAAAAACAGGAAGGGGATCGCTGCGCCTAACCGCGCAAGAGCTGCACGAACAGGTTCGATTATCGTCAGCACAAGCCCCGCTGCCGCGAACACAACGCCGACAATTATCGGTACAAAATACGACTGCATGAGCAGACTGCGGCATTTGCGGCAGGCAGGAAGCTGCACGGGTATGAGCATGGCTGTGCTGCGCTTGTATTTTTTATTGCTTTTTTCATCCAAGTAATCAACCGTCGGATGATCGTGCCCCATGCTGAGCTGCGCAAAAAACTCGGGCTTTCCCTTTTCACTGCCCTTGCAAAGCATACATTCGGGTTCATCAAGGAAACTTTCAATGCCGTCCTCCGGCAGAGCAGCGGCAATATAGCCTATATCCTCAATAAGAGCCTCCTGCTGCTCCGAATCAAGCTTTGAAGCGAAGCAGTCCGCACAGTTTTTCATGTTCAGCGCGGCGCAGTAGGGTGTGCCGTGAAGCTTGCACTCGGTTTTTGTATATGATTCAGCCATTTTTAAGCTTCCTTTCGAATAAACTTTTCCGAGTACATTCTACCGCTTTTTTCCCCGCACGTCAAGCCCGCAGGAATCGATTTAAAAGGAGTTTTCAACTGTTTGGTCTGCTGATATGCGAACGCAATGTGCTTCGAATAATTCCGGGCATTGCTTACGAATTTCGAAATCGCTCGGGCATTGCACGCGGCAAATGCAAACACGGCAGCCCTTGGCGGCAGTTTTCTGCCGTTTATCGGGTTGCCGTGTCTTTAACTGTAAAACTGTTCCGAATTAAGCTGCTGCACGAGTGGTCGGCTGCGGTGCTTATTCGGCATTGCCCGCTGCTGCCGGGTTATCGGACTCGGGCTTTACCTCAACTTCGACATTGCGATAACGTTTCATGCCGACGCCTGCGGGTATGAGCTTGCCGATGATGACATTCTCCTTCAGGCCGACCAACGGGTCAACCTTGCCCTTGATTGCAGCTTCGGTAAGCACGCGGGTCGTCTCCTGGAAGCTTGCAGCGGAGAGGAATGAGTCGGTTGCAAGCGATGCTTTGGTGATGCCGAGCAGCTTACGCTTTGCGGTTGCGGGAACGCCGCCCACCGCAACAACGCTGTCGTTCGTCTGTTCGAACTTGAAGATATCGATAAGCTCGCCGGGCAGCAGATCCGTGTCGCCCGAATCTTCGACCTGAACCTTGCGGAGCATCTGGCGAATGATAACTTCGATGTGCTTATCGGAAATTTCAACGCCCTGGCTGCGGTAAACAGCCTGAACTTCGCGGAGCATATAAGCCTGAACGCCCTTGACGCCCTTGATTTTGAGGATATCATGCGGGTTGATTGAACCTTCGGTCAAAGTGTCGCCCGCTTCAACGAAATCGCCGGTTTCAACCTTGCGCTTTGAGCCGAACGGAATGAGATACTTCTCGATTTCGCCGTCCTCGCCGGAAATAATTGCTTCGGTCTTTTTGCCGTCCGTCTTGATTTCCACCGAGCCGGAGAGTTCCGTGATAACCGCAAGACCCTTGGGCTTGCGTGCTTCGAAAATTTCCTCAACACGGGGAAGACCCTGCGTGATATCGTCGGCGGTTGCAACGCCGCCGGTGTGGAATGTACGCATGGTGAGCTGCGTACCGGGTTCGCCGATCGCCTGTGCTGCAATGATGCCGACGGCTTCGCCGATGGTAACGGGCTGTCCCGTTGCGCAGTTGCGGCCGTAGCACTTTGCGCAGACGCCGTGTTCGCTGCGGCAGGTGAAGACCGTGCGGCACTTGACGCCGGTGATGCCTGCTTTAACGATGCGGTCACGAATATCGAACGTTATCATTTCGTTTTTGCCGACGATGAGCTCGTTCGTTTCGGGATCGCGAACCTCCGCTGCGGTGAACCTGCCGAGAATACGGTCGCCGAGAGGTTCAAGGGGACGGTCGCCGTCGCCGATGGTTTCAAGAATCATGCCGTCAATCGCCATGCCGCGTTCCGCAAAGCAGTCCTCTTCGCGAACGATGACGTTGTGAGAAACGTCAACAAGACGTCTTGTGAGGTAACCGGAGTCCGCGGTGCGGAGTGCGGTATCGGCAAGACCTTTGCGTGCACCGTGGGAACTGATGAAGAACTCAAGAACGGAGAGGCCTTCACGGAAGTTTGCACGAATCGGAACCTCGATGATCTGTCCGCGCGGGTCCGCCATGAGGCCGCGCATACCGGCAAGCTGACGAATCTGGTTGGTTGAACCGCGCGCACCGGAGTTTGCCATCATGAAGATGGGGTTTATCGGGCTGAGCCGCTTCATCAATGCGTCGGTAACAAGGCTTTCCGTTTCCTTCCAAACTTCGATGACCTTCTTGCGGCGGTTTTCTGCGGAAAGCAGACCCATGCGGTAAAGGTTGTCAATCTGTCCGCACTGTTCATCGGCGGCTTCAAGGAAATTGTGCTTTTCCTCCGGAACGGTGATATCGCAGAAGCCGACAGTGACACCGCCGCGGGTGGAGTATTTGTAGCCGAGAGCCTTTATGCTGTCCGCAACTTCGCTTGTGACCGTGGGGCCGTGTTTGCGGAAGCAGTGGTCGATAATGTTGCCGAGATCCTTCTTTACAACAAGTTTATCAACCTCAAGCTTGAACATATCGTCCAGAGTCTCGCGCTTTACATAACCGAGATCCTGCGGTATTGCGTGGTTGAAGATGACCCTGCCGATTGAGGTGGATACGATCCTGCGGTAAATCTTGCCTTCAAACTCGCGTTCAAGGCGAATCTTTGCAAGCGCATGGAGCGAAAGCTCGCCCGTTTGATACGCCATGATCGCCTCGTTTTCGCTTGAGAACGCCTTTCCCTCGCCGTTGAACATGCGGATAAGGCGGGAATCGTCAAGATATTCGCGGAGGGCTTCCTCGTCAACCGCGGGAACCTCGCGGATTGCCCTTGCAACAAGATCCTCGATTATTGTCTTGCTGCGCAGCGCATATACCCTGTGAATGACCTCATCGGTGACGTATTCATCAACAAAGCTGTTGTCCTTTATGATAGCCTTGAGCGTTGTGCGGATTTCGGAATCGTACAGCTCATCACAGCGCATTGTGAGGTAGTAGCAGCCCATAACCATATCCTGTGAGGGGCTGACCACGGGCTTGCCGTCCTGCGGCTTGAGGATGTTGTTTGCCGCAAGCATAAGGAAGCGGGCTTCGGCCTGAGCTTCGACCGAAAGGGGGACGTGAACCGCCATCTGGTCGCCGTCAAAGTCCGCATTGTATGCGGTGCAGACAAGGGGATGAAGCTTTATCGCCCTGCCTTCAACCAGAACGGGTTCAAATGCCTGAATGCCGAGCCTGTGCAGCGTAGGTGCACGGTTGAGAAGAACGGGGTGGTCCTTGATAACATCTTCGAGCACATCCCAAACCTCGGGCTTCACGCGCTCAACCATGCGCTTTGCGGACTTGATATTGTGGGCATAGCCAAGCTCATTGAGCTTTTTCATGACAAAGGGCTTGAACAGCTCCAATGCCATTTCTTTGGGAAGACCGCACTGGTACATCTTGAGTTCGGGACCCACGACGATAACGGAACGGCCGGAATAGTCAACACGTTTGCCGAGCAGGTTCTGGCGGAAACGTCCCTGTTTACCGCGCAGCATGTCGGAAAGGGACTTCAGCGGGCGGTTGCCGGGACCCGTTACCGGGCGCCCGCGCCTGCCGTTGTCGATAAGTGCATCCACAGCTTCCTGAAGCATGCGCTTTTCGTTGCGAACAATGATGTCCGGTGCGCGCAGCTCAAGCAGCCTTTTAAGGCGGTTGTTGCGGTTGATGACCCTTCGGTAAAGGTCGTTAAGGTCGCTTGTCGCAAACCTTCCGCCGTCCAGCTGAACCATGGGGCGGATCTCCGGCGGAATAACCGGAACAACATCCATTATGATCCATTCGGGCTTGTTTCCGCTCTTTATGAAAGCTTCGATGACTTCAAGGCGTTTAATCGCATTCACGCGCTTCTGTCCGCCGGAATTTGCGATTTCTTCACGAAGCTCTTTTTCGGTTTTTTCAAGATCGAGCTGCTGCAAAAGCTCCTTTATGGCCTCTGCACCCATGCCCGCTTTGAAGCTCTTTGCGCCGTAATCACGCTGCGCCTGACGGTATTCAACATCGGTGAGCAGCTGCTTGTATTCAAGCGGGGTGTCACCGGGATCGGTAACGACGAATGCGACGAAGTAAAGTACCTTTTCCAGATTGCGGGGGGACATGTCCAGCAGCATCTTCATGCGGCACGGTATGCCTTTGAAGTACCAGATATGGGATACAGGAGCCGCAAGTTCGATATGGCCCATGCGCTCTCTGCGCACCTTTGCTCTCGTAACTTCAACACCGCACTTTTCGCAGACAACGCCCTTGTAGCGCACCCGCTTATATCGTCCGCAGTGGCATTCCCAGTCCTTCGTCGGTCCGAAAATACGTTCGCAGAAGAGGCCGTCCGCCTCGGGTTTAAGGCTCCTGTAGTTTATGGTTTCGGGTTTTTTAACTTCACCGTGTGACCATTCTCTGATCTTTTCGGGGGATGCAAGACCGATTCGGATTGCATCGAAATTTGTCAGTTCAAACAAGTTCTTATCTCCCTTCCGACTTTACTTTATTCCTCGTAGTTACCGTCGGCGTCCTCGAAGGTGAAGCCGTCGAATTCATCATGCTCGTCTTCCTCATAGCTGTCGTCGTCGTCATCCTCACCGTCGTCGTCGATGAAGTTAAAGTCATCGACATCATCGTCTCTGAGCATGCCGCCGGGTGCATCTTCATAACCGGCAATATTGACGCCCAACTCTCTTACATCGTCATCGTCCGTAAGCTCTCCGATAACGATTTCTTCATTATTTTCGGACAGAACCTTGATATCAAGACCAAGGGACTGCAATTCTTTGATAAGAACCTTAAAGCTCTCGGGAACGCCGGGCTCGGGAACGTTTTCGCCGTTGACAATGGCTTCGTAAGTTTTTACGCGGCCCACGACGTCATCGCTCTTGACGGTCAGGATCTCCTGAAGGGTGTTTGCCGCACCGTATGCTTCAAGTGCCCAGACTTCCATTTCGCCGAAACGCTGTCCGCCGAACTGTGCCTTGCCGCCGAGAGGCTGCTGAGTGACCAGTGAGTACGGACCCGTGCTTCTTGCATGGATCTTGTCGTCAACAAGGTGGTGCAGCTTAAGGTAGTACATATATCCGACGGAAACACGGTTCTCAAAGGGTTCACCGCTGCGGCCGTCGTAAAGCACGGTCTTTCCGTCCTCGTGTTTGTATGCCTCGCGGAATTTTTCACCGACAACGGGGTCGGAATCCGCAAGTTCAATCAGCTTCAGCACATCGCCCGCAGTCATTTTCATAAGATCCTGCATGGGCTTGTTGGACTTGTTGGACATTGCAAGCAGCATTTTGATATCGTCCTCGCCCGCACCGTCAAGAACGGGAGTTGCGACCTTCATGTTAAGTCCCTTTGCGGCCTTGCCGAGATGCAGCTCGAGGATCTGGCCGATGTTCATACGCGACGGAACGCCCATCGGGTTCAGAACTATCTGAAGCGGAGTGCCGTCGGGCAGGAAGGGCATATCCTCTTCGGGAAGGATTCTTGAAATAACACCCTTGTTGCCGTGGCGGCCCGCCATCTTGTCGCCGACGGAGATTTTGCGCTTCTGTGCAATATAAACGCGGACAAGTTCATGAACGCCGGGAGAGAGTTCGTCCTTGTTTTCGCGGCTGAAAATGCGAACGTCAACAACAACGCCGCCCTCGCCGTGCGGAACACGCAGGGAGGTGTCGCGAACCTCGCGCGCCTTTTCGCCGAAAATTGCCCTGAGCAGGCGTTCCTCGGCGGTGAGCTCCGTCTCGCCCTTGGGCGTGACTTTGCCGACAAGGATGTCGCCGGAATGAACCTCCGCACCGATTCGGATGATGCCGCGTTCGTCAAGATCCTTCAGTGCCTCTTCGCCGACGTTGGGGATATCGCGCGTGATCTCTTCCGCACCGAGCTGCTTTGTGTCGCGTGCCTCGGTTTCGTGTTCTTCGATATGGAGTGACGTGTAAACATCGTCGCGAACAAGCTGTTCGCTGATAAGAACTGCGTCCTCGTAGTTGTAGCCCTCCCAAGTCATGAACCCGATGAGAATGTTCTTGCCGAGAGCAATTTCGCCGTCCTTGGTGGATGCGCCGTCTGCAATGACCGCACCTTTTTCAAGATGTTCGCCGACGTCAACAACGGGACGCTGGTTGATGCAGGTGCCCTGGTTGGAGCGTTTGAACTTGATGAGGCGATAGGTATGCAGGCTTCTGTCGGAATCGGATTCAACAACGACTTTATCTGCCGAAACATGGCGAACAACGCCCGCTTCTTCGTTAAGAACAAGAACGCCGCTGTCGTATGCCGCCTTGTATTCCATGCCCGTGCCGACAGCCGGGGATTCGGTCACAAGCAGGGGAACCGCCTGACGCTGCATGTTGGAGCCCATCAGGGCGCGGTTTGCGTCGTCGTTTTCGAGGAAGGGGATCATTGCCGTTGCAACCGAAACGAGCTGCTTTGCGGAAACGTCCATATAGTCGATATCGGTGCTGCGCACCTCGATGATCTGATCCAGCCTGCGTGCAACGACACGCTCCTTTTCGAACCAAACTCTGCCGTCCTCGCCGCGGACGGTGGGTTCGTTTGCCTGGGCAATGATTTTGCCGTTTTCCTCGGTTGCGGTGAGGTAAACGATCTCGTCAAGGATGCAGTGGTTCTCCTTGTCGATTTTGCGGTAGGGAGCTTCGATGAAGCCGTATTTATTTATTCTTGCATAGGTTGCAAGGGAGTTGATAAGACCGATGTTCGGGCCTTCGGGCGTCTCGATAGGGCACATTCTGCCGTAATGAGAATAGTGAACGTCGCGAACTTCGAACGTTGCACGGTCGCGGTTCAAACCGCCGGGGCCGAGAGCGGAAAGCCTGCGCTTATGGGTCAGCTCCGCAAGCGGGTTCGTCTGATCCATGAACTGGGACAGCTGGGACGAACCGAAAAACTCTTTGACGGCCGCCGTTACCGGGCGAATATTGATAAGGTTTATCGGCATTGTGCTTTCAACGTCCTGAATGGACATGCGCTCGCGAACAACGCGCTCAAGCCTTGTGAAGCCGACGCGGATCTGGTTCTGGAGCAGCTCGCCGACGGAACGAATGCGGCGGTTGCCGAGGTGGTCGATATCATCGCAGAAGCCGATGCCGTAGGGCAGACCCATAAGGTAACTCACGGAGGCGATCATATCTGCGGGCAGAATATGCCTCGGGCTGAGTTCAAGCACATTGTCGTGCAGAAGCTTTTTGAATTCGTCGTCGGAAAGAGCCTCTTTCTGAGCCAGCATATCCATCAGCACGGGGTAGTAAACATGTTCGTTGATGCCGACTTCAAGAGGATCAAAGTCGAGATAGCATGCCGCATCGACAAATTGGTTGCCGACAACGCGAATGCGTTTTTCGTTCACGGAAACATACACGCCGAGAACACCCGCGTTCTCGATTCGGAACGCAAGCTCACGGTCGATAAGCTGACCTTCTTCCGCAAGGATCTCTCCCGTGCGGGGGTCAACAACGGTTTCGGCGGCGGTTTTGCCTTCAAGGCGCGCACCAATGCCGAGTTTATAGTTGAATTTGTATCTGCCGACGCGGGCAAGATCGTAGCGCTTGTCAAAGAACAGCGCGGTCATAAGGTTGCGCGCACTCTCTTCGGTGGGCGGTTCGCCCGGACGCTGGCGTTTGTATATTTCGATAAGACCCTCAACCGTGTCGTGAGTGGGGTCCTTTTCAAGGGTGTTTTTAAGGCGTTCTTCCTCGCCGAGCAGTTCAAGGATCTGCGCATCGGAGCTGTAACCGAGAGCGCGCAGGAGGGTGGTGACGTGGAGCTTGCGCTGACGGTCGATTTTTGTGTAAAGAATTTCGTTGCTGTCGGTTTCGTATTCAAGCCATGCGCCTCTGTTGGGGATGACCTGAGAATTGAAAAGCCTTCTGCCGACTTTGTCAACGGTTTCGGTATAATATGCGCCGGGCGAGCGAACGAGCTGGCTGACAATGACGCGTTCCGCTCCGTTGATGACGAACGTGCCCTGTTCCGTCATGAGCGGGAAATCGCCCATGAAGACTTCCTGCTGCTTCACGGAACCGGTTTCGGTATTGATAAGCCGCGCGATAACATACAGCGGCGCGCAATAGTTAACATCGCGTTCCTTGCATTCCGCAACGCTGCGCTTGGGTTTTGATTCGTCGATTTTGTAGCCGACAAATTCAAGCACCAACCGCTCCGAAAAGTCCTTAATGGGAGAGATGTCGTCAAGAACTTCGCCCAGACCCTTTTCGATGAATTGACGATATGAATCCTTTTGAACCTCAATAAGGTCGGGCATATCGAGAATTTCGTTGATGCGGGAGAAGCTCATGCGTGTTTTCTTGCCCACGTTTACTTTATGCAACATTGTTTCACCCCTAACCTCTGCGGCTCTCCGCAGAAAACTTGATTGTGTCGTGTCTTACGCATTGTTCGCATTTTCGGAATGCCGCATTGAGTGCGGCCGAAGCCCCGCCTGCGGTATTCGCTGCCTGCGCGTTCCTTGGGCTGCCGTTCCGCGCAAAAAATGCGGGATCCACAGCGTTAAACGATGCTTTCGCACATGACGGCGGCGAAAAATTCGTATTTTACCCATAATAATGCAGTATCACAGTTTAACAGGTTGTTGTCAAGATGTCAACCCCGAAATGCGCGGTTTTTCAAATATATTTATATTTAATCAAGCATATGTTGACGTTGTGCATTCGGTTTGTGTATTAAGTTTTGAAAACACTGCGTTTGTTCGTTCCGATGCGAAAACGGCATAAAAAAACGGCTCAATGCCGATGGTTCGTGTTCCGAACCGCCCGCATTGAGCCGCTCCGCATTTACGGAATCACTGCTTCACATATTTTTCCGAAATGTATGCATACAGGGATTTTTCCCCGACGTTCGCCAGCTTGCTTTTTTGCAAAAAGCGGATAAGCAGGGCAGTGAGCATCCACCCGAGCATTGTGCCCGCAAGGTTGCAGATTATATCCGCCGTATCGATATACCTGAACGAAAACCCCTGTATCGCCGCAATTGCCAATTGCAGCAATTCTGTCGCCGTTCCGAAAGCCGCACCCGCAGCCAACGCGTTTTTCCACGTTGTTTTCTTTCTTATCAACGTGATTAAAACTCCGAACGGAACTGTCATTGCAACATTCCGAATATCATCCGCCGTTATCCCGTCTTTGAACGGAACAAGCACTATGCAGTCGGTAATCTTCCACCCTTCTTCCGCAAATATTGCTCTGATTGTCGGGCTGAACCGTATCGGAAAAACGGTTATCGATGCAGCGCACATCAGGTATACGGTAAACGCCGCTCCGAAAACATATTTCCAAATACTTCCCTTCTTAACGGCAAACGCCGTCAGCCATATTGCCGCAGATAATATCAATATTATAATAAAATCAATAAGGTTCATGTCCGCAAAATCAGTATGTCACGGTGATTTCTCCGTCCCCGGTGTGTTTCCGGTAATCCGAAACAGCCGTTTTCCCGAAACGAGCAATGTCCGCGAACAGTTTTTTAAATTTTAATTCAGTTTCCCATTGCAACCCTTGCCGCAAGCAGTGCATCGGGAATGCCTATGCTTCCGTTTCTGTCCGCATCAGCAAGCCTGAGGGGAAGCTCTCCGCCGAGTTCCATTGCGCAGCGCATGATGAGCAGTGCGTCCGCCATATTTATCGCTCCGTCCTCATTAACGTCACCCGCAAAGCAGGCGGCTGCGCGGATTCCGTCCGAAAGCTGCATTTCCCTTTCGGTTGAAAGAAGCTGACCGTCCGCATACCAGCCGAGGAAGCCGTCGTTTTCGATCAGGTTCCCGTTTTCGTCGTATCGAACGCCCTGCGCGATCAGTGCATAGCTTCCGTCCCTGCCGTAAAGTCCCGCGCCGCCGTTTCCGAGCGTGTTCAGCATGACCGGAGCGGAAAAGCTCTTGGGCTGAACGGCAACATTCCCGCTGTGATATGTGCGAAGGTCGATGATGTTCAGGTTCGGGCAATTCAGCGCGGAAATGTCAAAGCATTCATTCTGATCGCCGAATTCAAGGCACTCAAGGTTTGCGCAGCCGTCAAGGTTCACCGCCGTAATATGCGTTTGACCCGGCACCGGGGAGTAAACATTCGTTACCGATGTTCCGGACAAATCGAAAACGCCGCAGAAGCGGGGGCGAAAATCCCAAACCGGGGAAGTGCGCAAAATGCTTCCCATTGCATCGGGGTTAAAGTCGAACCAACGGATGACACCGTCCTCAATACCGACACAGGGACTTTCCGAAAAGTTGCTGACAGTGTAGCTTCCGTACACCCCGCCCGCATAATCCGGATGATCGAAGTTATGCCTTCCGTCACCTGCCGACTGGGCAAAAAAAGCCTCCAGCTTTTCCGCATCAACGGAGCTCAGCTCCGTATCCGCCGCCGCAATGTTCGGGAAAACGCAGGCGAAAAGCATAATTGCACATATCGCCGCAGAGAACAGATGCTTAAGAGTTTTTTTCATGTTTTTCTCCCTTCCGAACCGAATCTCATGCAAAATGCATTAATTTTTTCGTTCATGTACATTATATCATTTTTTCGTGAGGGTGCAACAGTTAAATCAAATATATTTTTTGTAATCGTTTTCGAATCGCAGAAGCCGCCTCACCTGAATGGAAAGTGGGGAGGGGAACGCAAAGAGGGGGTGTGGAAGGTGGATGGAAGAGTGTTGAAGGGGCGCCGCCGTTGAGCAGTTGACCACTCGCGGCATGCTATCAATCCCCGCAATGGGGGGCAATAGTGAAAGCTACAAAGCACTGATGAACCTAATGGCGTTTCAATCCCCGCAATGGGGGGCAATAGCATTTTGAAGATGCAAAGGTTAACGCAAAGGGCTATCAATCCCCGCAATGGGGGGCAATAGTATGTTGCGGCTGACACGATAGGCAAAGCAAAAGTATCAATCCCCGCAATGGGGGGCAATAGGGCGCAGTGTATAAAGCCGTGCTGCCGAATAAGTATCAATCCCCGCGATGGGGGGCAATAGAAAGAACAAGCAACGATAGAGGGTAATAAACCATATCAATCCCCGCAATGGGGGGCAATAGGATTGAATGAACTACTGGGCAATTTTTTGGGCATATCAATCCCCGCGATGGGGGCAATAGACCAAGATTATGTTGGTCGATTCCATTATAACCGCAAGCGACAGTTGTGTCAAGCGCGGCCGCATTTAACTTGCACAAACCGCACATCACTCAAAGAAAGAACGTGCCTAATTCCTAATTCCTCATTCCTCATTCTAAAAGGAGCGCCCGGGGAAAGGGCGGGCGAACCGCCCCTTCCCGTCGGGCAGGAGGTTTATAAAGAAAATCCTGTCGGATTTTCCGCTCTGTTAATGCACCGATTCATCCTGTTTTGAAAGGAAGAAATTCGGTGTTTTCCCGAACCGTGTTTACAGTCCGAGAGAGATCCTCATTGTAACGAGAGCATCGTTAAGGGTGATGACGCCGTCCGAACCGTAAACATCGGCAAGAATCATCTGCGCCGGGGTCAGCTCCGCAACACCGATTGCATTGCGTGCAATGAGGAGTGCATCGGCGATTTGGATCTCGCCGTCCATATCAACGTCGCCGAGAGCAGCATACTGCGCGGTGACGGTAATATCATGCTGAACGTTTGCAAAATCAACATCCCAACCGATGAACATCAGCATCGTGGGCTGATGGGGCTGGTTCTCGGGAACGGGTGCAGCGGGAGTTGTTCCTGCGGGAACGGCCACTTCGGTGCTCGTCCATTCACCGTTTACCATATAGTTGAAGGTGACGGTGACGTTTGAGGGCTGAGTGGGATCGTCCCAGGAGGGAACGGTGTAGCCGCCGCAAACCTGTGCCGCATCCTGAATATCGCCGATCGAAACGCTTTCGCCTGTTTCAAGGTTAACTTCGCGCAGGCCGTTTGCATCGTCTTTCCAATAAGCCGCCCAGAACATTATGCCATTGTCATGGTCATAAACAAGGGACTGGCAGAATCCGACGCCGGGGCAGCCGGTGAAGCCGATTTCGGTAACCTGTGCGGTTTCAAGGTTTACCTCGTACAGAAGGCCGGAGGTTGCGGTGATGCCGTATGCCCTGCCCTCGGTGGTGATTGCGAATGTCCACAGGGGATCGCGATCCACGGTGTCGGGCTGTCCGATAACGGCCGCGGCACCGGTCTGCATGTTGATTTCGTAAAGATCCCAACGGCTCTGCTGAGTGTAGCCGACTGCATAGATTTTGCCGTTCGCATAGTTATATGCCATTGCGGTGATCATTGCGGTGCCGGTCTGTCCGATGATTGTGCGCTGAGTTGAACCGGGCGTGCTTGTGAAGAAATTGTTCTCACTGTCAATGCCGTATACAACGCCGTGCGCATAAGTCATTGCGTAAGTGTCAGCGGGGAATGCACCAAGCTGCTGAACGTGGGCGGAATCATCCGTAAAGAAGGAGATCAGGTTCGTTGTCTGAGTCTGGTAGGCATAGATCTTCGTATGCGGAACGGGCGCAATAACCGTTACGGTGCAGGTGTCGGTATGACCCTGTGCCGTTGTTGCGGTGATGACTGCGGTGCCCTCGTTAACGCCGCGAACAACGCCGTTTGCATCAACGGAAGCAACGTTTGCATCGGAGCTTGTAAGTGTCACGGACTGATCGAAAGCATAGTAGGGAGCGACAGTCCAGCTGAGCTGAGCGGTGAGACCCTTGCGGACGGTCACGGCATCGGGTGCGAACTCAACGCTTTCATCCGGAAGGGGTGCGCCGGCGTAAACATTTTTAACATAGCCGCGATCCTGACCTTCGGTCCACATGGTCTCCTTGTGATAAGTCCAGCTGAAGGTGTATTCACCTGCTGCTTCGGCAACATAGTTATAGGGCACAAAATCGGTGTTTTGTCCGGAGATTGCGGCAACTTCGGTGCCGTTCACGGAGAAGGTGAGGCGTTCGAAATCTTCACGGCAGCTGACAGCCCAGTCAAAGCGCATTACATCGCCCGCATTGAGCTGAACGGTGGTGGAAACGGTGCTTGTCGTGCCGACATGATCCTGGTTGCCGCTTGCGCCGCAGAGTTCATCGTTTAACACAACGGGAACCCAGGGATATTCGCCTTCGGTCACGAAATGATGCCTGTTTTCAACAAGGTTCATCGCTTCGTCAAGGGTTGCCTGCGGTTCTTCGCCGCCGCCCATATCGATAAAGCACATGCCGTTTACGTAGGTGCCGTAATCTTCGCCGATAAAGCCGCGGTATTCGCCTTCACCGGTCACGGGGTCGATTGCAAAAAGCTTGCCCCAGAAGCCGACACTGGAAGTATCGTCACCGTTCTGCATGTTGGTGTAGCAGATGTAGCACTTGCCGTCCTCGCGGTTGTAAACCATGGAGGAGGACCAACCCTGAAGCCCGTCGGAATGGGCAAGCTGAGTGGTGCTGCCGTCCGCCGCAATGCGAACGTAGTTGCGGGTGTTGAAGTCAAGGCTCAGGAATTCGCCGTTGCCGACATAGGTAACGGGGGCAATGCAAACAACGTTTGCGGGCGTGATCGCGGAACCGAGAGAACCGTCCTTGCGGAGCTCACGGATCTGAAGGTTGCCGTTGACAATGTAGAAAGTGTCGTGTTCCCAGTCATAGGTCATTGAATTCGCAGTGTCGGAAATGCTGCCGATAAGTGTGGATTCAAAGGTTTCGGGGCTTACGGAATAGAAATTGTTTTCGATATCCAAACCGTAAATAAGTTCGCCGTCGTATGCAGCTTCATAGAATTCAACGCCGCCGCGGGAAAGCTCGGTGAAGCTGCCTGCGGGATCCTCGGTGTTGAAAGTTACCCATGCCGCATAGGGCAGGTAGCTGCCGTCCGACGTGTACTTGTTGCGGGCATATGCCAGAATCGTCTGACCGCCGCGCGATGCAGCCTTTGTTGAATCATCGGACTTTTTGCCGATATTCAGCGGCATTCCCGAATAGTTTCCGCCGAGAGACTTTGCGGGATAGTCATCATTTCCGCAATAGCGGGTCGTTTCGCTGCTGTCGGTTGCTGCACCTTCAGCCGTTGCGGTCAAGGGATTAAATGCCGCACAGGTAAGGAGCATTGCAATCGCGAGCATTGCTGCAAGCAGCTTCTTCATTGTTTTCATACTCTTCCTCCATGTTTGTTGTTGCAGGGCGTAAGCTTTGTTCGGTGAAAATGTACGGAAACAACCTTCCGCCTCTGTATATTCAGTATCATAGCACGAAAATCGCCTGTAGTCAATAGTCATCGCATACTTTATTCCATAAATATGTTAAACATTGCCTTTTGCTATTGACAACCGGCAAAAAAAATTGCATACTAATAATCGTCCGTTGGTTTCGTTTTGCTATTAAACAGGCAGACGGTCAATGTTTTTTGCCGAACGGCAGCAGGTTGTTCGGTTTTCTCGATAATATTCAATAATGATTCAAAGTTGCTGTCCGACGAACGATCCGGCAAACACACGGAAAAATCTGCCGTTTTCCGAAACGTGTCTGCCGAAAGCACGGCTGCTCAGTGATCCTTTGACAGATAAGATCGACAAGTCGGGAGGTTTTTGTTATGAACGCTTATGCCGTCGTGAATCCGCTGCTTGAGGCAATCTATTATTTTAAGATGAAAGCAAACGGTGAAACCCAGGCTCAGGTGCTTGACCGTGTGCTGAAAAAGCGAATCACCACTGCGGGCGAGGTAACCGATTTTTTCGGGCCCGCATTTGAGCTTGAAAAACTTCTTGATGAGGGCATTGTTCTGCCCGAACGAATTTCGGAGTTTTTCGGCTATTTTAAATTCACGGACGGGAGCGACGCCACGAGCACCTGCCCTGCAATACTCGTCTTTTTGAACTCGTTCCGCCGAAGTTTCACAAGTTTGGATGAAGTAAAATCCGCCATGCTTGCCCAAACGGACGAGCAAAGGCTCTCCGGCATCATGAAAGAGCTTACCACATTCAATGTTTCGCTGAATGATTTCGAACCGACTCTCGACGGGCTGCTTGAACTTCTCGAACAGCTTCCGCTGACGGAGGAATCCCGTTGGCGAATAATAAAGATTTATAAACATTACAACGAATATGTCTGCGATATTTGCGAAACCGTCCGCCCCGCCGTAAAGCTGATTGCGGACAATTCCGCGGTTTATGCGGATGTTCTTCGGAATTTCAGCCGCGATTATGCGGATATTACCGATATTCTAAAGTATATTTGCGGCAGATTTCATATTGACTTCATCACAGGCCGGGGCGTTGTTTATCCGCTGATAATCGGCAACGGGAACTTCTTCACCGTTGCCGACCCCGCCGATTCGGAATTTATGGCATATTACGTCGGCGTCGGCGTCCGTCCGATGATGCATGTTCCCTATCGCGAAAGGCTTTCCATCGACTGCGACGAGATTCTGCGCACGCTTGCCGACAAAAACCGCATGAAAATAATGCAGCAGCTGAGTGCGGGAAAATCCTACGGGCAGGAGCTTGCCGACATGCTCGGACTTTCACCCAACACCGTATCGCACCACATGAACAAACTGCAAAAAAGCGGGCTCACGACCTCAACACTTGAGGGCTGCAAGGTCTATTACAAAACAAACGAAGAAGTTGTGGATGAATTCATCCGCCGTCTTGCAGAAAAGTTGAAAACAAAGGACGGACAGTGAGCGGTCCCCGCGGAGCGTATGCGGCGCGGATCAAAATTTTTTCGGAGAATAATTATTAATGAAAGCATTTGCTGTTATAAATCCAATACTCGAAGCAATAAAGTATTTTTACTTGAAAGCGAACAACACCTGCATCCGGCAGAAAATCGATAATATCATTCGAAACCGCGAAGTGACGGCGGAACAGGCAGAGGCAATAATGCACCCCGCAATGGTGTTGGAAAGATTTCTCGACGAAAACATTGTTATGCCGTCATGCGCAGAAGAGCTTTTCGGCGATATTCCGTGCATCGAAGGCGCGGACAGCCTTAACACATGCATCGCCGCTCTTCTGACCGACAGGGCATTGAGAAGCGAGATACGAAATATTGACGAGGCTGAGCAATTGCTGCTCTCGCAGACACAGCCGCAGGCAATCAGCAACATAACAATGAACCTGACTTCGGCCAATATCCATGCCGCTGCGGAAGCCCATTCCTACAACGGCCTGCTTTCCGTGCTGGAGGGTCTGCCGCTCACAAACGATTCTCGGTGGAAGATTCTTTTCGTTCTTCAACACTATGAGCAATATGTGCGCTTGATTTGCAACTCTCTGCGTTCCGCAGTCGGGCTTATTGAAGCAAACCCGCAGCTTTATGCATATGCGCTGAAGGATTTTGAACATGATTACTCCGATATTTCAGATATAATTGAAGTGATTGAGGATGAAAACGGCGTTGACACCGCCTCAAAAGACGGAAGGGTTTATCCGACCGTTATCGGGAGCAACAGTTTCACCGTTCACACCGGCGAATCCGACGGCACCCGCACCGTTTATTATGTCGGGCTCGGTGTTCGTGCCATCGGCAGGCTTCCGCTGCGCGGCATCGAAAAAATGGATTACGACGAAGCGTTTCGAATCCTTGCGGACAAAAACCGAATGAAAATCATGCAGCTGCTTTGCGGCGAACAGGCTTACGGGCTTGAGCTTGCGGAAAAACTGAAGCTTTCACCGAACACGATTTCACATCACATGAGCAAGCTGCAAAAATGCGGATTGGTTATTTCGTCCTTTGAGGGCAACCGGGTTTATTACAGGGCAAACAAAGCGGCGGTTGATGAGTTCATCCGTATGCTTTCAAAAAAACTTCGTGTGAAATAATTCCCTGTTCGGTTCGGCAGCGGAATCAAATCATATGAATTTTGCAATAAACTCGGCAAACGGCGGAATCGCTTCCGCCTTGCGGTAACGCGAACAATCGGGCGTTCTGTCCACAAGTCCCTTGTTAAACAGCTCGCGACGCAAAGTCGCCGGGTCGTGAAAACAGGTCCAATCATCAAGAATGTCATTGATTTCGGGTTCGGTATAATCACGGTTCGGTTCAATTTTTCCCGCAAGGTAATAAAGAGCCGAAAGCTTCTTTTTGTTTTTTGCGGGAATCGCCGTCAGCCGAAGATTCTCATCAAGGAACGGTTTCAAATCCGGCAAAATGTTATCTTCATATTGAACTGCCATTTTCATCTCCCTCTGTTTGCCGCTTTTGCTGCCGTGTTTTGCAAATCGCAGCGCAAACCGCGTCCCGACGGCTCCAAAGCACGTACCGAAAGCGCACAAACATTTCAAAAGTTGCGAAAGCACGGCAAACATGATAAAATAGGTGCAGTGAAATCATCGACAGCCGCCGAAGCAATTCACGGACGTTTGCAAAGGCTGCCGCCGATTCCGCAATACGACATAAAAAGGAAAAACGGAATACTATGAACAACGGCAGGAAAACAATTATCAAGATTCAGGCGATTCTCTTTGCAGTTCTTTTTGCAGCCTTTGCTTTTGCCGGCTGTAAAAACAACGACAACAACAAAGCGGATGAAAACGGATTCACGGCCGAACAGCGCACCGTGCTGTGTGATGCGGCAAGGGCATTCTATTTGTTGGACTTTGACTACAACTCAAAGGATAACGCAATATCCTTCCGTCAGCTTGAGGAATTTGCCTTCTATATTTATGCCTACGGCGACAGTCTTGAAACAACCGCTGCCGACAACAGCGGCTATCGCTCCGTTGACGGTCAAAAAGTTGACGATATCGTAAAAATGCTTTTCGGAGTCAAGCTCGGAACGCGTTCTTCCCGCCCGTCAACAAAGCTCAATTTCTACTACCGTGACGGTAAATATTATTTCATGGTCGGCAAAGACCTTGACATTGCGGCTGAAATCGTCGGCGTTGAATCGGATGATGAGGGCAATCGGGTCGTTACGGTTCAGCTCACCGAAAACGGTGCTTACGCCGGAAAAATCGAGCTTACGGCTGCAAGTGCGGACAGCGAAAACAGCATGCGGATAACCGCATGCAAATCCTACAGAGCCAAATGAGCTTTCCGCGCCGCACGGCGGAACGGAATTTAACGGTCTTACCGAAATTTTACCAAATATAACCAACGACTGTATAACCAACGACTGATAATTTACGAAAGAGGCACTGAAATGGGAAAGATGAGAATGCTGTCCAACGTCATCAATCATGCATCAAACCAAGTGGAGGGTTTTTGCTTCATTAAAAGCCTTCAGCTTAAGGTGAACGTGAAAGGTGCGGAATATCTTGATATTATGCTTGCGGATGCGGACGGGGAAATCAACGCAAAGCTTTGGGACTATCAAAGCGCCGTCCACGGAATGTATTCCGCCGGAGAGGTCATCAAGGTTCGCGGAACAATAAACCTGTATAAAGACACGGAACAGCTCAAAATCGACCGAATCCGCCACATAACGGAAGCCGATCATGTTGATATGTCCTCAATCGTTGCTTCCGCACCGATAGACGGCGAAAAAATATTTGACAACCTGTTCGAATTTGCGGGTAGTTTTGCCGATGCCGACATTGCAAAGCTCACGCAGTATCTTCTTACGGAGAACCGCGAACGTATGCTTTATTATCCCGCCGCGCTGAAGCTGCATCATGCACACAGGGGCGGACTTATGTACCACACTTCAACCATGCTCGACACGGCAAAGCAGGTCGTTTCGGTTTACGGCGCAATTTATCCGGAGCTTTGCAGCGACCTTGTTTACGCAGGCGTCATTTTGCATGACATTGCAAAAACACAGGAGCTTGAAGTCGGCACCGTCGGGCTTGCAACGGCGTACACAACGGAGGGGCAGCTTCTCGGACATATTTCAATGGGCATGGCAATGATAAACAATGCGGCAAAAAAGCTCAATATCCCGCGGGAAACCGCAATGCTGCTCGAACATATCATGCTTTCGCACCACGGAGTTCCCGAATACGGTTCCCCGCAGATGCCGATGTTCCCCGAGGCTGAGATCGTTTCCGCAATCGACACGCTTGACGCGCGGCTGTTCGAAATGTTTGACGCCCTTTCGGCGGTGAACACCGGAGAATTCACGGACAGGCAGTGGGCGCTTGACAACAGGCGGCTTTACCGCCACGGGCACAAGTTCTCCAAGGAATCCGGCGGATTCCAAAGCGGCGCAGGCACGGCCGACGGGCAGCCCGCGGCAGCGGCCGAGGATGACAGCCTTGCAGCAAAACTGAGCAGCCTTGCGGGCAAATTCAACTCGATGAAGTCATGACCGAAATTCGGGCATTCCGAATAAAGGCAATCAACCGAAAAGAAAACGAAAGGAAGCTTTTGCCTTTGCAAAAGCCACGGCAATAATTATGAAAATTATCACAACAGGTGTTGCGGGAACGATGGAATCAAGCGATATTATCGTTCGAATCGAACCGAAGGAAACGAGCGGAATCGAACTGTCTCTCGAGAGCGATGTTAAACAGCAATACGGCGACAGGATAGAGCAGGTCATCCGTGAAACTCTTGCCGCAATGGGCGTTGAAAGCGCATACGTAAGCGCAGTTGACAAGGGCGCATTGGATTGCACCGTTGAAGCGCGCACGCAGGCAGCGGCTTACCGTGCGGCAAACAGCACCGATTATAAATTTACGGAATAAGCGCATTGCGCGTTTAAATTCAGAAACATTATCCGAGCGGCGGAAAGGAGCATTACCGTGAGTTTTTCGATGATGACAATACCGAACATAAGCGGAACAAGGCTTGAAAGCCTTTGTGAATTTCTTTCTGCCGCAGGGCTTACCTATGAAGGCGGAGCCGAATACACCGTGCTGCTTCTTGACGATGAGACCGATGCCGTAGTCGGCACCGGCTCACTCTGCGGCAGCGTGCTGAAATACATTGCCGTGTCCGAAGCCATGCAGGGCGAAGGGGGCGCGGCAAGCATAGTTTCCGAACTTGTGCGCCATGCATACACATGCGGACGGCGAAAACTCTTCCTTTTCACAAAGCCGCAGAACGAATACCTGTTCCGCAGCCTTGGCTTTTTCCGCCTTGCAGCGACCGACGGCGCGATTTATATGGAAAACAGCCGAAGCGGGTTGAAGAACTACCTTGACTCACTTGAAAAAGGGCGGGGGGTTCAGGGTGCGATCGTTGCCAACTGCAACCCCTTCACCCTTGGGCACAAATATCTGATGGAAACGGCGGCGGCGCAGGTTGATTCCCTTCACGTTTTCATCCTCAGCGAAAACAGCGCGGAAAATGCGGAATTCTCCGCCGAAGCAAGGTTCGAACTTGTCAAAAAAGGCACTAAACACATAAAGAATCTTCTCCTGCACCGGAGCGGGGACTATATCATTTCGCACTCAACCTTCCCGACGTACTTTATAAAAGACAAAGCCGATGCCGGGCGCATCAATGCCGATCTTGATCTGACGCTTTTCGGCTCCGCAATTGCTCCCGCTCTCGGCATAACAAAGCGTTTTGTCGGCACGGAGCCGTTTTGCGCCGTGACACGCGCATATAACGAACGCATGAAACAGATTTTGCCGAAATACGGAGTCGAAGTCATTGAAATACCCCGAATCGGCGGAATCAGCGCAAGCCTTGTTCGAAAGGCAATGGCCGAGGGCAATTTGGAGCTTGTGTCAAAAATCGTGCCGGAAACAACCATGGAATACATAAGAGCCGAGAATCAGGAGCCGGAAATCAGAAGTCATCGGAAGTCATAAGTCAGAAATTCTGCCCGAATGCACGTTTCGGCCGCCGATACCGAACCCGCGGTTTCCGATTTTCGTCTTCCCGTTCCAAACCAATGAAAAGGGCGGTATTTTTATATGAACCTGAAAAAAATCCGAAACATACTGTGCATTGCCGTTTTGCTCATCGCAGCGGCGGGCGCATTTGTGTTGTTTGCTTATCCGCGGTTTGTTGAACCCGTTGTGAAATACAACGAGGCACAGTCCCTTTATGAAAGCGGGGATTATTTGCGTGCGGCGATGCAGTTTTCCGCATTGGGCGGGAAGCGTGATTCGGCGCGGAAAGCGGCTGATGCGTGGTGTTCTGCCGGTGAAGCTGCGCTTGCACGCGGAGATGCCGAAACGGCATATGCCTGTTTCAAAAGCGCGGGAATGCCCGAAGCAGAGCAGCTCAGGCAGGACGAATGCTTTTTTGAACTGGGAAAAAATGCGTATGCGGCGGGCGACTACAACCGTGCGGAAATCTGCTTTGACAGCATAACTGACAAAGCAGGTTTTGCGGCGCGAACCGATGAAGTCCGCATTGCAGCGGCGGAAAGTTTTCTGAGTGCGGGTGAAATGCCGCAGGCAATGCGCTGTTTTTCGCTCTGTTCCGATGAATCAAAGTCAAACATATGCCGAATTTATATAACTCAGGGCGAGAACCTCCTTCAAAATTTCGAAATTGAATCGGCATACAAATGTTTCAACGGCGCAAAAAACAATTGCTCTGACGATGCGCTTGCCGACTTGCTGCAAAAGATAAATTCCGCGTGGGAAAGCGCGGGGCAGCGGGCAATGGAAGCGGGCAAATACGAGATTGCAACCGAATGCTATTCAATGAGCGACGGTTTTTCGCCGGATGAAGTTATTGCCGAGCGTGATGCGGCGCGATATGAAAAGGCGGTTGAAGCGTATCAAAAGAAAAATTATCTCGAAGCTTTGACCCTGCTCAATTCCGTGTCCGAAGGCTATGAACAATCAGCGGATATGATTGCGGAAATCCTGAAGATGCTGCAAAGCACCCCTGCGGCGGGCGGCAAGGATTTTTATGCGCTGCGGAATCTTGACGGAACCGTTTCGCTCACGGGTTCCGGCTGGAAAGGCGAAACGGTCTCGTGGAGCGGGATACGTTCGATCGCTGTCGGAAGGGAAAACTTCATTCTCGGGCTGCGGGCGAACGGCACCGTTGCGGCTGCCGGGAAATCTTCCTATGACCGCACCGGCGTTGGTTCGTGGACAAATATCGTTCAGGTCGCCTGCGGACTGAACCACTCGCTCGGGCTGCGAAGCGACGGAACGGTTGTCGGCTGCGGCTGGAACTATTACGGGCAGCGCATAACGGAAACTTGGGCGGGTGTTGTTTACATTGCCGCCGGAAACAACACGAGCTACGGCGTTCTGAGTTCCGGACGCGTCATTGCGATCGGTGATAACAGCAGCGGGCAATGCAATGTTTCCGAATGGCGCGGCGTCGCCGCCGTCAGCGCGGGTTATATGCACGCCGTGGGGCTTAAAAGCGACGGAACCGCGCTTGCGTGCGGTGCGAACAACTCCGGGCAGTGCAATGTTTCCGAATGGGAAGATTTGACAATGATTGCAGCCGGTGCATATCACACCGTCGGGCTTAAGAGCGACGGAACACTTGTTGCCTGCGGCAGCAACACTTTCGGCGAATGCAATGTTTCCGGTTTTCACAATGTTGCAGCCGTTTCTGCGGGCGAAAGGTTCACGCTTATCACCTTTAAAGACGGTTCAAGCACCGTTGTCGGCAACTTCGATGCAGGCCAAAGCAATCCGTAAGCAGCAATGAGCAGAGAGAATCAAATGAACAATGTCGGCGTTTTTGAAATGGCGGAACGGCGCGAAAAGCGTGCGGCGGAGCAGCAAGACATGCTTGCCCGCTGCGGGCTGCCCCTTGTTTGCATAAACATGAATATTGCCGGCCCCGTCAAGCGCGGTGCGCTCATCGATTGGGCGTTCTTCCGCGCGCTGAACGCCGCCGCAAACAGTTTTAAGGGCAAAATACGCGGGTTCGCCTTCACGAACGAAAAAACCGGAATTGAAGCGATGCTTGCGGTTGACGCGGCGGCAGAAAGCCTGAAAAAACAAGCGGAAAGCATTGAAAAGGAATTTCCCGAAGGGCGGCTGTTTGATATCGATGTCATAGGCACGGACGGGCTGAAGCTCTCCCGCAATGTGCCGCGAAAATGCTTAATCTGCGGACAGCCCGCTGCGGCATGTGCGCGCAGCAGAACACATTCGGCGGAGGAGCTCCGAAAAGCGACAGCGGAACTTCTGAAAAAGGCGGCAGCGCAGCATTATTCCGAACTTGCGGCGCAGGCACTTATCCGCGAAGTTCACACAACGCCGAAACCCGGACTTGTTGACGAAAACAACAGCGGCGCAAACGACGATATGGATGCCGCACTGTTTGAGCTCAGCACGGAAGCTGTCCAACCTTTTTTTGCGCAGATGGCAAAAATTGCGCTTGACGCCGTTTGCACTGCGGCTTCCGGGTTCTCCGGCGATTTTTCCGGCGGTGCAGCATTCGGCGGAAGCATTCTTCCGAACGGCGCGGTATCCCGCCTGAAGCAAACAGGCATCCTTGCCGAAAAAGCAATGCTCACGGCAACCGGCGGGGTAAATACGCATCGCGGTGCGATATTCTCTATCGGGCTTTCGGTGTGTGCGGCTGCGCTTTCGGCAGCGGGTGCGGAAGGGCATTTGCCTTTGCGGGAAAATGCCGGCGAGCGCATTGCAAAGCTTGCGGGAAAACTTGCCGAAGCATTTGATTACGAACGCAATTCGGGTTCCAACGGCGCAATTGTGCGGCGCAAATACGGCGTCGGCGGCGCGATCGAGCAGGCAAAAGCGGGGTTTCCGCTTGCAATTGTTGCAAAATCCCTGCATGAAGAGTATAATATCGAATCAAACGGACAGGGTTCTGTCGATTCGTGGGCATTTGCTCTTCTGGGCATCATGGCCGAGCTGGAGGATAACAACGCGCTCAAGCGCGGCGGCAATGCGGGCGCACGGTTTGTTAAACAGCGTGCCGCGTTCCTGCTTTCAAAGCGAACAATGCTGACGGAGGCGGAGCTTCTCGATTTTGACGATGAGCTTATTCGGCGCGGCATAAGCTGCGGCGGCGCGGCGGACATGCTTGCCGCTGCAATTTTCCTTTCCCTTGCGGATGAGGAACAGCGAGTTTTCGCTGAACTTATAAAAACAACATTATAAACAACGAAAGCGTATAATTGCATGGATGCAAGACCAATCGGCATTTTTGATTCGGGCATGGGCGGCGTGAGTCTGCTGCGTGACGCAAGGATGCTTTTACCGACGGAAAATTTTATATACTACGGGGACAACCTTAACGCTCCCTACGGCGACAGAACAGAGGAAGAGATTCTTGCCCTGACCGAGAATTCCGCTGATTTTCTGCTGCAATTGGGCGTTAAAGCGCTTGTTATCGCCTGCAACACGGCAACGAGTGCCTCCATAAACGTTCTCAGAAAAAGACTTGACGTTCCCGTCATAAGCGTTGAACCCGCAATAAAACCCGCCTGCGAAATTCCCGGGGACGGCAAAATCTTCATGCTTGCCACCGCCGCAACAACGCGGCTTGCAAGGTATCGGGCGCTTCAGGAGCGAATGCCCGACCCGCAGCGCGTGCTGAATTTCGGCATAAGCGGCATTGTTGCGCGAATTGAAAGCGGAACCGTTGCCGATGATGCGTTTGACGACATTTTTGACGCATATCTCGCTCCGTATCACGGCATGAAAGCGGACGGCATCGTTCTCGGCTGCACTCACTACATTTTTATTGCCCGCGCCGTTGAAAGATATTTCAAAAAACACTTCTGCGGGGAATGCCGCCTGTTTGACGGCAATTCGGCAACCGTTCGGCAGCTCGGAAGGGTGCTTGAGCAAAGCAATCTCGGCAATTTCACAGGCTGCGGCAAAGTCGCATTCCACACAAGCGGGAATTCGGAAAAGCTGAAACCCGTGTTCGATATGCTGCTTGATATGCCGATTTACAAACAGGGAGAAGAATAAAACACTTTCTTCCGTTAAACAAAACCGTTCAAACACAACATTAATGCCCTCGGCACGGATTTTGCCGAGGGCTTTTTCGGATTCCGCACGATCGGCGGCGCAGTCTTCAAATTCTTTCCTTAAACCGATTTCTCTTTAAATCCGTTTTTTCATGCAGTGAATTGCCGAACCCGCATTTGCTTACAGTTCCGCCGTCACAATGAACCCGCCGTCATTCGAACCGGAAATAAAATAACTCCCGCACTGCGCGGGCACGGGAATATTCACGCTTTCCGTGCCTGCGTTTTCGTCCGTCGGAACAAAGTATATGACGTATCCGGAATCGGGGAGAGCGGAAAACTCCGCCGAACCGAGATCCTCGGGCTTTGCGGCGGAAAGACTCGGAACATGCAGCAATTTCGTCTCCGTGGTGAAGCCGCGGAGATATTCGATGTACTCCTCGTATGTTATGCCGAGAGCGCGGACCGCTGCCGCGTTTTCCTTGCCGATATAGCGAAAATGCCACGGTTCATATGCAACATGCGTTATGTTCTCCTTTTCCGGCGGATAGCGAAGGATGAAACCGTAATCCGCACAATGCACCTTCAGCCATTCAAACTGCGGGTGATTCGGAAGCGTCACGCGTTCGCCGTCCTTTGACATTGACGAAAGGTCGGCCGCAAGCCCCGTGTGGTGTTCACTCGTTCCGGGGGCGGCAACATAGGCATCCGCCGCTGCCTGACCGTAGGCCGCAGCATAATCATCGTAAACCCCCTGTTGATATTCAAGAGTTCGATACGCGCTTGTGAGCAGCAGCCTGTCGCCGCCCGTCCGCTCCGAAAAAGCTTCCGCAAGTGCGGAGAGCGCGGAAAGTGCAGGTTGAGCAAGCCTTAAATCATTGCGTTCGGTCAAAAGCGAACCTGCGGCGGTCACCGGAACAACATCGGTTGAATCCGCTGCGGGGAAACCATGCTCAAAATTTACGAGTGCAAGCTGTCCCTCCGCCGCATCGGAAACGCTTACGGAAACGAAAGTATACGGTGCGGGAGTTGCCGTCGGGAGCGGAGCTGCCGTCGAAAGTGAAGCTGACGTCGGCTCCGGAGTTGCCGTCGAAAGTGAAGCTGACGTCGGCACGAATGTGTTCTGCGGCGGGGGAGTGCGCTGCGCCGAACATGCGGGAAACCCCGCCTTGCAGCACAACGCGGCCGAAACGGCGATTATAACGGCGCAAATTACAAGAATCGCTGCAATTGCCGTTTTTCTTTCGGAGGGCGCGTGACCCCTGCGGCGGCGAACTCTGATTGAAGGTGCCGAAGACAAATGTTTTTTCATGTTGTTATTTCCTGTTCAATATTTTTCGTGCAAAGTATAATGTTTAAACGAACACCGAATAAACCCGTGCGGGCGTCACTGCGCACCTTTGAAGTAGTTTTCCGCTTCCTCTGCGGAAACAAGCGTTATTTTTGCATCCTGCACGCGGAAGATTTTGTCGCAAAGGGCAAGTATGCTCGGGCGGTGAGTTGCAACAATGCAGGTCTTTTTTGCTCCGCAGCTGCGGTTGAAGCTGCTTCCTTTTGCTATTATATTGCGGATTATCAGCTGCTCCGTCTCAATATCCAGTCCGCTGGTTGCCTCATCAAGCAGCAGTATCGGTGCATCGCGCAGAATTGCTCTTGCAATGGCAAGCCGCTGCGCCTGTCCCTCGCTTATGCCGTGTCCCTTTTCCCCGATGCAGGCATCTATGCCCCCCATTCTTGTTACAAAGCGGAGCGCACATGCGGCATCCAGTGCAGCCGTCAATTCCTCGTCGGATGCTTCCGGGCGGACAATGCGAAGATTTTCCGCAATCGTTCCCGAAAAAACCGTGTTGCCCTGCGGAACATAGGAAAACAGCCTGCGATGTTCGGCCGAAACGGTGTGAGCCCTGCCGCTGTCATCCACAAGCTCCGCAAGCCCGCCTTCAGGTCGAATAAGCCCGAGAATCAGCCGAAGCAGCGTTGTTTTTCCCTGTCCGCTTGCGCCGATAACGGCTATTATCTCGCCCGGTTCCGCCGAAAAGGAGCTGCGCGTCAGCACGGGTTTGACAGCCGCATCATCGGAGTAACGAAAATCTATGTTCGTCAGGCGAAGGCTGAGCGGGCGGGAGGCAAGTTCCGCAGCCTGTTCGGGAGTTTCGGCCTGCGGCTCCGGCGGAAGATCCGAAAGCTCGCGGACGCGGTGCGCGGAAACGGCACTGTTCAAAAGCTGCGGAACAAGCTTTATGAATGAAGAAAAACCCGCCGTGATACGCGCTCTCTGCTGAAGGAAGAATGTCATCGTTCCATATGATATTGCGCCGTGCCAAATAAGGCTCAGACAGTATCCGAAGGTTGCAAACGAAACGATATATGATGAAACGGTGAGCAGGATGTTTGCGCGGATAAGGAAAAGGTTGTTGTCAAGGCTTGCCGTTTTGCACTCCTCCTGCTTGCATCGGAATCGCTCGCCGTAGGCTTCGGCCGCGCCGAGACTCTTGACCGTGTCGTAATTGCAGAAAGTCTCCGTTTCAAAGCTCATGAGCGCGCTTTCCTTTTCAAGCACAAGGCGGTGAAAAAGGCGGGATTTTTTCATTAACCCGCGGCTGACGACAACAAGAAACGGCGCGCTGAGCAAAGCAATAAATGCCATGGGCACGTTGTAAAACAGAATCGTGACGAACGAAGACGCGAAAGAAAAGCCCGTTACAATGACGGAGGGAATCCAGCTTATTGCAATTGAAGCCGCCGTTTGCGTGTCCCCGTTTAAGCGGTTCAGAATGTCGCCGCTCTGAAATTTTTTAACGCCCTGCCAGTCCGCCCGCATAAGTTTGTCGAAAAGTTCCGCCCGCATATCGTTGTTCACCCGAAGAGCAATTTTTGCCGAAACACGCGACTGAAGGCTTGAAAACACAAGCCCCGCAACAGCACTTGCCGCAACAGCAGCGATAAGCAGCCAGAGTGAGCCGATTTTTTTGTTTATAACAATATCTATTGCGTACTTGCTGACGATTGCGGAAACAAGGCTCAGTGATGCACTGAGCACACCGAACAGTGTCTGAATAACAACAAACCATTTGTATTTTTTTGTGTAACCGAAAATCCAGCGCATATCCGAAAGGAACTCCTCTGCCGAGCCGTCCCGGAAACTGCCGAAAATACGTTTTAAAATGCCTGTCGAACCGTGTCCGCCGCTTTTTTGTTCGGTCTTTTTCAATGTGTTCACCCTGCTGCATCGAGAATCAGTGTCCGCAGCGGCATGTGCTGCTCGGGCGCATACCTCTGCATTATGGATTATAACAAAAAACGAGCGAAATAACAATACGCCGAAAAACATTCAAACTTTTTGCGAAATGCGAAAAAGAAGCGATAAACCGCGCAATGCGGCATACTGTTTATTATCTGCCGTTGTGAATGCGATGCTCCGAACGATTGTTTTTCCGGTTGAAAAACTTTAACCAATCGTATTTTTGAGCGGAAACATATGTTCGGAGTTTTTGAACCGGCATCGGGAATCCGCAAAACATGCAGGAATTTTTGAAATACTTCCGATTTGCGAGAACAAGATTTTGGGGAACAGAATTTGAGGGAATGAGATGAAACTTGTTGTGAACGCTTATGCCCGCAGCGGAGCGGAGAGCGCGGACCGAATTGAAAAAACGGCGGGGAAGCTCCGTTCCGCCGCATCAATTGTGCTTGTTGCCGGCAGCGGCTTTTTTCGCTCCGGAGTTTGCGGAGAAGTTTTTGATATTCCTACCGTTGATGCGGGCGGAGGGGCGGTGCCGTCTTTCATCGCAGCCGTGCTTCCCGCCGAAACCGATTCGGAAATTGCGGTATTAAAAATCGACGGAGACGGCAGGCTCACCGACGACGCGGCTCAGTGCATACACTGGGATGCGGGCTGTTTTGAGCTGTGCGTATTGCTGAACGAAAAAAAACGCTCGGAGCCCGAACCCGCACGGCTCGGGAGCGTTGATTTTCCGACAGGGAGCGGCAGGCAGCGGAGGGTTGCGCTTTTTCGTGACGGCGGCCTCAGAATCTCCGTTGAAGAAAGCGGGCAGGAACGAAGCTGGTATGTTTGCGGCGGCACGGACGGGAAAGCGCATGTTTTGGACGTCGGAAGGGAAAGGCTGCTCGTTATTCATGCCTCGGGCTGCCGCCGATGCGAAAATTCGGAAGCCGAAACGCCCGTGCTCGGTTTTAAATGCGGCTGCCGATGTGAAAAACTCGTTGCTCTGAACGACAAAATCGAGGTTGCCGCCGCTCTTGCCGGGGAAATCTGCCGCATTGAAAACGGATACCTCACCGCGATTGAGCCGCTCGGAACCGTTTTGGGACACGAAAAGCGAACAAGGTATGAGTTTTTCGGCGGTTCACTGCGCGAATTGCCGCCGGAAACGGGCTTTTTCACAAACCGGGCGCATATGCCGAACTCCCCGCAGGAAACTGCACTTGCATTGATGCAGGCCGTTCGGCTCGGCAGGGAGGATGAGGCCGATGCTCTGCTTTCCCGCGAGCTTGCCGAAACGCTCTCGTTTGCGGAGCTTTGCGATTTTTTCGGGAGCTTTGCGGACGAAAGAATTGCCCCGTCGGGGTTCTGCGAACCCACCGCATATGATAATTCAACCGCCGAAAAAATCATCGTCGGTGCGATAAAAACCGATGCAAACGGGCTTGTCCGTGCGGAAAAATTCGTTTTCACGATTGAAAACGGCGTTGTGACGGATGTTGAAGGGGAGGATTAAGTCCAAGCGAACCTGTGTTTTTGCCGACTTGTCACCGCATTTCTTTCGTTCCGCAGTCAGGCGCGAAATTCCTCCTCCGCGATTTTCCACAGAAGCCGAACGACTTTCTCCGCGCACTGTTCCTGCGCCAAAAACTCCGAAAAAGCGGATGTGTTCCAGTAGGCGGAGTACATAGCGATTTTTGAATACAGTCGATAGGCGCGAAACTCCTGCGGCGTAAAATTATAATATTTACGGATAAGCTCCGTGCTTTCGGCGTATGCTTTTGTAAGCATCCGATAGATCTCGTCCGCACTGCGGCTCTGCATTATCTCATCGGTATAGAAAAAGTTCAGGGCCGCATTTGCAAGGTAATTCGCGATAACTTCCGTTCCGGACATATTGAAATCAAACAGTCCCGAAATTCGACGGTTTTCGTCCACGCACAGATTGGAGAAATTCTCGTCTCCCTGGAAAACGCAGCGCGGAAGCTCTTTGTAAAACGATTTTAATTCGCGGCGGATGCTTTCGTTTTCCTGCACCAATCTTTCGGCAAGGGCATATTCTCCCGCTTTTTGAAGATCCGCCGTCAGGTGATTGAAATTATCCTGCTTTTCATCAATTTCAAGTCCGTCAAGTTTATCATAGGGTGAAAGGTCGAATATCGAATACATCGATACCGTGTCCGTCAAGTCCACGTTTCTGTATTTCTCGGCAAAGCGGGCAATGAAAATTCTTCTTTGAGTCCGCAGCTCCTCAAGGCATCCGTCCTTCACGTCGTCGGCAACGGTTTCGTCCAGATATTCGGAAAGATAGCAGATGTTTCCGTCCCGCTCAACAATGAACCTGCCGTCTTTCGCTTTCAGGAATTTCGGCGCATGCATTCCGAATTCGCGATAGCGTTCTATCAGCCTGTTCAACTCCTCCAATCTCCCGTCCGTCATAACGGGTGCCGAATTGATGCGCAGAACGTACTTCCTGTCAATCAGGTAATTGTGGCGGATATCCGAATCTCCGTGCGACGAATCCGTAAATTCCACTGTTTGAACGGAATCCGCACCGAACAGACGCAGCAGCTCCCTGACCGTGTCGTAAATTTTGCTTCCGTTTTTAATCTCCGTTTTTTCCATATCCGCCTCCGAATCAATCATTTGCTGCCGAAGCACTGCAAGTATAGCACAGAAAGCCTGCAAATTAAAGGGACATGAAGCATTCGTGAGCGAATCGCAAATTGCGGCATCCGCCGCCCGCCTTTAAAAACTGCTTGCATATTCCCGCACGGGGCATTATAATAAGAATGCCGATTCAGTGCATTTTCATTTTATGAAAAAGGTTCGGTTATGCCCTGCCGTTCCCGATGCCCGCATACAGCAATCGGCGGCTTACCCCGACGAAAACGGGAATCTGACGCACGGAGGAAACGAATGCGAGTTTTTAAAACTATGTTTGCCGCGCTGCTTGCGGCTTTGATGCTTGTGAGCCTTCCCGGCTGCAAAAAAGAAAAGGAATTTGTTGTGCCGAGCAATATGACGCGCGAGGAAGCTGCTCTGTTCACGGCGATTGCCAATGTTTGTCCCAAGGACGACAACCATTCAAAAGTCGAATATTTAACTTTCTTCATCGAGGGCTGGAGCTTTGACAAGCTCCCTTCCGAAATTACCTCCTATCTCACAGAGTACTGCGCAAACAGCGGAGCGAACCTTGTTCAGCTCAGCTATGAGGATCTTGTTGCCCAGGGCTATATCACAAAGGGCGACGGCGATTTTTACAAGACCTATGACGACACCTACAAGATGGGGTTGGGAAAGATTTTCACATTCACCCTTAAGGACGGCGAAAGCACCGATGCGGACACATGCACGGTTGCCGTCAAAGGCTTTATTTCCGAAAGCGACACAAGCGGGTTTGACGTTGAGCTTCAATACGTTGACGGCGCATGGAAATTCGTAAAGTATTCCAATGCATGGAATCAACACCAGTTCTTCACTCCCGAACCGGAAAATTCGGACGGACCCGAAAAAGGCTGATATCACCGTTATCCGAAACACCGAACCCGAAGGAAAAGCCGAATTTGCATCTGATTCTGCGGGGCTGCCGTGAGCGGCTCCGCTTTTTTTCATATTTCTCGCGTAATTTTCGCCAAAAAGCTTGAAAATCGCACCGTTCTGCGCTATAATCCGCTTGAGGTGAGAAAAGAATGAATAGTAACAAAAAACTTTACAATCTTTTTTTAATTTTTGTTGCCGTTTCGATGCTTTTTGTGTCGGTTTTCGGCAGTTTTTCCGTTGCAGACACAAACACCGAAAAAAGCGAAAAGTCTGACGATAATTATTTATTGTCCGATATTCCCGACGAGCTTTCGGACGAACCGCCCTTTGACGCCGAAGCCGTTTCCGAAAAGGATGCGGAGGATTACCGCAAATGGGCGCAGCGCGATCCGCGCTGGGGGCAGCTTCCGATGGGTGCAAGCGGAAAAACAGTGGCGCAGATCGGCTGCCTTGTAACATCCGTAACAAAGATAATTATTCAAAGCGGATACAGAACATCCGACACGTTCAACGTTGCAACGCTTGTTAACTGGCTGAATGCCAACGGCGGCCTGAGCGATGACGGCAATCTGTATTGGTACAAGCCCGCACAGATGATAGACGGGCTTGAATTTGAAGGGATGGAGTATTACGAGGGGGATTCTTCCTCCGCCGCAATGCAGGAAAAGATAATGAGCTATGTGCGGCAGGATAAGCATGTTATTCTGACTGTAAAAAACTATGGGCATTACGTTGCCGTTGATAATGCAAAAAGCATTGCGGAAGGCCGTGTTTATATCATGGACTCGCTGAACAATGTTGCGGGAAACGCGGATGTTGCGCTGGATTCCCGTTATCCGTACGTCAGCAGGCTGTGCATCTATGCAGGCAATAATCCCAACGATTCGGACTACATCTCCCGGTGCAGCTTTGAAATGACGCAGCTTGAGGCGCAGGTCAAATCAAGAGCAACGCTGTTCTCGCTGCCCTGCGACGCAAGCGCAGGGTTCGGCTCGGTTGCCGTTTCAACCGCCTCTGCCGGCGAAAAGCTCGTTGTAACAGGCGACCTTGTAAACACCCTCGGACAAAGCTGGCACCAAGTGTTTGTTAACGGTTCGCATCTTTATGTAAAACAAAGTGAAATCGGATTTGTGCGGTTTTTGGATGATATCGAAATTCAGTCCGAAACGATCCCGCAGGGAACGCTCCCTCTCGGAAGGTCATTCGCGCTTACGCAGACCGTTGTTTCGCGGCACAGTATAACGCGCATTGAGGGCAGGTTTGCGGACGGCGACGCGGACACGCTCATGTCCGCCGCGGTGCTGCCGGGCGTTCACGGCGGGTTTGACATATCCGGCACGGCTGTTGACGCCGCACTCCGTTTCGGAAGCCTTGCCGCCGGGCATTATGCCTACGAACTTAAAGCAATTGTTACGGCAAGCTCCTCTCTCACAAGCCGAACCAAAACGTTTACGGAGATCCTCGTCTGCCCGTTTTCGATTGAGCTTGAGCCGCTGCGCACGTACACAGTCACATTTAAGGACGGAATGACGCGCGAAGTCCTTTCACAGCAAAACATATATTATGGTTTTTCTGCCGTTGAACCTGCTTTGCCCACACACGACGGTTATGTTTTTTACGGTTGGTCGGAAGACTTTGATAATGTTCGGAGTAACCTTCATATCTATGCAAATTTCGGCCTGCCTTACCTTATCGGCGATGCGGACGGCAACGGCGCGGTTGAACTTACGGACGCGCTGAGCATTCTTCGCCACTCAATGGGCATCAGGGTTCCCGGAATCCTGCTCGCCGCCTGTGATGTGAACGGGGACGGCACCGTTGATTCCGTCGATGCACTGATGTTGATGCGGCGGCTGCTTGCGGCACGCGCATTTTGAGCATACGTCGGTTAAATTAAGTTAATTAACAAGCTGCATTTGTGCAAAATGCGGGCATTTCGGCCTGCATCTGCTGCGCAAATGCAGTTTTTCTTTTTCAAAGGCGATTACGTCATTTTTTGTACTTCAAATTGAATTCATTCCACTTTTCGATAGATTATAGATTTTCCTTGACTTCAGTCCCCGTTTCTGATAATATTATACGGACAGATTTGCTTCGGCGTTTTAAACACGATATGCACCGCAGCGAATCAACAAACATAACACGGAGGAAAACCGAATGAATCTCAGGAAAACTGCTGCACTGCTGCTCTCGCTTATCATGTGCTTCAGCCTCATCGTTCCCGTCGGCAGCTTTGCCGAAGGGACCGTCACCGCTGCCGATAACGCAAAGCGCAGCGAAGATCTGCTTGCTTTTGCCGGCAGACTGCACAACATGACCGAAAAGTATTCCGCTGAATATACCAAAAAAGCAGCGGATACCGACCCCTATGCAAACGGACGAATCATCGTCAAGAGCGCCGAAGAGCTGGACTACACCGGCTCCGTTGCGCATGTAAACGGCTACAATGACTGGCACATTATTCAGTACAGAACTTCCGAAGAAGCGCGCAAAGCGGCCGAAGCTTTTGAGCTTGTAAAGGGCGTTCAGTATGCCGAACCCGATATCGTCATGCAGGCGGATCAGGAACCCGGCGTGAACGAATTCCTCAGCTGGGGTTACGGTGCGGACTATGTTGATGCTTTCAACTACAATGAGTGGATGCTCGACTATGCCGGCGGCGTTGAAAACCTTCCCGAAGTCGTTGTTGCCGTTATCGACACCGGTTACGACAGCGATCACCCCTATCTTGTCGGCAGATCCGTTCCGGGTTATGACTTTGTAAACAACGACAGCAACCCCGAGGATGACCACGGCCACGGTTCCCACTGCGCAGGCACCATCATTGACGGCAACCTTCCCAACGTCAAAATCATGCCTCTGAAAGTTCTCGATGCCGAGGGTTACGGTAATTCCGCAGAGATCATTCTTGCAATGGAATACGCTTCCCTCAACGGCGCGGCTGCGGCAAACCTCAGCCTCAGCGGCCCCTGTGACACCGACCACAATGCATACGTTGAAGTTGTTGCCGAGGGCATGGCACACAACGACATCGTTTACTGCGTTGCGGCAGGCAACAACTACGGTTCCGACGCTTCCACCCGCTGCCCCGCAAACGTTCCCGACTGCGTTACCGTTGCGGCACACGACAGGAACAAGCTTATGGCCGATTTCTCCAACGTGGGCGAAATCGTTGACATTACCGCTCCCGGTGTCGGCATCCGCAGCGTCCGCATGGGCGGCGGCTACACCGAAATGGACGGCACCAGCATGGCGACTCCGCACGTTGCGGCAGCATGCGCACTTCTTAAAACCTTCAACCCCGACATGGGCGCATTCGAAGTTATCAACACTCTCAAGGGTGCTGCCATCGATGTCGGCATCGAAGGCGGCGGCACCGGTATTCTGAACGTTACCGACCTGCTTAAGTTCGACAACATCATCAACGGCGAAGGCAGCTTCCTGCACTTCACTTCCGCAAGCGAATATCCTTGGAATGCGGATGCAAACTGCGCATTCAGCGGCAATGCGGGCGTGAACAACAGCACTTCCGTCCTCAGCGCAAAAGCAACCCTCGGTTCATATCAGCGCATCAGCTTTGAATACAAAGTCAGCAGCGAACAGAACCACGACTATCTCCGTTTCCTTGCAAACGGCGAAGAACTGTTCTCCGCAAGCGGAAGCCAAAACTGGCAGACCTACACCTGCTACATTCCCACCCACGGCGATGTGCTTCTCACTTGGGAATTCAGCAAGGATGCAAGCGGCGCGGCAGGCGACGACAAGGCCTACATCCGCAACGTTGTGCTTGAGGAAACTCTCAGCTCCGTTATCAACACCGGCAACGGCAACTTCCTGTTCGAGGGCAACAACTATCCCTGGACCGTTGACGGCAATGCTGCAAAGAGCGGCAATGCGGGCGTGAACAACAGCACCTCCGAAATCAGCACCTCCGCAAACATCAATTCCGGACTTACCTTCCGCTTCAACTACAAGTTCGACGGCGGCGCAGGCGATAAGTTCCAGTTTGTTGTTGACGGAAATGTTGTTCTTGAAGTTTCAACCGCATCGGATTGGACTCAGTACGATTACCTCATCGAAGAAAGCGGCAACCACACCTTTGCTTTCCGCTATGTTAAGGACGGCAGCGGTGCGGCGGGCAGCGACTGCGCATGGGTTAAGGAAGTTAACCTGCTCTACACCCTCGAATCCGCACTCAACGTTCCCGGCGGCGAGCTGAACTTCACCAGCGCGGGCAGCTATCCCTGGGCGGTTCTCGATGACTATGCAAAGAGCAGCAACGAGGGCGTGAACAGCAGCACCTCCGCGATCTCTCTCAGTCTTACCATGAGCGCGGGCGAAACCCTCACCTTCCGCTACAAGGTCAGCAGTGAACAGAACTATGACAAGTTCATCTTCACCGCAAACAACACTCAGGTATTCTCAAAGTCCGGCAGCCTTGCATGGGAGGAATACACCTACACCGCAGCAACCTCCGGCACCTACAACTTTGAGTGGAAATACACCAAGGACAGCAGCGTCAACCGCAACGATGACTGCGCATATCTTGACGATGTTGAATATCATTCCAATGCGATCCCCGGCGATTCCGACGGCGACGGCACCGTTACCGTAAGCGATGCACTGCTTGCAATGCGCTATGCAATGGGCACCGTTACAAACATCAATGTGAATGCAGCCGATATTGACGGCGACGGCAATGTTACCATCACCGATGCCGTAACGATCCTCCGCATGGCAATGACCGCATAACCTTGACTCGACCGAATCGGCTCGGTTGAATCGAACTTGACCTACCGACAGGGACTGCCCGCAGACATGCGGGCGGCCCCTGTTTTTTGATTATGGTTCCACGAATAAGTTTTATTTCCCGGGAAATACGGCTTCGTTTCCCGAGCCTGACTCAGACTTTTCTCAATCACGGCTTTTTTAAGAAAACGGCTCTTTAATTCGGCGGCGAAATGCGTTATAATAGAATACCGGTTCAAACCGCAGGCATTCAAATGCACATATCACTCTGAAAGGGTTCAAATAAATGGCAGCAACAGGTTCAAACGGCGCAAAGAGACGCTCCGGACGGGGCTCCGCAGGGCGCAGCGAACAGCGGCCCGCTTCCGCTTCACGAAACGGAAAAAAGCAAAGCGGCAAATCCGCCGATTCGGCCGATACCAAGCGCGAGATAATCGGAGTCGTGCTTATACTTGTCGGCATCATACTCGGCATATTCTGCTATGCCCCCCGTTCGTCCCAAGGGGTCATTGCGGCAATTGTGCCTCTGCTTTTCGGCATTTTCGGCATCGGAATGTATGCAGTGCCCGTGCTTTGTGCGGCACTCGGAGTTTGTGTTATCGCAATTCGAAAGGACAATTCCCGCACGGGCACGATCGTTTGCGCAGCCGCTGCCGCATTCGCGCTGCTTTCGTTCATTCACCTTGCCGAATATGCAAAATTGATTCCCGCCATGAACTTCGGAGAGGCTGTTTCCCATGCATGGTCCGCAGGCAGCCGCCTGCGCAGCGGCGGAGGTTTTTTCGGCGGAAGCCTTGCGTACCTTTTTGCAAAGCTGTTCGGCGTCACGGGCGGATGCGTTGCACTGGCGGGCATTGATATTATCATGCTGCTTGTTATCACAGGGCTTTCCCTCCGAAAAACGGGCAAAAAGCTTGCCGAAAGCGTTGCGGAGGCTCACGCCGTTTCGCGTGCCCGCCGACAAACCGAGCTTTACAACGAAAAGCTTGACGACACAAAACCCGAGAGAGGGCGCAAAAAACAAAGCTCCTCCAACGAGCCGCAGTTTGACGAGGACGGATTCCTTGTTCATTCCGGAAAACCGCTCACGGCGGGGGACAGCGATTACGGGGCGGAAAGCGGCGAACAGGTTTCCTCCCTTGCAAAACGCAGCAAAGCCCGCAAAAAACAGGAAGCGGAGATGTCCGCACGTTCCGAAAACGGGAATGCGGCGGACATTGCCGAAACCGTCGGCACATCCGATTTCACCGCACGGCGCACCCCGCAGAAGCGCAGGCCTTTCGGCACCGCAAAAAACAATGATGAACTTGAGTTTTTCCCCGTTTCGGGGCCGCTCAAAACAACAAAACCTCAGAAGCACAGGCGCAGCGGAAAACGTGAACTGAAAACAAGCGATTTTGTTCCCTCCGATGTTGATGTTGACAACGGGTCTCGGGAGGATTTTCCTTCCTACGGCGATGAACACATTGACATTCCGATGAACCTTTCCTATGCCGATGTTGAACGCGACGAAGAGGGCTTTGCTCCTCCGACAGCGGATGACGACATGCCTTTCGAGCCGGATTATTCCAACGAGTCTTCCGATTCGGCTGTTTCCGCAGCGGAAGAGCCGTTTGACAGCCCCGCCGCCGAAGATTCAACCGAAGCCGATGATGACTTCCTGCGCGGCATTCCGGTGACACGCATGGAAGACATTCCGCCGCAAAGCATCACGGAACAGTCCGAAACGGCGCAAAGCGGCTTTCCCGCAGAACGCAAATCAACACCCGTCGGCGGCAATGATTCTTCGCAAGGCGGCAGTCCCTCGGGAAATACCGTCTCATCCGTTGTTCCCGCTGCCGTGATCGAATACCAACGGCCGCCGTACAGCCTTCTGCGCCTGCCCGACCCTGCCGCAGCGGTTGCATCCGAATCGCCGACGGAGAAGGCAAAGGTGCTTATCGAAACGCTCAACAGCTTTAATATTTCCGCACGAATCGTTAATATCAGTGTCGGTCCGGTGATAACAAGGTTCGAGCTCCAGCCCGCACAGGGAATCCGCGTGAACCGCATCACGACCCTGAGCAACGATATTGCACTTGCGCTTGCGGCTCCGCGTGTCCGCATCGAAGCGCCGATACCCGGAAAATCAGCAATCGGCATTGAAATTCCGAACAAGGATACCGCACCCGTGTACCTCCGCGATGTGCTTGAAACGCGTGAATTCAACTCTGCAAAATCCCCGCTCACAATGGGCTTGGGCAAGGATATTGCGGGCAAAGTCGTGCTTGCGGATCTTGAAAAAATGCCGCACATGCTGATTGCGGGTCAAACGGGCTCCGGTAAATCGGTATGCATCAACTGCATCATATTGAGCTTGATCTTCAAATCCGCACCTAAGGATGTTCGAATGATCCTCATCGACCCGAAAGTCGTTGAGCTGTCCATCTTCTCCGCGCTTCCGCACCTGTTCTGTCCCGTTGTTACCGAGCCGAAAAAAGCGGCGGGCGCACTGCGCTGGGCAGTTACGGAAATGGAGCAGCGTTACGGCAAGATGGGCAAAGTCAACGCCCGCGACATCTACCGCTATAATGCCATGCAGGAGCGTGAGGAGGATAAGTGGCCGCGCCTTGTTATCATAATCGATGAACTTGCCGACCTTATGATGGTTGCTTCAAAGGATGTTGAAGAATCCATCTGCCGCATTGCGCAGCTCGGCAGAGCCTGCGGCATTCACCTTATCGTTGCAACTCAGCGGCCGTCCGTTGATGTTATAACAGGCCTTATAAAAGCCAACATCCCCTCGCGAATTGCGTTTGCCGTTTCAAACGGCACGGATTCCCGCGTTATTATGGACGCAAGCGGCGCCGAAAAACTTCTCGGCAAGGGCGATATGCTTTTCCATGCGAACGGCGCAAGCAAGCCCACACGCGCACAGGGTGCGTTTGTGTCGGATGAAGAGGTTGAAGCAATTCGCGACTTTTTCCTTCAGAATCAGGTGGCTGCTCCGTCATATGACGAAAGCGTGTTGAGCGAAATCACCGGCGGCGGGGGAGGACTCGGCCAAGGCAACGGCAAACAGGATGACGATTTGCTTCCCGATGCGGTGCGGCTCGTTGTTGAAAGCGGCACGGCCTCCATTTCAATGATTCAGCGCCGACTGCGCGTCGGCTATGCGCGTGCGGCAAGGCTTGTTGACATCATGGAACAGAACAAATTCGTGAGCGAGCCGGACGGTGCAAAGCCCCGAAAGGTGCTCATTGATGCAGCCGAATACAACCGCATATTCGGCGGAAATCTGCAAAGCGGCTCCCCCGGGAGCGGAAAGGATACTGATTAAGTGAACAGCGATAAATTATATTCAAAATGCCCCCGTGTCGGTCTCGTCTCCCTCGGATGCAGCAAAAATGCCGTGGATTCCGAAATTCTGTTGGGCGAACTTAAGTCACGCGGGTTCGATATCGTGAACGATGCCGCGCAGGCGGAAATCATTATCGTTAACACCTGCGGCTTTATCGAAAGCGCAAAGACGGATTCCATAGATACGATTCTCGATATGGCGCAATATAAAACCGCAGGCAGCTGCAAACTGCTTGTTGTCACGGGTTGTTTGAGCCAGCGTTACGGTGATGAGCTTGCGCGGGAACTGCCCGAGGTTGACGTTTTCAACGGCGTAAAAAACTATCCCGCTCTTGCGGAGCGGCTTGCGGAAATCTGCGGAGTTGAACCCGCGCCCGAAAGTGCGAATGCCGCGGCGTGCTGCGGCATCCCGAAGCGACTGCTCACGACCCCGTCATATCGCGCATATCTGCGCATTGCGGACGGCTGCGACAATCGCTGTACTTATTGCGCGATCCCGCTGATTCGCGGCGGCAGAGTCAGCACCCCCATGGAGACCCTTCTTGCCGAGGCTGAACAGCTTGCAAAAAGCGGGGTCACGGAGCTGACCGTTATTGCGCAGGACACTTCGGCATACGGCATTGACCTTTACGGAAAGCCCATGCTGCGTGAACTGCTTGAAAAACTGACCGAAATTGAGGGGCTGCATTGGGTTCGCGTGCTTTATGCCTATCCCAACACCGTCACGGAAGAGCTTGTTGACGCAATGTACCGCAACCCGAAAATCTGCAATTATATCGACATTCCGATTCAGCATATCTCGGCACATATGCTGCGCGACATGAACCGCCACGGCAGCGCGGAACACATCCGCGAAATCACGGACTATATCCGCCGCAGTGCTCCCGGGTTCATTCTCCGCACAACGGTCATGCTCGGCTTCCCCGGCGAAACCGAAGCGGATTTTGATGAGCTTATGAATTTCATGGCGGAACATCCTTTCGACAGAGTGGGCGCATTCACCTATTCCGCCGAGGACGGCACACCTGCCGCCTCCATGCCGAACGCAGTCGATGCGGAAACCGCCGAGCAGCGGCTTGACAGGCTCATGCGTCAGCAGATGAAGATTTCCCTTGAGCTGAACCGCGCAAGAATCGGCACCGTTGTTGAAGCCCTTGTTGACGGCGCGGACGAGGAATTCCTTTTCTGCCGTTCCTACGCCGAAGCAGCCGATGTTGACGGAATCATCAAGGTTCCGCATTGCGGAAACCCCGTTCCCGCCGGAAGTTATGTCAGCATCAAAATCACCGGCGCGGATTATTATGACCTCTGCGGTGAATTGGTGCCGCCCCTTAAAACGGTTATACGGTAAGCCGGCACCGCCCCTTAAATACTGTTATGCAGGGAGTCGGCATAGCCCTTTAAAACTGTTATGCGTTGAATCGGCACCACCCCTTAAATACTGTTATGCAGGGAGTCGGCATCGCCCTTTAAAACTGTTATGCGGTGAGCCGGCACCACCCCTTAGAACTGTTACGGAGAAACAAAAATGAACCTTCCAAACAAGCTTACAATGCTTCGCATGCTTATGATACCGCTCTTTATCGCATGCTTCTATCTGCCCGAAAGCTGGCTCATCGGCACACTGAACGGCGTTCCGCTGCTGCTCAAATACGTTCTTGCAGCAGTGGTTTTCCTGCTTGCCTATGTTACGGACACGCTGGACGGGCGCATTGCGCGCGCACGCGGCCTTGTTACCGACTTCGGCAAACTGATGGATCCGACGGCGGACAAGCTGCTCACCTCCGCCGCACTCATCATGCTCTGCCGATTTGAAGTCATGAGCTTCGGCAATTTCCTGATGCCGGTGTTCACATTCATCATCATTGCGCGGGAAATCTTCGTCAGCGGCATCCGCCAGCTTGCCGCAGGCAAGGGCATTGTTATTGCCGCAAAAGCCATCGGCAAGGCGAAAACAACGCTGCAATTTGCCGCAATCCTTATTACCCTGCTTTGCGGACCCGTGTTCACGGCAATAGGCATTCCGGTGGATTTCGTGCTTATCTGCGCCGCCGCTGCGCTGACGGTCTGGTCCGGAATCGACTACACCGTCGGAGCCAAGGATCTTTTCAAAAACAGGTGAGCGTTCGCCGCATCTCAACATGATTAATGCTTTTAAATCAGCCCCGATTTTTCGCGGGCTGATTTTGTTCGAAAATATTCCGAATACTTTCTTTCATGAAAAAAGCTTTAATTTATTGTCTTTTTATCCATGACCGACTCTAAATCGGCTTTTCTTTTAAGAACGTTTTTTAATCCCGTTTTCCGTGTTCAAACCGCAGTCGGTTCAATTTCACAGTGCTTTTTAATTATATTATTTTTTGATGTTGACACACGGTGTAAATCCTGGTAAAATTATTTTTGTGTGACAAGCAATCCCAAAAATGAGTGCGATCTTAACTTTCGTCAAAAGGTCTTGATTTGCATTCCGTAGAAGTTGTGCTTGTTATATGGTATATCGGAAAGGAGAGCTCCTTGTTTTATTTAATTCGGTAATTAATTCAACCTATCCCGATGTTCCCAAAATGTAAATTACGAAAGAGGTCTAAGATGAAAAAAAGTACAAAAATCACAATTATCGCGATGTCGCTCGTTATTGCACTGCTTATTGCGGCAGTGGGCGTGCTTTGGTATTCGCTGAACACCGCCGAAACGTTTGCGAACCGCAGCCGAACCGATATAGCTCTCGGCAAGTATGAGATTCTGCGCGACCGCAGTGCTTCTCCCGAAAAGTTCCTTGAAGCCGCAAAAGCCAAAGATTATGACATCATAATCTTTTCAAAGGAACAGACACTTGCTCTCGGGGAAAAAATCAAAGAGCTGTTCCCCGACGGCAATGCCGACAGCAGGCGTTTCACCATTGGAATTGAAGATGTTATGCCGAATGACCTTGCAAAGCTCTTCAACGATGAAATGTTCTCAAACCTTGAAATTTCCGGTTCGTATTGCGGTGTGATCATTGATTTTGACAGTGTCCCCGGTGCATCCGTGACGGTAAGCCCCTGCGCGCCCTCCTACTCCGGCAGCATCATTGTTGAACAGGCTGCAAAGAAGTTTTCGGATGAGCTGCTGTCCCAAATTCTGCATAACAGAAATTTCGAAGACAGTCCCGAGGCGGCTTCCGACGGTTTGAACTGACCGAACCCGCCTTCTCCGCTTCAACCATCCTTTGTGTGAAGGATATGTTCAAAGCCCGAAGCAAGTTATCATTTTAACAATGAACAAAAATCCGAAAAGCCGTGCCGCATCGGCAGCATTGTTTTTCGGATTTTTTTGTTTTCGTTTTTATCGGCTTCTGTGCGCTCACCGTTCAAACGCCTGCACGGTTCTTTCCGGCTTTTTTTCGGTTTTTTTACCCACGCTCTTAAGCGCACGGATATTCCGCATCATATACATCAGGAACGAAAAGCACATCATCGCCGTGCAGATTATTATCAGCGTGTCCGACAGCGCAGGAGCAATATTATAGAACACAACATGTGCAATCATCAGCGTGTATAAAAGAAAAGTCGTCAGCTTGCCGTGCCATTCCGCCGCAAGAACCTTTCCCGTGCGGCGAATTACGGCAATGCCCATGCAGCCGGTGACGATTTCCTTCACGATTAACAGAACGCAGGGGAACAGCAGGTTGCCGAAGCGCGTCAACAGGCAGGCAAGCATCACAATTTGTGTCAGCTTATCCGCAATCGGATCGAGCGCCTTGCCGAGGTCACTCACCATTCCGAATCTCCGCGCAATAAAGCCGTCCGCAATATCCGTTGCGCCCGAAAGCAGCAGCACCCATGCCGTTGCGGAATAATCCTTCCGAACAAGATACAGCCACGCAAGTGCAGGAACAAGCAAAAGCCGGAATGCGGAAAGCACATTCGGCACGGTCAGAATCTTGTTTTTGTAAATTTCGTTTTTGCGGGCATCATCCGCCTCGTTGTTTTTCATACTCTCCTCCCGCCGGTTCATCCTTTTCGGTTTTTTTCATAGAGCATACGCTGCCCGGGCTTTTTCTCTGCATTTCCTTTTTCGCATTGATTATATGCCGCCTGCCGCAACGTTGTATCAATTCAACATCAACGCCCGTTAAAAAAAGCAGATATCATCTTTTTAAGGAAATTATCCCTTTTTCAGTCTTTCTCGACGGGGAAGGATTCATTCTTTATTTTTAATTTTAATTTTTTTGCTCAAACGCAGCGGATTCCGCCTCCTTCAGCCGAACGTTATTTAAGTTTCGGATTCGCCGTTCGACATTTGCTCCGCATACCTTTCATCGCCCCACCATTTCGGCATCAGCTCATTCAAAGTAATCGTCTCACGCGTTTCGTAGTTAACAAGAATTTCCGCATCTTTGTTGCGCGGGGACAGCTGCATGAAAAACTCGCGGCACGCACCGCAGGGCATTCCGCTTCCCCCGCCGCAGGGCGGTGCATCACGGAACGCGATCATGCGTTTCACAACAGTCTGCCCGCTGTTCACAAACATATTCAATGCGGCAACGCGCTCCGCACAAAGGTTCATCACACCGCTGCAGCTTTCAATGCAGAATCCCGTGAAGATCTCTCCGTTTTCGCTTTCAAGCGCGCAAACAACATGATGCGCATACACAAACGGCGTAACATCCTCCGGATGATATTGTTCCTTTGCTTTAAGGTACAGTTTTTCCCAAATATCCATATCAATAATACCTCTTAACTCTCCCAATGATTATCAGCTGCAGTTGTCCGCTGCATAAACTATGCAGCCTATGCCCGCAATCATTGAAAAAAGTATTGCGCCGCCCATTCCGTCCAGAACAGCCGATCGGCCGCTCCGGAACCCGATTTTTCAATATTGCCCCTGTATTTTGCCCAGAAAGCAATAAAAAACCTCTCTTGCCTTGGTAGACAAAAGAGGTTTCTTTTATGGTGCGGTTGATGGGACTTGAACCCATACGGTCTCCCATACGCCCCTCAAACGTACGCGTCTGCCTGTTCCGCCACAACCGCATTTTTCACTGCGAGAGATATTATAACGCTTTCCGATGCATTTGTCAACACAAATTATGTCCGAAAGTCAATATATTTTTGAAGCTGTGCAAATTTCCGCCTTTTGCCCTTTTGCAGGGTGCAAAACGTGCTGCGTTTATGTTATAATATAGGCACAGCAAACCCTTGTTTCAGGGTCGTTTTACGAATAATATCGGGAGGTTGGGGCGATTTTCGGCTTTTACTGCGCAATTCCGTCCGAACCGGAAAGGGAACAGAACATGCAAAAAGATAAAGCACTTGAAATGGCACTCGGTCAAATCGAAAAGCAATACGGCAAGGGTGCAATTATGCTGATGGGAGATGCCGCCTCAAGGATTCAGGTTTCCGTCATTCCGACGGGCTGCATTGAGCTTGACGCAGCTCTCGGCGTCGGCGGCGTTCCGCGCGGAAGAATAGTTGAAATATACGGGCCGGAATCCTCCGGCAAAACCACCATTGCGCTGCATATCATTGCCGAAGCGCAAAAAATGGGAGGTATGTGCGTTTTTATCGATGCCGAACATGCGCTTGACCCCGTTTATGCCGAAAAGCTTGGCATCAGCATGGACAAGCTCTATGTTTCCCAGCCGGACAACGGCGAACAGGCACTTGACATTGCGGATGCACTCGTTCGCAGCGGCGCGATCGACGTTATCGTTGTTGACTCCGTTGCGGCTCTCGTTCCCAAAGCCGAGCTTGAAGGCGACATGGGTGATTCTCACGTCGGCCTGCAGGCAAGACTCATGAGCCAGGCATTGCGCAAGCTTGCCGGCGTTGTCGGAAAATCCCGCACCTGTGTTATTTTTATCAATCAGCTCCGCGAAAAAGTCGGTGTTATGTTCGGCAATCCCGAAACCACCACAGGCGGCAAGGCACTGAAGTTCTTTGCCTCCATCCGTTTGGACGTCCGCAAAATCGACACGCTGAAGCAGGGCAATTCGCCCGTCGGCAACCGCACGCGCATCAAAGTCGTTAAAAACAAGGTTGCGCCGCCTTTCCGCGTTGCCGAGTTCGACATTATCTACGGTGAAGGTGTTTCTAAGGAAGGTTCCATTCTCGATATGGGCGTTGCAAACAAAATCATCACAAAGACCGGCGCATGGTTCTCCTACGGCGATATCCGCATCGGACAGGGCAGGGAAAACGCACGCAATTTCCTGCGCGACAACCCCGAGCTTTGCAAAGAAATCGAAAAGAAGCTCCGCGACCTTATCGAAACAGCCCATGACGAAACCGCTCCCGTCAGCGAGGACGAGCCCTATTCCGAGGATGAATAATTCAAAAGCAACCCGCGCTTTATGCCGTGCATACCGAAAACATGCCGGTTGACGCCCCGGTTAACGTTCCGCAGTTAAATTTTCAATTACAAAAGCTCCGCAGCAGGTATTTCGGCCGTGCGGAGCTTTTTCGGGTTTTATCCGTTTTGTTCAAATTCGAATTCTCAGCCCAATCCGAGCGCGGCACGGAGTATCAGCACGGCGTCCGAAAGCGTGACGTTTCCGTCCCCGTCCGCATCGCAGAGCGCGGCAGTTTCGGGCGAAAGCTCTGCCGTTCCGAGTGCGCACCGCATCACGAGCAGCGCATCCGCCGCCGTCACAACGCCGTCCCCGTCCGCATCGCCGGGAACACCGGGTTCGCCGCCGTCAACGAAAATCCACCCGCTTTGCGTCTGCGTCGGCACGGGATATTGATCGTCGTCGGTCATCATATAATTAAATTTCTTAACTTCAACGCGGATTTCGGAATCCTCCGCAGCGCCTGCAATCACGGTAAAATTCATTGTGTGAATAATGCCGTTGTTTGCCTGCGTCATGCCTTCGTTTCCCGGATACAGCACGCCGAGGCTGATCCTGCCGGGTATGGATGTGTCCAGATGGTTAAGCGTGTTTTCCCAATCTATCGCGCTGCCGCAGGTCACGGAATTCAGCTCCAACGCCTCCGGATCATACCAAACCGTGACTGCAAGCGCATGTGCAAGATAGTCTTCGCCTTCAATGCAAAGATTGATGTCTGCCGATTCGCCCGCCGCCGCCGCTGCCGTATCCGCATAAAAAAGCACCGTCTCCGTGTTTATCCTGAGTGCCTCGGCACTCGCCGCAGGCCGAACAAAGCCGCACAGAACCGCTGCGGCAAGAATGATTGCAGCAGCAAGAAGTCCTGCAAATCCGCATTTTGCTTTCTGTATTTTTCCGTTTGTCATCTGATTTTGAACCCTCCCCGTGATTCTGCACTTATTCTATCTTTTTTTTGCATGATTTGCAACACCCTTCAACAAAAACCTCCCCCCCCGCGGTTGCCCGCAGGGACGAGGTCAGGAAGAAATCCCGCTGTTCTGTTGATGGGGGAGGGGAATCAATCATGCATCAGGTTGATCGACCCTCCCCGTCGAAGTTGTTATTGCTCGATATGCATTGCGAAACGAAGTGCCAGCAGCGCATCCATGGAGGTTATGAATCCATCGCCGTCAACATCCGCAATCTGCTGATTTTCAACGGGCAGAATGTCCATTGCCATGCGCAGGATCGTCAGCGCATCCGCCATGGAAACATTGCCGTCATCGTCAACATCGCCAAGCATTTCATACTGTGCCGTGACAACGAGGTCTGCGGTAACATTGGTGAACGCCTTGTCCCAGCCGGTGAAGGTGTAGCCCGTGCGGGTCGGGTCGGCGGGTGCTTCTGCGTTGCCGCCGTACTGCACTTCCTGAGTCTTAAGCACCGTTCCGTCCCAATCCTTGAAAGTTACGGTGTAGGTATTGATTTCATACTGTGCCGTGACAACAAGGTCTGCGGTAACATTGGTGAACGCCTTGTCCCAGCCGGTGAAGGTGTACCCAACGCGGGTCGGGTCGGCGGGTGCTTCTGCGTCGCCGCCGTACTGCACTTCCTGAGTCTTAAGCACCGTTCCGTTCCAGTCCTTGAAGGTTACGGTGTAGGTATTGATTTCATACTGTGCCGTGACAACAAGGTCTGCCGTGATGTTTGTGAACGCCTTGTCCCAGCCGGTGAAGGTGTAGCCAACGCGAGTCGGGTCGGCGGGTGCTTCTGCGTCGCCGCCGTGCTGCACTTCCTGAGTCTTAAGCACCGTTCCGTCCCAGTCCTTGAAAATTACGGTGTGCATTTCAGGCTGTGCGGCCGCAACAGTGACAGCGCCGTTTTGGACAGCAAACTCTATGGGTTCACCATCATAGTTGTAAATGTCATAGTTCTCATAATCGTAGGTTACGGTTATGCTGTACGTGCCGGGAGCCGCATCATCTGCAACCTTAAACTCAAGGTAGATTATTACACCGTTTTCAGTGCAGTTTCCAGATGTGGTATTTCCCCAAAACAGGGGTTGCGGATTCTCGATTACCGTACTGTGCAGCTGTCCGGGAAGTAATCCAGTGTCCTCAAAACCGAGCAAGGTAAGGTTTTCATCATAACCAACCATAATTCCCATGACAACCACACCGGGGTTATTGGCAAGTTCAATGGGGATACGAACGGTTTCTCCCGGGGCAGCTTCAGCATTACCCACAACTATTGTAGGTTCGTTCTCAAACGTGGTATTGTCCGGTCGGACCGCAACGATACCTTTCTGACTGCTGTACGGCAAAGTGGCGTATGCCGGCCACTTTGCAAGGTGACGCATAAGAATCATGCCATCGAGGTTATTTATCCTGCCATCGGCATTTACATCAGCACCGGGTGAAATCATCGAAGCCGGGTAGGAAGGCCACTTTGCAAGGTGACGCATGAGTACCATGCCGTCAAGATTATTCACTCTCCCATCCCCGTTTACATCGCCGTAAACTACATCAGTTACAGTCAATGTACCGTTTACAGTTGCGAATTGAACCGCTTCTCCTGACTGGTTGTAGATATCATAGTTATCGTAATCATAACTTACTCTGATATGGTACTCACCCTCCTCAGCGTTATCGGCAACCTTAAAGGTCAGAGTTGCAATCTTGCCGTTAACCGTACAATCAGCCGTCGCTGTCGGATTTGCCCAATACAACGGTTGAGGATTCTCAATCTCTGTGCTGAACATTTGTCCCGGAACCAATCCTGTATCGCTAACACTGAGCAGCGTTAGATTCGAATCATATGCAACCTGAATTCCCATGGTTACAAACCCCGGGTTATTCGCAATGCTGATATTAACCGCAACGGTTGAGCCTGCGGAAGTTGTTTTGCTTTCAACAACAATCTGCGGAGCATCGGACGGCACGGGTGTTGAAACCGGTTCGTTCTGCACATACTGCGCCGTAACTACGAGGTTTGCGGTAACATTGGTGAACGCCTTGTCCCAGCCCGTGAAGGTGTAGCCCGCGCGGGTCGGGTTCGCGGGAGCTGTTGCCGCGCCGCCGTACTGTACCTGCTGCGTCTTAAGCACCGTTCCGTTCCAGTCCTTGAAGGTGACGGTGTAGGTGTTAATGCTGTACTGTGCCGTAACAACGAGGTTTGCGGTAACACTTGTGAATGCCTTGTCCCAACCGGTGAAGGTGTAACCCGTGCGGGTCGGGTTCGCGGGAGCTGTCGCCGCGCCGCCGTACTGTACCTGCTGAGTCTTAAGCACCGTACCGTTCCAGTCCTTGAATGTGACGGTGTAGGTGTTAATGCTGTACTGTGCCGTAACTACGATGTCTGCGGTAACATTGGTGAACGCCTTATCCCAACCGGTGAAGGTATAGCCCGTGCGGGTCGGGTTTGCGGGGGCTGTTGCCGCGCCGCCGTACTGTACCTGCTGAGTCTTAAGCACCGTTCCGTTCCAGTCCTTGAAGGTTACGGTGTAGGTGTTTGCGCTGTACTGTGCTGTAACAACGAGGTCAGCGGTAACGTTGTTAAACGCCTTGTCCCAGCCTGTGAAGGTGTAGCCAGTACGTGTCGGATTTGCGGGTGCTGTTGCTGCGCCGCCATGGAAGACCGACTGCGTTTTCAATACGCTGCCGTTCCAATCTTTGAATGTTACGGTATGCTTAGTTACCGTAACGCTCTTTGATGCAACACTACTGTTGAACCTGCAATTCTGCATTGCAATAGCTTTTACCGTTGCCGAATTGCTGAGAACGAACGCACCATTGTATTTGTTACTGCTCTCCGTGGGATTTGAGCCGTTTGTTGTGTAAAAAATCGTTGCTCCGCTGCTTCCGGAAATTGTAACCTTCGTTCCGTTTGAAACGCTTGAAGAAGATATGCTCGGAGTTGAGACCGTCAAAACGGAGATAATCTTCGTTCTGCATTCCGGACCGAAACCACCGTCAACAGTAAGACCGTATTTACGTTGAAAACTCTTAAGTGCTTCGGCCGTGCCGTATCCGAACTGTCCGTCAACATCGCAGCTGTAGCCGCACTGATTCAGACAGGCCTGAAGCCAACGTACATAAGTGCCGCTGTCACCAACGTTGAGGTATGTGCCGGAAGGGGGCGTTGAATACTTGTTGGGATTCTTCGGGTTTGTCAAATCCTGAACTCCACCGCTCGGAGCGGGAGTGGGTGTCGGAGTAGGTGTTGGAGTAGGATTTGATGTAACGAGTTCGCAATAATCCAAACAGCCCCAGCCTGTTGTCCCGTTATACGTCATTTTGCCCCAGTTTGTCGAAGTTCTCTGCGTTACGGTAACAATGGTGCCTTTCGGTATCGCAGTCAAAACCGGATAATCCGTGCTCGGTCCGCTTCTTACATTAAGTCCTGCCGAACCGGTTACTCTGTACTGCCAGTTTCCGTTTTCAACATCCGGCGGAGTCGTGGGATCCGGACTGATTGACGGAGCGTTGGTGCTGCGGTTAATGGTCGCAGTGTTGTAATTCGAGTACGGAATGTAATGTTTAGAAACACGACACTGACCATAGCTGCTCCATGCCCAGTTGCTGTCCAAAACATAGATGCCGTTGGATGAATCGGCTGAAATGAAAATTGCATAATGCGTATCAAAGCTGATCAAATCGCCCGGCTGTGCATACCTGCTCATGTTTGAGTAGTTGAACGAGTAGCTGCCGATTTTGTTCACGTTAACGCTGCTCGAATTTGAGCTTTTGAAGATGTACCACTCTGCAAAGTTTGCAAAGCCATAACACGAATATCCCGCACGATAGCAAGAACCGTTCGAATCGTACACTTCCGGGAAGTTATTCACGGAAACGCTTCCGAAAATGTTTCTGAACCATGAGCTTGCCACAACATACGTATTCAAGCATTTGTCGCACATATGGCCGCTTTCATATGTTCCGCACGCCGCACCTGTAGTCGTAAAGTACGATATTTTGCTGTCCAAGTAATCAATTTTCTGATTGATCACTTCTGTGTTAGAGAGCGTCCCACCGTCAGGCTCCCCATTCACGTATTTGGGCAAACCATAGCACTGGATTTCTGCGTCTGTAAGCGGATAAGACCCACTAATAACAGCGTTGGATGCATTGCCTTCGATCGTGTAAACCTGTCCGTTGGAAACCCCGATAACGATACCGACATGATCCCATTCACCGGCTTGCGATGCCTTATCAAAGAAGATCAAATCACCCTCCTGCGGAGTGTATTCGGTCGGAGATTTGTAATCAACGTGGAAATAAGAGTATCCTCCGGAGCTGTTAGATCCGTCTGCATGTGCGTAAGCCGCATTGCTTATCACACTTGTGGGAATACCGGCCTGTCTGGCACACCAAGAGACAAACATTGCACACCACGCATAGTAATGGCCATACGTATTGCCTTTAACTTGAGTTCCGAACCAATAACCGTATTCCGAATAGTTGCCGGAACCTGAGCCGGTACCATTCAGGTCTTCAATTGAATCCCCCTCATGATACCCAAGCTGGCTGCGCGCAACATTCACAAGGTCGGTGCGCTGGTTGCCCGTAAGCGAAACATTGCAGAGCTGAGTATAATACTTGCCGCTGCGATAGGACGCCGACGGAGTGTAAGAAGGGGTAAGCATGGGCTTTACCGAAAGTGCGGCTTCGGCAGTGTTTTCCGCCTCCGCACGGGTCGCAGTCCCGCTCTGTCCGATTTCGGCAGCAGCCTGCAAGGGCAGCACCGAAACAAGCACCATAAGTGCAAGCAGCAAAGCGGTAAACACTCTGAACTTTGTCTTCATTTGTCATGTTCCTCCTGACTGATATGGACTTGGTAGTTTTTGCTCCTTCTCAAGAGCATATAACACCCGAGCGGACATTTGCCGCGGGCGATTATATCGAAAAAATGTTAAGGAAGTAGGCTGCCAACAAATCAGCTTGCTTTCCGCAAGCAAACGAATAAATAAACTCCTAAGTGTTGCTCGCAAGAAGCAACGATCCTTTTAATTGTGTTCGATGGTGGGGCTTCTCTGCAAAATCAAAATTTAACTGAAATTGTTTTAGCTATCATCGATAAGTTCTTAAATCTTCTTTGCGAAAGCAATTATACTCTCTGAAAAGATGCATGTCAAGTGCATTTGCACACAGTCTCCCATTTTTTTCAAATATATTTTATTGTCTCGTGCTTTTTTTGCATCGCGGCGGCGGGTATCCAACAGCGGCATGTCAAGCACAACAATATCCACACCTTTTTCAGACGTCAGGTATTGCCACTGTTCAATGATTTCGTGATAGTTTCTGCCGAGTCTGTCAATGGAATGCACAAAGAGCGTATCGCCGCCGCGCAGTCGCCGCAGAAGCCGTTTATACTGCGGTCGGTCAAAATCCCTTCCGCTCTGCTTGTCCGCAAATATATATTCCGCCCGAATTCCCGCGTTGCGCATTGCCGCAAGCTGCCGCGCTTCGTTCTGTTCCCTGCTTGAAACGCGAACATAGCCGTATTGCCTCCCGCCGCGATGTTCCGTTTTTCCGTTTTTATGCATTTTTCTGTTCCTCCGATATTCTGCAAAGAATCACTTCCTTTATTATAGCGAAAGTGCGTAACTGCCGTTTGCGGAACGGATATACCGGATATTATTTCGTTTTTATGCTGTACGCGTTTTTGTACACTTGACATCGGTTTAATGCACTTGTATAATAGGATGGAGTGTCTATATGCTGCCGTATTCTCGGCACCGCTGCGACACATTAACATAAATCGGAGGTGAAATTCTGTGGCTTTTGATGCTTTATATATAATTCTTCCGGTCGCTGCTGCCATTTTCGGCGCAGGCGGCGGAGTATTCGTAAAAAATATATATGACAAGAACAGTGCAGAATCCAAGGTCGCCAAGGCGGACGAGATGGTCAAAAAAATGATCACCGACGCACAGAAGCGCGCCGAAACACTGAAAAAAGAGACCATTCTCGAAGCGAAAGAAGAAGTCTACCGCCTTAAGACCGAGAATGAGAGGGAAAGCAAAGAAAGGCGGAGCGAATTGCAGCGCGCGGAGCGCAGACTTCAGCAAAAGGAGGAAAGTTTCGACAAAAAGCAGGATACCCTTGAGCAGCGCGAGCAGCAGCTTGCAAAGCGCATCAAGGCGATCGATGCAAAAGAAGCTTCCGTCAGCAAGCTTTATGATGCACAGCAGCAGGAACTTGAGCGCGTTGCGGGCATGACGCAGGACGAGGCGAAGGACGTGCTTCTCAACAACGTTGAAAAAGAAGCAAGGCACGAGGCTGCGCTCATCATTCGCGACATTGAATCCAAAGCAAAGGCCGAAGCCGACAGGCGCGCCGTGAACATCATTTCAATGGCGATTCAGCGCTGCGCAGCGGATCATGTTGCGGAATCCACCGTTTCCGTTGTGGCTCTGCCCAACGACGAAATGAAAGGCCGCATCATCGGCAGGGAAGGACGCAACATCCGCACACTCGAAACCGCAACCGGCGTTGATCTCATCATTGACGACACGCCCGAAGCGGTCATCCTTTCCGGATTTGACCCCATGCGCCGCGAAGTTGCGCGAATTGCACTCGAAAAGCTCATCCTTGACGGGCGCATTCATCCCGCACGGATCGAGGAAATGGTCGAAAAGGCACGCAAAGAGGTCGAAACCCAAATCCGCGAAGCGGGCGAACAGGCCGTTTTCGAATCCGGTGTTCACGGTTTGCATCATGAGCTTGTTCGTTTGCTCGGCAGATTGCGCTACCGCACCAGCTACGGTCAGAATGTTCTCAAGCATTCAATCGAAGTTTCGCACCTTGCCGGACTTATGGCAACGGAACTCGGCGTTAACGTTCAGCTTGCGAAGCGTGCAGGTCTGCTGCACGACATCGGCAAGGCGGTTGACCACGAGGTTGAAGGCACGCATAACCAAATCGGCGCGGATCTTGCAAAGAAATATCGTGAAAACAACCAAGTTGTTCACTGCATTCTTGCACACCACGGCGATGTTGAACCCGGAACGGTTGAGGCTGTTCTCGTTCAGGCGGCGGATGCAATTTCCGCAGCAAGGCCGGGCGCAAGGCGTGAAACCCTTGAAAATTACATCAAGCGTCTTGAAAAGCTTGAGGAAATTGCCAATTCCTTTGACGGCGTTGACAAGAGCTTTGCGATTCAGGCGGGCCGCGAAGTCCGCATTATGGTCAAGTCCGATACCGTTTCGGATACGGATATTGTTGTTATCGCAAAAGACATCGTCAAGCGCATTGAATCCGAGCTTGAATATCCCGGACAGATCAAGGTCAATGTTATTCGCGAAACCCGTGCAACGGAATATGCGAAATAATTGCGCCTGACGTTCCGAACAAATTTTTTCAACGCAAAAACCCGTTCCCGAGGTTAGCTGTCCCCGGGAGCGGGTTTATGTTTTTCCGTTTATCGTTCGCTCTTCCGTCCGCATTTCGCTGCTCCGAAAACAGCGGAACCAAACCGAAATCAATCTCTGTTTTCGTTCAGTTTTTCAATCGGACTTCCGCAAAGCAGTCTTCCCTTTGCCGCAAGGCTTATCAGCACGATAACGGCGGCGCAGGCAAAGCTCAGCCCGAGCATTGTCCAAACGGTTGCACCGAACCGCTGCAGTCCGTACAGTTTTGACGCAAGTGCGGAATTCAGGCTGTTATACGCTTCCGGGAATTGCTGCACGAGCCTCCGCGCCGAAAGCACTGCATAGCCCGCATACACGACCCAGCCCACCGCTGCGGCAATTAAGCCGTTTATTAATGCCGTGCCTGCAAATTTTCCGACTGCCTGCCTGCCCGACATGCCGATTGCGCGCAATATTCCGACGTTTCGCATTTGTTCCCTTGCCTCCAGCGTGAGCGCGTTCATAAGCAGCATCAGCATTATGACCGCAATGCATCCGCCGACGGACAGAATCAGCGTTATCTGCTGAATGCTTGTTTGCAGATTCGCCGCAAGCGACTCGCGGCGGTTGGACATTCGCACTCCGAGGTCCGCCGCCTTTTTCGCAAGCACATAGTCCGTTGCAGCGTATCCGGAGCGGATATCCGCATAGCAAAATGCGCCCGTGTAAGCAAAATCCCCGTTCATTACATAACTGCCGTCAACGATGTAATCGCGGAATTCATCCGTCAGCTCTGCAAAGGCATTTTTAATCAATGCGGTTGAAGCGGCAATGTTGAAAGTTCTTGCTCCGTAGGCCTCAATTTCGGTAACGGATGTTGAAATATCGGAACAATAAACGATTCCGCCGACCGTATAGGAAAAAGTTTTGAGCGAATGTTCGCTTTCGTCCCCTATATAGTTTTTTTGCGCCGCTCCGTAAAACGAAAGTTCGATTTTGTCGCCCGGCTTTATTCCGATACTGTCAATATCCCCGTATGTTTCGCGCAGTTCATCGTCATACATTCCATAGTTAATCATGATATTTCCGTCCGAACCGCGCACCGCAAAAAGCAGAACCTGTTCACCCCGCTCATAAGCCTGCCTGTCGAATGCCGAAAGGTCAAGTTCAACATCATCCCGTGCAAGAAGCCTGTCCGTTATGAATTCGGGGTATGCGTACAGATTTGAGTGTATGCCGTCATCATACGGCACATAATAGTATCCGTCGCGAAGCTCCGCTTTGTCCGACGCCCGCGAAGCGGCAAACGCAGGGGAGGATTCCGAACCCGCATAATTCAGCTCAACTTTCATAAGTATGTACGGATCGACCCGCACCATGCCTTGAATTGTGCGCATCTGCTCAACTGCCTTTTCGGGAATCAGGTGTTCATGCATCACATCGTTTTCGTAGTCAAAATCGCTGCTGCAATAGATTTGATATGCGGGGAACCGTTCCGTTTCATGTTTATTGCTCAAAGGCGATGCGGATTCCACCGCCATGAAAAACACTGCCGCACAGAACAGAGAAGCGAGCGCAACGGTCAGCACACGCTTTGCCGCCGCAATGCGGCGCGCTTTTTTCCGTGCAACATGCAGCCTGCCCGTCAGCGGCTGATGCAGAGCGGTTTGGAAAACGATCAGCCGCATCAGAATGATTCCGAACAGCCAGCAAAGCACGGCGAGCCCCACTTGTTTGAAAGGGATATCAACAAGAATTTCCGCGCCGTTTTTGAACAGCGCCGTGCGAAGCAGCAGCCATGTGCCGCCCGCGCCGAATAAAATGCCGAGGGCAACCGATGGAATGCAGATGAACAGCATTTCAAAAATCTGCATTTGCCGAAGCTGCCGTTTTGTTACGCCGATGCTGCGGAAAAGCGCAATCTGTCTTATCTGTTTTTGCATCTGCATTATGTTGACGCAGACAACCGCAAGCAGCGTGACGGCAAAAATCAATGCCGTAAAGAAAATGTTGTATGTTTGAGTCTCCTGCTGCGCATACTTTGTTGCATTGAATGCAAGCGGCACGCTGCCCACGGTCTGATACACTCTTGCAATAAAGTTTGTTTTGTCCGTGTCGAACCCGGTGCAGAAAAAATTGCTTGTCGGTGCATCGCAAAGTTTTATTCGCAGATCGGAACCCTGCTCCTTCTCTGCATTATTAAAGGCCTCCGCCTGCAATTGCGCCTGCCGCACAATTTCTGCACACGCATTTTCCGTCAGGAGTGCGCTGCAAAGGGTTGCGGAAATTCCGCTTTCGGCGCGTGAACTTGTGCCGTCAAGTTCGCAAACGGGCTTCGTTGCCCAAGTCCAAACATCCGTGTATTCTTTAATAATGCCGACAAGCTGATATGTTCCGACAACGTTGACGGGGTGCGACGTTCCCAATGCGGAGTTTTCCCGCGCCGCAATGCTGACGGAGAGCGTGACATCCTGTCCAAGGGTGTAATCGATGCCGAGTTTGCTCAAAAGATCCGCTTCCATCGCGATTTCGCCGTCACTTTCGGGAAATCTGCCTTCGTTAACCGTAATATGGCCGAGTTTTTTCAGCGTTTCGTCCACTGTGCCGATGCCGTCCTCCCCGATTGTTCCGTAAACATTCATGACGCCGAGTTCATCCAGCCAGTCGCTGTTTGCGGCTGCACCCTTAAGCTTTGAATTGATGCCCGGCAGAATCAACTGCCACTCGCCGTAGGTCGTTTTTCTGAACACATCGTTTGTTTTTATCATGCTTCCCGAAACGGACAGCGTGATAACCGCAAATGCAAACGATATTGCCAGGATAACGCTCATAAGAACGCTGCTGCGCTTTTTCCGCAAACGCTTTGCCACGCCAGCTTCAAACACTCCATTTTTGCCTCCGATCCGACAGCGGGTTTCCGCCCGCTGTCCGCTTTGCTGCTGATTATACCCCTTATTGTAAATTAAAAACCTTACGAACAGCTTTCAGCGTGCCTTACAATAACGTAAGACGGGCACGGCTGCACATATTATGTGTCGAAAATTCGCTGCCGATAAATAAAAAGCAGCCGAATAACCGGCTGCCTTTTTTGGGGAGCTTTCCGCAGCATTCTTCTGCAATTCAAAACAGCCGAACGATCGCCGTTATCAGCAGAACCGATGCCGCAGCAATAACAATGCCGGAGAATACGCAGCGGCAGACAAAGTTTGTTTTCTGAGTTGTGCGCACATATTTTTCCGTGACCTTTCCCTGTTCGAAAAGTTTTTTCAAATCAGGGGAAATATAATTGCGCCTGCGGAAAGCGTTTGCCAATATTGAACCGCCGAAGATAAGAAAGAAAACCGCAGCGATGATTTCGGACAGTCTGCTCACCGTGTTCCAATCCGCTGATGCCGCTGCTCCGCTTGCGTTCACGGCGGCAGCACCGAATAACGCCAACAGCAAATATGCCGCCGCACCGATGCGCAGCCCGTAAACAAGCTTTTTAAGCTTCTTTTCGTTTTTTTCGGATGAAGTTTTTGTTTCGGCCGCATTCTGCCGTGAGTTTTTGTATGCCATTGTTTGCCCTCTCCGTTCCGTTTTTTCCGCCTGCCGTATGCCTGCGCCGCTGATATGGTACCACCCGCCCGCGGCCGTGTCAAGCATCGGGAGCATTCACGATGTTTCGCTTTCCAAAAGGCTCGGCTCCGCCGTTTGCTTTGTCCGAATACCTTTTAATCGTTTTTTTAAAAAGTTAAGGCGCGAAAATGTTCCTTCACTTGCGTCTGCCCGTCTTAAATGATATAATAGACTTGCGATACAACATCGGTTTCGGAAATGCTCCGAATGAGTTCCGCTTACCCCTGCTGCACACCGCAGGCTTAAGTCGGCAATTCACTTCAGGCCGATTGATTTTTTGCAAACAAATTCACGGAGGAAGCACTCATGTTCAAAAAAACCGCCGCCGCTCTTCTTGCGCTCATTATGCTGCTGAGCTTTTTCGCCTGCGACACGCCCGGCGCAAACGGGGGAGAGGATTCGATCCCGTCGCAAAGTCCGACCCTGCTCCCGAGCGCGGCCGATACCGCACAGCCCTCTCCGACGGATTCCGCGATCGAATACAAAAAGTTTTCGACCAAACCCTTTTCAAGGGCAGCGACCGTCAGCCGGGCGGTTCTTCACGATGATGATCGCATATCGATTTCGGCGAACGAATTGGTTTATATCGATGATTTTGCCGTGCTGAAGCTTACGGCGGAAAATAAATCGGCGGATGACTTGCTTGTTTCCGATGTTTCGATTTATGTAAACGACTGCCTTGTTGAAGTTGACTTCAGTCACAAATTTGCTGCGGGCAAAGCCGAAGATTTCAGTCTGTATATGCCGATTCTTGATATGATGCTGTACGGCATTCGGGAAATTTCCTCCATTGACATTGAATTCCGCATTGCAGCCGCTTCGGGCGAAAAATACTTTACGGAGCTTGCCCACCTGTCCGCCGCTTCCGCACAGCCGCGGGAACCGGGCGCATATGATTACAGCGGCTACATTGCAGGCGATATTGCTCAGGCCATTCATTATGATAAGTTGAACGCTTTCAATGACTCTCCCGGTTTTGAATCCGACGGATTGAGCCTTGCTTCATCCGCGCTCATCACCGTCAACGAAAAATACCGTGTGCTGCTTGAATTTGAAAACGCCGCTGCCAAGCCCGCAGAGGTGAACATCGGTTATATCAAAATCAACAACCTTGTTGTTTTTAACGAATTTGATCATGCCGCCTTCCGTATTCATCCGCAAAAACATGCTGTTATCAGCATTCCGCTTTTCACAAAAGCACAGCTGCTTTTATACAGCATCGGCAGAATTGCGGATGTGCAGTTTGATATCACGCTGACAAACGAAAACGCCGAAATTCTTTCACGCGGTTCGGCTTCCGTTGCGATTCCCGGCAGAGTCGGAAACTTTGACTTTTCCAATCAGTATGCCAATTATGATGAGAACGGAGTTTGCATGTTGGTTGCCGGACCCATTGAGAACTTTGATCTTGCAAACAAAAATCCGCTTATCCTCGTTTACGTCAAAAACGAAAGCGGGAAGACGATAAGCATTTCAAGCTTTGAAAAATGTCTGTTCATCAACGGGCGGCCCGTCGAATGTGTGAGTTTTTCAAAAATTCTGCGAAGTGATGATCGTATGCTTTTTGAAATTGAAATTGATGCGGCTTCACTTGAAACCGAGCTTTCCGCAATTTGGGAAATTGCCGTGTCATTCGAAATTTCGGATGAGAACGGTAATTTGATTTGCAAACCCGAAATAAAGCTTCAGGATCCTTCTCAGTCCCCTATAACAGCCGCCTAAATGCGGCACCGCATAGCTGCGGCACCGCATGATTGCAATGCTGCATAATTGCTGCGCTGCATTCGGCTTTCTTTATTCAAATTCAACGTTCGTAAGGCAGCCTTCATGCAGGGTTTGCGTGTCGGCTGCCTTTTCCGCATTCTTTTTCTGTTGAAACCGAACATCACAAGTGATATAATAAATTCGGAGGAATTTTTGCGATTTTTGTTTTATTCTGCGAGATATTTCCTCAAAACCAAATATACAAAGCAAGGATGAACCCCTGTCCCTGCCGGCAGTTCGAAAGCCCCTTTCGTTATCGGCTGCCTGCCGTTTGGCTGTCCGTTCCTTGCCTTACGAAATCCCGACCCGATTCGGATTTAGCTTAAACGGCTGCTTTCGGCAGGAACTGCTTTGAAACTTTCCCGTCGGCACGGGGCCTGTCGGTGTTTGCTCGGCGGCAGGCAAATAAAAAAACAAAAGCACTGCGGAAGATAAGATATCGCAAATGCGGTTTCCGTTCCCGGGTTTTCGCAGCATTGACACGGAGTAGGTCATAGAAATGAAACTGAAGTTTTTGGAACAGTACAAACACCTCGGAAAGGAGATATACATCCTTTTCTGGGGACGAATCGTAACAAGCATGGGCTCGCTTATCTGGCCGCTGCTGACTTTGATTCTTGAAAACAAACTCGGCTATGATGCAACTCTTATTGCGGGCATTTCATTTGCAATGTCGATATTGCAGTTTCCGATGCTTCTGCTCGGCGGCAGGCTTGCGGACAAGCGCAACCGCAAAAACGTCATTGTCATATGCGATCTGGTGACGGTTGTTTGTTATATCATCTGCGGTCTGATTCCGCTTTCGGCATACAGCATCGGACTGTTTTATGTTGCAAGCGTTTTTGCAACCATCGAGGGCCCGTCATACGATGCACTGATTGCCGATCTGAGTGACGGAGAGGACAGGGAAAAGGCATACAGCCTTCAGTATCTCGGTATGAACCTCGGGCTTGTGCTTGCGCCCACAATCGGCGGTTTTCTGTTCAAAGACTATCTGTGGCTTGCGTTCATTATCACGGGCATTGCAACGCTTTCTTCAACGCTGCCTATTCTTTTCTTTGTCAAAACGCTCAGCATACCGAAAAAGAACATCAGCGCATACGAACAAAAGCGTGAAGGTGTGAGTGTTTTTTCGCTTCTGCGCGAAAGAAAAACGATTCTTATATATCTGCTTGTTGCGGGAATCGGCGGGTTTGTGTATGCTCAATTCAACTACCTTCTTCCGCTTAACATGGGTGCGCTTTACGGTGCGGAAGGCGCGGAAATATTCGGCGTTATGACAAGCGTCAACGCCCTCGTTGTAATCCTTGCAACACCCGTTGTAACGACCTTTTTCGGGCGAATTCGGGATGTTCGAAAGATACTTCTGGGCGAAACGCTGATAGTTGTCGGGCTGTTCTGCTATCGGTTCGTTCAGGGAATCATCCCGCTGTATTTCGTTTTAATGACTGTTTTCACCATCGGTGAAGTATTCAACACCATCGGCGTGCAGCCCTATGTGACGCGGCGTATTCCCTCAACGCATTGGGGAAGGATGAACTCGATAATATCCATTGCATCCGGTGCTTTTTCCGGAGTCGGCAACCTGCTTATCGGCAAGCTTGTGGACACCTCGGGCTTTGATTCCGCGTGGCTCGTTATCGGCATTGCGGGAATTTTTCTCATACTCTGTGCCGCCGCAATGTGCATTACTGATAAAAAATATTTCTCATTGCTTTATGAAAAAAGCACCCCCGGAGGCACTCCCGAAGCGTTTTCGGATTCGGAGCCGGAAAGCTCTGCGTCGGGATCCGACAAATAGCATTCGGCCTTTTCGGCTGCATTTCCGTACCCGTGCCTTTTGTCAAAAGTAAAAACTCAGTTTGCAAATATGCGCGAATTGTGTTAAAATTGTGAACGGAGAAGCAGATATTTTCCGCTTTTCCGAGTATTATCCTTCGGATTTTTTCCGCAGCAAAAATTTTTTTGGAAGATAACGCAACCGAATCGGCGCGAATTGCGTTATATGAATGGAGACAAAAATTGTCCGACCGCAGTTTCGACAGCATATATAGTGATTATTCACGCCTTGTCTTCTGGGCGGCATATCGTGTTGTGCCAAACAGGGAGACGGCGGAAGATATTACGCAAATTGCTTTTGAACGTGTTCTTTCCAATCTCGGCAGGCTGGCCGGCCTTGACGACGGACAGTTGAAAAGCTGGCTTTACCGCGTGTCCACAAACATCGCGCTTGATCATCTGCGCCGTGCAAAACACGAAACGCCGGTTGATGCGCCGATAAGCGAGGATATCGAGGATTCAGCCCTCCCGCTCGATGAGGAAGTTGAAAGGCGCCGAAAAGCGGCAAAAGTTCGAAGTGCGATCGACAAACTTGACGAAACGAGCCGCAAAATCATATTGCTGCACTATTACGCCGGTATGACCGTTCGCGAAATTTCGGCTTGCACGGGCATCAGCGAAGGAACGGTTAAATCGCGGCTTATGAAGGCAAGAAAGCGGCTTGCGGTTATGCTCGGAGAGGAGGCAGCGGATGAAAAAAAGCGGAAGAAAAAATGATTATTTCTGTTCGAATACGGTGAATCTCGAAGCAGCGGATTCCAATCATTCCGCCGACACATGCACGGAATTTGACAGTTCCCGCACAATTGACGAGCTTCTTCGTTGGGCTGCAAACGAAAGCACGGCCGAGATTGATTTCGAATCGATTCGTCTGCGCGCTGTTGAGAGCAGCCGAAAGTCCAAAATGCAGCGCATACGCCGAGTCCGTGCGTTGACAGCAGCAGGCGCGGCCATTCTTTTGATCCTGTTTGTTTTTGCACTCACCATCGGAAAAATCAACGATTGCGCAAAAGATCCGCAGGTCAGTGCAGGCCTCACGCCGAATGCAGGGGCAACACCCGAACCGTTTTCCGATCCGATGAACCTGCCGTCCGGATATGACAGTTTTCAAAACGCCGGAACCGTCGCCGATGAGGCGATAAAAAACACAAACATGTTCCCGCAGAATCTTCCTTCCGAAATGCACAAAAAGGTTGATAACGATTCCCTGCGCATTTCTGCCGAAGGTTTTGATGCAAACGGCAACCGCCTTTATTACGATTGCGAAGTTGTTGATGTTGCGCCGTATCAGCTCTCTGTCGGCCAGGTCGGTTCATTTTCCGACGGCGTGGATATTGTTTACTATTGGCAGATAACAAGCGGCACATGCCTGCGCGTTCGTTTCTTTGGGTTTAAGCAGGCAACCGCTGAAATGCTCTTTAACCAGCTTTCAGGCCAGATAACGGGCACGAGCGGGAAGACCGCTGCTGTCGTGGCCGCACCTGCCCCATGGATACCTTCCGTTATCGGCTCGGGCGATTCCGAACCGTCCGAAGACGGTACGCTGCCTGTCGTCAGTGTTCCTTACATCGACAATTCGCCTGCTGAAACCGCACCGGTTTATGCTGCTCCCATCGGAACAGCTCCGACAGTTGATATTCCTTTTGAGCAGATATCGGACTCCGGCTACGATGCAATCGGGGAAATCCCCGGTTTTGCCCTTAACTCCGAATCGGCGGAAATCGGCGGCACATCGGCGAAAGCCGGCGGAGGTTCGGTCTGCGAAAAATCCGACAGGGTCAGTTTGCCCCGCCCCGGAAGCAGCAAAGTTGACTGCGGAAACAACAGTTCAAACACCGGCAAAGACATTGCAGACGGGAATGACGGTACAAAAAACGTTGTCAGGACGCAGCTCAATGATACGAACGGTACGTTCGACAAAACTCCGGCTGACCGTCCCTGATTTTTGGGCAAACGCAGGACAAACCTGCATCAGGACACGGCTCTCATATTTTTTGTTCTCCGAATTGTTTTCGATACTCTTTAATAAACTTAACTCGGAAGGAATCCGCGCATAATGAGCAAAAGAAGAAGATGCAGAAACGTCGTAACAGTTGTTAATGTGCTGAAAGAGCAGGGTGTTTTAACAATTGATATTCAGGAGGCTTTCCGCCGCGGCAATGTTGACGCACTTATTTTTTCCAATAAAGATGCGGTGCTTATCAAGCACTCATGCGGAGCTTACATGCTTTGGGCTGCAACCGTTGAAGCCGGAAGGCTTGCCCTTCGCGAGGTTGCCGAAATGCAGGTTTGCGTTGTTCACGGGCAAGCTGCTTTTGAGGCAATTCGCTGCGAACGAAAAGGTTTTTCTGTCGAAAAACCCTGCAAGCAATTCTGCCGCTACTCCATGCAGCGGCACAAGGCGAAATCTCCTTTTCCGATTCGGGAACTGACGACGGACGATCTTCCCCAAGTTGCCGCGCACTATAAGCTTGAATCCAAGGAAGAAATAGCTGCAACGATTGAACACGGGCTGATGTTCGGTGCCGAGGTTGACGGAGAACTTGCCGGCTTCATCGGAATGCACACCGACGGCAGCGTCGGAATGCTTGAAGTATTTAAAAAATATCGCCGGTGCGGCGTCGGCAGTGCACTTGTGTCGCACATGAACAACTATCATGCCGACAGAGGATGGACCGTTTACGGACAGGTTTATTTCGATAATGATGTTTCCCTTGCGATGCAGCGCCGTCTCGGGCTTGCCGAATCGGAAGACTATATCCGTTGGATCAGCGGCAAGGATACGTTTTAAGTCGGTTTGCTCTGTGCATGTTTTTCGCTGTACACGCACGGATTCGGCATCAATAACCGTTCCGTCGTCTATCGCAGCTCAGTCAAAGATTCTTTATAAAAATAAAAAAGGGGCTGTTGCGAAATCAAGTCATATTTGCAGCAGCACCTTTCTTTTTTTAGGAGGGCAATCCGTGGAGTGCCGAACATTACATTTTTCGGCTCAAGCGAAGCCGACTGCACAGTTTTCGGATATTGAACGCTGTTGCGAGGATAAAAAGGCGGGTTTCGTTGTTGGGCTTCCCTCTGGCGAGGAATCTTCCGAACCCGTAATCCTGTTTTAAAACGCCGAAAGCACCTTCAACTTGGATCGAACGGTTCATTCGGAGAAGAATGCCTTTATCGGTACTTGTTTGTATTTGCTTCAGTTTTTGTTCCGTCAACGAACATTGATTCGAATTCAATCTCGCCGATTTCCGAAAGCTTTTGAACAAGTTGGTAAAAAAGCCCTTCTGCACATCCGTTCATGTTTTTTCAAGAAATCTTGCTGTCGTGGTATGATCCGGTGCCGGTTCGTATTGCAGCAGCCACACCGTAGGCGGCAATCAGATCCAGGCACAGCTGCCGGATCTCCTCACTTTGGGTAGCATCATACAGCCATTCGGCGGCGTAGAGGGTCTCCTCCGCCTCCGCCGGGTCTGTGCTGCCGTAGTAGTGCCATTGACAGGGAAATGCAATCCCGTCCCGCCGCAGCATCCAGGCGGTGGGGGGCTTATCCATACACATCCGCTCCTTTCGTGGAATAGTGTAGCACGGTGAGTGGGGCAAAAATAGAGCACAGGGAAATGGATTACCTGTGCCCTTATACATCATGTAGCTATCTCACTAAAAAAGCTTTCGTATTGCTTTTTCAAATCAGCCTTTTTTCGCTTTTCGGCTTGCTCTATCCATGCATCATTTTCCCAACACAAGGAATACTTTTCAGGCAAGGTGCGCCGAAAAGCTTCATACATTTTATCATCCCACTGACTCCAACCGATTACATGGTCAGATGGCTTAGTGTAATTTTTTTCCCGTTTTTTTCCACATTTGAGTGGAAGCTTAACACAGTGCTCACTCCACATGGTGTCAATAATAAAGCTGTCAATCGGAATATGCAGCTTTTCACAATCAACAGTATTATCCAGCAGGCCCAGCAACCAAAGATATTTCATGGTCATATTGACCCATTTTTGCGCATTTCCATATGTAAAGAAAGAATTTCCGTTGTGCTTTATTTCTCCATATCTTTTCTCAATTTCGCTGCATACTCTGGCGTGCCATCGTTCAAAATCGGAAACATCATTCAAGCCATGGATCTCATCAAGCAGAAACTCAGCTGCTTCCTTTCGAGCAGCCTCTGATTTTTCGTCAAGCTTCTCGTCCGCAAGTTCTTCTTTAAACAGCGCATTATACGCTCCTTGATTCGTTGCGTCACGATACGCCACCATAATCGCCCTTTTTATACAATATGTATTGTAGTCATCGGCGGACAGTTTTTCGAAAGAATTCTTATCATAAATGCGCTCCGGAACAATTCCAAAATAGCTATACACCAGGAAATCTCTCAATATCTGTTCATTATTTATCTCGTTATTCATTATCTATCCCTCCATCAATTATATTTCTCCAACGCCTTTTTCAAAGCGTTTTTAACCTTTTCCCGCAGGCGCTGAGGCTCCAGCACCGTCACATCCGGGGCGAAATTCAGGGCAAACTGCTCCATGGCCACCCGGAACACCGCCCGGACATTGTCACCGGAATACATATAAGGGGTGCTCCTTCATATAGGTTGCCAGATCCGGCGTCCGGCCGTTGGTCCATTTCAGGTGCTCAAAGGGCTTGGCAGGCTCGTCCAAAATCTTCAGCTTCTTTGATTTTTGTTCAAAGCTTAATCCGAAAGCTGCCACTCGATTGTTCTCTGTCCCGAATCGGCAAGGATTTGGTTGCACTTTGAAAAATGTTTGCAGCCGAAAAATCCGTTGTAGGCCGAAAGCGGGCTCGGGTGCACCGTTTCAAGCTTTACATGAATCGGGTTTGTGATGACCTTTGCTTTTTGCCGCGCATTCGCTCCCCAAAGCAGGAAAACAACCGGCTCCGTCTTTTTGTTAAGCTCGGAAATTACCCTGTCCGTAAAAATCTCCCAGCCCATTCCCTTGTGGCTGTTCGGCTGATGTTCGCGCACCGTGAGAACCGAATTCAACATCAACACGCCTTGCTTTGCCCACTCGGTAAGCTCTCCGTGATGCGGGGGAATGAACCCGACATCGTCGGAAAGCTCCCGGAAAATATTTTTCAGGGACGGAGGCGGGGCGATGCCTTTCAAAACGGAGAAGCAAAGCCCGTGCGCTTGGTGCGGCCCGTGATACGGATCCTGTCCAAGTATCACTGCCCGCGTGTTTTCAAACGATGTATATCGAAGCGCATTGAAAATATCATACATATTCGGATACACAACGCATTTTCTGTATTCATCGGCCAGGAACTTCCGCAAATTCCTGTAGTAGTCTTTCTGAAATTCGTCTTTAAGAATTTCGTCCCAATCGTTGCCGAGATTTACCATTTATCCTCCGTATTTTGCTGTGTTTTGCACAAAATCAACATACTTTTTTGTTTTGCTCAAATGCCGAGCATTGCAGAAGCGATTGCAAAATAAATAAGCAGCGCAATCGCATCAACAATTGTTGTAATAATCGGACTTGCCATGACAGCGGGATCGAGTCCGATTTTTTTCACAAGCAAGGGCAGCGTGCAGCCGAAAAACTTTGCAACAACGACCGTTGCCAAGAGTGTCAGGCTTACCGTCAGCGAAACAAAAACCCCCAACCTGTCGAACAGCATCAGTTTTCCGAAGTTTACAGCAGCGAGCGTTGCGCCGCAAAGCAATGCAACGCGCATCTCCTTGAACATGATCCGAAAAATATCAGAAAACCGAATCTCCGCCAAAGAAAGGCTGCGTATAATCGTTACTGACGATTGGCTGCCGGAATTGCCGCCCGTGTCCATCAGCATCGGGATGAACGATGTCAGGATGATGTTTGCTGCAAGCGCAGCTTCGAATTTTCCGATTATCAGCTGTGTGAAAACCGCTGAAAGCATCAAAAGCAGCAGCCACGGTATGCGGCTTTTGTACAGATCCGTCACGCTGAGCCGCGGATACGGTTTGTCCGACGGGGTGATAGCAGCCATCTTTTCAATGTCTTCAGTCGCTTCATCACGCATAACGTCGATTGCATCGTCAACCGTAACTATACCTACCAGCCTGTTTTCGCCGTCCACAACAGGCATGACTGTCAAGTCGTATTTTGCGAACATATCCGCAACAACTGCAATATCATCAAGTGTTCCGACGGAGATAACATTTTCATCCATCAGATCGGAAACAACGGCCCTCGCATTGGCAAGCACAAGCGTCCGCAAAGAAACAAGGCCGATAAGCCTGCGTTTTTCGATTACATAACAGATGTCAATCGTTTCCTTATCTACTCCGGTCAGCCGAATATGATCCAGTGCCTCCGCGGCGGTCATGGACGAATGCAAATCCGCAAATTCCGGAGTCATTATGCTTCCTGCGCTGTCCTCCGGATATTTCAGCAATTCGTTTATGTCGCGTCGAACATCGGGCGAAGCCTGCTTCAATATGCGCTTAACAACGCTTGCGGGCATCTCCTCCACAAGATCCGCCGCGTCATCCGCATACATTTCATTCACAATATCAGCAAGCTCTTTGTCGGAAAAAGCATTTATCAGCTGCTCCTGCAGCACGGGTTCCATTTCAACGAAAACATCCGCCGCCGTTTCCTTTGGCAAAAGGCGAAAAAGCATGAGCAGCCGCTGCGCAGGCTGATCACGAAAAATCACGGCAATATCTGCCGGGTTAACGGTTGAAAGAATATCTTTCACGCTGTTATAATTCTTGCGTTCGAGCAGAACTTCCACCGTCTGCGATAAATCTGTTGAAAACACTGCCATTGTTCTTCTTTTGAAAGCCGCAGGTCGAGAAACAAGGCAAAAGACCTGCGCTTGCAGCATGGTTTCGATTGAGAAAAGCTGCCGATGACTTATTGCGCGAATACGCAGCAAATTCCGAGTATACCCCGATTTCAAGCTGTTGTTCGCGCAATAATTTTTCGGAAGTTCCCTATGGTTTTTTTCTCAAATCTCGCTGCCCGGATGATTCAGCCGGAGGTTGAACGCAGAATTGCGGGTTCATGTGAAAGAACGCAAACAGGAACGGTTAATCTTCCGCTCCAAGCCTGCCGCAAAAGCCTGCCATATGAAATCGCTTGTGTTTCAACAGCAAAACTTCAATTGCAAAACAGTATAACCGCAGGAGTCATACAGGGTTTGTTCGGCGCATTCAGTACATGTTTTTGTTTTCCGCGCATCATGTTCTCGTTTCGGTTGGGAACATCCGCACTTGTGCTGCTGTCAGCTTCCATAATAACTCCTTTGATTTTTTTCGGTCAGGGACTTTACCTTTTCCGTGTTTTAAGTGTAAAATAAACTTGTGCATTTGTCAATCCCCGCAAAGTAATTTTTGAACACCGTCATCCCTTTGCCGCTTTGTTACGCCGCGTGCGCCGACCTCGACTGTGTTTTCGCTGTTGACAAACGGACAGCACGGCACTATAATCAAGAAAAAAGTGCGAAAGGGTGCGTATTCATGACGGAAGGCAAGATTTACAGCAAAATCAGTCTGTTTGCGCTGCCGATCTTTATCGGGCAGCTTTTTCAGCAATTTTACAATGTTGCAGATTCCCTCGTGGTCGGCCGGTATTTGGGCAAGCAGGCACTTGCGGCCGTCAGCTCGTCCGGCAGCTTGATTTTTCTTCTTGTCGGATTCATTAACGGCGTTTTTGTAGGCGCGGGAGTTGTTATCGGACGATATTACGGCGCACGCGAAAATGAAAAAGTTCATACCGCCGTTCATACCACAACCGCATTTGCAGTGCTGTCGGGCTTGTTCCTTACCGCCGCCGGAATGCTTCTCACGCCGGTTATTCTCCGCCTGATGAACACTCCCGCCGACGTTTTGCCCGAGTCCATACGATACTTCCGTTTATATTTTGCCGGTGCACTCGGCAATGTTCTCTATAATGCCTTCAACGGCATTTTTCAGGCGCGCGGCGACAGTCGGCATCCGCTTTACTATTTGATAATTTCATCAATTACCAACGTTGTTCTTGATATTCTGTTTGTAAAATATTTTAAATGGGGTGTCGGCGGGGCTGCAGCAGCAACGGTTATATCGCAGTTCCTGAGCGCAATTATCTCATTCGTTAAACTCACCACTGTTGACGACGTCCACAAAATCGTCCCGCATGATGTTCGTATTGATTGGCCGATGCTTAGGGAAGTGCTTGCGACCGGATTGCCGACAGGCGTTCAGAATTCCGTGATCGGGCTTGCAAACGTAATCGTTCAATCCAACATCAACGATTTCGGCTCCGATGCGATGGCGGGCTGCGGTGCGTATTTCAAAATAGAAGGGTTTGCTTTTCTCCCGGTAACAAGTTTCAGTGTTGCACTTACAACTTTTACAAGTCAGAACCTCGGAGCGAAGCAATATGACAGAGTAAAAAAGGGCACCGCATTCGGGCTTGTCTCCGGCGTTGCACTTGCGGAACTCATCGGAATCGTTTTTGTGATTTTTGCACCGTCGCTTATTGCCATGTTTAACAGTTCGCCCGAAGTTGTCGCTTTCGGCGCAATGCAGGCACGAACGGAAGCACTTTTTTACTGTGTTTTGTCGCTTTCACACTGCATGGCCGGAATCATCCGGGGAGCGGGGAAAACGATGGTTCCGATGCTTATCATGCTGATTTGCTGGTGCGTTATCCGCGTTGCATATATTACGATAACTGTGCATTTTATTCCCGATATCCGCGTAGTTTTCTGGGGATATCCGATAACATGGATGCTCAGCTCGGTCTGTTTCACGCTCTACTATTTCAAAGGCGACTGGATGCATAATTTCGAACGCTTGGACGCCCGCCGGAATGCGGCGGCAAACCGAAATTGATTTAAATTACTGATAAAATACGAAAGGAATCCAAAATGGAAGTAAACGCAAAAAGAGCATTTGAGCTGCTGAACAAGCTCTCCTTCGAACGCGTGTCCTGCACGGCGGAAGAAACCCGCACGGCAGAGGCACTGCTTGCCGAAATCGACTCATTTACATGGGCGCGTTCGGACATACAACGTGAAATTGAAGTTTTCAAGGCGTCAACCGGCACCGTTACCGCGGCAAGGTTGATCGTTACCGAGCCGTATGAGAAAGAATACCCGGTAACAGCCTATCTGCGTTCCGACAGCACACCTGATGACGGGTTGGAGCTTGAACTTGTTTACGTTGAAAACGCGCTCCCCGCAAATCTGCTCGGTGTTGAAGGTAAGGCCGTTCTTGTCAACGGACGATTCGGTTTTGAAGCTTACGGGCGCATTCAAAAGGCAAAACCTGCCGCAATAATCGGTTTTACCGGCAACATCCTCGATAAAGATGACGAAACCGATCACGGTATCTGTAAAATTCGCGAAACCTACACCGCCGAATTCGGCGACAACATCCTCGTTAATTTGAAGGCGAAGGATGCGCTTGAAATTGTTTCAAAAGGTGCAAAAAAGGTTAAGCTGTTTGTCAGCAGTACTGCGACTGAGGGCGAATCACGCAACGTATGCGTTACACTGCGCGGAACGGATCTTGCAGATGAAATCGTGTCGTTCGGCGCGCACTACGACAGCGTTCTGTTTTCAACGGGCGCATATGATAATATGAGCGGCTCCGTGATCATCATGGAATTATTGCGCTATTTTGCGGCAAATCCTCCGCGCCGCACATTGAAATTCAACTGGTTCGGTTCAGAAGAACAGGGCCTTCTCGGTAGCAAAGCGTATGTTGCCGCTCACGAGGCGGAGCTTGAAAAGCATCGTTTGATGGTCAACATCGATATGGCCGGTCCCGTTCTCGGCTCTGAGCATATATTTATCATGGGGGATGCGCCCATGAAGAGTTATGTTGAAGGGATGATGAACGAACTCGGCGCCGCCGTTGTATATCATGAGGATGTTTATTCAAGCGACGGAACTCCGTTCTCCGACAAGGGCATACCTGCAATAAACTTCACGAGGGTAAATGCAAACGGAACCGGCTTTATTCACGATCGCCGCGACGCACTTGCAAACGGTTTCCTCTCGGCGGATGCACTCGGCATAACGCTTAACTTGGCTCTGGAGTTTTCGAAACGGGTCGTCAATGCTCCGATTTTCCCGATCGAGCGCAAAATTTCCGATTCCATGCGAGATAAAATCGACAAGTATTTGTTCAGAAAATGTAACAAATAACCCGCTGCGCTTTTGACTCTCGGTCGGATGTGTCTGTTTTCACGCTGATTTGTTCACATGATTTCCCGGGAAATGCTCTGTTTAAACGGACTGTTTCTCGGGAATTTTCTGTTTTTTGCATCTCGCCGCTCATTTCCCGGGAAATGCTGCGCGGTTTTAACTTAAATTCATCTATTTTCGCAAAGCGAATATATTTATTAATATTTAATTTTTGTGTTTTCAAAAAATTACTTTGGTGCTATAATCAGGCTGAAAATGAGAAGAGCGGGCAATGCCCGAAGGGATGGTCTGATTTGAAGCTGCTGGATAAATTAAAGTCTTTCGGTCAACGTCGTGATGTTGATATGACGGAGGGCGGAATCACACGTCATATTGTGTGTTTTGCAATTCCTTTACTGCTCGGGAATCTTTTTCAACAATTCTACAACACGGTTGACAGCTGGGTCGTCGGCAACTATGTCAGCGACACGGCTTTTTCGGCTGTCGGCACCGTCGGCCCGATCATTAATATGCTGATAAACACGTTCCTCGGGCTCAGCACCGGCGCAAGTGTTGTCATTTCGCAATTTTACGGTGCAAAACAGCATGAGCGCGTGCAGGACGCTGTTCACACGTCTGTGATGATGACGCTTATCTTGGGCGTTGTTTTCACCATTATCGGCATTGCAATGACGCCGCTGATGCTGAATCTGATGGAAACTCCGGACTCCGTACGTCCCGAGGCAACGCAGTACCTTATTATCTATTTCTCCGGAATAATCAGTCTTATGCTCTATAATATGGGTTCCGGCATTCTTCGCGCGATCGGCGATTCACAGCGTCCGTTTTATTTTCTTGTTGTTTCAGCGCTGACAAATGTTGTGCTTGACCTTGTGTTTGTTCTTGTGTTCAAAATGGGAGTTTCCGGTGTTGCGATCGCAACTGTCGTTGCTCAGACGCTTTCGGCCGCACTTGTTCTCATCGTACTCCTCCGTGCAAAAAACTGCTGTCGGCTTTCGCTTAAGAAATTGCGCATTCATCGCTCCATGCTCGCAAAAATTCTGAAAGTCGGCATTCCCGCCGCTCTTCAAATGGCTGTTACGGCATTTTCGAATGTTTTCGTGCAATCATACATCAACAGTTTCGGCGAGGACTGCATGGGCGGCTGGACAGCCTATGTCAAAATCGATCAGTTCCTCTTCCTTCCGATGCAGAGCATTTCGCTCGCTGTGACAACATTTGTCGGGCAGAATCTCGGCATTAATCAGGTTGCGCGCGCAAAAAAGGGAATCCGCGCCGGAATGCTTATGGCCGTCGCCTGCACCGCGCTTTTAATGGTGCCGGTGCTGATTTTTGCTCCGCAGCTTGTTGAATTTTTTAATAAAAAACGTGAAATTGTGGATTACGGTTCAATGCTTCTCCGTCTGATTTCGCCCTTTTATGTTTTCTGCTGCATCAATCAGATTTTTGCGGGTGCGCTTCGCGGAGCGGGCAACAGTCGAACACCGATGTTCATAATGATAGGTTCATTTGTTGTATTTCGTCAGATTTATCTTTTTATCATGGCGAACTATATCAGCAACACAATTAAACCCATTGCGCTGAGCTATCCTGCCGGTTGGCTTTTGTGCAGTCTTATCACCGCATTATATTTCAAGTTTGCAAAGTGGGAAAAACATCGCGTTGTTGATATTGAGTAGCATTGCGGCATACGGTCGGATTTTGCGGACAAATTTGCGGCAGGGCTTGAAATCCGCGGATTAATATGTATAATTTAAGCACCGGGCGGCGCGAACCTGCTGTTTGTCCGCTGATTTTACGAACGGAGCCGCGCATGGGTTCATTCCGTGCGCAACTTATTGATGAGTTTTTTTCGATTAACCGATAAAATCGCCGGAACAAAACCGGCGGAAGAAGCGGGCAGCACGGGCTTTCGGCGTGCAGTTCGAATAATCAGAACTGTGCTCATATGTTTTGCCGCTGCATTGTATGTTTTTTATTTCATAACCAACTTGCGGGCAATGAGCATCGGCGGCGGAATACTTTCCGCCTCACTGCTTGCTCTTTTCACATTCGCGGCCTGCACTGCCGTTCCTCTCGTTTTGAAGACGCTCATCGGCGAACGGCTTTGCAGCTTCGTCCCCGTTCCGAACGCCCGCAGGGATTTTTCTCGGATTATGCTTGCCGCGCTGGCGATTCACATTGTTACAACCATTCTCGGAATGGTGCTTTATCGGGTTTTCACTCCTGATTTCAGCGGCAATCTGTTTGAATTATGGGAGACTTCCTGGTCAAAGCACAACACCGATGTCCCTCATTATATTAATATTGCTGAAAACTGGTATGTAAACGATGGGAAAGATCGCCTTCTGATCGTTTTTTATCCGATGCTGCCTCTGCTTATGCGAATGCTCAATCCGGTCTTTCACAACAGCTTTGTGTCAGCTCAAATTATCAACACAATTGCAACGTGCCTCGCCTCCGGAACGGCATATTTAACGCTGTACGGAATTCTCGGCAAAAAGCGTTCCGTGCATGCCGCACTGCTTTCGCTTCTCCTTCCGGGTGCAATTTTTCTTAATTCACCAATGACGGAACCGCTTTTCATGCTGTTCTGTTTCTGTGCGTTTTACTGTTTGCAAAAGCATAAATTTATACTCTCCGCTGTTTTTACCGCTTTAGCCGGTTTCACGCGGTCTCTCGGGGTCGTGCTTGCTGCTGCAATCTTCATTGAAGGAGTCGGCACGATCGTCCGAAACATTCGCGACGGCAAGAAATGCGGAAAGCAAATTATTGCGGTTGCTGCCGCGCTTGTTATATCAACACTCGGAACGGTGGCTTATCTGCTCATTAATTATAATGTCTCCGGCGATTTTTTCATTTTCATGGAGTATGAAAAGCTGAACTGGGATCAACAGCTCGGTTTGTTTTTTGACACCATGCGATACATTTGGGACTGGTGCGTCAACGCAATTCCGAACGGGAACATCAGCGTGATTTATTCCCTTTGGATTCCGACAGTTCTTATTGCATTCGCATCACTTGCGCTGATTACCGATCGTATGCGTGAATTGCCTTCGGCCTATATTGTCTTCTTCCTTGCTTACTACGTGCTTGCAATGGGCTGCACATGGCTGCTTTCCGCAGTTCGCTACCTTTGCGCAACGCTGCCGCTCACGGCATCCGTTGCCGCCCTGTGCACAACAAAAAGGAAAACGCAGGCGGTCTATGGGTGTACCTGCGTTTTATATGTCGCTTTCCTTTGCATGTATATGCTTAGATTTAGCATATTCTGACAGCGGAATTGCCGCTTCATATGATGCCCGTCACCTTCGGGCATCAATTTTCCATGTTGTTGAAATCATAAATATCCTCGCCTTTTTCGCGCGGTCCGACCCTGCCCGCAAGGAGATAGCGCCGCTCAATGGGGTCATAGAATATATGTTTCACGATACGAAAATTTTGTACGCATCCCGTACTCGGCACATGCGTTCTCGGACCCGTGCAGGGGTGCAGCAGGTCGCCGATCATAATGTGCCCTTCGTCAACATATGAAATTGTCAAATCTTTTGCAATTGCATCAAGAACCTTGCTTTCCAGCTCGTCAAGATCAAGCTCGGGTTTCGGTTCGTCAAATGACAAAACAAAGCCGTGCTTAACATCGCTGTGTTTGCACCTGCATCCGTCATCACCGGGAAGGAAAATCTCGCAAAGATCTTCCGCCGTATGCGCCATTCTGCGATAATCGACCGATTTTGCAACGATATCGTAGATTTCATTCGGCAGCGGACCAAAAATCGTCGGGCGCGTTATGATTATTTCCTCACCCATGCCGATCAGAAGGTTTGCATTGGTCTTAAGAAACGGGTAAATCATGTCGAAATGCTCAACGATTACACGTTTGCCGCGTTGAACAGCGTTCAAAATTGCATCGGCAAGCACTCCCATCTGCGTGAATGCCGCCTCGAAGCGTATGTCAAGATGATATGTGTGCGCAGTAAAAAACCCTTGCTGATCAATGTCAAGAATCGGAAGCGGGCGAGTGTTCACTCCGTTATCATCGTTTGTCAGCTCGAGCCCGGGGAACATGCCTTTTATCAACATGCTCTTGCCCGAGCCTGCCTCGCCGATAATGCCGATAAGCTTATCAAACGGGCTGAGATACATCTGCGCAATATGCATTCCAAGATCATATATCCTGTCGCGTCCTCGGGGTGCGAAAAAGACGCTGTAATAGTGGCTGTTCTGCATTCTGCCTGAGTATGACATTAGAGAATCTCCTTTTTGTTTCATGCACGCGTCATCTGCGTTTTTTACCTGCAAAGCGGTGCTGCATTTTTCCTAATGATTATATAGCATTCCGTCTCCCAATGCAACAGGAATTTCCCGTTTAAAAATACTATATTGCATTTCGGCGGCAATAATGCTATACTTGCAGCAGGCGCGGCGGGGAAGCGAAGGATCAAAAGCCGATTACCTCAATCGAGTTTTGTAAATTCCGTTTTCCTGCTGCAACGGTTAACTCCGCAAAACAACCCCGTAAACAAACAGAAAGGAAACTGTATTTATGAAAAAAATCTCAACCCTGCTGCTTTGCATTGTTCTTGCGTCGGCACTTGCGCTTGCTGCAACAGCTGTCGGCTGCAAAAGCAGCGGAACAGATAAACCAAACGAAAACCAAGGAGACAATGACATGAACAACGACAAAATCATCGCAACCATAGAAACGGAAAACGGTGGGGTCATGAAGCTTGAACTGTATCCCGAAATTGCACCTCAATCCGTTTACAATTTCGTTTCGCTTGCGCGTTCCGGCTTCTATGACGGCTTAACTTTCCACAGAATTATTCCCGGCTTTATGATTCAGGGCGGCGACCCCCTCGGCGAAGGCTACGGCGGCCCCGGCTATTCCATCAAGGGTGAATTTGCAAGCAACGGCTTCAACAACACGCTTAAGCATGAGCGCGGCGTGATTTCCTGGGCACGTTCGAACAATCCCGACAGCGCAGGCAGTCAGTTTTTCATCATGCACGCTGCCGCTCCGCACCTTGACGGCAGCTATGCCGCTTTCGGCAGAGTCATTGAGGGCATCGAAGTCGTTGACGAAATCGCTTCCGTCAAAACCGGTGCGAATGACCGCCCCGTCACTCCCGTTGTGATAAAATCAATCACGATCAGCGGCCCCGAGCTGCCCGAACCCGATAAATTGCCCGGCAAATAATTCCTGATTTATACCGGATTCATAAGTGCATACTGCTGCATCAGCGACGCCCGAACCGGCAGTTTGAATACAAGCTCCGCACAACGGCTTCAACCTGCTTTTCAGCTTTAAATCGGCCTTTGTCAACGTACAGAGGTCGATTTTGCATTCATTGCGCATCATCAAACAGCACCTCATCAAACATTCTTAATAATGTGCATGTCAGGCTGCCGAGCTTTTTCTTGAAGGCTCATCGACAACTTCTCCGTTTCGATTCACCGTCTGATTCCTTTGTGCAGCACGTTCGCGCAAAGTGTATGTCGGTGCCGGCAGAAGCTCACCCCTTTTTGCATCATCGGGTACGCATACGTTGTGTGTTCTGAAATTCGATGTTGTTTCAGATTTTTTAAATTTATCGGTGCAAGCACCGACTGCAATCAGTGCGCCAATGATCATTCCCGGAATAAGAAAGGAAAAAAACAACCCAAAGTAATTCATTGTAATACCTCCGCAATCAATCGGTTTTACGGTCGAACATCGCTGTTCACAGTTTCCGTTTCGGCAACAAATCCTGAAACAGTTTTTAAAAGCGCGTTTCCTTTCCGGAAATCGGCTGCTGTTTTTTGACCGCACGGCTATTATAGTATCTTTTTAGGATACTTGCAATACCTTTTTCCGTACTGTTGCCCGTTAAAATAAATATATTTTTATTTGTGCTTGCATTTTGTTTCCAATCGAGATACAATACAGACAGTAAATTACGGAGAACCGACGATGAACAGACTGAAACAACTGCGAAATTCACGCGGCATCACCCAAGATGAGCTGGGGCGCATGCTCGGAGTTCAAAAAGCAGCGATATGCAAATATGAAAACGGAAGAGTCAACATGCCGAACAGCGTTATCATGCGGCTTGTGGAAATTTTTCAAGTCAGCGCGGATTATCTTCTCGGCACGGATGAAGTCGTTCCGCTGCTGAAATCAAGTTCGGCAAAACTTTCTTCCTCTTCAATGCCGCATACGCCCGCAATCGGTGTTCCCTTGGTTGGGTTTGTTCACGCCGGTTTGCCGATGCTTGCGGATGAAAATATAACCGAGTACATACCCGTTTCCGCAAACGAAGTATCTTCCGGAGAATGCTTCTTCATGCAGGTTGAAGGCGACTGCATGACGGGGGATCACATCGTTGAAGGCTCGCTCGTTCTGGTGCGGAAATGTGTTGAGGCGGACAACAATTGCATCGGCGTTGTGCGTATCGGAGACGAGGTGCTTCTGCGGCATATCCAGCGCTTCGGAAAGCAGCTTGCGCTCACCCCGTCCAATCCGGCATACAACACCATGATCGTTTCCGAGGGCGATGTTCAAATAATCGGTAAGGTTATTGAAACGCGGCTTAGATTCTGAAAACCCTCATCAGCGGCTTTTCGGCATAAACCCTGCCGCAATGCGCATAAAATGCAGCATGCCGAGCACATGTTGCTGTCGCTGTGTGCCGACGCGAAATTCTTCAGCGTTCGGTGCGCTCTTCGGCTGTGCAGCATTGCGAAAGGAGTATTTCGAATTGAAGAACAATCCGTTACTTTCAAAACCGTTTGGTCAGAGCAGAAACCAGGCACCGACAAAGGTCATGTTTTGCAGACCGCGCCGCAAAACTCTCGGATTCCGCCGTGTTTTCGGGTTTATGATGCTGATTATTTGCGCATCTGCTGCCTCTCTGCTGCTTGCGCTGCGCATTTCCGAAAGCGGCTCTCTTGTGAACGGTGATACTGTTGACAGCGCTGCCGTGTTTTCCCCTCTGCGTTTTGCTTCAAACAATTCACCGGATGATGCGGCAAAAGGCGATGACTCGCGTGCGACAGGTCGGCTTCAGCTTGTTCAGCTGCCTTCAATTTTAACCGTTTTTGCGCCGTCCGATACCCCGATACGCCCTGTGCAGTCAGACAGCGTGATCGTTGATAACGACAGCATGATTGCCAAGATTTATGCCGGAGAAGGCACTCCTGTTCTGTCCGCACTCGACGGAACGGTAAAAACCGTTTCATTTGACGAAGGCCTCGGCGGCAGCCTGACCGTTTTCAGTTCGGATGATATTGAAATTACATACTACGGGCTGCGGGATATTTGCGTTGAACGCGGGCAGCCTGTCGTTCAGCGCAGCATTCTCGGAAACATGCAGCGTGACTATATTTGTGTCAAAATCACCAAGGCAGGGCGGCCGATCGATCCGTTTGATTTTTTTGGCATCAAGGCGAATCTCGGGTAATTGAAGATTGCCGTTTTCGGCAGAACCGAACTTCGCTGTTCAATTTGCGTTCTGCTGCTTGTTCCCGCCGCGGCCGTGCTCGGTAAGCTGCCCGCCCTCATGCTTGCCCTTGTTTCGCTTGCGGTTCATGAACTGTCCCACGCATTTATGGCGGCAAGGCTGGGGCTTGTTGTCTCCTCGATTGAGGTGCAGCCCTTCGGCTTTATCGCTGAACTGCATACGCCGCCGCGAACCCCGTCGGAATGTCTGTCAGTTGCGGCAGCGGGACCGTTTGCAAGCCTGCTCATCGCCCTCTGCGGCGCAGGTTTGGGCAAATACATCGGGCATACATCGGCAGCCTTCCAAGATTTCTGTTCTTTCAATTTATCGCTCGGATTAATGAATCTTCTCCCTTTTCTGCCTCTTGACGGCGGACGGCTTGCGCTTGCATTGATTGAGAAGCGAACCGGGCGGGCTCGTGCGCAAAGAACACTTTCCTTGTTCGGCATCATATTCGGCGTTCTGCTTTTTTGCGCGGGCATAATGCTTGTTTCAGCGGCTGATGCCGCATTCAACCCGACCCCGCTTGCGGCAGGTTTTTTCATCTTTATTTCGGCACTTTCGGAATTCCGCTGTTCCTGCGGCAGCAATATCAAAGCAAGTCTTGCGGGTTTATCACGGCTCCGTTCCGGTTCAGCGGTTCGCGTTGTGCCGATAGCACTGCGAAGCGACTGCACGGTGCGAAAAGCACTTTCGTTTATAGGGGGCAGGGGATACGGCATCATTTTTGTTGTTGAGGCCGGAGCGACTGTCGGCATCCTTGATGAAAACATTGTTTTGAATGCCGCACTCCGCGGCGAAAGCGATGCGGAGCTGAGCACGCTTTTGCCCAAGCGTTCTGCATCGTCCGCACCGAATTTACCTGTATTCAAGCGATAAATTATGAACCTTCCCGTCGTCAACAAGTTCAACGCATGCACCGTGCCGCTCCTTTGCATTCGAAGCGCTGCGGTGCATATCGACCCTGTAAACGGTGTTTCCGAAACGGTATTCAAACGAAAATGCATCAAGCACGGTGCAGGGTTCAACAAAAAGTTTTGTTCCCCTCTTGCGGATTCCGAGAATATTTTCGACGGCGGCGCGATACAGCCATGCTGCCGATCCCGTGTAAAGCGTCCAGCCTGCCCGCCCCGCAAGCCTTCCGACCGAATAAACGTCGCCCGCAACGGCATAGGGTTCCCCTTTATAGCGTTCGATTGAGTTTGCGGATCCGTGTTCAATCGGGTTTATCATTTTAAACAAGCTGTCCGCTGTATCGGCCATACCGAGCCGGCATGCGGCTATTATGCACCACGCCGCCGCATGCGTGTATTGTCCGCCGTTTTCGCGTACTCCGGGCAAGTAACCCTCTATATAGCCCACAGCATTCCTCGTTTTTCCGTCAAACGGAGGGGTCAACAGCCGAATCAGCCCGTTCACCGGGTCCGTCAAGGCCGCAAGCATCGTTTCAAACGCTTCGCGGGCGTGAACGGCGTTTGCGAAAACCGCAAAACATTCGCTTACGCAATCAACGGCACATTCCGAACAGTCTGCGCTTCCAAGGCTTGTTCCGTCACCGAAAAAGGCGCGTATATATCTGTTTTTGTCCCACGCATTGCTTTCAATTGCAGCACGAAGCGCGGCGGATCCACGTTCGAAAAGCATTGCCCGTGCAGTATCTCCCCGCTTTTTGCAAACAGGCAGCAATGCCCTCGCCGCAAGCAGCAGCAGCCAGCCGACAACAACGCTTTCGCCGCCGTCCGAACCGACAGCGTCCATGCCGTCGTTCCAATCACCCGTGCCCATAAGCGGCAGCCCGTGCGCCCCGCGCAGCTCAAACGAAAGCTCAACGGCGCGGCAACAGTGTTCATAAAGGGTTTCCGTATCATCGGACATCTCCATTTCACAATATATGTTTTGTTGTCCGTACGGTATCTTCATGTCGGCAAGATACGGTATTTGTTCGTCAAAAATCGCTGCATCCCCGCTGACCTCAGCGTATTCGCACGCTGCAAGCGGCAGGAAGAGGCGATCGTCGCTTATCATTGTCCGCACCCCGCGCGGCAGCCCGTCTGCAAAACCTTCGTGCCACCAGTGAAGCACATCGCCCTTTTTAAACTGACGTGAAGCGCACTTGATTATCATATTCCTTGTGCATTCGGGATCGGTCGCAGCAAGTGCTGCTGCATCCTGAAGCTGATCTCGGAAGCCAAACGCACCGCCGCACTGCCAAAATCCCGTTCGCCCGATTATGCGCGCCGAATATGTTTGATAGAGCAGCCGCCCGTTCACAAGTGCATCAAAGCTCGCATCGCCTGTTTTTATCCTTAACATATCTGTTTTTTGCCTATAAAACCGCATTGTTTCATTCAACGCCGCTTCAGCGTCCGCATCGGCAATGAGCTTCGGAATGCGTTCAAGCTGCTCAAACCCAAGCAGCACCGTAAGCTTTGCGGTTGATTGCGGTTCAACGGTGAATTCGGCTGCAATTTGATTTCCGTTCGCAGCAAGGCTTTTCGAACCGCCCAAAATCGAAAGGAAGCCCCACTCCGAATGTTCCGAAAGTGTGTCGCGCGCCGCAGCGCAAAGCGGGGAACCCTTCTCGCCGACAGTTTCAAATTGCAGTGAAGCGGGATGTGCTTTTTCGCCCAACACCCAGTCCGCCCCGCAGCGCAGCCGCAGCTTTTTTCTGTTTGCCGTCAGGTTTTCGATGCATACCGTTGAGTATTTCAAAGGTAACTCCATGTCAACCGTCACCGTGAGCTGCACCCTGAGCTCAGCCGTCCGCCATTCAAAGCGGCTGTACCCAAACCCATGCGACACAACACAGCTGCTGCCGAATGCGGGCAAAAGGCTGAGCCTGCTTTCTCGTTCAATATCAAACAGTATCAAAAATTCTCCGCTTGTATCAAACAAAGCATCGTTTGACCACGGTGTTATCCGCAGCATTCTTGCGTTTCCGCACCATGTGTAACCGCCGCCGCTCTCGGTCACAAGCGTACCCATGCGCTTTCCGGCAAGGACATTGCTCCAAGGCAGAGGAGTAATGTTTTTAGGCGAATTTTCAATAACAAATTCCATTTTCTCATTATCAAACCCGCCGCAGCCGTTCCATGAGAAGTATGCTTTTTTTCGTGCATCCGTTATGTTCGGCTGCGTGAGCATTGGGCGCATTGTTTCTGTTTCCGTCATTTTCTCGTTTATGCTGCCGTACTCAAAAATATATTTTGAGTCATCTGCAAAAGCAAGCGGTGCATCGGCATCAATTTCAATCTGCGCCGCAGCGTGAATCAGCGCGCGATCCGACTCGGTCAATTCGAATCCGTGCAAAAGTATGCAGGTTGGGCAGATTGCCCGCAATTCCTCAAGCGCCGCCCGCAGAGCATTCGCATATTCATGCGGGTATTCTCCGATAAGAACAACATCAAAAAGCTTTTCCTGCCGCTCGTCCGTGCGACTTCCCTCGTATAACTCATCCCTCTCCGTTTTGCAGCTGCCTGCATTGCACATGTTGATGTATTTCGCAGCATTCAAAAGCATACGCACCCCGTTCAGCTGCTCCGAACGAGTAACGCGCATGAGCACGATCGGGCGATCGCCGGAGATTCCGTGTTTCCAAAGGCCGCGAATGCCGCCAAGCCGGCTTTTTATACCACTCTTGCCCTTTGACACAATGCCCTTCACGACAAACGCATTCAAAATCTGTGCAAATGCGTTTGTTTTCGCGTCGATTTCAAATGCACGAAGTATTCCCGCCGAATGCATTCGCGCCGCAGCCTCCGCACTTTGCAGCCGCTGCCTTTGCCGATGAAGAATCTCATCAATTCTCGTTCTGTTCTTTGTGAATCCGATCGTGAGACGCACGGTTCCGCTTTCGCCCGGCCCGAGACGAACCTTTGTTTTTGCGAAAAAGTACGGCTCAACCGGCTGCACCGTCGGCAATTCTTCCGCGTCGGCTGCCGAAATGCACTGCATCAGCAGAGCATCTTCATGACTTTTGTGCCGCCCGGGGCAAACCAAACCATCCGCGCAAAATTGCACCCTTTCAAGCGACGCCACGTTGAAAAAAGCGGAGTAATACGGCTTCCCCGGTTTTTTTCTCATCGTAAAAATCAATGTGTCGTCCGCCCTTTCGGATTCGGTGCAAACATGCACAAACGCCGGATGCGCCTCAAATTCCCTCGCCGGTGCAAGCGCGATTTCGGCGAACATGCCGACATCGACAGTCTCTTCCTCTTTGCCGCAGTTAATCAGCTCCAGCGTGCGGATTTCGCAATCCGAATCAGCAGCAACCATTGAAGTGAGGCGTACCCGAATTGAAGCGAAACGATCCTCCGAAACAACTCTGTGCGGCTCCGCCGTGATGCTTCCCGAAATGCGTTTTGCGGCTTTTTCACCTGATTCGGAATCATATTTTGCAATTACAAAATCCACACCGTTCGGCGGAACAAAGCCGAATTCCGAAGCGTTTGCCGCATCTTCCCCAAACGCGCCCCATGCCTTGCCGCGCAGACGGGTTATCAACACACCGCCGCATTTTGAATACCCGCAGCCGTTTTCATCAACAAACACGCTGTATGAACCGTTTGTGATAATCTGCCCGTTGACCGCCTGCCCGCAGTTATTTTCCGTCCGCTCCTCAGTCGGCTGCATTTCTATTGCGTTTTTCCGATTGCCCGGGTTTTTTATCTTCCTCCGAATAAACGCTCCCCGCAGCCGCGGTGCTTCGTTCCGCTTCGCTTCCGCAGTGTTTTTTTTGATAATGCGAACAAATTCATCCGCATTACGAGCCGCGTGCGGCTCCCTGAAAATTTCACTTTCATAGGTTTTAATTCGAATGGGGTCAACGGGCATGTTCTCAAACAACAGCTGTTCGTTCGCCCGAACCTCGGGAACGCTCATGAATCTTCGCGCAAGCACGTTGTTGTTCAAAGCGTTGTTGATTGCGCATAGGCTCATGCCCTGATGATGCGCCATATAGCTTTTTACAATTGCAAATCCATTCTTTTCAGCCGCCCCGTAATCGAGCGCTTCATAAAGCCCGTATTTGCCCGCCGCGCCGATTTGGCAGAGCAGGCGCAGGTTCTCCGCCGCTGCTTTCGGCTCAACGGCAAGTGCAAGCACGCATGCATACGGTGCAATAACATCCGACCGCATTCTGCCCGGTGCAAGCGCAAGTTCGGGATTGCCGAAAGCACGATATTGATAGCGCAGGGCATCATCGAACGCATAATACCCGGATTCCGACACACCCCAAGGTTTTTCCGCTGCGGCAGCAAGGATTTGCGTCAGCACTGCATTGCGGCAAACCTCAAACTGCATACTGTAAGGCACGGTTTCAAAGAAAATCAGCGGCATCAGATACTCAAACATCGTCCCGCTCCAGCTTTTAAGTACGCGCCCGCCCGAAGCATCGCACATAAGGCGCGAAAGCGCAAACCAATGCTCCGACCCAATCCGAGAAAACGCAATTGCAGAAAAACTCGTCAGTCTGCATTCTGATGCAAGCAAGTCATAATGTGACGGAGTAAGCTTTCCCTCCTCGAACGAGCAGCCGATATGAAAAAGCTCTCTCGTGTTGTCATACAGTACCCTAAAATCCATTGCCCTTGCGATCGCTGTGCAGCGCGCCGCAAGCTTTTTCAGCTCTTCCGCAAACTCTGCGGAGGTCTTTTCCGCCTGCCCCGCGCATTCAGCAAGCGCGCATGCCGTTGTGATAAGGCAGGCGAACAGATTTCCGCTGTCAACAGTCGATATGAAGCGCGGACGCAGCAGCGATAAGTCGCGCAGGTTATACCAATTAAAAGGATGCCCATGCCATTTTTCAAGCTTTTCTATGGAATTCACCATGCGTTCAAGGCGCGTGAACATTCCGCGCTCATCGAGCAGATGCATATCATGCGCCGAAACAACAGCCATCAACCCCATGCCGATATTCGTGGGCGAAGTCAGCATTGCCGCGCCGCGATAAGGCTCTTCCTGAAAATTATCGGGAGGGAGCCATGATGTTTTTTCGGTGCAGTTCTGTTCAAAGTACTGCCAAGTATCGGCAAAAAGCTCCGTCAGCCCGCCTCTCTCCGCTGCGGTAAAACGATAGGAATCGGGCTTTTCATCCTTCTTTTCCGCAATCAGCGGCGCACAAAGCCAAAGCACCGCCGTCGCAAGACCCGCCGCTGCCATGCCTGCGGTTTCGCCGTTGTGTATCTGCCGTGCCGCTGCAATTGCCGCAGAAACGGCGGCGGCGAGAACAATTGTGCCGAATGCGGCGCACGGAAACAGTGCCTTGAAATATTCCCTTGTATTTTGCGGTCTGCTGCGCTCCGCATCCGCCGCTGTCTGCCATTGCAGCATGTTTCGGTGCGAAAAAATCATTCTGTACAACGCACGGCAAACAGCATCCGCATCGCGCAGAGCCGAATAGGGCAGCACCGCAAGCTCATACAGCCGACGCCCGGCAAGCAGAACAAGCGGACGAAGTGCGGACTTTCGAAAGGGCAGACGAAGCAGCAGGAATGCGGCTTCCAACAGCAAATCAATGAAAAAAGTCGTTACAGCAAGCAAAAAAAGCGGGCGAAGCCCCAAAACGGCGGCAAGCAGGAATGCGGCGGCGAAGCTTATGCCGCCGAAAGCTGCACGGATATTGAACAGGATCTTTCGCCGCGAAACTGCATCAATTCCCGAATTCAGCGGCGGAAACAGGAAGGGGAGGAGCTGCATATCCCCGCGCAGCCAGCGATGACGCCGCTTTTGCCACGGCAGCAATGCGGACGGTTCGCCGTCATAAAGCACAATATCGGCGGCATATGCCGCACGCGCAAAGCAGCCTTCCGCCAAATCATGGCTCAGCACGGTATTTTCCGGGATTTTGCCCGAGACCGAGCGCAGGAATGCATCAATATTGATTATGCCCTTTCCGCCGAAGTTCCCCTCCTCAAAAACATCCCAATTGAAATCGGAAACACGAACGGAATATGCACACATGCCGCTTTCTCCGCTTATCAGCGCGGCAAACCCGCTCTCCGCCGCCGAACGCGATGTTGCCGCCATGCGCGGAGCAATTATGCTGAATCCGAAGGACGGACGCACCGCACCGTTTTCAAACACGGGAAGGTTGAGCGGATGCGCCGCCGCACCAATCAGCCTGCGCAATGCTCCGTTTGGCATTATTGTGTCCGCATCAAGAACAACAAGAAAGCGAAAGCGTTCTTTTTCGCTGCAAATATCCGGATAATTGCAGCAAAACTCATGCGTATCCCCGTGCGCGGCACAGTCAAGCAGTGCCTCCACCGCGCCGCGCTTACGCTCCCTGCCCATATAAACACCGTCCGCCGAATTGAAAACACGTTCCCGGTGCAGATAATGGAACACCGGCCTTTTACCGGCGCAAAACCTCGAATTCAGGTCATCGATAAGTTTCTTTGCAAGCTCGATCAGTTCCGCTTCTCCCTGCTTTGTTTTCTCGGCGGAATCGGGAAAATCCGCAAGTATTGCAAACTCCGCGCCGCAATTTGCCGCGGCAAAATCCTGCGCCGCAAGATAATGCGCTTCCAGTGTTTCCGCCGCCTGTCTGACGGACTTTTCGGACGTTATAAGCACCGGAACGGCAACAAGCGTTCGATTTTCCTCCCCGATGCCTCCGCGGAGCGAAAGGCGGGGAAGGGGACGCGGTTTTTTAAACACAGGCATCAGCCGCGCTTCTATTGCAAAAGCTGCCGAAAGTGCGGGCATCAACCCGAATATTACGGTCAATACCGCAGACCACGCACTGACACGGGTATTTGCGGGAAAAAAAGCCGAGCCGAGTCTTCCCGCCGCTGCCGCCGCAGGCACAAGAAGCGCAGCCGCAAGCAATGCTTCAAAAACCGTAAGCAGTGCGCATTTTGCCGAATTTGATAATTTTACGCATTTATGTTTTTGGACGTCGGTTCTTTTTCCCGAATCGGAGGGAGCCTTTGCGCCGTGGTCGTTTTTTAATCCTTTTAATCGTTTTTTCTCCGCACGAAGCGCACGAATCAGCTCCGGCTTCCCCTCCGCAAGCAGACTGCAGCCCACAAGAGCGCGGCGCCCCGTCCGCCCCTTTGATAGTTCGAACGCCTTCCGAACCACGGTCTGTTCCGACGCCGACGTCCGTTCCGAAATTTCGGCCGCCGCTTTAAGATAAAGCTGCTGCGTTGACTCATCGGAAGCCGAAAAATCCGCTGCATCCGCCAGCCTGCGGCGGGTTATGTTCAGGTTTTGAATGCACTCCGAAAAATCCGCATCGTCAATTCTTGATAATGCAGCAAGCACGTTCTGCAGAGCTGCCGCGCGCCCGGTTCCGAGTGGGTCATCACCTGCCGTGCATACAATACCGTACAAAGTCTCAATCTCCGCCCGCCGAAGCATCGCGGGAAGCAGCTGTATTTCACGCGTTGTCAGGGGTCTGTTTTGCTGGTACTCATCGAAAAACTCAACGACGGAGCCAATGCCCGGTGCACCGCCGCAAAGTTCGCAGAGTTTCTTTGCAAGCACTGCGCAGCGAAGGCTGCCCGCCGCCTCGCCCGCCGCAAAACACGGCAGCCGTCCGAATTTCAAACTTTCCGCTTCCGCTGCGGCAATCCGAAGCTGTTTTTCAACACGATAGTATTCGTTCACGAGCACTTCTCCGACCGCACCGCAAAAAACGCTGCCGGCGGCAAGTGCATAATTCCTGCGATATTCCCCGTTCAACCCGCGCCGCATTTCAAACAGACGCTTTCTGTATGCCGCCCGCTGCGATAAGCCTGTTGTTCTTTTGGTTTCCTCAACCGCGATTTTGCTCAGCTCACGCGCCGCTGCGCCGAGTTCGCCGCCGTTTCCGTTTCGCGCTTCCGCTGTCCGCCGACTTTCATTATCAAAACGATTCATTAATCAATACCGAGCCTTCTGTTATTTTCGTGTTTTTTCAATAATGTCTATTATGTCCGAAATGAAATCCGCAATGTACGGCAAATTGCTTTTTGCCAATGCCTGAAAAGCGTAGATTATCACCGCTCCGAGCACCGTCACGCCGACCGCCGTGCCGAAGCCTCGCAGTAATCCTGTCAAAAAAGCACGGCGGAATATCCGTTTTTCATTCGAAGCGTATTGAACATAATCCAAAAAATGTGCTTTTTCAAGGGTATAAGCAAATGAATTTACAGTCCTTTGAAGCTTTGAAACTTCCGATGCGGGACAGCTTCCGAGTTTGCGGCTCCGTCTGCATTCCGTCTTGCGCACCGTTTTTCGGTTTTCAAACTTTCCTTTTCTCTTCATATCCGTAGCGTCTGCGCAGATGTGCATTATTATTCCCGAAAGCCTTCCCGTCGGGGGAGTTTTTTCAAATTTTCGTTCATTTTTTCGGTGCAGCTGTGTATATTGAAAATGCAAAAGAAAAAAACGGGTGCGAACACCCGTTTTGATGCTGACTCTGTTTTGTTTTCGGCGTTTTGCTGTCGGTTCGACAGCGTGCATCGATTTACTGTTCGTCCGCCGTTTTCGAATTCTCCTCCGGCCCATGTTTCGGTTTTGAATCCGAATTCAGCTGCCGCGCCGCGCGCAGCATTTCAAGCTCCGCCTTCAACGCCTGCATTTCCGAATAAAGTTCATCAAGAAAAGCATCCACCTGCCCGATATCATAGCCGATGAACGAACGGTTAAACTTTTTGTTGATTATATCTTCACATTCCATAAACGGTTCTCCGAATAAGCCGATGCGGCATTGCGCTGCCGTCGGACAGGTACACTTGTTCGTATGGCGTCAATGCATCCGAACGTGCAGAGGGGCGAACCCCTCCGCAGTCCGGCACTGACTGAAGCAAAACATCCGCATCACTCCCTGAAGCCGTCGGAGCTCCCGATTATATCATAGTTTGCGGGCGCAACCAGAAAAATCCTTGCGGAGACTTTGTAAAGCCTTCCGTCAACGGCATAGCATGCGCCGCTCATAAAATCGAGTATGCGCTGAGCCGTTTCAACTTCGATCTGCTCCATGTTCACGATGACAGGCTTTCTGCCCTTCAGATTGTCGATGATGTTTTGTGTGTCTTCATAGCTGACAGGGCGATAAACGATCATCTTTCCGCAATTGACTCCGGGAAGGCTGACAACATTTCCCGTTGACAAAACGCGGCGTTCCGTGGATTTTTTCCGTTCCTCGGGAACAGTCTCCGTCTCTCGGAGACCGTCCTCCGGTTCTTCGTCGTACTCGACATCGTCCTTGCCGAATCCGATATATTCCATGAATTTGTTTAGGATCTTTGCCATTCGGTATGATTCCTCCAAAAGAATATTCTCCGTTGGCACTTGGAGAAATTGGGCGGCGACAAACTCCGCCCGCGGTGCATCGGCCTAAACCCGCACCCTGCCGTAGTCTCTTGCGCCGAAAATTGCGGAACCTATCCGCAGCATCGTTGCGCCTTCGGCAACGGCAGCTTTATAATCTCCGCTCATGCCCATTGAAAGCTGTTCAGCCGCAAAATTGGGGAAGGAAAACTCTCCCGCTGCAAGGAACAGCTCCCGCATCTTTGCGAAAAAGTACCGTGTTTCGTCCTCATTGCCCGCAGGAGGAACGCACATCAGTCCTTTTACGGAAAGATTCCGCATGTCGGAAACTAACTTGAGTAACTCGGGCAGCTCGCCCGGCAGAATGCCCGATTTTTGTTCTTCACCGCCGATATTAATCTCGATAAGAACGGGCTGGACAAGCCCCGCTTTTTGCGCAAGCCTGTTTATTTCCTCGGCAAGCGCAAGCCTGTCAACAGATTGGATAAGCTCCGCTTTGCCGACAACATATTTCGCCTTGTTTGTTTGCAGCGCACCGATAAAATGCGGCCGAACGCCCTGCGCGGTGAAAAAATCGAATTTATCGCGAAATTCCTGTGCGCGATTTTCGCCGACCTCCGCAAGCCCGGCCTTGAGCGCAGGCAGTATCTCCGCGCAGGTTTTGAATTTTGTTGCGCCCACAAGCCGAATTTCGGAAGGATCGCGGCCGGCTTTGTATGCTGCTTCCGCAATTTCATCGCAAACACGGCGATAATTTTCCGCAGTTTGAGCCGCAGCGTGCTCCTCATTTAACAGTATATCTTCCATAGTTCAAATTTTCCTGTTTTTCTTATATCTCACGGGATCCAATAGCGAACTCCGACGGCTATCGGCATATCCTGATCTTCGCGAACGTTTATCACCGCACGTTTGTCATCCGCCGAAAGCACATTAACAAATATGCAGTATTTGCCGTCGCTCAGCAGCAATTCGATATACGGGACACCGTTTTCGAATTGAATCGCCTGTTTGCTGACGCAAATATCGGAAGCATCGAACCGAACCGTCAGCTCAATGCAGCGCGTGTTCAGAAATTCTGTCGGTGCGCCCTCAACCTTCAGAATGTTTACGACTTTTTTGCCGCTCACGATAGGTTCAAGCGCAACAGCGGTATAAGTTCCGTGACCCTTTGCGGCGATTGAATAGCTCCGTCCGCCGACGCAGCGCAAAGCCTCATCCGCGCCGGTCAGAAACACGCAGTACCACTCATCTCCGCCGACAAGCCTGTATGCCGATGTGTCCGAAGCCGTTGTCCATGCCGCACCGCCCTTGCCCTTTATGACGGATGAAACAAGGTCGCTTGTCAAAATCGAGAGCTTGTCCGCATTGAGCGCGTTTTCGTAATCGTCGAAATAGAAACTTACGAACCCGGATTCCTGCGAATAAAGCACGTGCCGCTGGGTCTCCACAACCTCCGCAAGCGCATCCGCCTGCGAATAAAGGGCGCGAAGTGTTTCCGTTTCCTGCAAATTTTCGCGCAGGTAATCCGTACGCGATGCAAGCGCATCAAGAAGCTCCGCCTCCTGTCGGCGCACCTCGGCAGAGTTGCCCGCCATGAGTTCCTCTGCAATGTTCTCCTCGAGCAGGGCTATCAATTCATCGTATCCGCGAATGGTTTTGTCCCTTGTTTCACCGAGCAGTGCAAGCTGTTCGTCGTAAATTTCGGCATGTTTGCGCATAAGCGCAGCTGCCTGTTCCTCGCTGTATCCGCGGCGATAGATCTGCATTATTTTTGTATCGGGTTCGACCCACGCGCCTTCCTCCGCAAAATAATCCGCAAGATCAAATGCTTCGCTTGTGATAACCTTTTCGTTGCGGACGATAACAGCATTATAATCAACATCAACCGTGACGCTGCCCGTCTCGGCAATGCCTTCGGCACCGCCGCGAACAAGTATCACGAGCACTGCAATGAGAATTGCCGCAAGCAACCCCGCAATTATCCAAAGCGGATTTATCTTTTTTATGCGTTTGCGCTTAAGTTTTATTACGTTGTTTGTGTTCAATTCAACCCCCGGTCGCTCTTTTTGCGGGATTGCCCGCATATTTTCGGCAGGGAAGGCAAGCCTGCGGATGCTTTACTGCACGCTGTCTGCGGGATCGTATCCCGTTTTTGTGCTTTTGCCGTACTGCCTGTTAAAATTTTCTTTATTTTTTTCGCAATACTTGCGATAAAGATCCTCCGCACTCATTCCTGCCCGCAGGCACATGCTGACAAAGAAGTGAAGCACATCAACCAGCTCGTCCTGCAGGGCCTCGGTGTTGACAGGTCGTTTGTTCTTCCACCATTTGAAGTTGACCTCATCAAGAACCTCGCTCAGCTCGCTTATCATCGCAAGCACAAGCCTTTGTTCCCATTCCTCAACGGAGAAATCCAGCCCGCGCCGCGCCGCAATATCATCATTCAGAAGTTTTTGCATTGCAAATATCGCTGCAAGCCTGTCCATGTTTTCGAATGCGGAATACTCGATTCCGCCGTTAAGCACCGATTCCGCCGCATTGCGGCGGTTCTCGGCGGTTTTGTTCATATCTTTTTCCATAGCGTTTTTAAACCTTTTCGGCAGTATCCGTGTTCCCGGGCACTTTTTGCTTCTCAGCGGCGTCCGCGTATGATATCCTCGAGTTCCTGCGCGTATTCGGCGGTTCTTCCGACAAATACGGCGGTCATCTTTGAAAAGTCGCAGACTGTCGGCAGTATCGCACGAATATCGTCAAGTGTCACGGCATCGATCCTTCGGATGATCTCCTCCTCGGAAAGATAGTCCGTACCCATAAGTTCCGTGCGCCCGATTGCGGAAGAATGCGCCGAAGTGTTCTCGCGCCCAAGCAGATAACCCGTTTTCATTTGGTTTTTGCTGCGCACCAGTTCGTCGGAAGTAATGCCTTTTTTGCAAATCTCGCTGTATTCATCCAGCATCAGCTTCAGCACTTCCGCAGCCTGCTTTTCGCCCGTGCCGGCATACAGCGTGAAGTAACCGCTGTTGCGGTAGAAGGACGGAGCGGAATAAACGGAATATGCCATGCCGCGTTTTTCGCGTATGCTTTGGAACAGGCGTGAACTCATGCTTCCGCCAACGGCATTATTCAGCATATAAAGCGGATACTGCCCGTCGGATTCGGCTGCAAATCCGGGGAAGCCGAGGCAGATATGCGTTTGTTCAACATCCTTTTCAAAAAGATTGAACGACCTTTCCCCGGCGGGGCTGCCGTAATTGAAATCGTGCTTTTCGGCTTTTCCGGTTATTGTAAAAGCATTTTCAACAAGTTCGCGGAAGCGTGCGGGGTCAAAACATCCTGCGGCGGATATTACCATGTTGTCCGGCTTGTAGAACTGATTCATGCAGCCCGTCAGCGTATCCCTCGTGAACGCACCGACACTCTCCGCATTGCCGAGAACGGGCATTGCCAGTCTGTCCCCGCTGTAATAGGCTTTGCAAAGCTCCTCATGCGCAAGATCCTCGGGAGAGTCCTCGTTCATTGCGATTTCTTCAAGCACAACGCCCTTTTCACGCTCAATATCGCCCGGATCAAACTTTGAATTGCAGACAAGATCCGCAAGAATGTCAAGCGCGGCGGGAAGGTTTTCTTCAAGCACCTTAACATAGAAACAGGTGCATTCTTTTGAAGTAAAGGCGTTCAGATTGCCGCCGACAGAATCAATTTCTTCCGCAATATCGGCCGCAGAGCGGCGATACGTTCCCTTGAAGAGCATATGTTCGATGAAATGCGACACGCCCGCTTCCGCAGGTGTTCTTTCAAAAACGGAACCTGCGCCTATCCAGACTCCGACAGAAACGGAGCGATAGTTTTCCATTGTTTCGCCGACGATGCGCAGCCCGTTTTTCAGTGTTTCACGATAAATCATATTCATTGCCTTTTCCTCTTTCTTGAAAAGGCAATGTGCCGGTTTCAGCGCACATAAACCTCCTCAATCATATATTGTACCGCTTACTGAGCCCGCCGTCAACCCCTTTCCCGATATATAGTCCAAAATATACGGTAAAGCTTTTGAAAATGCTGCCGTCGGTTCAGCAAGCAGGATGTCGCCGCCGTTAGTGTTGCCCTCAGTGCGCTTAAATATGTCTTCCGCGCTGCCCTTTGTGCAGACAAGATCCAAAGTGCAGAGCACCGTTGTGAGCCCAAGCCTTCCCGCCGCGCGGTTGGACACGCCGGAAGCACGGCTGCCGCAATAATAAACCGTCGGGACGGCCGCCGCGCCCAGCACGCTTTCTATGCAGTCAAGCGATTTTTGAATATCCTTCAAAACAAAATCCACCCCTCCGTCCTTTGACGGCGCATAGCCCATGGTTGCGATTTCATGCCCTTGAGCTGCTATTTTCTTGAGCATTGCAGGACTGCGCTCAACCCATTCTCCGCTGACGGCAAAGGTTATGCGCACGCCGCGTTCCTCAAGCACCGCCAATATTTCATCCAATGCGGCGGCATCCCACGTTACGGCGCATTCTATCGCAACACATTGCCTGTTGTTTCCGTGATAGATCGGAAAGCCCGATACGCTCGCAGGCTGTGCCCTGTGCGACAGGCTGAGTGCAAAATACAGCCCGAGAATTATTGCCGCAAGCACCGTGTTTACAAGTGCAACCTTCAGGTTTCGTCTTCTCATAAGTTTTCCTCCGCCTTTGATTTCCGCCCGCACGAACAGCAGACGGGCTTTTTACAGAATATGCGGACGGGGGATGGATATGACTTTTTCGGGACGGAATCGCGGGGGAGAGGTGTTTAATTTTCGCAGTATTTTTTAAAAACAATCCGAAAAAAATCGCCCGACAAATCAAAACGCACTTACCCCACCGCACAAAATGCGCCGACTCGTTTTGCGAGTCGGCGCATTTTATTACTTTGTTTCAAACGGCGTTCGTTTTTGCCGCCCGTTTATATCCTTTCGGAATTATCTTCTGCCCTCTTCGGGAATGAGTCCCTTGCGGGTAAGGTCAATCTTGCCGTCGGGTTTGATTTCGATTACGCGAACAAGAATCTCATCGCCGATGCTGACAACATCCTCAACGCGCTCAACGCGCTTGTTGGAGAGCTTCGAAATATGAACAAGACCCTTCTTTCCGGGTTTCAGCTCAACCTGTGCGCCGATGGGAAGAATATTCACAACCTTGCCGAGAATCACATCACCGACCTGAATATCGCGAACGATATTGTCGATAATGTTCTTTGCTTTTTCAGCCGCTGCCGCATCGGTGCTTGCGATGAACACTCTGCCGTCATCCTCGATATCGATTTTGACACCGGTTTCGGCAATGATGCCGTTGATGGTTTTGCCGCCGCTGCCGATAACTTCGCGAATCTTATCGGGGTTGATGCTGAACTGCAGGATACGCGGTGCAAACGGGGAAAGCTCGGGGCGCGGAGTGTGAATGGTTTCCATCATTCTGTCAAGAATGAACAGCCTGCCCTGGCGCGCCTGTTCAAGCGCACGGGTGAGGATCTGCTTATCGATACCCTTGATTTTGATGTCCATTTGGATTGCGGTGATGCCGCTCTGGGTGCCCGCAACCTTAAAGTCCATATCGCCCATGAAGTCCTCAAGGCCCTGAATATCGGTGAGTATTGCAATGTTGCCGGTGCTGTCGTCCTTGATAAGACCCATTGCACAGCCTGCAACGGGAGCCTTGATGGGAACGCCTGCATCCATAAGCGCGAGCGTGCTGCCGCAGATGGAAGCCTGGGAAGTTGAACCGTTGCTGGATACAACCTCGGAAACAAGGCGGATCGCATACGGAAATTCGTTTTCATCGGGAATGACGGGCAGGAGAGCGCGCTCCGCAAGTGCGCCGTGGCCGATTTCGCGCCTGCCGGGGCTGCCGAGACGCTTTACCTCGCCGGTGCTGTAGGGGGGCATGTTGTAATGATGAATATAGCGTTTAAATTCCTCTTCACCGATGCCGTCGATCGTCTGTCCGTCGCCGAGAGTGCCGAGAGTCGCAATCGTCATGACCTGAGTCTGGCCGCGGGTGAACACCGCCGAACCGTGAGTGCGGGGAAGGATGCCGACTTCGCTCCAAATGGGGCGGATCTGCGTGTGGGTTCTGCCGTCGGGACGGATACCCTTGTTGATTATCTTGTCACGCAGGATCTCCTTCATGAGATTGTAAAGAACGGCGTCAATATCCGCTGCGCTGTCGGGATATTCCTCGGCAAAATGCGCAATGGTTTCAGCCTTGACCTGTTCGGTGCGAACCTCGCGTTCCTTACGGTCAAATGTGTCAAGCTGCCATTCGACCTTTGCACGCGCAAATTCAACGACCTTTGCCTTCAGCTCCTCATCGGGAGTGTGAATAACGGGAACGATTTTTTCCTTGCCGACTTCCGCCTGAATCGTTTTGATCCATTCAACGATCTGCTTGATGTATTCATGGCCGAAAAGGATCGCATCGAGCATTTCCTGTTCGGAAATCTCGTTTGCGCCCGCTTCAACCATCATAACTGCGTCCGCCGTGCCCGCAACGGTAAGGTGCAGGCGGCTGCGGCTGCGCTGCTCAAAATCGGGATTGATGACATACTGCCCGTCAACATAGCCGACGCTGACCGCGCCTATGGGGCCGGCAAAGGGAGCTTCGCTGATGGACAGCGCAATTGAAGCACCGTTCATTGCAAGCACATCGGGAGTAACATCGCGCTCAACGCTCATTGCGGTTGCAACAACCTGAACGTCGTTATAGAAACCCTTCGGGAAAAGGGGACGAATGGGTCGGTCGATAAGGCGGCTTGTCAAAATCGCCTTTTCGGACGGACGGCCTTCACGTTTTATAAAACCGCCGGGAATTTTGCCTGCGGCATACATTTTTTCTTCATAGTCGCAGCTGAGGGGAAGAAAATCCGCACCCTCGCGTGCCTGCTTTGCAACGGTTGCGCAAACCAGCAGTGCGGTATAACCGCAGCTGATAAGTATCGCACCGCCCGCCTGCTCGGCGTACTTGCCCGTTTCAACGGTGATCGTGCGCCCTGCAAGCTCAAATGTAAATTTCTTTTGCATTATTATTTATATCCTTTCAATTATAGCTCTCGATTTATGGCTCTCCATTGCAGCGTGTCCGCTGTTTTGCCGCGTCTTCGGAATGATTTTCGCAATAAACAGTTTTAACGCTTCTGTATGCGGCGCATACGTTTTTTTGCAAACAAAATTTTTAGCCGTCACACGCAATGCACGAAAATTCCGCCCCGAAGCACTTATCCGTGCCGTTATGACCCCTAAAAATTTTGCTTGCTCCGCAATCCGCCGCCGCAAATTTGCAAAGAAAGGCGGGTAACTCCGCCCCGCCCTTCCGTTTTTGTTGTATAAAATTATTTCCTGATGCCCAAGGATGCAATGATCGCCCTGTAACGCTCGATGTCAACTTCCTTAAGGTAGTTGAGCAGACCGCGACGCTTACCGACCATCTTCAGCAGACCGCGACGGGAATGGTTATCCTTCTGGTGAGTCTTGAGGTGCTCGGTGAGGTGGTTGATGCGCTGTGTGAGCAGAGCAATCTGAACCTCGGGAGAACCGGTGTCGCCTTCGTGAAGGGCATACTTTGCAATGATTTCGTTTTTGAGTTCCTTTTCCATTTGAAACCTCCGTAATTCAGAATGTGCCGAATGATCGGCAGTTATTAATCCCTGTCTGCTGCGTGACGCGTCGGAGCTTCGCGAAACGAAGCGGACAGATTGCCGCAGAGAACGCAAAATTCATTTTGAACATGCAATTCTCCGAACATAGCAATTTATTCTAACATACCTGCGGACTGTTGTAAAGGGCGGAAAAGTGAATTTGAACAGCTGTGAAGCAATATATTTGAACTCGCTGCATAATCGAAACTCAACCCGCGCGAACATCCCCGATTGAACCAGCATCGGGAACAAACTGTTTGTATGTCAAATAAAATATATTTATTCGGGAAGGGGAATTGTATTGAGGATTTGTCGCACGGGTGATATAATATCATTAAACAAAAAGACAATGCAGCAGGCCTAATCGATGTCGGCCGCATTGACAGGCAACCCAAAGCTTCCCGCATACGACTCGTTTTCGTAATTTGTTCTTGCGGCGGGCAGCACCCGCAAACCCGGTTACTACGGCACACGGCAGCCGCTGATGCCGTTCAAATAAGAAAAGGAGTAAATTGTTATGTTTCTGAAATCCAAACGCTTTCTTTCCCTCTTTCTCTGCGCCGTGCTGACTCTGGCTGCGTTTTCTCCTGTTTTCGGTGAAATATCTTCCGAAAGTACGGGAACAAAGTTCTTCAGCGATATTGATACCGAAAAGGTGATCGCTTTTTTACAGCAGCCGGCGGGCGATACCGGCTATTGCAACGGTGAAATTCTTAGAATTACACGCGGTTTACCGCCTGTGTATAACGGCGAGTTCAATTATTCTTTTTTTAGTTGTGTACCCGGCTCACCTTCCTATCCCCCCACACCGGATACTTTGGGGTCCACCCGTTTCGAAATCCAGGGCATTTACGAAGACGGCATTCTGTATTGGTATTGTTATGATACTGTCGATTTTTACGGTGAGTTTGACTTTTCCGGCACAACCATAGCCGCATTGTGTACTCCCGGCATCCGCACCCACATCTCCAAAGTTGAACTCAGCAACTGTGAAGGCCTTTGGCTTTTGGATTTTTTGAACCAGCCTTACTGCACGCAGGCACGCGCACTGAATTGCCCGAACCTGCGCGGAGTCAACCTTTCCGGCGTGTATACAGACATTGAAGTTCAACCCCGGCTGTTTTCCCGCCCCGTCAGGCTTAACACCCTCGGCAGCGGCACGGTAAGCTTCGTTTACGGCGAAAGCGGAACCGAAATCGGCGATGAAAACGAAACAGGCAGCGTCGGCGCACAGGGCGAAAACTTCCTCGGCTGGTATTCGGAGGGCAGCATTCACAGTGCGGAAGCCGATTTTGAAATTACCGACGGTATTTCGGCAACAGCCTGCTTTGCGGGCGATATCAACGCGGACGGAAGCATCACAATGCAGGATGCAATTGCCGCTCTGCGTGCGGCGGTCGGTGTTACGGATATGAACAGCATCGACTTTGCAATGGCGGATGTCGATTGCAGCGGAAACATCGGCATTCCCGATGCGCTTGCAATTGCAAGGCTCTGCATGGGCGTGCTTTGATAAAAGTTTTGACAAAAATCTGAATAAACGCTGATTCGGCAAACAGACGAACGGGCGGAATCGGCAGCTTCCCGAGTTATTATTAAAAACCTCCTGCTTTTTGTCGGGAGGTTTTTTGTGCGGCAAAACAGGCGGCAGAATGAATTGAACCGATGCCCGCAAAGAAGAGCTGCGCGTCCTGCGGATTTTGCGGTAGACAAGCGGAATTTAAAGTGGTAAAATAGACGCATGACTATGGACAGGTTAAATATACTCGAAGTACGGTGCTCATTTGCGCCAAACGGGCAGGAGTGAACGAATGTCAGGAAGCAGATCCAAATTACCGATTGCGGCACTTGCCGCACTTCTTCTCGCAACGGCGGGCTTTTTTACATACCTTTTGCGCGAAGCGGCGGCAAAGGACGACGCCGCACCCGTTATCGTTTGCTCTTCCTCCGAAATTCACGTCAGCGTTGATGCTTCCGAAGAGGAGCTGCTTTTCGGCGTTACGGCAATGGACGCGGAGGACGGCGACATTACTTCATCGGTCGTTATCGAGAGCATTTCATCGTTTGTTGAGCCGGGCAAGAGCATCATAACATATGCCGCGTTTGATTCGCATAACCATGTTGCAACGGCCTCACGCACTCTTTATTACACCGATTATCATTCGCCGCGGTTTCGCATCACCGATTCGCTGCAATTTTTATCCGGAACGGTTATCAATCCTCTGCTGTATATCACGGCCGAGGACTGCATTGACGGCGATATTTCCAACAAAATTTCAATGACCCTGCTCGAATCAGGCGACTATATATCAGCAATCGGCGTTCATCCGGTTGAGTTCCGCGTTACCAACAGCCTCGGCGACGTTTCGTCGCTGCAAACCGAAATCGTCGTTTATGAGCGTTCATCCTATAACGCACCCTCAATAGTTCTTTCCGACTACCTTGTTTACACCGAGCCCGGCGAAAGAATCAATCCCATCGACTATGTTCGTGAGATCGCATTTTTGCGTGAAAGCTACACGGTTGAGCAATACGGTGCGGAAAACCTTGTTATTGACGATTCGGAGCTTAACATTGCAAAGCCCGGAATATACAAGGTGACGATTTACTGCGAGCGCGGGGATGCGACCGGTTCGGCGACGCTGCTTGTTGCCGTGACCGATTCGGTTTCAGCCTCATAAAAAGGGAGAGCAACAAACTATGTCAATATTTTCAAAAAACGATCTTCCCGCGGCTGAGGAGCGGCAGATTCGCCCGGATGCAGGCATTGTTGCCGCCGAGCTTATCCGCTGCCGTTGGCTGCTGCTCATCGGGCTGCTCATATCCGCCATGCTGTCCTATGTTTTTGTTACGGAGACTTACAAAGAAGAGTATTCATCCACCGCAACCTTTTTCGTAACGAGCAAGGGGTCGGTGACTTCAACCGTTTTTACAAATATCGAAACCGCAAAAAGCCTTACCGAAGCATTCCAGTATCTGCTTGAAAGCGATGCAATGCGCCGAACGGTGCTTGATGCAATCGGCGAAACGGAGTTTTCCGGCACGATAACAACATCCCAGCTTCCGGAAACCAACATCATGTCGCTCACAGTGACCTCGGACTCGCCCGGGCTGACATTCAAAATAATCCGCGCCGTTATAAACAACCATCATCTTATAACGGACAATGTCATGTCCAACGCCGCGATGGACGTGCTTATGCAGCCCACCGTTCCGAAAGCTCCGACTCACGCGCTCAACCGCCGCAGCAGCGTTATTAAGTACACCGCAATTTTGTTTGCCGTCATTGTTTCGGCAACCGTTGTTTATATCATCTTTTCCGACAAAGTCCGCAGTGAAAGAGATCTTTCCGCACTTTTGCCGAGCTGTGAACGGCTTTCGACTTTCGGCTGCGAAAAACACAGGCGCACCCTTCGCAGCCGCCTCCGCCGCGGCCGCAGCGCAAAAAAAGCCGCTTCCGAAAGCCTGCTTGTCAGCAATCCCACAACGAGCTTCGGCTATGCGGAAACCTTCCGCCTGCTCCGCACGCGTGTTGAATACCTTTTGAACAAAAACGGGCAGAAAACCCTGCTTATTGCAAGTGTTGCCGAAGGCGAGGGCAAAACAATTACCGCAGCAAATCTTGCCGTCATGCTTTCATATGCGGGCAACAAAGTTTTGCTGATTGACGGAAATTGCGACACCAACGGCAACCCGGGGCTTTCAAAGCTTTTCGACATCACACCGAAAGATGAGGACTGCCTCTGCGCCCGCCTTGAAACGGGCAATGTTTCGGGTCTGCCTTCTCCGGAGGGCGCAAAGCACCTTCGGCTGCTTCCGAACAACGATTTTTCGGGCGATGCGGCCGATATTATCGTTTCCGAAAAAATGAACAAGCTCATTCGAGCCGCCCGCGAACAATATGATTTCATAATCATCGACACTCCCGCACTGTGCCGCTCCGGGCTTGCGGAATACTATGCGGAGCTTTCGGACTGCGCCGTCATGGTTGTTCGGCAGGGCGTCGCTTCCGGCAGAAGCATACGCGATGCGGTCGATACGCTTTCCGGCAGCACGCAGATACTCGGCTGCATTTTAAACGATGTCCGCAAGGTCGGATTCCTGAGCGGGCTTTTGTCCGGCGGCTACGGCAGGCAGTACGGTTACGGAAAATATTACGGCAAATATGGGTACGGCGACTACGGCAAATACGGCTACGGCGGCTACGGCAGCCGCGGTTCATCCGAAAATAACGGGGGAGGGAAACGTCAATGAGCGAATACGACCGCCGCGCAGGTTCCGGCACACATTCACACGGAAGAGAAAGCTCTGCCGATGCGGCGGATTCATCATTTGATCTTTCGGTGTTTGCAAAGGATTCCCTGCGGATGCTTCTTCGGCTTTTCTGGCTTCCGCTTTTGCTTGCCGTTGTGTTCAGCGCGCTCTTCTGTTACAACGCAAAACGTTCGTATCGGCCGATGTACAAAGCCTCCGCAACGTTTACTGTCAACGTTGTGGGCATGTCCGGTGCAAGTGCTTCTTATTATTCCAAGTCAACTGCCGAGCAGTTTGCGCGAACCTTTCCGTATATTCTCACAAGCGGCGTGCTTCGCAACCTTATATGCGAGGATCTGAAGCTTAAAACGCTTCCCGCCTCCATCAATGCCTATGTTGAAGGAACGACCACGCTCTTCACCCTTGAAACAACCGCTGCCGATCCCGAGCTTGCGTACAAAGTTCTTGTATCTGCAATCGACAAATATCCGCAGGTTGCAAACTATGTTGTCGGCAACACGGAGCTCACGCTCATCAGCCCTCCCGCAGTTCCCTCCGCACCCTATAACAGCCTCAGTTACGCAAGCTGTATCAAAAAGGGTGCCGCACTCGGGATTCTTCTCGGCATTGCAGTGGCCGTTATTGCTGCCGCAACGCGAAAAACCGTTCGCAGCACAGCCGAACTCAAATCGATTCTCAACCTTCGCTGCATCGGCACGCTGCCCTATGAGCGCGTGAATCGCCGCCTGCGCAACAAGGACTCCGTCTCTCTTCGCGATGACGATGTTACAAAAAACTTCGCCGATTCAATAAAGCTTATCCGCAGCAGGATTCAAAAATCCGCCGAGGAACACGGCGACAAAGTCGTTTTGTTCGCAAGCTCCGTTCCCGGCGAGGGTAAAACCACCGTTGCGCTGAACACCGCCGTTGCACTTGCACAGGAAGGCAAATGCACCGTGCTTATCGATTGCGACGTGCGCAAGCCTGCAACTATCGGCGATTTCCGCGGACTTAAACCGGCCGGATTGGTTGAATACCTTAACGGCACGGCGGAGCTTGCGGACATTATCAGCCAGCCTGTGGATAATCTTTTTGTAATCAACGGCAATACCACTGCGGACAATGCCGCCGAGCTTTTCCGCACCGATAAAATGGCAGAGCTCATCAACGCTCTGCGCGAGGTTGCGGAGCTTATCATTTTGGATTCCCCGCCCTGCGCCATCCTTGCGGATGCACAGGTGCTTGCGGGATATTCCGATTGTGCGGTGTATGTTGTTTGCCGTGAATACACGCGCAAAAGCAGCCTTGTCAACGGCATCGGCAACCTTTCGCACACGGGCATCAGGTTCATCGGCTATGTTCTGAACAATGCTCAAAGCTCCGCTTCCGGTTTGAATTACGGAAGATATTCCCGCTACGGAAGGTATTCCGACAGGTACGGAAGGTACGGAAGATACGGAAAATACGGAAAATACGGAAGGTACGGAAAAAGCAAATAAAGCGGAAAGACCGGCAGCTGAAAAAAGCCGCATGTTCCGTTGATTGCTCCGCACGTTTTTAACCCGCAAAATACAAAGGAGGATCGAAATGCAGGATTATAAAACAGAATATAAGCGTTGGCTTAACAGCAGCGCGATCGATGAAAAAACCCGCGCCGAGCTTCTTTCCGTTAAGGATAACGAAAAGGAGCAGGAAGACAGATTTTATACCGAGCTCGAATTCGGAACGGCCGGTCTGCGCGGCATTCTCGGTGCCGGCACAAACAGAATGAACGTATATGTCGTTCGCAGAGCGACTGCGGGGCTTGCCGCCGTCATTTCCAAAATATCCCCGGCACTGGCGGCGCGCGGAGTTGCCATTGCGTATGATTCGCGCCGCTGCTCAAAGGAATTTGCTTATGAAGCTGCGCGAACGCTTGCCGTCTGCGGCATTCGCAGTTTTGTTTTTTCTTCCATTCACAGCGTTCCCCAGCTTTCGTTTGCCGTGCGGGAATTATGGTGCGCAGCGGGCATCGTAATCACCGCAAGCCACAATCCGCCGCAGTACAACGGTTATAAAGTCTACTGGTCGCACGGCGGACAGGTCGGCCCCGAGCTTGCGGAAAAGATTTTTGAAAGCATCCGCCGCGCAGATTATTTCGACATCGACACGAGCTCACTCGCTTCGGTGAACGAAAGCCAGATGATCTGCACCGTCAGCGATCTTGTTGATGAAGCATACTATAAAAAAGCTCTTTCTCTCCGCCTCAATCCCGAATTGATGCAGGAGCGCGGCGCAAACTTTCGCGTGGTTTACACTCCGCTGCACGGTGCGGGGCTTGTTCCCGTGACGGAGATTTTAAAGCGGGCAGGGCTTAAAAAACTGCGCGTTGTTGAAGAACAGGCGCAGCCCGACGGCGATTTTCCGACCGTTGCGGCACCGAATCCCGAAGATCCGAACGCATTTACACTCGCCTTGCAGCTTGCGAAAAAAACCGATGCACAACTTCTTCTTGCAACGGACCCGGATTCCGACAGGCTTGGCGTCATTTGCCGCTCAAAGGGCGGAAAATATCGTCCCCTTACCGGGAACCAGATCGGCTGCCTTCTGATTTACTATATTTTGACCATGCGGCGCGAACGCGGAGAGCTGCCCGATGATGCCTTCGTTGTTAAATCCCTCGTCAGCACCGGGCTTGCGGATGCGATATGCGCTTCTTTCGGGGTTGAAATGCGCACCGTTCCGACGGGATTCCGCTTTATTGCAGAGCAAATCGATCTTGCCGCAAAGCAGCACAAGGGCACTTTCATGTTCGGTTTTGAGGAGAGTTACGGCTTCCTTGCCGGCGATTTCGTTCACGATAAGGATGCAATCTCAACCGCTCTTCTCGTTTGCGAAGCAGCAATTTACTGCGAGAGCAAAGGGTCAACTCTTTGGAACATGCTGCAGGAGATTTACCAAAAATTCGTATGCTATTTTGAAAAAACAAAATCCTACACCCTTGCGGGCCGTGAGGGCATGGAACGCATTTGCCGCGCAATGAGCGACCTCCGCAGCAAAACGCCGCAGCAGTTCGGTGCGCACAAGGTTAAAGTTTTTGAGGATTATTCCAACGGAACAACAAAGGATTTCGAGTTTAATCTTTCTTTTGCTGCTCAGCTGCCGCAATGCAATGTTCTTCGTTTTACTTTCAGCGAAGGCGGAAACTCCTCCGTAATTGTCCGCCCGAGCGGAACAGAACCCAAGCTGAAGCTTTACATCAGTGCTTCCGCAAAAAAACCTGAGGAAGCCGAGCAGAAAGCCAATGAGTTGCTTTCGGCGGCGAATGCCTTTATTGAGGAGAGCATCAAAAGCTGACACTGCGCCGGCGCACCGTGCTTCGCCGCAGAAAGCTGCCGGACATAAAAGCATATAATTCAGCATACGAAAACCACCCGCCGTTCGGCAGGTGGTTTTCGTGCACTTTGTATTCCCCGATCGTGCGGAGTGAGTTCCGAGCACTCCGCAAAAGAAAAATGCATTAAGAATGTGTGAGTTGCTCCGTTTCACCCGCTTTTGCGGAAGGGAGCCTGAACCGTGCCGCTTTATGCGCCGATTCCGAGTGCAGCGCGAAGAATGAGCAGTGCATCCGCCTGATCAACGGTACCGCTGCCGTCGAAATCCGCCGCTGCAAGCTGTTCCTCCGTAAGAGTTTCCACGCCGAGCATATAGCGGAGAACGAGGAGTGCATCCCCTGTTTCAATCGCGCCGCTGCCGTTTACATCACCGGGAACCGGTTCGGGGGTTTCGCCGCCCGCGCCGATGACCGTTATGGTATCAAGCAGGAGGGACATAACATCCGTGCAATCGCAGTGATGCCACGCAAGGTAAATTGTCTGTCCTTTATATGCGGAGAGATCGATAACGCGCGCCTCATATGAAGTGTTGGAGAGTGTTTCGCTCAAAAGCACCTCGGTAAAGCTCGTATTCAAATTATCGGTCGTGCTGAGTCTGAGTTCGTAATGTTCACCGGCAAATCCGTCGCAGGAGACGAAATATTGAAGAGTATAGACCGCACTGTCTCCGGAAAGCTCAATGGCGGGGGAGATGAGCCAGTTGTCGGGGCTTGCGGAATAGTCTTCATCAAAGGAGTCGGATGCCGCAAAACCGCCCGAACCGCCATGTGCCTTTGCACCGTTTGAGAAATACCAATAGGTATCGCTTGCAGCACCCGTTCGGCGAACCCATCTGTCGTTGGGGCTGTTGTCAAATGTTTCTTCGAACAGAACCGTGCGGTTCACAACGTTGACAGTAATCGTGTCGGTAAATCCGCCCTCTTCGGTGGTTACGGTGATAATTGCCGAACCGACTGCAATGCCGGATGCAATGCCGTTCTCGCTGACGGTCACAACGGACTCATCGGAGGAAGTGAACGTTACGTTTTGGTTTGTCGCATTTGCGGGAATAAGGCTGTAAACAAGCCGCTCCGTTCCGCCGATGGGGAGTTCCGTGCTGTCCGCCGCAAACTCAACGCCGGTCGGCGCAATGTACGGATGTTCCGCAACGCGGAGACCGTATTCGCCGGCACCGTAATAATGATAAGCGGAAACAAGCACGCGATATGTGCCGCTCATCGGTGCAGTAACATCAAGTTTCTGTCCGAATCCGAGCCCTGCGGATTCATCGTCGCAAACAAGATAGCTGCCGTCGGGTGCGATAACGTTGAGATATGTGTCGAAGCGCAGCCCGTTGGGCGAATAAGTCAGGAAATCGTATGTTTTGCCTTCAACAAGCTCAAATTCGTATCCGACAGCGTTGGTGGTTGACAGGTAGCTTGTTGTTGCCGTCGACCTTGGGAAGCGCAGGTGGGGAACAACGTTCCACGCAATAACGCCGGTGTAGTCGGTGTCCACTTCAGCGGGAGTGAACGGAAAATCCGCAAGCCCGGGCATATCATCGGGCGCAATAACGTTGACGGTGATTGAAGCCGAAAGGCCGTTCGCTGTCGTTGCAGTGACAACGACGGTGCCGCTTACATTGCTCATTGCGGAGATTTTGCCCTCGGAGGTAACGGTCACAAGACTTGTATCGGAAGATTCCCAAGTTACCGTTTTATCGTATGCATTTTCCGGAAGTACTGTTGCAAAAACATTGGTAACGTAGCTGCCCGCCGCGAGATCGCCCTCGGTGAAATTCAGTTCAACGGATTCCGGCGATACGGGCGCAGGGACGGTTATATGAGTTGTTGCGGTGAATCCGCCGTCGGCAGTTGTTGCCGTGATATTGCATTCACCCTGCGCAACAGCGGTAACAACGCCTGCCGCGTTGACGGTTGCAACCTCTTCGTTGTCCGTTGCCCATGCAACAGTTTGAATCGTTGCGTTTTCGGGAGAGATAACGGGAACAAGCGTGAGCGGCGTGCCGATATAGACGGTTTCATTTGCGGGAAGTTCGATTCCCGTCACGGAAACAGGCTCTTCAAAGCGGATATTGTCCAACCAGACGGTATCCTCGTTCCTGTCAACGGAAGAATCCTTGGTATAACCGAAAACGAAAGTGAAGTCGCCTGCCTCTGTCACGACATAGGACTTTTCCGTCCAATCGTTTATACCGTGCATTGTGTGCGCTGCAATCACGGCACCGTTCACGGTGAGCGTGAATTTGTCGTAGGTAGGTTCCGTGCTGGTTTTGATGTCGTATTTCAAAACCGTGCCCGCCGCAACACTTGCAGTCAGCGTTACAGAGGAGGTTGCCCTGCCGACGGTTTGGTTTGTTGTCTTTGCGCAGACACGCTCATCAACTGTGACAGCCTGCATGGGATATTCTGTTCCGCCGTCGGAAAAGCTGAGTGTTCCGCCCGGAACATTCAATGCGTCGTCAAGCTCGGTTCGAACGGGGCCGGCTTCTGCAAAGCCGCAAAAAGGAATGATTGCCATCAGCAAGGCCACAAGCAATGCGATGGGTTTGCGAAATGCTTTCATGTTGGACTCTCCTTCGGATGTAGATAATTAACGCACAAATATGTTGTACGCATATATTGTAGCACCATTGTTTCCGAATTGCAACATTATTTTAAAGATTTGTCACATTTTTTTCACATAAGTTTCTTATACGCCCCTGATTCCGGATTGTATATGATTATTCCGAAAACCGTGCGCAGAAACGGGCTTCGCGCAGAAAAATTCAGGTTTAATATCGGCAGCGGCGGCAGAGCGCAAAACAAAACGTGAGCCGAGAGGGTATTTCTTCCCACCGGCTCACGTTGACTGCGCATTGCGCATTGAAAACTGTTTCGTACTAAGATTTGTTTTGAATCATGTGCCAAAATTTCCATCCTGAAGCACATCGGGGATCCCATCCCCGTTTGCATCACCCGCCGCTCCCATCATTTCATTATAGCGGACGCGATAGGCGATTTTCGCTTTTTCGACCTGTTGATGAAGCATTTCTTTAACTTCACGGGGACGCTTAATATCGCGCATAACAAGCACAGGCATTGTATGATCGGAAGAGTTGACCGTTACCGTGCCGACGCCCGTAAGGCGCTGCCAAAATGAGATTTTTACACTTATATCCCGAACTCTGTACAACAGGATATCGTCAACCGAAGTACTTAAAAAGCCTTTTTCATAAAACAACCTGTCCTCGCCCAGACGGTAACGCTGAAAACTCAGGGGCATTCCGAGCCTGCGCCGCCGATCCTTCCAAAGGATATTGACCGTGTATTTATTTTTCTTTTTCTTTGCCATTGCAGCATCCTCCCTGTTAATAGTCAGCAAACGCTGCGGAACGAATGTTCCCCTGAAATAAGTATAGCAAACCGCTCGGAAAAATGCAACCTGTACATGTGTACAGTCTCAGCCTCATACGGCATTGAACCGAAAAAGCGGCACACCCCGCTTTTGGGGGTGCGCCGCCGTGATTTGGGTCATATCAAAGGTGAAATCAGAACTTCATGCCGTTGAACTTGACGCCGGGGCCCATGGTGGTGGAGAGTACGAGGCTCTTAATATAGGTACCCTTCGCCGCTGCGGGCTTTGCCTTAATGATAGCGTCCATCAAAGTGTTGAGGTTCTCGCCGATCTTTTCTTTGCCGAAGCTGACCTTACCGACGGGGCAGTGGCAGATGTTGGTCTTATCAACGCGGTATTCAACTTTACCTGCTTTGATATCGGTGATCGCCTTTGCAACATCCATGGTGACGGTGCCGCTCTTGGGGTTGGGCATCAAGCCCTTCGGGCCGAGAACGCGGCCGATTCGACCGACAACGCCCATCATATCGGGAGTTGCAACGCAGACATCAAAACCGAACCAGTTTTCGGTCTGAATCTTTTTGACCATATCTTCATCGCCGACGAAATCCGCGCCCGCTTCCTGTGCTTCGCGAGCCTTGTCGCCCTTTGCGAAAACGAGAACGCGAACGACCTTACCGGTGCCGTGGGGCAGAACGACTGCGCCGCGAACCTGCTGGTCTGCGTGACGGGAGTCAACGCCCAGACGGATATGCGCTTCAATGGTTTCGTCGAACTTTGCCTTTGCGGTGGAAAGGACTACGGAAATACCCTCTTCGGGATCATAGAGCTTCTGATTGTCGAAAGACTTTGCGCTTTCGATATACTTTTTGCCATGCTTCATAGTTGTTTAATCCTCCTTGTGGTGATAACGGCTGATGCCTCCCACGCTGTTTCCTCAGTCAACAACGACAACGCCCATGCTGCGTGCGGTGCCGGCTACCATGCTCATTGCCGCTTCAAGGCTTGCTGCGTTGAGGTCGGGCATTTTGAGCTCAGCAATTTCTTTAACCTGTGCTTTGGTGATGTTCGCAACCTTGGTCTTGTTGGGCACACCGGAACCGCTCTCGATTCCGCAAGCCTTCTTGATGAGAACGGCTGCGGGAGGGGTCTTGGTGATGAAGGTGAACGAACGATCCTGGTAAACCGTGATGACAACGGGAATGATGAGACCCGCCTGCTTTGAGGTGCGCTCGTTGAACTCCTTGCAGAAGCCCATGATGTTAACGCCGTGCTGGCCGAGTGCGGGGCCTACGGGCGGTGCAGGGGTCGCTTTGCCTGCGGGGATTTGCAGCTTGACAAAGCCTGTAATCTTCTTTGCCATTTTGATATTCCTCCTAAAAATAATGTGGTGCGAGCGGAACGGCGGAGCGTTATCCGGCGCGCTGCTCCGTGCTGTTGAGCAAGCGGCGCAAGCTGTCCGCTTTTCCTCCCACTATGCAAATCCGTTTGATTTAAAACGGAAAAACATACGGGGTTACGGTGTTTGAAAAAAATCAGAGTTTTTGAACCTCGACAAAATCCAGCTCGATCGGCGTTTCCTTGCCGAAAAGGGAAATTATGAGGCGAATCCGCTGCGTTTCGGGGTCGATTGCCTGAACCGTACCGATGAAATTCGCAAACGGGTCGGAAACAACACGGACGTGTTCGCCGACTTTGATATCCAGCTCAAGCTGCATACGTTCAACGCCCATTGCCGTGACCTCCTCATCGGTGAGGGGAATCGGCTTGCTTCCCGGGCCTACAAAGCCGGTAACGCCGCGGGTGTTGCGAACAATATACCATGTGTTGTCGTTCATGACCATTTTGACCATGACATAACCGGGGTACACCTTGCGAAGCACCGTCTTGGGCTTCTTTGAACCCTCCTTGAGCTCCGTGACCTGCTCTGTGGGATACTTAACCTCGAGAATCAAATCCTGAAGATTGCGGTTCTCAATTGTTTTTTCAAGGTCTTCCTTGACTTTGTTTTCGTATCCGGAGTAGGTATGGACGACGTACCACCGGGCATCAAGCGGGGTGTCATCCCCGTAATGAGTCCTTACTTCGTCCGTCATTGGCAATCCTTATTTAACAACGATTTTGGCAAGTGCGCCGATGCCTTTGCTGAAGCCGAGATCCAGCACCCACATGAGAGCTGCCATCAGTGCAACAAAGCCGATAACAGCAAGGGTATATCCGACAAGTTCTTTTTTGCCGGGCCAGCTGAGCTTTTTGGTTTCAGCAAAAACTTCTTTGAAATAAGTTCCGATGCGGGAGAAAAATCCGCCGACTTTTTTGAAAAAGCCCGGCTTCTTTTCGCCTGTCTGTTTTACTTCTTTTTTCATAGCGTTCTCCTTGTTCCTTATTTGGATTCCTTGTGGAGAGTATGCTTACGGCAGAAACGGCAATACTTTTTGAACTCGAGCCTGTCAGGATCGTTCTTCTTGTTTTTGAACGTATTGTAGTTCCTCTGCTTGCATTCGGAGCAAGCGAGTGTGATCTTTACGCGCATGGTAGAGCCTCCTTGTAGTCTGCCTGAGCCCGCGCCGCCGCTGAACCCGCTTCCCCCAGCACAAGGCAAGCCGCAATTCGGGCAAACGATATGAACTCAAGCTAAATAAAGCCCCCTCGAGGGGACGTCTTTGGTACTTTAGCACATCAAATCCCGTTTGTCAATAAGGTTTTTTAAAAAAATGTTCCGCAAAGAGGAAAAAGCAGCAATATATTTTCAATGAGCAATGAGCAATGAGCAATTAGCAGTGAGCAATGAGCAGTGAGCAATGAGTAATTAAAGGTGCACCTGCTCTGTTCAACCGAGAAAAATAATTCCTCATTCCTCATTCCTAATTCCTAATTCCCAATTCCTCATTCCTCATTCCTAATTCCTCCTTCCCTTGTGGATAACCTGTTGACTTTCTGCGGGTTATTCTGCGGCGAAGAATGTGGAAATTGCGGAAAACCCTGTCAAAGGCGGGCGAAATTTGGTATATTTGCAGGGTTTTTCGAAACTGTCAACAGGGTTTTCCACATTATCCACAGACTTATCCACACATAAACAAGCCTGTACACCGCCAAATTTCGGAGTTTTCCGCATTTTGCGGCTGTTTTGCTCACGACGGTTGAGGATAACTCCCTCTCTTGCGGATAACTCTGTGGAAAACGGGGTCTGATTGTGGAAAACTCATGTGGATAACCCTGCCGGGCGGCACAATATCTTGGGGCAAGTGCGGAAAAGTTCCGTCGGCCGAACAGATTATGCACAATCGGTGCGGCACCATATCTTGCGATGCATATTGGAACGAAGCACAGGCGAATAAAAAGGGGAGACGCGGTTAGATGGGTGTTCATAAAACAGCCAATGGAGCGTATCGATACAGATACGCTCCATTTCTCATGTCAACATACTATGTAATGGGGTGCAGCCCCTTGGCTCTCCCTTTGGGAGAGCTGTCACCGCAGGTGACTGAGAGGGTCTTGCAGCCTTTTTCGAATGATAAGATCAATTTGTGTGCACACACCACGAAAATCCCTGTCGATATCCCGGTTGGAGAATCGCAGAATCTCCAACCCAAGAGACATCAGGAATTGAGAACGGTCAGCATCATAAGCAAGCCCCTGAGGTTCATAATGCTGAGAGCCATCCAATTCAA